>Ga0208204_100003_pt1 | contig 532382 bp, 501 predicted proteins | sample DeeseametaMP2252_FD_184173 | JGI IMG/M metagenome (GOLD analysis project Ga0208204, IMG submission 184173) | Marine microbial communities from the Deep Pacific Ocean - MP2252 (SPAdes) | ecosystem: Environmental > Aquatic > Marine > Oceanic | place: West of El Salvador, Pacific Ocean | collected...
GTTAGAAATACTGGGATACATGCATGTGGTGTAATTATTACACCAAGCGATATAACCGATTTTGTTCCAGTTGCAACAGCCAAGGATTCAGATTTATATGTTACTCAATTTGATAACTCTGTTGTTGAAGACGCAGGATTGTTAAAAATGGATTTCTTAGGATTGAAGACTTTAACCTTAATTAAGGATACTGTTAAAATTGTTAAGGCAAAGCATAATGTTTTATTAGATCCAGATAATTTTCCGTTAGATGATGAGAAAACCTATGAACTTTTCCAAAGAGGAGATACAGTAGGGATTTTTCAGTACGAATCTGCAGGAATGCAAAAGCATTTACGCGATTTAAAGCCTACAGTTTTTGATGATTTAATTGCTATGAACGCGCTCTATCGTCCTGGACCAATGGAGTATATACCAAGTTTTATTCGTAGAAAACATGGTGAAGAGGAGATTGTCTATGACCTTCCAGATATGGAAGATAACCTTAAGGAAACTTACGGAATTACAGTATACCAAGAGCAAGTGATGCTCTTATCGCAACGATTGGCAAACTTTACAAAAGGTGAAGCTGATGTACTTCGTAAAGCGATGGGTAAAAAGATTTTATCGGTTTTAGATAAGATGAAACCTAAGTTTTTGGAAGGTGGTGAGAAAAATGGTCACCCAAAAGATGTTTTAGAAAAAATCTGGAAAGATTGGGAAGCTTTTGCGAGTTATGCATTTAATAAATCGCACTCTACATGTTATGCATGGATTGCTTATCAAACAGCATACTTAAAAGCTCATTATCCTGCAGAATATATGGCAGCAGTTTTGTCTAATAACATGAACGATATTAAGCAGGTGACTTTCTTTATGGAAGAGTGTAAGCGTATGAAACTTAATGTGCTTGGGCCAGATGTTAATGAATCTTACTATAAATTCTCGGTTAATAAAGACAATGCAGTTCGCTTCGGAATGGGAGCCATAAAAGGAGTTGGTCATGGAGCTGTAGTTACTATTGTAGAAAATCGAAAAAAAGATGGTAATTACAAATCTATTTTTGATTTTGCAAAGCGAATCGATTTACGTGCAGCCAACAAAAAAGCTTTTGAAAATTTAGCACTTGCTGGAGGATTTGATTGTTTTGATAACACACACAGAGCTCAATATTTTTCTGATGAAGGAGACGGAATTACATTTTTAGAAAAAGCAATAAAGTATGGTGCAAAGCACCAAGAGAATGAAAATTCAGCACAAGTAAGTTTGTTTGGCGACGCTAGTGATGTTCAAATTGCAGAACCTTTGGTTCCACCATGTGAAGAATGGGGAACTATGGAAAAACTTGCTCGAGAAAAAGAAGTAGTTGGAATATATATCTCAGGTCATCCTTTAGATGATTTTAGAGTAGAGATGAATACTTTTTGTAATGCAACATTAGCATTCTTTAAAAATTTAGAGCCTTATGTAAACCGCGAATTATGTTTTGGAGGTGTAGTTACAGATGTGCAACATCGAGTAAGCAAGCAAGGTAAAGGCTGGGCTTTATTTACTTTAGAAGATTACACTGATAGTTTTGAGTTTAGAATTTTTGGAGAAGAGTATTTAAGATTTAGGCACTTTTTTGTGAAAAACTCATTTGTTTTTGTGAAAGTAAGAGTTAATGAAGGTTGGACTAATAAAGATACAGGTAAAAAGAGCGATCCGAGAATTCAATTTAATAGCTTTCAGTTATTGCATGATGTCATGGAAACTTATGCGAAAAAATTATCAATTCAACTAGATATAAAAGACTTACAAGAAAAGAGAATCAACATTTTAAACGATTTGTTTAAAATGCACGAAGGCAATCATGCACTTAATTTTGTGATTTATGATAATGATGAAAAGTTAAAATTAAATATGTCTAGTAGAAAACAGAAAGTAAAAATATCTCAAGAGCTGCTTGATGAGTTAGCAAGTAACGATGTGTTTTATAAGTTGAATTAGTTTTGTCATTCCTATGAAGGCAGCAAACTACGCGCAAAGGATTGAGCAATTGTTGGAGCTCCTTGTAAAGAGCGACTTGCGAAAGCCTGGTTTATGCGCCAAAAAAGTAATGATAACATCAGCCAATTGGGTTATAATCAAAACAAATACTAACCATGTAAGGTTTGGCAGAATTTTTGACTAATTTTGCATATAAATAAAAAGTAAAACTATTAAAAACAAGATATTATGGCATTAGAAATAACAGATGCAACGTTTGAAGAAACAGTATTAAAAAGTGATAAACCAGTAATGGTAGATTTTTGGGCTGCTTGGTGTGGACCATGTCGTATGGTTGGACCAATTATTGATCAAATTAGTGAAGAGTATGCTGGTAAAGCTGTAGTTGGTAAAGTTGATGTAGATGCCAACCAAGAATTTGCTGCAAAATATGGCGTGCGTAACATACCTACTGTTTTAGTATTTAAAAACGGAGAAGTTGTTGGTCGTCAAGTAGGTGTAGCACCTAAAAATGCTTATACTGACGCTATTGATGGTCTTTTGTAAGATATAAACATAAAGAAATGATAAAAGGTTTGCTGTAATGGTAAACCTTTTTTTATTTTAGAAGAAAATTTAGAATAATGAGTAAACAAACTAAAATACAAGATGCTATTGATAGCAAATTGATAGAAGAACGTAAAGTGTTTCTTTGGGGACAGGTTGATGATAAATCTGCAAAGCACGTTATAGACAGATTAATGTATTTAGATGCATTAGAAACAAAAGATATTCACCTATATATTAATAGTCCTGGAGGTTATGTAACATCTGGCTTTGCAATTTACGACTGTATGAAATCTCTTAAAAGCGATGTGTCTACAATTTGCACTGGTTTTGCGGCATCTATGGGATCTATAATTTTATCTGCAGGAGTAAAAGGAAAACGTTTTATACAACCTCATGCTAGAGTAATGATTCATCAGCCAAGTGGAGGAGCACGTGGGCAAGCTAGTGATATAGAAATTACAGCTCAAGAGATTGTGAAAACTAAAGAATTAAGTGCTCAATTATTAGCAGACAATTGTGGTCAGAAAGTTGAAAAAATTATGAAAGATTTTAATCGTGACCATTGGATGGGAGCTGATGAATCTGTAGAATATGGTATCGTTGACAAAGTTTTAAAATAATAATGAACTTACAAGCAGAACTCAATAAAACAGGAGGATTTAAAAATCTCGAATTACTCGCCAAACAAGTGGTAGAGGGTTTTATTGCTGGGATGCATAAAAGTCCGTTCCATGGGTTTTCGGCTGAATTTGCTGAGCATAAAATTTATAATCAAGGTGAAAGCACAAAGCATATAGATTGGAAATTATATGCTAAAACTGACAAGTTGTTTACTAAGCGTTATGATGAAGAAACGAACTTGCGTTGTCATTTAATTATTGATAACAGTAGTTCGATGCATTATCCGCAAATGAAGGAATTTTCGATTAGTAAATTAAATAAAATTGCTTTTTCAGCATTAGCTTCAGCAAGTTTAATGCATATACTAAAAAAACAACGTGACGCAGTAGGAATGAGTATTTATAGTGATGGTTATGACTATTATTCGCCAGAAAAAGGGAGTGAACGACATCATCAAATGTTGTTGAGTCAGTTAAGTAAGACAGCGGTTTCAAAGCCTTTAAATAAGCAAACAGAAACGTATACCTATTTGCACCAAATTGCTGAAAAAATACATCGACGCTCATTGATTTTCTTTTTTACCGATATGTTTCAAACTTCAACAGACGAAACAAAACTGTTTGAAGCATTACGTCATTTAAAACATAATAAACATGAAGTGGTGCTATTTCATGTGTTTGATAAAGAAAAGGAATTAAAATTCGATTTTGATAATACACCAAAACGTTTTATTGATGTTGAGACTGGAGAACATATAAACTTGTATCCAGACACCATAAAAGAATCTTATGAAACTTCTGTTGAATCCTATTTTAATGAATTAAGGCTTAAATGCGGCCAATATCAAATAAAATATGTTGAAGCAGATATAAATAAAAGTTTTGATAAAATACTGACAACCTACATGGTAGAGCGCAGTAAATTTAAGTAATGTAATATTTTTTAAAAAAACTTTAAAAATGTTTGTGTTATAAAAAACAGAGCGTATATTTGCAACCGCAATAATGCAACGGTCTGGTAGTTCAGTTGGTTAGAATGCCGCCCTGTCACGGCGGAGGTCGCGGGTTCGAGTCCCGTCCAGACCGCAAGATTGCTAGAAAGCTCTAAGAGATTAGGGCTTTTTTTGGCAAATTAAAGAAGTTGTGTTGTTCTCGAAGTAAAATTCGAGAAGTAGTTATACCAAAGTAATTTGGTATTCCAATGAGAAGCTTTCCTTTTTTCTTTTTAAGAAAATCGGGATGCTTTTTTGTTTTTAATGAATCTTAATGGATTTACTACAGAAAGCAAATAAAGTCTTACAGAAACATCCTACATGTTAAAATGTTTTTTGTAAATAACTATGATGCTTTGAATTATAATAAAAAATATTCCTAACTTTAGAAGAGTAATTTTTAATCCCTTGTAATAAATAGATAGTTATTTTATCTAAAGGGTTAACTATTACCCTAACTTAAGCTTTTTTAATATTTTTTATAATGCACATATATCTAGCCATACTTGCTGAGTTTATAATTATTTCTTCAAGTATTCTATTGTTATTTAGGTTTAGATCAAAAATAGGGTTAGCTCCTTTGTTTATTTTACTTGGAGCAGTACAATACCTTCAAGCTTTTTCAAGTTCAGTTGTTAGATTTGAAATTTTAGAAAAATATCCTATTTACCCAAGTTCAATAATTATTTTTTCTGCAGTATTGTTTGCAATATTATTAATCTATATAAAAGAGGGTGTTTTAAAGGCAAGAACTCTAATTATAGGTATAGTAATTTCAAATTTTTTGTTATCTGCTTTAACTGAAATTACAAATGTTCAAGAAAGTGTTTTAGGGTTGGTTAATGAAAATTCAACAAACCCTGTATTTAGTATAGACTATGAATATTTTATTATTGGCACTATTATTTTATTAATTGATTTTGTTTTATTAGTCATTCTATATCAATTTCTAATCATTAAAATAAATAAGCGTTATTTCTTTTTAATTCTTTTTATATCACTAACGACTATTTTAATTTTCGACACTTTAGTTTTTAATTTAACTGTTAAGTATAATGATCCAGAATTTACAACATTACTAATTGGTCATATTATAGGTAAAACTTTTGCAGCGCTTATTTTTTCATTAACACTTTACTTATATTTAAGATACTTAGACAATGAGAGAAAAAGCAGTGGTTTTATAGCAAATCAAAACAGAGATATATTTTCTATTCTCAAATACCGAAAAAAATACTTTGACCTACAAATTGAAAAAAAACAAGTAGAAAAAAAATTAGTTTCTCATATGGAAACTACATTAAATAACATTTCGGATGGTTTCGTTTCTTTAGATACCAATTGGTGTTATACTTTTGTAAATAAAAAAGCTGGCGAGTTTTTAGGAAGAAGCCCACAAAGCTTAATAGGTAAACATATATGGACAGAGTTTCCTGAAGGTGTTGGATTGCCTTTTTACAATGCTTATTATAAAGCCGTTGAAACAAAAAAAACAATATATTTTCAAGAGTTCTACGAGCCCTTTCAAAAGTGGTTTGAAAACAGAATTTACCCTTCAGATAACGGTTTAACAATTTATTTCACTGACATAACAGAACGTAAAAAAGCAGAAGAAAACAATCAAATGTTGCTTTCGTTAATAGAAACTAGCGACGATTTTATTGGGCTAGCAACTTTAGAAGGTAACCCTATTTATTTAAACACATTGGGTAGAAAAATGGTAGGTTTAGGTACAGAAGAGGTCTTGCCTAATAATATTAAAGATTTTTTCCCTGAAAATTACCATGACGCTATTATAAATGAACACATGCCTAACATTTTTAATAAAAACAGATGGAATGGAGAGGTACATTTAAAGAATTTTAAAACAGGAGATATAATTCCAATTGAAATGTCTGGTTTTTTAATTAAAGATAGCACTAAAAATACTCCATTAGCTTTAGGGATTGTTGCAACAAATATTACTGAACGTAAAAAAGCAGAAGAGCTCATTATAAAAAATGAAAAATATCTCGATAACATTATCAATAATATTGGAGACCCAATATTTGTAAAAGATGACCAAAGTCAATTAATTATTGTTAATGGTATTTTTTGTGAACTTTTTAATTTAACTAAAGAGGAAATTATAGGAAAAACACTTGCAGAAGAGGTGTCTCTAGAAGAGCAAGAGGTTTTTTTAAAGGTAGATAGAGAAGTCATTTCTACTGGTGTTGAAAATGTAAACGAAGAGACGCTTACAATTAGAGGCGGAGAAACACGCTACATTTTAACTAAAAAAACAAGGTTTATTGATGAGAGTGGTAATAAGTTTTTAATAGGTATAATAAGAGATATAACAGAAAGGGTTAAAATTGAAAAAAGATTAAAAGAAAGTGAAAAATATCTAGACAATATTATAAATAATATAGGAGATCCAATATTTGTAAAGGATGAACAAAGCTGTTTTCTGTTAGCAAATAATTCATTTTATAATTTTTTTAGACGTACTGAAGATGAAATTATAGGTAAAACTTTTGCCGAAGATGTGCCTCAGCACTTAAGAGATTATTACTTAGAGGATGATAGCAAAGTATTAACTACAGGAATAGAGGTTGTTAATGAAAGAAGTATAACAAGAAAAAATGGTGAAGTTAGACACATCTATACTAAAAAAACAAGGTTTATAGATGAGAATGGTAAAAAATACCTTATTGGTGTTGTAAGAGACATTACTAATCTTAAAAATGTTGAAATTGAATTAGAAAAGCATAAAATTAACCTCGAAGGGTTAGTTAAAGCTAGAACAGAAGAAATTGATACTAAAAATGCTGAATTGCAACGAATAAATAAATTGTTTGTAGGTAGAGAGCTAAAAATGAAAGAATTGAAAAACATAATTAAAGAATTGCAATCAAAAAATGAAAACTAAACAAAAGCTAAAAAAACTTACAAATTTTGCCTCATTATGAAAAGTCATACTTTTTATCTTTTTTTTAAAAAACCATTAGTCGCTGGGCTTATTTCGTTTGTTTTATTACTCATTATTACACAATTCCTTGCATATCAAAAACATCAAATTAATGAAAATGAAAAGCTAGAAGAAACTAATATTAGAATTAATTTAATTGAAGAAAGGTTACAAGCTTTAGTACAGTATAGCTACTCTGCTACAAAAACGTTACAATATATAGTAGAGAGAAATGGAGTTCCAGAAGATTTTGATAGCATAGCTCGTGATTTGTTAGATGGGCATAAATATTTCAATGTTGTTCAGTTGGTTGATGGTGATGGGTTTATAACTCATGTTTATCCACTAAAAGGCAATGATGTGATAGGATTTAACATTCTTACTAGCTCAACGTCTATGAGTGGAGCAAAAGAAACTATAAAACGAAAAGATTTTTTTATTGCAGGACCAGTTAATTTAAAACAAGGTGGTGTAGGCCTGATAAGTAGACAGCCTATTTTTAAAGATGGTAAATTTGCAGGGTTTTCTGCAGTGATAACCCAACTTTCTACATTTTTAAATGACCTGAATATAGAAACTTCTAATGACAATAGCTTTGTATATCAACTCTCAAAAATTAATTTAGAAACAGGTGAAGAAGAATTTTTTTTAGAAAAAGATATGTCTTCCTATAAGCATTATGCTGTTCCAATAAAAATGCCTTATGGAGAATGGAAGCTATATGTTGTGCCAAGACAACTTTCCTTTGATACTGCAATATGGTTTGCCGTATTTGGATTTATTGCATCCATTTTAGGTGGTTTTATAGTTTGGTATTTTATTGGGCAATCAAAACGATTAAGCGAACTAATTAATAATAAGCTAATAGAGCAAGAGTCACAATTAAAATTAGTTCACGAAACCTCTAAAGAAAAAATAAGAAAAAGCGAAATGTTGTATCGGAGCCTTACTTCTAATGCGCCAGTTTTAATTTTTAATACTAATGAAGCAGGAGAATGTACATACGTTAATGTAGAGTGGGTGAATTATTCTGGGATGAGTTTTGAAGAGGCAATGGGTTATGGTTGGCATAATGCCTTACATCCACAAGATAAAGAAAGAGTATTACATGAATGGCAAACAGCAGTTTTAACAAAAGCCGATTTTAAATCAGAATTTAGATTTAAAGGTAAACATGAAAAAGTCACATATCTATCCGCAAAGGCAATAAAATTGGTAGATGTTGATAAAAGTATATATGGGTACATTGGTATTGCGTCTGATATAACCGATAGGGTTAATCAAGAAAAAGAACTATTAATTTATAAAAACAATTTAGAGAAATTAGTCGATTTGAGAACTAGTGAGCTACAAGAAAGCCGAGAAGCTTTATTAAACCTCTTAGAAGACTTAAACTTACAATCTGTAGAATTAGAAAAAGAAAAAATAAAAGCACAATCTGCCGATTTAATGAAATCAGCATTTTTAGCAACCATGTCGCACGAATTAAGAACACCTATGAACTCCATTATCGGATTTACAGGCATTTTATTAAAAGAGTTTGCTGGTCCATTAAATGATGAACAAAAAAAGCAATTACTCATGGTTAAAAACAGTGGGCAACATTTATTAGGCTTAATTAATGATATTTTAGACATTTCTAAAATAGAAGCAGGTAAATTAAATGTATCTAATGCTCCATTTAACTATCTATCAACATTAGAAAACACAATAGAGTTTTTATCACCACAAGCAAATAAAAAAGGGCTTCAAATAATTGCTGAGTTTCCAGAAACCGATATTACACTAAATAGTGATGAACGACGAGTAGAACAAGTATTATTGAATTTAATTTCAAATGCCATCAAATTTTCTAATCAAGGAAAAATATTGGTAAAAGTAGATGTAAACAAAAATGTATTAACCACTCAAGTAATAGACAATGGTATTGGCATAAGTAAGGACGATCAAAATAAATTATTCATGCCTTTTATTCAATTAGAAAGTGGGTTAAAAAGAAGCCATGAAGGTACAGGTCTTGGACTAGCCATTTGTAAAAGTTTAGTAGAAAAATTAGGAGGGAAAATTCAAGTAACAAGTGAAATAGGTAAAGGAAGTAATTTTACATTTACATTGCCTTTAGAACTAGTTGATAATAAATAACTTATAGAGAATATAATTTATTATATTTAAAAAAAAAACATTGCTTACATATGAAATCTACTGTGCTAATAATTGAAGATAATGAGCAAAACATGTATATGTTATCGTATTTGCTCCAAAAAAACAATTACAATGTAATTGAAGCTTTTAATGGAAAAGACGGATTGAAGTTGGCGCATGATCACCATCCAGAAATTATTCTAATAGATATTCAATTACCAGATATGGATGGTTACGAAATATGCAATAAATTAAGTCATAACGGCTTGCCTAAGAGTACTGTAATTATTGCAGTAACTTCTTATGCCATGGGTGGCGATAAAGAAAAAGCTATTGAGTCTGGTGCAGATGGTTATTTAGAGAAACCAATAAATCCTGACACATTTGTTAATCAAATGAGAAGCATTATTAATGGAAAAGGGAAATGATTAAAAAAACTATTTTAATAGTAGATGATACTTATGAAAACTTATATCTGCTTCGAGTTATTCTTGAAGAAGTAGGTTATCATGTTATTGAGGCAAATGATGGTAGTGAAGGATTAAAAAAGTTATACGAAAACTCTAATGTAGATTTAATTATTTCAGACATTTTAATGCCTGTAATGGATGGGTTTATGTTTTGTCAAGCCTGTAAAGAAGAAAAATTATTTAAAAACATACCCTTTGTTTTTTATACATCAACTTATACAGAGAGATTAGATGAAGACTTTGCTCTAAAACTTGGAGCAGCCAAATATTTAAGAAAACCAATTGATCATGATGAAGTAATTTCAACGGTTAAAAATATTTTAGGTAAAGAAAGCAAACCGACTAAACATGTTAAAAAGGGCGATATAACTAATGAAGATGTTCTAAAACTTTATAGCGAACGACTTATAAACAAGTTAGAACAAAAAAGCTTAGACTTAGAAAAGGAAGTTGCTATTCGTAAAAAAGCTGAAAAATTATTAATTCAGAAAAATGAAGTATTAGACTTAATAGCTCATAACACACCTTTAAAAAAAGTTTTTGACCACATAATTTTAAGCTACGAATCTAATTATCCAGATTATTATGCTTCAATAAGTCTATTGCATGAAGATGGAATTCATTTAGACCTTGTTTCTGCTCCAACAATGCCAGAATCATTTAATTTGGCAGTAAAACGTGGAGTGATTAGTGAAAAAGCAGGATCATGTGGTACTGCAGCATATACCAAAAAACTTGTTATAGTATCCGATATTAGTAAAGATGAATTATGGGTCGATTATAAAGATGTAGCCTTAAAGCATAATTTAAAATCCTGTTGGTCTATGCCAATACTATCAAAATCTAATGATGTATTAGGCACTTTTGCAATATATAGTGAATCAATAAACACTCCGAGTAGTGAAGAAATAGAAGATCTTAGATATACTGTTAATTTAGCCCTTGTTGCCATTGAGAAAGCTAAAATTGTAGCTGAGGTAAAGAAAAGAGATGAAGCTTATAAGTCTTTAGTTAATCAGGCCAGTGATGCCATTATTTTATATTCATTTGAAGGCGATATTTTTGAGTTTAATGAAGTGGCATATACCATTTTAGGCTACACAAAAAAGGAGTTTTCGAAATTAAAAATCCAGAACATTATTCAAGGCGATATTATTATCAGTCCAGAGAGGTATGAAAAAATACTTAAAGGAAAGCCAGTAATCTTTGAAAGACAATTAATCAAAAAAAATGGAGATTTAATAGATGCTGAGCTCTCTGCAAAATTACAAAATGATGATAAAATTTTGGGAATTGTACGTGATATTACTGAACGTAAAAAAGCAGAATTAAAACTACAAGAAAGTGAAAAATCGCTTTTATTAGCCCAAAAATTAGCAAAAATTGGCAGTTTTAATCTAAACTTAAAAACTAGAGTTGCTAAAACATCGAGCTCCTTTAATGAAATTGTAGGTATAGAGCCTAATATAGAATTAACTGCAGATGATTGGTGGTCAATTACACATCCAGAAGATGTTCCTTTAAATAAAAAAGCTTTTAAAAAGAATTTAAAAACTGGAGAGAAATTAGATTTGGAATATAGAATTTTAACTAAAAACACTAAAGAATTAAAATGGATTCATGGTTTAGGTGAAATTATATATACTAATGGAGAGCCTACAAATTTCATTGGCACCATTCAAGATATTACTGAAGGAAAAAATAATGAAATAGCACTAAAAACAGCAAAAGAATTTACAGATAAGCTAATCATGTCAATGCAAGAAGGCTTATTAATTGTCGATCTCAGTGGTAAAATTATAATGGTTAATAATTCACTAAGTGAAATTCTTGGTTACACAAAAGAAGAGATTATTGGGCTAGATTTACCCTATCCGTTTGCAAAAATGGAAGATTTAGAATTAATGTTAGAAATTAAAGATGAAGTAGCTTCAGGCGAAACGAAGTCTTTTCAATTAGAGTTTTATAAAAAAAATGGCGAGAAGTTTTTAGCATCTTTTTTATCAGGAAATATATTAAATGATAATGGAGAAGTTATTGCTTTGTTTGGTACCATAAAAGATATCACAGAAGAAGATAAAGCTAAAAGAATACTTGAGGAGACCGCTAGTAAATCTATCCTAAAGAAAAAAGTTATTATGGAATTGTCTGGCCTTGTTGGGTCAGATTATGACGAATCAATACAACGAATAACAGCTTTGTCTGCTGTTACTTTAAATGTTGCACGTGTAGGTATTTGGAAATTTATTGATGACAGAACTGGTATTATTTGTGAGAAGTTACATGTTTTAAAAACGGGGAAATATGAAAGTGGAGTTGTTTTAAACAGAAACGATAACCCAAACTATTTTGATGCTTTGGCAGAAAATCAAACTATAAATGTTGAGCATGCGGTTACAAATAACATCACTAAAGGTTTTGCAAAAGACTATTTAATACCTTTTGGTATTACTTCTATGCTAGATGTCTTTATCCAAGGCGATCAAGAGCCTTATGGTGTTATTTGTTTTGAGCACATAGGTGAGCCTAGAGCCTGGACAGAAGATGATCAAGAATTTGCAAGTACTATTGCAAGTATTGTATCTTTAATGGTTGAGAGTGTACAGAGAAAAGAAGCAGAGAATGAACTTGTTACAGCTAACGAAAAACTTTTAAATGTAAATACAGAGTTAAATAAGTTAAAAAAAGAGCTTGAAGAGCAAAATGTATACTTAAGAGAAGAAATAGACCTAGTATTTAATTATGAAGAAATGGTTTATGGTAGTGCTGCTTTTAGTAATGTTCTTACAGATGTAGAGCTTGTTGCTGCTACAGATGCTACAGTACTACTTTTAGGAGAGTCTGGAACAGGTAAAGAATTATTAGCCAGAGCTATTCATAATACAAGCCCAAGAAAAAACAAACCATTAATAAAAGTTAATTGTGCTGTAATACCAAAAGAGCTTATTGAGAGTGAGTTGTTTGGTCATAAAAAGGGATCTTTTACAGGAGCAATTAGCGATAAACTTGGTAAGTTTAAATTAGCAGATGGAGGAACTTTGTTTTTAGATGAGATTGGTGAGTTACCTATAGATATGCAACCTAAACTATTAAGAGCTATTCAAGAATCGGAAATTGAGCAAATAGGTAGTACTGAAACACAAAAAGTTGATATTAGAATAATTGCAGCTACTAATAGAAATCTAAAAGAAGAAGTAGAAGAAAAAAGATTCAGATCAGATTTGTTTTTTAGGCTTAATGTATTTCCAATAGTAGTTCCACCTTTAAGAGATAGAGCTGAAGATATTCCCATTTTAATAGAGCACTTTGTAGATAAGTTTAGTAAAGCTTATAATAAGGATATTAAATTTATCTCTGAAGAAACAAAACGAAATATGCAAGAGTATTCATGGCCAGGAAATATTAGAGAGCTTGAAAACTTAATTGAAAGAGCAGTTATTCTATCTCAAGACAAAACACTTGTATTGCCAAATTTTGAAACGGGTTCCGAAGAGAAACTAATATCTTCAACAGTTTTAACTTTAGATGAGGCACAAAGACTACATATTATAAAAATTCTTAAAAAATGTAATTGGAAAATTGATGGGTCAGATGGCGCATCGCAACTTCTTGAAATTAAACCAAGCACATTACGCGACAGAATGAAGAAATTAGGAATAAAAAAACCTAATTAGGTTTTACGGTATTCCGTGAAATTACTTTTCATCGGATTTTAACCCACGAAATACCGTGGGTAATTTTTTCTTGTTAAATATTTTAGTTTCCACAACTACCTAATAATAAGTCACTTAAATTTTATTTTATTCAAAAATTGTGTTTTGGCATTGCAATTGACTTCTCATTTGTAACCGAAAATGTTATGACTAAACAAATACAATTAGATAGAGTTAAATTTTGGATAGACAATGGTGTTCTGTTTTGTAAAGTACAGAATAGTAATAATGGTCAAGTTATTAAAAAAGATAACATTAACGATTATGTAAAAGCTATTGCTGCTTTATCATGTGGAGAATACTATCCTTTGCTTATTGATTTTCGTGATGTAGACAATAAGGACACAATTGCACAAGTCCGTTTATTAGCTAACAATACAGAACTTAAATCAGTTATACTATCAAAATCATTCGTTGTCAATTCGGCTTTTATGCAGTTTATGCTTGTGGTACTTCATGGTATTTATGATCCAATAATTCCGAATAAAGTATTTAAAAGCTTTGAAAGTGCATTTCAATATTCTGTAGAGATTAATCAAATATTTAATGCTCATAGTTAAATGACATCCGAAAAAGACATAATACGATTTAATAGGGCAAAATTATGGACAGATAATGGCGTTCTTTTCTGCCAAATTAAAAATACTAACGTCAATTTAAATCTTGAAATAGACACGCTAGATAGTTATATAAATGCAGTAGTTAAGTTATGTAATGGTAGACCTATGCCTTTTTTAATTGACATAAGAAGTTCTCAAGGAACTATTTTAAATCCAGCAGCTAAGTTACTAGCAGGTAATAATGATCTTAAAAAATTAAGACTATCAGAAGCATTCATTATTAACTCAATAAAAATGAAGCTTTTGATTAATTCATATAAGAGAATATTTGAACCAGTAACGCCATTTCAGATTTTTGATAATCTTAAAGACGGACTAGAATATTGTATTAAAATAAAGAATGATTATTATGATGGAGAGCGTTAAACAAGACATATTATACAATCATGAAAATGAATTAACTGATTTGCTTCAAAACAATTCAATTTTATCTATCACTGATAAATATGGTAGAATTATTTATGCAAATGACAGGTTTTGTCAAATCATAGGCTCTAACAGAAATAACATTATTGGCGAGACACATGAATTAATTAAATCGCATTTACATACAGATATTTTATACAAAAAACTTTGGAAAACTATAAAATCTGGAGAGGTATGGAAAGGAGTTTTACCAAACAAACTAGTAGATGGTAGATTTTATTGGTTGGACACTACAATTACTCCAGTAAAAGATGAAAATGGAGACATCTCAAAGTATATAGCAGTTTATAATGACATTACAGATTATTATAACAAAAAAGGAGCAATTAAAATGGTAGACCCAAAAGGGAAAACCTTATCACAAAACTTTTTAAATGTTGATTTATCTATTAATTCATTTGGAAAAATTTTAAAAGCAAAAAACAAGATTTTAAATACCTCGATTGATGATGTTGTTGGTTTATATGTTTATGATTTTATAAATCCAGTTAGTCATAACGTAGTAAAAAAGCAAATAAAGAAAGTTTTTAACGAAAGAGAATCATCAGAATTCGAAACCATTGAATTTTCATCAAAAGGACAGCAAACTTTCTTTGTTTCTAAAATTGAGCCTGTATATAACAGTCATAATGAAATAATATATGCAACAATAGCAACTAAAAAATTAAGAAAAAACTTAAAAATAAAAAAAGAGTTAAGACATATTGAGGCTAAGTATAGCACAATATTTCAATCTATAAACGTAGGTATTATAGTAGTAACAGATAGTAAAGGTAATATTACAGAATGGAATAAAGGTGCAGAATCTGCTTTTGGTTATACAGAAGATGAAGTGATAGGCAATTCACTTACGATGTTAATTTCTGAGCAACATCTTATAACAAGTGTAAAGGAACTTTTAAAGGCAAAAATTCATCTAAACAAAAAGAAAAATGGTGAAAACCTTGAAATGATTGGTCTTAAAAAATGTGGTAAAGAGTTTCCTGTAGAGTTTTCTATAAGTAATTGGGATAATGGAAAGGATAAATTTTACTGTGCAATGATGTTAGACATTTCTAACCGTAAAAAATTAGAAAATAAACTAAAACAAAAAACAGAAGATTTAGAATTGTTTTTATATCGATCAGCTCACGACCTTAAAGCACCACTTACATCTGCAGAAGGTCTTCTTAACCTAATAAAAGGAGAGGATATAAATAGCAATGTTAAGCTATTAACAACACTTCTGGATACAACTTTAGAAAGAGGAAAGTTATTGGTAGATAACCTTTCTTATGCATCAGCAATACAGGACAAGAGCAAAGAAACGAATACTATAAATTTCAAGAAAGTTATTGATGATACTTTAAAGACTTTAAGTGGATTAAAGAATTTTGAATCTATAAAATTTGAAATAACCATTAATCAGTTAGGAATTTTTTATTCAAACAAAGAGTTAATCAATTCTATATTTCAAAATTTAATTCATAATGCTATAAAATATAGCAAGCCGATTTCTAATGACCATACTCCAATTATAAAAATTGAAATTAATCAATCAGAGAATAAGGTGAATATTACTGTAAAAGATAATGGAATTGGAATAGATGAAAAGTGTATAGGTAAAATATTCGATTTATACTATAGAGTTGATAATGAACAAGAGCAAGGCTCTGGTCTTGGTTTATATATTGTTAAAAGAATTGTAGACGATTTTAATGGTGAGATTAAAGTAAAAAGCGAACAAAACGAAGGGACATTTTTTGAATTAACATTACCAAATTTTATTAAAAACTAAACAAAAAAATGATTAATAATATAACACTAATAGATGATAATAAGATAGATCTTTTTGTAAATCAAAAGATTATTGAGAAGTATGATAGTGGTTTAAAAACAAGAATGTTTACTAGTGCAGTTTCAGCTATTAACTATTTAAAGATTTTAGATTTAAACATTAATTCTGACTCTTTAACAAAACCAGATCTTATTTTTTTAGACATAAATATGCCTCAAATGGACGGCTTTCAATTTTTTAATGAATTGAGAAAGTTTGATTTAAAAGACCCAAAGCCAATTCATATTTATATGCTTTCTTCTTCATTATCGCTTGAGGATATTAATAAAGCAAAAAGCGAGTCGCTTTGTTCAGGTTATATTACTAAGCCATTAACGGTTGAAAAACTTAAAACGATTCTAGAAACAGTAAGCATTGAAGACAAAAACTATAATTATAAAAAACCAATTTAAACAGATTACTATAAACCAAATCTAAGCTAATGAAAATAAAATACTTAATCTTAATTGTGTTTCTTTTTTCAAAACTTGATAAAGCAAATTCGCAGATTGTTAATGAAGGCATTTTGCAAATTTCTCCTTCAACAAATGTTTATTTTGAAAATGAATACACAAATAAAACCACAGGGATTCATAACTCTAATGGAAACCTCTATTTAAACAATAACTTTGTTAACAATGGAGTTACTTTGGCACTTTCTGGCACAACCTACTTTAAAAGTGCAACAAATAACGTGGTGACAATTTCTGGAACTACAAATAATATCAATTTGTATAATTTACAAATTGATATTACTACTGTTGGTATAAAAGGTGTTTCGGTTGCTGATAATTTTGAGTTAAATGTTGCTAACTCTATAAACTTTATAAGTGGAGATTTAAGGCTTTTAGGAGAAGCACAACTTATTCAATCTCATACAGGAGTAAATTCTAACTCCATTGTATCTGGAAAGCTTATTTTAGATCAACAAGGCTATAGTTCGGCATATCAATACAATTATTGGTCATCTCCAATAAGCAATTCAGGGAGCTTTTCACTTTTAGGAGGCAAATTTGATGGTACAGATTCGGCTATAAACCCTTTTAATCCAACGCAAATTTTATTTAATTCTGTTTCTCCATATAATGGTTTGCCTTCAATTTTAGATGGAGGTAATAATGTAATTACACCATTAACAATTAACACACAATGGTTATATAAATACTCAAGAGGTAGTGGCTCTTATTCAGATTGGATAAACTTAGATGAAAACAGCCTAATATATCCAGGTGAAGGTTATATTATGAAAGGAACTAATGCCATAACTGCTAATCAAAATTATGTGTTTTATGGCGAACCTAATAATGGAGATTATACATTTCCTATAACTTTAGGAGAACACTCTCTGCTTGGTAATCCATATCCATCAGCTTTAGATGCAAATAAGTTTATTACAGATAACATAACCGTTGTTGATGCGCTTTATTTTTGGGTTGATGGAGGATCAACGTCACATAATTTAACAGATTATTTAGGTGGTTATGCTATTAGAAACCTTACAGGAGGTACACCTCCATCAATAGCTTCGCCATTAATTAATGGTATTGGTAATTCAGGCACAGTAACAGCTCCAACTCAGTACGTAGCTATTGGCCAAGGATTTTTTATTGATGCAATTGGTTCTGGAAGTATAACTTTTAATAATTCACAGAGAGTATTTAAAACAGAAGTGTCTGGAGATGCAGTTTTTTATAGAAGTACAAATGATGCAACTGGAGACCAATATTTAAGATTAGGCTATGAAGATCCTGAAGGTTTTCATAGACAATTACTGCTAGGCTTTTTGCCTGAATCATTAGCAGACACTAGATATAATCCAGGTTATGATGCATTAATAGCAGGGAATAGAAATGATGATATGTTCTTTATAATTGAAAGTAATTATGATAAGCGTTATGCAATTCAAGGTGTAAATAGTTTTGTAGATGATATGGAATTTCCAATAGGAGTAACCATTTCTGAAACAGGAAGCCATAAAATTATTTTAGACGAAACAAACAATTTTACAAACATTGTTTACTTAAAAGATAATTACTCAGGCGCTTATCATAATTTAAGTGAATCTGCATTTAATGTTAATTTACCAATAGGAGAGTATTTTGACAGATATACAATAGTTTTTCAAACACCAACCTTGGGTGTTTCAACTCCAGCGATAGAGAATGTTAATGTTTTTTATGATGGGTTAAACAACATAGTTATAGCTAATATAAAAAATATTGAGTTGAATAATGTTGAAATATATAATGTTATGGGTCAACAAATTTTAATGATAAAAGATAATTTAAATAACCAAGATAGAATAGAAATTCCCTTTAATGAAAGCGATGGGGTTTACCTCATAGTTTTAAACATAAATAATAGCAAAAAATCTACAAAAATTTTAAAGTACTAATTATGAAAACAACTAAATTAAATCAAATCATCTTTAAATGCATAGCTGCATTATTAATAAGTGCTAGCACTTATGCTCAAGTAGGTGTAGGTACAATTACACCAGACGCTTCTTCTATGATGGACGTAAGTTCTACCAATAAAGGAATGTTGGCACCAAGAATGACGACTGCACAACGTGTTGCTATTGCATCACCAGCAAACGGGCTTTTAGTATATGATACTACCGAAAACGCATTTTATTTTTATAAGGCAAGTGTTTGGACTAAAATTGATTCTGTAGTAAGAAACAATTATAAGCTTATAAAGTCTGCAGCAGATTTAAGTGCTGAACTTGCAGCAGGTGGAGGTACAAGGTATCTACTTACTTCAAATACATTATATGAAATAAATGGAACAATAACATTAGCGCAACCTATTGAGTTAAATAATGCATACATTATAGGGTTAGATACTAATGAAGATATTCTTGTTAGAGTTGGAGGTACTATTTTTACAGGCGCAACAGGTGGAAGTATTAGAAATTTAACCTTAACAGCTCCTGGAGGTACAGTATTTAATTTATCTGGAGCAAATACACAAAATTTAATTTTTAGAGACTCAATAGTTGCAAATTCAGGATCAGTTGGAACTATTAGTGGTTTTGGGTTAGTGTTTTTAAGTGTGGTTCAATATTCTGGAAATACTAATGGTATTACGTATAATAATATTACAGATTTACTTATGAGTAATTTAGGTTGGCAGGCCAATAATTCAGGAACTTATGAGACATTTACTGGAACGTTTGAATTTATTGAAAAACAAGGTGGTTTTTCTAAAGTTAATGGCGCTAATGTTGGAATTAATGTAAGTAGCAACCCAACAGTTAATATTGGTGTCTTAACAGGTACAAGTTTTAGTGGAACTAGCACACAGTTTATTAATAGATATACAGTAGGCTCATACACAGGATTTAATTTTAGTAAAAACTGGACAGTTAACTGCCCAGGAATTCCAAGAGAGAGTGATGATGTTGCCATTGGATATTATAATATGAATGGAAATGCTACAAATACGTCATTTTCTGCAGTAAACGCGCCATCTAAAATTGCAGGTAATACTACTTCAACAAACTTATTTAGAATAGAATCTTCAAATAATAGATTAACATACAAAGGATCAAAACCAAGAAACTTCGAAATAATTTGTACAGGTACTATAGATCATAGTAGTGGTGGTAATCGTATTTTCACCTATTATGTATATAAGAATGGAGTACAGCTTCCTTCAATTTCGGCTGAGAGACGTTTCCCAAATAACGATATTGGAAATTTTACAATTATTGGACCTGTTTATATGGCTGTAGATGATTATGTTGAGGTTTGGGTAGAAAACCAAACCAATTCGGGAAATACACTTATTACAAAATTAAGCGTACTATTAAAATAAAAACCCAAATAATTAATAGCAAATTTTTATTTCATTGAGTTTTATGCATCCTATCTAAATTTAAGGATGGGATGCTTTTTTATTAGATAAAAAGAGATAACAGTTATTCCTGCTTTCTCTTTTAAATGAAAAGATTAAAAAGAAATTTTATAGTTCAAAAAATAAAAGTGATGTTCATGAAGGTAGGTATTTAATAATATTAACAATTTAAATATCACATTATCGATGAAAACAAACACTTTATCGATTTTATTTCTTTTTTTAATTCTTTTTAACATACATTAGCAGTCCTTCTTAAGCCCCTAAAATCACTTAATTAGGTAATTATTAATCCATTATTTTAGGTTTTTATTAAAGCCTATAAATTTCCCTCGTTTTTTAAATATAGTATTTAGCATTTTTTGTGCTTAAAAAAATTAATAATCCATTCTTCCCTCGAACGGCATTTTTTAATGCTCTGTAATTATTAATTAACAAAAAAACTAATATAGACCCCTAAATTTAATAACGATGAAAACTTTAAAAATTACTTTATTACTAGCTTTATTTTTATCAGTATCAAGCCAATCAGACAAAACACCAACAAATGACGAAGCTAATACTTATAAATCAACAAAAACACATTACGATTTATTGGCTCATTCAAAAAAGGAAATTACAGTTCCTACTCAAGGATAAAATATAATTTCTTATACATATGTTTTAGCTCTTATCTAACAAGATAAGAGCTTTACTTGTTATAGAGTACTCTTTCAAGCTTAATAAATACAATTAATTATTAAAGGTCATTAAAATATTTATTCTAAATTTGAAAGACATAATTAATTCACTGAAGCGTGTTGAGATTTTTTTTTCTAATTTTTTCCTTTTTTATTTTTAGCACACCATTATATGCTCAAAATAGTTTTAAGTCTTCTACTTATGATAGTATTATTAAATTAAGAAAATTAGGGAGTGACAAATCCAAATCAATGGATGAAAGATATGTTTATGCTAATCGAGCATTAGTATTATCAAAAAAAACAAAAACAGATTCTACTATATTAAAAAGCACTAGGGTTTTAGCGACAGTACTTGTTTATAAAGGAGAGTATAAAAAATTCAGAGATATGAATTTTAAAACTCTAAAACTAGCAAGTAAATTAAATGATTCGTCAGAAATTGGTCTTTCTAATCATAATTTAGGATGGTATTATTTTCAAAGCAGAGTACAAAATGATAGTGCTTATTTTTATTTATCTAATGCCAATAAAATTTATGATAACCTCGGCAAAGTAGCAAACCAAATTGATGTCTTACAAAATTTATCAGATATACTACAAGTTGAAAAAGATTATTTAGGTAGCGAAGAAAATGCTATACAAGGATTAGCATTACTGGAAAATCAACCAAAAAACGAGTCAAATTTTAAAAAATCATGGAACCTTTTAAATATACTAGCTATAGTTTCTCTAGAATTAAAACGATATGATGAATCTATAGAATACAATCAAAAAGCACAAAATATTGCTGATAAAATGGATGATGGGTTTTATAATAAAAATTTATCTATTCATAATCAGGCTTTTGTATTCAGAAAAAAAGGAAATTACACTAAGGCTTTAGAACTCTATACAAGTTTACTTAAACAAGAAAAGCTATTTGAGATAGACCCAACATTTTATCCATTAATACTTGATAATATTGCTTTCACAAGATTTGAAGCTGGTGAAAAGGATTATGAAAACATGGAGAAAATGCTCAAAAGAGCTTATAAAATAAGCGATAGTCTTGAAGACCCAATTACTAAGTTAGCCGTAACAATTGATTTATCAAAATTTTATAAAGCTCAAAACAAGATTGAAAATGCTTTGCAATATTCACAAGAGTCTTATCAATTGGCTAAGGAAACTTCATCAAACGATATTTTATTGGAGTCAATGGCTTTACTCGCACAGTTAAAGCCAGGCGAAGAAGGAAAAAAATATTTCGAAGAGCATATAAAATTAAGTGATAGTTTATTAAACCACGAAAGAGGAATAAGAAACAAATTTGCTAGAGTGCAATTTGAAACCGATCAAATAGAACAAGAAAACGAACGCATTGCAAGAGAACGTTTCTGGTTGTTAATGGTGTCAATCGTTTTAATTATAGCTATTTTCTTTTTATATGTAATTGTTACCCAAAGAGCAAAAAACAAAGAATTAAGGTTTGAGCAAGATCAGCAAAAAGCAAATGAAGAAATTTATAACTTAATGTTATCTCAGCAAGACAAAGTAGATGAGGCTAGAGCTCAAGAGAAAAAAAGGATTTCAGAAGAGTTGCATGATGGAATTCTAGGGCGTTTATTTGGAACAAGGTTGAGTCTAGATAGTTTTAATTTTAAGGAAGGACCAGAAGGGATTAAATCACGCTCTCAGTATATAAATGACTTAAAAAACATTGAGCAAGATATTCGTAAAATATCTCACGATTTAAACACAGATTTTGTTTCTGGTTCAGGATTTGTCGATATTATAGATACACTTATTAGTACACAAACTCAAGCATATCAATTAAAATACGATTTTTATCATAGCGATGATATTAACTGGGAAAATGTTTCTAATAAAACTAAAATTCACATTTACAGAATTTTACAAGAGACTATGCAAAATATTTATAAACATGCCGAAGCCTCTCTTATAAAAATTAGTTTTCAACTAAAAAATGATGTAATTTGCTTATCAATTTCTGACGATGGAAAAGGGTTTGTAATTAATAAAAGTAAAAAAGGAATTGGTCTTAAAAACATCCATTCTAGAGTTGATGAAGTTGGTGGAATAGTAAGTTATGATTCTGTAATTGATAAAGGCACAACAATAACAATAGATATACCATATACAATTAAGTAGCATATGAGTCAAGTCATAAAAATATTAATGGTAGATGATCATCCAATAATTATTGAAGGTTATCAAAATACATTAATGGCAACTAAAAACGAAGATCAAACCCTTATTATTGATACAGCCAATGATTGTGATACGGCAAACTTATTAATGCAAAAGTCTGCCCAAGATGTACCTTATGATGTATTGTTTTTTGATATAAGGCTTCCAGGGTCTAAAGATGGTAAAATTACTTCAGGTGAAGATTTAGGTGTTATAGCCAAAAAAATTCTTCCAAATGCAAAGATTATTATTCTAACAATGTTTAATGAGTCTTATCGTATTCACAACATTATTAAAAACGTAGATCCTGATGGGTTTTTAATTAAAAGCGATTTAACTTCTAGTGAGTTAGCCGAAGCTTTTCAGCATATTCTTGTATCACCTCCATATTATAGTAGTACAGTTAGTATCTTTTTAAACAAACTGGTTACTAGCGATATTCATATTGATGATATAAATAGAAAAATATTGCACTTACTTTCTCAAGGCATAAAAACAAAAAGCCTTACTGAATATATCGACTTGTCTATGAGTTCAATAGAAAAAAGGAAGAAACAAATGAAGTTGTTATTCTCTATTGAAGACGGAAAAGATGAAACTTTAATCTTTGAAGCTCGAAAAAAAGGCTTTTTATAAAAAAATATCGAAAAAATGCATTTTTTATGCATTTTAAAATCTTTCAAAAGCATTGATATACTTGAAAACTACGGTTTTACCGTAACATGTTTACGGTTTTCCCACGTATAAAAGTTATTTACGTTATATATATTTGAATTGTCAACAAAGTTTAATTAATCCCTCTAGTTTATTTGTTGAATTAATAGCAAAAAAAGAATAAACCTAACAAATTCACACTATGAAGTTGTTAGGTTTTATTTTTTAAAAAAGTAAGCCATTATACTCTACAAGTTTTGCTATAAAAAAACCTAAGTATATTATTGTCACAATAAACTTTATAAAGGTTGATGCAATAAAACCTAAAAAAGAACCAAAAGCAGCTTTTACAGCTTTATCAAACTCGCTTTTATTTATAAGTTCCCCAATTAAAGCACCAACAAAAGGACCTATAATTATTCCAAATGGTATAGGCGCAATTAGCCCAACAATTAATCCAACAGAAGTGCCTATTATACCAGCTCTGCTACCACCAAACTTTTTGGTTCCCATTGCAGGAATTATATAGTCTAAAAACCATATAAAAATGGCTATTACTAGAGTTATGATTATGAAAGTCCAATTCATTGGTACAGCATCTGTACAATGAAAAATTAATAATCCTAGCCAACTTGTTAGTGGACCAGGAAGTATAGGTAAGAAGCTGCCTAAAATTCCTATAATCATGAAAATAGCAGCAACAATAATTAAAAAAATATCCATTTAAGTATTTAAAAATCTAATTATAAGACGTGTTCTTAAGATAATTGTTACATTTTTGAACTAAAAAATTAGTTTAAACTAATTTTTTAGTTATATTAGCTATTCAAAGGAAATTAAAATTAATATCTCATGAAACAATTAACAAAGGCAGAAGAAGAAATTATGCAAGTACTTTGGCAACTAGAAAGAGCCAATGTAAAAGCAATTATTGATGAATTACCAGAGCCTAAACCTGCTTATAATACTGTATCTACTATTGTTAGAATTTTAGAAAGCAAAGGATTTGTTAATTACGAGAAAGAAGGTAAAGGCCATTTGTATTTTCCTGTATTACAAAAACATGAATATAGTAACCAAAGTATAAACTCTTTGGTAGATAACTATTTTCAAGGGTCTTTTAAAAGTATGGTGTCATTTTTTGTGAAGAAAAATGATATTAATCTTCAAGAATTAGAATCAGTACTTAAAGAGGTTAACAAAAAACAAGAATAAGATGTTATACTATATTCTACAAACCATTGCGTTTCAATTATTCTTTTTGCTCATCTATGATGTGTTTTTAAAAAAAGAAACCTTTTTCAATTGGAACAGAGCCTACTTACTAATTACTGCTTTAGGATCATTACTATTACCATTTGTAAAAATTGAATTTTTCAAAGGAGTTGTACCCGAACAGTTTATAATTAGATTACCAGAAGTAATTATTGGAGATGTTACTTCAACTACTAAAAATATATCGCTTACAGAAATGCCTTTAAATGAATCATCATTTGTTTGGCATTGGGAGTACATGGTTTATGTTGGGATTATTCTTGCAGCAATACTATTTGCTTATAAAATGATTAAAATTAGTTTGCTTATTTATAAAAACCCTAAGCGATGGAAAGATAATGTACTACTTGTTAACTTAATTAATAGTACTTCAGCATTTTCATTTTTTCATTACATATGTATAGGTCAACTCATTAAAGAAGAAGATAAATCAGCCATATTAAAGCACGAAATTGTACATGTACAACAAAAGCATAGCCTCGATTTATTGTTTTTTGAGATTTTAAGAATCTTGTTTTGGTTTAATCCTCTTGTGTATATATACCAAAACAAAATATCAACTTTGCACGAATATATTGCAGATGCTAATGCAATAAAGTACAACGACAAAAATCAATATTATGAAAACTTGTTATCTCAAGTATTTGATGTCAAACAGTTTTCATTTATAAATCCATTTTTTAAACAATCATTAATCAAAAAACGAATCGTTATGTTAAACAAATCAAAATCAAAACAAGTTAAATTAGTAAAATACGCATTATTAATACCAATTGTATTTGGAATCTTAATTTACACTTCTAGTGCTCAAGTAGATAGCGCTAAGCTTGACACAAGTGTTTTGAAAGAGATTCCTAGTGAAGGTAGTTTGTTAATAGAAAAAATAAGCGCTGTAAAAAAGCAAATACAGAAACAAGGTAATGTTACTGATGAAGAACAAGAAAATTTAAATCTATTATATAAAGTAGTATCTGGTGAAAACTTTGATGCAGATTTAGTTAAGAAAGTTCAAAAGCTAATAGATAAAAAAGATAAAAGTGAACTCTCTCAAAAAGTAGCAGATGTAATGGATCAGATACAAAAACAAGGTAATATTTCTGATGATGAAGAACAAAAGCTAAAGCTGTTATTATTGTATACCACAGAAGATGGGTTTAATAACCCGTTTTTTGAAGATGTGATAGATCTTGCTGAAATTCCTTTTGGTGTTATAGATGAAGTGCCAACTTTTGAAGAATGTAAACAATTAGCGACCAATAAAGAGAAAAAGGACTGTACATCAACGGCAATAGCTAGTCATATAAATAAAAATTTTAATACTAAACTTGCTAAAGAGTTAAATTTAAAAGGAAAACAAAGAATAAGTGTAGTTTTTGTAATTGCTAACGACGGAACTATTAAGAGCGCTAAGGCTCGTGCTCCTCATCCAGCACTTGAGGCTGAAGCTATACGTGTTGTTGAGTCGTTACCAAAAATGACTCCAGGCAAGTATAATGGTAAAAATGTGAATGTGCCATATAGTTTACCAATCATTTTTCAAGTACAATGAGAAAAATCCTTATTGCCATTATCTTATTAACAGTGTTTAAAACCGAAGCGCAACCTTCGGTTTTGTCTGTTGCAGATAGTTTATATGCTTATGGTAATTATACCAAAGCAATCCAGATTTATAAAACTCACAATAACCCTTCAGAGGTGTATGATAAGATAGCTAAAGCGTATTTAGCTATTGGTAATGATGGTGAGGCTTTGCTAAATTATGATTTAAGTTTAAAGGCTAATCCAGACAATGCATTAATCAAGTATGACTATGCAAAACTTTTATCAAGACACCAAAAACTTGAAGAAGCTTCTGTTTTATTAAAAGAGTTATTGAATATAGATACTAAAAACCCTAATTATCATTATGAATTAGGACTAGTTTTTGAACTACAAAGCGATACATTAGCAATAAATAGCTTTAAAAATGCTTTTGATTTAGATTCGACTCATCAAAAAGCCATCTACAAAATAGCAGAAGACTATTTAGTAAACAGAAAACACAATTTATCTTTAAAATATATTGATACTGGTTTAAGGGCTTACGAAAACAACATTGAGCTAATAAACCTAAAGGCATTAAACTATTATTGGGACGAAAAGTATGTTGAATCAGCAAAATGGTTTGAAAAAGAAATAGAACTTGGGCAGTCTTCTCAATTTATCCATGAGAAATTAAGCTTTTGTTATGCACAAGACTCTGAATATAAAAAAGCAATTGAGCAAGGCGAAATAGCACTTCAATACGACCCAAAAAACAAAACCAATCTTTACATACAAGGTCAGCTTTATGAGCGAATAGGTGATTTTAAAAATGCTGAAAAATATATTTCTGAAGCTTTAGAATTAATGGACATTCCTCTAGATGCAGAATATTCTAAATTGGCTGTGATATACAATAGTCAAAATAAATATAAAGAAGCAATCGATGCCATTCAAATTGCAATCAATGAAAATCCTAAAAATCAGTTTACACAGTTTTTATTAGTCCTCACAAAAGACAAATATTATGCAGATATAGATTCTAAAATAAAAGTGTATGAAGATTTTAAAGAGAAATTCCCAAATAACATTTATGTTAGTTTTGTTGATAAACGCTTAAAGGAACTAAAAGAAGAAAAATTCATGAAAGGCGAATAAAATCTAAAAAAATTGTACTTTTCCGCTTCATTAGCATAACAATGAAACGATTAATCCTTGTTTTAAGTATTCTTTTTTTTGTGTCTTGCGATTACTTTGTTAAAAAGAAAATCGACACTAAAACTATTGTTAATGACGAATTAAAATCCATTAATTGGAATGATGTTGATGAATATCCAACATTTTCTATTTGCGATTCTACTAACAACAAAAAAGAGTGTTTTCAAAATGTACTTCGCGACAGATTAAATGCTAAACTTTCCAACCAAAATATAGTGGTTACAGAAGACGTAAATGATACTATTTTACTACGTATTTATATAGATAGTGAAGGTGTTTTTTCAATAAAATCAATTGAATGTAGCGACATTACCAAGGCTCAAATTCCGCAGTTAGATAGCTTGTTACGCCATAGTTTCGATTCGTTACCAAAAATATTTCCAGCAATAAAGCGCAGCCAGCAAGTAGCCACCGAATTTAGTTTGCCTGTAATTGTAAATATAAATTAAGTTAGTTGTCATTCCGCACTTGTTACGGAATCCACAATAAATAATACTTTAAAATCGTATTGCTAATTTCTGCATTAAGCGAAGTACTTCAATATAAAGCCAAACAAGAGTTACTAAAAGTCCCCAAGTTGCTAACCATTCTTTACTTTTTTCTGCAGTATTCTTGTGTTTTTCTATATAATCGAAATCTAAAAGCAATGCAAACGAAGCCACAATAGCAGAAACAGCTGTAAAAATAATAGCTAACCAAGATGTTCCCCATATAAAGGTTTTTATATCAAAAAAGGCTAAAATCCACGATATTAAATACACAACACCAATGGTTATTGATGCAGTTATAATAACGCTTCTTAACTTTTGAGTGACTTTAATAATTCTGGTTTGGTACAAGATGAGCATTACAAAAAAAGTAACTATAGTAACACCAATTGCCTGATAAGGCATATCTGGAAATTTGTCTTTTATAAAAGCAGAAAAAGCACCCAAAAAACAACCTTGAGCTATAGCGTAAAGAGGAACAATTACTGGAGCCCAATGGTTTTTATATGAAATAGCCACGCTTAAAATAATTGAAGCGATTATTCCACCAAGTGAATACCAAGTAACATCATATCCATCAGCATGAAGCCTCCAAATGCAAAAAGTAACAAAAGAAATAATTAGTATAGAGGTAAGAGATTTTATAAAAATTCCTGAAATAGTCATTTTTGAAGATGACTTGTTTTCACCATCCCAAAAATAGGATGTAAATGCAGGATTGGAAGATTTAAAATCTGATAAACCCATTATAAACTTAACTTATACCCTAAAGTAATATCAGTAGAAAAATTACCTTGATTATCTAAAAATGCTGCAAATAATTGATTGTAACCAATAAAAATATAGCTGTTATCTGTTATTTTAAAATCGGCTCCAATACCAAAAATAAAAGGAGCATCAAACGCAGTGTCAGATATGTTTTCAGTTACTAGCATATCATCTTCATCTAGATAACTTATGGTGGCTTTAGAGAAGTTTAAGGTGGCAAACCTAACGTCGCCATAAAAGCCAAATTTTGATGTGTTTATAACTCTAAATCTGTAACCTAAAGATAATTCGGTTGTAGAGTATTGAAAATCATCATTATCAAAAGTATGTCTCAATTGCAAAAATCCAGAATGACGAGGCATTGTTTTTCCTTCTAAAATTTCTAATTCAACACCAAATACTGGAGTTTTAATATTATCATCATTACCAACAAAAGGACTGTTGCTAATACCTCCAAAAATTCCTAAACGTAAATCGACACTACTTTTAGTTACTTGAGAGTTGTAATTTAAATCTGTTAAGCCATTATACTTGTCAATAAAATTTCTTAAACTACCTAAAGTAAGATTAACTTTATGAGTTGATAAATCTGTGCCAGAAGTTATATTTTGTAAAGTGCTTTTATACTCTTCAAGATAATCGCCTGAGTCACTTTTAGTATTTTTTAGTTCTAGAATTGTGTTATCACTTGTTCTTACAAAATAACGATACTTACCATCAATAACATTCCAAAGTAAATCTAATTGACCATCAATTTCTGTTTTTAATTGAAGTGTCTCACCATTAACTGTATAGGTGTCTTGTGCAACAGCAGAAGTATAGCCTAATAGAAAACATAAAATTAAGAGTAATTTTTTCATTACGATTTAGGATTATAGTTAGGTAAATCTAACAAAAATAAATGATAAAAACACTATTTGGTATATGGTCTGCCTTTCCATTTGTAGGTTTTAAAAACAGAGATAAATACAATATAAACGCTAAATAATGGATATAAAAAAAAGCTTAATGGATAACTTTTTAGACTTTCTTTTTGATTAAAAAATAATGCAGTTTTAAATAGTAGTAAGGTATCAATTGCAAACTTGATAATTAAAATATAAAAGAACACCTTCCATTTAATAATGCCAATAAGTGTCATTAATCCAAAAATCATTAATCCACCATTCATTAGAAAAATTATAATCCCAACAAACTTTCCAAACCAGTTTTTATAAGCACTTGTTTTTGCTGCCCAACGCATACGTTGATGTTTTAGGTTTTTCCACGTGCTTTCTGGTTGAGTAGTTACAATAGCATGCTCACATTTTAAATATCTAACTTTAGATTTGTGTTTTAAAACTGCTTTTTCAAGTAAAAAAATATCGTCACCACTAGCTATATCTGTATTACCATCAAAACCGTTTAGATCATTAAATAGCGATTTTTTATAAGCTAAATTTGCGCCATTACACAAAAAAGGACGACTAATACCAAAACCACCAATTGTAGATCCTTGCAAACTTAAAATGTCTAGTAATTGAAAGCGCTCTAAAAAATTATCACTCTTAGAATAGGTTAAAGGCGCAACTATTAATTCGCAATCTTCTTGTTGAATAAATTCATCAAAACTATCAAGCCAAAATTTAGGCAACACGCAATCAGCATCTGTAGTGATTATCCACTTATGTTTTGCTTTTAAAATTGCTGCAGTTATGGCATCCTTTTTAGGCGATTTGGTTTTGCGCTCATTTTTAATAATGCTAATAAGGGTTTCTTCAATTCTAACTTTTTTTGAAATTGTCTTGATAACTTCAACCGAATGATCCTCAGACTCGTCATCAATAAAAATAATTTCAAATAGAGCTTTAGGGTAATTTAATTCTGAAATGGATTTCAATAGCATTGGTAATTTTTCAGCTTCATTTCTAAATGGAATAACGACTGTAAACTTGGTTTTAGCAGGAATATCTTTTAATACAAACCTTTTAATTTTATCAAAACCAACAATGAGGTATCCAATTAAAATTAAATATGCAATAGTGATAAGTACAGCAATTGTGGTCATTCAGTTTGTTCTTTTGGAAGGTTAAAATTAAGCACATAATAGCTGCCAAATACGCTTGGAAGCACAAAATTAAGCACCCACATTAAAGTAATAATACATAAAACTGTCAATTCATTAATTCCAATAATTGAAAATAAATAAACAGCTACACCACCTTTAATAACCACATCAAAAATAAATATTGAAGGAATAATAGATGATAGTAAATACATTGTTGTGATAACCATCATTGCATTTATGTAACTAATATCAACTCCAAAAACAAGAAGTAAATAATACATTTGAATTGAAAAAATTAAGTATCTCAAAATAGAAAACAAGGCTGCTTTTAGAATGATTGTTTTATTGATGCTCTTAATAAATTCAATTATTTTTTTTATTGAAAAACCTTTAATTTCAAAGGCTTTATGTTGTAAACTAAACACAAAAAATGCTCCAATCATGAGTATAAGTGTGAGCGCATATAATATTTTTTTAAAGTCTATTTCTAAATGGTAATGAGATACAAAGAAGAGTAATCCTATACTTCCAAAAACTACAGTAACACTCATTTGTAAAATATTACTAATCAAATTTAGAAGCATAACTTTTTTTCTTAATCCTGACAGATAGTAAATGGCTTTCGCACCATATTCACCTATTCGGTTTGGAGTAAATAATGAAGCCGTTAAAGCACCTAAACTTTGCTCAAGAGCATTTTTGAATGAAATTTTAGTAATTGAACTCACTAAAGTATGCCATTTTAAGATTTCAAAAAACCAGTTAAAAACGCTTAAAAACAATAATAAAAGAATATTTTTTAGCGAAAAACCCTCTTTTTTGATTAAAAAATCAATAAAAACACGAAAATCTAATGTTTCGTTTTCTGTTAATTTTAAATATATAAAATAAAAAGCACCAACAACTATGCTTAATTTAATAAGCACAACAAAGAATTGTTTAGTTTTGTAGGACAGGCTATCTAACATCATCACAAATTAAACCAAATATTATCAATATGAAGTCAAAGTTTAAACAATATATAGTCATTATTTTAACGCTCAACTTTGGTTTAGTGTCATTTTCGCAGAGTGAAACTCAAAAGATAAAAGCCCAAATTGCAGTAGGTGTTAATAACCCTTCTTCTGGCGGATTTGTATCGCCTTTTGAAGCAAAACCTGTTAATTTTCCAACAGTTAATTTAGGAATTCAATACATGTTTGCTGATCAATTTGGAGCAAAATTAGATTTTGGTTTTAATCGTTTTTCAAATGCAAATAACTCTCCAGAGTTTAAAATTAATTATAGTAGAGTTAATCTACAATTTGTGTATGATGCTAAAAAAACGCTCACCTTTTTACCAGAGCGTTTAGGAGTTGTTGGGCATGCAGGACCAGGTTATACCTTTGTAAAACCACTTGGAGACTATACTGATAACAATTTGTCGTTTTTTAATGTTATGGCAGGAATCGAATTTCATTATTATTTAAATGAACGTTTATCCTTAATTGCTGATACATCATATATATATGGGTTTGCTAAAGGTTTTAATCCTGTTTCAGATGGATTAGGGTCTTTTAATGGAAACCTATTTACACTAACCTTTGGAGTTTCTTTTTCTTTAAGTGGTTGTCAATATTGTTAATTAATGGCTAAAGAAAAAATAATATTAGGTATCGATCCAGGAACAACAATTATGGGTTTTGGGCTCATAAAAGTGGTTGGTAAATCTATGCAGTTTATGCAATTGAATGAGTTAGATTTAAAAAAATATGATGACCATTACCTTAAACTCAAACTTATTTTTGAACGTACTATAGAACTTATCGATACACATCATCCAGATGAAATAGCTATTGAAGCACCTTTTTTTGGTAAAAATGTTCAGAGTATGCTAAAGCTAGGTCGAGCACAAGGTGTAGCAATGGCAGCAGGTTTAAGTAGAGAAGTACCAATAACTGAATATTCGCCAAAGAAGATAAAAATGGCAATTACAGGAAATGGTAATGCAAGTAAAGAGCAAGTAGCAAAAATGCTGCAAAGCTTACTTGGACTTAAAACACTACCCAAAAATCTTGATGCTACAGATGGATTAGCAGCTGCTGTGTGTCATTTTTATAATGAAGGTAAAGTAGAGATTGGTAAAAGTTATACTGGTTGGGCTGCTTTTGTTAAGCAGAATGAAGATAGAGTTAAGAAATAATGTCAGGAATTTACATACATATTCCATTTTGCAAACAAGCTTGTCATTACTGTGATTTTCATTTTTCGACGTCATTAAAGAAAAAAGATGATTTACTAAATGCGTTGGTGAAAGAGTTGGAGTTACGTAAAGATGAATTCAAAAACCAAACAGTTGAAACCATATATTTTGGTGGAGGTACACCAAGCTTATTAACTAAAGACGAAATTGAATTAATAATCAATTCTGTATATAAGAATTACAAAGTCATTGAAAACCCAGAAATTACTTTAGAAGCTAATCCAGATGATTTAAGTAAAGAACAAGTCAGCTCACTGGCAAATACAGAAATTAATCGTTTAAGCATAGGGATCCAATCTTTTTTTGAAGACGATTTAAAACTGATGAATCGTGCACACAATGCAAAAGAAGCGAAACAATGTTTAGAAGAAGCAACAAAGCATTTTCAAAACATTTCTGTCGATTTAATTTATGGTATACCAGGATTGAGTAATGAGCGTTGGATTGAAAATATCGAAACAGTATTATCATACAACATTCCTCATATTTCCAGTTATGCGTTAACAGTAGAGCCTAAAACAGCTCTAGAAACCTTTATAAAAAAAGGTGTCATAAAAAATGTTGATGATGATTTAGCACAAGAGCAATTTCATATCTTAATAGAGAAATTGGAAGCTGCTGGGTTTGTACATTACGAACTTTCTAATTTTGGAAAGCCAGAGTATTTTAGTAAAAATAATTCAGCTTATTGGCTCGGAAAACCATATTTAGGGATTGGACCTTCGGCACATTCTTTTAATGGAAATGAGCGTGGTTGGAATGTGGGAAACAATTCAAAATATATCAAATCTTTAGAACAAAATATAGTGCCAATTGAAACCGAAACACTTTCAATAACCGATAAGTATAACGAGTATGTAATGACAGGATTGCGCACTGTTTGGGGAGTTTCGTTAGAAAAAGTGGAACAAGATTTTGGACAGCAGTACAAAAATTATCTTTTAGAACATTCTCAAAAACATATTAACGAACATTTGTTGTATCTTGATAACAACAAATTATTGGTCACTAAAAAAGGAAAATTTTTAAGCGATGGTATCGCATCAGACCTCTTTAAAATTAATTTATCTTGATTGCAACAATTCAATATAACTCTAAGAAATTACAAATAGATTTATCAAAACCGTTGGACATTTCTATTCCAATGCGAGCGTCTAAAACCAATGTAAATGCATGGTATTTAGAAGAACCAAAAATTGAACCAGTAAAAAATGGCGATTGGATTGGTAGTGTTGAAAAAGGAGCAGATGTTAATTTCAACAACATTATGTTTAATCCTCATGCACATGGTACACATACTGAATGTGTTGGTCATATTACAAAAGAGGTACATTCTATCAATAAAAATTTAAAACAGTTTTTCTTTTTAGCTGAGGTTATTACAGTCGCGCCAGAAGTTATCAATGACGATTTTGTGATTTCAAAAACTCAAATTCAATTTGCCCTTGGCAATAAAAAAAGAGATGCTGTTGTGTTAAGAACCCTTCCCAATATGAAGGATAAAAAATCTAAACAATACTCAAATACTAATCCAACCTACCTTTTAGAGGAAGCCGCAGAATACTTAAAAAGCAAAAATATAAAGCACTTGTTAATAGATTTGCCGAGTTTAGATAAAGAAAAAGATGAAGGTAAATTACTAGCCCATAATGCGTTTTGGAATACTAAAGGAAAGTTGAGATTGGATGCTACAATTACTGAGTTTATTTATGTGCCTAACAAAGTAAAAGATGGTTGCTATATGTTAAATCTTCAAATTGCGTCTTTTGAAAATGATGCAACACCAAGCAAACCTGTTTTATATAAAATTTTGGAATGATAACAATTTCAATTGATAAAGAAAAGCTCCAAATCGATGTCATTCATCAGTTTTTGACTGAAACCTATTGGGCAAAAGGAAGAACGCTTGACGAAGTTAAAAAAACGATTGAGCATTGTTTGTGTTTTGGAATGTATTTAGATGGAAAACAAATAGGTTTCGCAAGATTGGCAACCGATTATACAGTATTTGCTTATTTGATGGATGTGTTTGTTTTACCAGAATATAGAGGTAAAGGCTATTCAAAGCAGTTGATGAAAGCAATAAATGAAGAGCCTCAATTACAATCGTGTAAGGTTTGGATGTTAAAAACTTCTGATGCTCACAAGTTGTACAAACAATTTGGTTATACAGAACTTAAATATCCTGAAAAAGTAATGGAACGTTTATTATAATAACAATGAATATAGAACAACTTCGCGAATATTGTTTAAGCAAAAAAGCTGTTACTGAAGATTTTCCTTTTGATGAACACACACTAGTTTTTAAGGTTTTAGGAAAAATGTTTGCCTTGGTTGGTTTAGAAAAATGGGAGGTTGGTGACCGATTTATTAATCTAAAATGCGATCCTGAGTATGCAGAAGAACTTCGCGCACAATATGATAGTATTTATCCTGGTTACCACATGAGCAAAGTTCATTGGAATTCGGTTTCTCTAACGTCTGGAGAAATTTCTACAAAATTCCTTATAGAATTAATTGACCACTCATACGATATGGTTGTAAAAGGGATGCCTAAAAAACTTCGCGACCAAATATCTATGTAGTAAATAAGCTACAAATTATTGAAAATCAATTATTTGAATATTTTTTCGTAAATTTATACTTTACATTTATTTATCTCTCCACAGAAATGTAACAAAGACTTAATCTTATAAGTCCCAATTGAGTTGTTTGTATTGTCCCAAATTAAAGGTAGTAAGCTATTAATCAATTTATACTAACATTAATTTATTCAATTATGAAAACAACCAAAAAACTATTAATTGTAATGGCATTGTTTGCCTTACTATTTACGAATGCTACAGTAGCTCAAGATGCTGAAACACCTCAATACTATACGGTTACAACCATGCATTGGAACATGGAAAATCAAGATACTACTTGGGTAAAAACTGAAAAAGAATACCTTGAAAAGGTCACCAGAAAAAACCAATACATTATGGGAGCTGGTTTTTATTTACATCGTTGGAGCGATGATAATACCGAGTTAAAATATGTACAAGTTTTTAGTAGTTGGGAAAATATTGACAAAGCCTCTACTCGAAATGGTGAATTGGAAAAAGAAGCATGGCCAGATGAAAAAGTGAGAACAGCGTTCCTAAAAAGACAAAACGATTTTTACTCTGTAAACCATTCAGATGAAATTTATGCTGTTTTACCCGGTTCTAAACCCTTAAGTTCTGATTTAACTGAAGACAAAATTTTATATCTACAAAGACAACATTTTGCATTTCCAAAAGAAGGATCAAACAAAGAATTTAACGAGTTAAATAAAGAATTTGTGGAAAACGTAATCCATAAAAATGAATACATAAAAGGCTACTATCCACATATGCATGCTTGGGGAGCAGATAGAACCGAATTTATGCACGCATATTTTTTAGATTCAATGAGCGATTTAGAAAAAATGGCAGAAAGAAATGGAGAATTAGTTAGAGCACATTGGAAAACTCCAGAGTCTCGCAGAGCTTTTTTTGAAAAATATAATAAGTACACAACAGGTGTTCATGGAGACCAAGTTTATACTGCCATTGCTGAGCTTCGTAAATAGCTAAGCAATAACTAATTAATATTAAAGGATGTCATTTGGCATCCTTTTTAGTTTGCTTCAAGTTTTAATTAAGTGTATCATTGCAAAATCAAAATTATCAACATGAGTGTACTTCAAATGCTTCAAGATAGAAGTAATAATCAATGCGAACTTTGTGCTTCTAAAAATAGCTTGTCACAATATACCATTCCACCATCATTAAATGAAAATGTGGCTAATGATGTATTGGTTTGTAAAACATGTCTGGATCAAATCGAAGGCAATACCGAAATGGATGTCAATCATTGGCGATGTCTAAATGATAGTATGTGGAGTGAGCATGTTGCTGTACAAATTATGGCTTGGCGTATGTTACAAAGATTACGAAATGAAGGTTGGCCAAAAGATTTATTAGATATGATGTATCTTGATGACGAAGCGTTAGCACTAGCAAGAGCAACTGGCGAACATGAAGATGAATCAGCAAAAATCATCCATCGCGATGTTAATGGTGTTATTTTAGAAAATGGCGATTCTGTTGTCTTGATAAAAGACTTAAAAGTGAAAGGTTCTAGTATGGTTGCAAAACAAGGTACAGCTGTTAGAAACATTCGTTTAGATCATGAAAATGCTGAATATATTGAAGGTAAAGTTGATGGTCAGCAAATTGTTATCATTACTAAATACGTAAAGAAGACTTAAACTTTTTTCTAAATTCAGAAGGGTTTGCTTTCTTAAAAGCTTTAAACTGCCTATTAAAATTAGATATATTATTGTAGCCAGAAAGTTCAGCAATCTCTGTTATTGAAAGTTCATTTTTTGATGCTAAAAGTTTACTTGCGTTTTCAACTCTCAATTCATTTAAAAACTGAACATAGGTTTTATTGGTACGCTTTTTAAAGTATTTGCAAAAGGCATTTTTGGTCATATTAGCGACTTCAGAAATGACGCTTAATGAAATGTCTTTTTCAAAGTTATTCATAGTATATTCAAATACATTTCGCATTCTGTTCCCTTCATTATCTGAATATTTTTTATCACAAATAAAGGAAGATAAACTTTTGTAATTCGCAACAGATGCGGTTTTAATAAGGTTTAGTAATATGATAAACCGATTAAATTTTGAAGCATTTTCAAGTTGAAAAAACAACTCTTTCATTAGTTTTTGTTTTGAAAGCACTTTAAAGCCGTGTTTAGAACGTTGAAAAAAATTCTCCAATGTTTTCAATTCTTCGAGTTGAAAAAAACTTTCGCCAAATGAATACTTAGTAAAAAATAGAGTTAGCATGTGTGAGTTTTTTGAGGCTTTCACATCACTTTTAAACACATGCGGAATATGGCTTCCGATAACCAAAATATCATTTTTAGAATAATAATTTACAGTATCACCAACTATAAGTGTGCCTTCACCTTCAACAATAAAACTTAATTGAATTTCTTCATGCTGATGCAATTTATCATAAAATACCTCGTCTTTATCTACTTGAAATACAAAAGCATCCTGTTCAGGTTTTGGTATTTTAAAAGGTAATACTTTCATGTGGTACTAAAGTTTATACAGCTCTCAAAAATAATCAAATACTATTCAAAATAATTAAAATATACTTATTTATTGGATAATATAGTATCAATTAAGGATAACAACTAATAAATAAATACTGTCATCAAAAGCTATTTTTACTGTATCAAAAAATAAAATTTATGAGTATTCAATGGAAAGGCATTATGCCTGCAGTTACAACGAAGTTTACAGATAATGATGAGCTCGATTTAAAAACCTTCGAACTCAATATCAATGCGCAATTAGAAGCTGGAGTTCATGGTATTGTTCTTGGTGGAACATTAGGTGAAGCCAGCACATTACTTGATGAAGAAAAAAGACTTTTAACTACTACAACAGTAGATATAGTTAAAGGTAAAGTGCCAGTACTTATCAATATTGCAGAACAAACTACAAAAGGAGCCATTTTAGCAGTACAAAAAGCTGAAGAAGATGGTGCAAAAGGGCTCATGATGTTGCCACCAATGCGCTACAAATCTGGAGACAGAGAAACTGTTGAGTATTTTAAAGCGGTTGCCAACAGTACTTCATTGCCAATTATGGTATATAACAATCCTGTAGATTATAAAGTTGAAGTCACTTTAAATATGTTTGACGAATTATTAAAGTGTAAAAACATTGAAGCTGTCAAAGAATCTACAAGAGATATATCTAACGTTACCAGAATTAAAAACCGTTTTGGAGACCGACTCAAAATTATGACAGGAGTAGATACCATTGCACTAGAGAGTTTACTAATGGGAGCTGATGGATGGATAGCTGGTTTAGTATGTGCTTTTCCAGCCGAAACAGTTGCTATTTACGAGCTTCAAAAAGCAGGACGTATCAAAGAAGCTATCGAAATCTATCGGTGGTTTTTACCGTTGTTAGAGTTAGATATAAACCCTAAATTAGTACAGAATATAAAACTGGCAGAAGTTTATACAGGAATTGGGACTGAAAATGTGAGAGCACCACGTTTGCCTTTACATGGCGATGAACGTAAACAAGTGATTAAAATCATTGAGGATAGTTTAAAAAATAGACCAACATTGCCAGATTATAAAAATTTGTAATATAATTAGGGTGTTCCTTTACTGTCATCTCGAGCGGAATCGAGAGACCAGTAAAGTCAGGCTTTTGGCACTCGCTTTTACCTTTTTATCATTCAGCAATACCATGCGGAATCTATAAAAGCTAAAGAGCTCAAACAAAGCCTCAATCCTTAACACAAAAAAATGTTAGAAATAAGACCAACATGCGAACATTGTAACAAATCATTACCTTTCAATTCACAAGAGGCAATGATTTGCACATTCGAGTGTACATTCTGTAAAGATTGCACTGAAAATGTTTTACAAAATGTGTGTCCAAATTGTGGTGGTGGATTTGAAAAACGTCCAACACGACCAGAAGCATTATTAATAAAATATCCAGTATCAACAAAAGTGATTCATAAACCTGTTGATATAGAGAAACACCTAGAAAGAATAAAAAGAAAATGATAACAGGAAAAAACTACATAGGGAATAATCAATCAGCTAAAGGAAGCAAGACATATAAAACATTTAATCCGCTATTAAATATTGAAAACGAAACTGTTTTTACAGAAGCAACTTCTGATGAGATTAATGAAGCTGTTGCATTAGCTTCAGAAGCTTTTAAAACATTTAGAACTATTTCAGGAAAGAAAAAAGCAGCTTTTTTAAATGCTATTGCTGATGAGATTTTAGCATTAGATGATACATTAATTCAAACCTATTGTTCCGAAACTGGCTTGCCAGAAGGACGAGCAATAGGAGAACGAGGAAGAACAATTGGTCAATTAAGAATGTTTGCCGATTTGGTAACCGAAGGGTCATGGGTTGAGGCAACCATTGATACAGCTCAACCAGAACGTCAACCAATGCCAAAATCTGATATACGTAAACTATTAGTACCACTTGGTCCAGTTGTGGTTTTTGGAGCAAGCAATTTCCCTTTGGCATATTCAACGGCTGGAGGCGATACAGCAGCAGCGTTTGCGGCAGGTTGTCCAGTGATTGTAAAGTCACATCCAATGCATGCAGGAACAGGAGAATTAGTGGCTTCAGCGATTATAAATGCAGCACAAAAAACAGGTATGCCAAATGGTGTGTTCTCAAATTTGAATTCAAGCGGAATTGAAGTAGGTTCTCAATTAGTAAAACATAAAGGAGTAAAAGCAGTTGGTTTTACAGGAAGTATAAAAGGAGGTCGAGCATTGTACGATTTGGCAGCACAACGAGAAGAACCAATTCCTGTATTTGCCGAAATGGGAAGTATCAACCCTGTTGTAATGCTTCCAAAAGCATTAAAAAACAGAAATGAATCTCTGGCAAAAACTTACGCAAGTTCAATCACTTTAGGAACAGGTCAGTTTTGTACAAATCCTGGTTTGTTATTAGGGATTAAAAGCGAAGACTTATCTGAATTCATTCAAAACTTATCTAATGAAATTCTAAAAATTGAACCATCAGTAATGCTGCATCCAAATATTATTGGAGCTTACGAAAACAACAAGAAAAAAGCAACGTCTCAACCTGAATTAAATGTTGTTGCAAGTTATGATGCTGAAGTAAAAACTAATTATGCTCGACAAACCATAACAACAGTTGAAGGCAAAACCTTTTTAGAAAATCCGACCTTGCATCAAGAGGTTTTTGGACCATATTCTATAGTTGTACAGTGTGAAAATGCTATACAATTAGAGCAAATAATATCAAAATTAGAAGGTCAATTAACAGGAACTTTAATAGCTGAAAGTGATGAAGTATCACAATATCTAGAAGTGATTTCTGCACTACAAAACAGAGTAGGACGCATTATTTTTAATGGCGTTCCTACAGGAGTTGAGGTTTGTCCTTCAATGACACATGGTGGACCATATCCAGCATCAACCGATAGTCGTTTCACAGCAGTTGGTATTCATTCAATAAAACGTTGGGTGAGACCTTTTAGTTATCAAGATTGGCCAGATGAGTTGCTGCCAAATGAGCTTAAAAATGAAAATCCGTTACGGATTTCACGTCTAGTAAATAATAAACAAACAACAGATAAGATATGAGGTTTTTAAAGATTGTTTCAATTCTTTTATTGGTAGTAATTTTTGGTTGTAAGAATAAAGAAGATTTTAGCAAACCAAAATCACTTCAAAGTATCATTGAAACCTATCAAGACCACGAAGGTTATGACAGAAGTAAATATCCTTTAGGATTGTATACAAAAGACTATTACGAATCTGAAGCCGATTTTGCTCAAAATACTTTGGACGAATTATTAAAAATTGATAAAAGCAAATTAACCGAAACCGATAGAATTTCTGCCGATCTTCTGGCGTTTGTACTTCAAGACCAGATTGATTATCACAAATTCGAGCAGTATTTAAACCCTTTATTATCTGATGCAGGATTTCATAATGACTTAACTTATCAAGTAAGACCTTTAGCAGACTATTTTCAGGTTAAAGAGTATTTAAAAATGCTTAATGCTGTTCCAGAATTTGTAAATCAAAATCTTGCCAATTTACGTGAAGGTTTAGAAAAAGGTATTTCACAACCTTTGGTTATTTTTAAAGGATATGAGTCAACTTATAATGATCATATTGTAGACCATTTTGAAGATAGTTTTTATTATTCGCCTTTTAAAAATTTACCATCAGATTTAAGTAATGCTCAAAAGGATTCGGTTTTAACAGCTGCAAAAATCGCCATTGAAACCAAAGTAACGCCAGAGTTTAAACGTATAAATACTTTTTTTGAAACCGAATACTTTCCAAAAACAAGAACAACATTAGGTGTTTCTGAAACGCCAAATGGGAATGATTTTTATCAAAATAGAATCAATTTCTACACAACAAGCACTCAATATTCTGCAGACGATATTCATAACATTGGCTTAAAGGAAGTTGCTCGTATAAAAGCTGAAATGGAGCAAATTATCAAAGATTTAAATTTTAAAGGCAGCTTTGCTGATTTCTTTCATTTCTTAAGAACAGACAAACAATTTTATGCAGAAACACCAGAACAATTGTTGATGATTGCTCGTGATATGGCAAAACGGGCTGATGCACAATTGCCTCGTTTTTTCAAAACGTTACCTCGTAAACCTTATGGTGTGGCTCCAGTACCTGATGCTATTGCTCCCAAATATACAGGAGGACGTTATATTGGCACTTATAAAGAAAGCACAGATCCAGGGTATTATTGGGTAAATACATACGACTTACCAAGCAGAACTTTATATACGTTACCATCTTTAACAGTTCACGAAGCTGTTCCTGGGCATCATTTACAAGGGAGTTTAAATAATGAACTTGGTGATAGTATTCCGCAGTTTAGAAAAAATCTATATCTATCTGCTTACGGTGAAGGTTGGGGATTATATTCTGAATTTTTAGCTGACGAAATGGGAATGTATACCACACCATATGAGCAATTTGGCAAGCTAACTTACGAGATGTGGCGTGCTTGCAGACTAGTGGTTGATACAGGAATACATGCAAAGGGATGGACTAGAGAACAGGTAGTAGATTATATGTCTATAAATACAGCATTGTCTTTACACGAAATTAATACTGAAACTGATCGTTATATTTCTTGGCCAGGACAAGCGCTGTCTTATAAAATAGGAGAATTAAAAATTAGAGAGCTACGCAAAAAAGCAGAAAAAGAACTAGGCTCAAAATTTGATATTCGAGAGTTTCATGAAATTATTTTAGAGCAAGGGACAGTGACTTTGGCGATTTTGGAAGAGCGTGTAAATAATTATATAAAAAATACAATTAGCGACTCTAAAAAGTAAATAGCATTCTTGATAGGTAAAATTATAAATAAAAAAAGGTGATAAGAGTTTTCTTATCACCTTTTTGTTAGAATGTATTTAAATTAGTTTTTAATAATTTTTTTGTCTAGTATTCCATCTGTTGATGCTATTCTTAAGAAATAGATTCCAGAGTTTAAATCAGAAATGTTACAATTTACTTCAGAGACAGTATTATAATTAATAGATTTAACTGTTCTTCCGTTTAAATCTGTAATTGTAATACTTTCTATATTAGGAATATCACTCTTAATATTTAAAATATCCTTTACAGGATTTGGATATACATTAATTCTAGATTGTGAAAACTCTTCTGTTGATAAAGTTTGTGTTATTTGCACATCGTCAACAGCTAACACATATTGGTCAGCAGCAGAAAAACAATGAAACCCTAGATAATAAATTCCAGTTGTAGAAGGTATAAACGTTAAGTTAGCTTGAGTCCAAACCTGAACAGTTGTAGAGTTATAAGTCTGCAATGTATTTGTTTGTGCGGCAACGGTTTTGTCTGTGCCCATAGTAACTTTAAAGTTTTCAGGATATGGAGTTCCATCAGCAGTTCTATACTTAAAATCTACATTGTACGAGGTTCCAGCAGTTAGATTTAAAGCCCTAGAAAATAACCAAGCATTAGCAGCGTTAGTTGAATTAAATGGGTAAGCAGCATAAACTGTACCTTCAGCAGCTGCAGGAATTGCACCAGTTCCTGTTGCAGTATATAATCCCCAATTATTTCCAGTTCCAGCATTTAAAATACTCCAATCTCCATTAGCTTCAAATCCATAAGAATAAGGAGGAGTTGCAGGTGTAAAGAGAGTTGTAAAATTATATGGTCCATCCCAAATACTTTCATTTGGTGCAGTACAAAACTTTTTAATATAATAACTATAAGCAGTTCCAGAATTTAAACTAGGTATAGTATAAGGGCTTGAAATATTGTTAACAATTGTTCCATTGCCAATAGTAAATCCTTGTGTTCCATATTGAATTGAATAATTGGTTCCTGCTCCTGTCCAAGTTACATCAGCACCTGTTAGTGTTATATTAGATGTAGCAATATTTAAAGGAGATGCGCAAGCTACATTTTTGCCAAGTAATGTATGAGGTCTAAAGTTAGAAGTGCTTGTTAAAGTTGTTGGAATTGCAGTTGTGCTTTGTGCATTTTTTAAACCTGCGGTTAATGTATTACTACATAAAGCCACGTTTGCAGTTGTAGCAATTGGTCCAGCAGCATTTTGATAATCAAAAGCAACATAGATTGCTCCACCAGTATACGTAAATGGTGAGCCGCCAGAAAATGTATGAAACGCTTGTCCAGTTGTTGCAGGGATAGTAAATGTAGAATTACTAACCGTAGTCATTCCTGAAATTGCTGTTGACCAAGTTGTAGATTTTGTATTAGTTGCATCTGCTGTATTTTGCATATATACAATAAAGTTTCCAGTAGTAGCTATGTTTTGAGCTGTTGAATAAAGAAAACCAATCGAGTTAATAACATCACCATTAACTAACCCTGAAGCAGTTGCTTCTGCACTGGTAATCAAATACACAGTTCTAATATAACGTTGCGTTCCTTGTGGAGCTCTTGATAGTCCGGATGTAGATCCATTGTTAGGTAAAGCAGTATAATACTGTGTTTCTTGAGCTAGAGAAACAAAACCCGCTAAAATAAAAGATAATAGTAATAGTTTTTTCATAAGTAACATAGTTTTAGAATATTAGGCAAATGTATTGAAAAAACTATTCTATAAAACATTCTTATGTAAAATGATAATAAATTAATAAATAACTAATAAAAATGTAATTTAATTGAATAATTATCAAAAATAATGTTAAAATTAGATTAAAAACGAATATTAAAATCAAGAATTTAACTCATACTAAATGAAGCAATATTATCTTAAGCATTAGGTTTAGAATTAAAAAGATCTTTAGAAAGAAATATTATTGAATTTTTTTGTAGAAATTAAAATATTTGATGACTATAAATAAATTAAAATGAGTTAAAAAATTATAACTTTACACTTACTATAAAGCAGGTATGTTTATCATAAAATTTTTAAATAAAAAGTAATTATCTCAATGAGTCAAAACACCTTTGTTTGTATCGACGCACATACTTGCGGAAACCCTGTTAGAGTTGTAAAAGATGGTGGTCCTAAGCTAGTCGGAAATACTATGAGTGAGAAGCGTCAACACTTTTTAAATGAATACGATTGGATACGAAAAGGCTTAATGTTTGAACCTCGTGGGCATGATATGATGAGTGGCTCTATTTTATATCCACCTCACAATCCTGAAAATGATTTTGCCATTTTGTTTATTGAAACATCTGGATGTTTACCTATGTGTGGACATGGAACAATTGGAACAATTACAATTGCTATTGAAGAAGGATTAGTAATTCCAAAAATTCCTGGAAAAATAAAAATGGAGGCACCAGCAGGTTTAGTTGAAATTGAATATCAGCAAACAGGCACTAAAGTAGATTGGGTAAAATTAACCAATGTTAAAAGTTTTTTAGCTGCTGAAAATCTAACTATTGAGTGCCCAGAATTAGGTGAAATTAGTTTTGATGTTGCTTATGGTGGGAACTACTATGCAATTGTAGATCCACAGCAAAACTTCTCAGGAGTACATAATTATTCAGCTTCTAAAATAATTCAGTTTTCACAAATTGTAAGACAGCGCATAAATGAAAAATACCCAAATAAATTTATTCATCCAGAAAATGAAACCATAAAAGATGTGACACATATGCTTTGGACAGGTAACCCAATTGATCCATCATCACATGGTAGAAACGCAGTATTTTATGGAGATAAAGCTATAGATAGAAGTCCTTGCGGAACAGGAACTTCAGCAAGATTGGCACAATTACATGCTAAAGGAAAACTTAAGGTTGGTGAAGACTTTATACACGAGAGTTTTATTGGAAGTAAATTTATTGGAAGAGTTGAAAAGGAAACCGTTTTAGGTGGGAAATTAGCTATTATACCTAGTGTAAAAGGTTGGGCAAAAATTTATGGACATAATACAATAACAATAGATACTGATGACGATCCTTATGCTTTCGGATTTCAAGTGATATAATATGAGTAAAAAAGTAATTATAATTGGTGGCGGAATCATAGGATTATGTTCTGCGTATTATCTTCAAAAGGAAGGTCATCAAGTAACTATAATTGATCAATCTAATATGGATGGAGGAGCTTCATATGTAAATGCAGGATATTTATCACCTAGCCATATTGTACCTTTGTCTGCTCCTGGAGTTATGAAAAAGGGGCTAAAATGGATGCTAAATTCTGCAAGTCCGTTATACATCAAGCCGCGTCTAGATTCTGATTTTTTAAAATGGACATTAGCATTCAATAAATCATGTAATGTCAGTCATGTTAATAAAGCCATTCCAGCAATAAAAGATATTTCCTTAATGAGTCAAGATTTGTATGATGATATAAAGCGTGATGAAAGTTTTACATTTCACTATGAAAAAAAAGGATTATTAATGCTTTGCCAAACTGAAAAAATGTTGGAAGAAGAGGTTGAGACAGCACGTTTAGCTAAACGTGAAGGGTTAGATGCTGAAGAGATTAGCGTAAAAGAATTAGAAATTTTAGAGCCTAATGTTAATCTAAATGTAAAAGGAGCAACTTTTTATAAATGTGATTCACATACAACACCACAGGAGTTTATGGATGAAATGAAAGCACATTTAAAAGCTGTTGGAGTTACTTTTTACTCAAATGAGAAAGTTGAAGATTTAGAAGTAATAAATAGAAAAATAGTTTCTATTAAAACAAATAATCAAACTTTTATTGCAGATGAATTTGTTTTAGCAGCAGGATCATGGAGTCATATATTAGGTAAGAAGCTAGGATTAAAACTACTTTTACAAGCAGGAAAAGGTTACAGAATTAATACAAATCAGAATACTGGAATTCAAATTCCATCTATTTTAGCTGAAGCAAAAGTTGCTGTTACTCCAATGAATGGTTTTACACGTTTTGCTGGTACAATGGAAATTGCAGGAATAAACCATAATATAAATAGAGTTAGAGTTGAAGCTATTGCAAATGCAGCGACGCGATACTATCCTGAAATTAAATTAACTTCTAAAGAGAAAGAAAATGCAGCTTGCGGGTTACGACCAGTATCGCCTGATGGATTGCCATATATTGGTAAATCTTCTAAATGTAACAACCTAACAATAGCAGCTGGACATGCCATGATGGGTTGGAGTATGGGAACCGGAACAGGTAGATTAGTATCTGAAATTATTTCAGACAAAAAGACGTCTTTGAATATGACAATGTACTTACCTGACAGAAAGTTCTAATCATAATAGCCTATAAGTGTGCGTGTTATCGTGCCATAGAGCACTTTATTTATTTTCAACGATACTAGAAGTCATTTCAACGAATATCTTTTGACTACTCATTTTATAAACAGATATTTACTCTGTAATACTTTGATTAATAGCATAACCCCCTCAAACATTTAACCAGTTTAAATTATGTTATTATGAATCTACAAATTACACACTACAACAACCATTTTAAAATAAAGGGTGTTCTAAACAGACAGAATGTGGCTGTTTTTCAAAATGAATTTAAAAATATTTTTGACAAATTTAGTTCGTTAACTTTGAGTATCGAAGGTTTAGAAAGTATAGATACTTATGGTGTTAATGCTTTGGCTCAACTTCATAATGAGTCAATAACCAAACAAAAAAACTTATCAATTATAGGTTTGGGTTGTGACGACTTGTACGAGCATTTTAAGTCAGAGCATGCTGCTTAATTATAACGCGTTTTTCTGATGTTTAAAAAAGGCATCAGCTTGTAATTGCATTAGTTCGCGAGCTTTTTTTCGCTTGTACTGATATAATTCATCTTCTTCAGCAATATCATTATAAATTTTATTGTTGATTGACATATCAGTTTTTAAAAGAATATTACGCTCGTTAACCTTTTGTTCTACCCAAGTTTTTACTGCTGTTTCAGCATCTTCTAACTTATAATCGTATTCGCCTTTTGGTGATAACAATTTAGCGAAAATAGGTGATGTTTCAATAGCCAGAAATAGCAGAAATATAAAAAATGAAGGCAACCAAGGTAATTTACCTAAGGCATTAACACGAGCCATTAATCCATCAAAACCGTCAATTATTGGTTGGGTTGAGGCTACTTGTGTATTATAATCACTTTGTAATTGTATAATTTGACCCTCTATAACAGTAATTTTTGCTTTATTATCTGTTTTTAGCTGTTGTAATTCTGCTAAAGCTGCATCATGTTTTTCTCTTTTTTCAGCATAAACAGGTCCTTTGCCTAATAGTTTTGTACCAGCAGTCCCTTCGGCTTCTGTAATATAAGTGTCATAAAGGGCATTCACTTCTGTTTCTTTAGTAGTAATTTCAGATTGTAAGTTTTTAATATCGTTCTGTAATCCTTCAACTGTAGGATTAAATTGCATTGCAATTTGATCTTTATTGGCAAGCGTTAGTTCATTTTTTTGCTCTAAAAGCACTTGATTAATTTCCTTTTCAAAAATTTTCAATTCTAAAGGTTTAGAAATCACAACTGCAATAATAACTGCAAGAATAATACGAGGAGTAGCTTGTATTAATTCATCCATTACACTATTACGTTTTTTAATAGTGGAAACAATAAATCTATCTAAATTAAAAATGAGTAAACCCCAAATTAATCCAAAACCAATTGAAGTATAAAGATTATCAAAAACAGTATAAAGTGCATAGCTAGCAGCTATTGTAGCCATAACAGCTGTAAAAAATACGGTAGCGCCAATACCTGCATATTTATTTTGTTCTCCTATAGAACAGTTGTCGAGAATATCTGTGTCAGACCCAGAACAGACAATGAAGAATTTTTTTAACATAACGTGATTTGATTTTGATTGATAGACTATTAGAACGTTAAGTTAGTGAATTTGTTACATGATTTAATGAAAAAGACCTTTCAAATCATCAAATTGAAAGGTCTTTTTATAGGTTTTTATTTTCTAATTCTTAATTACAATTGGTTTTGTAGTGATATAAACCTTTGGTTGCTTAGAATTTGATTCTTTTGTTGAAATATTAAGTTTATCATTTTTCTTTAGTAAACTTATAGCTTCGTCTGATGAAATTGGCTTTCCTTCATAATAAAACGCAGCACCTTTTTTAGCCATTTCAATGGCGTGGTCTAAAGGTGATTTTGGTGCTGGTGGAGGAGGTGGAGGAGGTGGATTCTCTAAAACTTTTCCGTTTTTGACAGTGTATTTTGTATTGTACTCCTCAATTACTTTATTGTATTTTGCTTTTTGTTCTGATGTTGCGTTTGCAGGAACTGGAGGTGGAGGTGGTGGAGGTAATTCTTTACCTTTTATAGCTTTTGGCGCTGGTGGAGGAGCTGGACAATCTGGAAATGACTCTGAAGAAGCTTTTTGGTCTTTAGACATTTTGTTATAAATGTATTCCAAACGTTTTAAATCATCTAACTTAACAACACGCTTTTCTTTTGGTTGTGCATTGTATTTTTTAGCTAACTTGTTGTATTCTGCAACTTCTTCTGGAGTTGCTTTTTGTTGATTTAAAAATTCATCAACTTGACTAGTACAGATAGTTATCTTTTTAATGCCAATAGTTCTTAAATCAGAGAAAATATTTTCTTTAATTTCTTTGTTTGCATCTGGATATATTTTTACAGATACTTGCAAATTCGTGTTTTGCTGAAATAAGCTTTTAATCTCTAATAGTGTTACAACTTTATCGTTAAGTAAAAGCTCTCCGTTTTCATTTAAAAATAAATCTAATGTCTCTATTATTTCTAAACCTGTTAAGGTTTCTCCATTCACTACTTCCTTTCTTTCACTAAATCCATAAAGCGTTAGTGCAACTAATGGTAGAAGTAATACGCTTCTTAACCACATTTTTTGTTTTGATGTTTGTGTTTTCATAATTGTAAATCGTTTTTTGATTGATGAATAATTGATGGCATTTGCCAATTGAGGTTCTGCTGCATTTGATGAGAATGCCAATAATAGTTGTTGATATTGTGAAGGCTGTATACCGTTAAGCAAAACAGCTTTATCTGCTAAAAATTCGTGATTGAGTTTAATATCACTTTTTATAAAATAGAGTAATGGATTAAACCAAAATAGAATTTGTAAAAATTCAATAAATAAGATATCTAAACTATGTTTTTGTTCAGCATGAGTTTGTTCATGTATAAAGACTTCTTGAGGAATTTGTTGCGATTCGTATTTATATTTATTTAAAAAGATATAATTAAAAAACGTGTGAGGTGTTACTTCATCACTCAACAATACATTTATATAATGATGAGCTTTTAGCTTCGGGTTACGATGTATCTTTTTAAAAATAACATTGAGGTTTAACACAAACTTTAAACTAAAAATTAATACACCAACACCATAGATTGTCCATAATAGCTGAGGTAAATAATCCCATAAACTTGTTTGCTCAATTGCTTCATGTTCAAGTGTAATTTGTTGTGTATTTGTAAAATTTTGGGTGATTGTTATAGGTTCAACAAATTGAGTGAAGGTTATTAAAGGGAAACCAATAGATAAAACTAAAGCAAACAACAGGTAAAAACGCTTTAATTGGTGCATTGTTTCTCTTTCTAAAAACAATTTATAAAATGCCATAAAAATGAATAAACAAGCCGAGAATTTTAGAATGTAGATGAGCATGATTATTTGTTTTTAATTTCGTTATCTATGAGTTTTTTTAGGTCTTCCAATTCTTCTTTTGTTAAATCGGTTTCTTTAGTGAAAAAGGATGCAAATTGTGAGGCACTATCATTAAAAAAGTTTTTTATTAGACCATTAACGTGTTTTGAAAAGTAATCTTTCTTCTTAACCAAAGGGTAGTATTCTCGTGATTTACCATACAATGTATAACCAACAAATTTCTTATCTGTCATTCGCTTTAACAACGTTGCAACTGTTGTTGTTGCAGGTTTTGGCTCTGGATAAGCATCTAATAAATCTTTCATGAAAGCTTTCTCCAGTTTCCATAGATGGTTCATTAAGTCTTCCTCTGTTTTAGTTAATTGCATTGCTCTACGTTTTTAGAATATACTCTACAAATGTAGAATAAAAAATAATATATACAAATTAATTCAACTTAAATTTTGTTAAAATACACTATATTTGATGCTTATTACAATAAAAACCCAAAATGAACAAACTGATTATTAATGTGTTATGCGCTATATTGTTTTCTACAATATCGTATTCACAGTCTATAAATGAATTAATTAATTTAGTTAATTTAGATACGCTTTCTTTAAAAGTTCAAGAATTTTCTGGAGAAATTCCAACTGTTGTAGATGGCAATACAGTAACTATACTTAATAGAGTAAGTAGTAATAACGATATTGCAGCAGATTATATAAAGCAAGAGTTTGAGCAGTATAATAATTTGACTATCACAGATCAAGTTTATAGTACAAACGGCAGAAATATTATTGCAACTCAACTTGGAAAAACAAATCCAAATAACATTTATATAATTTGTGCTCATTACGATTCGGTTGCTAATTATTGTGCTGATGATAATGCAAGTGGTACAATTGCTGTACTAGAAATTGCCAGAATTTTATCTAAACAATGTTTTGATAATACTATTGTTTATGCGCTTTGGGATCAAGAAGAAAATGGCCTTTTAGGAGCAAATCATTATGCAACTGAGGCTTTTAATAATGGCGATAACATTTTAGGTGTTTTAAATATTGATATGATGGGTTATGATGGTAATGGTGATAATAATTTTGATATCGATGTAAGACCAATTGCAAATTCTATTGCAATGAAAGATGATATTATTGCAGTTTTAAACAATCCTACCTATGGTTTTAACCTTGTAGTAAATGTTGTTAATCCTGGAACACCAAACAGTGATCATTCTCGTTTTTGGAACAGAGGCTATTCAGCGGTTTTAGTTGGTGAATCGTGGGAAACTAATGACCAAACACCTTTTTATCATACATCTGGAGATAGATATAATACTTTAGATTTGCCATACTATCATCAATTGGCGAAAATAATATTAGGCTATATGGCTACTAAAGGTGGTTTGGTAAGTGTTGATAATACTATTACTGCCAATGCAACTACGTTAACAGCAAATGAAGCTTCAGCAACATACCAATGGTATAATTGCGATACTAATATGGCAATTTCTGGAGCCACAAATCAATCTTTTTCACCAACATTTAATGGAACCTTTGCGGTAGAAGTAACTTCAGGAACATGTACAGAGCGTAGTGAATGTTTCCTTTTTAACACATTAGGTTTGTCTGCTTTTACTAAAGATGAAATTACAATTCATCCAAATCCAGTAAAAAACGATTTGAAAATTGAATTGAACTTTGATGAAGAAGCTATTGTAAGTTTATATAATATATCAGGAAAATTAATGCTCACTAAAACGATACAGCAACAACAAAATACAATTAGCTTAAAGGATATTTCAAGTGGAGTTTACTTTATAAATATAAAGTCTGCTCAAAAAACAGGAACATATAAAATTGTAAAAGAATAAATTTCATTTTGCTTTAAAATAAAAAATCCGTTCATTTTTAGTGAGAGGATTTTTTTTATGAATTTTGATAGAAGTTATTTACTTAACTCAGTAAAATACTTATAAAATAAAGGAATAGTTTCAATTCCTTTTAAGTAGTTCCAAACACCAAAATGTTCGTTTGGCGAATGTATAGCGTCGCTATCTAAGCCGAATCCCATTAAAATGGTTTTGCTTTTAAGCTCTTGTTCAAATAACGCTACAATAGGAATACTTCCTCCACTACGCTGCGGAATTGGTTCTTTTCCAAATGAATCTTGGTAAGCTTTACTTGCAGCTTTATAACCAATACTGTCAATTGGTGTTACATAACCTTGTCCACCATGATGAGGTGTTACTTTTACTCTTGCACCTTTAGGAGCAATACTTTCGAAGTGTTTTTTGAATAGTTGAGTTATTTCTTCCCAATCTTGATGAGGTACTAAACGCATCGAAATTTTAGCATACGCCTTACTTGCAATCACTGTTTTAGCACCTTCGCCAGTATATCCTCCCCAAATACCATTAACATCTAATGTTGGTCTGATAGAATTACGTTCATTAGTTGTATAACCTTCTTCACCATAAACAGCCTCAATGTCTAAAGCTTTTTTATAATTTTCTAATGAAAAAGGCGCTTTAGCCATTTGTTCTCTTTCAGCTTTTGATAATTCTTCAACCTTATCATAAAAACCAGGAATAGTGATATGGTTATTTTCATCATGTAAAGATGCTATCATTTTAGATAAAATATTAATCGGATTAGCAACAGCTCCACCATATAACCCTGAATGTAAATCTCTGTTTGGACCAGTAACTTCAACTTCAACATAACTTAAACCACGTAAACCTGTTGTTATTGATGGTGTGTCTTTAGAAATCATTCCTGTATCAGAAATTAAAATAACATCGTTTTTAAGTTTCTCTTGATTTGTTTTAACAAATTTTGAAAGATTAACACTGCCAACTTCCTCTTCACCCTCGATCATAAACTTTACATTACAAGGTAGTTGGTTTGTAGATGTCATAAACTCTAGAGCCTTTACATGCATGTACATTTGTCCCTTATCGTCACATGCGCCACGCGCAAAAATTGCACCTTCAGGGTGAAGTTCTGTGCTTTTAATTACTGGCTCAAAAGGAGGTGAGTTCCATAAATTTAATGGATCTGGTGGTTGTACATCGTAGTGACCATAAACCAAAATTGTAGGCAAGTTTTTATCAATAATTTTTTCTCCGTAAACAATAGGGTAGCCATCTGTTTTACATATTTCTACATGGTTACAACCTGCTTTTTCAAGGCTTATTTTAATTTCATCGGCTGTTTTTAATACATCATTTTTATAGGCAGAATCTGCACTAATAGATGGTATTTTTAAAAGCTCAATAAGTTCGTTTAGGAACCTTTCTTTATGTTGATTAACGTAAGATTGAATGTTTTGCATAATTATATTTTCAAATTGATTCAAAAATACAAAATCCGTGATAACTTTTTTCTTAAAAGATACGTTTGTATATTGAAAGTAATTTTTATATTTGCATCCCGATAATAATCGGACCTGATGCAGGCGTGGTGGAATTGGTAGACACGCTAGACTTAGGACATAGCGAAATAAAAACTGTTAAAATATTAAAATGCGGGCGTGGTGGAATTGGTAGACACGTCAGACTTAGGATCTGATGCCGCGAGGTGTGGGAGTTCGAGTCTCCCCGCCCGTACAAAAGCCGAAGAGAAATCTTCGGCTTTTTTTGTTTAAAATACTTCTCAAAAAATTGTTAGGTACAACATAGGTACAACATTTTGCTTTTTTCAAAGCGAAATTTGTTTTAGTACCGAATCTAATCATTTGTCATCAATCATTATAAATTCTTAGTCCGACTAATAAATTTTACTAAGCTGCAACCCTATTCCTTCGTAAGGGAAGTTTATTATCATACAATATAACCGCAATTTAAACTCGTAAAATACTTCCATCAAAAGACTACGGCATAAAGCCAACGCGCTGCCCCTTGCTTATTTATTTCGTTTCCTTTTGAGCCAAGATTTTATCTTCCGTTTGGTTCCTGCTTAAATATTGTTTAATCAAAAATTTAAGTATTATGACAACAAAAGTAGTTAAAACGAGAAGGAACGGTAAAGCCAATGCAACCGTTAAGAAAGAAGTCAAAGCGCAATTGACACAGAAAGCTATTGAACTGGAAATTCAAAATCTGAATATCGAAAAGATTATTCCAGACCCGATGCAACCTAGAAAGACTTTCAATGAATTATTGTTAAAAGAGCTTTCAGAAAGCATCGAAAAATACGGGGTGCTTCAACCTATTACAGTTCGAAAATCAAAAAACGAATACATCATAGTAATGGGCGAACGACGTTATCGTGCCAGTAAGTTAGCAGGTAAGAAGACTATTCCCTGTATAGTTAAGGAATACAATAGTGATGCTATCTTGGAAATTCAAATCATTGAGAATCTGCAAAGACAAGATGTTGAGCCTACAGAGGAAGCAGATGCCATTGCTTATTTAAGTGAAAAGTACTCAGCTTCGGAAATTGCAAAGCGATTAGGAAGAGGCGATAATTTTATTCGTCAGCGATTAAAATTAGCTGGACTAATAGAGGGTTTTAAGAATTTCGTTCGTAATGGCGAAATGACCATTTCATTAGGTGTCGGTGTCGCACTTTTTGAGCCAGAAGAACAACAGATGATGTTGGAAACGATGGGCGAAGAATTTAGTACCCATCAAATCAATAGGATGATAAAAAATCAGACCTATGATTTAGAGAAAGCACCGTTTGATGTGAAAGATTCAACATTGGTTGCAAAAGCTGGGGCGTGCACTATGTGTCCGTTCAATGCCGCAAATCAAGGAAATCTATTTGGGGAAGGAAAGATGGTCTGTACAAAGGCATCTTGTTTTGAGTCGAAGAAAAATAAATCGTTCTTAAACCTGATTGAGACATCCAAAAAAGAGAATGTGCTGTTAATTCCTGAAATACGGAAGTATTGGGCGGACGACGAACGTAATCAGCTTGTGATTTCACAACTAGAGAAAAATGGCTTAAAAGTCTATTTGCTGGACGATGTGGAACTTATAGAAAAACCAATACAGCCTACCTTGGAAACTATCAAGGAAGAATATCGCAACTATGATTATAGCGAAGATGAATTGAAAGATGAATTTGACGAGGCCACCAAGACCTATAACGAGGAATTGGAAAAATACAATTCGGCCAAAGGGAATGGATTTAAAAATGGCATTGTTTTTCATCCTGAATCTTACCTGCACAAAGAAGTGTTTTTAAAGCTTATCGAAAAATCAGAAGATGAAAGCGAAGTTCATTCCGTGCCGTTATCGAATAGAAAAATGGATGATTGTACACCAGACGAACAAATCATCAAAATTAACGAAAGGGAAATTAGAAAGAAACAAATCGAGAATAACCGACAGTTTGAAGAAGTTGTCACAATGATTCGAGAGACCAACTACATCGAGACCAAGAAAACACTTTCGGTAGATGAAATGGTTGCCTTTTCAATTTCGCTCTACGAAAACAATGTGGATTATTTTAGTCAGCAAAAGTACTTTTCAGGATTATTGGACGATACGTCAAAAATGACAAAAGTTGAAATTATACAGAATTTCAAAGAAAAGTTCAAAAAAGAAATCTTTCATAAGTTGATACGGTATATACTTACCAAACAAGTCCATTTTGGGGAAAGTAATCATACTAGTAATTTGACGAATATGTCTTTCTACAATGCCATACTAGGATATCATAAAACCAAGATTACGGATATCGAAAAGGAATACATTGAAAGAAGAGATATACGTGAAGAACGTTTGAAAGCCAGAATAGAAATCCTTGAAAAAGAAATCAAGGAATTGAAAGCGTAGCTTTTGTTGTTGGAAGGAAGGGTCGGCATTCGTGCTGGCTCTACTTTTTTTTTAGATAAGTTTTTTGGGAAGGTAGTACTTTAAAAGGAAGAAATAATCAATCAATAGTAGCGCAAAGGTAAACTCGTAAAATACACCCATCAAAAGACTACGGCATAAAGCCGTTCGCACACTCACTATTTATTCCGTTTCCTTTTGAGCTGAGATTTTAGCTTCCGTTTGGGTTCTGCTCAAATATTGTTTAATCACTAAAATTTAAAATTATGAAAAAAGCAACATCAAAATCCCAAGTTTCATTAAAAAAAGCAGAAGAGCATTATCAACTAAGTAGCAACAATTACAAAATTGAAAGTGCAGAGAGTCATTTAGCATACTACAGAGAAAAGCATCCAATCTATTACGCTGTACTGTCACAAATTGTTTAATCTAAAATCAAAAGTTATGTATTTACACAAATTACAACAAGATGAAATTTTCGTTTCCAATGAAATGAAATCCTTAGAAAGTATTACCGGAATGCCATCCAGAAAAGGACTGGAAAATACCATTATATCCAATGGAAAAATTGTCAATGTAGTGTCTAGCAGTTATGGACACATTCCAAATGAACTCTTCTTCAAGAAAGCGGAACAGCTCTTGATAGACGCACATCTAAAATACCATAAGCGAACTATCAACAGAGATGACAGGGCTTTTGTAACCGACTTTATCATCGAGGATGACAATCAGTTTTCCCTGAAAAATGAAAAGGGTAAAATATTACCAATGCTTCGTTTCAAAAATTCCTATGATGGCCGAGAGAAAACTTCAGGACATTTTGGATTTTACAGAGAAGTTTGTACGAACGGATTACACGTCTCAAATGCACAGATTGACTTTTCAATAAAGCATACGAAGAATAACACCGAATTGATACTACCGAAACTGAACGGTCTCTTCGAGCGGTTTTTGGATAACGAGTATTACGAAATCACGAAAAAATTCAGGGAAATGGAAGAAATAGTACTTATCGATACTAAAGCTTTCGTGAAGGACATACTAGAAAAAACGAAACTGCTCCGATATGAATGTAGCGACAAGAACGATAGCCCTTCCAAAAAATCTAGAGAATTACTAGATTTAATTGCTGAGGAAGGACACGATTGGTACTGCACACCGACTTTATGGGATGGCTACAATGCCTTCAACTGGATGCTTCATAATACCTTAAAAAAGACTTTTTCCCAACAAGAAAAGTTGGATAAGTTGATATTCGATGAAGTATATGCGATGGTGTAGATTTCGCAATTAGGTTTATCCAGTACCATAAACTGGATACTTAATTTGAGGTCAAGACAAAGAATTAACAAGCTTATACACCAAACCGTTCAGCACATTCCCCTACATTCCGCAAAAAGCTTCATTCCAGGAAAAGAGCTTCCCTACACAGGTCTTGGACACAACTTCAAAGCTTCCGATTTCCATTTCACTTGCCCGCTCAATTCCGAAAAAACGGAAGGCGGTCAAACTACATTTCAAGCTATAGCTTTAAAGTTAAGTCCGCTTTAAATCCTACTAAATAAGAATAAACAGTTTCCATAACTCGTTCAGCACATTCCCCTGCATTTCGCAAAAGCTACATTACGGGAAAAGAGCTTCACTACTCAGGTCTTGGACACAATCCCCAATTTCAGCTTTCCATTCCGTTAACCCTTCCCGCTTCTCTGGGAAGGAACACTACATTCTCGAGCCAAAATCGTGAATTAAGTCCGCTTTTACATCGGAAAGCCATCGGCTTGATTTTATTGACAGGATTTTCGGCGCGGTCTTCTTGAGCCCTCACTCGAAAATCCTTAAAAACCAAACCGCTGTCTTACACATTTTAAGGGGTTTATAATGGATAAAGCCTTTGTTGTTTTTCGGGGCGTCGAAAAACAGGCACGACATAACCAATTCTAATTTAATCACAGCTACTTATCTCGCTTAACTGTCGGTACGCTCAAACGCAACTGCGTTTAAAAGAATTGCTAATGCCCTTATGGAACTTGTCAAGACTATACGAGTTTTAGTGAAAAATAAGGTTTCTACTTCCTTGAAAATCCAAGGGTTTTACTACGTCGCAAACACACCTGATTTATTCCCTAAAAGTCTTGACAAAACCCACTCTATCCATTGTGCGGTGCACAGAAGAAATGAACAAACACCCCTTAAAATTTAATCTGTTTTAAATCAATAGGGGAAATAGAAATCACTTAAATATTTTATTATGAGTACTATTAAAAATCACGTACAGTTAATTGGAAACGTTGGACAAGAACCAACCATTACTAACCTTGAAAGCGGAAAAAAAGTCGCCCGCTTTTCACTCGCAACAAACGAGTATTACAAAGACAGCAAAGGCGAAAAGCAAACGGACACCAATTGGCATACCGTAGTAGCTTGGGGCAAGACCGCTGAAATTGTTGAGAAATATGTCGAAAAAGGCAAAGAAGTAGGAATAACAGGGAAACTAAAAACCCGAACCTACATGACCGATGATGGCAACCAACGCTATGTAACGGAAGTTGTAGCCGATGAAATCCTATTGCTTGGAACTAAAAATGACAAATAGGATTTAAAAATTAAAGAGGGCGTAACCGTCTAAAGATGCGCCCTCTTTTTCATCATTCACTACAAAATAGAGAAATAATGAGAAGTAAAGTTAATGAAATAAAAATCAGCTACAAAAGGGGTTTAAAATCCTCTATGTGGCAGAAAATAAGTAGTTCACAAGATGCGGCTGAATTACTTTTTGAGCACTGGGATAAAGATACAATTGAGTTGCAAGAAACTTTTAAGGTTGTATTGTTAAACAACAGCAACAAAGTAAAAGGGATATATCAAATTTCACAAGGTGGAATTATAGGTACTTTGGTAGATGTTAGGATTTTATTTGCGGTCATTTTAAAATCTTTATCGGTGGGGATTATACTAACCCATAATCATCCAAGTGGTAAGTTGATGCCAAGTGAAGCAGATAAGCGATTGACGAACAAGATTAAGAAAGCGTCTGAACTATTTGATATAAAGCTTCTTGACCACTTGATACTTGCGCCCGATGGGGATTATTATAGTTTTTCTGACAATGGAATTTTGTAAAACTGGAAGCTATGGTATATCTCAATTTTACAGACTTGAGCGAAGAGGCTCAAAACCGACTTTTAGAAAATTCTAAAAAAGATGTGGAACGAAAATTTGGCGATGCTATTCGCAAATACGTAAAAGAAAATTATACTTGTTTTGAAACGATAATTGAAGAAGAAGCAATGCGAAATTTATATTCATATACCTTCATATTTAATCCCTAATCTTTTAAAAAATATTGAATTGACACCTTTGAACTTTCAGAGGTGTTTTTGCATTCAACTAATACCAAGTCAAGAAAAAAATGTATCTTTACAATGCTGAAATTCAGCACACAAATTAAATTAAGGTTATCCCAATTTTCGACTTTCGCCGATACCCTTACACATCGAAAAATAACATATAGGAAAATCATTTTCCTTGAAAATGGCAATCGGCTTTTTAGCCGGATTGTATGGATTTTTGTCACGCTTGCGCGTGACGAAAAGGAATAGCAAGAGGGTAACACGCTTCGCGATGTTTTGGATTCCTTTTCGTTTTTAATTACCTGATTATCAGTTAATTAAATATATTTTAATTTCTTGACAATCAACGATTTGCGACAAACGGGCTGTGAACGCCCATTTTTAGGGAAGATTTTGCGACAAATCGGCGAAATATGGACTCATTTACTGGAATTAGATTTAAAAAAGAAACTGCAAAACGTTTCCAAACTTTCTCACGTACTTACTTCAAATCGCACACCGAAGCGATGGCTACAATGCTCGACTTTTTCCTCTATAATGAAATTTCGCCAAAGGAAAAATTAGGTCCAACAGGGCGAACCATAGAAGCCAAATTACTTAAAAGAATCAATGCAGTTATTGCTATAATGAGGGATGTCGAAAAGACACAAACCAAACCTACGGTAGCAATGATTCAATCTCTTTTTGAAACAGAAGAACCAACTAAAAAGCCGCTAATCGTAGAAAAGAAATATGCTGAAGAAAAGAAAGAAGTGCGCTTTCGTGAAAAACAAAACACAAGTAATCAACTCTAATTTTTTAAGCTATGTACATTACAATCACAGCACAAAAATTGGGTACAAATTACTCACAAAGTTCGGCAGATTTTGTTGGGTATTTGGAGAAAGAAAATCAAGGTTTGGAACAACAGGATATGGAACATTTTTTTAATCAATATGGCGATGAGATTTCCGCTGAAGAAGTTGTAAAAGAGATTGATGGAAACACCGCAAAATTAAAAAAGAAAGAACCTAAATTTTATTCCATTACAGTCAGTCCTTCAAAATATGAATTACGTAAACTTCAGAACAATAGCCAAGACTTAAAAACCTACACTCTTGAGCTGATGAAGGATTATGTTGCCAGCTTCAATCGGGAAATAAATGGGCGACCTATTACGATAGATGACATTAAATACTTCGCAAAAATTGAACATCAACGCAACTTTAAAGGAACGGATTTTCAGATAAAAGAAAACCAACCTTTCGCTACAAAAATATTACAACTCAAAACAGAAATTAGAAATGTTCAAGAAGGAAGAGCTGAAGGGAATATCAAAAAAATGAGAAAAGAAATTGCCAAACTGGAACGCCAAGCACCACATCAACAAAATGGAAAACGGATTGTCCAGGGAATGAAAAAAGATGGCAACCAAAGCCACATTCATATCATCGTGAGCAGAAAGGATGCTTCCAATTCAGTCAGCCTTTCCCCAGGAAGCAAGCACAAAGCCTCAGAAGTTGAAATGCATGGTAAAAATGTGAAACGTGGTTTTGACAGAGATAAATTTTTTGAGAAAGCTGAAAAGACGTTTGACAAGACTTTTGGTTATAAACGCAACTTTGCAGAGACCTATAAGGCACGAAAGGATTTTGTTAAAAGCCCCAAACTCTACTTTGCTGCCTTGATGAAATTACCAGTTAACGAAAGAGCATTGACTTTCAAAATGATGACGAAAACGGGATTGCCAATCGTTCCAAGTATTCCAGTAAGTCAAGCACAAATTGCGCTACGAGTTTTCAAACGGTTAAGACGTGGTGCGAAAGTGGCTATAAAATCAAGTTCCATCGGAATCTAACACCTATGCAGATAGATAATGCCATAACAATACTTTCAATCATTGGTTTGACCAGTACTGTTTTCTATGTGATGTTTCGCATAACCAAATATGCGTTCTTATTAAATATCACTATGCTTTCATTTCTCGTTTTCTATATTTCTGAAGGGAATGAAGGAAATGAATTAGTGTTGATATTATTGTATTTAGTGTGTCCTCTAATGCTAATTAATACAGGACTGTATGTTTTTCTACATAAAACTGAAAATAAACAAAATGGAAATACAAAATACCAAGTCAATTTTACTACGAACAAAGGAAACTTCAAATTAGATAACATTAAACGTGGCGCATCCGTCATCGGATCCGCCGGAAGCGGAAAAACCGAAAGTGTTGTATATGGATTTCTAAAACATTTCCGGAAAGAGGACTTTTGCGGAATCATTCACGACTACAAGGATTTTGAATTGACCGAAATGGCATATCCACTTTTTAAGGATGGAGACATTCCCTTTAAGGTCATTTCCTTCGATAAAATAATCCATCGGGTAAATCCTATTGCGCCACGCTATTTAGAGAACGAGGAAAGTGTAAATGAGGTGTCGAGGGTACTGATTGAAAACCTTTTGGAACAACGTGAATCAGGAACTACAGGCACAACCAAATTCTTTAACGATGCTGCTGAAGGTTTGATTGGTGGTTTGATTTGGAAACTGAAGACGGATTACCCTAAATACTGCACACTACCTCATTTAATAGCTATTTATCAATTACTGGATACGGATAGCCTTATTCAATTTTTGGAAACCAATACCACATCCAGAGCAATGGCAGACGCTTTTATTTGTGGTAAGGATTCAGATAGGCAGACCGCAGGTGTTAAAAGTACCTTGGCCAATGCGCTGAAAAGAATTAGTACACAACGTATTTTTATGGCATTATCCGCAGATGAAGTGCCTTTAAATATTAATAGCAAAGATAATCCTGCCATCATTTCAGTAGTGAACAATCCAAAATATGAAACGTCGTATTCGCCTGTAATTGCAACCATTATTCATACCATTACCAAACAAATGAGTGTGCGAAATTCCAAACCTTCATTTTTGTTGATGGAAGAAGCACCGACCATACGCTTATTGAATATGCATCGTATTCCAGCAACATTACGAAGCTATGACATTGCAACTATTTATGTGATGCAAGACAAAATTCAAAATGATATGATGTATGGCGACAAGGCAAGTAAAGCGATTTTAAGCAATCTTTCCTATCAGTTTTTTGGAAAGGTAAACGAACCAGATACTGCAAAATACTATGAACGCTTTTTTGAAATCATCAAAGACCCAACAAAGAGTATCAGTCGAGGACACAACTTGGATTTTGACACACGAATTACAACAGGTGAAAAGGAAATCCCAAAAATTAGAGCTGATGTGTTTTTCAGATTAAAGCAGGGCGAGTTTATTACCTATGCAGATGGGAAGGATAAAAAGGTGCAGTTTAAATTAGCTAATATTCAAAGAGAGTTGCCACAGGTATCGAAGCAGTATTCACAGGTTGATTTGGCAGAAAACTTTGAGCGAATTTATGACGAGGCGAAGTCGATTTTTAAATGATGAGAAGGTGGTGCAACAGGTGGTGCAATAGGTGGTGTAATAGATTTTAAAAAAGAATTTTATTTAAAAAAATGAAATCTATGTTTCTTCGGTTACTTTCTTGTAGCCTATTTATTTCTGAATCAATAAATTTCTCTTGGGATTTTATTGTTCCCGCAGGCCTGTTTATTAAAAAATTATAGAGCATGGCATAAAACTTTAATCTACTGTAGATGTAAGGTTTATGCTTTTTAAAGAATATTATTTCATTCTGTTGATCAACGAACTCATTTTCCCTAACACATATCCGCAATTTCTGTAAATATCTTCTTGAAATGGAAATACCATTTTCAATATTATTGAAATCGTTAAGGTTTGATTCTTCAACAACTTTTATTTCCTCTTTATAGTTATCTAGAATTATAAGAATTAACTCGTGCATAGCATAATTGTGGTTTAGATTTGGGTTAGACAAGAATAAGTAATAATCATATCTATTTATGGGGATTTTTGTAGCAGAAAAGCAAACCAATTGCAGCCAAAACGATGTTTCCAACAATTATAAAAGGATAATAAAAACCTCCTCCAATTAACCAAGTCCCTAAAACAGGACCTAAAATCTGACCAATACTATTGGTTGAGCTTTGTATAGATATATTTCTACCTGTATTCTCTTTTGATGTCAAGGAAACTGCTGATAATAAGTTAGGGGTTACCATTGCACCTCCGGCTGCAAAAAGAATAATTAAGCCATAGACAAAGTATTCATTTTTAAAAAAAGGAAAGGCAATTAAAGATATTCCGGCTATTAATAATCCTAAAGCAATTTGTTTTTTCGTAGATAATACCTTCTCTCCATAACTTGCAAAAATAGGTTGCAAAACAGCCATTACAGATCCACATAACATAAAACCAATACCAACTTGATTACTGTTAAATCCCAATTCATCTTTACCATAAATTGAAAATACCGTTTCAAATAAAGTCACAACAAATTGTAAGACAAATGACAACAATAGTAACACGATAAAATAGTTGCTAAATGTAAATCGCAAACTCATTTTTTTTGAAGTTTGTTTTTGAAATCGAACGGTATTTTTTAACCATTTCGTTACAATAAATAAAACAATCAATCCTAATATAGCAGCAAACAAGAATGGTACTGAAAATCGGTCTAAATGTAGTAGGCCTGTAGAATATTTAATATGAATGTTAGTTTGGGATAGAAACCCACCGATAACAGGGCCAAAAATAACCCCAGAACTGATGGCGACGCCAGACCAAGCCATTATTTTGTTTCTACGTTTCTCGGAAGTGATATCACTTAAATAAGCATTACTTACGGGAATAACAGAGGATGTAAAAATGCCACCAAAAATTCGAGCGATATACAGCATTGTCAAAGATGTGGCAAGTCCTGTTAACAATTGCATTATCACAAACCCGATGAGACCAACAATTATAATGGGCTTACGGCCATAATTGTCTGATAACTTTCCCCAAACCACCACGAACAGTAATTGAAAAAGCGGATAAATACTCGTAAGCAATCCGATATGGAAGTTAATTAAATCGGTATCGAGATTGTCTTTTAAAGCTAATCTTTCAGTATAGTAAGGAAGGGTTGGTAATAAAATACCATAGCCCAACATTACTACAAATAAACTCAACAAGATTAAATATATCCTGTTGAGTTTTTCTTTCCTGTTCATTATTTTTTACCGATTTTTCGCTTTAATAATTGCGCATTAATGGCCACAATAATTGTACTCAAACTCATAAATACAGCTCCTACTGCAGGGCCTAAAACAAAGCCTGAAGAGTATAGCACGCCAGCAGCTAATGGAATTGCCACAACATTATAACCAGTAGCCCAGATTAGGTTTTGAATCATTTTATTGTAAGTTGCTTTTCCAAACAAAATTAAATTGGCAATATCTTGAGGATTACTATTTACCAATATAATATCAGCAGTTTCGGCAGCAATATCAGAACCTGAACCTACGGCAATACCAACGTTTGCTTGTGCTAATGCGGGTGCATCATTTACCCCATCACCAGTCATAGCAACAAATTCTCCTTTATCTTGTAGTTCTTTTACAATTTCTACTTTTTGGTGTGGGAGTACTTCGGCATAATAGCCATCCAACCCAAGTTTGTCACTAACAGCTTTGGCAGTTTTTTCATTATCGCCAGTTGCCATAAATACTTTAATATTATTCTTTTTAAATATTTTTATAGCCTCGGCAGATTCTGGTCTAATTTCATCTGCAAGTGCAATATATCCTGCTAGTTCTCCTTCAATCAAAACAAATACAACAGTTTCTGCAGCATCACTATAGGCATCCTTAGGAATGGTGATTTTTTCATCCCTTAAATATCCAGGGCTTACTACTTTAATTTGTTTGCCTTCTACTTTTGCCTCTACACCTTTTCCAGTAATAGCATTAAAGTTTTCAGGATTGGGAATAGTTATTTTATCTTCCTTGACTTTTTTGATGATACCTACTGCAATAGGATGTTCTGAACTTTGCTCTAAGGCGCTTGAAAACCTTAAAATTTCTTGAGGTGTATAAGACTCATTTACAGATTCAATTCTGGTAACACCAAAATCTCCTTTAGTCAATGTTCCTGTCTTGTCAAATAACAAGGCTGATATCTTACGTGATTCTTCGAAGGCAGTTCTATTACGAATCAACAAGCCATTTTGGGCAGATACTGCGGTAGAAATCGCAACTACTAAGGGAATTGCAAGACCTAATGCGTGTGGGCATGCAATGACCATAACGGTAACCATTCTTTCTAAAGCATAGACAAATGGAAAGCCCAAAATCAACCAAACTGCAAGTGTACCAAAACCGATAGCAAGAGCAATATACGTCAACCATTTCGCTGCTCTATCAGAAAGATTTTGCATTTTAGATTTGGTTTTTTGAGCTTCTTCAACCATTGTGATTACCTTGTTGAGATAGCTATCTTTACCCGTATGTTCTACTTTAACTTTTAAGGTGCTATTACCATTCACAGAACCACCAATCACTTTGTCTTTTGATTCTTTTTTTACTGGTTTTGATTCTCCTGTAAGCATAGATTCGTTCAAATAACTTGAGCCTTCTGTAATAATTCCATCAGCAGGAACTTTTTCTCCAGGCTTTACTAATATGATATCATCTTTTAGTAAATCCTCTAATTTGATGTCCTCAATGGTTTCTCCTTTTACACGATGTGCTTCCGCAGGCATCATACTAACCAATAATTGTAAGGCTTTTGATGCTCCGAGGACACTTTTCATCTCAATCCAGTGACCAATAAGCATAATGGCGATTAAAGTAGCCAGTTCCCAGAAGAAGTCAACTCCTTTCAAACCAAAGACAGTAGCCGAACTATAAAAGTAAGCGACACTTATTGCCATTGAGATTAAAGTCATCATTCCAGGTGCGCCTTTTTTTATTTCGGAAACAAAACCTTTAAGAAAAGGCCAGCCACCATAGAAATATACAATGGTAGAAAGAGCAAAAAGCACATATGGATTGCCAGGAAGTAAAAAGCTATATCCGAAAAATTCTTGAATCATCGGTGATAGAAATAGTATAGGAATCGTTAGTGCTAATGTTACCCAAAAACGTTTTCTAAAATCGGCAATCATCATTTTATGATGGTCATGACCTGCCATTCCCATAGGAACACTTCCTCCATGATCGGAATGTCCCATCTTTGAGTGATCCATCTTAGAGTGGTCGTTCGATTTTGGATCTTCCATTTTCGAATGGTCCATCTTTGAATGGTCCATTTTTGAGTGGTCATCTTTGTCGTGATTCATTTTAGAATGGTCCATCTTTGAATGGTCCATTTTTTTGTCTTTGTTATTGTCCATAGTGTTCTATTTAAGTGTTATCGTAATTTTTTGCGCATTGCCTCTGAAATATTTTCGGCATAGACTCCGTAGGCGTCTACCAACAGTCCTTTAACTCCATTCTTTGATGAAATGGCATAAAGAACGCTATTGTCATCTGTACTGCTCATTCCTTCAAAGCGATAGGTTTTATCTACTTTAAAATCTTCTGGTCGAAGCTCAATTTTCAGTGAAGCACATTCCAAGCATTCTGGTTTTAAGTTAAAATCATAAGGATATTCGTTTGCCTGTAAATCGTTAATGGCTTCTGAAAGAGTGTCGTAATTTTTCATGCTCTTTTATTTATAATTCATTGTGAAATAACTGTTGTCTTCTTCGGTAAATTTTTGAAAGGTCAATAAACCGTTATTGTTTAGTTTTTCAATAACAGAATAATTAAGTTGTTTTATTCGTATCCCCAAGGCATAGGCTTTAATATTAATTTTTGATTTAATATTAGTTTTGTTACTATCTAATTTTCGGTCGTAAATCTTTATCACACTTTTTGAACCGAAGAAATTCAACAAGCCGGAATCAAAACTCATTTCTAGGTCTATATTTTCCAAATTTTTCAAATCGTAGAGTTCTTTAAAATTCTTTGAAGTGGTATTGATTTCAGTTTCCTTTGATTTTGGGTTTGAAAACGGAAATGCCATTACCATTATACTGGCTTCATCCGGTTTACAGCGATATGTGGTTGTGTATTTGTCGGTAGATTTTCTGTCCTTATCAAACAATTCAGTGATTACCTCAATTTCATAATATTCATTTTTCTTTATTGTTTCACCAGCTTCAAAAGTTTGTTTATTTAAAAAAGTACCTTTTTCATCAAAATTTTCTCGAACGACAACCCTGCCTGAAATCTGCTCAATGAGCATTTCAGTTTGACTCAAACTACTTAATGAGCTAAATAAGAGAATAATGACTTTTATGGTTTTCATTTATAAATATATAGTTAATAATACTGAATCAATTTTTATCCTCATAATCAAATATACTTTAAAATAAATTCTAGTCTTTCTTTTGGTGGTAAAACTGGAACAAATACCATTGGAAAGCCTAAAGACTCATATACATCAATTATTAATTGATGTATTTTTTTTTGATCTTCTTCATCTTCAGTTCGTGCATAATCCTTGGTAAAGGGCAATCGGTCTAATATGAAAATGTTTTTATATGACGTGTTTTTAACTGCATCCAGTAATTTTTTATCATAATCTAATCCTAAAAATTGATAGTACGCCAATGCATCCGGAATGGCCCTGTCCAAAAAAACAAGGTCTTTAGGTTGGATTTCGGCTTCTTGTTCTATTTGCATATCAAGGACACCCAATTGGAATTTTCTTTTATTGTTTCGCATAGCTTCAACGGTTTCACCTTCGTCGCGCATGGTGTCTATATAATGTCTTGCATGCTCGATAGTGGTTTTGTAGCCTTTTTTTGCAAGTAAATTGATAACGGTTGTTTTCCCTGTACTTGGACCACCTGTTATTACCTGCCAGTTTGTGCTTCCAATTTTATTGTTTTTTGATTTCATTTTTTTAACTGGAATTTATATGTTTTCAATACTATATAGTTGTGGGATTTCAGCATCCCAATTATAGGTTTCCTTGATACCTTTTTGTAGTGCTTCTGCACTTTCTTTTTCACCGTGCACTATGAAAATCCGCTCGGGCTTATTTTTTATTTTACGCATCCAATCCATAAGTTCTGTGTGGTCTGCGTGTGCCGAAAGTCCTTCGATTTCCGCAACTTCCATATGAAACGGCACCCATTTTCCATACACTTTCAATTCCTTATCGCCTTCGAGTAATTTTCTTCCCCGAGTGCCTTCGGCTTGATACCCCACAAAAAGCAAAGTGTTATTTGGGTTTTGTGCCTGTGTTTCAAGGTAGTTGAGCATTCTGCCGCCAGTAAGCATTCCACTTCCCGCAATCACGATTTTTGGTTTGTCATCGGTTCGTAATTCCATAGTTTCTTGATAACTACTTACGACCGTGAAATGTGAGCACATTTCATCACATTCACTGTCCTCTAATCTGTGCCAATCTCTTGTGCTATGAAATAATTCCAAAACATTTGCTCCCATAGGACTATCCATTATCATTGGTACTTTCGGAATTTTATTTTCTTTTAATAGCCTCCAAAAAATGAGCATCATTAGTTGGGCACGTTCTACTGAAAAACTTGGGATAAACAGACTACCACCTCTATTGATGGTGTCATTAACCAATTTTTCAATCTTTGGAATGGCTTCTACTTCGTCCGGATGAAACCTTCCACCGTAGGTTGACTCAATAAATAAGACATCAGCTTTGTTAGGTTTTAGTGGCGGATATAGTAATAAGTCATTGGTTCTTCCAATATCTCCTGAAAAGACAAAGCGTTTTCCATGTACGTCCAACTCGATGAATGTAGCACCCAAAATATGACCGTTGTACTGAAAACGAGCTTTGATACCATCAAAAAATGGAATCCATTGGGATTGGGGAACAGCCTTAAAATGGGGTATGGTATTTTCAACATCTTTTAAATCATAAAGAGGTTCGGCTGGACTATGTTTGGTATAGCCTTCTTTGTTAGCTCGTTCAGCTTCTTGTTCCTGAATTTTTGCACTATCATTCAAGATGATTTCTGCAATGTCCAAAGTGGGGTTGGTACCGTATATAGTGCCATTAAATCCTTGTTTTACCAATCTTGGTAGATACCCAGTGTGATCCATATGACCATGGGTAAGAAGCACTATATCAATTTCCGAAACTTTTACTGGTGGATACTCCCAGTTTTTAAGACGTAGTTCCTTGAGACCTTGAAAAAGTCCACAATCTATCAATATTTTTTTATCTCCCGTATCCACTAAATATTTTGAGCCAGTTACTGTTCCTGCTGCCCCTAAAAAGTGAATGTTTATTTTATTATTTTTCATTTTTATTATATTTATTTAATGTCCACCACAGCAGGAAGCTTTGTTCCCTTTGTCTTGGCTAGATTTGTATAACTCTGTTATTTCATTATATAAATTACGTGAATCCTCTTTGATAAGAAGTGCTAACTTCTTTATAGATTTAGGTTCAAAATTTACCATACCCAATAGTATTTCTAATGCTTCTTCAAGTAATTTTGAATCATCTTCCAATGCTTGGTAAAAGGGCTCTAAATCTATATTGTTCTGTTTTTTTAGTGCTTCTGTTTTCATCTGTATTGTATTTAGAATTAACGAATGTTTTATTAATTGTTTTTATTTTAATGTACTGTACATAATTTTTCTGAATCTTCGAGAATGGTTTTATGTCTTGGTTTTGGCACCCCTATTTTTTCCAATAAACTAGGGTTTTCGTGAAGCTCTTTACAGAGTACAATCCCAGTGTCTAGTAATTTTGTTTTTTCGGCTTTTGTTAATGTGGTTAAAGCTGTTAAAGGATGTAATCCTAACTTATCTATTCTATCTTTAAGTCCGCTGCCAATGGGATAATCCCAACTTGTCAATAACAATCCAACACATTTGCCATATTGTATAGCATCGGTTGTAAATCGCGTATTAGTGTACACACCTCCTTTATGAAGTTTGGCCTCATGGCCTTTTTGACGTTCCCATTGTTTTTCTACATCCAAAAACCTTGAATGGATGTATAATGGGATTTTCACATTGCAAAACCGCCCTTGATCGCTGTGGTATTTACATTCAATCATATAATGATTATTGTCTTTTAGTGCTATAACATCTACTTCATGTTGTACACAATTACCCTGAACAATTACTCCAACCTTTGTTTCAAAACCTTCATGCGCCATTATTTTACCTACTAATTTTTCAAAAGGAAATCCTGAAGGACCCAACTCCATCAATGCTTTTTTTAGCTTGTATTTTGAAGCACTTACTCTTGATTTACCCTTGAGCATTTTGAATGCCATTTGGTATATTTTTTTAGTTGTAATTCCTTCATAAATATCAAACTGGATTTTCGTTACTATTTGCTGAATCAATGCTTCATTTGCTTTCGCTCGGCGTAATGAATTGATAAGTTTTTCAACATCAAATGGGACACTATCTCCAGAGTGTTTTACTATGTTTATTGTATTTTTCATTATTAAATATGTATTGTCATTACTGGTAATGTCGAATGATTGGTTACTCCTTCAGCTATACTATTTGAGAATAGTTTTAAAAAGCCAGTTTTTCCATGTGTACACATGGCTATCAAATCTGTTTCATTTTGTTTGACAAATTGGTTGATTCCAATTTCTACAGTAGGTTCATTGTAAACATGTTCTGAATAATTTTTCAATTCAGGAAAATCTTTTAGTAAAAGACTCATCCAATTTTTGCCGGATTTAATGCTATTATAATCGGTCTCTGTATTGATTTGTAGTAGATGAATGCGTGCATTGCATTTTAACGCTATTGAAATCACGGATTTAAAAGCGCTTTTAACATCTTCTTGAAAATCAGATACAAAAATAATATTCTTAAACGGAAAGCTTACCGTGTCTTCTTTTACCACTATAACAGGAACTTTTGCTTTTCTTACTATTTGTTCTACATTACTCCCAAGTATTTCTCTAACAACACCTTTGGTGCCGCTACTTCCTGTTATTATAAAATCATGATGAAAATGGCCAGAATGTTTTAATATATTGGCTTGCCCAGCATCATATTCTAAAAAAGTTCTACACTTTAGTCCCTCTTTTTCAGCCTTTTTTTCAAGCTCTCTTAATTTTGCCTTGGCTATGCCAATTTGTTTAAGGGTCTCTGGGTATCTTTTTTCTTTTAATTTATCAAGCTGAACCCAATCCACTGGTGTTTGCATTAAATGATAGAAATGAATTTCTGAATCATATATTTTTGCCATTTGTATGCCTAACTCTGCTGCTTTTTCGCAGTTCTTTGAAAAATTCGTTGGTACTAGTATATTTTCCATATGTTCTATTTTTTAAACTTTTTGTAAAATTTTAATTATTACTCACTTCATTTCCAGAGAGTACTTGTTTTTCAAAACAATCCAGATTATAAATTGTAGTTTCGGCAATGTTTGTCAATGCTGTTTCAGTTAAAAAAGCTTGATGACTTGTAATTAATACATTGTTGAAAGTCATAAGACGTGCTATCACATCATCTTGCAAAATGTCGTCTGAATGGTCTTCAAAAAATAACCCTTCCTCTTCTTCATATACATCCATTCCAAAATATCCAATATGCCCAGTTTTTAATCCATTAATAACCGCCTTTGTATTTACTAAACCTCCGCGACTTGTATTTATAAGCATCACTCCAGTTTTCATATTGGCAATGCATTTAGAATCTATTAAATGGAAGGTGTCTTTAGTCAATGGTACATGTAGGCTTATAATGTCTGATTGACTGCAAAGCGTTTCACAATTGGTATAATTGACATTATATTTCTCTATCAATATTTTATCTTCAAACACATCAGTAGCTAGAATTTTGCAACCAAAACCATATAATATTTTTACCAGTATTGCACCTATTTTACCAGTGCCTATTATACCCACTGTTTTTCCATTTAAATCAAAACCAGTAAGTCCATTTAAAGAGAAATTCGATTCACGAACACGATTATGAGCTCTAATCAATTTCCTGTTTAAGCCTAAAATCAGTGCAGCTGCATGTTCTGCAACCGCATAGGGTGAATATGCAGGAACACGAGCTACTTTTATACCTAGTTCAGCCGCTTTTGTCAAATCCACGTTATTGAAACCCGCAGATCGTAAAGCGATGTTTTTAATACCAAGAGCGTTCAATTTTTCAAGAACGATTGCTGAAGCGTCATCACCCGTAAATAAACTTACTGTTTTAGAACCTTTGGCCAGAATAGCAGTTTCTTCTGTCAAACGAGCTTCTAACAGTTTTAGTTGATGCTTGTCGTTATTTGCTTTTAGCAGATAGGATTTTTCAAACTTATGTGTACTAAATATTGTTGTTTTCATTTTGCTTTTTTTTAATTCCCTAACTGTATTAATATATAGGCTATACCGGCGACTATGACACTTCCAAAAATGAGCATTACCAGTTTTCCTGTTTTTTTGGAACCTTTGAAATAGGTAATACCCAGCTTTACAATCATATTACTTATGGTTGCGGTTATAATGACATTGGTAGCAAGCGCGAGTTTATCTTCCAAAGACCCAAATTTTGCCATACTAATAGTTATCGCATCTGTATCTGCCAACCCTGCAATTAGGGCTGAATAGTATAAACCGCTTTCGCCAAAAAATTGATTTCCATAAAAAACTGCAAATAGGATAACCACATAAATACCACCAAAACCGAGGGCGTTCCAAATATTGAGTGGATTACCCAGACTGATATCTGTCTTCGGAACGTCTGTATCTTTTTTAATAAATATGAGAGCACTTATTAGACAAATAAGGGTAAGGATGGTAAAAGGAATGACTAAATAGGAAAGTATGGCACTATTAAAAATATAGGCCAGAATCGCAAGTCTGGGAAACATTATGGCAGAAGCTATAATGATACCAGCAGCATATTTTTTCGAGAGATCTGGCGATTCCTTACTCCTAGAAGCATATATCCAAGCTACTGCGGTACTTGAAATCAATCCGCCTAAAATTGCAGTGAGCAGAATACCACGTTTAGAACCTACATATTTTACGAGGAAGTAGCCGATGAAATTCAGAAAAGAGACAATCACTATAATGGCTCCAATCTCAAAAGGGTTCAGCAAACCTTCTGTACCATAGTCTTGATTTGGTAAGAAAGGTAAAATCAGAAGTGCAATAATTGAAAACTTGATAAAGGCAAAAAGTTCTTCTGAAGTAATATTCTTAATGAAGCTATTGAAGGTTGTTTTCAATGATAACAGAGTAACAATAACTACAGCGGTAGCAACTGCTTCCTTGTGCAAATGATTAGCAACCATAACCCCCAAAATCAACGTAGCGAATAAAGCCATATTAGTGGTAATACCAGTCATAACATGCTTTTGCACTATGGAAAGATGACTCAAAGACAGAAACAAAAGAAATGCTGCTGTAATTATAATGACCAACCAAGGCGTATAGGCTGTGGAAAGATTTCCCAAGATAAAACCAATGATGGCAACAATAGGGAAGGTTCGTATCCCTGCAAAACCTTGTTCCTCTTTTAGTTTATCGTATTCACGTTCCAATCCCAGAATAAGACCAATGCCCAGACTGATGAGTAATCCGAGGATAAATGGGTTGATATTTTCAAAGGTTTCTGTCATTGTTTATTTTCCAAATAGTTCTAAAAGTTGGCGCAATTCATCATTTATTTGATGTTGTTTAACTACCTCTTCAAAAGAGGTAAAATGTAATTGATTGTTTAAAATACCAACCATTGCGTTCTTTTTACCTTGTGAAAGTGCGTTTACACTTGCCACACCAAGTCTAATTCCTAGCATTCTGTCTAAAGCAGATGGGTTTCCACCTCGTTGTACGTGGCCGAGTTTTGTAATTCGTAAATCGACATTGGGATTAACTTCCTTTATTTTTGAGGAAACAAGTTCTGCGCCTATTTCGTCACCTTCAGAAACCACAACTAGAAAAGCATCTTCACTATCGTAATTTTTAATCTTATCTAATAGATGAATAAAATCGGTAGCACTTTCGGGAATAAGGATAGCATCGGCACCTACCATCAATCCCGAATGAATGGCGATATATCCTGAATCCCTTCCCATTACTTCCACAATAAATACGCGGTTATGAGATTCGGCAGTGTCCTTTATTTTATCAATATTTTCAATGGCAGTGTTTACTGCGGAATCAAAACCAAGGGTGTAATCAGTACCAGAAATATCGTTGTCGATAGTCCCGGGAATACCTATAAATGGGATATCGCATATTTCTGAAAAAGCCAATAGACCTTTAAAAGTGCCATCGCCACCAATAGCAATTAAAGCGTCTATGCTGTTTGATTTTAGAGTTTGCAGTGCTTTTTTACGACCCTCTAATTCCAGAAATCGTTTGCTTCTTGCTGTTTTTAATATTGTACCGCCTTTTTGGGTTGTTTTTTTAAGTTTGTGCGATTTTAATGGTGTCAAATCACCATCTATTAACCCTTCATACCCTTTTCGAAAACCACTTACTTTTATGCTCTTTGCTTCAGCGGATTTGGTAACGGCATACAATGCAGCGTTCATCCCTGGACTATCACCTCCAGATGTAAATACGCCTATATGTTTAATTTTATTCGTGTTCATTAGATATCGTTTTTTGTAGTTTTATTTCTGAAATAGTAAAATCTTGAATTGTGTTCCAAACAAATTCTGCTTCATTCAGAAAGAACTGATGGTCTCCTTCAGACGAAGTAATTATTTGTGCGTTTGTAAACACCCTTGATAACTTTAAGGTATTTTCTAAAGGTGCAGTGGTGTCTTTTTCTCCGTGAATAAAAAGCACGTCTTTATTCCTAATTTTCCTTGCCATCTCATATAAATCTGTTTTCAATATGACTTCTGTGAGCGAATAATAATAACTCATCCAATGGTGCTTTTTTGCATCTTCATAAACTTCATCCGTTAGGTTGTCAGGCTTGAATGCACTTGACATAAATATGGGATGAATCATACAGATGTATTTTGAGAATTTGCTTGTTGAAATCCTATCTACAAAGGAATGCGACGACATAATTTCTTTAAACTCATCAGCGTTCTTGTAAACAGGTATACTTATAAAAATTCCTGCCTTAAACCAAGTTGGTTGCTTTTCCAATAGCGCCAACGAAATAATAGCTCCCATAGAATGACCAGCTACTGTGGTTTCTCCATCATTGTAGCCTTCTTGCGCAATGATTTTTTCTAATTCGTTTAATTGTATAGCAAGAGAGTACTTGCTTTTAGGTTTTGGCGAATTACCAAATCCAAGAAGGTCTATTAGAAGTAAAGAATGGGTGTGAGTAATATTTTTTAAATCACGTTTCCAATAATTTAAGGAACCTGTTAGCCCATGTAGTAAAATTATTTTCTTTTTACCTGTTCCTAAAATCTCGTAATTTAAGAGTGTGTTTTCAGAATCATATAAAGGGCTTATCATTACTTTATAATGATGATAGCCCCCTATCAATCCAATAGGAATCATTAATAATAAAAAGATAATTAAAAGCGTCATTGTCTTGAATTTTATAAATAGCTTAAATACTAATTATTGTAATGCTTATTAAGCAATTGTAATTTTATTGTCTAAATACACACCTTGTACGGTTTGTAATAATTCTACACCCTCTCTTAATGGCTTTTGAAATGCTTTCCTACCCATTATCAATCCAGAACCACCAGCTCTTTTATTGATTACTGCTGTCGTTATTGCCTCAACCAAATCAGACTTACCTTTTGAGCCACCACCTGAATTTATCAGTCCTATTTTGCCCATATAACAATTGGCTACCTGTAACCTACATAAATCAATGGGGTGGTCTGTAGTCAACGTATAATACATTTCATCATCATATTTTCCAAACCCTATTTCTTTGAAACCAAAGTTATTTGTAGGTAATTTTTGTTTGATGATATCTGCTTGGATAGTCACACCCAAATGATTTGCCTGCCCAGTTACATCGGCAGCGGCATGATAATCTTCTTTTTCAGTTTTAAAAGCTTCGTTACGGGTATAGCACCATAAAATAGTAGCCATACCTAAACTGTGAGCCTCTTCAAAAGCTTCGGAAATTTCCTTGAGCTGTCTGTTGCTTTCTTCAGAACCAAAATAAATGGTAGCACCTACTGCAATTGCTCCCATATCCCACGCATCTTTTACTTTGCCAAATAAGGTTTGGTCATATTTGTTTGGGTAGGTAAGCAGTTCATTATGGTTAATCTTTACGATAAATGGAATTTTATGGGCATATTTACGGGCGTTCATTCCCAAAACACCAAATGTTGAAGCCACTCCATTGCATCCTGCTTCTATCGCCAATTTTATAATATTCTCTGGGTCAAAATAATCAGGGTTTTTATAGAATGAATACGATGCGCTATGCTCAATACCTTGGTCAACAGGTAAAATACTCAAGTAGCCTGTGCCACCCAGATTTCCGTGGTTGTACAACTGTGAAAGACTTCGCAGTACTTGCGAATTTCTATTACTTTGGGTAAATACTTTATCTAGACTCGTCTTACTAGGGGTTTGCAATTCATCCTTTGTAATTTTTTCACAAACGTGTTCTAAATAGAAGTCTGCCTTTTCTCCTAAAAGTTCTATTATGTTTTTGTCTGTTTTCATCTTAATGGCGTTTAATTGATTCCTAAACTTGTATTGGTTTTAGTGATGGATTTTGCTGCATCCGTTTCTATTCCAGTAAGTGCTCTAATGGCATCAATGGTTTCAGGAATAACAATGGCTTGGTTATCGACCACATAGGCATAAAAAAGTTCATCTCCCACTACCTTCAGCATATCTTCCCAAAGGGCTACTTCGTACATATCGCCCCAAGGTCTGCCCATATCCAAGAACATTTCCTTAATGGTATTATTTGAAACCAAACCTTGGTCATAACGAATTAATTTAATCCGACTGGATGTTTTAAATGCGTTCAGCACGTCATCCTTCGTTGCTTGTTTTTTCAATTTTACATTCCAATAGTGCATATGACTTAATGTTTCTGGAACTTTTACTGCGGAAGTGATGACGTCCAAATCTGGATCTACGCTTTTTGCATCTGGTCCTTGATGACTCGGAATATCTTTTTCGGGAACCATCGTGTTCATAATACCACCTAAATGACTTTCCCAAGGATCGGTAGCCCTTCTTAACAATGTTCCTCTGGCATAATCCAATAAATTGGCTCTTTTTAAAGCGGTCAGCGTTCGTAGAATAGAAGTGGTATTACAGGAAACAACTCTTGTAGCCTCCAAATTTATAGCCGAATCATAATTGTTTTCTGAACTAAAAGAATGGTTAGTGGTTTCGTGTTTTTCACCACCCTGAACAATGAACTTAATGCCTTGTTTTTTATATATTATAACATTCTTTGCTGCTATATTTTTTGGCGTACAATCGACCACGAGGTCTGCTTTATCTAACAAGCCTTGCAGGTTACCTTTTACCGAAATGCCATTAGTCTTCATTTCTTTTTCGGCTTCCGCGGTTGCCGCATAAATATTATATTCTTTTCTCACGGCGTTCTGAATACGCCAATCACTAATGACATCGCAAACCCCAATAAGGTTCATATCATCTTGTAAATTAATGGCGTCGGCTACTCTTTTTCCAATGACTCCGTATCCTATAACTGCTATATTTTTCATAAGTTTTTTATTTTTCTGTTAATATTTTAATTGAAGGTTCTTCTGTTTTTTTATTTTGATTATTAGGTTGAAAATTTCTAATTATGATACGGTTGCTTTTTTCATAGGTGAAATAGCTTACCGTCCAATTAAAACCAACCATCAATCTATTTCTAAATCCACTTATGGACATTAAATGCACGATAGACCATACCAACCAAGCGAAATAGCCTGCAAATTTGAATTTGCCCAAATCTGCCACTGCTTTGCGTTTGCCTACTGTTGCTAATGAGCCTTTATCTTTATATCCGAATGGCTTTATGGGTTTGTTATTTATGATATTCAATATCGAATTACCAAGATATTTCCCTTGCTGAATAGCTGCTTGTGCTACTTGTGGATGCCCTTTTGGTGTATCATTGGAAATAAGTGCAGCGATATCACCTATCGCAAAAATATTTTCGTAGCCTTCTACTTTTAAATAAGAATTGGTTTTAAGACGATTACCTCTAACCACGTGTTTTTCATCAATGCCTTTTGGGAACTGTCCTTTAACACCTGCCGTCCAGATTAGATTTTTAGCTAAAATGGTTTTTCCACTTTTGGTTGTGACTATTGAGCCGTCATAATCGCTTACCGATTCATTGAATAGTACCTTTACATCCAAGTCCTTCAAATATTTTAGTGTTTTCGTGGATGCATTGTCAGACATTGTGCTTAATAGCTTATCATTCGCTTCTACTAAATAAATGTTCATTATAGAAGAAGGGTATTCTGGATAATCCTTTGGAAGAATGTATTTACGGAATTCTGCCAAAGCTCCTGCCATTTCCACACCAGCCGGACCACCACCTACTATAACGAAATTGGTTAGGGCATCCCGCTCATCATCATCACAGGTTATGGCTGCCTGTTCCAGATTTTGCAACATCATATGACGGATATTTAGGGAATCACGAATGTCTTTCATCCCAAGACTATGCGACTCGACGTTATCCATCCCAAAAAAGTTGGTGGTTGTACCCGTAGCCAACACTAAATAATCGTAATAAACTCTTCCTTTGGAAGTTATAAGTATATTTGAAGAAGGTTTAATTTCTTCAACTTCCGCCAAACGAAACACCACATTTTTATAGCCATTGAATTGCTTTCTGAACGGAAAGACTATGCTATCAGGTTCCAATGCGCTTGTAGCCACTTGGTACAGCAAAGGTTGAAATTGGTGAAAGTTATTTTTATCGAACAAAACCACCTGTACCTCTTTGTTCTTTAGTTTTTCTACTAACGCCAAACCTGCAAACCCTCCACCAATAACAACTACACGAGGTGATTTAGTATCGGGAAGGCAGATTTCATCTGCTACCATACAAGTGGAATCCATTGTGTTGTTATGTGAGCTATTACTTTTCATATAATATTTTTACTATTGACAGCAGGTTTAATTTTGGTCTTTTTCTTTCACAATTAGTACCGAACACTTGGCGTGGGTTGCCAGATATTGTGACACAGAACCCAATAAGAAACGTGAAAATGCGCCTTGCCCTTGCGAACCGACGACTATTAAATCGGCATTAAAAGCTTCCGCTTTTTCTAATATCTCTCGTTTTGGAAGACCACTAACTACGTTGGTGGTTATTAGGAGTGTTTCATTTTTGTTCTTGAGTTCATCAGCGGCTTCTGAAACAATTTTCTCTCCCATTTTTTGTGCATTATTTATAAACTCTTGATAGTAACCGTCAAGAGAACCTGCGGTTGTAATAAGTTCTGGGGTTGACATTGCGGGATGCTCATAAACATTTATAATACTTACCTCGCTAACATTGGGTAAAGGCATTTTAGCAAGTGCTTGAATGGCAGCTTTGCTAAAATCTGACCCATCTATCGCTAATACAATTTTCATAATTTTAATGTTTTAATTGGTTGTGATTTCTTTGGGTTTTATAAGTTTTCGCCAATACAAGTGTTCATATAATCCAGACCAATACATCCCAAAGGTGAAAGCGAAAAGTAATTCTTCAATTGGGATTCCCAGGATAAGGATATGGGTTAGGTTTTCGAGGTTCCAGTACAGCTCCACATATTGGGGATAGAACGGAAGGATACTTCCGAAATAAATGAAGTAAAGTAGTGTAAACAAGATTCCCCCAACCCATATTTTTCCTTTTAAATCAGGGCGACAGTACAAGGTTGCCAAACCACCCAAAAACATTGCAATGATGCCGCAATAGATATGGTTAAGAGTGGTGAAAAGACTAAAAATGATAAATACAATTGCAGGAACAAAAAGTATATAAATATGTAGCTTATGTCTTTGATGACTTCGCTCGGTATGAGGCATATTTATATAGTGTTTTTTAAATATGAGGTTATACAATACCGTCCCAATACCGCCAATAGCAAAAGAAAATATAAGGCTCTCAATATCAAAGCCTGTTCTTTCAGCTAAATTAAATAGGGAAGGAGGAAACCAATATTCAGGCACAAACAAGGGTTCTGTTAAGCCAAAGGGCATAGTAATTAGGCTCATTTTAAGCATTTCTTTCCTATACCCCTTTTTTGACAAATAGATGATTGCCCAAAGTGCGAGAATAATTAGCGACCATATAAACCAGACGTACTGCATAAATCCTATTTAACTCTCTTATTTTTTAATCTTTATTTGCGCATTATAAAAAGCGCCAATGCAGGCACCTATAAGCCATCCTAAAATGAACGTTTGTATAATGCCAAAGAACGCTTCTAGCAATGGCACGTCCATTCTAATAATACTTGTGGTATCCAAACCGTGTAATAAACTGTTAAAAAAGCTTATTGTTCCTTCTTGTCCTGCTGTTGTCATTACTATCATACAACCCAAGTAAATTATAGCTCCCGTAAGACCGAAAGCAAATCCGAGTTTTTTTACGTTTAATCGATACATAATTTTAAAGTTTTGAGTTAGTTGTCTGATTTTAAAACCTTTTTTGATTCTTCAAATTCTTCCTTGGATATTTCGCCTTTTGCAAAGCGGTTTTTAAGAATATCCAGTGGACTGTCCTTCTTTGTTTTTTGATAAGGGATATCTGCCGGGATAAAAAATATCCACGCAAGTAAGATGACCCATATAATCCACCATATTAGGTGCATGCCTCCAAAATGTCCGTCGTATAAATGCATAATTTTTAGTTTTAATTTATTTTTGTTATTGTATACCCATTAAGGGTGTTGAGTTGCTTTTGTAATTCCTCAATTGAAATGTGTTCTTTCATTGTGATGATTGTAGCTCCTTTTGGCGCTAAAAAAATCTCTGCTTTTTCTATATTGGGATGTTCCTCCAAAGTCTTTTTTACTCTTGCTACACATCCACCACAGCTGATTCCGTTGATTTGAAATTTTTGTTTCATTATTTTGTATTTAATGATGATGGTGTCCTTTGTCTTCATCTTTTCGTTCTGTTTTAGACACCTCATTACTGTGTTCGTGTTCTTTTTGTCTATTCTGTGAATGATTATGTCCACCGTGACGATGCGAACCGTGAGGCATAAATAAATGACAAGCAAACATAAACAGGATGAATATGAAGAGAGAAGAACTGTTTCCGATACCAATTGATGGTGCGAAAAAGATGAACAGTAGTGGTAATCCACAACCGATGACCATCCATATCCAGTGATTATTTTTCATTGTTTTTGATTTTAAAGGTTAAAATTAATGATGTTCGGTATGGTCTTCTTTGGTTGAGCTATCCATATTGTCCATCTTATTCATTCCCTGCATATCCATACCTTTTTCGCTCATCATTTTTGAGCAGGATTCCATACAGTCCTCGCTCATCATCCCTTTTTCGTGCATCATTTTCATCATTGTTCCCATCATTTTGCCGTCATTCATCATTCCGTTCATCATTGAGTGCATCATCGTACTGTCTGTCATCATCATTTGCATTCCTTCTCCTTGCATCATAGAGCCCATCATTTTTTTATTGCCCTGCATCATTTGCATTGCGTGTTGGTTGCCGTGCATACTTTCCATAAACTCGGTCATATAGTCGTGATTTTTAGTAATGGCATTAAAAACTTCTGTGCGAGTTTCAGGATTTTCCAGTACAGCTTGAGGGTCTGCTTGTTGATTGCAACTGTTTAAGCTTACAAGACCAACAATCGATATAAAAATTACTAGTGTTTTCATAGTTTTCTGTTTTATTGTTTTAAACATTTATTTTAATTTTTATAAACCCATTCCCAATACCTGATTAGGTTTTAGGGAGGGAATGGGTTATCAGCTATTAATTGGCAGATTTTAAAAAGGTTTCAATTTTTGTTATTTCCTTTTCAGTAAGATTTGCCCTAACTCTCATATGAAGACTGATAGTTGACCAATCAGTGTCATTATAATCTGCAGGAGAGGGTGCCAAATGACATCTATTACAAGCTTCTCCCCACAATTGAGCGCCAGATTTTTCAATTTTAAATTCTTCCTCAACGTCTGTTGCAGCTGTATAAGTGTCTTTTGTTGAAGAACAACTCACTATTATCCCTCCTGTAATAAAGAGCATTAATCCTGCGATAAATATTTTATGTATTGTTTTCATAATTTTTTAGTTTTAATGAATAATTAAAATCCAATCGCCCAGTGTATATAAAATCCATTGACCGTGCCGCCACCGTCATGGCCACCAGCACTTTCTGTTGTCTGGTAAGTCATTTTTATAACCGATCTCCAGGTCAACCAATAATTTAAACCAAAAGCGTATTGATCAGACTGTTCTTCCCATTCGGCACCTTCAGGTGCATTGTAGTTTGAGTATCTCCCGACTAATTCCAGTTTTTTTAAAAAATCACTTTCTGCCATGGTTGGACGATAACTTAATTGTGTATAGAAAGAGTTGCTTTTATTATCGAAGGTATATTCTTCTTCTACATCATCCTCTATCTCAATATAAGTTGCATCATCAATATTGGAATTATTGTACTGTCCTTTTATATCAATAAATCCACCAATTGCAGGTATTTGTTTTATAAAAGCAAAATCAATTGCATATAAGAACGCTCCAACATTTTCATATTCTGAATCTCTAGTGCCAGCTTTGCTTGTTGAATATGTAGAAAAACCTATTTCAGTTGAAGAATCTGCAAAAGGCAATAACCCAATTCGTCCTCCAAAAGCTTTACTGTTATTATTGTCTTCAAAGTTTTGAAACAGAAGCATACCTGCCTCTTCTGGTTCTTCACTGCCGTCTTTTAAACGTGGGCCATTGGTAGAATAAACGGAATAATTCAGTTTTGGACCACCAAGATCAAAAGCACCACGAAGTTCCACGCCGATGCCTGATGATGGGGCAATGCCATCATGGCCATAGCCTAGAGGTACTGTAGGCAGCCTGTTAATCCATGAAGGATGTAATCGTTCCATAAACGTTCCAAAAGGAAGTAAAAATTTACCAGCCCGAACCGTCATGTTCTTATTTAAAACATACATGACATTGGCATATTCCAGTCCAACTTCAAGTTCGTTACCTTCTAGTCCAAATTCAAGCTCAGCCTCAAATATCAATTTATCTGAATGTTTGAATAAGAAAATAGGTGCAAACGCAGAACCAACATAGGATGATTCTGTTTCTTCATCACTACTTAAAGTGTTTAGCCCTGTATGACCATAACCTCTAATCATAAACTGGGTCTTACTAGGTTTAAATGGTTCAGAAGTTTTAGTACTATCGGTCTCAAAGTCATTGTAGGTCTGACCATAAGATATATGACCAATGCCTACTATCATTGTTAATATGAATAGTTTTTTCATTGTTTTAGAGTTCTTATATAATTAATAATTTCCCAGCGTTTTTTTTCTGGAATTGACGTTTTGTAACCAGCCATAGGTGCTCTTCCTTCAGCAATTTTCCAAAAAATAGCACCATCGGTTTGAGATTGAACTGCTTCACTGGTTAAATCTGTTGGTTTTGGAGTGAGGCCAGCTCCTCCCATACCATCACCTTTCCCTTTTGGGCCGTGACATACGAAACACATAGCTTTGTATAACTTTTTGCCAGAGGCAGCTGCGTTGGCATCACCTTTTAAAGGATTTGCTATTTTATCAGCACTAGCTGGAGCTACCCATTTTTTTTGCTGTATTGCTACGTATTCGGTTTTTGGAACGTAAGTAAAACTCACGAGTAGTGCATATAGCACACCCGAGAGTGTTAAACTGATTATGATTTTTTTGGTTTTCATATTGTTATATATTTAGAATTATTAAATTTAATTGCCTTGCAAACTTTTCATCTGCATAACTTTCGTACTTATCTATATAATTTCATCATAGAAATTTCGTTTCCATTTTTCTGTATTCTTATAATCGGTCATACTCATTCCAACGACTTCCTTAAACTGTCTTGATAAGTGATTTACACTACTGTAATCTAGTAAGTAGCCTATATCTGAAAAAGAAAGTTGCTTAAGTTGAATGAGTTCTTTTACTTTCTCTATCTTCAATTTGATAAAGTATTTTTCAAGGGTGGTCTGTTCATTGGCTGAAAATAATTTGCTCAATGTCTTGTAGTCCTTATGAAGACTTGACGCCAATAGTTCAGATGTTTTTACTTTAATATGTAATGGGAGCTCTTGCAATTGCTCGATTAGAATAATCTTCATTCTTTCGACGAGCATTTCTTCTTCCTTTTGGACGATTTCAAAATCATTGGCGTGAAGCACAGTTGTAACGGCTTCAAGAATTTCTTTGCTGGTTTTTTTTGGTGCTTCCACCATTAGTCTACCCAACTCTAATGAAAGCACAGTTACTCCCAATTCCTGTAGTTCTTGCTTAATAACTTTTAAGCAGCGGCTACAGACCATATTTTTAATCCAAAATTCTTTGAGTCCTTTCATAATAATCGATATATTGCTATTGGCAATTTTGACAAATAGCTTGTAATTTTTTTAATAGTACAAGGTTAATAGCGTTGTTGAGAATTGGGTACAACAATGTTTAGCCAGAAGCAACGCTTCGGCCATTGTCGTAAATGCAGGTGAGGAAATTCAACCTGCTATGTAGAAAATCAAATTAAATAAGTCTCGTGTAGAATTTGTATGTCCTTGGATAACAAGGGCGGCCTATATTGTTTAAAAGGAACTATATTTTTCTCTAGCCCTTCAAATAAATTTACATAGACGTAAAAAAAAGTATTTAAAAAAATTATGGTTTCGGCCTCAAGTTGGGTATTGGCCTTTTTAATGGTATCGTCTCCTGTTTTTACAAAAGATTGATTACTACAGCAATCTTTTTCTTGTAGCGTAGTGCATTGTTTTGTAGGTTCCTTTTTCTTTTGAACCTTCTCTGCGCAGACTTTTGCTTTGCCTATCAGGGACATATCGACCAGTTTATTACAGCAAAAGTGCATATCTACCGTAAAAGAAGAAGTAGAAAGCAGTATTAAAGCTGCTAAAAAGAAGGATATTATTTTAGAAAAAAAAGATTTCACGTTATAAGATTAATAAATATTGTTTAACTATATATAAAGTATAAATTAATAGTAGTGTTTTAGGAAATAAAACAAAATTCATTACACAAATTTAATTGTTAGGATTCAACCAAAATATGATAAATATCATATTTACGCATTTGCTTTATTCTAAAGGTGTAAAATATCCCGAGGCTTGCAACCACTTAAAAAAGCAGTAATCTTGAGCTTGAGATCAAGCATTTATATACATAAGAGCAACAACATTTCGTTGTTACTCTATCATTTGGTTTGTTCGACCAAATACCATCGATAGACACTTGGGACTAAAGTTAAAAGTATTCTGTTTCAGACATGTCTAGATATTCAGCACAGGTATGAAATTCATTTTTTGGGGATATAGGTTCGGACAAGAATCATTTTCATTTTTTTGATACAGAGTGTTCCTAAGTACAGTCCGACAAAAATAGCAAGGCCGTAAAGAGCATTACTGCCCGTAATATATTCTTTCATGCCCCAGAAGTAAAAAAAGGGCATTATGGGGAGGTCCTTTTTTGGGCTCTGGATTTTATGTCAACTCAGTAAGTCGCTTTGGTATTGAAAAGATTATTACGGGGTATTTGAAGAACCAAGGAAAGGAAAATAAGTATTAAGGCTTACATAAGAATGGTCAAAGTAGAATGTTTTGAAAAATATAATAATGCCCCGTACGCTTACTCCGGGGCTTATTTTTTTCCTAAAATTCAAAAGCCATAGAAAAGTTTACTCCAAATGGGTATCCAGGTCTTAAACCTGCAGGAACCCGAGACACGGCGTAAACAGAATTGAATAAGTTTATAATATTTGAGGATAGCGTAATTTGTGTATTCAAAAAATAACGAGCAGATAAATCCATTATAAAATTTGAATCGACTTTAAATTTTTCTGGAATGACCCCAGAACCTGCTTTCGTCCTTAATGCACTAACATATCTTGAATTCAGGTTTACATCAAACTTACTATGCTGTAACCCTAATGATGCGTTTAATTGATTTTTTGCAATATAGGGTATCTCGTCACCTACGGTGACTATACCGTAAATATCCTCATTACTGTCAAAACTGGTTAAAAATTCGGTATCAGTAAGTGTGTAGGAGATGGATATGGGTAGCTTAAATCTACTGCCTTGTTTGTACAGCAGGTTGTAATTGAGTAGAAACTCGATACCGCTTACACGAACTTCGCCTGCGTTAAATTGATCAAGGCTTCCTGTACCGCCAGTTGCGGCCAAATCACTTCCAAGTAGGTTTTGGTAGTCATTGTAAAAGCCCACAACTTCGCCAGTGAAACCTTTAAGGCTAAATCGGGAACCCAATTCATAATTAATGCTTTCTTCAGGATTTTGCCCCGGCGTATTACTTGGTGGAGAAAAACCTTTATGCACACCACCGAATATTGATATGTTGTTACTGAACCTATAATTAGCTCCTATTCCAGGAATCCAGACATCCACTTCGTTTTCTCTAATCGATAGATTTTGACCTGTTCGTAAAGGGTCATCAGTACCATAATCCATTCTAGTTAATGTGATGTTTTCATAGCGCAACCCTGGGGTCAAAGTCAAATTTTCAATTTTTACCGTGTATAGTAAATGTGCTGCCAGTGCTTTGGCACTGTTTATACGGTTAGCATCTGTTCCTTTTTCGCCAACGTTAGTCCGTATCAATTCTTGGTTTTGAAAAGCATATCTATCCACCCATTGAAACCTGTCCTCGTCATCTTCGTGATAGCGTATGCCTGCTTCTAAACTTTGCAGCAAGTTATTTCCCCATTTTAATGTTGCAATGGATTGAATTCCGTTTGAGGTATAAGTTCTATTGTTGGCTTTAATGCCCAAAACATCTGTTTGGGTGTCTTCGTTGCCCAAAAGGGTTTGATATTCTGAAGGAAAATTTTCTGGTGAAGATAAGATATTGTTAATACTTACACGTTCGCCCAAATTGACATCATCCAATTTATACCAATTTCGTTTAAATCTATTGAGATATCCTGTTGTCCTTATATCAAGGGATGGTGACAAACGGATAAAATGGGTAAGCTGGTACTGTTGGTGTTCGGCATTCATCACATCTTCGGCAGATGCTCTGTACCTTCTAAAGGGATTCTCTTCAAAATCTTCATCGGTCAATCCCAAGTAAGTTTCGTTTGCATTTTCTTCAGAATATTGGATTTTAAATGTCAAGGACTGATATATTTTTGCATCCAAATTTGTATTTACTCTAAATTTAGCCATATAATCTGTCTTATCGAAACCCGTGTTGCCCCCGCCGTCTAAATCCTTAAAACCATCAGAACTGTAGTTGAAATAATCCGTCACAAACCCAAAATTCTTAAAACTATTGCCTAATACCAATTGGGTGTTTCTTGAATCATAATTTCCTGCGGTAATCGATGCTTTCCCAGAAAATCTTTCCGGTATACGAGAGGATATCATATTTATGGCACCACCCGTGGTGTTGGGGCCGTACTGTATTTGGCTGCTTCCTTTTAATACCTCTATAGCTTCCATTCTGCCAATAGTAGGAAAATAGTAGGCAGCTGGTGCACTGTAAGGGGCAGGCGCAATCAACACACCATCTTCCATTAAATTAATTTTGGCGCTGCGCTCGGGCGAAGTACCCCGTAGACTAATATTTGGGCGTAATCCAAATCCATCTTCTTCGTAGATGTTGATGCCTGGAACAGTCTGCAAAACTCTATTGATATTGGTGTAAGAGAACTTTTTTAAGTCTTCATTTGAGATATAAGTTGCAGAACCCGTTTTGTTCCGTGCCTCAAATTTACTACCCAATAATGCATTTCCCGTAACGACGACTTCCTTAAGTCGCTCGGTTTGTTGTGTAGTTGAATCTTTTTGTTGTGGGTTGGTCTGTGCCAATCCCGTGATGTAAAATAGTAAGGTGATTGCTGTGAAGGATAGGTATTTCATTTGTAAATTTATTTAGAAAGATTATAAATAGAGGGCAAATGTAGTATCCTAACACATAAATTCCAACTTATTTAGAATAATTCTTAATAATATTTTTTAACTTGATTGTTCTCAATGTTTTAGACTATCACAAAGAAAATAGTTATAAATAACCCTTAAATTAGACCACTGTTGTAGTCTAAATTATTTGTTAAATTAACCAACTCTATTTATTTTTTTATAGCTTTGCATAATTAATGAAGAAGATTTTTTATAAAATATCATCCTTTTTTATGGCACTATTAGTGCTATTATCAAGCACATCTTTCACAATCGAAAGTCATTATTGTGGTGATATTTTAGTGGATACATCTTTGCTTGGTGCTGCCGAAAGTTGTGGTATGGATTTAGCACAAACTAAATCGTCAAAAGAAGATTCCCTTGAAGGTAAAAATTGCTGCAATAATGAGCAAATTACTATAAATGGGCAAAACGAATTAAGCGTTACTTTTGATAAACTTAGTATTGATCAGCAAGTATTTGTTGCTTCATTTGTATATACTTATTTAAATCTTTTCGGAGAATTAGGGTATAAAGTTCCTTCACTTTCAGAATATCCACCTCCACTTATTGTCAAGAGTATCTACAAGCTTGACGAGACTTATTTAATTTGATTTTTTAAACTTTAGACTCTAATATCCTATGATTATTTTCATAAGGATAATTTGTTGTATTCGGTATTTTTAATACCAAATGTCTTACTGTTTAATAATCAAAAGCAATGTTAAATAAACTCATAAAATACTTTTTAGAGAACAAACTAGTTACAGTTCTCATTTTAATAATTTTAATTACTTGGGGAGTTGTTACTTCTCCCTTTAATTGGAACACAGGTTTTCTACCAAAAGATCCCGTACCGGTCGATGCCATTCCTGATATTGGAGAAAACCAACAAATCGTTTTCACACAATGGCCTGGGCGTTCCCCACAGGATATCGAGGATCAGATTTCCTATCCAATGACTACCTATTTATTGGGAATACCAGGAGTAAAAACCATTCGTAGTTCTTCTATATTCGGGTTCTCCATGATCAATATTATTTTTGATGAGCAAACCGAGTTTTACTGGTCCCGATCCCGGATTTTGGAAAAATTGAACTCACTACCCGCAGGCCTGTTGCCCGATGGTGTAACCCCAGCATTAGGACCTGACGCCACAGCATTAGGGCAAGTATATTGGTATACGCTGGAAGGTAGGGATAAAAATGGCAATCCCACTGGTGGTTGGGACCTGCACGAAATTCGTACCGCACAGGACTTTTATGTAAAATACGGTTTAAATGCCGTTGAAGGGGTTTCAGAAGTGGCTTCCATAGGTGGTTATGTACAAGAATATCAAATAGATGTAAATCCTGATGCCCTTAAAGCCTATAACATTCCCTTGCATAAGGTTATGCAAGCTGTTCAAAAATCAAATAGGGACGTAGGTGCAAAAACCATAGAAGTCAATCAAGCGGAATATTTGGTAAGGGGCTTGGGGTATATCAAGAAAACTGAAGATATAGAAAAAGCTGTTGTTGCTGTCCAGGATAACGTTCCTGTTCGTATCAAAGACATAGGAGTGGTCAGTTTAGGTCCGGCTACACGAAGGGGTGTACTTGATAAAGGGGGTGCAGAAGTTGTAGGAGGAGTTGTAGTGGCCCGTTACGGTTCCAACCCCTTGGCGGTTATCAACAACGTCAAGGATAAAATCAAGGAAATTGCTCCTGGATTACCAAAAAAAACCTTGGCCAATGGTGTTGAAAGCCAATTGACCGTTGTACCATTTTATGACCGTACGCAACTTATACATGAAACCATAGGTACGCTCGAAAATGCCTTATCCCACGAGATTTTAATCAGTATCATTGTTGTATTAGTGCTGGTCCTCAATTTAAGGGCTTCCATTATTATTTCAAGTCTGTTGCCCGTTGGGGTGTTGATGACCTTTATCGTTATGCAATATGCCGGTGTCGATGCCAATGTTGTTGCCCTTTCAGGTATTGCCATTGCTATTGGTGTTATGGTGGATGTGGGGATAGTATTTGTTGAAAATATTATTAGGCACTTGGAAATGCCAGAGAACCATGGCGTTAAGGGAAAAGAGCTTATGCAGGTAATTTATAAAGCAACTGTAGAAGTTGCTTCAGCCATTACTACCGCGTTGGCCACTACGGTTGTAAGTTTCGTGCCTGTTTTTGCCATGCAATCGGCCGAAGGTAAATTATTCAGGCCTTTAGCATTTACCAAGACCTTTGCCTTATTGAGTGCCTTTGTGTTAGGTATCATAGTACTTCCTGCACTGGCACATTTTGTAATGGGAGTGAATTATGACAAAAAGCGCGTACGCCGCTTTTGGTCAATTTTATTGATTGTTGCAGGTATGGTGTTTGCTATTTATGCCCATATGTGGCTGCCGTTGGTTATAACACTAATCGGATTGAATAATTTATTGGAGCCTAAATGGCCAGAGAAATATAAATTGTACCCCAATTATATCAATTTAGGGTTAACGATTTTTATCGCTTCTTTTTTCCTTACAGAGGAGTGGATGCCGCTTGGACCTCAAAACGGGATCATTATCAACTACTTTTTTGTTTTGTTTTTGATTGGAGTTATTTTGGCTGCATTATTGGCCATTGTACATTTCTATACCCCGGTATTACGATGGTGTTTGCAGAACAAAGGAAAATTTATGCTTATCCCATTAGTGACGCTGCTTTTCGGGGTTTTGGTTTGGATTGGCTTCGACAGTACTTTTGGAATGGTTGCCAAAGGCCTTGAGTCCGTAGGATGGAAAAGCGTTCGGCAATCCTCTGGTTGGCAGGCAGCTTCAAATAGATTTCCTGGTATAGGGTCGGAGTTTATGCCATCACTCAACGAAGGCTCGTTCCTATTGATGCCTACCTCAATGCCACATTCTGGGGTAGAATATAACAAGAATATAGCAGGACAGCTAGATATGCTGTTAGGAAATATCCCCGAAGTAGAATTGGTCGTGGGTAAGTTAGGTAGGGTAGAATCGGCACTCGATCCGGCACCTATTTCCATGTTTGAAAACATCATCAATTACAAGCCTGAATTTATTTTAGATGAAGAAGGTCATAGGGTCCATTTTAAAGTGGATAAGGAAGATAGGTTTATTACCAAACAAAATGACACCCTGACAAATGAAGAAGCCTTAAAACAGGGAATTACGAAAAAAGATTTGATAGTGGACGACAATGGCGAATTTTTCCGCAACTGGAGGCCACAGATTAAATCACCGAACGATATTTGGGACGAAATTGTTAAGGTCACAAAAATTCCCGGTATCACATCGGCTCCCAAGTTACAACCCATTGAGACCCGTTTGGTCATGCTGCAGACCGGAATGCGTGCTCCCATGGGGATAAAGGTATTTGGACCTGATTTGAAAACAATAGAAGAATTTGGAATGCAATTGGAGGGTATTTTAAAAGAAGTTCCTTCGGTAAAAGCAGAGGCCGTATTTGCTGACCGTATTGTCGGAAAACCCTATTTGCACCTTAATATAAACAGGGATGAGATATCGAGGTACGGTTTAAATGTTGAAGATGTACAGCAAAGCATTGAAACCGCCATTGGTGGTATGAAAGTTACTTCTACAGTCGAAGGTAGGGAACGGTTTCCTGTAAGGGTGCGTTATCCTAGGGAATTAAGGGATGATCCAGAGTCTTTAAGTAAGATATTGATTCCTACCCCAGTAGGGGCACAAATTCCACTTTCACAAGTAGTTGACTTTGAATATGTAAGAGGGCCACAGGCCATCAAAAGTGAAAATACCTTTTTGGTGGGTTATGTGCTGTTCGACAAACGCGATGGCTTTGCAGAAGTAGATGTGGTGAACGATGCACAAGAAGCCATTCAAAAAAGAATTGATACAGGGGAATTAACCGTACCAGCGGGAATTAGTTACAAATTTTCTGGTAGTTATGAAAACCAAATCAGGGCAGTGAAAAGATTGTCCATTGTTATACCAATCAGTTTAATTGTTATATTCCTGCTGCTGTTCTTCCAATTTAAAACAGTAATAGCATCATCCATTCACTTTTCGGGTGTATTTGTTGCTTTTGCAGGAGGGTTTATCATGTTGTGGCTTTATGGACAGGATTGGTTCATGAATTTCGCCATATCCGGTGTTAATATGCGCGACCTGTTTCAAATGCATACCATCAATTTAAGTGTTGCTGTTTGGGTAGGATTTATTGCCCTTTTTGGCATCGCAACAGATGATGGTGTGATTATGGGAACCTATATCCATCAGGTTTTTGAGGAAAAGAACCCACAAACTATTCCAGATGTAAGGGCGGCAGTACTGGAGGCTGGAAAGAAAAGAGTCCGTCCGGCAATGATGACGGCAGCGGTGGCCATTATTGCACTTTTGCCTGTGCTTACCTCAACAGGAAAAGGGGCAGACATAATGATTCCCATGGCTATTCCGACCTTTGGGGGGATGACCATTCAAATCATGACCATGTTTGTAGTACCTGTATTACAGGCATATTGGAGGGAAACGGTCATTAAAAATCAAAATAAGAAATTGAAAAAAATACAATAAAATGAAAAATGTATTCACAATAATACTTGTCTTAATAAGTATGGGATTATATAGCCAGACTTTAGAGGAATACTTTAAGATAGCGGCAGAAAACAATCCGGGATTGCTTTCGCAGTACAAGGAGTTTGAAGCGGTATTGCAAAAAGTGCCGCAGGTAAGCACCTTGCCAGATCCTTCGCTTTCTTTTGGATATTTTGTTTCACCGGTGGAAACCAGGGTTGGACCACAAAAAGCTAGGTTTTCATTGACCCAAATGTTCCCTTGGTTTGGAACTTTAAAAGCACAAGGTGATGCCGCAGCACTTATGGCAGAAGCCAAGTATCAATCCTTTTTGGATGCCAAGAACAAATTGTACTATGAGGTTTCAGCGGCTTATTTTCCTTTGTACGAACTCCAAGAATGGATGAAAATTGAAGAAAGGAATATTGAAATTCTAGAGTCGTATAAGACCATTTCCAATTCAAAATTTAAAAATGGTGTAGGAACCTTGGTGGATGTCTTGAGAGTAGATATTTTTTTAAAGGAATCACAGACAAATCTGGAAATACTGAAAAAAAAGGAACGCCCTCTTTTAACAACTTTCAATAAATTATTAAACCGTGGTGAATTTGAACCGGTATCTATTTCTGAAACCCTTGAAATTGACATGTTGTCCTTTGATAATGGTAAAGATTCCCTTTTGGTAGATCATCCACTCTTAAATTCTTTGGAATTGAAGGTAAAGGCTGTAGAGGCCTCTGAACGGGCGGCTATTAAACAAGGTTTCCCAAAAATCGGCCTTGGGTTGGACTATGTAATGGTAGATAAACGTACCGATATGGTTGTGCCCGACAATGGCAAGGATGTATTAATGCCAATGGTAACCCTAAGCCTGCCTATTTTTAGGAAAAAGTATAAGGCAGCCGTAAAGGAAGCGCAATTAATGCAGGAAAGTTATTCGCTACAAAAGACAGAAATGACCAATTCATTACTATCAAATTACGAAATGGCCTTTTTTGATATTGAACAACAAACCGAGTTGGTGTCACTTTTCGATGAACAAATAACAGAGTCGGAACAGGCACTTAATCTGTTGTTTACGTCCTATGGGAATTCCGGAAAGGACTTCGAAGAGGTATTGAGAATGCAGCAACAATTGCTAAAGTACGATAAACTAAAAATAACCGCATTGAAACAATATAAAATAGCATTGGCTAAATTAAATTATATCACAGCAAAAAAATAAACAAATGAAATGAGCATAAATTTTTTCATCGACAGATTTACCTATCGGGATGAATAAAATTTTTGCGAATTACTGAATGTCTTAAAATTTTTAAGGCATTAATTTTCAAAAAATTAAAAATTTTATACAGATGAAAACAGAAACAAAAAAAATCATAAAAGTGGCCGCATCTACCCTAGTGTTGGGCTTGTTGTTCGGATGGCTATTGTTTGGAGGTTCAGAAAACAACAAAACAGATGAGCACCAACATACGGAAGAAGAAATAGCCGGAGAAACCATCTGGACCTGTTCCATGCATCCGCAGATCAGACAAAATGAACCAGGTGACTGCCCCATCTGTGGGATGGACTTAATTCCTTTGGGAGACGATAATGATTCAGAATTGGATCCCATGGCCATAAGCATGTCGCCAACAGCCATGCAGCTTGCCAACGTTTCAACAGCCGTAGTGGGCAAGACCAAGCCCATAAAGTTGCTTAAATTAAACGGCAAGGTTGAAGCCGATGAGCGGTCTGTCTATTCCCAGTCATCCCATATACCCGGACGTATAGAACGGCTCATGGTCAATTTTACAGGAGAATATGTAAACCAAGGGCAGGTGATTGCTTCTATCTATTCCCCAGATTTGGTAAACGCCCAGGAAGAGCTTTTTGAAGCGAGAAAGATTGTTGAAACCCAGCCACAGCTTTTTGATGCCGCAAAGGAAAAATTAAAAAACTGGAAACTATCTGATAAGCAAATCGCACAAATCCTCGAATCTGGTGTTGTTAAAGAAGAACTACCCATACATGCCGATGTTTCGGGCTATGTAATCGAAAAAATGGTAAACCTTGGCGACTATGTCAACAAGGGCAAAGCATTATATCAAATTGCAAATCTTTATAATGTATGGGTGTTATTCGATGTCTATGAATCGGATATGGCTTGGGTAAAAAAGGGTGATGAGGTAAGTTTTACTATCCCTTCTTTACCAGGGGAAACCTTTAAAGGTCGCATTTCTTATATTGACCCAGTAATCAATCCCATGACAAGGGTAGCAAAGGCCAGAATAGAAATCAATAACAAGGGTTTAAAACTAAAGCCTGAAATGTTCGTTTCTGGCACGGTGGAGGCGAAATTACCGATAAAATCAGATGCTATCGTAGTTCCCAAAACTGCTGTGATGTGGACTGGGCAGCGTTCTGTAGTATATGTTAAGAATACATCTGCAAAAGGTGTGAATTTTATGATGCGCGAAGTAACTTTAGGACCCGGTTTGGGGGATGGTTTCGTGGTAAACAAAGGCTTGGAAGAGGGGGACGAAATAGCTGTTAACGGAACTTTCAGTATTGATGCCGCAGCACAATTAGCGGGTAAACCCAGTATGATGAACCCGGAAGGAGGACCAGCAGGAGGTTCTATGCCTGGGATGAATATGGGCGACACCCCCAATTCAAAAATGGAGACTAAAAAATCAGTTCTAAAAAAAATAACAATTGGGCAGAATGCAAAAGATGCGCTTCAACCTCTTTTTACAAATTACATTGATATGAAAGAGGCTCTAACCAAAGATGATATGGAAGGCGCAAAAACGGCAGGAGCAAAAATATTAAATACTTTGGAAGGGGTTAACATGTCCTTATTCACTGGAGAATCGCACAATGTTTGGATGGGGTTGAGCAGTGATTTAAAAAATACGCTTCAACATGTTCAGCATTTCGAAACGCTGGAAGACATTCGAAAACCTTTCCAACAGGTATCCAGTACTATGATTGATTTGGAAAAGACATTTAGCCCTTATAACAAATCGTTATATGTGATGCACTGCCCAATGGCGAACAACAACAAGGGAGCCGATTGGTTAAGCACATCAAAAGAAGTGAGAAATCCTTATTACGGAAAATCTATGCTGACTTGCGGAGAGGTTTCAAAAGAATTAAAATAAAAACTAAAATGAAAACTAAAATAAGATTATTATTTCTAGTTGCAATAACTACGGGAGTTTTTGCACAAGAAGCGCAAGTAAAAGAAGGTAATGTAAATAACCTTCCAGTAAAAGAATATACAATTACCATTAAAGAAGCAGTGGTGGACAAAGCAGGAAAAAAAGTGATGGGAATGACAATAAACGGAACAATTCCCGGGCCAACTTTAGAATTTACTGAAGGAGAATACGCGGTTATTTACGTAAAAAATGAAATGAGCGAAGAAACTTCTGTGCATTGGCATGGTTTGTTATTACCTAATTTTTATGATGGCGTACCCTATTTAACAACACCACCCATAGAACCTAGGCATACACAGAAATACGAATTTCCTATAAAACAATCAGGAACCTATTGGTACCATTCCCACACCATGTTGCAAGAACAAAGTGGTGTGTATGGTTCTATAGTCATTCATCCAAAAGAACAACTATTGGAGTATGACAAAGAACTGGTTTTAATGCTATCTGACTGGACTAATGAAAAACCAATGAATGTACTTCGCAATCTTAAACGAGGCAATGAATGGTACGGCATTAGAAAAGGAACGGCTACCCCATTGAACCGAGTAATTAAACGAGGTGCCTTGGGAGCGCAATTAAACTTTTGGAGACAGCGCATGGAAGGTGCCGATATAGCCGATGTGTATTATCCTGCCTTTTTAATTAATGGCGAAGAAAGTATGGAGTATCCTGAATTTAAACCCGGTGAGAAAGTTAGATTGAGAATTATAGATGGGGGCGCTTCTACCTCTTTTTGGATGACTTTTGGAGGAGGAGACCCACTTTTAGTTTCGGCTGATGGTCTTGATGTTGTGCCTGTTAAAAAGAACAAAACATTCATCGGTATTGCAGAAACCTACGATTTTATTGTAACCATTCCAGAAGAAGGAAAAATAGAATTTAGAATCACGGCACAGGATGGCTCGGGTATTGCATCTGCTTTTCTTGGAAAAGGGGAAGTACTGCCTGCAGAGATTGTTCCGAGGCCAGATAAGATTGGCATGATGCAGAAAATGGCAAAGATGGACATGAAAATGGGTGCACATGCATTAAAATATCGCCCTAAAAAAGATGAACGCTATAAAATGAAAGAAGAATATGGGATGCAGATGGATAAGATGCAAGGAATGGACATGGGCAATTCCGAAATGAAAGATGATGCTATGCAAAATATGGACCATTCTAAAATGCAGGGCATGGAGATGAAAAAAGATTCCATGCAACAAGACAAGATGCAAGGCATGAAAATGGATGATATGAACATGAAAATGCCAAAAGACACAACGTCCATAGACCATACTAAAATGAAAGGTATGGCAATGAATATGCAAAAAGATGCCATGGGAATGGATACCATGGCTGGGATGAAAATGGAAGAAATGGATTTGTTTGCAGAATACAATTATGATTATTTGAAGTCGCCCGAAATAACCACCTATGACAAGAATGTTCCCGTAAAGGAAATATTGCTGAACCTTACCGGAAATATGAACCGTTATATCTGGAGTATGAATGGGGTGCCATTATCTGAGGCGGATAATATCAAGATAAATAACAAGGAGGTAACTCGGATTACATTTAATAATCTTACCATGATGCACCACCCCATGCACCTTCACGGGCATTTCTTTAGAGTACTTAATGAAAATGGAGAGTACTCACCATTAAAGCACACGGTCAATGTACCACCAATGCAAAAGGTAACCATTGAGTTTTATGGTAATAATGGCGACGAGTATGGCGATTGGTTTTTTCACTGTCACATTCTTTATCACATGATGGGCGGTATGGCAAGAGTAGTATCTTATGATACGCCAAGAGATGTACGAATGAAAGGCTATCCAGTTTCAAACCTTATAGCCGAAACCAATAAATATTATACTTGGGGCATGATAGATGCGGCTTCACATACAACGGCTCTAAATGTCATAAGTTCGAATATAAGGAACCAATTTAACCTATCGTTTGAATATGGCTGGAACAAAAATTTAGAGGCCGAGGCAACCTACGAATATTACCTACACGATTATTTGCGTGTTTTTGGAGGTGTCAATATTGAAAATGAAACCCGTAAAAGCCTCGACCAATTTAAAACAACCGCCGTGGTTGGGGTTCGCTATTTAACACCTTATTTATTTGCACTCGATGCCAGAATTGATAATGAATTACGACCGAGAATTGGTCTAGGGCGAAGCATTATGCTGTTCCCAAGATTTTCCGTTTTTGGCTATTACGAGTACCAAATAGATTTAGGATTTGTAAACAACCTGCCTATAAATAAGGATTTCACTTCCGAAACAGTTTGGAGTGCAGGTGCAGAGTATTTTTTATCGAGAAACGTATCTCTTATGGGCAGCTATGACAACCGTTTTGGTGGCGGTGGTGGGCTTTCGGTAAGATTTTAATTATTAAAAAGTTGAAGGTATGATGTTTTTATGGATTATTGTATTGGGAGTTATTGTCTTGGGGATTCTTCTATATGCAAATAAAAACGGAAGTAAAATCCTCAAGAGAGAAAGTCCGGAAGAGATTTTGGACAGGCGGTATGCCAATGGTGAAATCACCAAGGAAGAATATGAAGAAAGTAAACGAGTTATTAATTCAAAAAATAAAAGATGAAATATTATTTTAATAAAACAGTCAATGGAACTTTTGAAGATGTTATCGATAAAGTTACGCAAAGATTGAAAGAAGAAGGGTTTGGAATATTAACGGAAATTGATATAACAGAAACCCTAAAGAAAAAACTAGACGTAGACTTTAAAAAGTATAGAATACTAGGGGCTTGCAATCCTCCCTATGCTCATAAGGCTTTGCAGGCAGAAGACAAAATTGGAACCATGCTGCCTTGTAATGTCATAGTTCAAGAAATAGAAGCGGGAGCCATTGAAGTAGCAGCCGTAAACCCAATGGCATCGATGCAGGCAGTGGAAAATAAAAAATTGAATGAGGTTGCCAATGAAATAACGGCTAAACTTAAACATGTAATAGAAAAACTTTAAATAAAAATTAACACTAAAACAAATTAAAATGAGCAAATTAAAATTAACTTTAGGTGTAGTTGCAATAGCATTTATAACCTTAACAGCGGTGTCTTGCAAAGACAACAAAAAAGAAAAAATGAATGAAGAATCTCACTCTGAAATGGGGCATGATAACAGTGATGGGCATCATGATAATGACAGCTCAGAAATGAACCATGATGATATGGGCGAATCCAATGAGATGATGCATTCCAATACACAGGATTCAGGAGTTAGTCAAGTGGTATCAGATTATATGGCACTTAAAGATGCTTTGGTTGAAACTAATAAAGATGCAGCAGCAAAAGCTGGCAACAAATTGAACAATACTTTAAGCACTTTTGATGTAAGTAGCTATACTTCAGAACAACAGGATGAATTAAAAGACATTTTAGAAGATGCCAAAGAACAAGCAGAGCATATTGGCAAGAGCGAAATGGACCACCAACGTGAACATTTTAAAACATTAAGCAAGGACATGATAGATATGGTTGCAATTACTGGCACAACAACCACATTATATCAGCAGTTCTGCCCAATGTATGATAAAGGATCAGCTTGGTTAAGTATGAGTAAGGATGTTAAGAACCCTTACTATGGAGAAAAGATGTTAACCTGTGGAAAGGTGCAAAAGGAAATTAACTAATGAAAAAAGCTTTAAAAATCATAGGCATAATCCTATTGGTTGCTTTAGTTGTATTGCAATTTTTTCCAACAGAACGCAATATAAGCACTACGGTTCCCGAGACCGATTTTATGTTGGTTAATGATGTACCAGATCAGATTAAGAACAAGTTGCAAGTTTCTTGCTATGACTGCCACAGTAACAATACAGCTTACCCATGGTACAACAAAGTGCAACCTGTGGCCTGGTTTTTGGAAGACCATGTTAAAGAAGGAAAGGCAGAACTCAACTTTAACGAGTGGGATTCATTAAGTAATAGAAGAAAGGCAAGTAAATTGAAGTCAATGATTAGTCAGATAGAAAATGACGAAATGCCTTTGGCCTCTTATACCATTATCCACAGGAACGCCGTTTTATCGGATAGCGAAAAACAGGACATTATCAACTTTTTAACAGAACTTAAAAATAAATTATAAACAACAATTAAATACAAGAAAAATGAAAAATTTAAAAATGAGTATAGCAGCAATGCTATTGTTAACCCTTTCTTTCACCAACGCACAGGAAAAAGAAAAAATGAACCACAATCACGGCGATATGAAAATGGATGGCATGAAAATGAATATGGAAAAAATGAATCCAGCGGCTGAAGCAGTTCTTGCTGATTATTTTATGCTGAAAGATGCCTTGGTAGGCGATGACACAAAAAAAGCAGCCCAGGCTGGGACTAAACTGATGGCCTCATTAAAGGCTTTTGACACGAAAAGTTATACCAAAGAAGAGCAAAAAGAACTGGCTGACATTATAGCAGATGCGACCGAACATGCAGAGCATATTGCTGAAAGTGCCATCGACCACCAACGTGAGCATTTTAAAACCTTGAGTAAGGATATTACTGATATGGTTGCCATTACAGGGACAAAAAACACCTTATACGAACAGTTTTGCCCTATGTATGATAAAGGAAGTGCTTGGTTGAGTACAAGTGATCAAGTGAGAAACCCATATTATGGCAGTAAGATGCTCAAGTGTGGAAAAGTAAAAAAGACTATTAATTAGATAATCCCTTCTTTAAGATTAGGAATCGTTCTGGTTTATTAGTTAACAGAATGGTTCCTGTCTTAAGGAAATATTAATAGTCATTAAGTCCTGTCACGGGAAGGAAAAAATATTGATGGTTAGTGGTTAATTCCTTCCCTTGTCAGGCACAAAATAGGTAATATCCTAATTAATAGCAGCCTATAGGGAAAGAGGTAGAAGATTTAAATATTGGTAAAAAGAACCTCTTTCCTTAAAGGTATTAAAAAATTGAAAAAGAGGAATTTAGTTAAAAGTACTTGGCTATGAGAGGAAAACCTAATTTTTGATTGATGGTAGAGTTAACTCTCATTTCCAAGTATATATTAAAAAAAAGGAATTGTAATTTTAATGTTTTTGGAAAAGAAAAATATATAAAAAAGACTAAATACAGCTATAATTTCAAAGATGAAAAGCAAAACATATATACCAGCTCTAGGATATAATTGGCTAACCAATTTTTATGATTTGGCTATTAGTATCACGATGCCGGAAAAGAGGTTTAGAACTAAATTAATTGACCTTGTTAACCCATTAGAAGGAGAAAAGATACTTGAATTTGGTTTTGGAACAGGTGAGAATTTAATTTTAGGTGTAAACCGAAACTCCAATGTACAATTTAAAGGGTTAGATATTGACCCTAAAGTAAAACGGATTGCAGAGAAGAAATTTAAAGCGAATAGTATCGATGTTAGGTTAGATATATATAACGGAGGCAAGTTTCCATATCAAAATAATGCATTTGATAAAGTTTTTAGTTCACTAGTGTTTCATCAGCTCGATGCAAAAACTAAAGAATCTTCGTTGAATGAGATACACAGGATACTTAAACCGAATGGAGTGTTAATCATTGGTGACTGGGGAAAGCCTAAATCCAAAATGATGAGAATTATGTTCTATTTCGTCCAAATCCTTGATGGTTTTGCTACCACAAAAGATAACGTGGATGGTAAATTGCCTACATATGTGGAAAAATCAGGATTTATGGATGTAGTGGAAACAGGTTATATAAATACTAAAATTGGAACGTATTGTTATTATAAAGGTATAAAATGAAGTTAATAATATAGGACTATTAGTTAATGTCTATGATTATTTAAATAAAATCATTAATAATGAAAGATTGTTGCAAAGATGGTTGCAAACATACAACTGAAAAATTAGTTGTTAAAAAATGGATTAATTATATAGTCTATACAATACTTATCCTAATAGTTGGTGGTGCGTTGACACTTCAATTATTCAGTTAAGAGAATAAATTAAAATGGCTCAAGAAAACAAAATAGAAAAATCTGAAAGTACGGGGTTTTACAAACAACTTTTTAAAAAAGTACTACTTACTGCAAGTGTGGTTATTGCACTATCGTTAAGCTATACTTTATGGACAGATTTGGATTCTGATAGCCATTTGTTAGAGTTGTTAATTATTGGTATGGCCTTGATAAAAACGATTTTTATAGTCAGGCTCACATTTATTCAGTTAAGTAAAATAATAGGCGAAAGTCATCAGCTTACGCACGTTCTTACATTATTTGCAGTATTAATTATTTTGATTGTCCTTTCGTTTTCAGCCGATTACCAAGCATTATATACTTTAAGTTCGGAAAACTTTAAATCCACTATATCACTCGATAGCTCCTTTATACCACAATTTTTCGAGTTTATATATTTCAGCTTAATTACTTTTTCATCGGTTGGGTTTGGTGATGTAGTACCACTAACTATTTCGGGTAAACTTTTAGTGATGATGGAAGTTTTCTTAAGCTTTTTAGTACTCGTATTTGGTATAGCCAACATAAATAGAATACACGTCAATAAATAAAATAATATAAAACTAAAATTATGAAAACACTAAAACTAACAACAATGTTAATGCTATTGTTAATTACGACTAGCCAAATGTTCGGCCAAAATATAAATGGAGAGACAGAAAAGGAGGCTGTTCTTAAAGTAATGAAAACCTATAAGGATGCCCTGCAAAACCTAACCACCGAAGGTACGTTCAAATTGTTTACCAAAGATTCTGAAGTATTTGAATCTGGAGGGGTCGAGGGTTCCTATGCGAATTACATAGAACATCATTTAGGACCTGAATTGGGGCATTTCAAAAAATTTGAATTTTCAGATTATGAGATTGATGTAAAGGTAGATACGCCTTATGCTTTTACCACCGAAACTTATATTTATACTATTGTTCTTAAAGCAGATGAAAAAGGCAATACAAGAACAATAAAGAAAAAAGGCGTGGCAACATCTATCTTAAAGAAAGTGGATGGTGATTGGAAAATCATCAAAACACATACCTCTTCAAGAAATACGAAATAATAGCAACAATGAGCAATTTTCCTCAAATAATACATCAATATAAAACGGATACGGAAAGTGTTTACAATACTTGGTTTGTTGACAATGACCAAAGATTGAAAGCATTTAGGACCATCCGCAGAGGTGTCTTGCAGGTTATTGAGGACATTAAAAACAAAACCTTCCCGAACGATTTTAAGGAAAGCAGCCTGGAATTTGTGTTGGGTTGCATAGCAGAGCAGAAACAAGTATTTGTGGGTGTGGCACATCCTTTTTATTGGAAGCCTAAATTGCGTATTCCAGATATTTATGAAAATCAGGCCAATAAAATAGCGTTTGGCCAATTCCTTGAGAATTGCATCAATGCCAAAACGGAAGAGCAGGTTATAAGGGAAATCGTAAAGTTGGATGCACTCAAAATAAAAGGTCTGGGCCCAGCGGTGGCAAGTATTTTATACTTCTTGCACCCAAGATGGTTTCCACCATTTAACACGGCCATCCTAAACGGGTTTAATTTTCTGTTCAAGGACAAAAAGAAATTGGGAAGTTGGACAGAATACCTAAAAATCAGGGAAACCTTAATGGAGACCAATAATAATAACAAAACTGAACTTTCAAACGATTTGGGTGCCATTGCAGGATTGTGTTTCGAAATTGGCACCCAAAAAATGCTTATAGGTAACGATGAATATTTAAGTGAGACCGAACGGATCAAACTTGAAAAGAATATTTTAAAACGGCAAAAGGAAATCCAGGAAGAAAAGCAGGAAGAGAAGCTTCACGATGAGATGCAGTACCATTTATTGAAAATAGGTATTTCCCTTGGTTTTGATGTTACACCTGCCAGCAACGACAAAAGTAAATCTTTTTGTGGCCAAAGTTTTTCGTTCATTTCAATGAACACATTCCCAGAACTTCCTTGCGATACGGAAACCCAGACCACCATCAAACTCATAGATGTGCTATGGTTTGAAAAGGGAACGAACAATATTGTTGCTGCTTTTGAGGTGGAAAAAAGCACCAGTATCTATTCAGGGATCTTGCGATTGTCAGATTTATATTTTAGCATTTCAGATGGCGATGAGGTTTTTTACATCATCATTCCAAACCACCGAGAAAAAGACGTAATACACCAATTGAACCGACCCGTAATCAAAAATTCCAAGATGCACATCAAATACATTTTGTTTTCCGAATTAAGGGCCCATTGCGACGCTATTTGCAAGTTTGGGACAGACCTTTCCATTATGGAAAAAATAGCAAAAGCAGTTTAATTATTATTGCGAAGTGCGTGTTATGACTATAATCTATTTACAGATTAAATAATAAAAACAAACATTATGAAACCTAAAATATTGATATTCACAATTCTTTTAATAACATTTTTCGAGGTTTCGGCTCAAAAAATATATAGAACTAATGATGGCCATATTGAGATGATGACTTTGGTTGACGATAAGACTATCAAGGCAGAAAGCCATAGTCTGGCACTATATCTTGATTATAATACCAAAGAGGTAAATGGTGTTCTAGACCTTAAAACTTTAGTAACAGACCTTCCTGAATTAAATACCATTATACAAGATGGGGAAGCACCTGCAATTCTTCGGTTTACAGGTACTATACCATCCGTTGATTTTTTATCTCAACGGCACGACCCTATCAATTTTAATTGGTTGGTAACCATTACATATCAAGGAAAAACCTATAAATCACAGTTTAAAGCAACTATTACCCATATTGAGCAAGGCATAAGTATGTCTTGTCTGATAAGTGCAACAGGACAGGTTTTGGTCTCAAAAACGGGGTTGGATTCCCTAATACAAGGATTAGACAAGGCGATAGAAGTACAATTTTCTCAATTGGTGTTAAAGTTGGAATAATGATGGATTCTGGCATCAAAATGGCAAAAGACAAGAAGAAAAGTTATGATATTAAAAATAGCAAAAAAATAAAATAAGCCCTGACTTGGGAAGGGAATGGAATTTTTTTCATTGTTGATTAGTTAAAGCCCTTCCCAAACAAGGCACAAAATAGGTAAAAGTATGGACAACTTTTTAAAACAATGGGGCGAAGCCGCCTACACGACCACCGGATTTTTCTGGACGGCGCTTTGGGCATTCATTTTGGGTTACATCATCAGTAGTATGATTCAGGTTTTTGTGACCGAAAAAAAGATACAAGAAACGATGGGTGAAAATGAAGGGAAAGGTGTTTTACTCGGAACATTTTTCGGCTTTATCAGCAGTTCGTGCAGCCTTTCGGCATTGGCATTAACAAAATCCCTTTTCAAAAAAATGGCGAGTTTTGTGTCGTCGATTGCATTTTTGTTGGCATCTACCAATTTGGTCATCGAGTTGGGTATCATCATTTCCATCTTTCTTGGTTGGCAGTTTATCGTGGGCGAATATGTGGGCGGAATTTTATTGATACTCATTTCGTGGCTATTGATACGATTGATAAACCCCAAAAAACTAATAGAAACTGCGCAAAAAAATTTAAAGGATAAGGACGAAGACGATATGGACGGTTCCAAATCGTGGAAAAAGAAAATACAGTCGGAAGAAGGATGGGCAAAGGTTTCCAAACAATACGGGATGGAATGGAAAATGGTAATCAAACAAAACTAATTTATGACTATGGTCAATAGAAAGACAGCCATCAGAATACGAAAGACCCACAGATATTTGGGGCTCTTTTTGGGGATTCAATTCCTGTTTTGGACGATTAGCGGAATGTACTTTAGTTGGACAAACATTGATGACATTCACGGCGACCAATTCCGTAATATGGACTATGTGCCAAAAGCATTTGACAACCTTATTAGCCCTTCACTTATTAAAAATAATGAAGACATTCGTGATATCGAAATTAGGGATATCAATAACGAGCCGTATTATTGGATAAACAATCAACAATTATATAATGCGAGAACTGGAGAAGCAAAAAAGACAATTTCTGAAGAAGAAGCCTTGTACATAGCCAAAAACCAGATGAAGGAGAATTTAAAAGTTTCCAATATCCAAAAGATAAACGAAGTGGGTGACCATCACGAATATCGTGAAAAATTATTGCCTGCCTATGTGATATCGTATGATACCGATGAGGCTCTAAAGGCCTACGTTTCAGTAACCGATGCAAAATTTCAAACTGTAAGGCACAGGGCGTGGCGTTGGTTCGATTTTTTGTGGATGACACATACAATGGACTATGAAGGGCGAGATAATTTTAATACCACCGTTTTAAGGGCATTTTCGTTATTGGGTTTAATAACAGTATTAAGTGGATTTTTACTTTGGTATACATCATCACCAACGATTAGAAAAATAAGTAAAAAGAAAAAAAGTGAGTGAGAGTAGAAGAAAAAAACGAAAAAATGAAAGGAATAAGCATCGAACTAAAAGTGATATTTCCCGAAAAGATAAACTTATAGGGATACTGGCCATTATTATCATATTTATAATTGCAGTTATTGCCGCATATTATTATTCCCTTTCAAAAGCTGGGTTAAAGTTGTTTTAAAAAAATGAGTTCTATAATTCACATAAAAAATATGGTCTGCCCTAGATGTATATTGGCAGTTTCCCAAATTTTGGAAGAATTGCACATTACATACAAAACCATTAAGCTAGGCGAAGTGGAGTTGGTTTCAATACTCAATGAATCTGAAAAAGAATCGTTGTCAAAAAAGCTTCAAAATTCAGGATTTAGTTTGATTGACGACCGTAAAAGTCAACTTATTGAACAAATGAAAAATTTAGTGGTGGATAAAATCCATCATTCTTCCGAAGATTTGGACGTTAAATGGGCAGATTATATAGGGGAAAATATTCATCTTGATTATAAATATTTAAGCTCACTGTTTTCATCGGTTGAAAGTATCACCTTTGAGCAATACATTATCAACCAAAAAATTGAACATATAAAAGAACTTTTAGTTTACGACGAATTAACTTTGAGTGAAATAGCCTTTAAAATGAATTACAGTAGTGTGGCCTATTTAAGCAATCAGTTTAAAAAAACAACTGGGATGACGCCTTCACAGTTTAAAAAGTCGATTGACAAAAACCGTAAATTTTTGGATGAGATTTAAAGTGTTTTCCCTGCTATTAATTAGGATAATTTATAATCAAAATTATATATCAATATATTTAAAAGCCGAATAAAGGCATTAAAATGAAAATAGACAGAAAGAAACATTGGGAATCAGTTTACGAAACTAAAAATCCAGACCAAGTAAGTTGGACACAAGAAACACCAAAAACTTCGCTGGAGTTTATTCATTCATTTGGGCTAAATAAAAACTCAAAAATCATCGATGTTGGAGGTGGCGACAGTAAACTTGTTGACCATTTACTTGAAGAAGGATTTAATAACATTACTGTACTAGACATTTCAGAAAGAGCAATTGCCAAAGCAAAAAACAGGCTTGGAAAGAAAGCAAACAAAGTTAATTGGATTGTAAGCGACATTACCGAATTTGAACCTCATTCGTCTTTTGATGTTTGGCACGACAGGGCAACTTTTCATTTTCTTACTACGGACCAACAGATAAAAAAATATATTAAAATAGCGACAAAATGTGTAAGTGGTTATTTAATAATAGGAACCTTTTCTTCAATCGGACCAAAAAAATGTAGCGGACTTGACATAAAGCAATACGACGAAGATGAATTAACTATGGAATTGAAAAATGGATTTGATAAAATACAGTGTGTAACGGAAGACCACTTGACACCATTCAACACCACACAAAATTTCTTGTTCTGTAGTTTTAAAAAACAATTGTAACGATATAAGCCAGCAACACATTTGGTTTTCGTCAATAGTAATCCCCTTTAAAAACGTTAAAGAGCTAAATTCTTCCTAACAATTTAAAGTTTATTATTTTAGTATTTGCTTAAATAAGAAATAAATTTACCTTTGTGTTATGGAAAATAATTCGTGTATAAGGCAACAAGCCGATTTAGAACAAATAAACCGTTGTAAAGAAACAGTTTCGGAATTAAACGAATCATTCGACTATTTGGCAAATGGACTTTCATTGGTTGGAAATAGTGTTCGACTGAAAATCCTATACCTACTCTTTGAGGAAAAAAGGCTTTGCGTTTGTGATTTGAGCGATATTCTCGGAATGAATATTTCTGCTATTTCGCAACACTTGAGAAAAATGAAAGACCGAAATCTATTGGAAACAGAAAGAGAAGCTCAAACAATTTTTTACTCACTTACTGCTGAATATGAAAAATTACTAAATCCGTTTTTTGAAATACTTGAGAAAAACAAAATAATTGAGACGGTGTGAAAAGTGAAAACAAATTAATTGGTACAAGTTTGTTAACTGCAATTGCAGCTTCATTATGCTGTATGACACCAGTTTTGGCTTTAATCGCAGGAACAAGCGGAATTGCTTCAACATTTTCTTGGGTAGAACCTTTTGACCTTATTTAATCGGACTGACAATCTTGGTTCTTGGTTTTGCTTGGTATCAAAAACTAAAAGCTAAAAAAGAAATTGACTGCGAATGTGAGACGGACGACCTGCCTGACGGCAAGGCAGGGAAACCAAAATTTATACATTCAAAAACGTTTTTAGGAATTGTAACCGCATTTGCGATTGTGATGTTGGCTTTCCCATACTATTCAGGAATTTTTTATCCGAACACAGACAAGCAAATCATCGTAGTTGACGAATCGGACATTAAAACAACTGAATTCAAAATCAGCGGAATGACTTGTGCGAGCTGTGAAGAACACGTCAACCACGAAGTAAATAAACTTAATGGTATTATAAGTTCAAAGGCATCTTACGAAAATGGAAATGCAATCATTGAATTTGACAAAACCAAAACCAACGAAACGGATATCGAGAAAGCAATTAACTCAACAGGTTATAAAGTGACCGACAAAAAAGAAAACTAATGGAAGTCCAGTTAAAATCAGAAATTACCTGTCCAAACTGCGGATATAAAAAAATAGAAGATATGCCAACAAATGCTTGTCAATTCTTTTACGAGTGTGAGAATTGTAAAACGGTTCTAAAACCAAAAGAGGGAGACTGTTGTGTTTATTGTTCTTACGGAACTGTACCTTGTCCACCTATTCAGGAAAACAATAGTTGTTGCTAACACCTATATAATCTTTGCACAACCTGTGCATCGATTAATTTGTATCTTTGTCAAACTTTATGAAAATATTCTTTTCCATATCAATGTCTATTTTATTCTTTTTTCAAGGAATAAGCATAGATATGGACTTTTGTGGTCCAATTAAAGAAATTTCAAGTGTTATTACCCATTATCAAGAACATAAAGTCTATGGCGACTCTTTCCTTGAATATGTAGTTGAAGATTACATTGACAATGATACAAAAAATGAAGGGCATCATAATAACCCAGATAAGGAGAATACACCTTTCCATTCCCATAATCAATGTTGTCACCCTTTGGTATTAATTATTGCGAACAACAATTCGGCTTTAACCAATCGACTAAAGTTTGAAGAGAAAAAACAGTTTAACTTACATAAAGTAAACTTCACTTCCAGATATCTGGAATCGCTTTTCCAACCCCCTAAAGTATAATTCAGTTTTTTTAGGATAGCTATATCCTATCGTGATGCTTTTCAAAGTAAGTGTCGCATCATAAACGCTTTGCATCTCTTTGCATTGCGATGTTTAAACTGAATTAATACTTTTTCTATGATTAACAAAATCATTTCATTTTCCATTAATAACAAGTTTATTATTGGTCTCTTTATAGTGGCACTTGTAGGTACGGGCATTTGGTCGATGGCCACTATAAATCTGGGTTCTGTACCCGATATTACCAACAACCAAGTACAGGTTATTACCGTTGCCCCAAATTTAGGTACTGAAGATATTGAGCAATTTGTTACCTACCCGGTAGAATTGGCTATGGCAAACCTTCCTGATGTTATCGAGTTGCGTTCCGTTTCCCGTTTTGGGCTGTCTGTGGTTACCATTGTCTTTAAGGACGAGGCAGGCACTTATCTTCCCCGACAATTGGTGCAAGAGAAATTAACCGAAGTAGCTGGAGAAATCCCCGAAGGCTTCGGTACGCCATTTATGGCACCCATTACTACAGGTTTGGGCGAAATCTACCAATATACTTTAAAACTAAAAGAAGGCTACGAAGATAAATACGACGCAATGGAGCTTCGTACCATACAGGATTGGATTGTAAAACGCCAAATGGCATTAGTCCCAGGAGTGGTCGAGGTCAATGCTTTTGGAGGCTATGTAAAGCAGTACGAAGTTGCCATAAACCCTGATAAACTAAAAAGTTTTGACATTACAATGAATCAGGTTTTTGAAGCCCTGAAAGTGAACAATGCCAATACGGGAGGTGCTTACATCGAGAAAAACCATCAAGCAAATTTCATTCGTGGAGAAGGCTTGGCGCGTAGCCTTGAAGATTTGGAAAATACCGTGGTAACCACACAAAACGGAAGCCCTGTTTTAGTGCGCGATGTGGCTGAAAAAGTAGGCTACGGGAATCAAGTGCGCTATGGTGCGTTTACCCAAGACGGACACGAAACTGTTGGTGGACAAATTTTAATGCTGAAAGGCGAAAGCCCTGGCAACGTGGTAGAAAATGTGGAGAAGCGTATTGTAGAAATTCAAAAATCCCTACCCGAAGGTGTTTACATAGATACGTTTTTAAGTAGAAGTGAACTTATTGGAAGAACCACAAGTACCGTAGAGAAAAACCTTATTGAAGGTTCGCTAATCGTAATTTTTGTACTTGTACTGCTCTTGGGAAGTTTCCGTGGAGGACTTATAACAGCTTCTGTAATTCCCTTATCGTTATTGTTTGCATTTATTTTAATGAAACAATTTGGTGTCTGGGCAAATTTAATGTCCTTGGGAGCAATCGATTTTGGAATCATCGTGGATGGTGCGGTCATCATTGTGGAAGGTATGGTATTTCACATTCATCAACGGATGAAGAAAACCACAACCGCCATTGGCCAGCCAGAAATGGATGAAATAGCCTATGAATCGGCAAGCACGATGATGAATTCTGCATTTTTCGGGCAACTTATTATCCTTATCGTATTTACACCGATTCTGTTTTTAACTGGTGTTGAGGGAAAAATGTTCCGTCCAATGGCATTTACTTTCGGATTTGCGGTTTTGGGAGCGATTATCCTGTGTCTTACCTACGTGCCAATGATTTCTGCTATGTTCCTAAAACCTGCCAAAAATCAGAATAGTTGGTTCGCCAAATTTGAAAACAGGATTGACAGGTTCAGTGATAAAATAATGTCAGGGTTGAACAGGGCGTATGTGCCATTGCTCAATTTCGCACTTCGCTTTAGGGCTGGTGTCATTATTGGTGCGGTTGGGCTGTTATTAATTGCAGGATTTATTTTCAGCAATATGGGCGGCGAATTTATTCCCAAATTTGATGAGGGCGATATTGCGTTTCAGGCCTTGATAAAACCGGGGAGCAGTCTTACAGAATCCATTGAGGCTTCAAAAAAACTTCAAAATCTAATCAATGAATTTCCAGAGGTAAAAACGGTAGTTTCAAGGATTGGCGTGGCCGAAATACCAACAGACCCAATGCCTATGGACATTGCCGATAGCTATATCATTCTTGAAAAAGATAAGAGTAAATGGACTTCCGCTGATAGCAAAGAAGAACTCATAGAAAAAATACAGGAAAAAATTTCAGTAGTACCAGGTGTAAATTTTGTGTTTACGCAACCTGTAGAGCTTCGTTTTAACGAATTGCTAACGGGTGTCCGTGAGGACGTGGCAATCAAATTGTACGGAGAAGATTTGGATGTGTTGGCAGACAAGGTACAGGAAATCGCAGCGGTTATCAGAAGCGTTCCCGGAGCGGCCGACCTCAATGTGGAAGCTACAAGCGGTTTGCCACAAATGACGGTGGTTTATAACCGCGCAAAAATGGCACAATACGGTGTAACCGTTGACAAGCTGAATGATTATGTGAGTGCTTCATTTGCTGGAGAAAAGGCAAGTGTGATTTTTGAAGGCGAAAAACGCTTTGACGTGGTCATTCGTTTGGCAAAGGAATTTAGACAAGACATCAACAGCCTTAAAAATCTGTATATAGACCTACCAAACGGAGCGCAAGTGCCCTTAAAGGAAGTTGCGGATATCAGTTATAAGCCAGGGCCAATGCAGATTTCAAGGGACAATACCTCTCGTCGTATTTCGGTAGGGGTCAATGTTCGTGGGCGCGATGTAAAATCGATGGTTGAGGAAATTCAGCAAAAATTGGAAACGGACGTGAAACTACCGCCTGGTTATTTTGTAACCTACGGAGGTTCGTTTGAAAACCTTCAACGTGCTTCAGACCGATTGATGATTGTTGTGCCTATCGCACTTTTCCTAATATTCATATTACTCTATTTTGCCTTGAGTTCGTTCTCGCAATCACTTATGATTTATATGGCAGTGCCTTTGGCAGCCATTGGTGGCGTGTTTGCCCTTTGGATAAGGGGAATGCCATTCAGTATTTCGGCAGGAGTCGGTTTTATCGTGCTCTTTGGAGTCGCGGTTTTAAACGGATTGGTGCTGATAAACAAATTCAATGAACTAAAAGAAAGTGGAATGACAGACTTAAAAAAACGAATATACGAGGCAACGCACGAACGCTTACGCCCTATTTTGCTTACGGCAACGGCGGCCATTATGGGCTTTATCCCAATGGCGATTTCTACCTCTGGTGGAGCCGAAGTACAACGACCGTTGGCAACAGTGGTTATTGGCGGTTTGATTACCGCAACGTTTTTAACCCTTGTTGTGATTCCAATATTGTACTATTGGCTGGAGTCAAGAAAGGAACGAAACAATACAGATGGAGGCGTAAGTTATGTCAATAAATCAACCAATATTGTAACCGTATTACTGATGGTTGGCGGTTTGATGGCTTCTGGAACTGCATTTGCCCAAGACACCAATCAAGATGGCACAATTCCAAAAACCTTGACTGTAGATGAGGCCATTGCTATGGCAAAACAGAATTATCCATCGCTTAAGGAAAGTCGGGCATTTATTGAACGCGAAAAGGCACTAAAGGGAACAAGTTTTGACCTTGGTAGCACACAGGTGTTCACTGGCAAAGAAGAATATGGCAATAATCTTCCTGGAGTGCAAACAACCATTGGTGTGCAACAAGGCGATATCGATTTGCTTTCTGGATTTTCAAAATCCAAGTTTTACAAAGAACGTATTGCCTTGGGTGAAAAATTTTATGTGGCCAGTGAACAACAGTTGGTGCGTAATGTGATGCAAGCCTATGACCAAATTAATTACTACAAGGCACAGTTGCGTTTTGCAGACCAATTAGACAGTATTTATGCCAATTTTAAAACTGCTGCCCAACTTCGGTACGATACTGGAGAAACAGGTAAGCTGGAATTTATTTCAGCCTCTTCCGAGTTTCAACAGATTCAAGTGTTACGGCAACAAGCCTATGATGATATTGAAATTGCCAAACGTGCCCTAAAACAATATCTGGGAACGGATGAAAGTATCGAAACGGTGGATGGTTTTTATGAGCCATTGGATTTTATGGCGACCTTGGATTCAACTTCGGTAGCAAACAACCCACTATTACAATATGCATTGCAAAACGCCGAAGTAAGTAAAGCAAATGTGGGTGTTGAAAAATCGCAATTCCTACCAAAATTCAATGTGTCGTTTGGCAGGCAAGTAGTGGATGATGTTTCTGGATTCAATACCTATCAGGCAGGAATCAGTATTCCGTTGTGGTTTTTTCCGCAAAAATCAAGGGTAAAGGCAGCCAAGGCAGATGCAATGGTTGCAGAGAATCAATATTTGGAGCAAAAGGCAACCACCGAAAGCAGGGTGTCGCAATTGTTCAAATCCCTTGAAAAAACACGGAAAATATTGCAGTATTATGAAGAAGGCGCATTGCTTTTGGCGGAAGAACAAATAACCACCGCAGAATTGGCATCTAAAGAGGGCGAAATAGATTACGTGAACTATATTACCATTCTCAATAGCGCCATCCGCATTAAACAGACCCATTTACAATATATCAACCAATATAACCAACAGTCTATTGAGGTACAATACCAGTTGGGCAATCTATAATCTTAAAAAAAGAAAAATGAAAAATATACTATTAGTAAGTACCGTATTAGTTACACTTATGTTTATGAGTTGTAACGATGCCCCAAAATCTGAACTTGGGCATAACGAAGCTGAAGGCGTATCAAAAACCGAAGCAGGTGGCGAAGATGCACACGGCGAAGAAGGTCACGACGAAGAAGAAGGAGGCCATAGTGAGGAAGAAGGCGTTGTAGAACTTACAAAGCAACAGGCTGAAACCATCGGTTTGGAAATGAAACCTCTGGAGGAAAGAAATTTAGGGAACAACATTAAGGTAACAGGAACGCTGGAACTTTACCCACAGGACAAGGCGAACATCAGTCCGTTTGTTGGTGGAAATGTGAGTTCCATAAAAGTTGTGCCAGGAGATAATGTAAGCAAAGGACAGGTGCTTGCGTATATTGAGCATCCAGATATCATTGCAATGCAACAGGATTATCAGGAAAAAAATGATGAACTGGTCTTTTTGAAACAGGATTTTGAGCGCAAGCAGACCCTTTATGACAAAGGTGTTTCTTCTGGCAAGGAATTTCAGATGGCACAGTCAAAATTTCGTTCCACAACATCCAGTGTCAATGGTTTGCGGTCCCAATTGAGATTGTTGGGCATCAACCCGGACAAGGTGGCCGAAGGGCAAATATATTCCGCAGTTCCCATTACCACGCCCATAAGTGGCTATGTGGATGAAGTAATGATTAGTCTGGGCGATTATGTGGCACAACAATCCAAAATGTTCTCAATAAGCGATAATTCAAAGATTTATGTCAACTTCAAAGTATATGAGAAAGATATAAAGCAAATTAAGAAAGGGCAACAGATATATTTTTCAACAGCTTCTCGTCCCGATGAACTGCTTAAAGCAACCGTTCGGTCTGTGGGTAAAACCTTCAACACCGACCCAAAAGCCTTGGAAGTTCTGGCAGATATTGAAAACAAGGATAAAAACCTATTACCGGGTATGTACGTTGAAGGGCGAATAGTGCAAGGCGAGAAAAAGGGTTTTGCCGTACCGGAAGCTGCCATTATAAAAGAAGGCGAGCAATCCTTTATTTTTATTTTGGATGAAGATGAAGAAATGGAAGCGAACAAAATGAAATTTAAAATGGTACCCGTAACCGTTGGACTAACTGATTTGGGCTTTGTTGAAGTCAATCTTCCTGCCGAAGTTTCAACGGATGCCAAAGTGGTCATCAAAGGAGCTTATAACCTATCTTCGGAAATGGTTAAGGGCGAATTGGAGCACGGACATTAATTCAAGAAAAATAAAAGGTTTTGACTCCGAGTTTGTTTATCGTCTTAATTAGTTAGTTAAAAATTAGAAAACAGGCTCGGTTCAAAATCAATTAAAAATTTAAAAAATTCATAATATGAAGGAAATAAAAGCATTTATAAAACCGAACCGAATCCAAAGAGTCATTGAAGCACTATCTGATAATGGGTTCAAAAGTATGACCCTTTCACAAGCTGAAGGCACTGGTGCATTCAAGTCAAAAGGCGCAAGACCGTCGCTGGATTTTCACGTTACAGACAGTCCAGTGGTTAAGCTGGAACTGGTCTGCCAAAACGAAGAAGCCCAAGCAGCCATTGAAACAATTTTAAAAAATGGCAAAACGGAAGAACCAGGAGATGGTATCATATACATAGCCAATATAGAGGATGCCTTTCAGATTAAAACGGGAGATTCCTTAAAACGGTACGACCTATAAAACATTTTAGTGCAAATGGAAAAAATAGTCCAACTTCTGGAAAGTAAAGGAATACGACCTACGGCTATGCGCCTTATGACATATAAGCGTTTGGCGGAATTAGAGGTGGCCATCAGTCTTGGCGATTTGGAAAAGGATTTTAAGGTCAGCGAAAGAAGTACCCTATTTAGGACTATAAAAACGTTTGAGGAAAAAGGTATTGTACATCAAATTGAGGATGGGACTGGAGTTATTAAATATGCCCTTTGCGAAGAGAACTGTGAATGCGAGGTCGGCAACGACCTTCATTTGCACTTTCATTGCAACAACTGTAATGAAACGGTCTGTTTAACAGAGCATAAAATCCCGCATATCAGCTTGCCCGATGGCTACATTACCGAAGATATTAATTTGGTGGTAAAAGGTATCTGCGAAAAATGCAGCGATAATTTGGGTTGAGTTTTAGGTTTTTCAATTCAATCATCATTTATAAATAATGAGCAATGATAACAATCTATAAAAAAGAAGCTACGGTATATATGGTGGCAGAAAACAAGCTGGATGCCAAGGATTATGAAAACTTGATACCGGTCTTAACAGAACATATAAATGCATATCAGGAAGTTTCCTGGTACATTGAAATGCAAAATTTTGAAGGCTGGACGGCAAACGCCTATTGGAAGGGCATTGAATTAAATCTTCCGAATGAAGCGCATTTAAAGCGAATTGCTTTAGTAGGGAGCGTTAAATGGCAGGAACAATTTACCGAGGCATTGCTCCCTTTTTCAGAGGCACATATAAAATTTTATAAGCCAGAAGAAAAGGAAGATGCCAAAGAATGGATTAAAAAAAATAGTAAAAAATGAAAAAACTACAACTAAAAATCCCGGTTATCCTACCGCAAGTTCCAAACGAGAAAGATACTTGTGTTAAAAGGCTTATTCAAGAATTAGAGGCTAAAGAGGGCATTGAAAAAGTACACGTTGCTGATGCAAAGGCAGATAACACGCCACAGCTCTGTTTTCATTATGACCCCGATATTATTTCCATAGACCGCATACAATCCCTCGCTGAACGGACTGGTGCTGAAATTACCGAAAAATACGGGCATTTGCTCATTGAGGTTAAAGGAATCAGACATACAAGACAGGCACGTTCCATAGAGAAAAGCCTTTTGGCAATCAATGGGGTTTTGGAGGCTTCCGTTTCGGCCTCTGGAATGGTGCGCCTTGAGTTTGATAAAAAGCAAACAAATTTTGATGAAATAAGTAAACAGATTGAAAAGGAAAACCTTCAGGTTCTGCGGAGTTCTTCAAACGAAAATGATTATTCCGAAGCATCTAAAAAAAAACAGGCGCGTTCAAAGAAAGAAGATACTAAAGAGCAAACTTCCACAGACGGCCACGAGCACAAAGAGGGCGAGCCCCACGAAGACGGTGAAGCACACGCCCACGGTGGGGTTTTCGGTAAAAATACCGAGCTTATTTTTTCCATCATCTGTGGGGTACTTCTCGGGATAGGTTTCGGGCTTTCTTATGTGGAATCCATCCCGGATTGGGTCAGTCTTACTTTGTACATTGGCGCGTACTTTTTCGGTGGTTTCTTTACGGCCAAGGAAGCGGTTCAAACTGTGGCCAAGGGTGGTTTTGAAATTGATTTTTTAATGCTGGTCGCTGCCATTGGTGCCGCCATTCTGGGAGAATGGGCAGAAGGTGCACTGTTGTTGTTTTTATTTAGCCTTGGGCACGCCTTGGAACATTACGCAATGAACAAAGCAAGAAAAAGCATTGCTGCGCTTGCAGACCTTGCACCAAAAACAGCATTGCTTAAAAAAGATGGCAAGACCGAAGAAGTTGGAATTGAGCAATTGAGTATTGGCGATATTATAGTGGTCAAGCCCAATAGTAAAATATCCGCAGATGGCGTCGTGGTCAACGGAAAAAGCAGTGTAAACCAGGCCCCTATTACTGGGGAAAGTGTACCCGTGGATAAACTTCCCGTGGAAGATACAGGCAGGGACTATTCGGCAGACGATGATATCAAGGATGAAAATCGGGTATTTGCCGGAACTATCAACGGTAATAACACGCTGGAAATAAAGGTAATCAAAGAAGCCAAAGACTCTACCCTGTCCCGACTGGTCAAATTGGTCAACGAGGCACAGACCCAGAAGTCCCCCACGCAACTGCTGACCGATAAGTTCGAAAAATACTTTGTGCCATCCGTACTGATACTGGTTGGTATCCTACTCTTTGCCTTTCTGGTCATTGACGAACCGTTTAGTGCCAGCTTTTATCGTGCAATGGCGGTATTGGTAGCTGCAAGTCCCTGTGCACTGGCCATTTCAACACCAAGTGCCGTATTGAGCGGTGTGGCAAGGGCAGCACGTGGCGGTGTGCTCATCAAAGGTGGGCGACCACTTGAGGATTTAGGGGTCATAACCGCTTTGGCTTTTGATAAAACAGGCACGCTTACCGAAGGCAAGCCCAAACTTACCGAAGTAGTACCATTGGGGGATATTGAAGAAAATGAACTGTTAAAGATAGCCGTTGCCGTTGAAAACTTGAGCGACCACCCTTTGGCCAAAGCCGTCGTAAGGGATGGGAAAGAGCGTCTGAAAGGTACTGATATTATCGATGCGTCAGATTTGGAAGCAGTTCTCGGAAAAGGTATCAAAGCTTCTTTGGGCAAGGATAAAATCTATATTGGAAACCTTGACTTGTACGAAGACCTCGATGAAGCAAAACCATCCGAAGGTATATCGAGTAAAGTAAAAGAACTTGAAGGTGGTGGAAATACTACGATGCTCATAAGAAGGAACAAAGAATATATAGGTATCATCGCCCTGATGGACACCCCACGGGAAGCGGCCAAGGAAACACTGAAAAAATTAAAGGAAATCGGTATCAAGCGGATGATAATGCTAACCGGGGATAATCAAAAGGTTGCCGATGCCGTTGCTAAAGAAATTGGGTTGACCGATGCCTGGGGAAGCCTGTTGCCAGAGGAAAAGGTAGATGCCATTAAAAAATTAAAAGAACAGGAATCCAAAGTCGCAATGGTAGGCGACGGTGTGAACGATGCCCCTGCAATGGCAAACAGCACAGTAGGTATCGCAATGGGTGCAGCGGGCAGTGATGTGGCCTTGGAAACTGCGGACATTGCCCTAATGGCCGATAAATTGGAAACCCTGCCCTTTGCCATAGGCTTGAGCAGGAAGGCAAAGGCCATTATCAAGCAAAACCTTTGGGTAAGCCTCGGTATTGTGGCATTGCTTATCCCATCGACCATTATGGGTTGGGCCAATATTGGTATTGCAGTGGTCATCCACGAAGGCTCAACCTTACTTGTGGTTTTTAATGCGTTAAGACTTTTGGCTTATAAAAAATAAATTTAATAAAAAGGGTTGCTTTTGAATCAAGGTTAAAATGACCAAAACGGAAAAAATATTATCATATCACGGTATTCGCCCTACTCAAATGAGGTTGGAGATATACAAGTTCCTGAAAAGGAAGCAAAGTGCCGTGTCCTTTTCCGATTTGAAAAAGGCCTTTGTTCAAAAGAGCGAAACCAATAAAACAGCAAACAGAACGACCTTTTATCGAAATCTCAAGATTTTTGAGGATAAAGGGCTGATTCATCAGATTAATGATGGGGTCGGAGTGGCAAAATATGCTATTTCTGCTGAAAACGCCAAAGATAAATACGGTATAGATTTACATATGCACTTTCATTGTACCGATTGCAGAAAAACAATCTGTTTACCGAATAAGATATCGAAAGAAAGCTTGCCAGACGATTATGAAATAAACAATGTGAACCTTGTATTGAAAGGTGTATGTGAGAAGTGTAGCGGCCAATAAATACACTACTGTTAAACAAATAATTAAGTTAATTTTAATGTAATGTTACAAATAATTGATGTTAAAAAAGATAATGTGATTACAACTCTAGCCACTGGAAAATTGGATCAACAAGATATAGAGAAAGTACATCCTATTATTCATTCTATTCTTGATAAGGGCTTAAAGGTACGTTGGTATTTTGAGATGGATAATTTTGAAGGGTGGACCATCAATGAACTTTGGAAAGATTTTAAAAATAATTCTACCCATGAAAAAGAGTATGAGCGCATCGCCATGGTAGGCGACAAAAAGTGGCAGAAATGGGCGACCCAGTTTATGAAGCCATTTTGCAATGCCGAAATTAAATATTTCAATTTAGACCAAAAGGAAGATGCCAAAAGTTGGATTGAGAGCCAGTAAGCTAATTTCCGTAAAAGACAGACGATGAATAAAAAAAATATTCTTATTACCATCCTAATTGGTTTTGCCATAGGTGTTTTTATCCTTCAACCTTTGGGGATAACAATTTTCACGTTTAGCAGCCAGAATTATGAAATTAATTGGTGGCAATATTTAATAAATAATTTCATTGAAATTTTGAATTTCAATGGGAATCAAATTTTCGAGAATATTTTGTTTGGACTATTAGGTGCCAGTTTGGCGCTGATGTATTATTTCGGTAAAAGAGAAAAGGATATAGATAATAAGTAGCGGTAAGTGGTTATGTGAAAGAGTGAAATTTTTTATTTAAAAAAATTAAGTCAAAACTTAATTAATAGCAGGCAGCTTTTATGATGCTTCTTAAAGCAAAATGATTAATAGCATTAAAAGCAAAAGTAGAAGCTGCTTTTTTTTAAATTATACAATTAAAGATAGATATTATGAATGTTAAACATTGTATTTTAATAATCTTGTTGGTTAGTTATTATAAGGTAAACGCCCAAAAAATTTATACCACTGAAGAAGGTCATATTATGATGATGACTTTGGTTAACGATAAACCCGTCAAGGCAGAAAGCCATAAATTGGCCTTATATCTTGATTATGATTCCAAAGTGGTTAATGGTGTTCTCGACCTTAAAACTTTATCAACAGATATTCCTGAAATTAATACCATTTTACAACAGCAGGAAGCTCCTTTAACCCTTCGGTTTACGGGCACTATTCCATCACAGGATTTTTTATCAAAACGGCACGACCCTATTAACTTTAATTGGCTGATAGATGTTACTTATCAAGGAAAATCCTTTAAATCACAATTTAAAGCAACCATTACCCATATAGAACAAGGAGTAAGTATGTCCTGCCTGATTAGTGCAACCGGACAATTATTGGTTTCAAATACTGGTTTGGATTCCTTAATAGAGGGTATCGATGATACCATAGAGGTGCAGTTTGCGCAATTGGTATTGAGATTGGAATAACTATAAATTAAAATAAAATTATTATCAAACTAATGAAAAAAAAGAAAGTCAATTTAAGAGATTTGAATAAAACTTCTTCAGATACTCACAAGCGCAAGGATGCCCACAACCAAAGCAGCGCAGAAAGCATAGGGAAATTTAAAGTTTATGTACCAGCAATTTTCAGCTTTGTGCTGCTGATTATAGGCATTGCGATGGATTATTTTGACGTAGCATTCTTTAAAAATTGGATACGTGTCGTCTGGTATGCATTCGCATACCTTCCTGTAGGTTTTCCTGTGATAAAGGAAGGTTGGAACAGCATTAAAAATGGCGACTTCTTCACCGAATTTTTCTTGATGTCCATCGCTACCCTTGGAGCTTTTGCCATTGGCCAATATCCCGAAGGTGTGGCAGTGATGTTGTTTTATGCTGTAGGCGAATTGTTCCAAAGTGCCGCGGTTAAAAGAGCCAAAGGAAGCATCAAGGCATTACTGGATGTAAGACCCAATGAAGCTTTGGTTTATCGGAACAACAATTATGTTTCTGTAAATCCCGAAACCGTTGCTATTGGCGAAAAAGTGCAAGTACGTGTGGGCGAAAAAATTCCTTTAGATGGTATTTTGCTTTCCGAAAAAGGCTCGTTCAATACCGCAGCATTAACGGGCGAAAGCAAACCTGATACCATTGCAAAAGGCGAAAAAGTATTTGCTGGAAGCATAAACTTGGACGGTGTAATTGAAATAAAAACTACCAAAGAATTTAAGGATAGTTCTATTGCAAGAATTCTTGATATGGTCCAAAACGCCACCGCACGGAAATCAAAGACCGAATTGTTCATCAGAAAGTTTGCACGAATTTATACACCTATCGTTGTATTTCTTGCCATAGGTCTGACTTTTCTGCCCTATTTTTTTGTTGATGATTACGTGTTTCGTGATTGGTTGTACAGAGCATTAATTTTCTTGGTCATTTCCTGTCCCTGTGCTTTGGTTATCTCAATTCCGTTGGGCTATTTTGGTGGATTGGGAGCAGCTTCAAAAAATGGTATTCTGTTCAAAGGCGCATCTTATTTGGATGAAATGACGAAGGTAAATACCGTGGTTATGGATAAAACGGGAACGGTTACCAAAGGTGTTTTTAAAATCAAAGAAATAAAAGCCATTGTCTGGAAAGAACCTGAATTTATGAAATACCTAATGGCGATGGAAGAACAATCTACCCATCCCATTGCCAAGGCAATTATGGATTATAAAGCCGATGGCGAAGATTTTCAAGCTTCCGAAGTAAGTGAAATAGCAGGAAAAGGCTTAAAGGGAACAGTAAACGGCAAATCCGTATTGGTTGGGAACAAACCATTGATGATTTCAAACAGTATCGAAGTTCCATCTGAAACCGACAACATTGTAGAATCTATCGTGATGGTTTCCATTGAAGGCAAATTTGCAGGCTATGTAATCATTGCAGACGAGCTAAAGGATGATGCACACGAAGCCATTAAGCAAATTAGGGAATCAGGAATTTCCAAAATCATAATGCTTTCAGGCGATAAGGATTCCATTACGCAACAAGTCGCAAAAGAAATGGGCATCGATACCGCAAAAGGCGGTTTACTTCCGGAAGATAAATTGAACGAAGTCGAAAAATTGATGTCTGAAACCGACAACAAAGTGGCGTTTATTGGCGATGGCATTAACGATGCCCCAGTATTGGCAGTAAGCGATGTTGGTATAGCAATGGGCGGCTTGGGAAGTGATGTAGCGATAGAAACGGCAGACGTTATCATCCAAACAGACCAACCGAGCAAAATTGCAAAAGCAATTAAAATTGGTCGTTCAACCAGACGTATTGTTTATCAAAATATTGCGCTTGCTTTTGGAGTAAAAGCTGTGGTGCTTATTTTGGGAGCAGGCGGTCTGGCAACAATGTGGGAAGCTGTATTTGCAGATGTGGGAGTGGCTTTGTTGGCTATCTTAAATGCTGTTAGGTTGCAGAAGATGAAATGGAAATAATCAAAAAAAATGTATCAAAAACAGAGAAATAAAAGAAATAAAAAGGTTAGTAAATCATCGAATAACAAAATCACAAAAAAAGATTAGTTCAATGGGATTCTTGCAATAGTTTTTGTGGTAATAGCCGCAATCCTATTATACTATTTTGTGTTAAAAGGGAATATTCATAAGCATTGATTAACTAAGAGAATATAATGTTCCAAGTGGTTTTTGGGGTTACAGCAGATGAAGTGGAAGTGGTTGATTGGTTGGTTGGTTGGTTGATTGGTTCATAGCAAAAATGATATTCTATGTTAGAAAATAGACGAAATAGACGAGATAGACGAAATAAAAAAAACACTAAAGTACCGTCTGTAAAAAATAGCATTACCAAAAAAGATAAAATAATTTGGATTGGTATTCTAATCGTTGTTATCCTGTTAATCTGCTTTGTTTTGTTTTTGCAATTCCAAAAATACTTTATATCTGTTTAGATACAACGCTTTTGCAATAGATGAACCGAATTCAGCAAATTCTACAAATCATTCAGCAAATAACATAATACATTGAAGTCTTTTAATCCTGAAATTTGTAGTTTACAATTAAGCATAGGATTATGGAGACCACAAACATATTTGAAACCAAAGAAAAGCGCCATAAACGAGGAATAAAAGAATCATTCCCGGTTACAGGTATGACCTGCGCATCATGTGCAGCGAGCGTTGAATCTGTGTTGAAACACACGGACGGTGTATTTGATGCAAGCGTAAATTTTGCCAATAGCTCTGTTCTTGTAGAGTATGAAAGGGGGTTAAGTCCTAAACAACTTCAAATTGCACTTCGCGAAGTGGGCTATGATATTATCATTGATGCGGAGAATCCTTCGGAAGTACAACAAGAACTACAACAAAAGCACTATCAAGACATAAAAAATCGCACTATTTGGTCAGCCATTCTTACGCTTCCCATTTTTGTATTGGGAATGTTTTTTATGCAATGGGAACCTGGGAAATGGATATCCTTGGTGTTAACTTTTCCTGTCCTCTTTTGGTTCGGTCGTAGCTTTTTTGTCAATGCTTTCAAGCAAGCCAAACACGGTAAGGCGAATATGGATACCTTGGTAGCATTGAGTACCGGAATCGCTTTTGTCTTTAGTATATTCAATACCTTTTTTTCTGTATTTTGGTTGAGCCGTGGTATCAAACCGCACGTTTATTACGAAGCTGCGACAGTGATTATTACCTTTATTTCTTTGGGAAAATTGTTGGAAGAAAAGGCAAAGTCAAATACCTCTTCGGCCATAAAGAAACTGATGGGATTACAACCCAAAACACTAAAAATTATTGAGAATGGGGAAGAAAAAGAAATTCCTATTTCGGCTGTGCAAGTAGGTCAAACTATTTTGGTAAAACCTGGAGAGAAAATTCCTGTAGATGGGTTAGTGTCTAAAGGAAGCTCTTATGTAGATGAAAGTATGATTACGGGGGAACCAGTTCCAGTAGAAAAATCAGATGGTGGAAAAGTATTTGCGGGTACGGTAAACCAAAAAGGTAGTTTTCAATTTACTGCCGAAAAAGTAGGTGGAGAAACCTTGCTTTCCCAAATCATTAAAATGGTACAGGAAGCCCAAGGAAGTAAAGCGCCTGTACAGAAACTGGTTGATAAAATTGCTGGAATATTTGTTCCTATCGTTTTGGGTATATCTATTATTACGTTCATTGTTTGGATGTCAGTTGGAGGCGATAATGCATTTTCACAAGCCTTGTTGACATCTGTAGCAGTATTGGTTATAGCCTGTCCTTGTGCGTTAGGTTTGGCAACACCTACTGCCATAATGGTGGGTATTGGTAAAGGCGCTGAAAATAACATTCTTATAAAAGATGCCGAAAGTTTAGAACTTGGCCATAAAGTGAATGCTGTCATTCTCGACAAAACAGGTACAATTACAGAAGGAAAACCTTTAGTAACTGATATACTTTGGAAGAATAAACTTGAAAATCAAAATCAATACAAGCAAATTCTTTTGGCAATAGAAGCACAATCAGAACACCCTTTGGCGGAAGCAGTAGTCAACCATTTAAAAGATGAAAATATTGAAAAAGCTGAAATTGCTTCTTTTGAAAGTATTACAGGCAAAGGAGTAAAAGCTCAAACAGAAAATGGTTCAAAATACTATGTTGGAAACCATAAATTAATGCTTGAGAAAAATATTCAAATTGATGCTTCCTTGATGCAAACAGCAGAAAGTCTCGAAGAGCAAGCGAAAACAGTCATTTTCCTTGGCAATGAAAAACAAGTGTTGGCAATACTTGCCATTGCAGACAAGATTAAGGAAACTTCAAAAAAGGCCATAGCAACGCTTCAAGAAAGAGGCATTGAGGTCTATATGCTTACGGGAGATAATACTAAAACCGCATCAGCTATCGCAAAACAAGTAGGAATAACAAATTACCAAGGAGAAGTAATGCCTTCTGAAAAAGGCGCTTTTGTTGAGAAATTACAAGGGAAAGGAAAAATAGTCGCTATGGTTGGCGATGGTATTAATGATTCACACGCTTTGGCGCAGGCCAATGTAAGTATTGCAATGGGTAAAGGTTCAGACATAGCAATGGACGTCGCAAAAATGACATTGATAACATCAGATTTACAATCCATTCCCAAAGCATTGGAACTGTCAAAAAGAACCGTGATGGGTATCCGTCAGAATCTATTTTGGGCATTCATCTATAATCTCATTGGTATTCCAATTGCAGCAGGTGTTTTGTATCCCGTAAATGGATTTTTATTGGACCCAATGATTGCAGGAATGGCAATGGCTTTCAGTAGCGTATCCGTGGTTCTAAATAGCTTAAGGCTTAAACGAGTAAAACTTTAATATTAATTATAAATTCAAATACAATGAAAACTTTAAAATTTAAAACAAATATCAATTGTGGTGGTTGTGTATCAAAGGTAACCCCTTTTTTAAACAAGCAAGAAGGTGTAGAAAGTTGGGAAGTGGATACCGCCAATCCTGATAAAATTTTAACCATAGAAAGTGATGGTGCTTCAGTAGAAGATGTTAAGGCTACATTGCAAAAAGTAGGCTTTAAAGCGGAACCTGTAGATTAATATTCGCGTTTTAATATGGTTTATATTTTAATTTTGGTTGTGGTTATTTTGTTTGCCATTCATTTTTATAGAAAGGCGAAACGGCATAGCGTAAAACCATTTCCAGAGCATTGGCACAAATTATTAATGGCGAATGTTCTTTATTATAGAAATCTTTCTAAAGGCAGGCAACTTGTTTTTCAACAAAAAATGATGCAGTTTTTAAGTGAGGTTTATATAGATGGTGTGCAGTTGGAATTGGAAGAATTGGACAAAATTTTAATTGCAGCCAGTGCCGTGATTCCTGTTTTTGGCTTTAAAGAATGGCATTACACTAATTTAAGTGGCATCCTCTTGTATCCAGATAATTTTAATGAAGATATGCAATTTAGTAGTAAGGATAACTCACGTAATATTGGTGGAATAGTGGGGAACGGACGTTTTGAGAAGCAAATGATTTTATCTAAAAAAGCATTGTATCACGGTTTTAAAAACACAACCGATAAAAGTAATACTGGCATACACGAATTTGTGCATCTTATTGATAAGCTGGATGATAGGACAGATGGCGTTCCAGAGCGATTACTAGAACATCAATATGCCATACCTTGGCTGAATTTAATCCATAAGGAAATAGAAGCCATAAACGACAACCATTCTGATATCCGAAAATATGGAGGTACAAATCAGGCTGAATTTTTTGCAGTAGCTTCAGAATATTTCTTCGAGCGTCCAGACTTGCTCAAAAAGAAACATCCAGACCTGCATAAAATGTTGGTTAAATGCTTCAATCAAAAATTAGCAGATCCAATTTAAATTTAGTTTCTATTTAGGAAAGACTAAATCTGTTATTGGTAATCATAAAAAGCAGAAATTTTGTTGTTACAAATAGGTTTAGCATATTCAAAATATCCGCTCGTTGTTTTCTTGATTTTCCTTAAAAGTTTATAACACTATCCAATGCATCATCTGCTTCTTTATGGATGAAATTGGCTTGATAGTTCAAGGTGGTTTTCAAATCACTGTGGCGATACAATTTTTGAAGCATTAAAGGGTGTATTGCATCCCCAGCAATATTCCCAAAACTATGACGAGCGATGTGCATAGTTATTTTCTTATTTATTTTAGCCTTTTTAGAGATTGATTTTAGATTGTCATTAAACCTCTTTGTAGCAGTTTTTCTCTTGTTATATAAATCTTTCGCATTTTCAGGGTCGGCCTTTTTCAATTCAGGAAAAACATAATCATCATCGCTTCTTTTATCTTCTCTATATTGGTCCAGAATCTTCAGTACCTTTTCAGGAATTTTTAATGATAGAAGCTTTGCGTTTTTATGCATTCTATAATGCAGTCTATTGTCATAAATATCTGACCATCTTGTTCGCAAAACATCAGAGACACGCATACCAGCAAAATTGAAACTATACAGCCATACATTTCTAGTATGTGTTTCTATTGGACATAAATTAGTGAGGTTTTCAATTCTTTGAATCTCTAAAATATTCAGTCCAACTTTGGAGGTTTCAGGAAACCTAATCCGAATTTTGTCTGTTCCGAATGGATACAATTCTCGACTTACAATTTTATGCTTGATAGCCCTATTGAACAAAAGCCGGATAAGAACCAAAATATTCATAATCGAGGTTTCTGAAAGAGAATGTTTTACCTTTAAGTTTAGCATTAGCTTTTTAAGATAACGTTCATCTATTTCTTGAAATGAAAGCTGTTTAGTTTTATTGAACCTAATAATAAAACTTACCCAAGCTTTATCCGTAGACAAACGATTTAATTTTTCCGAACTTTCCAAATCGTCAAGATGTTCTTGAGCCAATTCAAAAAAGGTTGAGCTATTTCCAGATGAATAAATTTCTTTCTTTATTTGGTTCGCGGATGCATCTTTATTATCAGATTGCAACATGATAAGTGCTTTATTAGCTTCTGAAAGTTTTTGAGACAGTAAACTATTTAGATTGTCAAAATTGGAGTTTGATTTTTTTACACGAATGTTCTTTTCGTCCCAATCTTCCAATTCAATATAATGGCCTATGTATTGGTATGTTGATTTACGATTTTTTGTGATGCGAATAGCAAGAGGGTAAAGACCTTCTTTATTCGACTTTTTGCGAAGAACTATTTTTGCGTTTGATGACATTGTTACCTGTTTTTAATACGAAAGTCAAATCAGGTACAACATTTGGTTCTAGAACCAGTATAAAGATACAATATTATTGGGTTCTTTGGGTACAACATAGGTACAACAAATACTGAAATCAATTGATATTAGATGATATCAAATTAAATGTAAAATCACTTAAACAATTGAAAATGAATGACTTTGATATTGTTTGGGCAAATATACGCTAGACTTAGGATCTAGTGCCGCGAGGTGTGGGAGTTCGAGTCTCCCCGCCTGTACAAAAAGAAAAAGCTTCTCAATTATTTGAGAAGCTTTTTTAATTATAAATGCTATTAATCTTAGGCTAAATTTTAATCAATTTAGAAGTTAATACTTGTCCTTCGTTATTTTTTATCTTAACTAGATAAATACTATCATTTAATTCTGATATATCAAACGATTTATTTTGAGTAAATTCTCCTTTAAATGTTTTTACAAGTTTTCCTGTTAAATCATAAATTCTTAATTCATTAGCATTTTTATTAATGTTAAACGAATTGTTTACAGGGTTTGGATAAATTTTAAATGATAAACTCAACTCTTCGTTTTCAACAGATAATGTTGGAGCTTTATTACCATACATTTTAAATTGTCCTGCAGCAACTGTTATTGGATTAGTAACACTTGTAACATTAATAAAAGTACTTCCTGTAGCATCCATTAAATCATACCAATCTCCTGTATATGGAAAATTTGGCGTAATGTTTTGAGAGTTAACATCAAAGTTTGCTAAAATAACCACATCTTTAAGTTGTGTTGATGGCAATGCATCATCTTTAATTAAGATGGTTGGAGTTAAGTTGCCTGAGTTAATTGTATAATCACCTTCAAAAACAGCTTCATTTATTTTTAGATAATTAATTCTAGACCAATCATTGTAAATTTTATTTCTATTAGAATTAGCAAGCCAATTTTCAGACCACTGAGGTTGTGGTTTTGTGTCTAACTTACAATCACCATCTGTCCCGCCAGGTTCATTAACAGTACCATTATTACAAGTAAAAATAGAATTTTGCATACCTAAGTCACCAAAATGCCAAATCATTTTAGGCCCAGGAACTGCTAGACTAACTGCACCAAGTGCAGACATTCTTGATAAAGCTATATTTAGATTTTTAACATCATGAGATGAATTTGTTGAGTTACCAAACTGTAAATTTTTATACATTAACCGTTCCTCATCATGACTTTCAGGGTAGCCAATAATACGAGCTCCTAAAAATGAAGGACGTGATTTATGACCAATCCCATTAATGTTATTATTAGAATTAAAACCCATTGTAAGCTGGTTATATGGATCTGTCATTTTCCCCCACATCATCACACCTTTACCCTCACTATATCTGTAATTAGCCCATTCTTTTTCTTCGTTTTCACTACCTAAATGTTCAAAAATCACATAATGATCTGGATCTAATAACCATGAATAATCTGCATACTCTTTTAAAATAGCAACTCTGTCAGCTTGATAAGAATTTGTACAACCTTGATCATTAGCTGTACAATTTTGAGTAAAACCTTTAGTTAAATCCCAACGAAATCCGTCTATTTTAAATTCTTCAATCCAATGTTTAATAACACGTTTAACATAATCTTTAGTTCTTGGGTTAGAGTGATTATAGTCACTTCCTACGCTATAACTATGTCTTGCTACAGTATTAAAGTATGGGTTTTCTGTACTTGGATCTCCCCATCCATCATTATCAGGATCGTTCATCCACATTCTAACCATAGGGCTTCTACCAAAAGCGTGATTTAATGCGACGTCAAAAATTACTGCTATACCATTTTGATGGCACACATCAATTAATTCTTTTAGCTTATTTTCAGTACCATAAAATTTATCTAAAGCCATATGAAAAGCTGTGTTATAACCCCAACTTTCATTGCCTTCAAACTCCATTACAGGCATTAATTCAATAGCATTAATATTTAAGTTTTTGAAATAGTCAATTCTGTCAATTAAATCTTGATAGTTTCTATCTACATCAAAATCTCTTACTAAAACCTTATAAACGATTAAGTCTTCTTTTTTAGGTTTATTAAAATTTGTGACTTGCCAGTTATATGGTGTTTGCCCTGTTTGTAATACTGTAACTTCTCTTTCTTGTCCAGCAGGATATGTTGGCATATTTGGATAAGAGGCAGCAGGAATGTATGGATCATCAAATGGAGACAAAACCAAAGTAGAATAAGGATCAGCTGTTTTTACCAAAGCAGGTGAGTTAGCTAATGGAGTCTTGTCAGCAACCCAATACTGATAAGTTTCAATTTGTCCAGGTGTTAAACCAGTTAATGTTATCCAAAATTTATTGTTCCTGGTTGGATCTTTTTTCATTGCATATGCCGAAGTAGGTTGCCAGTTATTAAAACTACCTGCTAAATAAACAAAATCTTTTCCAGTAGCATATAAGACTAATACAGCTTCTGTATTGCTTAAATATGTTATGCCATCTTGATAGGTTGTTGGCATTATGCCAATATTAGAGCCAGGATCTATTAACACCGAAAATTCTTTAGTAATAGTATCTCCATTAAGTGTGACTTCTAATTTATAATTTTGATTTTCGGTAATATTATTATGAGCATATGAGTATGAAGCAATATTAGATTGTGAGTTTATTATTGATCCGTTGGATTTAAGAACATAATTTGCATTGCCACCAATATTACTAGCGCTTATGGATAGATTACTGCCTGAAGTTAATATTGTAGTAGAATTTTGAGCAGGATTACCCATTGTTACTCTAAAAGAACCAACATCGACTAAAACATCTTGAGATTTTTTGTCTCCTGTACCATCTTTTGCTTTAACTAAAAAGCCTATTCTTCCAATATTTGTTCTACTATAAAATGCAGTAGGAGTAAAAGTTAGAGTATAGGTGTCGTTTCCGCTATTATAAGTTAAACGATTGGCTTCGTTCGAATTTGTCCAAGTGCCATTTGTAGGACAATCTTGTTGATTTGATAGGTTTAAATCATAAGACCATGACCATAAATATAGCGCATTACCAGTAACTCCCCATGTTGCTTCATTTATGCTATTGCCATTAATAGTTAATGTAATAGCATCTGTTTCTTCAAAAACTGTTGGAGTAATTGAATATGTTATTGTTTGTTGTTGAGAATAAACAACCGTAGAAAATAGAAAGAATATTAAAAATATTTTTTTAATCATAGCAAATATTTTTTAATTGAAAAAGGGCTGATGTGTACTATCAGCCCTTTAATTTTTTATAATATTATTATTGAACTTTATTTAATTTATAAGTCCCATTGGCTAAATCTAGTTTAACTCTATATAAACCAGCAGTAACAGCAATATTGTCTCCACCATCATCTAAAGTGCCATCTGCACCAGTATCACCATAATTAGTTCCCCAATCATTATTGACTCTAAATTTAATTTCACCTGCGACAAAAGTTGCTATATCACCAACCCAAACATCAGGTTCAGTTTCTGTCAAGGCAAAATCTGGAGTTGCTCCCCAATTATTATAACCAGACCCAACAACTCCCCATACATCATCAGTATCTATTGAGTATGTACCAGCATTAAAGTCTAAAGAAATAGTATAATGTCCTGCTGTCACAGCAATATTGTCTCCACCAGCATCTAATGTACCATCTGCACCAGTATCACCAAAATCTGTTACCCAAGTATTGTTCATTCTAAACTTAATATCACCAGTTAGAAGCTTTACACCAACTTTAAAAGTATCTGTTGTATAATCGTAATAAAATTTAGCATCTGGACCAGCATTTCCCCAATCATTATAACCAGAGCCAACTACTCCCCACGAAAATGCTTCCATAGTATAAGTGTTGTTGCTTAAGTTTAAAGTAATTTTATAATTACCAGCAGTAACAGCTATATTATCTCCTCCAGCGTCTAAAGTCCCATCAGCACCAGTATCTCCAAAATTATTTCCCCAATCATTATTTTCTCTAAACTTAATTTCGCCTGTTACTAAAGTTACATAAGCTACAAATACATCTGCAGTACTAGTTGTATAGAATACACCATCTGCAAAAGCTCCCCAATTATTATAACCAGAACCAACAACTCCCCAAGTTGAAGGTGTTATTCCGCTTCCACCACCTGTATTTTCTAATAACTCAACTGAAATGGTTTTTACATCAGAAAATACTTCTGTTGAACCTCCATTACCAACATAAGCTCTTAACCTTACAGAAAATGCTCCTGTATTTGGTTCAGCTGTATTTGGATTTGCATCCAAACCAGCTTCTGTAGCAATACTCATCATTTGACCTATAGTAACAGCAAGTTCGTTTCCGTTTGTAGAACCTAAGACTACTAAATCACTAAAATCACCCATAATGGAGCGTTGTAGCTCATAAGTAATATTTGTTGGAACTTCAAAATCAGCATTATTCCAAGTAAATCTTTCTGCTAAATTACTGGCAGTTCCAGTAGTTAATATATAGTTAGCTTGAGTAGAGTTCGTGAAAACAAAACCTTCAGTTTCTTGTGCTATAAAAACAACATCATCTTGAGTTTCGCAAGAATTAAAACCTAATAAGGCTATAATTAATAATCCTAAAATTTTTAAATTTTTCATTTGTTTATTTTTTTTAATATCCTTCATTTTGTTGCAAGTTGGTATTTATACCTAAATCTGTAGCAGGAATTGGCATAACATCTCTAAAACTTTCAGTTGTTACTCCTTGTGCTACGTTTCCTTTCCAAGGCCAAATACCTTGACTAGAAAATTGTCCAAATCTTATTAAGTCAGTTCTTCTATGAGCTTCCCAGAATAATTCTCTAGAACGTTCTGATAAAATGAAATTTAAAGTTAAATCTGACTGTGTAATATTTCCTGTTGAATTGCCATAAGCTCTAATTCGTAGTTGATTAATATAAGTAACAGCATTTGCAGCAGAGCCTCCACCACCTCTTATATATGCCTCAGCATACATTAAATATGCATCTGCTAATCTAAACATTGGAAAATCTGTATCAGCAAAATCACCAGTAGAGTCCGAACCCTGTACACCATTTACATCTACGTTTCTAAATTTTTCAATTGCAAAACCATTTGTAAAAGGTGAAACATTTGCAATTGCTTTTGTTTGACCATCTGTATAAAATAATGCTCTACCATCTGCTGAATTTTCTTCTCCTGGAAATTGCTCAACAAAAGTTGCAGTAGTTCTAACTCCAGCCCAACCACCATTAATCCCGTAGTTAGAAGGTGTCATACTCCCTCCAACAGGTGCGTGTACTAAAAATGTCATACCACCAAATGATTGAGTATTTAAACCATCAAAAGCAATTGGAAAAATAACCTCAGTTTGAGTGCCATTTGTATTATTATCTGCTAAGAATAAATGGTAATATGGATTTGTTGAAATAGAATAACCAGCTCCAATTACTTTATTTGTATACGTAATTACATCTGAGTAGCGAGGTGTAGTTGTATATACTTCAGCATTTAAATAGAGTTTTGATAAAAGCATCCAAACAGCACCTTGGTCAGCACGACCATATTCGTTTTGTCTTGCTGGTACTATTTCATTTTCTATAGCTAACAGTTCAGATTCTACATAATCAAATAAATCTGCTCTTTGTATTTGTGGTGGTAAAAATGCTCCAATAGGGTCATTTTCTGTTACAAATGGGACATTAGCAAATAAATCCATTGCATGCCAGTAAGTTAAAGCTCTCATAAAGCGAGCTTCAGCTCTGTAATCTTGAATTTCTGCTCTTAATGCAGCATCAACACCTCTTGCATCTAATTTAGCATCTGTTGTTTGACGTAAAAACTCATTTGTTAATGCTACTTGATAAAATAATCTACTGTACATAGTACGAATAAACTCATTACCTGATGTCCATGTTTGTGCATGTAAATCTTTTATAGTTCCATCATTCCAACCAATTATTGCTTCATCAGTTGTAAGTTCTTGCATTTTCCAATACAATCTTAAGTAGTTGGAAAATCCTTCATCTAAACCAGATAAATCTGCGTCACCAGCTGGACCTTGTTGCCCACTTAAAGAAATTCCTGCATATATTTTAGCTAAAAATGCTTTGTATGCTGCTGGGTCTTCAAAAACAGCATCAGCAGTAAGACGATTGTCTTCTGGTTGCAAATCTAGATTGCTTTCACATGATTGAATAAATCCAATCATTATAAAGGCAAAAAAGACTGTTTTAATTATTCTTAACATAGCTTTGTGTTTAATATTATTAATTTTCATATTAAAATGTGAAATTTAATCCTAGCACATACATTTGTGGTCTTGGATAAAAATTGTTATCTATTCCGTTTGATATTTCTGGATCTAATCCATCATATTTAGTTATTGTAAGTACATTAGTAGCTGTAAGTGAAGCTCTAAATGTTATTTTCTCTCCAGGAACTAAATAGCCTATAGAAATGTTATCTAGTTTAACAAAGTCTGCACGCTGTAAATATAAATCTGAGAATAGATTTTGATTATTGAAGTTTGTAGACAGAACACTAACATGGGCATTTGGATAGTAATTACCAGGAGCATTATTAACTGTAGTAATATTACCTCTGTCTGAAGCAACATTATTATACATATAGTTACCAAAACTACCTCTGAAGGTAAAACTAAAGTCTAAATTTTTATATGTTAATGTGTTTGTTAATCCTGCAAAAACATCAGGCGAAGCCTTTTTATAGGCTTGCTTATCAGCTTCAGTAATTTGATTATCACCATTTACATCTACATAAGCACCTTCAATTGGGTTACCAGCATTATCATAAACTTGTCTAAACACATAAAATGTAGATGGATCTAAACCTTCTCTCCATAGTTGAATGTTATTACCAACACCACCAGAGATGCCTCCTTGAGCAATTAAAAAGTTTGGATCATTACCTAAAGATAATTTTGTGATTTTGTTTTCTTGTAATGTAACATTAACTCCTAAATCCCAATTGAAATTTTCAGATTTTGCTAATTCGCCATTTAAGCTTAATTCAATACCCTTACTTAATACAGAACCTACATTTGTAGTCAATAAATCTGAAAGGTTTGAACCTGCAGGAGTTGGTACAGTTGCTAATAAATCCTCAGTTTCTCTGTAATAAGCATCAACAGTACCTGTTAATCTGTCATTGAAAAATCCGAAATCTAATGCTAAGTTATATTGTGAAGTTTCTTCCCATTTTAAGTTTTCATCAAACTCTTCTGGGCGTAAGGTATTAACAAATATATCGCCAATTTGAACACTTGCATCATTTCTACCAGGAGTGTAAACTCCTAAGTATCCATAATTTGCTCCAATTTCTTGTTGACCAGTTTTTCCCCAACCAGCTCTTAATTTTAAACTAGAGAAGAAAGAATCTTTTAAAAAATCTTCGTTTGTTAATTTCCAGCCTAAAGATACACCTGGAAAACTACTCCATCTATTTTTAGGTCCAAATCTAGATGATCCATCGCGTCTGTAACTAGCAGAAATAAGATATTTATCTGCTATATCAAAACTAACACGTGCAAAATAAGATTCTAAAGCATTTCTATTAATTACAGGGGTTCTAACTACTAATGTCGTAGCTGTTTCTGTTTCTGTTTGTTTAGATTTAATAAAGAATTCTTGATAAGAATGTCCAGCAGTTAAATCAATTTTAGCATTTATTAACTCTAGATTATTTTTGTAGTTAAAGTAAAAATCTAGTAAAGTATTACGATTGAACCCTGAATAGAAGTTTTTATAAGGAAAACTAGCTGAATTAGTTGGTCTAGCTGCATTAAACTGCTTTCCATTTAATTCAGAATAATCTATTCCAGCATTTAGATTAAAGGTTAATTCTTTTAAAAACCAAAACTTATAGTCTAAATTAAAATTTGTAATGTTTCGTTTATTTCTAGCTCTATTATTATTGTTTTCTAAAGTGAAAACAGGATTAATAGGAGCTAAATTTTCTCCTGTATACTGAAAATAAGTGCCATCGGCATTGTAAACTGATTGAGTTGGATCGAATGCTACCGCAGCTCCAATGGCTCCATTGTCAGCATATTTGTTATCATCTAAAATGCCTTTTGTTGTTAATGTTAACTTAAGGTCATTATTTAATAAACGTTGCACAAACGAAAGGTTTAATGCATTACGCTCATATAAATCACCAGTTAAAACACCTTGTTGCGAAGTATGATTATAATTAATACGATAATTAAAATTCTCATACCCTTTAGATACAGTTAAATTATGAATTGCTCCAATAGCTGTTTGGTAAATTTCTTTTTGCCAGTTAGTATTTGAATTTCCAAGTAAACTTGCATTATAGTTTGTATCTGTTTCAGCAATTGCTCTAAACTGAGTCGCATCTAAAACATCTACATAATCATTAACCTGTGAAGAAGAAGCCTTTAAATCATACTCAAATTTAATTGGAGTATTTGCGCTTCCCTTTTTAGTAGTAATTAATATAACACCATTAGATGCTCTAGAACCATAAATAGCTGTTGCAGATGCATCTTTTAAAACCACAAAATCTTCAATGTCATTTGGGTTAATTGCGTTTAATTGATTTCTCACACCCTGAACACCTCTTTGATCTAAAGGTAATCCATCAACAACAATCAATGGAGAGTTGTTAGCAGATAAAGATGCACCACCTCTAATTCTAATTTCTGATCCACCACCTGGAGCACCATTATTAGAAGTTACACGAACACCTGCAGATTTACCAGCCAACAGTTGTTCTGGCGAAACAATAGCTCCTTTATTAAATTCTTCTGTTGAAATTTTTTCAACTGCCCCAGTTGCATCTTGCTTTGTTGTTGAACCATATCCAATTAATACAATCTCATCTAGTTGAGCTGCATCTTCGGTTAAGGTTACATTTAATTTTGATTGTCCGTTATAAGTTATTTCTTGAGTCTTAAAGCCTACGTAAGAAAAAACTATAACGTCACCCGATTTAGCAGATATAGTATAATTTCCGTCAAAGTCTGAAGTTGTTCCAACAGAAGTGCCTTTGACTAAAATATTTACACCTGGTAAAGGTAATGCGTTAGCTTTATCGGTTACAGTACCAGAAACTGTTGATTGAGCCAACAGTATTGAGGGTATAAAAAAGAGTAGTACCAATAAGCTATTTAAAAATGTTTTCATACAATATTTTTAAAGTTAGTTGCTTTTAATTATTTCGTTATATTTTCACTTCTAGCTATAAACTTATGTAAATTTTATGTTAATTTTTGGCTAGCTCAATTTTATGTTTTTACGAAAACGTTTTCGTGTTGACAACTTTTTTAAATTGCTAGTTTTTGACGAAAATATTACCGAATTATTAATAAAATAATACCTTTATTGTCGTGTTTGGAATTAAAATGGTTGAAATGCAATAATTTAATAATCAATTTCAGGCAAGATTTACTCCTTTTATATATCATTTTAATGAAGAAAAAAATAACATTAAAGCAAATAGCAAGAGAACTAGATGTTTCAATATCAACAGTTTCAAAAGCGTTACGGAATAGTATTGAAATAAGTGAAGATACTAGAGAAAAAGTTCAGGCTTTTGCCAAGCTATATAATTATAGACCTAATAATATTGCGTTAAGTCTTAAAAACAGAAAAACAAAAACGATTGGAGTTATAATTCCAGAAATAGTACACCATTTTTTCTCAAAGGTAATTCGAGGTATTGAGCAAGTTGCAAACAAACGTGGATATAATGTAATTGTTGGTTTATCTAACGAATCGTTTGATAAAGAAGTGATTAATATACAAATGCTAGCAAATGGTAGTATTGATGGCTTTATTTTGTCAATTTCTAAAGAGACATTATTGCAACAAGATTATCACCATTTTAAAGAAACAATTAGCCAAGGGATGCCAATTGTTATGTTTGATAGAGTAGTTAATGAAATAGAATGCGATAAAGTTATCATTGACGATTTAAAAGGCTCTAAAAATGCAGTAAGCAAACTATTATCTAATGGGTGTAAACATGTTGCTATTATTACCACTAAAGACTATGTTAGTGTCGGGAAGTTAAGAACTCAAGGCTATTTAGAAGCATTAGAAGATTATAAAATGAGTCCAAACTCTAACTTAATATTAAAAGTAGACGACGAATTAGTTTCAGAAGATCATTTAATATCTCTAGAATCTGAAATAGAACAATTATTTTTAAATAATAAAAAAATAGATGGTGTTTTTGCTGTAAACGAACTCTATGCTATTATAGGAATGAAAGTAGCTAGAAAACGTGGACTGAGGATACCAGATGATATTCAGTTTATTGGTTTTACCGATGGTGTATTGTCAAAACACGCTACACCAAGCCTTACAACTGTTAGTCAGCATGGTCAAGAAATGGGCGAAAAAGCCGCAGAATTATTAATAGAAAAATTAGAGCACGAAGACCAAGAGGAACAGTATCAAACAGTAGTTATAGAGACAGAATTAATAGAAAGAAATTCAACCAAATAGAAAATTAATATTGCAAATTTAAAAACTTTACTATCTTTATCCCATAATCAAAACTTATATTTTCACTTCTACTAATAAGTTTTGATAAGTAATATCGCTTATCAATAGTATTAATTTAAACATACTATAGATGAAAAAGCGCACACTAGGATTTTGGGAAATCTGGAACATGAGTTTCGGTTTTTTAGGAATTCAATTTGGTTTTGCCTTACAAGGAGGCTTTATGTCTCGAATATTTCAAACATTAGGAGCTGAAAAAGACGCCATTCCTTTATTATGGATTGCTGCGCCTTTAACAGGCTTGCTTGTTCAGCCCATAATTGGGTATCTAAGCGATAGAACTTGGAGTATTAAGTGGGGAAGACGCAGGCCATATTTTCTCATAGGAGCTATTTTAAGCTCTCTAGCTTTATTTTTTGTACCATACTCTCCTGCGCTTTGGATTGCAGCAGGATTTTTATGGGTTTTAGATGCATCCATTAACATATCAATGGAACCGTTTAGAGCGTTAGTAGCCGATAAACTACCAAACTCTCAGCGTTCATATGGGTTTGTTGTACAAACATTAATTATTGGAATAGGAACTTGGATTGCTAGTAATTTACCTTGGTTAGTTTCTAAACTCGGCGTTAGTGATTCTGCACCTTTTGGAGTAGTGCCTATGTCAGTGAAAATTGCATTTGCGATTGGTGCTTTTGTGTTTTTGATTAGTATATTATATACTGTCTTTACAACTACAGAGTATCCTCCAGAAGATATGGAAGAGTTTGAACGTGAAAAGGCTAAAAAAAATAATTTTATTCCTGATATTTTAAATAATATTGGAAGTATGCCTCTTACAATGAAAAAGCTAGGTGTTATTCAGTTCTTTTCATGGTTTGCCTTTTTTACTATGTGGAGTTTAGCAAATCCTGCTTTAACAGAGCACGTTTATAAAACACCAGCACCAATTGAGACAGCATATGATATGAATTTGCCTGCTCAAGCTCAAGCTTTTGATATAGCAAATACTGCATTTCAAAAATCTTCAAATTTAGTTGGTTCTGCGATGGGTATTTATGGTTTGTCTTCAATGGCATTTGCCTTATTACTAGTTTTATATACATCAAAAAGGAACATAAATCGTAAGCTAGTTCATATGTTTTCTTTGATATTTGGTGGACTAGGATTTATTTTAATGAATTATGCATCACCTGAAAATTTAATGTACTGCTTTATACTTATTGGTTTTGCTTGGGGAAGTATCTTATCAATGCCTTATGCAATGTTATCAAGTTCTGTAGACCCTAAAAAAATGGGTGTTATTATGGGAATCTTCAATATGTTTATTGTAATACCACAAATTATTGCAGCTCTTGGAGGTATTAATTTTATTTCTGGGCTTTTAGGTGAAGAAGCAATAAATGCAATGACAGTAGCAGGTATAAGTTTAATTATTGCTGGTTTATGTAATTTGTTAATCACTAATAAAAATGCAATTTCATATCAAGCAGAAGAACTATAAAAATGAGTAAAAAAGCATTTATATTCGATTTAGATGGAGTAATAGTTGATACTGCGAAGTATCATTTTTTGGCATGGAAAAAATTAGCAAATAGCATAGGTGTCGATTTTTCTGAAGTTCAAAACGAACAGCTAAAAGGAGTTAGTAGAGTTAAATCGCTCGAAAAGATTTTGGCTTGGGGCAATAAAAGTATTAGTGAAGATGAGTTTATGGAACTTATGGCTTTAAAAAATGACGATTATTTAAGCTATATCAATAAAATGGACGAAAATGAAATTCTTCCAGATGTAACTAAAATATTAGATTTTTTAATACAAAACAATCAACCTATTGCGCTAGGTTCCGCAAGTAAAAATGCAAGAGAGATTTTAAAAAAAGTAAACTTATTTAAAAAGTTTGATACAATCGTTGATGGTAATGATGTTACAAAAGCAAAACCCAATCCTGAAGTATTTTTAAAAGCAGCAAAGCAATTAAATTGTCTGCCAAAAGATTGTATTGTTTTTGAAGATTCTCTCGCAGGTGTTAAGGCAGCTAATATTGCAAGTATGATATCAGTAGGTATAGGAGAAAAAAGTGTACTTAAAGAAGCAGATTATGTGTTTAATGATTTTACTGAGGTAAGTACAGAATTTTTAAAAGAATTAATTAATAAATGAATTTGTTATTCCTAATGAAAGTGAGAATCTCAATTTGAGAGACTCTCTAATCATTAAGAATTACAAGACGAAATAAATCAAATGAATCAAGATTATATACAACCAAATAATTGGTCAATTATTGAGGAAGGCTTTAATACTGAAAACGTAAAGTCATCTGAAAGCTTATTTAGTATTGGTAATGGTGCCATGGGACAACGTGCTAATTTTGAAGAGCAATATTCAGGACCAACATTTCAAGGAAGTTATATTGCAGGAGTTTATTATCCAGATAAAACAAGAGTAGGTTGGTGGAAAAATGGCTATCCTGAGTATTTTGCTAAAGTGCTTAATGCGCCAAGTTGGATTGGGATAAACGTTTTTGTAAATGGAGAAGCCCTAGACTTATTTACTTGCAAAAAAGTTGAAAACTTTCGTAGAGAGCTTAACATGAAAGAAGGTTGGTTATCTCGTAGTTTTTTAGCAACACTACAAAACAATATAGAAATAGAAGTTAAAGCAAAACGTTTTTTAAGCTTAGATATTGATGAAGTTGGAGCAATACAATATCAAATCACACCTAAAAATAGTAATGCAGAAATTACATTTCAACCGTATTTAGATTCTGGTATTACAAATGAAGACAGCAACTGGGATGATAAGTTTTGGGATACTAAAAATGTAAGTCATGAGAAAAATCAAGCTTTTATAGAAGCTAAAACAATGAAAACAAATTTTCACACTTGTACTTTTATGGAGTCTAGTGTGTTTATTAATGGAGAAGCAGTTTCAAATCAGCCAACAACTAATTCTCAAGTTAATTATGTGTCTTTTAGTTATAAGCAAGCTGTTAGTAAAGGAGAAACTTATGCAATTCATAAATTTGGAGGTTATACTGTAGACAGAAATCATGATAAAGCAAAACTTGTTTCAGCTGCAAAAGCAATATTAGAAAAGACAAGTAAATTAGGTTTTAATGGTTTGTTAGAAATGCAAAAGCATGCATGGGCAAACATTTGGAACATGTCAGACATAACTATTAATGGTGATGTAAAAGCACAGCAAGGTATTCGTTTCAATATTTTTCAACTTAATCAAACGTATTTAGGAAAAGATTCAACTTTAAATATTGGTCCAAAGGGATTTACAGGAGAAAAATATGGAGGCTCAACCTATTGGGATACTGAAGCATATTGCATTCCATTTTACATGGCAACTAAAGATCAAAATGTAGCAAGAAGTTTGCTGGAGTACAGATATAATCATTTGCAAAAAGCCATTGAAAATGCTGAAAAATTAGGATTTAAAAACGGAGCTGCTTTGTATCCAATGGTTACTATGAACGGAGAAGAATGCCATAACGAATGGGAAATTACTTTCGAAGAAATACATCGTAATGGAGCCATTGCTTTTGCCATTTTTAACTATTATAGATACACAGGAGACTATAGTTACATTCCAGAAAAAGGACTAGAAGTTCTTATAGGAATAGCTCGATTTTGGCATCAACGCGCTACATTTTCAACCGATAAAAACAAATATGTAATTCTTGGTGTTACTGGCCCAAATGAATATGAAAACAATGTAAATAATAATTTTTATACCAACTATATTGCTAAATGGTGTATAAACTATACGTTAGAAAACATTGATAGAATAGAGTCTGATTATGCTTCAGATTATACACGAATTATGAATAAAGCAAAACTTTCTAAAACTGAATTGCAGCAATGGAAGAAAGTTGCTGATAATATGTATTTCCCGTATTCCGAAAAGCATAACGTATACTTGCAGCAAGATGGGTTTTTAGACAAAGAACTTATTACTGTTGCCGATTTAGATAAATCGCAACGACCAATTAACCAAAAATGGTCATGGGATAGAATATTACGTTCGCCATATATAAAACAAGCAGATACTTTACAAGGTTTTTACTTTTTTGAAGACCAATTCACAACTGAAGAATTAGAGCGTCATTTCGATTTTTATGAACCATTTACAGTTCATGAGAGTTCATTATCTCCTTGTGTACATAGTATTCAGGCTGCTAAATTAGATAGAATGGAGCAAGCTTATACTTTTTATTTGCGTACCTCTCGATTAGATTTAGACGATTATAATCATGAAGTAGAAGAAGGTTTACACATTACCTCAATGGCTGGAACCTGGATGAGTATTGTTGAAGGTTTTGGAGGAATGCGTGTAAAGAATAACTCCTTAAGTTTTGAGCCTAAAATTCCAAAACAGTGGGAAGGTTATTCATTTAAAGTAAACTTCAGAAATCAAATTTTAAAAGTGAATGTATGTCAAAAGGACACAAAATTTGAATTAGAAGGCGATGCAGATTTAGACATTTTTGTTAAAGACAAAAAAGTGAGAATCTCTCCTAATAATTTAGTAACCATATAATATTATGAAACTTCCATAACTATAATTTTACAACTAATCGAAAGATTAAAAGGAAGTAACATATGACCAATAAAAAAAACAAACATCAACACATGAAATCAATTATTAAAGTAGTCATTTTGTTGTTTAGTATTTCTATTTTTTCTCAAGTAGAAAAAATAGAACCACCTTTTTGGTGGAGTAATATGAAAAATCCTGAATTACAACTAGTAGTTTATGGTAATAACATTGCTAAATATGACGTGTCAATTTCCGATAACATTAAAATAATTAATGTCAGAAAAACAGAAAATCCTAACTATCAATTTATAACTGTTAGTACAGAAAACATTAATCCAGGAAACATAAATATTACGTTTTCAGAAAAAGGTAAAAAAATACAAACATTAGCTTACGAGTTTAAACAAAGAAGAGAAAACTCATCAATTCGTGATGGATTCGATTCAAGTGATGCCATGTATTTAATAATGCCAGATCGATTTGCAAACGGAAACCCAAATAATGATAGTACAGCAGATACAGTTGAAAAAGCTGATAGAACTAATCCAGGTGGAAGACATGGAGGAGATATTCAAGGAGTAATTGATCATTTAGATTATATAAACGACCTTGGTTTTACATCACTTTGGAGTACGCCATTGTTAGAAGATAATGAGCCAGTATATTCATATCATACTTATGCACAAAGCGATTTGTATAAAATTGATTCTCGTTTTGGGACTAATGAAGATTATAAACGTTTAGCTAGCGAAATGCACAAACGTGACATGAAGCTTATCATGGATTATGTAACCAATCATTGGGGAAGTAAGCACTGGATGATTCAAGATTTACCAACTAAAGATTGGATTCATTATTGGGAAAATGGTGAAAAAGGGTTTCAGCGAAGTAGTTACAGAATGTCTACACAATTTGACAGTAATGCTTCACAACACGATTCACATGCTTGTATGGATGGATGGTTTGATACTACAATGCCAGATATGAATCAAAGCAATCCTTTGTTATTAAAATATATTACTCAGAATGCAATTTGGTGGATAGAATATGCAGATTTAGATGGTTTTAGAGTAGATACTTATTCCTATAATGATAAAGAAGCTATTGCAAAATGGACAAAAGCGATTATGGATGAGTATCCAAATTTTAATATTGTAGGCGAAGTTTGGATGCATAACCAATCTCAAATGGCATATTGGCAAAAAGATAGTAAAGTTGGAGCTATAGATAGTTTTAATTCTAATTTACCAAGTGTTATGGATTTTACACTTCATGATGCTGTTACAGTAATGTTCAATGAAGAAGAAAAATGGTCATGGGATAAAGGAATGATTCGTGCTTACGATAATTTTACTAATGACTTTTTGTATCCTGATATCAATAATATTTTAGTTTTTGCTGGTAATCATGATACCAATAGAATTAACGAAATCTATAAAAGTGATATAAATAAATACAAATTAGTAATGTCGTTAATTGCTACAGTTAGAGGAATTCCGCAGTTTTATTATGGAGATGAAATAGGAATGCTTGGAGATAAAAATGCAAAAGGAGATGGCGATATTCGTCGTGATTTTCCTGGTGGATGGCAAGGTGATGCAATTAATGCGTTTACAGCACAAGGAAGAACTGATTCACAAAACAGCTATTATAATTTCACAAAAAAATTATTCAATTGGAGGAAATCTAAAGATGTAATACACAATGGTAAAACAATGCAGTTTGTGCCACAAAATAATGTGTATGTATATTTTAGATATAATGATTCTGAACGTGTAATGGTTGTTTTAAATAATAGTACTGATGCGCAATCATTAGAGTTAAGTCGTTTTGCTGAAATGATAAAAGAATCAAAATATGGGCAAGAGATTCTTTCAGGTAAAGAAATTAAATTTAATGGCACTTTAAAAGTTGAAGCCAAATCATCAATGATTATAGAATTGAAATAATGATTAAATATATCTGGATATCGGTTTGTTTTATTGTATTTGTTTCTTGCAAAGAGACTAAAACTGTTTCGGTAAAAAATGAATTTAATGATATAAAATCATCTGAAGTTTTAGATATAAATATTAGTTCTGGTAAGATATTTAGAGTAGAAAAATTCCCTTCAAATTACATTACACCAAGAAATATAGACGTATGGTTGCCTCACAACTATACGAGTAATAAAAAATATTCAGTCTTATATATGCATGATGGTCAAATGTTGTTTGACTCATTAAAAACATGGAATAAACAAGAGTGGATGGTAGATGAGGTCTCATCAAAGTTAATGGATGATAACTTAACAAACGATTTTATTGTTGTTGCTATATGGAATATTTCTGAGATAAGATGGCAAGATTATTTTCCACAAAAAGCTTTAGATTATATTCCAGAACAAGTTAAAGACTCTATTATACAAAAAGCTAAATCGAACAATTTTAATTTAAATCTAAATGCAGATAATTATTTAAAGTTTATCACTTCAGAATTAATGCCTTATGTTAATTCTAACTATTCAGTTTTTGCTACAAAAGAGAAAACGTTTATTGCAGGCTCTAGCATGGGAGGATTAATTTCTATGTATGCTTTATGTGAATATCCTGAGCATTTTTCAGGTGCTGCTTGTATTTCAACACATTGGCCAGGTGTAGTTCCGTCACAAACCAACGTATTTGCAAATGCGATTTTTAAGTATATGAAAGATAAACTTCCTGACTCAAAAACGCATAAATTATATTTCGATTTTGGCACAGAAACATTAGATCAGTATTACCCTCAATATGAAGAAACTGTTAATGCAATTTTTCATGAAAAAGGGTATAATGATACCAATTTTAGAAATTTGAAGTTTAAAGGTGAAAACCATTCTGAAGCTGCATGGCAAAAACGATTAGATATTCCACTAACTTTTTTATTAGGTAAATAAATGTATAAATATTTAAATATTATTTCGCTTTTCACTATTGTTCAGTTCTCATTTGGGCAGAATGTTAATCGAAACATATCTAATGTTGAAAAAACCAATAATGGAGTAGAAGTAGTAGTAAACGACGGTGTTTATAAAATTCAGTTTTATACTTCTAAAATTGTAGAAACCACTTTCATTCCTAATGGTGAAGATTTTAATTCAAATTCGCATGCAGTTGTTTTACAACCCGAAAAAGTAGCTCTTGAGTTTAAAGATTTAAACGATAGAATAGTACTTCATTCAAATGGAATAACTGTTAATATTCAAAAAAAACCATTTCAAATTTCGTACTGGTTTAATGGCAAGCCTATTATTTCAGAAAAAGAAGGTTATACTAAAATTGAATCTGGCGAGTCCATTCAATTTAACCTTACTAAAGATGAAGTTTTATATGGAGGAGGAGCAAGAGCTTTAGGTATGAACAGAAGAGGCAACAGGCTTCAGCTTTATAATAGAGCACATTATGGCTATGAAACGCGTAGTGAGTTGATGAACTATACAATGCCATTAGTAATGTCATCTAACATGTATGCTGTACATTTTGATAATGCACCTATTGGGTATTTAGATTTAGATAGTAAACAAGATAACACGTTAACTTATGAAACCATATCTGGTCGTAAAACATATCAAGTTATTGTTGGTGATTCTTGGTTAGATTTAATAGATAATTATACAGATTTAACAGGAAAACAACCATTGCCACCACGTTGGGCATTTGGTAATTTTTCAAGCAGATTTGGTTACCATTCACAAAAAGAAGTTGAAGAAACTGTACAAAAATTTAAAGATGAAAAAATCCCTTTAGATGCTGTTATTATAGACATTTATTGGTTTGGAAAAGATATTCAAGGTCACATGGGAAATTTAGAGTTTTTAAAAGATTCGTTCCCAAATCCTAAACAGATGATAAAAAACCTTGATGACAAAGGAGTAAAAACAGTGTTAGTAACAGAACCTTTTATTTTAACAACATCAAAACGCTGGCAAGAAACTGTTGATAAAGATGTTTTAGCGAAAGATTCAGTTGGGAATCCTTATAAATTCGATTTTTATTTTGGAAACACTGGGTTAATAGATATATATAACCCAAAAGGAAAAGCTTGGTTCTGGAACATTTACAAAGAACTAGCTGATATTGGAGTAAAAGGTGTTTGGGGAGATTTAGGTGAGCCCGAAGTACATCCTTCAAAACTATTGCATGCAACAGGTACAGCAGATGAGGTGCATAATATTTATGGTCACGATTGGGCTCGTTTAGTGTTTGAAGGTTATCAAAAAGATTTTCCTAATCAAAGGCCATTTATTTTAATGCGATCAGGCTCATCAGGTTCACAACGTTTTGGGTTAATCCCTTGGTCTGGGGATGTTAACAGAACTTGGGGAGGATTGCAAAGCCAAACCGAAATTGCAATACAAATGGCAATGCAAGGGCTTGCATATATGCATAGTGACTTAGGTGGTTTTGCAGGTGCAAATTTAGATGATGAATTATATACGCGATGGCTTCAATATGGTGTTTTCCAGCCTATTTACAGACCTCACGCTCAAGAAGAAGTACCAGCCGAACCAGTATTTAGAGAAGAGAAAACGAAACAATTTGCAAAGCAATCAATCGAATTACGTTATAAACTACTACCATATAATTACACGTTAGCATTTGAGAATAACCAATCAGGAGCACCTTTAATGCGGCCAGTATTTTTTGATGAGCCAAATAGTAAAACTCAGCAATTAAGTGCAACAACCTACCTTTGGGGAAAAGATTTTTTAGTCACGCCAATTGTAAACTCAAATGTAAAGGAGCAAGAAGTATACTTCCCAAAAAACAATGTTTGGTTTGATTTTTATACTGATGAAAAATTTGAAGGAGGACAAACTAAAGCAATTCAAACTAAAGAAAATTATATTCCAACTTACGTTAGAGCTGGAGCATTTATTCCAATGGCTAAATTAGTACAAAGCACTGACACCTATAATGCTTCAAGTTTAGATGTGCACTATTATTATGACGAATCTGTAATTACTAGTACAAGTCAACTTTATAATGATGATGGATTAGCTCCTAACGCATTTGAAAAAGGTAATTATGAGTTATTACAATTTGAATCAGAATTAGAAAAAGGAAATCTTGAGATAGAATTTGAATCTATAATTGGTTCACAATACACATCAAATGATAAGCAAATAAACTTAACAATTCATAATATAAATAAATCACCAAAGCGAATAAAAGTAGACAATAAAAAAGCTGATTTTAATTGGAATGAATCAAGTAAAACATTAGTAATACCAATAGACTGGAAAGTAAAAACCGATATTGAAATAGACATAAAACTAAACAAATAAACTATGAAAAAACTAACACTTATAGTATTAACATTAGTACTCTTTATTGCCTGTAAAAAAGAAAAGAAAGAAGTAGCACAAAATGCAGAAACTGAATCACAAGATATTGCTCCTGTAACTCCAGAAATGATGGAAACTGCTGTTATTTATGAGGCAAATATTCGTCAATATTCACCTGAAGGGACTTTTGAAGAATTCACAAAAGATATTCCACAATTAAAACAACTTGGAGTTAAAGTTATTTGGTTGATGCCTGTATTTCCTATTTCAGAAACAAAACGTAAAGCAACTGGAGGACCAGACAGTAAGTTTGCTACAGATTTTCCAGAAGAAGAACAAAAAAAATACTTAGGAAGTTATTATGCAGTAACTGATTTTACAAAAATAAATCCTGAGTATGGAACAATTGAAGACTTTAGAAAATTAGTAAAAACAGCTCATGAAAATGATATTTATGTGATTTTAGATTGGGTTCCTAACCACACAGGTTGGGATCATATTTGGATTAAAAACAAACCAGATTACTATACAAAAGATAAAGATGGAAATATTACACATCCTGAAGGAACAGACTGGACAGATGTTGCTGACTTAAATTACGATAACAAAGCAATGCGTAAAGAAATGATTGAAGACATGATGTATTGGATAACTGATGAAGGCGTTGACGGGTTTAGATGTGATGTTGCAGGTTCAGTTCCATTAGATTTTTGGAAAGAATGTGTTTCAGAATTAAGAGCTAAAAAACCTTTATTTATGTTAGCAGAAGCTTGGGAGCCTGAATTATTAAAAGGCAACTTATTTGATATGGCTTACGCTTGGGAAGGACATCATATTTTAAATAAAATTGCACAAGGTGAACAAGGAGTAAAAGAGTGGGATACCTATATTGAAAAAATGGGAAAAGAATACGAGCAGGACGATATCCTTATGAACTTTATTACTAATCATGATGAAAATTCATGGAATGGTACTATAAATGAACGAATGGGAAATGCTGCAGAAACTATGTTAGCGCTAAGCTATGTTGCACCTGGAATGCCTTTAATTTATTCTGGGCAAGAGTATGACTTAAATCACAGGCTTAAGTTTTTTGAAAAAGATAGTATTCCAAAAACAAAAGGGAAAATGTGGCCTTTATTAGAAAAGCTTGGAAAACTCAAAACTGATAATGTTGCATTAAACGGAGGGAAATCTGCTGCAGATTATAAGAGGCTATCTTCAGAAAATAAAGACGTTTTAGTTTTTGAAAGAAATAAAAAAGGCAAAAAAGTGACCTTTATTGCTAACCTAACAGATAAAGAGCAAAAAACCACAGTTGCAATACTTGGCAATTTTACCGACTACATGAATAATACAAAGGTAGAATTTAAAGAAGGTGAAACAATTACTCTTAAGCCATGGGAATATAAAATCTTAATTAATTAACTATAACTAACTATTTAATTAATGCAAAAAGCTTCAACATAATGTTGAAGCTTTTTAAGTTTATAAGATAAATATTATTCTTTAGTAGACAGTTTATTATAAACAACACTTACAATAGCTCCCATAATTACAAAATGAACAAGATATATTACAGTGTTTAAAAATGTACCAGTAATATTAAGTAAATTGGAAGTGCCAAAATCTATTAGCCCTTCACCAAGACCAATTAAAATGGCCATCCAAATACCAAATTGTACTCCTTGAGAAACTGAATGAGCTCCTCTTGCCCACTTAGAGTAAATAGTAGAAAAAGCAAAAGCAAGAATTAAACAACCTAGTAATAGGTGTACATGGTCTACAGCAACTTTCATAACTCCAGTTGCAGATCCAGAATAATCAGCCAATAAGGAATCTCCTATAATTCCCCAAAGTAAATAGCCGCCAAAATAGCCCCAAATAGTTGCGGCTAAAGTTGAAATTAAATTTGTTTTTGAAAACATAATTATTGTATTAGTTAGTTATTAGTTTAATAAATATATTGAAAATTATCATATTCGTAATTATTTAGCTTAAAAATTGTAAACAATGTAATTTGTTATTTGGTTAATATCTTCACGACTAATCCATTATTTTGTAGCTTTGTATTAATAGAATATTATGAAAGATTTAAACGATAACATAGAATCTCCATTTACAATTAAAGTTAGCTTTAATAAGCTTCTAGAATATTACGAAAATCTGGAAAAAAGTGATGACGAATTTATTTCGGCTAAAGCAAGAAGGGTTTTAATAAAACAAAGGCCTCACCCAATATTAAGATCTGGATTTAGCGATGTATCGTTTTTTTCAAAATACGAGAAAGAGATTAAATTAATTCTTCAGGATTCTTTCAGTGAAATTTTAACAAAAAATGAGATAAAAACTGCCTCTGTACCATTTCATGATCTTATTTTTAACTCTTCCGAAAGGTTTAAAAATATTATAAAAACAGCAGGAAAAGATTTTAATCTTCAAATTAAAAACATGATAGAAGATGATACTTATATCATGGCTTGTACAGTTATTCTTAACTTTTGTTATGGATATGATTTAAATTTTAAACGACCATTTTTTTATGAAATACCAGATGTAAATGGTATAATGAGGTATTATAAAATTTTATATAATGCAGATTTTTGTGAATTAATTCCGAATAAGAATGCTCCAAAAATAACCAAAGAAGATTACGAATTGTTGTTAGATAATTTTGATAATCTGAAACTTTGGAAAGAGAAATTTCCACCAAACAGTTACACATTTAAAGGCTTTGTTATTTCAAATATGTTTGATGTAACTGACGACCAATCTATTTCTAATATAAAATCGACTTTAATTTCTGAAGGAAAACGAAAAGACAAAAACTTCATGGATAATTTTCATGAAATATTTCGTTCGCTTTTGAATATTAAAGAGTTAAAAGTTGGTTTTTCAATTTATAATAAGGAAGACAATACTTTTGAGCGTGTTTATGGTGAAGGGATAACGAGCTTTTTATTAAATGACAATGAGCATTTTGATTGTGAAAAAGCGTTATGTCATAGCTCTTATAAACGACTTCTTACACACCATAAATCATATTCTATATCTGATGTAGATAAGATGTATAAGAAATCCGAAGGTAAAGCGCCTCAAATCAAAACGTTTAAAGAGCAAGGAATTAAGAGTGTTATTTTGGCTCCAATCGCAGATAATAATGAACTGATGGGAGTTTTAGAGCTAGTTTCAGACAAGCCAAAACTACTCAATAGTATAAATGCTAATAAGCTAGTAGATGTAATGCCATATATTGTTGCGTCTGTAAAGCGATCTAAAAATGAAGAAGAAAATCTTATTGAAGCCATAATACAACAAGAATGTACATCAATTCATCCTAGTGTAGCATGGAAATTTAGAAAAGCAGCCAAAAAATTTCTTATAGACAAACAACATCTAGGTTCTAATGCGTCTTTTAGTAGAATAAGCTTTAAAAAAGTATATCCATTATTTGGACAAATTGATGTTAAAGGTTCATCAGAAGCCAGAAATCATGCTACTCAAAAAGATTTAGCCATGCAGTTATCACTTGCCGAAAAGATTTTTGACAAGCTTCCTAAAAAAGATCAACTACCAATTTATGAACAGATAAAATACCAAATTGGGTCATATTCTAAAGAAATAAAAGTCGATTTTAAAGTAGATAGTGAGCATCAGATTTCTAGTTTCTTCAAGACTGAAATAGAACCTTTATTCAAATTTTTGCAGAAGAAAAACAAATCTGTTAATGAAGATATTGAAGATTATTTTAGCAAAATAGATGATGATTTAGGAGTTATATATTATTACAGGAAAAACTATGATGATACAATTGCGCTGATAAATAAAAGAATGTCTGGTCTATTAGACAAAAAGCAAATTGAAGCACAACAAATGTATCCTCATTTTTTTGAACGTTTTAAAACTGATGGTGTAGAACATAATATGTATATAGGTGAATCCATTACTAAAGAAGAGAGCTTTAATATCATTTATCTTTATAATCTAAGGCTCTGGCAATTGCAGGTCATGTGCGAAATGGAAAGAGAGTTTTATAACAAACAAAACGAATACCCATTATCTTTAGATGTTGCATCAATGATTTTAGTGTTCAACCAGCCTTTATCAATTAGATTTAGAATGGATGAAAAACAGTTTGATGTTGATGGAACTTATAATGCCAGATACGAAGTTGTTAAAAAACGAGTAGATAAAGCTGTTATAAAAGGTACAGATGAGCGCATTACTCAAAAAGGAAAAATAACTATCATCTATTCACAAAAAGAAGACGAAACAGAATACTTACGATATGTCAGTTTTCTACAATCTAAATTAATGCTTGATGATGATATTGAGCTATTAGAACTTCAGGATTTACAAGGTGTAACAGGTCTTAAAGCTATTCGTGTGAGCTTGTTATATAATAAAGATGCTAACGATAAAAAATTCTACACTTATAACGATTTAATTAAAGAAATTAAGTCTTAAACAAAGTAGTTGTCCTCCAAAGGTATAACCCAACCAGAAGGACTATCTGTAGGTAATACATCTTCTATTTTAGCAGTTGGATGCATTTTAAAAGATACTGCAAAAGAAATTACAGATACTATCATTCCTATCATAAATATAGTGTAAGTAACTCTCAAAATTCTGTACTTTCTGTCTAATACCTTTCCTAAAAAATAGAGGTCTTTAGTAAGTGAGCTATAAACATAATTTTTGTCTTTTAACAACTCATCAATTGCCCATTGAAATTCATGTAATTCCATTTTATGAAAATTCCCAAAAAAGGTAAGGTTTACTTTACGTTGTTTAACATCTTCTTTTGTGAATTGGCCACTTGTTATATTTGGTCGTGTAGCAATAATAGATAACACCATAGAGATAACACTCGATAAAGTAAAAATTACAGTAGGAATTATTAAATACTCATTTGATGGATTGTCTAATTTTGAAATTAGAGTAGATAGCACAAGCGAAATAATAATGGCATTTACAGAAAGTAAAATATTAGCTTTTGTGTCTGCAATATCACTTAATTTTATATGATTTCTTAAAGCTGTTCTATAAAACGTTTGTATGCCATGTTCAGGGCTTTCATCTTTATATTGCGCTTTGTATTTGGCTTTTATTTCTTCGGTTTTTAATTTTAGTTTCTGCTTCTTTTTGGTTTTTATGAGTTTAGATAGGTTTTTCTCTTTTCTAGGTTGCCAGTTTTTTAACGCATAATCGGTATAAAATTCATGCTTTTTAGAAAGCACATTAATGTTTTCGTCTAACCATTCTCTTGGTGAGTAGTTTTTAATGCCTTGTATTTCTAATTCCTTTCTTAAAAATTCACTCGCTTCATTAAAGTATTTTTTTCCAAAATGAGACGAGTCAGCATCTCTTATTATTTTACCTAAATCAGTATCTGGCGAATCTTTAAACTTTGTAGCCATAATACATTTGCTTACAGCTTCAATTGTTTTATCATCCACGTCATTATCTTTCATATAAGCTGTAGCAATTTTTACACTTTCCTCTTCATGACCTTCTCTCGTTTTTGTATAACCAGTATCATGAAACAAGGCAGCAAGTTCTAAAACTTCAGCATCAGACTTACTAACTTTAGTGTTGTCAATAATTTCTCTCAAGCTACGTAATACACGTTCGGTATGTGTAAAGTTGTGATATAAAAATGTCTGATCAAGATGGTCTTTAAATAAATCAAAGACAAATTTCTCAGCTTTTTCAATTAATTTAGGCATATAAAAATATTGAGTTTATAGAATTACAAATTACTAAAAAAATATCAGAATATATCTGATAAGCTAAATAGTCGTCATTGTAATGAAATACTTAACATTACGACTATTTTAAACCGTAATATTAAGCATCAAAAATTATTAATTAATAACGAAAGGACATTATATGCTTACATGGAAAGATGTTATTGCTTATGCAGTAAATGGAAATCCTCAACCAGATAAACGAGTTGAAAAAACAGAAAGCGAGTGGAAACAAATTCTAACCTCTGAACAATTTAGAATAACACGCAAAAAAGGAACTGAAGCACCAGGAACAGGTGCATTATGCAGTGTGTACGATACAGGCAAATACAATTGTGTGTGTTGCAATACACCTTTGTTTGATTCTACAATTAAATACGAATCAAAATCAGGATGGCCAAGCTTTACACAGCCTATTAAAACAAACGCTATCAAATATGAAAAAGACTCTAGTTTTGGAATGGTTAGAGTAGAGGTAATGTGCAATACGTGCGATGCTCATTTAGGACATGTATTTCCAGATGGACCAGAACCAAGCGGATTGCGTTATTGTATTAATTCAGAATCAATGGTTATTAATAAAACTGAGGAGACCAAATAATGGGAAATAAAAAAATAGAACTTATGACTGTTGGAGGTGGCTGTTTTTGGTGTACAGAAGCAGTTTTTCAAGCTGTAAAAGGCGTAGAAAAAGTTGTGTCTGGCTATTCAGGAGGGAAAGCACCAGGAAAACCAACTTATAGAGAAATATGCTCTGGCTTAACTGGTCATGCTGAAGTTGTTCAGGTTACTTTTGATGCTAATAGTATCTCATACAAAGATTTGCTTACTGTTTTTATGACAAGCCACGACCCAACAACACTTAATCGTCAAGGTGGAGATGTTGGTACACAATATCGTTCTGTAATTTATTATCATAATGATACACAAAAAGAAATGGCAGAAACAGTTATTGAAAACCTTTCAAAATACTTTGATAATTCAATAGTAACAGAGATTAGCCCATTAAAAATATTTTATGAAGCTGAAGATTATCACCAAGACTATTATGAGAATAATAAGTCGCAAGGATATTGCAGTTTTGTCATTACGCCAAAGTTGACTAAATTGAGACAAATGCATGCAGATAAGCTAAAATAATGAAACTTCAGATTAAAGACATATTTAATAAAGAATTGCCAGCAGATCCAGTTTTGGAAAATACCAGAAGGCAAGTTAAAAGCGCATGCTTTTCTTTTGTAACACCTAAAAAAACGTCAAAACCTAAGTTGTTGCATGTATCACCAGATATGTTGAAAAATTTAGGTTTAACTGAAGAAGATTCAAAGTCTGAGGTATTTTTAAATGTTTTTACTGGCAATAAGGTTTTGCCAAATACAAAACCTTATGCTATGTGTTATGCAGGACATCAATTTGGTAATTGGGCAGGACAATTAGGTGATGGCAGAGCAATAAATTTAGCCGAAGTTGAACATAATAATAAAAGCTGGGTATTACAGTTAAAAGGAGCTGGAGAAACTCCATATTCTCGAACTGCAGATGGTCTAGCAGTATTACGCTCTTCAATAAGAGAGTATTTGTGTAGCGAAGCTATGCATCATTTAGGTCTACCAACAACAAGAGCTTTATCATTATCTTTAACAGGAGATGAGGTGCTTCGCGATGTTATGTATAATGGTAATCCAGATTATGAAAAAGGAGCAATTGTGTGTAGAGTTTCACCATCATTTTTGCGATTTGGAAACTACGAAATATTTGCTGCAAGACAAGACCATGAGACTTTAAAAACACTTGTAGATTTTACAATAAAACACCATTTTGCTCATTTAGGTAACCCTTCAAAAGAAACATATTTAGCATTTTTTAATGAAGTTACGCAACGCACTCTAAATATGATAATTGAGTGGCAACGCGTTGGTTTTGTGCATGGAGTAATGAACACTGATAATATGTCTATTTTAGGACTAACTATAGATTATGGACCTTATGGATGGTTAGAAGGATTCGATTTTGGATGGACACCAAATACCACAGATAGTGAGCATAAACGATACAGATATGGAAACCAACCAAATATTGGATTGTGGAATTTATATCAGCTAGCTAATGCGTTGTATCCTTTGGTTGAAGAAGTTGAACCATTTGAAACAATTTTGAATCAGTATAAAACAGATTTTGATATAAAATCTTTAAATATGATGCGTTCTAAGCTTGGTTTAGAAAAAGAACATGAGGCTGATAAATTACTGATTCAAGATCTTGAAGATAATTTGCTTTTCACTGAGACAGATATGACTATTTTTTTTAGAACTCTGAGTGACTTTGATAAAGATAATTCTCTAGAAGGATTAAGTATTGTAAGCGATGCTTTTTATGTGCCAACAGAAATTTCTGATAGTATCAGACAAAAATGGAATGAATGGTTTGGCAGATATGCTACAAGGTTACAAGAAGAATCTCTTTCTAATTCCGAAAGAAAAGAAAAAATGAATGCAGTAAATCCTAAATATGTATTGCGAAATTATATGGCACAGTTAGTAATTGATGAAGCAGATAAAGGAAATTACGAGTTAATTGACGAATTGTTTAACCTGCTTAAAAATCCTTATACAGAACAACCAGAACAGCAAAAATGGTTTGCAAAACGTCCAGAATGGGCAAGACATAAAGTTGGTTGCTCTATGTTGTCTTGTAGTTCTTAACAATACTTATCTTTATAAAAACTAAAATTCCAAAATGAAGTTTCAATATAAATTAATTATACTTTTTTTAATTGCTTTAATATTTAATGCATGTGCGACTTATGACGCTCAGTATGTTAATGATGAGGTAAAACAAAATCAATTTCCAAATAAAGAAATAGATAAAACTTTTTATTTAGTTGGTGATGCAGGATTATCTCCTCAAAATGGACTTTCAGATGGTTTAAAAGCATTTCAAGATTATATTTCAGATAAAAAAACAAAAGGAGACTATACCATTTTTCTTGGAGATAATATTTATCCAGCAGGATTGCCAGATAAAGATGAGAAAGGAAGAGAAAGTGCTGAAAATGGTTTGAATGCCCAAATAAAATCGGTTAAAGAGTTTAAAGGGAAAACGATATTTATTCCTGGAAATCACGATTGGTACTCAAACGGACTAAAAGGCTTAAAACGTGAAGAAAAATATATTGAAGATGCGTTAGGGAAAAACACTTTTTTACCAGAAAATGGTTGTCCACTTGAAAGTATAGATGTAAGTGAAACAATTCAGCTTATAATAATTGATACACAATGGTATTTAGAAAACTGGAATCATAACCCAACAATAAATGATGATTGTGAAATAAAAACAAGAGAACGCTTATTTGAAGAAATAGAAGGTGAACTTAAAAAAGCGCAAAATAAAACAGTAGTATTTGCAATGCATCATCCAATGTTCACCAATGGAGTTCATGGTGGTTATTTTGCTGCCGAAAAACATTTGTTCCCAACACAGAGTAAAATTCCTGTGCCAATTTTTGCGTCATTGCTAACTCAAGTTAGAACACAAGGAGGAGTGTCTATACAAGACAGGTATAATGAACGTTATCATAAATTAATGAGTAGATTGGAGACTATCACTTTAGATGCAGACAATGTTGTATTTGTTTCAGGCCATGAACACACATTACAGTACATAGAAAACGAATCTATAAAACAAATAGTTTCTGGTTCAGGTTCAAAAGAATCTGCTGTTTCGTTGGGTGAAAATGGACAATTCTCTTATGGCAAACAAGGATTTGCTGAATTGACAATTTTTAAAGATGGAAGTAGTTGGGTTAAAATTCATGGTGTCGAAAATGGAAAAGCAAAAGTGTTATTTCAAAAAGAAATTTTTAAACCAAGAACCATTTTTGATGCTTCAAAAATCCCTAAAAGCTTTCCGCAAGAAATAGAAGTGTCTATTTACACAAAAGAAGAAACAGATAAAACAGGTTTTTTCGAATCGGTTTGGGGAGATCATTACAGAGATGTTTATAGTACAAAAATTAAAGCTAAAGTAACAACTCTAGATACGCTTTATGGTGGATTGGAAGTCGTTAGAAAAGGTGGAGGACATCAAACACGCTCATTACGTTTAAAAACTAAAGATGGTAGAGAATTAAATATGAGAGCACTTCGTAAAAGTGCCACACAATATTTACAGGCTGTACTTTTTAAAGACACTTACATACAAGATGAGTTTGAAAAAACTGCAATTGAAAGTCTTATTTTAGATTTTTATACAGCAGCGCATCCTTATGCTTTTTCAGTAGTTCCAGACTTGTCAAATGCAGCAGAGATTTATCATACAAACCCAAAATTATTTTTTATTCCAAAGCATGAAAGTTTAGGAGAGTATAATGAAGAGTATGGTGATGAATTATATATGATTGAAGAGCGACCAGAAGATAATTATACAGATGAGCGAAACTTTGGTTATGCAGATGATATTGAAAGTACTCACGATATTATTGAAAAGGTGCGAGAAGATGAAAAGTATAAAATAGACGAAAATGCTTTTGTTAGAGCACGTCTTTTTGATATGCTAATTGGCGATTGGGACAGACATCAAGACCAATGGCGTTGGGCACAATTTAATATGGAAAATGGCGACAAATACTATAGACCAATTCCTAGAGATAGAGATCAGGTATTTTCAAATTTTGATGGTGCTTTGTTAGATGTAATGAAAATTATTTCGGGTTCTACAAAACAACTCCAAGTATATGACGAAGAACTAAAGGATATTGAGTGGATGAATAGCGCAGGAATTAAACTCGACAGAGTCTTAATTCAAAAAGCAGATAAAGAAAAATGGATAGAGCAAGCTAAGTTTTTGCAAGAACATATTACAGATGAAGTTATTGATTTGGCATTTTCAAAAGTACCAGAAGAGGTTCAAGATGAAACGTTAGAAGACATCAAAAAGAAACTTAAAGGAAGAAGAGGTAATCTACAAGACATTGCTACACGCTATTATAATTATTTAAATGAGTTAGTAATTCTCACAGGAACAGATAAAGATGATTATATTGAAGTGACACGAGTTGGAGACAAAGAGACACATATTAAAATTTCAAGAATTATTGGAGGTGAAAAAGGTGAAATTTTAGTTGACAAAACATTTAATAGAGATATCACCAAAGAGATTTGGATTTACGGTCTTGACGATAAAGATGTTTTTGAAGTGAGCGGAAAAGCAAATAATTTAATATTTACAAGACTTATTGGAGGTCAGGAGAATGACACGTATATTATTAAAAACGGAAGGCGAATTAAAGTCTATGATCACAAGTCAAAAAAGAACACAATTCAAGAAAATAAAGGTGCTCAAATTAAATTTACCGATGTGTACAATTTAAACCTTTTCGATTTCAATAAAAACATCGTAAAAACATCAACTATTACACCAAGTATGGGATATAATCCAGACGATGGTTTTCAATTAGGTGTGTCGTTTATGAAAACAGTTAAAGGGTTTCAACGCAATCCATTTTCGCAGCAACATCGTTTTAAAGGTGGTTATTTTTTTGCAACAAATGGGTTTGCACTTAATTATGATGGTGAGTTTGCTAATATTTTTCAGGATTGGAATTTACATGTTGCTGGTACATTTACTTCAGAAAATTTTACGAACAACTTTTTTGGCTATGGTAACGAAACTGTAAATAATGATGAGGAGTTAGATTTAGATTATAACAGAGTTAAAACAGGAATTTATGCAGCCAAAATTGGGATAATAAAAAAAGGAAGTTTTGGTAGCGATTATGGATTTAGAATCATTTTTGAAGGTATTGAAATTGAAGAAACCGAAGATCGATTTATATCAGAATTTGCTCCAGAAATAAACACCGAGTTTTACAAACGACGCTTTTTTGGAGGTTTAGAAGCTGAGTATAATTATAAAAGTTTTGATAATGCTATCAACCCTTCACGAGGTATGACTTTTATGCTAAACATTGGTGGAAAAACAGAATTTAAAGACACAAAAAATACTTATGGCTTTATTAATTCGGATCTAGGTTTTTATAATGCATTATCTAAAGACAGAAAGTTGGTACTCAAAACCGATTTAAGAACTCAAATACGAATTGGTGATGAGCTTGTATTTTACCAAGCATCAAATATTGGAGGAAATAATGGATTGAGAGGTTTTAGAACCGAACGCTTTACTGGTAAAAACTCATTGGTAGGAAGTGCCGATGTAAGATATAGTTTTCCATCTTTTAAAACCAATATTTTGCCATTGCAAATTGGAATTTTTGGAGGAGCAGATGTTGGTAGAGTATGGTTAAAAGGTGAAGACTCAGAAAAGTGGCATAACGATTATGGTGGTGGATTTTGGATTACGGCAGCCGAGAGTTTATCAGGAACATTTAATTTTTTTAATAGTACAGAAGGTTTAAGATTTTCGTTTGGCTTTGGATTGAATTTTTAATTCAATTTAAAACTATAAATATTACTTCCTAACTTACTATCACTTTCGTCAGTGATTAAAACAGTAGAGTTATCCTTAAAGCAAATGCCTTCTTTTTGAGAATCGTGATCAAATTTCAATTCTTCTATAGTGCCTTTAAAAAAATTATCATCTTTAAAATTAGTTATTTTCCAAAGTTTATCGTGGTTTAATAGCACTATAGTTTTTCCATCATCACTCACATCAGCAGAGGTTATTTTGTGATGCTTTCCTGCTAGATTAAAGTCAGTAACCAATTCTGCTGTATGCTTACCAATTTGGTTAGGGACTTTAATAAGTTTACTGGTTTTATTCTCTTTGCTAAAAACATAGAAATAACCTTTAAAAAGGAAAAAAGCTTCAAAATCTTCTGATTTCATGTCTTTTGGAAGCAAAAAGTTGATTTTTTCAGCAATTACACTAGCTTTATCTGTATCAGGATTCGCGATTTTGTAAATAGTAAAATCATCTCTGTTTTTGCTGTTGTTACCAAAATCACCAATATATAAATTGCCTAAATTATCTGAAGTTAAATCTTCCCAATCTATATTACTTGCATTGCTAACATCAATATCTTTTATAATTTTCCCTTGAGTATTTAAACCATAAATATTGTTTTTGTTTCCTGCATCTTCAATAACCCAAATCAAATCAGAATTGGGTATTGTCTCAGTCGCTGAAACTTCATTTAGGGTTGATGGTAAATCTGCAATTACAGTTAATTTGCCTGTATCGCAAGAAGATAAAAATAGAGTGATAAAAATTAATTGTTGAATTTGAAACATCATATATTTTAGGTTAAAAACCAATATAACGACTTTAATACTGAATTTGAAATTAAAAATCTTAAACTATTTATAAAATAAGTAGAAAGCAACCAATGATTTTAATAGTTTTGAACTTATAAAAGAGAAAAACATGACGACGGTTAACGACTTATTAGAACTTCTAACGTTAGAGAAGATAAGTGACAACGAATTTAATGGAATAAGCAAAACTGTTGGTAGCCCAAATGTGTTTGGTGGTCAGGTGTTAGCACAAGCCATTAATGCAGCAAGCAGGACAATTACCAACAATCGTGTTTTGCATTCGATGCATTCCTATTTTCTAGAAGCAGGAAATTTAGAAATTCCTATTACTTATAATGTGAGTATTGTAAGAGATGGAGGGAGTTTTTCGGTTCGTCGTGTAACTGCACATCAAGGAGAAACAACAATTTTTATTTTGTCTGCCTCTTTTCATAAAAAAGAAGAAGGTTATAACCATCAAATTGAAATGCCAAAAAGCATAAAACAACCTGAAGAATTGTTAAGTTGGACAGATATGTTGCATCAATTTGGAGAAGCTATTCCACCAAGAACTAAAGGTTTTATGGAGATTGAGCGTCCTGTAGAGTTTAAACCTGTTGAGGTTGTAAATCCATTTAATAAAGAAGATTTGCCGCCTTTTACAAACGTATGGTTTAAGTTAAAAGGTGGTGTTTCAAATTTAGATTTGGCTTCAAAACAGCAAATACTCACTTATATTTCCGATTATAATATTTTAGCTGCAGCTATGAATCGTCATGCTAGTAAAGCACATTGGGGAAATACCCAAACAGCAAGTTTAGACCACTCTATGTGGTATTTTAGGGACTTCGATTTTGATGATTGGTTGCTGTATTCTATAGAATCTCCAAACACGTCTAACGCAAGAGGGTTTGCTAAAGGAAATATATTTTCAAGAGATGGAAAACTTATTGCTTCTGTAGCTCAAGAAGGCTTAATGCGACCAAAAGGATGAAGCACTCATGTTTAAAAATAGGACATCGAGGTGCAAAAGGATACATTGCCGAAAACACTATTGAATCTATTCAAAAAGCATTAGATTTTGGAGTTGATGGCATTGAGCTTGATGTACATTTATGCGCTTCTGGTGAATTGGTTGTTTTTCACGATTTTACGTTAGATAGAATGACTAACGGAACTGGAGAAGTTAGTAAATTATCATTATCTGAACTGAAACAACTCAAAATAAATAATCAATTTACTATTCCTACTTTAGAAGAAATCTTGGATGTTATTGACAAAAAATGCCTTTTAAATATCGAATTAAAAGGGAAAAATACAGCTTCAAAAACATGCGAAATAGTTCAGAAATATATAAAAACAAAAGGATGGAACTATCAAGATTTTATAGTGTCTAGCTTTCAGCATCATGAGCTTGAAGACGTTTTTGAAATTGATGAACAAATTCCACTTGGAGTGTTATCTAAAGCAAGTGTAGATGATGCTATTGAGTTTGCTCAAACCATAAATGCAGTTGCAATTCATCCCAATTATGCCTTGTTAACTTCCGAAAATGTAAACAGAGCACAAACAAAAGGCTATAAAGTATATACTTGGACAGTTAATGATGATGATACTATTAAAAGAATGAAAAACTATAAAGTTGACGGAATAATTTCTGATGTACCAGATAGATTATGATTAAAAAAGACGTCATCATTGTTGGAGGTGGAGCAGCAGGTTTTTTTGCAGCCATAAATATTGCTGAACAAAACCCGAAGTTAAAAGTCGTTATTCTTGAGCGTGGAAAAGAAGGCTTACAAAAAGTTAGAATTTCTGGAGGAGGTCGATGTAATGTAACTCATGCGGAGTTTGTACCTTCGGAATTAGTGCTTAATTATCCAAGAGGTGAAAAAGAATTATTAGGACCTTTTCATCAATTCATGACAGGAGATACTATTGATTGGTTTCAAAAACGAGGTGTCGAACTCAAAATTGAAGACGATGGACGTATGTTTCCAATCACAGATTCATCAAAAACGATTATCGATTGTTTTTTAAACGAAGCCAAAAAACACAAAGTTGAGGTGTTATATAATCAAAGTGTTACAAGTTTGTCACCTCGAACACAGTCGAGAGGTTTTGAAATTTCAACCAAAGACAGCATTTACACATGTGAAAAACTACTCATAGCTACAGGAAGCAACCCAAAAATATGGAGCCTTCTTGAAGATTTAGGTCATAGCATTTCGCAACCTGTTCCATCACTGTTTACATTTGATATAAAAGATGAGCGCATTAAAGATATTCCTGGAGTTGTAGCACAAAATGTTGAGGTTAAAGTGTTAGGAACTGATTTGGTTTCTGATGGACCTTTGCTAATAACTCATGTTGGAATGAGTGCGCCTTCAATTTTAAAACTCTCTGCTTTTGGCGCTATTGAATTGGCAAAATGCCATTATAAATTTCAGATTGAAGTTAATTTCATCAGACAATCGTTTGAAGATTGTTTAGATATATTAAAAGAATTAAAGCACGAGTTAGCAAAGAAAACAGTTTATAAATCTACACAATTTGAGTTGCCAAAACGTTTGTGGCATAAACTTGTTTTAGCGTCTAATATGGATCAAGACACACGTTGGGCAGATTTGAATAAAAGTCAATTAGAAGATTTAGCTTCACAACTTACTCAAGCTGTTTTTAAAGTAGACGGAAAAAGCACCTTTAAAGAAGAATTTGTGACTGCTGGAGGTATCGATTTAAAAGAAATCAATTTTAAAACCTTCGAAAGTAAGTTACATAACAATTTGTATTTTGCAGGAGAAGTTATTAATGTAGATGCAGTTACAGGAGGCTTTAATTTTCAGAATGCTTGGACAGGAGCTTATATTGCAGCTAAATCTATTTCAGAATGAATACATACATAGCGCTTTTAAAAGGTATTAATGTTGGTGGACACAAAAAAGTGCCAATGGCAGATTTGCGTGAATTGTTATCTAAATCTGGATTTGAAAATGTACAAACATACATTCAGAGTGGTAATGTTATTTTACAATCCAATAACAGTGATATTTCTAAAATAGAAAGTGACATCGAAAAAAGTATTGAGGATTATTTCGGATTTGAAGTGTCAGTATTAGTAAAAACAAGGCAAGATTTACAGCGCATTTTTGATGATTCTTCTTTCACTGAAGATAAAAAGAAAGCAAGCTATTTTATGATGTTTCACGATTGCCCAAGTGATGATTTAGTAAAAGAAGCTTCAGAAAAAGTGTATGAAGGTGAAGAATATAAAATTATCAACGATTGTATTTACTATTATCACGATAAAGGGTTAGGAAAGGCAAAATTTAATGTCAATTTCTTTGAACGAAAGTTTAAAACATTTGCAACAGCAAGAAATTACAACACAATGGTAAAACTCTTATCTTTGTCAGCAGAATAGCAAATATGACTGAGCAAGATTTCATTTTATTACCTTATCCTAATATCCTTGAAGAAGGGAATTTTTCATGGGAATCACCAAGTAATATTGCATTAGTAAAATATTGGGGAAAAAAGAAAGATCAAATTCCTGAAAATCCTTCAATAAGCTTTACGCTTAATGAATGCAAAACCATAACTACACTAACTTTTACAAAGAAAGAAAGCAATAAAGACTTTTCTTTTGAAGTATATTTAGATGGAAATAAAAAAGATGATTTTAAACCAAAAATTCAAACGTTTTTTGAGCGAATTGAATCTTATTTACCTTTTTTAAGAGACTATCATTTTAAAATTGAAACCAAAAACACCTTTCCACATAGTTCTGGTATAGCGTCGTCAGCTAGCGGAATGAGCGCTTTGGCTCTTTGCTTAGTTGAGTTAGAAAAGCAAAATGTTTATAGATTTTTCAATTTTCAGGCTATTGAAAATATTGATTTAAACTTTTTCAACCAAAAAGCATCCTTTTTAGCACGATTAGGTTCAGGTTCAGCATGCAGAAGTATTGAAGGTGATTTAATTGTTTGGGGGAAAACTGATTCAATAGAAGGGAGCACAGATTTGTTTGGTGTAAAATACCCATATAAAGTTCACCAGAATTTTAAGAACTATCAGGACACTATTTTGTTGGTTGATAAAGGTGAAAAACAAGTAAGTAGCACAGTTGGGCATAATTTAATGCATAATCATCCTTATGCTCAAAATAGATTTCAACAAGCACATAATAACCTTGAAAAACTAAAGCCTATATTAGAATCTGGAGATTTAAACGCTTTTATTAAACTAGTAGAGAGTGAAGCATTAACGCTGCATGCTATGATGATGACAAGTATGCCTTATTTTATTTTAATGAAGCCTAATACTCTTGAAATAATTAATAAAATTTGGCGTTTTAGACAAGATTCAGGTTTGCATATTAGTTTTACTTTAGATGCAGGAGCTAACGTTCATGTTTTATATCCAGAAAATGAAGCAACTCAAATTTTGGAATTTATTAAAAGTGAGTTAGTTGCATATTGTCAAAACGGACATTATATTTGTGATCAAATTGGTTTTGGAGCAAAAAAAATTGATTAGATTTGTAAAATGTTTAAAAATATTATTATATTGTTAAACAGAATATTAAAAGAAACATGAAAGGACCTCTTTTTTACTCAAAAATATTACTCTTTGGAGAATATGGAATCATTAAAGATTCTAAAGGCTTATCAATTCCTTATAATTTTTATAATGGTGCATTAAAAACCAACGGACTTCAGTCGGAAATAGCTATAAAGTCAAACACTAATCTTAAACGATTTGTAGATTATTTAAAAACAATCAATTCTGAATTAGTAACATTTGATTTAATTGCTTTACAAAATGATGTTGATGCAGGAATGTATTTTGATTCTTCTATTCCTCAAGGTTATGGCGTTGGTAGTAGTGGTGCATTAGTTGCAGCTATTTATGATAAATATGCGTTTAATAAAATTACTGTTCTAGAAAACTTAACCAGAGAAAAATTATTGAAATTAAAATCAATTTTTTCTGAAATGGAATCTTTTTTCCATGGAAAATCGTCTGGTTTAGACCCTTTAAACAGCTATTTAAGCATCCCAATTCTTATCAATTCTAAAGACAATATTGAAGCCACTGGTATTCCTTCACAAAAAAGTGATGGAAAAGGGGCTGTCTTTTTATTAGATAGTGGCATTATTGGGGAAACAGCTCCTATGGTGAGTATTTTTATGGAAAACATGAAACAAGAAGGATTCAGAAAAATGCTTAAAAATCAATTTATTAAACACACTGATGCTTGTGTTGACGATTTCTTAAAAGGAGATATTAAATCTTTATTTAGCAATACCAAAAAATTATCTAAAGTGGTGTTAAATCACTTTAAACCAATGATTCCACAAGAGTTTCATGAACTTTGGAAAAAAGGTATTGATACCAATGATTATTACTTAAAACTTTGTGGTTCTGGTGGCGGAGGCTATATTTTAGGCTTCACTGAAGATATTGATAAAGCAAAATCATCACTAGCAAATTATAAATTAGAAGTGGTTTACAACTTCTAAAACTCAACTTATGTTTACGAGAAAACAAAAACACCTCTTGCTAAAGTTTTTTAGCATGTTTTCTGTTGTTAGAGGTTATAATATTCTCGTAATAGTTATAGCACAATATTTAGCATCAATCTACATTTTTGCTCATGACAAATTATTACCTGAAGTAGTTTTAGACATTAATTTGTTTATGCTAGTTTTAGCTTCTGCATCAACAATTGCAGCTGGTTACATTATTAATAATTTTTACGATTCAGAAAAAGATTTAATTAATCGTCCAGAAAAATCAAAACTAGATAAACTAGTTAGCCAGAATACCAAGCTATCTTTCTATTTTGTGCTTAACTTTTTTGCTGTTGTTTTAGCAAGCTATGTGTCGTTTAGAGCAGTAATTTTCTTTTCTATATATATATTCGGTATTTGGTTTTATTCACATAAGCTTAAAAAACTCCCTTTTATTGGTAATTTAACTTCAGCAATATTAACTATTACACCTTTTTTTGCCATTTTTATCTATTACAAAAATTTTGAAACAGTAATTTTTGTACATGCTATGTTTTTGTTTTTAATTATTTCAATGCGTGAGTTGACCAAGGATTTAGAAAATATAAAAGGCGACCTAGCACAAGATTATCATACAATTCCTATTGTTTATGGTGAGAAGGTTTCAAAAGTAATGTTGACCACACTTATTATGCTTACTTTAATTCCAACCTATCTTCTACTGTATTATTTTGATGTTGGCAGGATGAATTATTTTTTCTACTTAAGTACTTTATTCCTAGCTGTGTTTGTTGTTTTGCTCTGGAAATCTAAAACAAAAACACATTATCTTATTTTGCATAATATTTTAAAGCTAATCATAGTTGCTGGTGTTTTTAGTATTGCTTTAATAGATATTAGTGTTGTTCTTAATCGAATTTAATTATTAAGGAAAGAATAAATAATAAAGTATCTTTGCATCAAAATAAATACAATGACTAGACATCAAGGTGATAATAAAAAAGGAAAAGCTTCAGGACGAGGAGGAAACAATACTCGTTCTAAAAGTTATGCAAGAGGTAATTCACCATTAAAAAAGCAGCAAACTCCAACAACAAAAACATCTGCTCCAAAAGCACCTGCTAAAAAATCGAATCCAGATGAGATACGATTAAACAAGTATATTGCTAATTCAGGAATGTGTTCTCGTCGCGATGCAGACATGCATATAGCTACAGGTAGTGTAACTGTTAACGGAAAAGTGATAACCGAAATGGGTTATAAAGTGAAACTTGAAGACGAGGTTCGTTTTGATGGAGCACGTATAAAACCAGAAAAGAATGCTTACGTATTGCTTAATAAGCCTAAAGGATTTGCTACAACTACAAGCGAAGGTAAAGGAAGAACAGTAATGGATTTAGTAGCCAACGCTACATCTGCACGTATTAAACCAATTGGTCGATTAGGTAGAAATTCATTAGGATTAATTTTATTTACAAACGATGAAGTTTTAGTAAAAAAATTCACGAATTCTAAAAATGGTGTTCCGCGTTTGTTTCAAGTTGAACTTGATAAAAACTTAAAACTAGAAGATATTAAATTAATACAAGCTGGACTTAAAATAGAAGGTAAACTGATTACTGTAGAAGAAATTAGCTATATCGAAGGAGAATCTAAAAATCAAATAGGGCTAAAAATCAAGAACACAGGAAATACAATTATTCGTTCAATTTTTGATCATTTAAAGTATGAGATAGTTAAATTAGACTGTGTAGCAATAGCTGGATTAACTAAAAAAGACATTCCTAGAGGTCATTGGAAGCATCTTACAGAGCAAGAAGTGAATACCTTAAAAATGTTATCATAAAATTTCTAAAAAAAAGTTTTAAACATCTTTGTTTTTAATTTTTTTATATTTCTTTTGTACCTCATTTAATTAAACAATTGACAAAAGTTTTTATGTTTAGGCTTTTAAAAGTTTTGAAGTCAAATTTGAAAGCCACTTATAAGATAAGTAACAAAGTTTTAAAGCTAACTTCTAAATTAGATTTATCTGAAAGCGAACACTTAATAATAGTGTCTATTCCTGCTTATCAACAAATCAGAGTATGATTTTTTCATTATTTATTCCGTTAATTAATTTTTTTTTCAGAATTTTAAACCTTAATACTAAATAATGAATACAAAATACATTGATCTCATCAATCAAAGCTTTTACTTTCCACAAGACGAATTTAAACTTGAAGACAAAAACTTGCAATTTCATGATATTGATTTAATGAAATTGGTTGAAGATTATGGGACACCTTTAAAGTTCACGTATTTACCACAAATATCAAATAATATAAATAGAGCCAAAGGCTGGTTTGCCAAGGCAATAAAAAAGCACAAATACAAAGGCAAGTACAGTTACTGCTATTGTACAAAAAGTTCTCACTTTAAACACGTATTAAATGAAGCTTTAAAAAATGATATTCATATTGAAACATCTTCTGCTTTTGATATTGATATTGTTGAAAAAATGAAAGCTGAAGGAAAAATTACAGATAAAACATATGTAATTAGTAATGGCTTTAAAAGAGAACAATATGTTACCAATATTGCTCGATTAATCAATAATGGACATAAAAACTGTATTCCTATAATTGATAATTATGAAGAAATAGATTTACTATCACAAGAAATTAAAGGTAAATTTAATATAGGAATAAGAATAGCTTCAGAAGAAGAACCAAAGTTTGAGTTTTACACCTCTAGATTAGGAATTGGCTATAAAAATATTTTACCTTTTTACAGAAATCAAGTTAAAGACAATAAAAAAGTAAAGCTAAAAATGCTTCACTTTTTCATCAATACAGGAATTAGAGATAATGCTTACTATTGGAACGAGCTATCTAAATGTTTAAAAGTATACACAAGCTTAAAACAAATTTGCCCATCGTTAGATAGTTTAAATATTGGAGGAGGATTTCCTATAAAAAACTCATTAGCATTTGAGTATGATTATGAGTATATGGTAGATGAAATTGTAAACCAGATTAAATTATTCTGTGAGCAAGAAGAAGTACCAGTTCCAAACATATTTACAGAGTTTGGTAGCTTTACAGTAGGAGAAAGTGGAGGTGCAATTTATGAAGTGCTATACCAAAAGCAACAAAACGACAGAGAAAAATGGAATATGATAAACTCATCATTTATTACTACATTGCCAGACACATGGGCAATTAATAAACGATTTATCATGTTGCCAATAAATAGATGGAACGATTCATATGAGAGAGTTTTACTTGGAGGTTTAACATGCGATAGTGATGACTATTATAACAGTGAGCAGCATATGAATGCTATTTACCTTCCAAAGTATAATAAAGAAAAACCTTTGTATCTTGGCTTTTTTAATACAGGAGCATATCAAGAAACAATTGGCGGATTTGGTGGATTACAGCATTGTTTAATACCTTCGCCAAAACATATATTAATTGACAAAGACGAAAACGGTAAATTAACGACCGAATTATTTAGTGAACAACAAAAAAGTGAAGACTTACTTAAAATTTTAGGTTACAATGAGTAATAAAACGTATGCAGGAATAGACGAAGAATATTCCAAATTAGAAACCGCTAAAATTGTATTAATACCTGTGCCTTATGATGGTACAAGTACTTGGCAAAAAGGCGCAGACAAAGGACCAGATGCATTTTTAAATGCTTCTGAAAACATGGAACTTTACGATATCGAAACTGAAACTGAGGTTTACAAACAAGGCGTTTATCTTGCTGATGCAGTAACAGAAAATTCATCACCAGAAAAAATGGTCGATGAAGTTCATCAAACTGTAAAAAAGTACATTAAAAGAAACAAGTTTGTAACTGCTTTTGGTGGTGAACATTCAATTTCTATAGGCACAATTAGAGCGTTTAATGAGTGTTTTGATAACCTTACAGTACTTCAGTTAGATGCTCATGCCGATTTACGTAAAGAGTATCAAGGAAGTAAATGTAATCATGCATGTGCTTTATATGAAGCAAGTCAAACGACAAATCTAATACAAGTAGGTATTCGTAGTATGGACGTTATGGAAACTACTGTAATGGACAAAGAAAAAACATACTTTGCCCACGAAATGGTAACTGATGAGTTTTGGATGGATAGTGCAATTGATCAAATGACAGATAATGTATTTATTACTATAGATTTAGATGCATTCGACCCTTCAATAATGCCATCAACAGGAACACCAGAACCAGGTGGTTTGTTATGGTACGAAACGCTAGATTTTTTAAGAAAAGTTTTTGAAGAAAAAAATGTAGTAGGTTTTGATATTGTTGAGTTATGCCCAGACTCAAAAGAGAAATCATCAGATTTTCTTGCAGCAAAATTATACTATAAAATGTTAAGCTATAAATTTTTAGATGATAATGTAGAAGATGGTTATGAAAGTAACTTTAAAGAATCAGGCTCATCTATAAACAAATTTTCTAAATTCGAGGATGATGACGAAAACTAAAGGACACATATCAAACTTTATTGAAAAATACTATTTGCATTTCAATGCTGCTGCACTAGTTGATGCAGCAAAAGGTTATGAAGCGCAATTAGCAAAAGGCTCAAAAATGTTGGTGTCTTTAGCAGGTGCAATGAGTACTGCCGAAATTGGTAAAATTTTTGGAGAAATTATCCGCCAAGACAAAGTACAAATTATCTCTTGTACAGGAGCAAATCTTGAAGAAGATATAATGAATTTAGTTGCACATTCACATTACAAACGTGTACCTAACTATCGCGATTTAACACCACAAGATGAGTGGGATTTGTTAGAGAAGGGATTAAACAGAGTTACAGATACTTGTATACCAGAAGAAGAAGCGTTTAGACGTTTACAAAAACATATTTTTAAGATATGGAAAGATGCTGAAGATAAAGGTGAGCGTTATTTTCCACACGAATTTATGTACAAAATGTTGTTAAGCGGTGTTCTTGAAGAGCACTACGAAATTGACATTAAAAATTCTTGGATGTATGCAGCAGCAGAGAAAAATTTACCTATTATTGTACCAGGATGGGAAGATAGTACAATGGGTAATATCTTTGCAAGCTACGTTCTTAAAGGAGAGTTAAAGGCTAGTACAATGAAATCTGGTATAGAATACATGACATTCTTGGCAGATTGGTACACAGATAATTCTAAAAACGGAATAGGTTTCTTTCAAATTGGAGGAGGTATTGCAGGAGATTTTCCAATCTGCGTAGTACCAATGTTATATCAAGATATGGAGAGAGAAGATACACCATTTTGGAGTTATTTCTGCCAAATTAGCGATTCAACAACAAGTTATGGTTCGTATTCAGGAGCAGTTCCTAATGAGAAAATAACTTGGGGAAAATTAGATATAGACACACCAAAATTTATAATAGAAAGTGATGCTACTATTGTTGCACCACTTATATTTGCCTACCTATTAGACATGTAATTATGAGTAACAAAAGAGATAATCTTAAACGCGTTATCGTTGATTTTAAAAAATTAACGCCAGAAATTTTAGCTTTATTAGTAGAAAAGTATCCTGATGGTTATGATGATGAAAATATCATCACCTTTAAAAATGCTAATAACGAAATTGTTGAAGCTGTTGAAGTAACAACAGACGACACAAAGTATTTAGTGAAAGTGAGTACTAAACTACAAGTTACTATGGAAAACTATGACGAAGATGACTATGAAGATTATGATAGTGACGATCCAGAAGCAGTTCAAGATCCAGAAATATCAGACGAAGATGCAGATGTAGAGATTGATGAAGATATTGACTAAAATCAATTAATAACAATTATAAAAAGCCAACTTATTTAAGTTGGCTTTTTTAGTTTAATAGGCTTTAAACCAAAATATAATCTTTAAAAAAAAGTTGAATAAAATATAACAATGAGAAAAAAAAAGTTTTAACTTTAGGTAAATTAAAAACTTATGGCTACTCAATTTCATTTAGCATTACCTTGTGTTAATATTAATAAGACTAGAGCTTTTTATTCTGAAGTATTAGGTGCTCAAATTGGACGTTCTTCTGTAAAATGGGCAGATGTTAATTTGTATAACAACCAAATAACATTTACAGAGTGTGGTCCTTTTAAATTTGAGTGCAAAAGTTATTCTTTTAATGGAGATATTTTGCCTTCTTTTCACTTCGGAATTATTTTAGATAAACCTGATTGGGATAAGGTTTTAGACCTTTTAAAATCTAAAAAAATTGAAATTACTTCTCAAGTTAAATTTTTAGAAAACAAAGTGGGAGAGCATCAATCATTTTTTATTAAAGACCCAAACGATTTTACAGTAGAGTTTAAATGTTTTACAAATCAAAAAGAAGTTTTTAAATCATAAGATTAAAGAACAGGAGTAATAATTATTTATAAAAGCTATCGATTTTCGGTAGCTTTTTTTGATTTATTAACCCTCTGATAAACAGTAGTATAATATTATTAAATCTGCTTAATACTTATTTTTTTATTCATTATATTAATAATAATTTAAAAAATAATGTGACTTTTTAAATTATTCTGTGTTTAATAAGTATAAACCAACTTTAAAAATTGAAAACAATAGCAGATATCAAGATTCTTAGCGACATAGAAATTGTTGATATCATACTTACTTCAAAAAACTCAACAGCTTTTGGAGAACTATATGACAGATATATAACTAATGTATATAATAAGTGTTTAGGCTTTTCAAAATCATCACAAGAGGCTGAAGACTTAACACAAGATGTTTTTATACATGCCTACACAAAATTAAATACGTTTACAAAAAAGGTAAGTTTTAGGCAATGGTTATATGTACTGACTTATAATTTTTGTGTAAACTATGTAAATAGAGATAAGAATAAAAAGATAGAAAAAGCATCAGTAGAGATAAACGATTCTAATGAATTATTGATTGATGTAGATGATTATAGTTTATTTCAGATGCAAGTAGATAAGTTACAAAAATCATTAGAACTTATTAACCCTGAGGACAAAGTGATTTTATTATTAAAATATCAAGATGATTTATCAATTAAAGATTTAAGTGTATTGTTAACACTTAGTGAAAGTGCAGTAAAAATGAGATTAAAAAGAGCTAAATCTAGGCTTATAGAATCTTATAATAATATAAAAACAGATGAGTAAAGAAAATCCATTTAAAAAAATAGGAAATCCACCAGTTGAAGCTCCAATACATCTCAAGAAAAAAGTAATGGATGGTGTTGAAAGTATTAAATTAATTCAAGAAGTATCTTCTTTATTTACGTTTAATTATGCATCGGTATTATCTGGGATTTTAAAAAAAAATAAAAAAAACAATTCAAATAATAAAGACTAAATATTATGGAAACAGTAAATCAGTGGAAAGATATTATTTATAATACATTCAGAGATATGGGTACTAAAATGGCTGAAGTATTACCAAATTTAATAGGAGCAATACTTGTATTGCTTTTAGGTTGGATTATCACTAAAATTACAATTTACATCTTAAAAAGAGTATTTAAATTAGCAAAAGTTGATAATCTAACAGACAAGCTAAAAGAGTCTGAAGTTTTTGGAAAAGTACAAGTTAACTTTAAAATTTCCAACGTTATATTGGGCTTTATTAAGTTTATAATGTTTCTAGTCTTTTTAACTGTTTCTTTTGAAATATTAAACTGGAAAATTGTATCAGAAGAGATAGGGAATTTATTACGTTATATTCCAAAACTATTTAGTGCAATTGCATTATTTATGGTTGGTCTTTATATAGCAAATTTTATAAAAAAAGCTATTGCAGGATTTTTCTCTTCATTTGATCTTGTTGGTGCTAAAGCCATAAGTCACCTAATATATTATTTAATAGCAATTATTATTACAATAACAGCATTAAATCAAGCTGGTATAGATACAACAATAATAACAAACAATCTTACTCTAGTTCTAGGATCTTTTTTATTAGCCTTTGCTATTGCTTTCGGATTTGGATCTAAAGATGTTATTCAAAGTCTATTATTCTCATTTTATTCTAAAAGAAATTTCGAAATAGGCCAGCATATTAAAGTTGATGATATTAAAGGGCAAATTGAATCTATAGACAACATTTGTGTCACATTAAAAACTGTTAAAGGTAAAGTGGTAATACCTATTAAAGAACTAGTTGATAAAAAAGTAGAAATAGAAGATTAATAGCAAATCAGTAGAAATAATAGTCAGCTTTTTATAAGTTTTATAACATGTCAAAGTTGGTTGATTTATGTTGACGAAAGTTTCTACTGAAATTAAAGAGCGGTTATCTTAATTCTGTACCTCCATAATTGGTAGCCGCTTCTTTTTAATTCAAATAACACAAAATATATAAATTATGAAATCAATATTTATAGCAATAACAGTCTTATTTTCTTTAAACCTTGTAGCTCAAAAAAAGCTTAAAGTAAAAGGGAATAAAGATGTTGTAGAAGTTTTTGAGAATCTTCAAGGTTTTAATCAAATTGAAATAGGTGATGGTTTAGAGGTGTCTTTAATGCAAACAACTGCAGATGGATACCGATTAAAAACAGACTCTAACCTTGTAGAAATTTTAAAAGTAGAAGTGGTAGATAGTGTTTTAAAAATACATACTACACATAAAATTACTTCTAGTAAAAAATTAGAAATATCTGTTACATTTCAAAACTTAGATAAAATAACACTTCGAAATGATGCCAAAATTGAAGGTTTAAACAAGTTCAATTTAAACAATTTTATTTTAGATGGTTACGATGGAAGTGATTTTGATTTAGATGTAAATTCTAAACAATTAACTATGAATCTTAACGGAAATACTAAAGGAAAATTACAAATGAGAAGTGACGAGGCTACAATGGTCTTAAACGATAATGCATATTTAAAAGGTAAATTATCGGTTGATAATTTAGCGCTTACAGTAAACAAACGTGCTGATATGAAAATTGAAGGAGATGCAGAATATTTAAGCCTTATAACAACAGGATCGACAGATATTAAAGCGAAAGACTTAAAAGTTACCAATGCTAACTTAAACGCCTCTAACACATCAGATATTTATGTTTATGTAAGTAAAGAACTTAATATATATGCAAAAGGTAAAAGCTTTATTTACGTATATGGTACACCTCACATTAAAGTAGAAGGATTAAATGATAAATCACAAATAATAAAGAAATAACAAACCAAAATAATACAAGTACAATGGAAAAGTCAAATTTAGAACTTAAAGAAGAATTTTTAAGAAAAATAGAAGATATTAAAAACTCTTGTGAGAGTTTAGTTGAAAAAGTAGGGCATTTACAAGTAGATTTATTTAATCACCCAGATAAGGATTTAGAAAAAGCATTAGACAAATTAAATAACGACTTTTCTAACGATCATGAGTTTATTACAGAAGTATGGCATGCTTATGAAGATAAAGTAAACGCTCTAAAATAATAAAACTTAATTATGGCAAAGATTTCATCTGTTGAGCTAATTAATGTGCCTGAAACTATAATTGTAGGTGATAATATTAATGATATTACTGTAAAAACAACTGTAGAGTTTCATGATATTGATTTAAAGCTTGAGATGGAATATATACTTTATCTATATGTATATGATATTCATGGCAAAATTGATATTCCTGTATTAGTATCGAATTGGGATGAAAGTGCATTATATTCATTAACAGAAGACAGAAAAGATGATTTTTTAGGCGAACTAAAAGTTAAAGTTAATGCATCTTCAAAATCAGAAGAGATAATTAGTGATATAAAGCTAAAACTTGGTTTGCTTTATACAGGCAGTTCACATTACACAAAAAAACTTGAAACATTTGCAGTACTTGTGCCTGCTATAACTACAATAGGAAAATGGTCTAAACCATATAGTGCAAACCTCGAATTTTAAAAATTATGAACACAAAATCTATTATTGCCATAATACTAATATTATTAGTTGTCATTTTTACAATTCAAAATACAGAAGTTGTAACTATAAAATTTTTAACTTTTAAGTTATCTATGTCTAGAGTATTAGTTATTCTAAGCTGTTTTTTAATAGGATTAGTTTCAGGAATGTTATTGTCATATAGAAGGTCACTAAAAAAGTAATTATAATGAAAGAAACAGTTAACTTTACTCAAACTTCGGCTATCTTCTTTTTAGATAGCTTAAATGAAAATGCCTTGGTATAAGTATGAATATAAGTAGCTCTAAAACAGAAATTAAACCAACTTTTAACAAAGTGACTTTTAATGAATTTGAAAGTCAACTAGCTGTTTATAAGGACAAATTAAAAGATATTGATACTATTGAAGGTTTAAAAAAATTAATAGTTTCTAATTTTACAGACCTAGTAAGCTTATATATTAATATGGGAAATTATGTTGAAGATGTTTCACATAATAATGAAAAAGAAGTAGGTGTTATTGAAACCTATATTGTAAATTATAGTGTTCCAGAAGATTTCAAAACCACAATTATATTACACAGAGATGTTTTTTTAGAGCTTAATAAAGTAAAAGTTCTTGAAAAAGAACAAAAAGAAATTAAAACATTATCTAATAAGCATTTTGAGAAGAGTAAAGCTGTTTTAGAATCGCAACTTGATGATGTTCTAAATAAGATATTTGCAAAAAAGAATGCTTTAGCCAAAAATTTAAAAGCATCAAATAAATTATCAAAAAAGCTATCATTACATCAAAACCCTTGGAGTGTTTACAATAACCAGTTTACTGCTTTATTAAGTCAGTTTAAAGATATTGAACAAGCAAAAGATATATCCGAAGATGTTTTAAAAACTTTTAATGATTTAAAAAAAGCATGCAATTCTATTTCTGATAAGCATACTGTTTTAATCAAACAACTAGAAGCTAATATTAGTCATATTGAAAAAAACATTAATAATAAAGATGCTCAAAAAGAGCTGAAATTTTTTATTGATGAACAGTTAGTGCACGATTTAACTTTAGGTAATAATTTATCGACTTTAACTGAAGATCTAAATTCACAAATAGATAAGTTGAAAAGGGTAAAAATTCCTATTTCATCTGAGCAAGGAATGTTAATTAGTAGAGAAATTGATTTAAATAAAGCTGTTCAAAAATGGTTTGATTATCAGATTTTACCAGATGTAATGGATTTGATTACTATTGAAAATAGCTTAAAAAGTATTAATAGCATTAATTTAACAAACCTTAAAAACAATATACAACTTGCTAAGAGTTCTGATGAAGAAAACACAAATAGGAATACACCTAACTTAAATAATTTAAAGGATAATTTATCCGATTTAAAAAACAAAGGAGAAGTTATTACTGCAAGAGTTAATAAAAAAGTAGAGGCTCAATTACAAATAGCAAATCTTATAAAAGGTAAGGTGTTTTTAGAAGTTCCGTTTAACTCATCACTTAATTTAAATAGTAATACCTTTTTAAACAGTATAAAATCACCAATACAAAAAGGGCTTTCCTTTTTTGATACACAAATAAAGAAAACTACACACTACAATGCACATTCTAGTATAGAATCAGCAACACATTGTTTAAACCATCGAATGTTTAAGCAAGATGATGAGCATTATGACTCGTTGTTTTTAAATAAAAAATTTATAGGTGATTTGTTTTTAATTCCAAGAAAAACTCAAGAAGAAACTTTAAGTAAAACCTTAAATCAATGGCATTCTGGCTTTAATAAATCAGCTTTAGTATTTGGAGAACGATTAAGTGGTCGCTCAACATTTTTAGATTATACTTCAAAAAAATATTTTGGGAATAACATAGTTGTTCTTCAACCTAATAGTGTTGCAACTATTGATGGACGAAAATTTACAACCACTAATAATTTAAAAGAAGCGCTACAGTATATTAAAAACAATAACAATGGCAGCACAAAGCCAGTAATTTTAATTGATGATTTAGAGCTTTGGAGAGATAAAGATTATAGTTTGTTATCTAATATTAGAGCGCTTATTAATTTTATTGAAACAGAGTCTGACGTGGCATTTGTAATGGTATCTACAACTAAAGCAATGGTAAATCATTTAGACGCAAGATTAAATTTTTCTAACGTATTTAGTACATCAATAAATGTTAGTAAAACAGACAGAGACGAAATTATTGAAGCCTTAATGATTCGTCATGGTGCTGCTCATAGAGATTTAGTTTCTGAAAATTTAGAACCTATGAGCGCAAAAATGATTCAAAAAGCAATTACAAAGTTGAGTCATAAGTATAACAACAATCTAGGTGATGTGTTTCAAGCTTGGACATACTATACTTTTGTTCAAGAGAACGAAAAAGTTTTATTTAAAGAGGTAGATTACGATTTTCCTGATTTTTTCACTCAACAAGAATTAATCATTTTAAAGCAATCGTCTATTTTTAAGAAAGTAACAGAATTAGAATTAAAACGCATATTGGTGTCAAGGTTTGAATCAGATTTTAAATCAGCTTTAAAAAGACTTATTAATACAAAAGTATTATTAAGAAACAATTTAGGACATTTATATATTAATCCTGTTGTTTTAAGTGATGTTAACCAATTTATAAACCAACGTAACTAATTTATAAACTATGGAATTACAAATCACATGGCTCGACTTTTTTAAATTGGTTTTAGGATTAATACTTCTGTTTTTTGGATTAAAAATCTTATCAAAAATAGCATTCAAACTTTTTAGAAGAAATAGTTATAAACGCAAGTTTAAAAAGTGGATAGAAATTATTTTCGAGTTATATAAGCCATTAGCCTTGTTAACAATAGTTGCAGCTTTTGTTATTATAAATTATAAAGTTCATGGTGTTTTAATATTAGCTGCAGGCATAATTTTATTTCAGCATATTAAAAACTACTGCAACGGAATTTTATTTAAAATAAACCCATTAATTGATCCTGGAGTTAATTTGGTAACAGGAGAATATCAAGGCGAAATAGAAAAGCTACTGCCTTTTGGACTTATAATTAAAGTAGAACAAGGTGAGCGCTTTATTAATTACTCAACAATTGATAAACAAGGGTTTTGTGTTAATCAAAAAGTTGATGGTTCTATGCGCAAAACTTTGTATTTATTAGAACCCGAAAAAACTGATGAGGTAATGGATTTACTTTTTGAGAGTCCATTAATCGATTTCAACCAAAATCCTTCTGTTTGGAATATTCCAGGCGAGAAGGTTCAGCAAATACAATTAACACTCGAAAATGGTGCAAAAATAGAATCTGTAATAGATTATTTAAATCAATTTAATATTAAGTCAAGTCTTACTAAACAATAAAACAAATGGAAATTTTCTCATCTTATAATGTCATTATAGGCGTTTCGCTAATCATCATTTTATCTTTCTTGTTTAATGGTGTATCTAAAAAAACAAATATTCCAGCGGTTTTAATGTTAATAATATTAGGCGTTGTATTACAATATGGTTTAGGGTATTTTACAGAAGACCTTCCTAATTTTTTACCAATGTTAGAAATTATTGGTATTGTAGGACTTATCATGATTGTGCTTGAGGCTGCATTAGAGTTAGAACTCAAAAGAGAAAAGCTAATGCCTATACTAAAATCAATGCTTATTGCAATAGTAGGGTTAGTAGGATCAGCTTGGGCAGCAGCATTAATATTGTATCAATTTATTCCAGAAATGACTATGCATTCTGCTTGGTTATATGCAACACCATTATCTATTTTATCAAGTGCTATTATAATACCAAGTGTTACTGGTTTAAGAGAAGATAAAAAGGAATTTCATATTTATGAAAGTACCTTTTCTGATATTATTGGAATTATGATGTTTTACTTTTTAGTTGGCAAATTAAATCCAGCAGAAGACACTGGAGCGGTTGGTTTTGCAGGCAATTTAATAGTTACAATTTTAATATCACTTGTAGCTAGTTATGCTATAATAATGATATTTCAGAAAATAAAAAGTCAAGCAAAATTATTCTTACTCATAGCTGTATTACTGCTTTTATATGCTTTAGGTAAAAAAATGCACCTTTCTTCATTGATTATTATCTTAATTTTTGGGTTAGTTATTGCTAATATGAAATTGTTCTTTTCAGGTAAACTATCAAAATTTTTAGATTATCAAAAAGCACATCAAATTTATCACGAACTACATATTATTACATTAGAAACAGCTTTTGTTGTTCGTACACTTTTCTTCGTTATTTTCGGATTAACTATAGTCGTTGCTTCTTTATTTAATTTTGATGTAGCTATGATTAGTTTGATGATTATTGCCTCAATTTATGCTATTCGTTTTGTACTATTACGCATCTTTATTGGAACTGATATTTTACCACAGTTGTTTATTGCGCCAAGAGGATTAATTACAGTATTATTATTTTATGCTATTCCTGTTGAAGCACAAATTGCTACGTTTGAACCAGGTATATTATTATTTGTAATTATTGGAACTAGCTTAATTATGACTGGAGCTATGATTTATGATAAGAAACGAGCTGGCTCAGCAATTAAAACTGCAAATCAAGTAAAAGTTGGTACAACAAAATGGAAAGCTCCAACAATTGATGATGTTACTGAAAACTAGACTGTTTTTTGCTCTCTAGGTACTATAAACACTTCGTAAATAAATACCGAAAAGACAACCGCATATTCTATGGCGATAAGCCAAAGGTTTTCATTATAATTATTGGCATAGGCAAAATAACTTATGATTAGCATTATCGACCAAACTATTGGAAATTTATAATTGGTAAATACCGATAGAAATACAAGTGTTGTTATATACCAAGGATGAATTGTTGTTGATGTAAAATAATAAAGTGTAGTCACAAAAAGCATAGAAATTATAAGCTGCTGAACACCGTTATTTTTTCTTAAAAAAGTAAATCCTAAAACAGAAATAATCGTAATTAGCGGAATAAATTTTCCAATGATTGCTATTTCATTATAACCAGTAATTGCGTAACCAATACTTCTTGCAATGTAATATATACTAGCATTAAACTCAAAATCACTAAACCAAAGCGCTACAGTTTTAGTATAGTTATTAATAAATTCTGATGAGAAAAAGGGTGTAAACAAAAGCAATGTTGTTATAACCACAATTGCGTAAAACCCTATTAAATTTATAATGCCATTGCGAAGTGTTTTTGATGTTGCAACATCACTCTTTGTAAAACGATGTTGTATAAAATACTTAAAAAACAAAGGCAAAAATAAAAGCGGAATCAATTTTACTGAAATAGATAAAGCAAAAACAATAGCTGCCCATTTCCATTTACCTGAATGAAATAAATATAAACTCCACACTAAAAAGAATATCATTATACCTTCAAAATGTAGGTTTCCTGAAAGCTCTATAATAATTAATGGATTAAGCAAATACCAAAATATATTATGAGTAGGAAGATTAAGTCTTTCTAAAAGTTTTTTTCCAAAATATAATGTGCCAATATCTGCTGCTAGTATAAAAATCCTAAAGACTATTGCAGACCCAATAATGCTTTTTCCTGATAGTAATGCGGCAATCATAAACACAAGTTGCTTTATTGGAGGATAGTTGGTAAAATGGCTTCCGTTTAGTTCTCCCATACCATTATATAACTCTTGGGCTTGTGCTATAGGGAAAATATTAATGTTAATAAAAGATTCTGGTGTGTATAGATAAGGATTAAAACCTTGTATAATCATCCGTCCATCCCAAATAAAGCGGTAGAAATCTTGAGATAGGTTTGGTATTGCAAATAAAAAAACAACTCTAAAAATAATGGCTAATACTACTAGAAACTTAAAATTGTCTTTATTTACTTGAATGAGTTTGTAAAACAAAAAGAACAATGCGATATATAGTGTAAATAGCTTTGTGTAGTCTGTTCTTACTAAATCGTAGGCAAATGATGCATAAAACAAGACACTAGTAAGTGCCATTAAAAGAGGTGTTTTATTTAGTTTTAAAAATGTTGAATTAAACATTTGCAGATTTAGTATTTCGGCTTCAAGTTAAGAAGATTTTTAATTTGTTTTTTGTCGTTATTATAAAACGAAATTTACATTATATAAGCAAAACATGCGTTAGCGGTTGCAATGGCATCCTAATAAAAAAGCTGCAATTTTTTGCAGCTTTTTTATTAGATATAATGTAAAACGCGACTCACAACTAGGTTGTGAGAAACGCTATAAAAATTAAACTTTAGAGGTTAATGATTTAACAAACACAAAACCAAAACCTAAAAATAACATTAAGTGAAAAGGGAATAATCCGAAATCGCCACCTTGGTCTCCTACAATAAATGCGCTATACATACCAAAAGCAAAGTATAATACTAACAAGCCTTCAATAATAACGTTAAAAGAGATTTTCTTATTAATATATTTATTGCCTTTCCAAGAGTCTTTTAAAGTACTTATATTAAATTTTGGAGTACGAACAAACTCACTGCGTTTGCCAATATGCCCTTCTATAACTGCTATTGAATTATGTAGTGAAAAGCCCATAGCTATTGTAAAGAATGTAAAAAACATACCTATATATCCAAAAAAGCGTTTAAAGCCATCGCCATAAATATTTTTGTACATAAACCAGTAACACACAAAAAAGATAACAGAACTAATCACGAAAAAGCTCATAAAATAGAAGTAATATCTTAAGTGAGCATACTCATTTTTAATATATAGCATAGGTACACTTAATACTGCTACTAAAAATACATTAAGGAACATTGTGCTATTTAGTAAATGTAAAACACCATGAACTTTAGTTTTAAAAGAGATGTTTTTAGATTTTAAAACTCTCCACATCATTTTTCTAAAATTCTCTGCGCCACCTTTATTCCAACGGAATTGTTGTGAGCGAGCTGCGCTAATAACTACTGGTAATTCAGCTGGAGTTTCAACATTTTCAAGAAATTTAAATTTCCAGTTTTTTAGTTGAGCTCTATAGCTTAAATCTAGATCTTCTGTCAGTGTATCACCTTCCCAGTTTCCTGCATCGATAATACATGTTTTACGCCATATACCTGCAGTTCCATTAAAGTTTATAAAATGACCTTTACTGTTTCTGCCAACTTGCTCTAAAGTAAAATGTGCATCTAATGCAAATGCTTGAATTTTTGTAAGTATTGAGTAATTTCTGTTTAAATGTCCCCATCGTGTTTGTACAACACCAATTTTTTTATCCTTAAAATAAGGGATTGTGCGTTTTAACCAGTTTGGATTAGGTAAAAAATCAGCATCAAAAATGGCAATAAATTCACCTTTAGCAATTTCTAAACCTTCTTTTAAAGCACCAGCTTTAAAACCACTTCTATCAGTACGAGTAATATGTACAATATCTAATCCTGTAGCTTTTATTTTTTGAACATGTTCATATGTGCTTTTTACAGTCTCATCAGTAGAATCATCTAGAACTTGTATTTCTAGTTTATCTTTTGGATAATCAATTAATGCTATGTTATCTAACAATCGTTCCATAACATACATTTCATTAAACACAGGAAGTTGAATAGTTACAAACGGAATTTCATCTGGATTTGTGAGATCAAATTTATCGTCTGTATCTTCAATTTTTTGTGCAGCTATATAACTAAACAATAAGTTTAATTGTGCTAAAGCATACATGAAAATAAGCACAAGTGCTGTTGAGTAAATAGCAATAATTATGTATTCTAAAATCATTTTTTAAAACTGTATTTAAATATCCAACCTAGGATTTTTATGCCTGCAAAGATAGTACCTTTTATCGTACCTGAAACTTTTGAGACACCAATTCTTTTTTTATAGTTAACAGGCACTTCAATATACGTTAATTTTTGCTTTATAGACTTTAACTGCATCTCTATGGTCCAGCCATAAGTTTTATCTTGCATATTTAAGTCTAATAGTTTTTGGTATTTAATAGCTCTAAAAGGGCCTAAATCTGTGAATTTTGCTCCAAAAAATAACTTCATTAAAGTTGTCGCCAGCCAATTTCCAAAAACTTGCTGTGGAGTCATCGAATTTTTCTCTCGAAGTTCTTTAACTCTAGCTCCAACAACAAAATCGATATTATTATCAATAATCGGAGCAACAATTTTTGTTAGTTCTTCAGGATAATCACTAAAATCGCCATCTAAAAAAACAATAATATCTGGCTTTGTAGATTGATTAGCAACATACTCCATGCCTTTTAAACATGCATAACCGTAACCTTTTCTGGTTTCAGATAATACAGTCGCTCCAGCATTTTTTGCGTTTATTGGTGTAGCGTCGGTTGAGTTATTGTCAATAACAATAATTTCGCTAACTATGTTCGGAATATCCTTAATAACGAGCGCGATTGAATCTTCCTCGTTATAGGCAGGAATAATTACTTTAATGTTGGTCATTTAGTGCTTTAAAGAAAGTGCAAAAATACAATTGTTTTAGATATTATTTCTGATTCACTAAATCCATTAAATCAACATCATTACCTAATAAAATTTCATTTGGATTAATACGACCTTTCATGCTATCATTTTCTAATTTTAAAACACCTCTTGGACATACAGCTGAACAAATTCCGCAGCCAACACAACTGCTACGTACAATGTTCTCACCTTTTTGAGCATATGCTCTAACGTCAATTCCCATTTCGCAATAGGTTGAACAATTACCACATGAAATACACTGACCTCCATTAGTAGTAATTCTAAATTTAGAAAAAAGGCGTTGTTGCATTCCTAAAACTGCTGCCATTGGGCAACCAAAACGGCACCAAACTCTATTTCCGAAAATTGGATAAAAACCAGTACCTATAACACCAGAAAAGATAGAGCCAATATATAAACCATAGGCTGAACGTAAGTTTGAAGATTTTATTAAGAAAATTTCATCAGTTGTTCCAGTAAAATGCATTGCAAATAAAGCAGCAATGACAACAAAAAAGCCAATGGCTCCATAACGTGCGTCTTTGCCTAATTCATTTCTTTTAAAAATCATTATTAAAGCAAAAACCAATGTTAAAAACACTCCTATACTAATTAAAAAAACTGGTCTAGTTAACCAATACTTATCAGGGTCGCTTCCTAAATACGAGTAAATAATTGCGATAGTCATTATAAGCGAGAATACTAAAACAGTATGTATTAGCCAACGTTCTAATTTCCATGCTGATAATTTTTTGCTACTTAATTGTCTGAATGAGTCTCCTGCTGTTTCGGCTAATGCTCCACAACCACAAACCCAAGAGCAATACCAACGTTTCCCATATTTGTAAGTTAATATTGGTGAAATAACAAAAATGGAAATCACACCAAATAGCAACATTAATAAACCTAAATTTCCAGAAGATAAAAATCCGTTAATTGACCAACTATCAAATAAATAATAATTTAAAGGCCACATGCTTTTTAAATCGTAGTAAGGTAAATTGTATTGTGGACTTTCGTTTAAACGTGCCATAAACTCTGGAATCAAAAAGGCAAAACCCAATTGAAAAAACATAACTGAAGCTGTACGTAATTGCTCATATCGATTATGACGATATTTAAGCATAAATTTATATCCAAAAGCTAAAATGGCAACAGTGTACAAAGTTCCATAAACAAACCATTGACTAGCTGGTCGACCGCTTAACAATTGACTTAAAGGATCAAACAAACTAATAACTCCTGTATTTGCTTCACCATTTGAACCTTGACCTAATAATTCAGCATAAAAATAAAGAACGATATAAAAACCTGTTAATACAATTCCTGTTGCCCAACCTAAAATACCTTTTGATGAAATGGATTTAAACCAAACGCCATCATTTTTGATGCCTTCCGTTTTTTTGAGATATGCATCTCGTGAAAAAATAACTGTACCAATAATAATTAATCCAAGTGACAAGGTCAAGAAGATTGCTTTGTTTGGAAAATCAACGTTTAGCAATGCTAAAATCATAATGAATAAACCAGCTACACCAAGAAATACAGCTATTTTTTGAATCATGGATAAGTTTTGAGCATCTGGCTTTGCAAGAGACATACTATAATTTAATTTATTACTCATAGCTTATACAGTTTGCAATTGGTTTTTATATGTTGATAGTATTTCTTTTTCAAAATGTTTATAAAATTCTGGGTCGAAATTAGCTTCTACTAAATGTTGCATAACATAATCAACTGTTCGTTTTTCAGTTAACCATTTATCGAAGATTTCGTGACGCATTCTAATACCAAATGTATTAATACCTAAAAACGCATTTGTTTCAGAATCAACCTCAATGGTTATGCATTTGGTATCGTCATTATGTTTCCAGTGAAAATGTTGGTGACCTTCTTTTGGTTTGGAAAAAACCCAACCATAAGTTTGATACTCAATATCAAAAAACTTTGCAGAGTTAAACCAATGTCCTGGTTTGTATTCTAATTTGTTTCCACAAATGGTTTGTGCTAAAGTTTCTCCCATCATTCGTCCTGTATACCAAACCGCTTCAATAGGTCGTCTATTGCCAATGGCTTCACGTTGTTCTGCACAATCACCAATAGCAAATACATCTTTTATATTGGTTTCTAAATAGCGATTAACCAGAATACCACCATTGGTTTCAATGTCTGAATTTTTTAAGAAATCAATATTAGGGCTGACTCCAGCCGTTAAACCAACAAAATCACAAGGAATTTCTTCTCCTGTTTCTTCTATAATTACAGATTTAACTTTGCCATTTTCATCAGAAATTATCTCTTTTAAGTTAGTTGATAAGCGCAAATCAATATGATGATTTTTAATATGACGATTTATCATTTCGCTTTCGCCTTTTGGCAAAACACCATTCCAAAAACTAGACTCCCTTACTAAAAAAGTTACAGGAATATTTCGAGTGTTTAGCATTTCAGCAAGTTCAATACCTATCAATCCACCACCTACAATTACTGCTCGTTTACACACTTTGTTGTTAGGAGCGTATATCTCAAGATTATCTAAATCTTGTTTATGATACAAGCCCTGTACACCTTTTAAATCTTGTCCAGGCCAGCCAAACTTATTTGATTTACTTCCTGTAGCTATAACTAATTTATCATATTGAAGTGAGTCATGATTCTCAAAATAAATAGTTTTACTTTTTGTTTCAATAGAAGACACAAAACCGAATTTTAAATCAATTCTATTCTTTTTCCAAAACCAATCTTCATAAGGCTTGGTGTGTTCAAACTTCATGTGTCCCATATACACATACATTAATGCAGTACGTGAAAAAAAATGTTCAGTTTCGGCAGAAATAATCGTTATTTTTTTATCAGAAAGTTTTCTGATATGTCTGGCTGTTGTTACGCCAGAAATTCCGTTGCCAATAATGACGATGTGCTCCATGTGTTTTGGTTGTCGTTGAAAAGTTTGTCGAAGGTTTTGTTAAAACCTTAACCTTGTCTTTTCATTTTGTTTAAATTTAAACATTAAATATAAGTTATGAGAACAATTTTTTTAATGTTAAGTGTTATTGTACTAATGTCATCTTGTTCTATGACTGTTACAAAACCAGAAAAAATTAATGGTGTTAGTTTTGTAGCTTCTGGTGATTCAATTTCTGATAAACATGTAAGTCCTGTTGTTAAGCTTAATGCTAATTATGCATCCTTAATGCCATTTGGGTTTATTAGAGATTTAGCTCATCCAGAGATAATATATAGCGGAAAAAGACAATGGTTTGGTGAAACTGAAGATGGAGTAAAGCAATATGCAAGTGCTTTAAATAAAAAAGGCATAAAAATTATGCTAAAACCTCAAATTTGGGTTTCACGAGGAGAGTTTACAGGTTTTATTAAAATGGGTTCTGAAGAAGATTGGCAGACTTTAGAACAAACGTATTCTAAATTTATATTAGAGTTTGCAAGAATTGCTCAAGAAATGAATGCAGATATTTTTTGTATCGGAACAGAGTTAGAAGGGTTTGTAGATGAGCGTCCTGAATATTGGCATCAATTAATTAAAGAAATAAAGACTATTTATAAAGGCAAATTAACTTATGCTGCTAATTGGAATGAGTTTAACAGAACTCCTTTTTGGAGTGAATTAGATTATATAGGAGTAGACGGTTATTTTCCTTTAAGTCAAGAACAAACGCCAACATTAGCAGAAAGCAGGAAAGGGTGGCAAAAGCATAAAACACTATTAAAAAGTTTTTATGACACCTATAAAAAACCAATTTTGTTTACCGAATTTGGTTATAGAAGTATTGATTATGCAGGAGTAAAACCTTGGTTAGTTGATAGAGAAGATGGGAAAGTAAATCTTGAAGCACAATCTGTTTTAACGCAGTCTTTGTTTGATGAATTATGGGACGAAGAATGGTTTGCTGGTGGTTTTGTTTGGAAATGGTTTATCGATTACGAATCTGTTGGAGGAATAGAAAATAATCGATTTACACCTCAAAACAAACCTGCTGAAGAAACCATAAGAAAACAGTATTCTAAATATTAAGCAATATACTTTTTGTAGTATTTGAAGATGTCTTCAGCAGAAGCACCAAACCATTTCTTAAAATAAATTACTAAAAAATGATATTGTAGCTTCCAAACACCATGTTTTTCATAAAGTCTTGCAGACGAATATATTTTCTCTTGAATGACGACAAATTGTTTTCTAGCAAACAACTCGTTAATAAGGATGTTGTCTTCGTAAACAATATAGTTTTCATCAAAGCCACCAATATCATTAAATAAATCTTTAGTTATAAATTGACTTTGATCTCCACCACGACAAGCTCTCCAACAAAACTTTGTTAACCAACTTGCTAGCCTCAACCACCAATAATTACTGTCAAACTGCATTCTAAAACAACCAGCCAGATGCCCTTTATTAACTTCATTAATAATTAATTCGTCAAAATTTTTAGGAGGAAAAGAATCGGCATGAAGAAAATAAAGAATAGTTCCTGTGGCATGTTTTGCACCAAAATTCATTTGTTTTGCTCGACCTTTTGGTGAATTTAACAGAACTATGTCTGGTCGAGCGCAGTCGAGACCTTTTTTTTGAGACCTCTCGACTGCGCTCGAGGTGACAGAGATTACTTTTTTAATAATTTGCTGTGAACTATCTGTACTGCCACCATCAACAACTAGTATTTCAGAAATGTTTTTAGATGATGAGTTTTCAAACAAATGCTCAAGCAATTTGCCAATGTTATTTTCTTCGTTAAAAACAGGAATAACAATACTTATCATGTAAATTTATACGTAAAAACAGGGTTTTTAGTTTTGCTCGTTCAAACTCCAATCATAATTGATATAATTGATTTTTGCATTAGGAAATATGTTTATATCAGAATATTGATTGATATAGTCAATCACAGAGCCATTTTCAGTAAAGTCGCTTTTATACCATTTAAAAATTTCTGAAATTTTCACTTCATCTCTTTCTAACTTGTTTTTTGAATCATTATTGATAAACTCACGAGTGGCACGTTCCATCAATTCTTGTACATTGTTTGCAGTGTAAGCTGTATTCAACAATTTTGGACAAGAAAACGAAGCACAATTAATTGCAAAATGGATTCTTGGTTCGTTCATTTTACGTAAAATACCATTCTCAATATCAGCTAAAGAATAGTCTTCTTTACCGATTTTTATTCGGTTCTTCAGCCAAGGATTATTAATGTCCTTAATGCTTTTTGTTGGATAATTATCTGCAATCAGTTTGATAGTATTAGCATTATAAACATTAATAAAGTAAGCTAATTGCTCATTTAATGTCCAGCTTTCTGAAGGGATTTGAGTTGCTAAATAATTAACATAATCATTAAGCGATTGAATATCTTTTTTAAAACCTTTATAATTAACATCACCATTATCTGCAACGTATTTTTTTAGTAAATCATCCCAAGCAGAATGATCAACTTTAGGCTCGTCAATTTGTTTGTCTATTTGAATATCTTCAGCAGTAACATCAACTGTTACATTGTCCATACTAGTGTTATGTTCATCAGCAGCGCTATCTTCTTTTTCAACGCTTTCTTTTGAATCTTCTGGTGTTTCTTTAATTGGTAGTCCTTTAGCAGAAAAACAACTTGTTAGTGATACAAATGCAATAATAATTAAGGCTTTAAACTTCATTTTTTAGTTTTATTGGATACAATTCCTGTTCTATAAAATCTTTAGGAAACTGTTCATCTCCTTTAAAACCAAGTTCAATATCTCTTCCATCGTGTGGAATATGATTGGTCTTAAAAATGTAATCCCAAAGACTTAAAGTTAGTCCGTAATTAACGCCATACCTTACGTGTTTTGGTAATTCTTTAGCATGATGCCAAATGTGCATCTTCGGATTGTTGAATACATATTTTAAAAAACCATAATCCCAACCCAAATTAGCATGGTTTAAATGCCCTACAATAATGGCAAAGAAATAAACTATAGCAACATCTTGAGCATCAAAACCTCCAATAATTGCTATTGGAATATATAATAGTGATTTATATACGATTGGTTCCATCCAATGATAGCGTAAGTGTGCAGCAAAGCCCATTTCTTTTACACTATGATGCACTTTATGAAAATTCCATAACCAAGGCAGACGATGTAATAATCGATGTGTGTTCCATTGCACAAAATCACTAATGATAAAAAAGATAAATAAACCTAAAGCTTTAGGCATATTATCTACATCAAACAATTGAAGGTTTGAAATATTTAAACCTGCTATTGAGAGGATATCATTAAAAAATTCGGCAGCAGTATTTGATAAGGCAATAAGGATGATTAAATTCAGTAGAAAGAAATTGAAAAACATATAAAAGGTGTCTAACCAAAAATCTTTTCTAAAAATTGATTGATTTTTACGCCATGGAAAAGCAATTTCTAACAACCAAACTACTATTGAAATAATGATTAATCCATAAAAATAATTATCCCAATGATTAATTGAAATAAGCTCATGTTTGAGGTAATTCCAATAACCTGAATAAGAATTTTTTATGATGTCTATATATTTCTCCAATTGATTAAAAATTTAATACAACAATTATTGTCTAGCAACATCCTCCACCATCATAGTGATAAGTAGATTCACTTATAAAAATATCGTTCCTATTTAAATTTGCCAATGCATTTGCTGTTTTATCACAAATTGCTATTGGTTGATTTTTTAATAAAACATGACCAGCTTTATCATCAAAATAATTTTCTGTTCCATAATATATAGCAGCTTTTCCTGTAAAGATACAAGGTCCATCACTTGGCATTGGATCTTTTATAGCAGCTACTTCAATAGATTCTATATAGATGAGTTCATCAGTAGGATAATGCACTGGATCTAAAATTCGATATGGTTTGCGAGCTCTAATTTCAATAGTTCCAAAGCCAGCATCTGTAAGCATTTTTACATATTCTGCAATTGGTAAACTTCCGCTTAAACATAAAGCACGAAGTCTGTCGTCATTACGAAGAGCTTCATTCATAGGTTGCTCGCAAGTTGGATCGCTCATTACCAATCTTCCGTGTGGTTTAAGCACACGATACATTTCGGCAATAGCTTGTTTTAAATCGTCTGCTTTAAAAATATTAAACAAACAGTTTTGAGCTGCAACATCAATACTATTGTTTTCAACAGGAAGATTCATAGCATCGCCTTTTTTAAGGTCTACAAAATCACTTTTAAACCAAGGGTTTTGCGCTTCGGCTTCAATGAAATTTTTACGAGAAGCCTCTAACATTTCATCTACAACATCCACACCAATAACACCACCTTTTTGACGATTAAAATATGAGAATTGCAATAATTCCATTCCGCCACCAACACCAACATATAGCATTTTAGGATTGTTGGTTAAATCTCGAGCATGAACTGTGCTTCCGCAACCATAATTCATTTCTTGCATTATACGAGGAATTTTTAATCCTGGTAATTCCCAAATTGGGTTGGTTGTGCAGCATAATCCAATATCTGGAGTTAAGGCTGCTTCTTTGTATACGTCGTGTGTGGTTTCTAAATAACTCATAGTTATAATGTCTTTATCAATTCCTTAAATAATGTAATCATATTCGGCTCAGCTTTTCCTGCCATTGCTATAATTTCAGCGATGTCAACAGGTTTTAGATTACTTGGGTCGCACTCATCAGTAATAACTGACACAGCTGCTGCTTTTAATTTTAAATGATTAGCAACTATAATTTCTGGAACAGTACTCATTCCAACAGCATCAGCACCAATAATTTTAAGCATTCTGTATTCAGCTCTAGTTTCTAATTGTGGACCAACAACGCTTGCATATACACCTTCATGAAGTGTAATGCCTTTGTTTTTTGCTATAGCTTTAAATTTTGAATTGATTTCTGCATTATAAGGTGCGCTCATATCTGTAAAGCGTTCGCCTAAATGCTCAACACCTTTAAATGCTAAAGGAGAACTACCTTGAAGATTTATGTGATCATCGATAAGCATTAATTCACCTTTTTTAAAATTAAGATTAACTGCTCCTGCAGCATTAGAAACTAATAAGGTATGAATGCCTAGTTTTTCCATTACACGAACAGGATACGTAACATCTTGTAATGTATAACCTTCGTAAATATGAAAACGACCTTGCATAACAATAACTTTTTTCCCTTCTATAAGACCATAAATTAATTTGCCTTTATGAAATTCAACAGTTGCAGTTGGGAAATTTGGAATATGGTTATAACTAACTTCGTGTAAAATTTCAATTTCGTGTGTAAGTTGCCCAAGTCCAGTGCCAAGAATAATGCCTATTTCTGGTGAATCGAAACCTTTACTTTGTAAATATTCTGTGGTTTCTACGATTGATTTAATCATATATTTTTATAAAATTTCTTTAGTTGTTCGTAATGTTTCATATCCTCAAAGGTATCAATATCATTTAATTCTTTAAGCATAGAAATTGTGCTATCTTTTAAATCTGATAATGTATTTTCTAAAACAGTTGAGGTTCCCCATTCTTTGTTTTTAAAGACTTTTGAATGCATGTTTTTCATGCCTAACAAATAATAACCTCCATCTTTGGCTGGACCAATAACTGTGTCATTTTCATTCAAAAAATCAAATGCTTCATTTACATCATCTGATGATAAGTCTAATAAATCGCTGCCAATAATAATTACTTTTTCATAACCCAACTCGAATAATTCAGTAAACGCATTTTCCATACGTTCGCCTAAATCATTGCCTTGTTGCAGTTTTTTGTTGAATATAGTAGCGTTCCAAACATCCTCGCGTTTAATGCTTTCGGAATAAAATACGTATTTATCAGCCTTAACTTTTTCTGATAATTTTGCTGTATGCTGTAGCAAATATTTGTAGATTTCTAAAGCTGATTCGTCTCCAATAGTGGCTGCTAAACGTGTTTTACATTTGCCCAATTCTGGATTACGAGTAAAAATAATAAGCGCTTTTTTAGACGTTGGGAAATGGAAATCTTTTGCCATTTCGTTGTCACTGTTAGTGTTGTTTGTCGAAAGTATGCCCATTTAATACACTTTATTTCCTTTTAAAAGCCATTTGCTCCATTCTTTGGAAAAAGCATGAATGTTATCGGTCTCTTTTCCTTCGGAATTATAAACCTTAAAATTATTGTTTTTCCATTCAAAAATACCTCCATAAAGGTTAAAAACTTTATTGTAACCTGCTTTTTTGAGTTTGTTGGCAATGCTTTCTGAACGAATACCTAACGAGCAATACACTACTATAGTTTCATTTTTATTTGGTAGTTTATTTTTAACTAAGTCAATCTGAAAACTATTGTAACCAACAAAAATGGCTTCTTTTATATGACTTACATTATATTCTTCAAGTTCTCGAGCATCAAGAATAATGGCTTTTGTTTTTGGCATTGCCAGTTCTTGAACTGTGATGTAAGGAATGGCTTTAGTGTTATGAATAGTTAATAATTCAGAAAGGGTTTCTTGAGAGAACCCAACAAATGATAGGATTGCAAAAATGCAAAAAAGTACTTGTTTCATAATTATGCAACTGATCCTTGACAACTACTTCCTGCTCCAGCAGTACAACCATAACAATGTTGTGAAATAACAATGTTTCTACCTTCTAAAAGTTCTTCATTATATTCAGATATGTGTTTAGCCTTGCTGTTTACAGGTAAGTTAAGCATCTGATTAAAATCGCAATCATATAAATATCCATCCCAACTTACCGAAAGTGTATTGGTACACATCACATTTGCAACAGCTGCTGGGTTGTAAGCTTCAACTAACGAATACATGTAGTCTTCATAATTTTCCGAAGCAATTAAATAATCTAAAAATCGGCTAATTGGCAAATTGGTAATTGCAAACAGATTATGAAATTGAATTCCAAAATCATCGATTAAGGCATTTTTGAATTCTTTTTCTAAACTTGCTTGATTTCCTGGTAAAAATGCACCTGAAGGATTATACACTAAATCTAAACGTAAATCACTATTTGGCATACCATAACCAATGGCATTTAAGTCTTGAAGCGCTTTTATTGATTTATCAAAAACACCATCTCCACGTTGCTTATCTGTTTTGCCTTTAGTCCAATGAGGCATAGAGCTTACCACATGTACATTATGACTTTTGAAAAACTCTGGTAAATCGTGATATTTTTTATTAGCTCGTATAATGGTGAGATTTGAGCGAACAATAAAATCTTTAATACCAGCTTTTGAAGCTTCATCAACAAACCAACGAAAATCTGGATTCATTTCTGGGGCTCCACCAGTTAAATCTAGCGTGTGAGCTCCAGTATTTTTTATAACTTCGAGACATTGTTTCATGGTTTCTCTGGTCATAATTTCTTTTCTGTCTGGACCAGCATCTACATGGCAATGCTCACAAACCTGATTACACATATAGCCAACATTAATCTGAAGTATTTCTAATTTCTTTGCTTTTAAAGGAAATTGGTTAGTTTCAGAAATCTTGTCTTTAAATTTTGGCAAGTCGCCACTTTGAAAAATACCATTGGATAAAATTTCAACTTGCCTTTTGCTGTTTGCTAATTCGCTTTCGCGTTTATGTAGGGACTTAATCATTTATAGGTTTAAGAGTTATCGTTTGTAGAAGCTATATTTTTATTGCTTCGAACTTAATTACATTTCTAATTTGTTGACCTTATTCATCATTTGCACTCCATGCACTAAAGATGCACCTCCTCTAATTGCTGCTCCTACATGTAGAGCCTCCATCATTTCTTCTTTTGTAATGCCTCTTTGCAGTCCATCTCCTGTATAAGCATCAATACAATATGGGCATTGAATGGTATGCGCAACAGCAAGAGCAATTAATGATTTTTCTCTTTCAGATAAAGCACCTTCTTTAAAAACAGAATTATAATATTCGAAAAATTTTGTTCCTAATTCTTCATTCCAATCTGATATTTTGCCAAATTTTCTAAGGTCTGCTGGGTCGTAATAGGTTTTTTGCATTGTATAATGATTTGTTAGTATTCTTACGAAAAAATTGAAGATACAGTTTTCTGTCGGAGTAAAAACAAAATGATTACAGAAAAAAATCAAATATATATAAAACCAAAAAGCATGTAGAATATTAACCCCTAGGATTTACTAGTGGAAAGAACCATAGTACTACAAAGACTGGTATTAAACTTCTGTTAAACCTCTTACAAATTGTTAAAATTTCTTATATTTGTTATACTTATGAAACTGGCTTTCCATAAATTACTGTCTTTTTCAATGGCTATTGTAGTGTTGTTTTCTACAATGTCGTTTACTATAAGCATGCACTATTGTGGTGATACTTTGGTAAATACTTCAATGTTTAAAGATGTTGAATCTTGTGGTATGGAGAAAGCTATGGCAATATTGCCTTCAGGCTGTTCGATGACAAAACCTGATTGTTGTAAAAATGAGCAGATGTCTGTAAAAGGTCAAGACGAACTCAAACATAATTTTGATAAACTCACAATAACGCAACAAATATTTGTTGCTTCATTTACCTATTCATATATTAATCTTTTTGAAATAGTTGAAGAAAACATTTCATCTTTCAAAGATTATTCCCCACCATTCGTCGTCAAGCAGCTCTACAAAATAGACGAGACTTATTTAATTTGATTTTTTAAACATTAAAACACGTTATCCAATAGCTTATTTTATAGGGTAATTTGTTGTATTTGGTATTTTTCTAATATCAATACTATTTGTTTAATTATCATATTAAAACGTTATGAACATTTTTAAAATAACCACAAGAGTTATAAAAAAAATCCGAAATGAAGGGCTATTAAAAACCTTAATGGATTTAATATCTTATTTATATGATCACTACTACGATATAAAATATAAAATTGATACTTATTCTTGGGTGTCTAAACAAGATTTAACTGCTGAAGATAAAATTGCTGAACACGCATCGTGTTATCAAGCTACAAAAGTATTGCCTTTAAGGAATCTTCTTAAAAAAATGAATATTCCAAAGGGCAAGGTGCTTATTGATATTGGTTCAGGCAAAGGAAGAGTTTTATTAATAGCTTCAGAATTTGGATTTAAAGAAGTAAGAGGTATTGAATTATCATCTAAACTGTGCTCAATTGCAAATAAAAATATTACAAATTTCAAAAGCAGAGTTAATACAAATACCCTTTTTGAGGTAATTAATATTGATGCAACACAATATAATTTTAAAGATGATGAGTATGTTTTTTTTATGTACAATCCTTTTGACGAATTTATACTAAAAAAAGTATTGAATAATATTTTAATTTCTATAAAAAGGCAAAATAGACCAATTTTAATTGTCTATGCATATCCAGTTAATAGAGGTGTAATAGAAGAAATTATGAATATCAAAAAAGTAACAAATTATAAAATTTGGAATGGTGAATATACGGTATTTGAAATATAGATTAACCTTGAATAATAATTATTAAAAATCAAACCCAATGCTAAATAAAAGCATAAAATTTCTAATAGAAAATAAACTCGTTGCGGTACTAATGCTTGTCCTATTTATTGGATGGGGAACAGTAAATGCACCATTTAATTGGGACACAGGGTTTTTGCCAAGTAATCCAGTTTCAGTAGATGCTATACCTGATATAGGTGAAAATCAACAAATTGTGTTTACTAAATGGGATGGTCGTTCACCACAAGATATTGAAGACCAAATCACATATCCTTTAACAACTTCATTACTGGGTATACCAGGAGTAAAAACCATTCGTAGTTCATCTATGTTTGGCTTTTCTAGCATCTATATCATTTTTGAAGAAGATATAGAGTTTTATTGGAGCCGAAGTCGTATCCTCGAAAAACTTAACTCTCTACCTAGTGGCTTATTGCCAGAAGGCGTTAATCCAGCACTTGGACCAGATGCTACAGGTTTAGGTCAGATATTTTGGTACACACTTGAAGGACGTGATAAAAACGGTAATGTTACTGGTGGATGGGATTTGCAAGAATTACGTAGTATTCAAGATTACTATGTAAAATATGCGCTTTCTTCCGCGAGTGGCGTGTCCGAAGTCGCTTCCATTGGTGGTTATGTTCAGGAATATCAAATTGATGTAAATCCAGAGTTAATGCGTCAATATAACATCGGTTTAAATCAAGTGGTTAAAGCGGTTAAAGAAAGCAATAGAGATATTGGAGCACAAACACTAGAAATTAATCAGGCTGAATATTTAGTGAGAGGTTTAGGTTATGTGAAATCTATTCAAGATATAGAAAATGCAGTAGTTACTTCTGAAGATTACACATCAATACGAATAAAAGATATTGGAAAAGTATCATTAGGACCAGCAACACGAAGAGGTATATTGGATAAAGAAGGTGCAGAGGTTGTAGGTGCTGTTGTTGTAGCTCGCTATGGTGCTAATCCAATGGAAGTCATTAACAATGTTAAAGAAAAGATTAACGAGTTAAGTTCAGGATTACCTTCTAAAACATTAAGTGATGGGAGAACTTCACAAGTTACAATAGTGCCATTTTATGATAGGACAGAGCTAATTGAGGAAACATTAGGAACACTTAATGAAGCCTTAATTTTAGAAATTCTGATTACTATTTTGGTCATTATTGTAATGGTCTTTAATCTTCGAGCTTCAATACTTATATCAGGGTTATTACCAGTGGCTGTTTTAATGGTTTTTATTACCATGAAACTCTTTGGGGTCGATGCAAATATTGTTGCGCTTTCAGGTATTGCTATTGCTATTGGTACTATGGTGGATGTGGGTGTGATATTATCAGAAAACATAATTAGGCACTTGGATGAAGATGATAAAAACTTGCCTATCAATTTAGTTGTTTATAACGCCACAGCTGAAGTTTCTGGAGCCATTGTTACAGCTGTTGCCACTACTATCATTAGCTTTATACCAGTATTTACAATGATTGGAGCTGAAGGGAAATTGTTTAGACCTTTAGCTTTTACTAAGACCTTTGCTTTAGCTGCTGCTCTTATAATAGCATTGTTTTTAATTCCACCATTTGCTGCTTCCATATTTAAAAAGGCGAAGATTAGAAAGACAAGTTATTATGTTCTAAATGGACTTATGATTGTTCTTGGTTTAGTCATTATGTTTTTTGGCTATTGGATTGGGATATTGCTGATAGGTTATGGCATTGTTGCATTTTTAAAATCAAATCAAAAGCTAACAGACAAAAGAGCTAACCTAATTAATATTATTATTTCAGCATTAGCCATTGTGTTTTTATTAGCTGAATATTGGAGACCACTTGGAGTTGATAAAAGCATAATATTAAACTTAATTTTTGTGAGTATTATTTGCTTTGGGTTATTGGGTGTTTTTGTGCTATTTCAGCATTATTATAGTAAAATATTAAAATGGGCATTAGAGAATCGATTACTGTTTTTAACTATTCCAACCACGTTGTTGATTTTTGGTTTTTATATCATGAAAAATACAGGCAAGGAATTTATGCCTTCTTTAAATGAAGGTTCTTTTCTATTAATGCCAACGTCAATGCCTCATTCTGGAGTTGAAGAAAACAAAAGAGTTTTACAACAGTTGGATATGGCAGTAGCCAGTATTCCAGAAATTCAAACAGTAGTTGGAAAAGCTGGTAGAACAGAGTCAGCATTAGATCCAGCACCTTTATCAATGTATGAGAATGTTATTCAGTACAAACCTGAATATATGTTGAATGAAAAAGGCGAACGTCAACGATATAAGGTGAATGAAAATGGGCTATTTGAATTGAACGATGGACGTTTTATCGCAAATCCAAATAATACTAATAGCTCAGTCATAACTAAACTTGATAGGGCTCAATTAATTGAGGATAAAGATGGGGAGTTTTATCGCAATTGGCGACCTGAAATACAATCACCAAATGATATTTGGAATGAAATCGTAAAAGCTACTAAGTTACCAGGCGTTACTTCTGCACCTAAATTGCAACCCATTGAAACACGATTAGTAATGCTACAAACAGGTATGCGCGCACCAATGGGAATTAAGGTGAAAGGTCAAGATTTAAAACAAATAGAAGCATTTGGGATACAATTGGAAAACATTTTGAAACAGGCTGAAGGTGTTAAACAGGAAGCAGTTTTTGCAGACCGTATTGTAGGTAAACCCTATTTGTTGATAGATATTGACAGAGAGAAAATTGCACGATACGGTATCACTATTGAGGAAGTCCAAAATGTATTAAAAGTGGCTGTTGGTGGTATGGTATTGACACAAACTGTTGAAGGAAGAGAGCGATATGGAGTTCGTGTACGTTACCCAAGAGAGTTAAGAGCAAATCCAACCGATTTAGAACAAATATATGTACCTGTTGAAAAAGGTAGCCCAGTTCCATTAAGCGAATTAGCTACTATTAGATATGAACAGGGACCACAAGTAATTAAGAGTGAAGACACCTTTTTGGTAGGATATGTGTTGTTTGATAAATTGGATGGTTTTGCAGAAGTAAATGTGGTCGAAAATGCGCAGGCTCTTATTCAGAGCAAAATCAATTCAGGCGAACTTATAGTGCCTAAAGGGTTAAGTTATAAGTTTACAGGTACTTACGAGAATCAACTACGTGCAGAAAAAACCTTATCTATTGTTGTGCCATTAGCACTAGCAATCATCTTTCTTATTCTTTATTTTCAATTCCGTTCGGTGTCAACCTCATTAATGATTTTTACTGGTATTACAGTTGCCTTTGCTGGAGGTTTTATCATGATGTGGCTGTATGGACAAGATTGGTTTTTAAATTTCAGTTTGTTTGGTGAGAACTTAAGGGAACTCTTTAATATGAAAACAATCAATTTAAGTGTTGCTGTTTGGGTTGGGTTTATAGCCTTATTTGGCATTGCTACAGATGACGGTGTTGTTATGGCAACTTATTTAACCCAAAGCTTTGATAAAGAAACTCCAACGGATAAAAAAGGAATTCGATTAGCAACGTTAGAAGCAGCAGGAAAGCGTATTAGACCGTGTTTAATGACAACAGTTACTACTGTACTAGCATTGCTTCCAGTATTAACATCGACAGGTAGAGGGAGTGATATTATGATACCTATGGCTATTCCAATTTTTGGAGGTATGATTATAGATATTACATCTTATTTTATTGTTCCCGTTTTGTTTAGCTGGAAAAAAGAATTTCAACTTAAAAGATTAACAAATGAAAAATAAAGGTCATTACCTCAAATTAGTTTTATTTCTTGGTTTTTGTTTCATAGGGCTGAATACTCATGCACAAAAATTAGAAGTTCTTATTGATGAGGCTATAAAAAACAATCCAGAAATTCAAAAGGTTGAATTGCAATACAGTATAGCTTCTGAAAAAGTAATTGAAGTTAATTCTATACCCAATACTGAATTTGCAGTTGGGTATTTTATAAGTGAGCCAGAGACAAGAACAGGAGCACAACGTGCTCGTATTTCCGTAAAACAAATGTTGCCATGGTTTGGTAGCATTACTGCAAGAGAAAACTATGCGAGTTCGCTAGCAGACGCTAAATATGAGGACATTGTTATTACTAAACGCAAACTCATCACGTCTGTGTCGCAATCTTATTACAATCTCTATACTAATAAAGCTAAACAGCTTGTGTTGACTGAAAATATAAAACTATTGGAAACCTATGAAACTTTAGCTCTTACATCAGTTGAGGTAGGAAAGGCTTCAGCAGTAGATGTGTTGCGCTTGCAAATGCGCCAAAACGAAATGCAACAATTGAAAGATGTTTTGCAACAACAATTTTTGGCTGAACAAACTAATCTTAATAATCTTTTAAATAGAGACGATGCAATGTCAGTCCAGTTAATAGATGAATTGATAATTCCTTCAGAAGATGTTGAAATCAATTTAGGAGAATTGGCATTGCATCCAGAATTGTTGAAATATGATAAGCTTTATAAATCAGTAGAGCAATCTGAATTATTGAACCAAAAAGAAAGTAGCCCAATGATAGGTTTTGGGTTGGATTATATTCCAGTATCAGAGCGTACAGACATGAACTTAATAGACAACGGCAAGGATATAGTAATGCCAATGGTTTCGGTTTCCATACCAATCTTTAATAAGAAGTATAAATCGATTTCAAAACAAAACGAACTGCAACAACAAGAAATCAATTACCAAAAACAAGAACGATTAAATTCTTTGGAAACTCTTTTAGATAAGGCAATAAAAGAACGTATTTCTGCAAGAATAAGTTATGTAACCCAAACTAAAAACCTAAAACAAGCCAAAGATGCAGAGGGCATCTTAATCAAAAGCTTCGAAACAGGAACGATAGATTTTAATGATGTTTTGGATATTCAAGAATTACAACTAAAGTTTCAAATGAACCAGATAGAATCTATTAAAACCTATTACGTGCAGACAGCGATTATTAATTATTTAACTAATAGATAAAATGAAAAAGCAAATAAAATGTGTAGTTATATTCTTTGGAATACTGCCAACTTATTTCATATTCGGTCAAAATGTTGTTCGTTATAATTTAACAATGACAGACACAATTGTTAACTATTCTGGTAAAGAAAAAAGGGCAATTGCAGTAAACGGACAAATACCAATGCCAACCTTGACATTTACAGAGGGAGACATTGCGGAAATTGTAGTTCATAATAAATTAAACGAAAGTACCTCATTACATTGGCACGGAGTTTTTCTTCCCAACAAGGAAGACGGAGTTCCTTATTTAACTCAAATGCCAATTAAGCCTAGTGAAACATTTACCTATCGCTTTCCAATTATTCAGAGTGGAACGCATTGGTATCACAGCCATAGTGGTTTGCAAGAGCAAATTGGAATGTATGGCTCGTTGGTTTTATTGAAAAAAAAGGATGACCCAACATTTAGAAATGGAATTGATGATTTGCCTGAAGTCCCGATAATATTAAGTGAGTGGACAGATATTAAGCCCGAAAATGTTCATCGAATGTTGCATAATGCAAACGATTGGTTTGCTATTAAAAAAGGTACCGTTCAAAGCTATTCAGAAGCCATAAAAGCAGGACATTTCAAAACCAAATTAGGCAATGAATGGAAACGTATGTTGGCAATGGATGTAAGTGATGTGTATTATGATAAGTTTTTAATTAATGGGAAAAACGAAAGCCAACTATCACAATTCAAGGCTGGAGATAAAGTTCGTTTACGCATTTCAAATGGTGGTGCATCCTCGTATTTCTGGTTGAATTATGCTGGAGGTAAAATGACCGTTGTAGCCAATGATGGTAATGATGTGGAGCCTGTAGATGTAGACAGATTGATTATTGGAGTTTCTGAAACTTATGATGTTGTAGTTACAATCCCAAATGATGATACGGCTTATGAATTTTTGGCAACACCAGAAGACCGAACAAAATCGGCTTCAATTTTTTTAGGGAAAGGCAAAATGCAACTAAAAAGTAGAATGCCAAGGCTAAAGTATTTTGAGGGAATGAAGATGATGAACAATATGATGAATATGGATGGCTCTATGGACGATATGGGAATGGATATGTCCTACCAGCAAATGGATATGAATACAGTAATGTATCCAGAAATTACAGGGAATCCTGAAATGAAAATGGATGAAAAGATGGTAATGGACGATAATATGAATCATTCCAACGATTCAATGAATGCTAACCAGGACATAATAACTTTAAATTATGGAATGCTGAAAGCACCACAGCCAACAACATTGCCAAAAGATGCACCAGTAAGGGAGTTGCGCTTTGAATTAACAGGAAATATGAACCGTTACGTTTGGAGTATGGATAACAAAGTACTTTCTGAAACCGATAAAATCCTCATAAAAAAAGGAGAAAATGTAAGGATTACCCTTTATAACGGTTCAATGATGCGACATCCAATGCACCTTCACGGACACGATTTTAGAATTTTAAACGGACAAGGTGATTATGCACCACTAAAAAATGTGTTAGATATAATGCCAATGGAAACCGATGTTATTGAGTTTGCTGCCAATGTTGAAGGCGACTGGTTTTTTCATTGTCATATTTTATATCATATGATGGCTGGAATGAATAGGGTTTTCAGTTATGAAAAACAAGCACCAAATCCATATTTACCAAATAAAGAATGGGCTTATAGGAAACTGCAATCAGAAAGCAACCAACTTCATTTTATGGCAGAAAATGACTTTGCAACCAATGGAAATGACGGAAAAGCAGTGTTTCAAAATACACGATGGAGTTTTGGTACAGAATGGCGTTTGGGTTATCACGATGAACACGGTTATGAAACTGAAACGCATATTGGACGGTATATTGGTAAGAACCAATGGTTTATGCCATTTGTAGGTTTTGATTGGCGATACCGAAAAACCAATGGTAAGGTTGAAACAAACATTTTTGGACAAACCAACACAAAAGACCAAAGAGCGGTTTTGAGTTTAGGAGCAGAGTATACCTTACCTATGCTTGTTATATTACAAGGAGAAATTTTTACAGATGGCAATGTACGTTTTCAGTTAATGCGAGAAGATATTCCTATTTCGCCAAGATTTCGTTGGGCATTTATGATAAATACAGACAAGGAATATATGACTGGTCTTAAATATATAGCTACCCGAAATTTAGGAATTTCAACGCATTATGACAGCGATATGGGAATTGGTTTTGGTGCAACTTTAAACTATTGATAAATAGGGATATGGATTTTGAATTAAATAACCTCAAATCGGAAGAAAAAAACAATTTTAATTAAATAATAATCTAAACATAAACAAAATGAAAAAAGTAAGCGTAACAACAGCAATTATGGTAATGACTTTCGTTAGTCTATCAGCAATGTCTTGTAAAGACAGTAAAAAAGAACATTCAGTAGATGCAATGCACTCAGAAATGAATCACGATGAGGTAATGAACCACGACAATTTAAACACACCAAATGATGTGGTAGACTACAACGTTCAAACATCAGATGCAAAACAAGTTATGTCAGACTATATGACTCTTAAAGAAGCATTGGTAGCCACCAATAAAGAAGATGCTGCAAAAGCAGGTAAAAAATTGGAAAGTTCTTTAAAAAGTTTTGACGTAAGCAAATACACTGCTGAACAGCAAAAAGAGTTAAAAGATATCATTGCAGATGCAATAGAACACGCAGAGCATATCGGCAAAAGTGAAATGGATCACCAACGTGAGCATTTCAAGACCTTGAGCAAGGATATTATTGATATGGTTGCCATTACTGGAACAGAAAATACGTTGTACCAACAATTCTGCCCAATGTATGATGGTGGAAGCGCTTGGTTGAGTATGAGCAAGGATATTAAGAACCCATATTATGGTAGCAAAATGATGTCTTGTGGTAAAGTACAGAAAGAAATAAACTAAATGAAAATTGTAAAAATCATAGCATTGATTTTATTGGTAGCTTTTGTGGGCATACAGTTTGTGCCCACAGAACTAAACCAAAGCGATGTTGTTCCTAAAACTGATTTTTTATTGGTAAACAATCCACCAGAAAACATTAGTACACTATTACAAGAATCTTGCTATGATTGCCACAGTAACAATACATCATACCCTTGGTATAATAAAATGCAACCAGTTGCTTGGTTTTTAGAAGGTCATATTAAAGAAGGAAAAGCCGAATTAAATTTTAGTGAATGGGACTCTTTATCAAATCGAAGAAAGGCAAGTAAATTAAATTCAATTATTAAGCAGGTTGAAAGTGATGAGATGCCTTTATCTTCTTATACTTTGATTCATAAAGAAGCAAGGTTTTCAGAAGAAGAAAAAACAATTATTATTCAATGGATAACACTATTGGATGATAGTTTATAAATCATATCATATTATGAAACACACATATCACATACACGGAATGACCTGCAAGGGTTGTCGTACGCACGTAGAAGAAACACTTTCTAAAGTGGAAGGTGTGTCAAAAGCAACAGTTAATTTGGAAAAGGCAGAAGCTACCATTGAAATGGCATCGCATATTCCAATAGAAACATTTAAAGAAGCCTTAAAAAAGGATGGTGATAGATACAGTATTCACAATCAAGGTGAACATCATCATCATTTAGAAGATAAAAAGGAAAACCAGCCAAAAGCAAAAGGCACAGGTACCTTTTATTGTCCTATGCATTGCGAAGGAGATAAAATTTATGATAAAGCAGGCGATTGTCCTGTTTGCGGTATGGATTTGGTTGAAGAGAAAAATCAATCATCAGCTACTACTGAACAATGGACGTGTCCTATGCATCCAGAAGTTGTAAAAGATGAAGCAGGTTCGTGTCCTATTTGTGGTATGGATTTAGTACCAATGCAACCAGACCTTTCAGCAGAAGAAAAAACCTATAAAAAACTATTGAAAAAGTTTTGGATAGCTTCAGCTTTTACACTACCTATTTTCTTAATAGCTATGAGCGAAATGCTAAATAATAATCCATTGTATGATATTATTGGGCAAAAATATTGGAATTGGGTACAATTCGTGTTATCAATTCCAGTAGTATTTTATGCTACTTGGATGTTCTTTGAACGAGCATACAAAAGTATTAAAACGTGGAATCTCAATATGTTTACGCTAATAGGAATAGGTGCTGGTGTAGCTTGGTTATTTAGTGTTTTTGGAATGCTTTTTCCAAATATATTTCCTGAACAATTTAAAACGGAATTGGGTGCGGTACATGTTTATTTTGAAGCCGCAACTGTGATTTTAACTCTTGTTTTGTTAGGGCAGTTGTTGGAAGCACGAGCACATAGTAAAACCAATTCAGCAGTAAAGGAATTATTAAAGTTAGCACCTAACAAAGCTATAAAAATAATAGATGGTGAAGAAGTTGAAGTCAGTGTAGATAAAATAGAATTAAATGATATTCTAAAAGTAAAACCTGGCGATAAAATCCCTGTGGATGGTGTGATAACTGAAGGCGAAACAACTATTGACGAATCAATGATTACGGGAGAGCCTCTTCCTGTAAACAAATCACAAGACGATAAAGTAAGTAGCGGAACAATCAATGGTAATCAATCCTTTTTAATGAAAGCGGAAAAGGTAGGAAGTGACACTTTATTATCTCAAATCATTCATATGGTTAATGATGCTAGTAGAAGCCGTGCGCCTATTCAAAATTTAGCAGATAAGGTATCAGGTTATTTTGTGCCAGTTGTAGTCTTTGTTTCTATCATCACATTTATTGTATGGTCTATTTGGGGACCAGAACCAGTCTATGTATATGCGTTTGTAAATGCCATTGCAGTTCTAATAATTGCTTGTCCTTGTGCTTTAGGTTTAGCAACACCAATGTCCGTAATGGTTGGCGTGGGTAAAGGTGCTCAAAACGGTGTATTGATTAAAAATGCCGAAGCTCTTGAGAAAATGGATAAGGTAAATACACTTATAGTTGATAAAACAGGAACAATAACAGAAGGGAAACCAACGGTAGAAACTGTAGGTGTTTTTAGTGATACTCTAAACGAAAAAGAGCTACTACAATACATCGTTTCATTGAATACCAATAGCGAACACCCATTAGCAGAAGCTACGGTTAAATATGGAAAAGAGCGCAATACAGAAATTTTGAAATCACAAGATTTTAGTGCTGTTACAGGAAAAGGTGTTGAAGCTATAATAAATGATAAAAAAGTAGCATTAGGAAATCCTAAAATGATGGAATATGTCAAAGCAGATATTACTTCTAAAATGAAAGAAGAAGCTAAAAATTACCAAAAACAAGGTAAGACAGTTTCTTATTTATCATTAGATAGAATCGTTGTTGGGTATGTAGTTATAGGAGATAAAATAAAAGAAACAAGTGCCAAAGCGATTAAAGCGCTTCAAGATAAAGGCATTGATGTTATAATGTTAACAGGCGATAATCATGATACAGCACAAGCAGTAGCATCAGAGCTTAATCTCGCAGATTTTAAAGCCAGTATGTTGCCAGAAGACAAGCTCAAAGAAGTAGAGAAATTGCAAGAAAAAGGAAAAGTGGTTGCAATGGCAGGTGATGGTATTAATGATGCACCAGCATTGGCAAAAAGTGACGTTGGTATTGCAATGGGAACAGGTACCGATGTAGCTATAGAAAGTGCAATGATAACTTTGGTAAAAGGTGATTTACACGGAATTGTAAAAGCCAGAAATTTAAGTCATTCTGTGATGAGAAATATTAAACAAAATCTATTTTTTGCACTTATTTATAACACATTAGGAGTGCCTATTGCAGCTGGAGTGTTATTTCCATTTTTTGGCATTTTACTTTCGCCAATGATAGCGGCTTTAGCAATGAGTTTTAGCTCTGTTTCAGTAATAGTAAATGCATTGAGATTAAGAACAATTAAAATTTAACTATAAAAACAAACATATGAAAAACTTAAGTTTATTTATTGCCATTATGTTTCTAGTTGTAAGCTGTAAAGATAAAGAAGCCAATTCAAGTGATGAACAGCATCAGCATGTTGAAACTGAAAAATCTGAAGAAACTAAAAAGAAACCTCTAAGCCCACATACATCTGTAATGGAAATGATTGGCGATGCGCATATTCATATAGACTATTCATCACCAGGAGTAAGAGGGCGAATCATCTTTGGTGGGTTAGTTGGTTATGACAATGTATGGCAAGCAGGAGCGCATAATGCCACTTGGATAGAAACAAATAAAGATTTAATCATAAATGGCGATATTCTTCCAAAAGGTAAATATGGATTTTTTACAATTCCATCAAAAGAGGATTGGACTATAATGATAAATAAAAACTGGAATCAGCATGGGAAAGACGATTACGATGAAAATGATGATGTAATAAGATTTAAAGTAAAACCAAGTATTTCAGATGAAATTAAAGAACATTTAGAATATAAAATAGATAAGATTAGTGAAACTGAAGGCAACATTTCTCTTACTTGGGAAAAAGTGACAATAAGTATTCCATTCAAAGTAAATCAATAAAATGGTAAGAAGGAATACAGCATTAAAAATTAGAAAAACACATCGTTATTTAGGATTGTTTTTGGGTATTCAATTTTTGTTTTGGACTATTAGTGGTTTATACTTTAGTTGGACAAATATCGATGATATACATGGTGACCATTTTAAAAATCTGGAATATCAACCTCAAGCATTCAGTAATTTAATTAGCCCATCACAACTCGATATTGACAATGGTGTTAATACTATTGAATTGAGAGATATTGATAATACGCCTTACTATTGGGTAAATAGCAAGCAATTATATAATGCTTTAGATGGAAGCACAAAGAATAGCATTACAAAAGAAGAAGCTTTATATATAGCTAAACTCAATATAAAAAATGATTTAGAGGTAGAATCTATAGAACAGATTAATGCAACTGGAAAACATCATGAGTATAGGGAAAAGCTCTTACCTGCTTTTGTGATTTCCTATAAATCTAATGAAGCTTTAAAGGCTTACGTATCTGTTGTTGATGGAAAATTTCAAACTGTTAGACACAGGAGTTGGCGTTGGTTTGACTTTTTATGGATGACACATACAATGGATTATGAAGGAAGAGATAACTTTAATACAGTTGTTTTAAGAGCCTTTTCATTACTCGGATTAATTACTGTATTGAGTGGGTTTTTATTGTGGTATACATCATCACATTCAATTAGAAAATTTTTAAAAAGAAATAAAAAATAAGAGATGAAAAAATATGCAATTTATATAGGAATATTGGCTGTAGGCTTACTTTTAGGTTGGATGCTTTTTGGTGGTTTGTCAAAAGAAAAAATAGACCATAAGGTCGATGAGGTTTTGGAAACCAATCAAATGTGGACATGTTCCATGCATCCACAAATTATGCAACCAGAACCAGGCGATTGTCCTATTTGTGGAATGGATTTAATTCCAGCTGAAAGTGGAAGTGACGGGTTATTAGCAGACCAATTTAAGCTGACCGAGAACGCTATGGCATTGGCTAATATTCAAACTACCATAGTAGGTAAAGGAAATGTTGACGGTACATCACTAAAGTTATCTGGTAAAATAGCTGAAAATGAAGAATCAAATGCAGTACAGGTAAGTTATTTTTCTGGCAGAATAGAACGATTAAACATCAATTTTACAGGGGAAAAAGTTAGTAAAGGGCAACTTTTAGCAACTATTTATTCGCCAGAATTGTATGCGGCGCAACAAGAATTGATCACAGCTGCATCTTTAAAAGAATCGCAACCTGCATTATATAAGGCAGTCCGAAACAAATTAAAGTTGTGGAAACTTTCTGACAATCAAATCAATCAAATTGAAGATACGGGAAAAATAAAAGAGAACTTTCCAGTTTATGCAACCGTTTCAGGAACAGTTACCGAAAAACTGGTAGAACAAGGCGATTACATCAAACAAGGTCAGCCTTTATTAAAAATTGCCAATCTCAATACGGTTTGGGCTAATTTTGATGTATATGAAAATCAAATAGATTATTTTAAAATAGGGCAACAGGTAGTTGTAACTACAAATGCATACAACAATAAAGAGTTTAAAGGTGAGGTCGATTTTATTAATCCCGTTTTAAACGCTAAAACAAGAACAGTAATCCTCCGAGTTGTGTTGAACAATCAAGAGAATTTATTTAAGCCTGGAATGTTTGTTTCTGCACAGATTGAAGGTGTGAAAAATAAAAATAAAGAAGTTTTAACTATTCCATTCTCTGCTATTCTTTGGACAGGGAAACGTTCTGTCGTGTACATAAAAAGTAATCCAGAACAGCCAATTTTTCAAATGCAAGAAGTGGTTTTAGGAAATCAAGTAGGTAATGAATATGAAGTGTTAGAAGGATTATTTTCTGGTAATGAGATTGTAACAAACGGAACTTTTACAGTAGATGCCGCAGCACAACTACAAGGCAAAAAATCTATGATGAATACAAATAGTAGTAATGTAAGGACAGGACACGAAGGGCATTTGGGTATTGATAATATTGAGTCAAAAGAAGAGGACGTTAAATCGAATATGAATGAACGCATTGTGGTATCAGATAAATTTAAAAAGCAATTACTAATTGTCTTTAACGATTATATCGATTTAAAGGATGCTTTAGTTAAAGAAGCTCCAAAAGCTACGTCAGACAATGCAGTACGTTTACTAAATAATTTAAGTAAAGTAGATATGAAACTTTTGTCAGATAATAATGCTCATAAACACTGGATGTCCTTACAAAAAGAAATAAACTCATCTGCCAATTCAATTTCTAAGACATCAGTAATAAAAATTCAAAGAGACCATTTTAAGCATTTATCATCACACCTAATTAATGCTATTCAATTGTTTGGTGTGAATGAAAGAGTTTTTGTAGAATTTTGTCCAATGGCAGATAACAACAAAGGGGCGTATTGGTTGAGCAAAGAAGAAAAAGTAATCAATCCTTATTTTGGTGAATCAATGCTAACCTGTGGAGAGGTAAAGCAAATAATAGAATAATAATAAATCAAATAATAACAATTAAAATTTAGAACAATGAAGAAAGTAATATTAAGCGGAGCTGTAATAGCAATATTGGGTTTAGCAAGTTGTAAAAACGAAACAAAAAAAGAAACAGAAACAGCAACAATTGAAGCGTCTAATAAAATGGCTATGACAAATCTATCTTTTGGCGTAAGAGGTAATTGTGGAATGTGTAAAAAAACTATTGAAAACGCAGTCAATAATGTTGAAGGTGTAACAAGTGCTAATTGGAATGTAGATAAAAAGAAAATTGACGTGTCATTTGACGAAACAAAAACTGATATAATGTCAATTCACAATGCAATAGCAGCTTCAGGTTATGATACTGAAAAAGTTTTAGGAGATAAAGAAGCCTACAAAAATTTACCAGGATGTTGTCAATATGACCACGAAATGAAGATGAATCAATAAAGGGAAATTTTTTTTTTGAAAAAATTTAAAGGAACAATATTTAATCAATATCGTCCCCAATGTTGTCCCCGTTAAAAGCAAAAACCCTTAAAACACTAATGTTTTAAGGGTTTTCTGGTGGTGCCTCCAGGAATCGAACCAGGGACACAAGGATTTTCAGTCCTTTGCTCTACCAACTGAGCTAAGGCACCAGTCGCTATAAATGCGGATGCAAATATATATTCATTTTTATTATTCACAAAAATAAAATATATAAAAATTGCTTTTGTAAATTTACAGCTTTTAATTTAGATATGAACTTAATCATAGATGTAGGTAATACTTTTGTTAAATTTGCTGTATTTCAGCAGGATAGCTTGGTTGAAAAAAAGTCTGTTTCAGGTGAATTTTTTTTAAAAGAATTTAAAAATATTATCAAAAACCATAAAGAAATTGATAAATGTATTATCTCTTCAGTAAGAAAATTGAACAATCAAGATGTAAATTATCTCCAAAAAAAGCTAAAAACCTTTGTTTTAAATTCTGAAACTAAATTACCATTTAAAAATTTATATGAAACTCCTAAAACTCTTGGAGTAGATAGAATTGCTTTGGTTTGTGCATCTGTTGAACAATTTCCAGATAAAAATGTATTAATTATTGATGCAGGAACGTGTATTACATATGATTTTATTACAACAAAAAACGAGTATTTAGGTGGTGCAATATCGCCAGGAATCAGATTGCGTTATCAAGCATTACATAATTTAACGGCCAATCTTCCGTTATTAGAAACTAAAATGCCAGAAAGTAGTATAGGAAACTCTACTGCTAGTTCAATTCATTCTGGAGTAGTTTTTGGTATTTTGAAAGAAATTGATGGCGTAATTGATGAATATCAACAAAAATATTCAGATTTAACAGTTATTTTAACAGGAGGTGACGCTAATTTCTTGTCAAAACAATTAAAAAATAGCATATTTGCCAACTCAAATTTTCTTTTAGAAGGTTTAAACTTTATTTTAGAATATAATTCAAACTAATGATAAAAAAACTTGTAGTAGTTTTAATAGTGGCTTTTGCATCTCAGTTGCAGGCTCAAGAAGGAACAGCTTCACCATATTCATTTTATGGAATTGGAAGTTTAAAGTTTAAAGGTACTGTTGAAAACAGGAGTATGGGTGGGCTTAGTATTTATAATGATAGTATTCATTTAAATTTATTAAATCCTGCAGGTTACACAGGTAATAATATAAAATCTTTTAATAACGAAAGTCGCCCTGTTAAATTTGCAATTGGTGGTAGTTATAGTAGTTTAAATCTTAAAAGTGATTCTGGAAGTGAAAAGGCTAACTCTACAACCTTTGATTATTTAGCATTGTCTGTGCCTATGGGTAAATTTGGATTTGGATTTGGGCTTTTACCATATACTTCTGTAGGATATAAACTTGAGTCTAGAAACGATAACGATGATGTGTCTAACAGATATAGAGGTGAAGGTGGAGTTAATAAAGCGTTTGCTGGATTAGCATATCAAATTAACGAAAAGCTTAGCGTTGGAGTAGAGGCAAGTTATAATTTTGGAAATGTCAAGAATAGCTCAGTAGCTTACTTGTACGATGACGAAGGTAATTTAGTTCAATATCAATCAAGAGAAAATAACAGGTCAGATTTAAGTGGATTAAATTTTAATATTGGATTGTCATACAAAACAATGATTAACGATAAATTAGAATTATCATCTGGATTAACTTATGCACCTGGAAGTAATTTAACATCAAACAACACAAGATCGTTTTCTACAATAATTATTAACGAAATTAGTGGGCAAGAGTTTGTAGTGAATACTATTGATGCAGATTTAGAAGCTCAAAACTTAAAAACTACTGATTTGTCATTGCCGTCAAGAGTTTCTTTTGGAGCAGGAATTGGTGAGCCTAGAAAATGGTTTTTAGGAGCTGAGTACACTTACCAAAATACAAGCAAATTCTCAAATCCAATATTTAGTATAGATAATGCTACGTTTGTAAATGCATCAACCATAGCTCTTGGAGGCTTTTATATTCCTGATTACAATTCTTTTTCAAATTACTGGAAAAGAGTAACTTATAGAGGAGGGTTGCATTACGAGAACACAGGTTTAGAAATTAATAATGAAACTATTAATGAGTTTGGCATGTCTTTTGGAGTTGGGTTACCAGTTGGAGGTTTATTTTCAAATGCAAATCTTGGACTTGAATTTGGTAAGCGTGGAACAACAAACCAAAATTTAATTCAAGAGAATTTTATAAATCTTCAAATAAGCTTATCTTTAAACGATAGATGGTTCCAAAAAAGAAAATATAACTAATAGATTAATAATTACAAAAATGAAAACGAGAATTACTTTAGTATTTGCAGCCCTTTTATTTGGTCTTAATATGAGTTTTGCTCAACAAGATGAAGAGTGCATGACTAACTTGACCATCTTTACAGATTACTACAAGAGCAAAAAGTATGATGAGGCATATAGTCCATGGATGAAAGTGCGTAACAAATGTCCAAAATTCAATAGAGCAATTTATGCTTATGGAGAAAAAATATTAGAGCACAAAATTGAGAACTCAACAGGAGCAGATAAAGTTGGTTATATTAACGACTTAATGAAGCTTTGGGATGAAGCTTTAGTTAATTTTTCATCTAACTATAGCAATGGAGAAGTTCTTGTTGACAAGGCTGAGTTAATGTACGATCATAAAAAGGAACTAGGCTTAAATGACAAACAAATCTATGATGCTTTTGATAAAGCTTTTAAAACAGACTTAGAAAACTTTTCAAGCCCTAGAGGTTTATATATTTACTTTTCTACATTAGTAGATTTACATAATGCAGGTCAAGCGCCAATTCAAGATGTATTTAACAAGTATGATGATGTAACTGGTAAAATTGAAACAGAAAAAGATGCTTATACTAAAAAGCTAAATGAATTAATAGAAAAAGAAGAAAGTGGAGAAGGTCTTTCGTCTAAAGACGAGCAGCGTAAAGCGTCTTATAACAGTTACCTTGAAAACTACGAAACAATAGGTGGAAGTATAGATAGTAAATTAGGGATTTTAGCAAATTGCGAAAACTTAATTCCTTTATATACTAAAGATTTTGAAACTTTTAAAAATGATGCAGTTTGGTTACAACGTGCTGTAAGCAGAATGTATAACAAAGAGTGTACTGATGATCCTTTATATATAAAATTAGTTAAGGCTTATGATGAAACTGCACCATCTGCAGATACCAAATATTTCGTGGCTAGTTTATTATTTAAGCAAGGTAAGAATAAAGAGGGTATGGATTACCTTAACCAATCTTACGATTTAGAAACAGATAACTTTAAGAAAGCAAAATTAGCTTACAGAATTGCTGGAAGTTTAAAAAATAAAGGAGATTACTCTGCAGCAAGAAACTATTACAGAAAGGCGTTAAGTTTAAGTCCATCAATGGGTAAAGCTTACACTTCAATAGCGCAAATGTATGCTGCAAGTGCTAATAGCTGTGGTAAAGATGAATTTGATAAAAGAGCAGTGTATTGGTTAGCAGCAGCAGAAGCACGTAAAGCTGCAAGAGTTGATTCTAATTTAGCATCATACGCTAACGGTTTAGCCGATAGTTATGAAGGAAAAGCTCCAAGTAGAAGCATGATATTTGAACAAAGTAAAAGTGGACAAGTAATCAATATTGGTTGTTGGATAGGTGCAAGTGTAACTGTGCCAAAACTATAAATGAAAAATAATAAATCATATAATTTACTATACATAGTCACAGTAATTGCTGTGACTATGTTTTTTTCATGTAAAAACAATTATGATGAAGTTCAACAAATAGGTGTTTTACAAAACGAACCTATAGGTGTTGCTGACACAATAAATTTAAAATACACAGATTCTGGAAAAATAAAAGCAGATTTAGTAAGTGTAAAGATGCTAGATTTTTCTAATAGAAGTTTTGCTTTTACTGAGTTCCCAAAAGGGATTAAGCTTACCTTGTTTAGTGATAATAACAGAAAAAGTGTTATTCTATCAGATTATGCAATTTCTTACAGTGAAACAGATTTAATAGACTTACAAGGTAACGTTACAATTATTACTCAAGAAAACGACACGTTATTTGCAGAGCAATTATATTTCGATCAAAAAAGAGAATGGGTGTTTACAAATAAACCTATTCGCTTTGTATCTCCAACCAAAATAATGACAGCAAACGCTTACGATTCAGATAAAGATGTTAATGTCTATGGCTTAAGCGAAATAACAGGAATAGTTAATTTAGATTAATAATTAGTTATCTTTGCTCAATAATTAACTTATACAACCAACAATGCTTCAAAAAATTATTCAATACGCATATCTTTTTATAGCTGTTTTCTTTAGTTACGAAACTTACAGAAACTGGAATGTAGATAGAGAAAGAGCTTACATGCTTTTGTTTTTTGCTGTTTTAGCTGTTTTTATGTACTTTTTCAAAAAGTATTTCAGAAAAAAAATGGATAATAATAAGCAATAATCTATGGACGTTAATGTCTTAATAATTATTATATCACTTATTGCCTCTGCATTCTTTTCAGGTATGGAGATTGCTTATGTATCTTCAAACAAAATACATATAGAAATTGAAAAAAAGCAAAAAGATTTACTGGCAAGAGTATTAACTAAACTTACTGCAAAACCTTCAAAGTTTATAGCAACTATGCTTATTGGTAATAATATAGCATTGGTTGTTTATGGGTTTTTAATGGGAGACTTATTGGTTAATTGGTTTCAGAGCATGGTGCCAACACAATTACCTCAATTAGACTACTTACTAGTAGACTTAAGTTTATTATCTCAAACCATAATTTCTACATTAATAATATTAATTACAGCTGAGTTTTTGCCTAAAGTTTTCTTTCAGATTTATGCTAATTACCTTTTAAAAGCATTAGCTATTCCAGCTTATGCATTCTATTTTTTATTTTGGTATGTTGCAGATTTTGTGATTTGGATTACTAATATGGTTATTAAGCATATTTTTAAAGCTCAAGGTGAAGATGTGCAATTAGTAATGACTAAAGTAGAATTAGGTAATTATATAAGTGAGCAAATGGAATCTGTTGAAGAGCATGATGAGGTAGATAGTGAAATTCAAATATTTCAAAATGCTTTAGAGTTTTCCGAAGTTAAAGCTCGTGAAGTTATGATTCCTCGAACAGAAATAATAGCTGTCGATGTTAATGATTCTTTAAAAAATCTTAATGCACTTTTTACATCGTCTGGGTTGTCTAAAATATTGGTTTATAAAGATACTATTGATGATATTATTGGGTATGTACATTCGTTTGATTTATTTAAAAAACCCAAAACCATCAAATCAATTGTAATGTCTGTTGAATTTGTTCCAGAAACAATGTTAGTTAAAGACGTACTTAATCTTTTAACTAAAAAAAGAAAAAGTATTTCTATAGTAATTGATGAGTATGGAGGAACCTCTGGAATTATTACTGTAGAAGATATAGTTGAAGAATTAGTTGGCGAGATTGAAGATGAACATGATACAGTGGAGTTAATTGAAGAAAAAATTGATGAAAACAACTATAAATTCTCAGCACGATTAGAAGTAGATTATATAAACGAAACCTACAAATTAGATCTTCCAGAAGGAGAAAATTACGAAACTCTTGGTGGACTCATTGTTGATGAAACAGAAGAAATTCCTCATGTTAACGATCAAATTATAATAGATAATTTCTTGTTTACAATTTTAGAAGTATCAACTACAAAAATAGACTTAGTTTCTTTAAAAGTGCTAGAAGAAGATTAAAACGACATCTTACAAATAAAAACCGATATTCTACTTTTATTATTTAATAGAAATTGGTATTTTCGCGCACTTATATTTTATAAACGTATACAACAAAATGGCAGTTTTAAATAAAATTAGACAACGTTCACTTTTCTTAATACTTATTATCGCGTTAGCACTTTTCTCATTTGTGCTTTCAGATTTATTCAAAAACAGTAGTGCTTTTACTGGTTCTCAAGATATAGTTGCAACAATTAATGGTCAAGACGTAAACCGTGTTGATTTCATGAATAAAGTTGAATTGGCTCAACGTCAATTAGGACCTAATGGTACTTCAACTCAAGCAATGAATAGAGTTTGGGATTTAGAAGTTAGAAAGGCAATTATGAAAACTCAGTTTGATGAGTTAGGATTAACTGTTGAAAAAGACCAGATGAGAGATTTATTGAAAAATAGTTTTTCAAGCTTTCCTGAGTTTTTAAATGAAGCTGGTGTTTTTGATGAAAATAAATTAAACGAGTTTATTGCTAACTTAAAAGCAACTGCTCCAACTCCAACTGTACTTGGTGGACAAATACAAATAAACTATGATGATTGGGTAGATAACGAAAAATCTATTGCTGTTGGTGCTCAAGAGCAATCATATTACAATATGATTAAAGCTGGTATAACAAGCACAATTGGAGAAGCAAAGGTTGATTATGTTCTAGAAAATGAAGCAGTAGATGTAAAATTTGTTCAAGTGCCTTTTACATCAATTTCTGATAGTATAGTAAAAGTATCAAAATCTGAAATTGAAGATTATATTAATGCTAATCAAAAGAAATTTGAAGTTGATGCATCAAGAGACATCAATTTTGTTGAGTTTAAAGAGGTTGCGTCAATTGAAGATGAAGAAGCAATAAAAAACAGTGTAATTGCATTGTTAAACAATAAAGTTGAGTATAATGATGTATCAAAGTTAAATGATACAATTATTGGATTACGTGAAACTAAAGACGTTGAAAATTTCATTAACACATATTCAGATGTTAAATACAACGACAACTTTGTTTCGAAAAATACATTACCAGCTACAGTACAAGATAGTATCTTTAAGTTAGGTGTTGGTCAGTATTATGGTCCTTACAAAGACAACGGAATGTTTAAAATTTCTAAAGTTGTTGCAGAAAAAACAATTCCAGATTCAGTAAAAGTAAGACACATATTAATCCCATTTGTTGGTGCACAAAGTGCGCAACCTGATGTTACGCAAACTGAAGCAGAAGCAAAAAAGACTGCTGATAGTGTTTTAGCAGTTGTAAAAGCTAATAAATCTAAATTCCCTGAATTAGTGACAGCTTTATCTTCAGACCTTGGAAGTGTTGAAAAAGGAGGAGAATATGATTTTCACCCATACAATACTATGGTTCCAGAATTCAATGATTTTGAGTTTGAAGGGAAAACAGGAGATTTAGGAGTTGTGAAAACAGCTTTTGGTTTCCATATTATCGAAATACTTGGTCAAAAAGAAAAGAATAGAGTTTTAAAAATAGCAACGTTAGGTCAAAAAATTGAGCCATCAGAAAAAACAATTGATGATGTGTTTAATGCAACATCTAAATTTGAAATTGCTATTCAAGATAAAGATTTTCAAGAAGTAGCTACAAAAAACAGCTATGAAGTAAAACCAGTTAATGGTATTAAAGAATTAGATGAAAACATTCCTGGATTAGGAAGTCAACGTTCAATTGTTCGTTGGGCTTTTGAAGATGGAACTAAAGTAGGAGACTACAAGCGTTTTTCTATTCCTAATGGAGGTTTTGTTGTAGTACAATTATCAGCATCAAATAAAAAAGGGTTAATGAGTGTTGAAGCTGCTTCTGTAACTGCAATTCCAGAAATCAGAAAAGAGAAAAAAGCTAAAATGATTAGAGAGAAAATTGCAGGAAAGTCAATGGACGCAATTGCATCTAGTCAAAACGTAACTGTACAAAATGCTTCAGCTGTAAATATGAAAAACCCAACATTATCTGGAGCAGGTAATGAGCCATTAGTTGTTGGTAATGCTTTTGGATTGAAAGTAGGACAAAAATCAAAATTAATTGATGGTAACAATGGTGTTTACATGATTGAGGTTACTAATAAAACTGAAGCGCCTAAATTAGACAATTATCAAGCAGTGGCTAATAGACTTACAGCTGCAAGAGTTGGTGCTGCACAAGTAAAAGTATATAATGCTCTTAAGGAAGCTGCAGAAATAGAAGATAATAGAGCTAAATTTTATTAATAAGTTTAGTTAATGCATAAAAAAAAGCCTCACTTTTTTAGTGAGGCTTTTTTTATAGAATCATATTTGAGTATCTTATGACTGTTTGGTAACCTTTGTTTTTAAAATAATCTATAGGGTTCTCTTTACAAGCTACCAAAACAAAATCTCCTCCCCAAGCACCAAGACTTTTTATACTGCCTTTAAAATCATTAAAAAGTTGCTCTTTTACTGTTTTTTGATGTATTGTTTTTGAAATTATAGTTTCATGCTTGTCAATTAACAAGCTAAACTCATCAATTGTTTTACAAGACATCATTTGTGTAGTAATATCATTTATTTCATTGATTGCAACTTCTGTATTCGACTTATTAGTTTTGTAATGAGCAATAGCATCTCTGCTGTTTTGCTTTTGGTTTAAAAACACAAAGTATAAATTGTCTTTAAATTCGGGTTTAAAAGCCACTGAATTTACTAAAGGTTTTTTGTCTTCTAATTGATATGTTATTGCTGAATTATATTGCGCACAAGCAATGTCGTAACCACTTCCTCCAAAAGTATGCTCTAATAATTTGTATGCATCAACATTTGCCCAATTAGCAATATTATTAATTAGAGTAGAAGACGAGCCAAGTCCCCAATTTTTTGGGAAATCCAGCTTTGTAGTGACTTCAAATCCGCTTTTGAGATTTAAAAAGTCTGGGTTTAGTTGTTGAGCAGCATTTAAAATTTGAATTAACTTATTAGAAACATCATCATGTGTTGTGTTTAAACCTTTTGAAATTTCATCTAAAGAAAGCTCATTTTCAAACCAAATATCATTATTACAATCAATGCTTTTCCAAAGTAATTTTGATAATTTAATTGGGTTTACTGTAAGAGACTGGCCATAAGTTGTAGGTAGAGCAAGTGATAATGCACCATCAAGAACAAGATATTCTCCTGTGATTAATAATTTTCCGTTGCTGTAGTAGGTTTTCACTTTAGCTTTTATTTCTTAACTTATTTATAGCATCAACAACAGCATTGTGCGTCACAACATTGGTTTTAAAATGATCTACAAGAATTATTTTTTCGTTATCTGTAGCTTCAAACTGATTTAGAATATTCATTAAATGCATTTTCATATGCCCTTCTTGTATTCCAGTAGTTGTAAGTGATCGTAATGCTGCAAAATTTTGAGCTAACCCAGCAACAGCTACAATTTTCATTAATTCTTTTGCTGAAGGCTTGTGAAGCATTTCTAAAGATAATTTTACCAAAGGATGCAAATTGGTTAATCCACCAACAGTACCTAGTGCTAAAGGAATCTCTATCCAAAAGGTGAAAATTCCATTTTCAATTTTAGCATGTGTTAAACTTGAATATCTTCCATTTCTTGAAGCGTAAGCATGAACTCCAGCTTCAACAGCTCTAAAATCATTTCCTGTAGCTAATACAACAGCATCTATACCATTCATGATGCCTTTGTTATGAGTAACAGCTCTATAAGGTTCAACTTCTGCTATATTTACAGCTTGTAAAAATTTAGTAGCAAACTCTTCTGCTGATACTTTTTTGTCATCACTTAATTCTTCAATCTTACAACTCACCTCTGCTCTTACTAAACAATTTGGCACGTAGTTAGATAAAATACTCATCACAATTTGAATATTTTTTTCTTCTGAAGTGAATAGTTCAAAATGATGAGCTTCAGATTTAAAAGTTTTTGCAAATTGCTCTAAACACGAATTAATAAAATTAGCTCCCATTGCATCCAACGTTTCAAATGTTGCATGTAATTGATAATAGCCTTTAATATCTTTTGTTTTATCTCGTAATTCAATATCTAAAATTCCACCTCCACGTTTTTGCATGTTTTTTGTGAGAGATTCGGTATCTGCAAAAAGTTTTGATTTTACACTGTCAAAATATTTTTTAAGCGCTTCTGTCTTTCCATTATAAATAAAATGTACTTGACCTATTTTTGTAGTTGATAGTACTTCTGCTTTAAAACCGCCTCTGTCATACCAAAATTTAGCAGCTTTACTAGCAGCAGCTACAACCGAACTTTCTTCAATCGCCATAGGTATGGTGTATGAAGTTCCGTTAATTAAAAAATTTGGAGCTACACCAAGAGGTAAATAATAATTAGTAATTGTATTTTCAATAAACTCATCATGAAGTTGTTGCAGCTTATCGTTAGAATTCCAATATTGTTTTATAATGTGTTTTGCATCTTCTTTATTAGAAAAATAGGTATCAACAATCCAATCAATTTTTTTGGATTTAGACAATTTTGAAAAGCCAGAAATAGTTTTACTCATTAACTTTTATTTAGGTTTACAAAGATACTATTCTTAACACGAAAATTTTATAAGTTGACCAATATTGAGTATTTAACTGTTAATAGATAGTGTTTTTTGCATAATTTTTAGTAAACTTGGCATGATTTTGTCAATAAAACAGACTTAAGTCTAATAGACAGAAACTTAACAAACTATAACTAAACAAATAAATTTATGTCTGCAACAACATTAAAGCCGCATCAAAAAGAACTTTTTGGGCAACCTATAGGACTTTATATTTTATTTTTAACCGAAATGTGGGAACGTTTCTCATATTATGGAATGAGAGCATTACTCGTATTATATATGACAACGCAAACTGTAGGAGACGACAGAGGAGCTGGATTAGGTTGGACAAATCAAGAAGCTTTAGCGCTTTATGGATGGTACACCATGTTAGTTTATGTAATGTCTATTCCTGGAGGAATGATTGCAGATAAATTAATCGGTCAGAAAAAATCGGTTTTAATAGGTGCAATTATACTGTGTTTAGGGCATGGTGTGTTAGTGCTTACAGATATTTGGGCATTTTATACTGGTCTTGGATTAGTAATATTAGGAGTAGGATTATTAAAGCCAAACATATCTACTATGGTTGGTGGTTTATATAAAGAAGGTGATATACGACGCGACAAAGGATTTAGTATTTTCTACATTGGTATTAACCTTGGGTCGTTATTAGCTACAATGATTGTTGGTCTAGTTGTGGCAAAATGGGGATGGCATGCAGGTTTTGGGCTTGCAGGAATTGTAATGGTATTAGGGTTAATTAACTATTTGTATGGACAAAAATATTTAGTTCATGTTGGTAATTTTGTGCCTAGTAAAGGTGATAGCAATGCAATTTCTTACGGACAATTATATTCTAAATTATTTAGCTCACCAAAGCAATTATTATTCACTGTAGTACTATTATTAGCATCAACTTTTGGATGGTATAAATTAGGATGGGGTTACGGATTATTGTTTTTATTCTTAACGGCTATTGCTGCACTTTTAATGATGATTTATAAAGAACTAGATACACAAGTTTTTAAAGACCGTTTTATGGTATTATTGTTATCATTTATAATGGTAATTATATTCTGGGGAGCTTTTGAACAAGCAGGTGGATTAATGAACTTATATACTGAGTCAAATACTGATAGAGTATTATTTGGTTGGGAAATTCCAACAGTAATGTTTCAAAGTTTAAATGCTGGATTTATTATCATTTTTGCTACAATTGTAGCAAGCTTCTGGGCAAAAAGACAACTTAAGAGTAAAGAGGCCTCTTCGTTATTTAAAATGGCATTAGGTATTATAATCATGGGCTTTGGATTCTTGTTTATGGTATTTGCAGCTATGGAATTTGAAAAATCAGGAACATCAAGTATGATTTGGTTAGTATTAGCTTACCTGTTTCATACTATTGGTGAGCTTTGTATTTCTCCTGTTGCCTTATCGTTTATTACAAAACTTGCTCCAGTAAAATATGCATCATTATTAATGGGTGTTTATTTTGCAGCAACAGGATTAGGTAATAAAGTGGCAGGTGTTGTTGGAGAATCAGCTTCAGAATTTGGAGAATATACTGTGTTTTTAGGAATATTAGTATTTACAGTTATAATAGGATCATTATTTATCATGATATTAAAGCCTTTAAAGCGTTTGACTCATGGTGCTGAAGATAACGAACGCGTTATGCACACTGATGAAACAGAAGGCTTCGAATTAGCTGATAAACAATAATATAATAATGAGATAACCCTTGCAAAATAGCTTTTGTGAGGGTTTCTCTTTTTTAATAACCTCAATATTTTTTTATGAATACAGATATAGAAAATCTATTTAAAGACAAAGTTATTGGTCATCCTGCTGGGCTTTTTGTAATATTTTTTACTGAAATGTGGGAGCGTTTTTCATTCTATGGGATGAAAATACTTTTAGTTCTTTTCTTAACAGCACCTTTTTTAAGCGACAATCCAGGTTGGGAATGGTCACGCGAAAACGCTTTAGCATTAATAGGAACTTATTCTTCATTGTTATATTTAACACCAATTGTAGGTGGATGGATTGCAGATAAAATTACAGGTTATAAATGGGCAGTTATCATTGGATGTTTTATAATGATGCTAGGTCATGCTGCAATGGTTTTTGAGACAACTTGGTCTCTATACTTAGGTTTAGCTTTACTGGTTATAGGTACAGGTTTTTTTAAGCCTAATATGACATCTATGATTTCTGAAATGTATAAAGGCAAAGAATCTAAAAAAGATGGAGCTTATACCATTTATTATATGGGAGTAAATGCAGGAGCATTCTTCGGAATGATGTTGTGTGGTTATTTAGCTGAAAATATTGGATGGAGCTATGGTTTTGGTTTGGCTGGTATTTTTATGCTTGGTGGATTAATTCAGTTTTGGCTTGCAAAAGATTTGTTTGGTTCAATAGGTGAAAGACCATCTAAAGTTCATGAAGTAGAATTACCTCAAAATATTAATGAAGAGAGTCCAAAAGAGCATGATACAACAGGTGCAACTGAAAAATTAAACCCATTTACTTCAATAGATATGGTTTTAATTGTATTGTCTTCTTTAGGAGGTGTATTGTATTTGTTTAATGATCCATTATCAAAAATTGGAAATATTAATTTATTAAATTTTAAGATTGGAAGTCTAGATGGTTCTAATGTTGTTATTCTTACAGCGTTGGTTCTGTTTTTATATTTAATTATTACAAGAATTGGTCGTTATTCAAAAATGGTTAGAGATAAAATTATAGCTGTTTCAATATTCGGAATTTTTACTGTGTTTTTCTTTGCGGCTTTTGAACAATCTTTAGGTTCAATGACTTTATTTGCAAGAGATTATACTGCTCGTGCTTTAACTGGAGATTCTGCTTTGATTTTTAAAATTATTGATTTGATTTTAACTGTAGCACCACTAGCCATAATAACTTGGGTGTTATATTTATTATTCAAAAAGACTTATAAAAAAATCCCATATTCAAACGTTATTTTAGCGCTTACTTTTGTTTTTCTTTGGTATGTGGTGTTTTATAAAATTAATAATGAATTTAGTAAGGATACAACCGAAGTTGGTGCTTCTTGGTTTGGAATATTAAATTCATTTTTTATTATTACGCTGGCGCCTTTATTTTCAAAATGGTGGGAAAGTAAATATAACCCAAGTGTTGCTATGAAATACGGAATTGGGCTCATACTATTAGGTCTTGGATTTGGTATTTTGGTGTTTGGTACAATGGGAATTCCTCAAGGAGCGAAAACAGCTTCAGTTAGTATGATATTTTTAATTTTAGCATATTTAATGCACACAATGGGAGAACTTTGTATTTCTCCTGTAGGTCTTTCATATTTAAGTAAGCTAGTTCCAGGTCGTATGATAGGTTTTATGTTTGGTATTTGGTATTTGGCAATTGCTATTGGCCAAAAAGCCGCAGGTACAATGGGAGGAATGATTGATAAAATAACTGAACAATATTCGTTAAGTACTTTCTTTTTAATATTTACGTTAGTTCCAATAGGTATTGGTCTTGTATCAATGATATTAAATCCTGTACTTAAAAAGTTAATGCATGGTGTAAAATAACGAATAAATCGTTAAAATAAAGACAAAATGCTCCAACTTGGAGCATTTTTTGTAAGTTCGGAATAACTTTTGCTTCTAAATGGTGAAGTAAATAAAAGATAAAAGAAAACGAAGATGAAAAAAATAGCAGTTGTATTTGCCTTAGCTTTATTTGTTTCTGCAAATAGTATAGCTCAAGAAATTAAATGGGTGACTTTTGAAGAGGCTTTAGCACTTCAAAAAAAGAAACCAAAAAAAATAATGATGGATGTTTACACTAACTGGTGTGGACCTTGTAAAATGTTAGATAAAAACACATTTCATAATCCAGATGTAGTTAAATATGTTAATGAAAACTATTATGCAGTTAAATTTAATGCAGAAGGGAATGATGTTGTAAAATATAAAGACAAAACATATTCTAATCCCAACTATAAAGCTGAATTAGCGTCGCGAAGAAACAGTGTGCACGACTTAACTCGTGTTTTAAAAGTCAATGCTTATCCAACCATTGTGTTTTTTGATGAAAAGGGAGAAACAATTTTCCCTGTTCGTGGATATCAAAATCCTCAACAATTAGAATTGTACCTTAAAATGTTTAAAGATGATAAGCATAAGGATATGAAGAAGCAAGAAGATTTTAATGCATACTATTCGGCATTTGTGCCTGCATTTAAAGGATAAGAAATCATTTACTTATTATAAAAGCTCCCTTTTCACTGGTTTTGTGGAAAGGGATTTTTAGTTTTTTACAAGTTTCTTCCCACTGCTTAGTATACGATTTATAATTACTTCCATCTGCAATTATGAGTTCAGGTTTAAGTGAATCGGTTAGCCTTTTTAAATTTACTTTTGGAGAGTTTCTTAATAGAATGTAGTCTGCATGAAAAGATTTTACATTGTAAGCACCTAAGCTATCTATAACAAGTAGTTTTTTATTAGCAAAGGTATATACTGACTTTAAATCGGTTTGATTAATTATCTTAATATAGTTTCCAACTGAGTAGCTTTGTAAACTATTTTCGTTAAAAACTGAAGAGCTATCTATAGTGTGTGCAATAGTTAAGTTATTATTTTCTTTTAAACCAATTATAGTATGCCTGCTCTTATGAAAAATTACAAGCTCAGTATTTTTAGAGTCAAGCTTATTGAGTATAAAAACGGATTGAAGCACTATTACAGAAATTAGTACAAAAGATAATCTTAAGTAATTTGGCTTTTTAAAATATTTAGTAACAGAAATGATTATTAAGTACGTTGCAATAACAAAACCAATTCCAAAGGAAATATCTTTAAACAAGAAACTCTCTTGTTGAGAAACCCATTCAATAAAGAGGTTCATTAAACTAATTAAACCTCCATAAATATCTGCAACAAATTGAGGAAGTATTTTTAGTGATGCTAAAATAATAACAATAAAACCAAGCCCTAAAATAAGTCCTAAAAAAGGAAGAATAACTAAGTTGGATACAAAAAACAACCCAGGAAATTGATGAAAGTAATAAAGGCTAATTGGTAAAACACCAATTTGAGCAGCGATTGTGACAGTAAAAATATTCCAAAAATAATTAACAAGTTTATACTTTGGAGTCCATACTTTTTTAATTAATGGCTGTATACTCACAATTGCCAAAACAGCAATATAACTCATTTGAAATCCTACATCAAATAGGAGTAAGGGTTTAAAGAGTAATAAAAAAAACATCGAAATAGCTAAAGTATTATAGATGTTTGAAGGCCGTTTTAAATTCATTGCAATAGCTATAACAGTAAACATAGTTACTGCTCGTGTTACTGAAGGTCTTAGTCCTGCAATTACTGCAAAGCACCAAAGTAAAAGCACAACAATTGTAATTTTAATGTACTTGCCATTTTTTAAACGCTCTATTGGTTTGAGGCAAAAGTTTAGTATTAGAAAGATAATTCCAACATGAAGACCAGAAACAGCTAAAATATGAATTGCTCCAGCGCTAGCATAGTTGTCATAAACTTCGGAACTTATATCATGTCGCTGACCTAAAAGTAATGCATTAATTATAGCTAGCTCATCGGGTTTAAAATGATAAGCCTCTAGTGAATTACTAATCTTTGTATGAATCTTATTTGCTAATCCAGAAATAGTATTGGGATCTGAACTTATTTTAAAAACGGATTGATAATCAGTCGAAATTTGATGGTAAACATATTGCTTTTTGAGATATGTACTATAATTAAATTGATAAGGATTTAGTGGTCGATTTATATCTTTCAATGATGTTGAAACGAACAATACATCATCTACATTTATTTTGTTTTCTAAAGAATCTTTATCAATATTAAACAACAATTTTCCTGTTACTGTTTTGTTGTCAATTTTTAAAATATCAACAATATACTTGTCATGGTATAATGTAGGTTTTAATATGCTATTAACCTTAAAAGTAATTTGATGAGTTGAATTATTTTCAGTCGAAAAGCTATTAGTATAATGAGAATTAAACTGTTTCTGATTGTGCAGCTGTACTATTAAAACCCCAATACAAACAGTTGTAAAGTAAGCTAACAAACCAAACCAAATAGTTTTGTGAATCTTTTTTTTAGCTAGAAGTAAAGTGACTAAAAGGAATGCTAATAAAACAATACTTAAAAATAAAATTGGGTAAAAAGAGAGTGTAAAAAAATTTGCTATGAGAATACCAATTATCAAAAACAAGGTTAATTTGATAATGGGAAAGTTTAGCAATTTCATCAATTTCTATTTATCGTTTTTTAATTTTTATATGTTATAAAATCCTTCGGGCTTCAACAAACGAAGTAAACCAATAACGCTCTGCTAAAGACGACACAATAACTCCTGCTTGGGTTGTAGAATGGATGAACTCTACTAATCCAGTTCGTGAGGTTACAACCAAACCAACATGCGATATTGTGTTTCTTTTTTTAGGGTTAGTGTGAAAAAATAGTAAATCACCTTCTTTTACATCTTCAATTTTTATTTTAACACCTTTTGTTGCCATATCTCTGGAGCTTCTAGGCAATAAAATATCGTAGGCTTTAAATGATTCAAAAACTAAACCAGAACAATCCATTCCGCTTTTTGTTGTGCCACCATATTTATACCTCACACCACTAAATTGTTTGGCATAATCTATAATATTAAAAGCTAAAGCTGTTTCTGTTTTATTCGAATTAGTATTAGAAACATCTGGAAAATCTGTTGTATTAAGTTTTACTGAGTTGTCTTCAGGCAATGTTGTTTTGTTTGGCCTAGAATTTACATTGGTTGGAGCTTTAGTATTCTTAGAAGATTTACAATTATAAAAGCAAACAGATAAGCATATTAGTATTAGTAATTTTTTCATGAATTGTTATTTTTTATAGCATTAAAAATCAGACTAGCAGTTTTTTCACTAGCGCCTTTTCCACCAAGTTTTTTCTCTAATTCAAAATAATTCATAAATATATCTTCTCTTTTACTTTTGTTTAAAATATTATTAAGCTCTTTTTTAAGACGTTTTGGGTTAAAATCATTTTGTATTAATTCGATAACCACTTCCTTATCCATTATTAAATTTACTAAAGAAATAAATTTTAATGTTATAATACGTTTAGCAATTTGATACGAAATAGAATTAGCTTTATAACAAACAACTTGAGGTACTTTAAATAATGCTGTTTCTAATGTTGCTGTTCCAGAAGTTACTAATGCAGCAGTTGAAACACTTAATAAGTTGTAGGTTTCATTATTAATAAATGAAACATTGGCTTTTTTTATAAATGTATCATAAAATGCTCTGTCTTGACTTGGCGCACCAGCAATCACAAATTGATAATCTTTAAAATCATTTACTAAACTTAACATTACACCCAGCATCTTGGTAATTTCTTGTTTTCTGCTTCCTGGAAGTAAAGCAATAATAGGTTTGTCAGATAAGGCATGTTTAGCTCTAAACTCATATTCATTTATTTGAGTCCTGTCTGCAATAGCATCAATTAAAGGATGTCCAACAAAATTTACTTCATAGCCATGTTTGTCATAGAATTCTTTCTCAAAAGGGAGTATAACATACATAGCATCAATATCGCGTTTTATTTTTTCAACTCTACTAGCTCTTGATGCCCAAACTTGTGGGGAAATATAATAATGTGTTTTAAAATTTTGTTCTTTAGCCCATTTTGCAATACGAAGATTAAATCCAGAATTATCAATAAAAATAATTACATCTGGTTGAAAATTCTCAATATCGTTTTTACAATATTTTATAAGCCCTAAAATTTTTCTTAGGTTAAAAATTACTTCAGCAAAACCCATAAACTGGCGTTCTTTGTAATGTTTAACTAAAGTGCCACTAACAGACTGCATTAAATCGCCTCCCCAAAATCTAAATTGAGCATTAACATCTTGTTTTTGTAATGCTTTCATTAAATTGGAACCATGTAAGTCTCCTGAGGCTTCGCCAGCGATAATGTAGTATTTCATGTGTTATGAAAAATATAAGTAATATACAATAAATGCAACTAAAAAGGTTGATAATACAATGCCTCTTGCTCTGTAGTCTTTTTTATTGTTAAGCAAAACAAAAAAAGCAATTTGACTAGGTATTGCTCCTAAAGCTAATAAAGCCCAAAGACGATTTTGCTCTTTTATAATATCGAAAGTTGAGGTAAACGATAACTTTTGAAAGAAACTAAAAATGATAGTAGTTATAATAACACCAATTACCGTCGAGAGAATACCTATAATAAAACCAATAAATACTTCTTTTTTAATCATTTAATTCCCAAGTGTTTAAATTTTGAATTGCATGATGAGCAGTTAAATCAAATTGAACAGGTACAACAGAAATGTAATTATTCTTTAAAGCCCATTCGTCAGTGTCTTCACCATTATCTAAATTTACAAATTTACCAGTAAGCCAATAATATTCTCGTCCTTGCGGATTTTTTCGTTTATCAAATTCTTCTTCCCAATTAGCTTTAGCTTGTCTACAAACCTTAATGCCTTTAATATCTTTTTTAGCAAGATTAGGAATATTAACATTTAAAACAACTCCATTTGGCATCCCATTTTTAAGTGCATTTTTAACAATAGTTTTTACAAAAGGCTTTGCGTGTTCAAAATTCGCATTCCAATTATAATCAAGTAACGAAAATCCAATTGCAGGTATGCCTTCAATGCCAGCCTCTAAAGCAGCACTCATTGTACCAGAATATATTACATTAATTGATGAGTTTGAGCCATGGTTAATACCAGAAACACATAAGTCTGGTCGTCTGTCTAAAATTTGTTTTACTGCAAGTTTAACGCAATCAGTTGGAGTTCCAGAACAGCTATATTCGGTTTGATTCCCTTTATCTATAACTACTTTTTCTACAAATAAAGTAGAATTAATTGTGATGGCATGACCCATTCCGCTTTGAGGACTATCAGGTGCAACAACAACTACATCGCCTATTTCGTTCATTACTTCAATAAGAGCTCTAATTCCTGGAGCTGTTATTCCATCATCATTTATAACTAAAATAAGTGGTTTTTTTGACATAAATCTATCTTAAATTAAGGCTACTAAAATACATAATTTACCATTGAAATGCCCTATAAATAAGGTTTAACAAAAAATTAGTAAAGATTGGTTTTATTGGCATGATTTTTTCTTTTACTTTAGTGAAAAATATGCGTGAAATTTTATTATCTTATCAACCACACTTACAATAAGTAATATAAAGTGTAGTTTAATATAAATTGATTTCATAGTCCTAAAATTAATATGATGAACATTATGAAAAGGAATTATAAATTGTTGTTACTAGTACTGTTATTAGCTTTTGCTTCTTGCAGTTTTACAACAAAAAAATTTAGTGATCCAGACAAAGATAAATTACTTGTACAATTAATTACATACGTGCTCGATCAAGGTCATTTTAGCCCTAAAGATTTAAACGATAGTTTTTCTGAGCAAGTTTTTGACGATTATTTAGAGCAACTAGACCCATTTAAACGCTATTTCTATGAGTCTGATATTAAAGAATTTGCTGCATATAAAGACAAGTTAGACGATCAAATAAAAGCTTATGATTTATCGTTTTTTAATCTCACTCACGAGAGATTATTACAGCGTTTAGAAGAATCTAAACAGGTTTATAAGGAAGTGTTGTCTGAACCTTTTAATTTTAATATTAAAGAAGATTTTTCGACAGATTATAAAGATTTACCTTATGTAAATAGCAAAAAAGAAATGAAAAATCGTTGGAGACAACAACTTAAGTTTTCAACAATTGCTAATTATGATGATTTAATCTCTCAACAAGAAAATGCAGTAAAAAATAATTCTGAAAAACCTAAATCACTTTCAGAAATAGAAAAAGAAGCTAGAGAAACTACTTTAAAATCTCTAGATGAGCTTTACGATTTTATTGATGACAGACAACGCCAAGATTGGTTCTCAGTTTATATTAATGCTATTGTAGAAGAGTTCGATCCGCACACATTTTATTTTGCACCTGAAGAAAAAGACCGTTTTGATGTAGCTATGTCTGGTAATTTTGAAGGTATAGGAGCGCGTTTACAGAAAAAAATGGATGTCATCACTATTAACGAAATTATTAGTGGAGGACCAGCATGGAGACAAAACAAGTTAGAAGTTGGTGATCAAATACTTAAAGTAAAACAAGATAGTGATGAGCCAGCAGTAAATGTTGTAGGTATGCGCTTAGATGATGCTGTTAAATTAATAAAAGGACCAAAAGGGACTGATGTTATTTTAACATTAAAAAAAGTGAATGGAACTATTGAAGATTTAAGAATTACACGAGATGTTGTTGAATTAGAAGAAACTTACGCTAAGTCTTCAACAGTAATTAAAGACGGAAAAACATTCGGTGTTATAAACCTTCCAAAATTCTATGTAGATTTTGAAGATTATAACAAGCGTAATGCTGCGTCAGATATAAAACTAGAAATTGAAAGATTAAAAGCTGAAGGTATTGAAGGATTAGTTTTAGATTTAAGAAACAATGGAGGAGGATCTCTACAAACTGTTGTTGATATGGCAGGCTTATTTATTAAAGAAGGTCCTATAGTACAAGTAAAAACTGCAGGTGAGCCAAAAGAAGTATTAAATGACAAAGATCGCTCTATAGTTTGGGATGGTCCATTAGTAATTTTAGTGAATGAGCTTTCAGCATCTGCGTCTGAAATTTTAGCCGCTGCAATGCAAGACTATAAACGAGCAATAGTAATTGGTAGTAAACAAACCTATGGTAAAGGAACTGTTCAGAATGTATTAGATTTAAACAGAATGGTACGTAATAATACTAATGGCGATATGGGAGCATTGAAGTTTACAACTCAAAAATTCTATAGAATTAATGGTGGCTCAACGCAATTAGAGGGTGTAAAAAGTGATGTTGTAGTACCAGATCGTTATAGTTATATTAATGTTGGAGAGAAAGACCAGGAAAATCCACTTGCTTGGGATAAAATTGAGCCAGCAGATTATACCTTATGGGAAAATTACTTTGATTATAATAGTACTATAGAGAAAAGTAAAGAGCGAATGGCAAATAATGAGCAATTAAAATTAATTGACCAGAACGCTCAATGGGTTAAAAAAATTAGAGACAGAGAAATTTATTCTCTTAATTATGACGATTATAAAGCTACTTTAAAGCTAAACGAAGAAGAGGCAAAACGATTTGATAAACTTTCAGATTATAAAACAAATCTAACTTTTAAATCATTGCCTTATGAGAATAAGCAAATGGAAATTGATAGTGTTTTAAAACAAAAGCGTGAACGCTGGCATGAAAGTTTAAGTCAAGATGTATATATCGAAGAAGCGTTAAATGTTTTAAACGATTTAAAAATGGCTTATCCAGTTAAAACTAAAGTTGCTACAAATGCAAAACAATAGTATAAATGAGTAAAGACAATAACTCATTATCTCAATTAGCGCTCCAAAAGTTCAAGAAGAACATTTGGGGCGTTTTAAGTTTTTGGTTTATTGTATTTGTTGGCTTTATTTCGATTTTTGCTTATGTTTTAGCTCCAGATAATTCTCAAAATGCAAATCAAATGCATTTAACAATCCATTCAAAAAAGCCTGGGTTTAATGTTCAAATGCTAACAATCCCTTCACAAATTAAAAATGAGCAGTCTTTTTTTTCAAAAGTATTTTACGGAGTCAAAAACACTGATACTGAAATACCTATTACAAATTATAAAATTGAAAATAATGAGTTAGTTTATACCGAATACGCATCAGATGGATTGGAAGGTGTAACAAAACAGATATCACTAAATTCTTTTCCAAATCAAGATTATAAACAATTTATAACCCTAAAAACATTTCAATTCGGAACAGATAAGTATGGGAGAGATTACTTAAGTAGAATATTAATTGGCTCTAGAATATCTTTTTTTATAGGTTTTATAGCTGTTTTTATTTCTTTAATTATTGGCATTTTTATGGGAAGCATTGCTGGTTATTTTGGAGGCAAAGTAGATGCGATAATTATGTGGATTATTAATGTGACTTGGTCCATACCAACACTACTGCTTGTAATTGCAATTACATTAGCTTTAGGCAAAGGGTTTTGGCAGGTTTTTATAGCAGTTGGATTAACAATGTGGGTTGAAGTGGCTAGAGTTGTACGAGGACAGGTTATTAGTGTAAAAGAAATGCAATATGTTACAGCTGCAAGAGCATTAGGGTTTAATGATTATCGTATAATAACAAGGCATATATTGCCAAATATTATGGCTCCAGTAATAGTTATTTCTGCAGCTAATTTTGCAGGAGCTATACTTATAGAAAGCGGATTGAGTTTTCTGGGTATTGGAGCACAACCACCAATGGCAAGTTGGGGAGCAATGATAAAAGATCATTATAATTACATTATTTTAGGCAAGCCTTATCTGGCATTAATACCTGGTTTGTGTATTATGCTTTTAGTTATGGCTTTTATGTTAATTGGTAATGCTCTACGTGATGCTTTAGATGTAAAAAACTAATTCTGTCTTAGTTTATTAATTTCCTGATTTGTAACATCTATATTTTGAAGTACTTCATCTCTACCAACTGAAGATGTTGATGAGGTTATAAAATATGTAGGTGTTTCTTCCCAAGTTTTTAGCAACTCTTGAGTATAAGCCTCTACATTTCGCTCAATAGCTTTTGGTTTTAGTTTGTCGGCTTTTGTAAATATAATTGAAAATGGAATCGCATTTACTCCCATCCATTCCATAAACTCTAAGTCAATTTTTTGAGGTTCATGTCGAATATCTACTAATACGAAAGCAGCAACCAATTGTTGTCGCTTTTCAAAATAATCTGTAATAAACTTTTGAAATTTCTTTTTTGCAGTCTTTGAGACTTTTGCATAACCATATCCAGGTAAATCTACCAAAAACCAATTTTTATTAATCAAAAAATGATTGATTAACTGTGTTTTTCCAGGACGTCCAGAGGTTTTTGCTAAATTTTTATGGTTAGTTAGCATATTAATTAACGAAGATTTTCCGACATTACTTCGACCAATAAATGCATATTCTGGGAGCACATCTTTAGGGCATTTAGCCACTTCAGAATTGCTCATCACAAATTCAGCAGTTTTAATAAGCATAATTTATAGTTTTCGGTCAGTCAACCATTTATCAAGAATACTATTGAATTCATCAGGATGCTCCATCATTGCAGCATGTCCGCATTTATCTATCCAAAACAAATCTGAATCAGGAAGTAATTGATTAAATTCTTCAGCAACTTCTGGTGGAGTCACATTATCATTTTTACCCCAAATAATGCAAACAGGAAGCGACATTTTTGGTAAATCTTTAGCCATATTATGGCGTATTGCACTTTTAGCAATGGCAAGTGTTTTTATAAGCTTATTTCGGTCGTTTACAGTCTCATAAACTTCATCAACAATCTCTTTTGTTGCAATAGCAGGATCGTAAAAAACTTCTTGAGCTTTTTTCTTTATAACTTCATAATCACCACGCTTGGTGTAGCCTCCACCCATAGCACTTTCGTATAAGCCAGAGCTACCAGTTATAACAAGAGCTTTTACTTTTTCTGGATATAATTTTGTATGATATAACCCAATATGACCTCCAAGCGAGTTACCTAATAAAATAACATCATCTAGACCTTTAAAAGCAATAAAATCATGAAGATATTTAGCAAAGCTTTTAACATTGGTTTTTAGTAAAGACATTGTATATATAGGTAATTCAGGTATAATAACTTTATAACCCTTGTTACCAAAATAATGTAAAACAGCATCAAAATTACTTAATCCACCCATTAATCCGTGAAGTACAATAATTGGTTTGCCTTCTCCAACTTCAATATAACTGTAATTTTTTTCTTTTTTTAAGAGGTGTTTCATGTAATTGGTTAGTCATTTACTTAAAAAACAAATATAGTCAAATCATTCAAATTTTATTTCTTTTTCACAAGACTTCCAAAGATTAATCAAATAATAGTTTTCGACAAGCAATTGATAAGTTTTTTACCACTTTTTAACATATTGATATTTAGAGTGTTGTAGCTTTTTGTAGTGTCCTAAAAATATAAAAACACGCTCATTTTTTAAAATTTATTAACAAAAGTGGTAAAATGTGGTAAAATGTGGTAATATTTTCAATATATTTGAATTCTAGTCGTTAGAAACATAAACCAATCAGTTTGAACTCATTAATTGGAACATACGAGTGTAAAGTTGATGCCAAAGGAAGGCTGATGCTACCTGCTTCGATAAAGAAGCAGTTATCTCCTATGCTTCAAAATGGTTTTGTTTTAAAGCGTGCTGTTTTTCAGCAGTGCTTAGAATTGTATCCAATGACTGAATGGGAAGCATTAATGCAAAAAATGAATAAGCTTAATCGCTTCAAAAAAAAGAACAACGATTTTATTCGTCGTTTTACAGCTGGAGTTAAAATGGTTGAGGTTGATAGTGCAGGACGTTTATTAATCCCGAAAGATTTAATGTTATTCTCAGATATTACTAAAGATATTGTTGTGTCTTCAGCAATAAACATTATTGAGATTTGGGATAAGCAGAAATACGAACAAGCAATTGATGATGCAACAGTAGATTTTGCTGATTTAGCAGAAGATGTAATGGGACAAGATGATGATAACAATGGACTATCATAATGCAGTTTTACTTAAAGAGACAGTAGATGGTTTAGATGTTAAACCAGATGGTGTTTATGTAGATGTCACCTTTGGAGGTGGAGGTCATAGTCGTGAGATTTTAAAACGATTAGGGCCAAAAGGTAAGTTGTATGCTTTTGATCAAGATAAAGACGCTCTTTTAAATACTATTGATGATAATCGCTTTACACTGATTAACGAAAATTTTAGATTCATTAAACGATTCTTAAGGTTTTATGGAGTTAAAGAAGTTGATGGAGTTCTTGCAGACTTTGGAGTTTCTTCTCATCAGTTTGATGTTGCCGAACGAGGATTTTCTACTCGCTTTGAAGCTGATTTAGATATGCGAATGAATCAAGACAGTCAATTGTCAGCCTTTCATGTAATTAATAAATATGAAGAAGAGCAATTAAAGAATGTGTTATTGCAATATGGCGAATTAAGACAAGCTCCTGCAATGGCAAGAGTGATTATTGAAGAACGAGTTCAAGGAGAAATTAAATCGAGCGAACACCTTAAAGAAGTTTTAAAAAAATTTGTAAAACATAAAAACGAGCATAAAGTATTAGCACAGATTTATCAAGCTATAAGAATTGAAGTGAATCAGGAAATTGAAGCTTTAAAAGAATTATTAAGTCAAATGCCTGAAGTCTTAAAAGTAGGTGGACGCTTAAGTTTTATTTCATATCACTCTTTAGAAGACAGGTTGGTAAAGCGCTTTATAAGAAACGGATTATTTGAAGGAGAACCTGTTCGGGATGTATATGGAAATTTTGAAGTGCCTTTAAGAAAAGTTGGAGGTTTAATAGTGCCATCAAAAACAGAAATAAAAGAAAACAATAGAGCTAGAAGCGCAAAGTTAAGAGTTGCAGAAAAAATATGAAACAAAGTATTTACAGCATATTAAAAGGTAAATTTTTGGTTAGTGATGATTCTTTTAAAAATTGGAGAATCATCATATTCATTTCTGTTTTAGCGATTATTATGATTGCTAGTTCGCATAGTGCAGACAAAAAAGTGCATGAAATTGCACAATTAAATAATGAAGTAAAAGAATGGCGTTCGGCATTTGTTGATGGACGTTCAAAATTAATGAGGCTAAAAATGGAGTCGGCTCTCGTTGAAAAAATGGCAAAAAAAGGAATAGCGCCTTCAGTGATTCCGCCAAAAAAAATAAAAGTAAAAACTCAAGAATAAGCTAAGTGGCAGTTACAGAGAAACGCATATTAAACCGATTGTATTTTGTTGCAAGCATTATGTTTGTTTTCGCAATAGCTATTGCTTTTAAGTTATTTAATATTCAATTTGTTCAAGGAGAAAAATATAGAGATTTAGCAGAGCAACGTACTATTAAAAATGTTATAATTCCTGCTAACAGAGGTAATGTTTATGCTTCAGATGGAAGTTTGTTAGCAACTTCAATACCTAAATATGATATAAGACTCGATGCAATTACACCAACAAATAAAATATTTGAAAAATATATAACACCATTATGTGACTCTCTATCAAAATATACAGGTAAATCGTCTAGCTATTATCAAAAAGATATTAGAAAAGCAAGAGCTAATAAAAACAGGTATTACCTAATTGCAAGAAATATAAATTATACAGACTATACACGTTTAAGAAATTTTCCATTATTAAATCTTGGAGCTTTTAAAGGCGGATTAATTGTTGAGCAGACCACTAAGAGAGAGCATCCAATGGGTGGAATTGCACAACGTACTATAGGCTATGAGCGTATTGATGAAGATAATAATGTAACTAGAGCAGGTATTGATGGTGCCTTTGGTGTAAAATATTTAAGAGGAACTGATGGTCATCGTTGGAAACAAAAAATAGGTCATGGACAATGGAAGCCAATAACAGACTTCAATGAAGTAGAGCCTAAAGATGGTTATGATGTGTACACAACAATAGATGTAAATATTCAAGATATAGCACATCATGCACTTTTAGAACAGCTTGAAAAATATAAAGCAGATCATGGATGTGTTATTGTAATGGAGACCAAAACTGGCGAAATTAGAGCTATTTCAAACCTAGGGCGTAATAGTGATGGTTATTATTATGAAAGGTTAAATTATGCAATTGGCGAATCTCATGAGCCAGGTTCTACTTTTAAATTAATGGCTTTAACTGCTGCTTTAGAAGATAAAGTTATTGATACAAGTGATGTTGTTGATACTAAAAATGGAATCTTAACTTTTTATGGAAAACCAGTAAGAGATTCAAAACATGGTGGATATGGAAAAATATCTATCGCTAAAGCTTTTGAGGTGTCTTCAAACACAGGCATTGTAGCAGCAATAGATAAAGCATATAAAAATCAACCAAGTAAGTTCGTTGAACGATTATATTCAATGAATCTTAATAATGATTTAGACTTGCCATTAATTGGTGAGCCTAAACCAATAATTCCAGATCCTAGAATTAAAAATGGCAGATGGAGTGGTATTGCTTTGCAGTGGATGGCCTATGGTTATGGAGTTTCGTTTACACCACTTCAAACATTAACTTTTTATAATGCTATTGCAAATGATGGTGAAATGGTGAAACCTCAATTTTTAAGAGAGGTTAGAGAGTTTGATAAAACAATAGTGCCTTTCAAAAAAGAAGTCATTAATCCGCAAATCTGTTCTAAAGAAACAATTCTTAAGGTAAAACAATTACTAAAAGAAGTTGTTGAAAAACCACATGGTACTGGTCATAAGTTGTATTCGCCAAATTTTTCTATGGCTGGTAAAACAGGTACTTGCCAAAAGGATTATGCTCAAAAAGATAAACTGAGTTATATCTCATCTTTTGCAGGTTTTTTTCCTGCTGAAAACCCAAAATATTCTTGCATTGTGGTAATACATGAACCAGATAAAAGTGTAGGGTATTATGGCGCTGATGTTTCAGGTCCTGTATTCAAAAAAATTGCTCAAAAAATATTTACAGATACACCAATTACAGACGAAGTTAAGTCACTTCAGTTTAAAAATACAATTGTAGATAATGATTTTAAAACCTACTATGATGTAGCCCAAACTTATAAAACCATAATGCCAGATGTTACAGGGATGCCAACAATGGATGCTTTAGCATTGCTTGAAAATATGGGGCTTAATGTTAAAATTGGAGGTGTAGGTATTGTGAAATCACAATCAATTGAAAAAGGAATAAAAGTAAAACGAAATCAAACAGTCTTTTTAGAAATTTAATGACAGAGTTAAAAGACATATTATATAAGGTAACCATTAATGCTGTTGTAGGTAGTACAAGTGTAAAGGTGAGTGCTATTGATTTCGATTCTATAAAAATATCAAAAAACGACGTTTTTGTAGCTATTAAAGGTAGTGTTGCTGATGGTCATAAGTTTATTGATGTTGCAATTAATAATGGTGCTGTAGCTATAATTTGTGAAGAGTTGCCAACAAATCTTCAAGACGGAATTACTTATATACAAGTAGAAAGTGCAAGTCAGGCATTAGCATTTATGGCTTCAAATTATTATGAGAATCCTTCAGAAAATTTGAAACTCGTTGGTGTAACTGGTACAAACGGAAAAACTACAGTTGCCACTTTGTTATATCAATTATTCAAAAAAGCAGGCTATAAAGTTGGGTTACTTTCTACTGTAAAAATAATGGTTGATGACAAAGAGTATAAAGCTACACATACTACACCAGATTCATTAACTATTAATAAGTTTTTAAGTTTGATGAATGATGAAGGTGTTGAGTTTTGTTTTATGGAAGTAAGCTCACATGGAATACATCAAAACAGAACAGAAGGGTTAAAATTTGAAGGCGGTATTTTTACCAATCTGTCGCATGATCATTTAGATTATCACGACACATTTGCAGAATATAGAGATGTAAAAAAATCATTCTTCGATAATTTACCTAAAGATGCTTTTGCATTAGTAAATATTGATGACAAGAATGGGTTAGTAATGCTTCAAAACACAAAAGCTAGAAAAATTACTTATGCATTAAAAACCTATGCAGACTATAAAGCACAAATTTTAGAGAATCAACTCGGAGGTTTACTTCTTAAAGTAAACGAAAGTGAAGTTTGGACACGATTAATAGGCAATTTTAATGCTTACAATATATTGGCAATTTATGCTACTGCTGAATTATTAGGACTTGAAAAAGTTGAAAATCTTCGTCTTATAAGTGAGTTAGAAAGTGTTAGTGGACGTTTTCAGTATTTAATTTCTGATGAAAAAATTACTGCTATAGTTGATTATGCACACACTCCAGATGCATTGCAAAATGTGTTAGAGACAATTAATAGTATTCGTACTAAAAATGAAGAGCTAATTACAGTAGTTGGTTGTGGTGGAGATAGAGATAAAACAAAGCGTCCGAAAATGGGACATATAGCTTCGGCTTTGAGTACTAAAGTCATTTTCACAAGTGATAATCCACGTAGCGAAGTACCAGAAACTATTATTGAAGAGATAGAAAAAGGTGTTGAACCTCAAAATTTCAAAAAAATTGTTTCAATAGTAGATAGAAAACAAGCCATAAAAACAGCTTGCCAATTAGCGCAACCTAATGATATTATACTAATTGCAGGAAAGGGTCACGAAACTTATCAAGAAATAAAAGGTGAACGATTTGATTTCGATGATTATAAAATAGTAAAAGAATTTTTAAAACAATTACAAAAATAATATGCTGTATTACCTATTTGAATATTTAGAAAAGCACTTTCAGATACCTGGAGCATCTCTTTTTGGGTTCATCACCTTCAGAGCTGCGATGGCTATAATTCTGTCGTTGCTTATTTCAACTATTTATGGTAAACGCATTATAAAATTTTTGCAAAGACAACAAGTAGGTGAAACTATTAGAGATTTAGGGTTAGAAGGTCAAGTAGAAAAAGCTGGTACACCAACAATGGGTGGAATTATAATCATTCTAGCAACACTTATTCCTGTAGTATTACTTTCAAAGCTAGATAACATATATGTTATTCTTTTAATAATCACCACGCTTTGGATGGGAACCATTGGGTTTATTGATGATTACATCAAAAAATTCAAAAAAGATAAAGAAGGACTAAAAGGAAGATTTAAAGTTTTAGGTCAAGTAGGATTAGGAATAATTGTAGGTGCAACATTGTTCTTTCATAAAGATGTAACTATAAAAGAAGAATTGCCACAAAAACAGCAGCAGGTTTTAGTGATGTCTAATGCTCCAATTACCAAACAATTTAAGCCTGAAGAAAAATCAACAAAAACTACAATACCATTTGTAAAAGAAAACGAATTCGATTATGCAGATGTTATTACTTGGATTAATCCAGATTTAGAAAAATATTCTTGGATTGTTTTCATTCTTGTAAGCATTTTTATTATCACAGCAGTATCTAATGGTGCAAATTTAACAGATGGAATTGACGGCTTGGCAGCAGGTACATCAGCAATTATTGTCCTCACTTTAGGGATTTTTGCTTGGGTTTCTGGTAACATTATTTTTTCAGATTACCTCAATATAATGTACATCCCAAGAGTAGAAGAGATTACTATTTATATCGCAGCATTTGTAGGAGCACTCATTGGGTTTTTATGGTATAATACTTATCCTGCTCAAGTGTTTATGGGAGATACAGGAAGTCTTACAATTGGTGGAATTATTGCTGTAATAGCAATTGCAGTTCGTAAAGAATGGTTAATTCCTGTATTGTGCGGAATTTTCCTAGCCGAAAACTTATCTGTAGTTATGCAAGTAAGTTGGTTTAAATACACAAAGAAAAAATATGGCGAAGGACGACGCATTTTCAAGATGTCGCCTTTGCATCATCATTTTCAAAAATCAGGTTACCACGAAAGTAAAATTGTAACACGATTTTGGATTATAGGAATCCTACTCGCAATTGTATCTATAGTGACACTGAAAATTAGATAGAATGAAACGATTAGTGATTCTAGGAGGAGGAGAAAGTGGTGTAGGTACAGCGCTTTTGGGTAAAGCAAAAGGGTATGAAGTTTTTGTTTCAGATAAAGGAACAATTAAAGAAAAATATAAAAACGTTCTTATAAATAATGAGATTGAATTTGAAGATGAGCAGCATACAGAATCGAAAATACTGAATGCTGACATTGTGATGAAAAGTCCAGGAATTCCTGACAAAGCACCTTTGGTAAAACAAATACGTGATAAAGGAATTTTGGTGATTTCTGAAATTGAGTTTGCTTCAAAATATACCAATGCAACTATTATAGGTATAACAGGAAGTAATGGTAAAACAACAACAGCAACATTAACGCACCATATTCTAAAACAAGAATTAGAAGTTGGTTTGTCAGGAAATATTGGTGAAAGTTTTGCAAATCAGATTTTAGAAAAAAATTATCCAAACTATGTGTTAGAAATTAGCAGTTTTCAGTTAGATGATATTGTGGATTTTAAACCACATATAGCTGTACTGTTAAACATCACACCAGACCATTTAGATAGATATGATTACAAGTTTGAAAATTATATCAATTCTAAATTTCGAATAGCCTTGAATCAAACCAAAGAAGATTATTTAATCTACGATGCAGATGATGAGGTTATTAATGAGTGGTTAATGCTAAACAAAATTCAATCCACATTATTGCCATTTTCATTAACAAGAGTCATTGAAAATGGAGCGTATTTAGACAAAGAGAATATAAAAATAACAATAGATAACAACCAGATAATTATGCCAACAGCAAATTTAGCTTTAGAAGGAAAACACAATATTAAGAATGCAATGGCGGCGTCGACTGTGGCGCATTTGTTAAAAATTAGAAAACAGACCATAAGAGAAAGTTTAGAAAACTTTCAAGGTGTTGAACATCGTTTAGAGCATGTACTAAAAATTAATAAGGTGCAATATATAAACGACTCAAAAGCAACTAATGTTAATGCAACATATTATGCATTAGAAAGTATGGATACACCAACGGTTTGGATAGTTGGAGGAGTTGATAAAGGCAACAATTATGAAGAACTTTTTCCTTTTGTAAACGAAAAAGTAAAAGCTATTGTTTGTCTAGGTGTTGATAACGAAAAATTAATGAGCACATTTAGCAATATGGTTGATGTTATTATTGAAACACAATCAATGAATGAAGCAGTAAAAATTGCTTACAAACTTGCTGAATCTGGTGATTCTGTATTGTTGTCTCCAGCATGTGCAAGTTTCGATTTGTTTGAAAATTATGAAGATAGAGGTCGCCAATTTAAAGATGCGGTTAGAAATTTATAATTAAATCATTCTGTTAAAACAGAATTTAAAAGGTTAGTGTTTCTGTGTTTGGTACCACAGAATAAAAAAGGGGAAAATGGATAATGTTTTAAAAAACATAAAAGGGGATCGATTAATTTGGGCGATAGTTACACTATTGGCAATTTTCTCATTCCTTCCTGTGTACAGTGCTGCTAGTAATTTAGCATATTCTGTAACTTCAGGAAGCACCTTTGCATTTTTTATTAAACATTTTATGCATCTCTTTTTAGGGTTTGTAATAATGTATGGTGTTCATATAATTCCATACAGATATTTTAGAGGCTTATCTATGGTAATGTTACCAATTGTTTTGGTGTTATTAGTGGTAACAATGCTTCAAGGTACTACTATTGAAGGCGCAAATGCAAGCCGATGGATACAAATTCCAATAGTAGGAATGTCTTTTCAAACATCAACTCTGGCTGCAGTTGTGTTAATGGTATATGTAGCGAGGTATTTATCTAAAATACAAGACAAGGATATTACTTTTAAAGAGTCAATTTTGCCATTGTGGTTACCAGTCTTTTTAGTATTAATATTAATTCTTCCAGCTAATTTTTCTACAACAGCTATCATGTTTACAATGGTGTTGATATTAGCTTTTATTGGAGGTTATCCAACAAAATATATTGCAGTAATCATTGGTACAGGAATAGTCGCTTTAGGATTATTCGTGTTGGTTGCAAAAGCGTTTCCTGACCTAATGGAAAATAGGATAAATACTTGGGAAAATAGAATCGAAAATTTCATGCAAGGGGGTGAAGATACTGAAGCTGATTACCAAATTGAAAAAGCTAAGATTGCTATTGCTTCTGGAGGAATACAAGGTGTTGGACCAGGTAAAAGTGTACAAAAGAACTTTTTACCTCAATCGTCGTCAGATTTCATATTTGCCATAATCGTTGAAGAATATGGTTTAATTGGAGGTTTGTTTTTAGTTGTAATGTATTGCTGGTTGTTATTTAGAATAGTAATTATTTCACAAAAAGCAGATACTATTTTTGGCAAACTTTTAGTATTAGGAGTTGGGCTTCCAATAGTATTTCAAGCATTTATAAATATGGCTGTTGCAGTAGAATTATTTCCTGTTACTGGTCAAACATTACCACTAATTAGTAGTGGTGGAACATCAATTTGGATGACTTGTCTTGCTTTTGGAATCATTTTAAGTGTAAGTGCAAAAAGAGAAGAAATAAAAGAAAAAGAAGCTAGTGAAGAAAACCCACTCGAAATTTTAAGTGAAGCAATTTAATGAGCAATTATAAAATCATATTATCAGGTGGCGGAACAGGTGGACATATCTATCCTGCAATTGCTATTGCAAATGAGTTAAAATCTCGTTTTCCTGATGCTGAATTTTTGTTTGTTGGTGCGATGGATAGAATGGAGATGGAAAAAGTACCACAAGCAGGTTATAAAATTGAAGGACTTTGGATTTCTGGCATACAACGAAAACTTACCTTAAGAAATTTAGTATTTCCATTTAAGTTGATAATAAGTTTGTTGAGAGCAAGAAAAATTATAAAATCATTTAAGCCAAATGTAGCAATTGGTACTGGTGGTTTTGCTAGTGGTCCATTATTAAAAATGGCTACTGCTAACGGAGTTCCAAGTTTAATCCAAGAACAGAATTCTTATCCTGGTATTACAAATAAATTGTTAGCTAAAAAAGTTGATAAAATATGTGTTGCTTATGATGGTTTAGAGCGCTTTTTTCCAAAAGATAAACTTATTAAAACTGGAAACCCAATACGTCAAGATTTATTAAAAATTGACAATAAAACAATTGAAGCTAAAGACTTTTTTAAGCAAAAACATGGTAAGCATACACTGTTAGTTTTAGGAGGGAGTTTAGGAGCTAGAAGAATAAATGAGCTTATAGAAAAAGAGTTGGAGTTTTTTCAAACACAAAATGTACAAGTTATATGGCAATGTGGGAAATTGTATTACGATATGTATAAAAAATACAATAACAATGAAGATGTACAGGTTCATGCGTTTTTAAATAATATGGATTTTGCTTATGCTGCATCCGATTTTATTATTTCGAGAGCAGGAGCAAGTTCTGTATCCGAACTGTGTGTAGTTGGTAAGCCTGTTGTTTTTATTCCATCACCAAATGTGGCTGAAGATCATCAAACTAAAAATGCAATGGCTATTGTGAACAATGATGCAGCATTGCTAATTAAAGAAGAAGATTTAGATATAGATTTTGAAAACAGGTTTTCTCAGTTAGTGTCATCTTTAGAAAAACAAAAAGAATTAAGCAATAATATAAAGAAATTAGCTTTAGTAAATGCAACTAAAGACATAGCAGATGAAGTTGAAAAACTATTAAAAAGTAAATGAATATAAACAACATACATAACGTCTATTTTATAGGAATTGGAGGCATCGGAATGAGTGCTCTTGCTCGTTATTTTGTTGCTAATGGAAAAATTGTTGCTGGTTATGACAAAACTAAAACAGATATAACAGAGGCCTTGGTTGATTTAGGTGTGAAAGTTCATTTTGAAGATTCAGTAAATAATATTACTGCACCATTTTTAAATGCTGAAACAACTTTAGTAATTTATACTCCAGCTGTGCCAAAAGATCATAAAGAATTAAACTTCTTTAAGAATAATAATTATGAAGTTTTAAAACGATCAACAGTTCTGGGCGAAATCACAAAAAATACATTTTGTCTAGCAGTTGCAGGCACTCATGGTAAAACAACAACAACAAGTATTCTTGGGCATTTGTTATACCAAAGTAATGTTGAAGTCACAGCTTTTTTAGGCGGAATAAGTGAAAACTATAATTCTAATTTTATCCTAAACGGAACTAAAGTAACTGTAGTTGAAGCTGATGAATTTGATCGTTCGTTTTTAACTTTATCGCCAGACATGGCTTGTATTACATCAATGGATGCAGATCATCTCGATATTTATGGTGAAGCAGATGAGCTTAAAAAATCCTTTGTAGAGTTTTCAAAAAAAATAAAGCCTAATGGGAAACTATTTGTTAAGAGTGGATTACCTATTAAAGGAATTACATACGGAATAGAAGATGATTCTGATTATTCTGTTCAAAATATAAAAATTATTAATGGCAGTTATGAGTTTGATGTAAAAACACCAACTCAAACGCTACACAACTTCAAATTTAACCTACCTGGTAGACATAACTTGTCGAATGCATTAATAGCCTTGGCGATGTCTGTAGAATACGGCATCCCTCAGCAACAGCTCGCCACGGCATTAGCATCTTATAAAGGGGTTAAAAGAAGATTTACATATCAAATAAAGACAGATAATTTAGTTTTTATTGATGATTATGCTCATCATCCTGAAGAAATAAATGCAGTACATCAAGCTGTGCGAGAAATGTATCCTAACAAAAAAGTGTTAGCTATTTTTCAACCGCATTTATTTAGCAGAACAAGAGATTTTGCAGACGATTTTGCGAAAAGCCTCTCGCAATTTGACGACATTTTATTGCTAGATATTTATCCAGCAAGAGAGTTGCCAATTAGCGGAATTAATTCAGAATGGTTATTGACAAAAATTAAAAATAATAACAAGAAGTTAATTCAAAAATCAGAATTAATTTCAAGTATAAAGCAGTCAAATGCCCAAGTTATTTTAACTATTGGAGCAGGCGATATAGGTGAAGAAGTTAAACATATAAAACAAGCTCTAAGCGTTGCGAGTTAATTATAATTACATAAAAATCAATGTATTGCTAATTTTGGTAATATTCCTTTTTGCATTTTCTTCATTTAGAAACTCTGCAAGAAAAGTGAGTGCGCCAAACATTGAATTTATTGGTGAAGAAAATTTATTCGTAACAAATGAAACTGTTAGTAAATTGTTAATACAAAATCAACAGAGTGTTACGAATAAGCCTAAAGAAATTATAGATTTGAACGAGTTGGAAAATACCCTGAATTCTAACCCAATGATTAAGGAAGCGCAAGTGTTTATCAATGTTGATGGAACATTAACAGCCGAAATCATTCAGAAAAAACCTATAGCAAGAATAAGTACAAATGCGTCCTATTACGTTGATGACGAAGGGAAAGACATGCCTTTATCAACAAATTACAGTGCAAGAGTGCCTTTAGTGACTGGATTTGTAAACAAAAAAGAATTATATAATGTGACTGTTGTTGCAAAAAAAATTCAAAGTGATGAGTTTTTAAAAAGCCACGTTGTAGAAATTCATCAAAACGAAAATAGAAGTATCGATTTAAGATTTAGAAAGAACGATTTTAAAGTTCAATTAGGGTCTATAAAGCAATTAGATAAAAAAATAAATAATCTCAAAGCTTTTTACCAAAAGGCAATGAGAGATAATACGCTTAATAGTTATAGTGTAGTGAACTTAAGGTTTGATAAACAAGTCATTTGCACCAAAAAGTAAACGATGGAAAACAATAAAATTTCAGTAGGATTAGATATCGGAACCACAAAAATTGTGGCTATGATAGGTCGTAAAAACGAATATGGCAAAGCCGAAATTTTGGGTATCGGAAAATCCAAAAGTTTAGGTGTGCACAGAGGAGTTGTTAATAATATTACACAAACTATTCAATCTATTCAGCAAGCTGTACAAGAGGCTGAAGCTGAAAGCGGATTAAAAATAAAAGACGTAACTGTTGGTATTGCTGGACAACACATTAGAAGTTTACAGCATAGTGATTATATAACTAGAGCAAATTCTGAATTGGTTATTGATGAAGATGATATTGATAGACTAATCAATCAGGTTCATAAATTGGTAATGTTGCCAGGTGAAGAAATTATTCATGTATTACCACAAGAATATAAAGTTGATGGTCAGGCAGAAATTAAAGAACCTATTGGGATGTATGGTGGACGTTTGGAAGCAAACTTTCATGTTGTAGTTGGGCAAGTGTCTTCAATAAGAAATATAGGACGTTGTGTTAAAAGTTCAGGATTAGAACTTGAAGGGATTACACTAGAGCCATTGGCATCTGCAAATGCGGTTTTAAGTCAAGAAGAAAAAGAAGCTGGAGTTGCATTAATCGACATAGGTGGTGGAACTACAGATTTAGCTGTCTTTAAAGACGGAATTATTCGTCATACAGCTGTTATTCCTTTTGGTGGCAATGTAATTACTGAAGACATTAAAGAAGGTTGTTCAATAATTGAAAAACAAGCTGAATTATTAAAAATTAAGTTTGGTTCAGCATGGCCAGGAGAAAATAAAGACAATGAAATTGTGTCAATTCCAGGATTACGAGGAAGAGAACCAAAAGAAATTACTCTTAAAAATCTTTCTAAAATTATTCATGCTCGAGTAGTTGAAATTATTGAACAAGTGTACGTAGAGATTAAAAATTATGGTCACGAAGAACAAAAAAAGAAACTCATTGCAGGAATAGTATTAACAGGTGGAGGAGCACAATTAAAACACTTAAAGCAATTAGTAGAGTACATAACAGGAATGGATACCAGAATAGGGTTTCCTAATGAGCACTTAGCTGGAGATAGTGATGAAGAAGTAGCAAGCCCATTATTTGCAACAGCAGTTGGTTTAGTAATGGACGGATTAAAACGCCAAGAACGCAAACGAATTGAAATAGAAGCCTTAGAAGAGGCTGAAGCTGAATCTAATGAAGAAGCAATTATTGAAGAAGAAGAGATAGTGCAACCAAAAAAAGAGCGTAAATCGTTTTTAGATAAACTAACAGAACGTGTTAAAGATTTTTTAGATAACGCAGAGTAAAATATTAGATATTAATTATAAATCCAGAAAAAACCCAAGTATATGAGCAACAAAAATGAATTTGGAAACATCGCATTCGATTTGCCAAAAAATCAATCCAATGTCATTAAAGTGATAGGTGTTGGTGGAGGCGGAAGCAATGCTATTAACCACATGTTTCAACAAGGTATTAAAGGAGTTGATTTTGTAATCTGTAATACAGATGCTCAAGCACTGCAAAACAGTGGAGTCCCAAACAAAATTCAACTTGGTGTGAACTTAACCGAAGGTCTAGGAGCAGGTGCTAATCCAGATGTTGGAGAGCAAGCTGCTGTTGAGAGTTTGGAAGATATCCACAGAATGTTAGATACCAATACAAAAATGGTATTTATAACTGCTGGAATGGGTGGAGGAACAGGTACTGGAGCTGCTCCTATCATTGCTAAAATGGCAAAAGAATTAGATATTCTTACTGTCGGAATCGTTACTATGCCTTTTCAATTTGAAGGTAAAACACGTAACGAACAAGCACAAAAAGGTATTGAAACACTACGCGCTCACGTAGATTCATTAATAGTTATTAATAATAATAAGCTTCGAGAAGTATATGGTAATCTTGGTTTTAAAGCAGGATTTTCTAAAGCTGATGAAGTTTTAGCTACTGCCTCTAGAGGTATTGCTGAAGTTATTACACATCACTATACACAAAACATCGATTTACGTGATGCAAAAACTGTGTTAAGCAATAGTGGAACAGCAATAATGGGTTCTGCAACGGCATCTGGAAAAACACGTGCTCATGAAGCAATTATGAAAGCCCTCGATTCGCCATTGTTAAATGACAATAAAATTACTGGAGCCAAAAACGTATTGTTGCTTATCGTTTCTGGGTCTCAAGAAATTACTATTGACGAAATTGGAGAAATTAATGACCATATTCAAAACGAAGCTGGTCATGGAGCAAATATTATTATGGGAGTTGGTGAAGACGAATCTTTACAAGAATCAATTTCTGTTACAATTATTGCTACTGGGTTTGATGTAGAACAACAAGACGAAATATCTAACACAGAAGTTAAAAAAGTAATTCATGCATTAGAAGATGATCAAAATAACGACGTACATGTTAAAGAGCGTGAACCAGCAATTATTACTCCAGATATTATTCTTGAAAAAGAAGAAGAAAAGGAAACTATAGTAAAGCATACACTTTTTGAAGATGAAATAGTAATTGACACAAAAATGGATTTAATACCAACAACCGAGTTTATTAAAAATTTGAATGTTGTGTATGATGAGGTTTTAGACACTATTGAAGAAGACGATTTTGTTATTACACCAATTCAACCATTTAAAGACGAGGTTGAAGAAATTATTGAGGAAGAAGAGCAAATCACATTAACCTTTGATTTGCCTTTGTCTGATGCTCAAAAAGAGGCAGTAAGTAATGATGAAAATAGAGTGTTATTTGAGTTAGAAGATGAAGTGAAAGATTTAAAAGTAAACGATTATGTTGAAATTATTCCTGTAACAGAAGCAAATGAAGAAGGTGAAAAAAGATATGCTTTAGATGATTTTATGTCATTTGAATCGTCAATGAATACTACAAAAAAGAAAGTAATAGAAATTGATGAAGAAATTGTTTTTGAAAAGAAAGTAGTTGCTTCTGATGAAGCTATATCTACTGAAAAAGCTGAAATAGACCCTATGAACAGTCCAATTTCAGATATGTTAAAAGAAAGAGCAGATGAAAGAAGACGTAAGATGAAAGATTTCAATTACAAATTCAACAATGCTAAAATAGATGAAATTGAAAAAGAACCAGCTTATAAAAGACAAGGTGTGAACTTGGAAGACACACAACACTCTTCTGAGACGAATGCTTCTAGAATGTCTGTTGGCACTGACGACAACGACGATATTCAATTACGAAGCAATAATTCGTTTTTACATGATAACGTAGATTAATAGCAAATTTTAGTTTAGTGTTTCACACTTTCTAACCCGAAAAGTTTAATTACTTTTCGGGTTTCTTTTTTATCTTCGCACAAAACAAATGATTATGAGTTTACAAGAAGGTATCATGGCAGCAATGAAAGCAGCCATGAAAGAAAAAAATCAAGAGGCATTAGCAGCATTAAGAGCTGTAAAGTCGGAAATATTATTAGCACAAACCGAAACAGGTTCAAAAGAGGAGTTAACAAAAGACCAAGAAATTAAAATTCTTTCAAAACTAGTTAAACAACGAAAAGACAGTGCGGCAATTTTTACAGAACAAAACAGAACCGATTTAGCTACACCAGAATTGGCACAAGCTGAAATTATTAGTCAGTTTTTACCAGCTCAATTAAGTGAAACAGAGATTGAAAAGGTAGTTGTAGAAACTATTGCTAAAGTAGGAGCAGAAGGGATGAAAGATATGGGTAAAGTAATGGGAATTGTTAATCAACAATTGGCAGGAAAAGCAGATGGTAAAACAATTTCTACGATTGTAAAATCTAAACTTTCTTAAATTACCTAAGCAGTCTATAATTAATATTAAAGGCTGCGTAGCTCAATTGGATAGAGCACTGGATTTCGGCTCCAGCGGTTGTAGGTTCGACTCCTATCGCAGTCACGAGTAAAACAAAAAGCAAGCTTTATATTTAGCTTGCTTTTTGTTTTGTATATTTATTTCAAAATAATAAAACCCTCACAATGTAGATTATGAATTAACGTTATTTAAAAAGTGGTAAATAAGTATCTAATTCTAATAGAACAATTTTCTTTGGGAGGAAAGATTATAATTGGGGTTTTCTTTTGTGTTCTGCTCGTTATGCTTTTTAGTTTTGTGCTAAAAATGTTAGAGATGGGATATGTGATGTGGCATAAAAAACCATTTTTTGTTCATTCACCTTTCTTTTTAAAAAAACTAAAACCTAATCAAAAGTTTATTTTAGAACAACAGTTTAAGTTTTACAATAAACTAACTCCCAAGCACAAGATATATTTTGAGCATAGGGTAGCTTCTTTTATAATTGATAAACATTTTATTGGCAGAGATAACTTACATGTCACTGAAGAAATGAAAGTACTTATATCAGCTACTGCTGTGATGCTCACTTTTGGTTTTAGAGACTTTTATATAGGTTTAATAAATAAGATATTTATTTACCCTGAAGAGTTTTATTCAAATATGAATCAAGATTATCATAAAGGGGAATTTAATCCAAGGTTGGAGACTTTAGTTTTGTCTTGGAAAGATTTTAAAAAGGGTTTTGAAATTGAAAAGGATAAACTAAACTTAGGAATTCATGAGTTTGCTCATGCTATACATTTAAATAGTATGAAAGAGAGAGATGTGAGTTCTACAATTTTTTCAGACTCTTTTAAAGAGCTTACAGAACTTTTAGCAAATACCGAAACATTACGAAAAGACTTAATAAACTCTGAATACTTTAGAGAATACGCATACACTAATCAATACGAGTTTCTTGCAGTAATAATTGAATCTTTTATTGAAACTCCAGAAGATTTTAAAACTCAATTTCCGGAAATCTATAGTAAAACTAGGCAAATGCTTAATTTTAATTTTGCAGGTTACTAATTAAGAATTAGCTAAAATTCTTAAGTCTTTTATTGTTTTTGGCTGGTCACTACTTTTAAAAACATAACTCCCAGCAACCAGAACATCAGCTCCAGCATCAACTAATTGTTTTGCATTTTTATTAGTAACTCCACCATCAATTTCAATTTTTGTAGAAGCGCCTTTACGTTCAATTAAAGCTTTTAATTGTGTGACTTTATTATAAGTGTTTTCAATAAAACTTTGACCTCCAAAACCAGGATTTACACTCATTAAGCAAACTAAATCTATATCATTAATGGTGTCTTCTAAAACATTCACATTTGTATGAGGATTAAGAGCGACACCTGCTTGCATTCCTTCTGCTTTTATAGCTTGCAATGTTCGGTGAAGATGAGTACAAGCTTCATAGTGAACAGTTAAGATATTGCTTCCTAATTCTGCAAAAGTTTTAATATAACGATCAGGTTCAACTATCATTAAATGCACATCAATTGTTTTTTTGGCATGTTTGCTAATCGCTTTTAAAACTGGCATTCCAAAAGAAATATTAGGTACAAAAACACCATCCATAATATCTATATGAAACCAATCTGCATCACTTTGGTTAATCATTTCTATATCACGTTGAAGATTTGCAAAATCTGCTGCTAAAACTGAAGGTGCTATTAATTTAGAACTCATTGTTGTGTTGTTGTTATGTTTTTGCAAAAGTAGGTAAAAAAATGAACCCAGAGTAATCAGCTCTGGGTTCTTTCATCAATCAAAAAACGAACAGTTATGTTGTAACTGTTTGTTACGTTAATTTAGTCGTAATTATTGGGAATTACTAACCTAAATATGTTTTTAATATTTTGCTTCGTGAGGTATGTTTCAACCTACGAATTGCTTTTTCTTTAATTTGACGTACACGTTCACGAGTTAGGTCGAATGTCTCACCAATTTCTTCTAAAGTCATTGGGTGTTGATCTCCTAAACCAAAGTATAAACGAATAACATCTGCTTCACGAGGTGTTAATGTTTCTAGAGCTCTTTCAATCTCTGTACGTAAAGATTCATGTAATAAATCTCTATCAGGATTTGGAGATTCTCCAGAACGTAATACATCGTATAAGTTTGAGTCTTCACCTTCTACTAAAGGTGCATCCATACTTACGTGACGACCAGAGTTTTTCATAGACTCTTTTACGTCGTTTATAGTCATGTCCAATTCTTTTGCAATCTCTTCTGCACTTGGCGGACGTTCATGACTTTGCTCTAAAAACGCAAATGTTTTGTTTATTTTGTTAATAGAACCAATTTTATTTAATGGTAAACGTACAATACGAGATTGCTCAGCTAGTGCTTGAAGAATCGATTGACGAATCCACCATACTGCATAAGAAATGAATTTAAAACCACGAGTTTCATCAAAACGTTGTGCAGCTTTTATAAGACCTAAATTACCTTCATTTATTAAATCTGGTAAAGTTAATCCTTGATTTTGGTATTGTTTAGCTACCGAAACCACAAAACGTAAATTAGCTTTAGTCAATTTTTCTAAAGCAACTTGATCTCCTGCTTTAATACGTTGTGCTAATTCTACTTCTTCGTCTGCGGTAATTAAGTCAACTTTTCCAATTTCTTGAAGATATTTGTCTAGCGAAGCTGTTTCTCTATTGGTAACCTGCTTCGTAATTTTGAGTTGTCTCATCTAATGTCTTTCTGTAAATTATAAATGTGAATATTACATTGCTACATAGTTATACGTAAGAAGTTGTATAAATGTTACAATAATCTCAAAATTAAATTAAATTTTTATAGGTTTTTTGTCTTCAAGATGAATGTCTTCTAACATTTCCTGAGTAAATTTATAATGACCACGTGTTGTAATAATTTTAAAACGACGTGATTTTAAATTGCTCAATGTGTTTAAAAACAGCCATTTAGATTTTAAAAGTTTAGGCTTGTCTGATTTTAAACTCAACTCAAAATAATGAGTTCTACCTTCTTTTTCGGCAACAATATCTGGTGTAATATTAATATCGCTTCCTTTTTTAAGGTACGATTTTGGAGTTTCATAACCCTCAGCGTCGGCTTTAATGTTTTCAAAACCACTATTTTCTAAATACGTTAATGAGCTGTTTAAAATGTCCGAGTATTTCTCTTTGTCTGTATAAATCATAAATGATAATATAATGAAAATATCGAGAAAAGCAAATTTTGATTAGCTTTTAACAAAAAACCTCGCAATTAATATTGCGAGGTTTTTATTTATTGAGTTAAAAAGAATTAATCTTCTTTTTTATCTTCTCTTGGTTTTCTATCGTCACGTCTATTATCACGTCCACGATTATCTCTACCTCTGTTATCACGTCCACCACGATCGTTATTGTCTCTTGGTGGTCTTGCAACATAACCTTCAGGTTTGTCTAATAAAGCTTTACGAGATACTTTTTCTTTACGTGTTTTTGGATCTACACCAAAATATTTCACATTAAAAACGTCTCCCATATTAACAACGTCAGATACATTCTCTGTACGTTCCCAAGCCAATTCACTTACGTGTAATAAAACTTCGTTTCCTGGAGCTTGAGTATATTCAACAACAGCACCAAAATCTAACATTTTAATTACTTTTACTTCGTAAGTTCCACCAACTTCTGGCTTAAATAATAAAGAATCTATTTTTGCTAATACAGCATTAATACCATCTTGACCTACACCTAAAATTTCAACAATTCCTTCTTCAGTTACTGGGTCTTCGTTAATAACAATTGTAGTTCCAGTTTCTTTTTGTAATTCTTGAATTACTTTTCCACCAGGTCCAATTAATGCACCAATAAATTCGTTAGGAATTCTTCTAGTAATCATTTTAGGAGCGTGAGGCTTAACATCTGCTGCAGGAGCTGCAATTGTTTCGGTTAATTTACTTAGTATGTGTAAACGTCCATCACGTGCTTGTTTTAAAGCATTTACTAAGATTTCATACGATAATCCTTTTACTTTAATATCCATTTGGCAAGCAGTAATACCATCAGCAGTACCTGTAACTTTAAAGTCCATATCTCCTAAGTGATCTTCATCACCTAAAATATCAGATAATACAGCATATTTTCCAGAATCTCCATCAGAAATTAATCCCATAGCGATACCAGAAACAGGTTTTTTTAATGTTACGCCAGCATCCATAAGTGCCATAGTTCCAGCGCAAACAGTTGCCATAGATGAAGAACCATTAGATTCTAATACTTCAGAAACTACACGTACTGTGTATGGAAAATCTGAAGGAATCATGTTTTTTAACGCACGTTGTGCTAAGTTTCCATGTCCAACTTCACGACGAGAAGTACCTCTTAAAGGTCTAGCTTCTCCTGTTGAAAAAGGAGGGAAATTATAATGTAAATAGAAACGCTCTTCACCTTCAAAAGATGGCATATCTATTTGGTTAGCTTCTCTTGATGTTCCTAAAGTTACTGTAGCTAATGCTTGAGTTTCTCCACGAGTAAAAATTGAAGAACCATGTGTAGATGGTAAATAGTCAACTTCACACCAAATTGGTCTAATTTCATCAGTCTTACGACCATCAAGACGTAAACCTTCATTTAAAGTAAGGTCACGAATTGCAGCTTTTTCTGCTTTGTAGTAATATTTAGAAACTAATCCGTCAAACTCGGCTAATTCTTCTTCAGAGAAAGTAGCTTTAATTTCTTCCTTAATAGCATCAAATGCAGCACTACGTTCGTGCTTTGCAGAAGCAGCTCTTGCAACAGCATACACTTTATCGTAAGCCATATCACGAACTTTCTTTTCTAAAGCTTCATCTTCACGTTCTGGTTCGTACTCACGAGTTTCTTTCTTACCGAAAGCTTCAGCTAATCTTATTTGAGCAGCACATTGCACTTTAATAGCTTCATGAGCAAATTTAATTGCCTCTGCCATTTCTTCTTCAGAAATTTCTAGCATTTCGCCTTCAACCATCATTACTGAGTCTGCAGATGCACCAATCATCATATCGATGTCTGATTCTTCTAATTGTGCTCTTGTTGGATTGATAATAAACTTACCATTAATACGTCCAACTCTTGCTTCAGAAATTGGAGTTTCAAAAGGCACGTCAGATAATTGAATAGCAGCAGATGCAGCTAAACCTGCCATAGCGTCTGGCATAACATCTTCATCATGAGACATTAATTGAACCATCACTTGTGTTTCTGCATGATAATCTTTAGGGAATAATGGACGTAAAACACGGTCTACAAGACGCATTGTTAATACTTCACCATCACTTGGTCTAGCTTCTCTTTTGAAAAAACCTCCAGGATAACGTCCTGAGGCAGCAAACTTTTCTCTGTAATCTACAGTTAATGGTAAAAAGTCTACATCACTTTGTTTGTAATTGGAAACAACTGTACATAATAACATACATTTTCCAGATTGTACAACAACCGATCCATGAGCTTGTTTTGCTAATTTTCCGGTTTCGATGGAAATAGTACGTCCATCACCAAGGTCTATGACCTCTTTAAAAACTTTTGGAATCATAAATTTTTTAATTCTAATTAAACAATGGTCGTTGTGTTGTTGTAGTTGTTGTGTTTGTGACCAATGAAAAACTATAATAAGCTTCTTCAATGCGTATTTATACTCTGCGCAGAGTTATATTTAAAACAAAAAAAGAGGCGCGAAGCCTCTTAATTTGATTATTTTCTTAATCCTAATTCTTTTACTATGGCACGATATCTTAAGATATCTTTCTTAGTTAAGTAATCTAGTAAGCTTCTTCTTTTACCTACTAACTTTACTAATGAACGCTCAGTGTTAAAATCTTTACGATTGTTTTTTAAGTGCTCAGTTAAATGGTTAATTCTGTAAGTGAATAAAGCAATTTGCCCTTCTGCAGAACCTGTGTCTTTTGCATCTTTACCGTGTTTTTTAAAGATGGCTTCTTTTTCTTTTTGATCTAAATACATGCTAATATTATTGTAAATGATTTTTATGTATATGAAAGTTTCTCTTTCAAGCGGCAAATATAGTAATTTTTAGTGATTTACAAGCTAAAGCTTATTTTTTTGATGTCATTCATCGAATTTTTTATAATGATATTAAACCTTTTTACTCATAGTTGGTCTTAACTTTATATTAACATTAAATATAAGTAATGATGAAAAAAATTGATTTAACAAAAAAGGTTATGTTTTTCCTTGTGGTTTTAGGATTGGCATTTACAAGTTGTAGTGATGAAGAGTCTGTAGATACTCAAGAACAAGATACTACTGAAGTTGCAAAATCGTCAGAAATTGACGAAATAGAAGTTGTGTTAGGTGATGTTATTATTGATGCTTACGAGGGTCAGGAATCTGATGAGTTAGGTCGTTCCGCTCAACAATCTGGGTTGCCAGCATGTGCAACTATTACTGTGGTTATGCAGCAAAATTACAGAGAAGTAACTGTAGACTTTGGTACAGAAGGTTGTATAGTTAATGGTCATTTACTAAAAGGACAAATTGTGTTTACTTATAGTAGAAATCCAGAAGCCCAACAAGTATTGATAACTTATACTCTTGAAGATTTCTATTTTGACAATAAGAACATAATTGGTAGTAAAACTTTATTGAAAGAGTTGTCTAATGATAATGGAAACCCACAGTTTACACATACTTTAGATTTAACTGTGATTTGGCCAAACGGAGCACAAGCAAGTAGAGAAGGAGTAAAAATTAGAGAATGGGTTGAAGGTTTTGGTAGTGGAGTTTGGAGTGATAATGTTTTTGAAATTACTGGAAACTGGTCAACTACTTTTGTAAATGGTAATACGCATACTTATGAAGTTGTTATACCATTACGTAGAGAGGTTATTTGCTTTTATTTTGTTAGCGGAAGCATTAACGTACAGCGTACAAACTTTGGTGGTGTGTTTGATTATGGTAATGGTAATTGTGATAACCAAGCAACATTTACGTTTAACAATGGCAATGTTGTAAATATTACATTGAATTAATTTATTGCTATTAATTTAAAAAGGCGAACCAATTGGTTCGCCTTTTTTTTATGTTTTAAACTCTTAAAGGTTGATTTGTTATTAAATCAATATATAAGTTGACTTTATTTTTTAAGTCTCTGCGTTCAGTAATAAAATCTAAAAAGCCATGTTCTAATAAAAACTCAGCAGTTTGAAAATCTTCTGGTAATTCTTGCCCTGTTGTGTCTCTTACAACTCTAGGACCTGCAAAACCAATTAATGCTCCTGGCTCACTAATATTAATATCACCAAGCATAGCAAAAGAAGCAGTTGTTCCTCCTGTTGTTGGGTCTGTTGATAATGAGATGTAAGGAATATTTGCATCAGCTAATTGCGCAAGTTTTGCTGATGTTTTTGCAAGTTGCATTAATGATAATGCAGCTTCTTGCATACGTGCTCCACCAGATTTTGAGATAATCATAAACGGAATTTTCTTTTTTAGAGCATAGTCTGCTGCGCGTGCGATTTTTTCACCTACAACGCTACCCATTGAGCCTCCAATAAAGTTAAAATCCATACAAGCAATAACCAAATCTTTACCTTTAGATTTTCCTACTGCACATCTTACAGCATCTTTAAGATTTGTTTTTGCTTGAGCAGCTTTTAGTCGATCTGGATATTTTTTAGTATCCTCAAATTTTAAAGGATCTTTAGAATCTAAATTTGCATCTAATTCTTTAAATTTATTGTCGTCAAATAAAATTTGAAAATATTCTCTACTACCAATTCTTACATGGTATCCATCTTCTGGACTTACATAAAAGTTTTTTTCTAACTCTTCTGTATCAATAATTTTTCCTGTTGGTGATTTGTACCATAGACCTTTAGGAGTATCTTTCTTCTCTTCGGTTGTGGTAGTAATACCTTTTGTTTTTCTTTTAAACCAAGACATTAAAAGTGAGTTTTAGTTATTTAGTTATGGTGCAAAGTTATAAAGTATTTACATTATTTAGGTCTTCAAACGCTTTTTTTAAGCGTTCAACAAATGTTTGTTCGCCTTTTCGTAGCCAAACCCTTGGGTCATAATACTTTTTATTTGGAGAATCCTCACCATCTGGATTTCCAATTTGTGATTGCAAATAAGCTTCGTTTGTTTTAAAATAATCACGAACTCCACTCATAAAAGCATATTGCATATCTGTATCGATGTTCATCTTTATAACACCATAACCTATTGCTTCTCTAATTTCTTCTACTGTAGAACCAGAGCCACCATGAAACACAAAGTCAATATGATTATGGCCTACTCCAAATTTTTTACACACATAATCTTGAGAATTTTTTAAAATTTTTGGTGTCAGCTTTACATTACCTGGTTTGTAAACACCATGTACATTTCCAAAAGCAGCTGCTATTGTAAACTGATTACTAATTTTACTTAACTCTTCATATGCATAAGCAACTTCTTCAGGTTGTGTGTATAATTTTGAATCATCAACATCGCTATTATCTACACCATCTTCTTCGCCACCTGTAATCCCTAATTCAATTTCTAAAGTCATCCCCATTTTACTCATTCGTTTAAGGTATGCTTTACAAATCTCGATGTTTTCTTCAATAGGTTCTTCAGATAAATCAATCATATGAGAACTATATAGAGGTTTTCCTGTTTCAGCAAAGTGTTTTTCGCTTGCATCTAATAAACCATCAATCCAAGGCAATAAGTTTTTTGCACAATGGTCTGTATGTAAAATGACAGGTACACCATATGCTTCTGCTAATAAATGAACGTGTTTAGCACCAGCAATTCCGCCAGCAATAGCTGCTTTTTGGTTATCGTTACTTAAACCTTTACCTGCATTAAATACTGAGCCTCCATTAGAAAATTGGATGATAACAGGAGCGTTTAAAGCTGCTGCTGTTTCTAATACTCCATTTATACTACTAGAACCAATTACATTAACTGCTGGTAATGCAAAGTTTTTTTGTTTTGCTAGTTTAAAAATATCTTGTACAGCTTTTCCAGTTGCAACTCCTGGTTTTATGTTGTGACTCATTTTTTTTGATTTTATAGTTGAAAAATATGTGACTCAAAAGTAATCAATTTTTCAATAATTTTTGGAGAATTATAAACTTACTTCGACTTAAAAACAGCGAAAACGTTATAGCAGAAAAGATGTTTTGTTCTAGAAAGGATAGTTAATACCTATATTATATACAGCATTACTAAAGTTATAATCTTTAAACCAACGATTACCATCATTGTTTGATGGATCGTAAGTTTTAAAACCAATATCACCACGCAAAATGAAGAATCTAAAATCATAACGTAACCCAAAACCTGAGCCAACAGCTATATCTTTTAGAGAGCTTAAACTACTAAAGGTATAAGAGTCATCAGTAATATTATCGAAAACATTCCAAATGTTTCCTGCGTCAAGAAATAGTGCTCCATTAAAACTTCCAAAAATATTAAAGCGCTGCTCTGCACTAAAGTGAAGTTTTAAATTTGCTTCATTAAACTCGTTTGTTGAGTTTGAACTTCCTGGGCCTAAGTTGTAAGCTGTCCATGCTCTGTTGTCATTAGGTCCTCCTGCAAAAAAACTTTTTGAAAAAGGTATGCTGTTTGAGTTGCCATAAGGGATAGCAATACCAAAATAGCTACGAACAGCAAAAACATTACGTTTTCCTAAATCCCAATATTTAACATAGTCAAATTCAGTTTTTGCATATTGAGAAAAAGCTACGCCAAAAACTTCGTACCTATTGTCTGAATTTTTATTTAAACCTGCTAAACTAGAAATGTTTGAAAGTAAATTTCCTGCTAGTTCTAATCGGAAACGTAATATGGAAAAATCATTATCAAATAAATTTTCTCTTCTGTTTTTAACATAGTTAAAACTACTTGCGAAGATGAGGTTGTTTTCTGTTAATCTATTCTTACGTTGAGAAATATTGCTTACGTTAATTAAATCGTCTTCAGTTAGATTTAAGGTTGAATTTGGATCAAGAGCATCTGTAATAAAATTATTTGCGCCTTGTGGAATGATTAAATTGCCATTTGTATCAAAATAACTAGGATTGGTATTGTAAGTTTGGGCAATAGTATTAAGTCTACTAAATGAGTTTTGATATACACCAAAATAATTGTCAATATTTAGATTTTTTACAAATTGAATATTAAACAAATCTAAAGTGTTTGTTACTTTTCGGGAAGGGTACCAATTATAACTAAGTAAACCAGTAAAACTTTGCTTGTCTAAACCAATATTTTGCTGACTCGTAGCACCTAAACCTATTCTCGTAGTTGGAGACATGAATTTTGGAATTACTTTATTAGTATTCACAGGAAAAAACATACGAGGAATAGTTAACTTTATATTTGCGCCAACTTCATTAATATCAAAAAACTGGTCTCTTGAGTTTCCAGCTTCTTTAGAAGCACCAATAGCTCCTAATGCAGAAATTTCAAGGGTTTCGGCACCTCTAAATATGTTTCGGATTAATAAACCTGTACTAAATGAAAATCCAACTGTTTGTATATTGCTTTGGGTAATATCAAGATCTATATTAAGCCCATATTTCTTTTTAGGAGTTAAGTAAATATTTGCAGTTAGTGTTGTGTCGTTAGCGTTTTCGATATACTCAATATTAGGATATTTAAAAATCTTTAACTCACTTAAATATCTATAAGTACGACTTCTATCAATATCTTTAAATACATTTCCTTTAGTTATAAAAACTGCGTCTGTAATGGCTTTAGGCCTGTATTTTAACTTATTATAACTATATAAATTGTAGTTTTTGTAAGTTGTAGAATCTGTTATTTTTGAATCTTTATTTTCGAAAAAGTCGTCAGTATAAATATTTACATCTTTAATTTTATAAACCTTAAAAGGAGTTCTTACAATAGAATCTTCATTTCTTATAATTCGGTTTTGAATTTGAATTTCAGTATTTACTTTTTTATTAGTGCCAACAGTATCAATTTCAAATTTAATATAGTCTTGACCGAAATAATATAAGCCTGAATTTCTTAATTCTGTAGTTAAACGTTCTCGTTCACCATCAAAATTACTAGCATCAAATTGCTGTCCTTTTTGAATTAAAGATTTTTTCTTAAGTGTTTTATAAAGAGTATCTATAATAGGAGTTCCTATTTTTGATGTAATTGAGTCTAAAATATATGGCTCGCCAGTAGTTACTTTATAATCTATAGTGGCTCTTTGATTGCTGTCTTTTTTAATTTCGTATGATGTTGCTACATCAAACCAGCCTTTATTGTAGTAATATTTTTTTAAATTAATGATAGATTTTTCTGTTCTAAGCTCATTAACAATTACTGGAGCTTCACCAGTTTTTTTTAACCAATCATTAAAATCTTTTTTTGATTGGTAATACTTATCAAATTGTTTTTGAGATAGAAACTTAGTTAAACGTTCTTTCTTTTTAGGATTTGCATTTATTTGCGAATCTACTATAGAGTCTATATTTGGTCTAGCTAAATTGTATATGTGCAGCCTAAGTGGGAAGCCAAGTAGTTTTCCGTTTGGTTTTTGGTACAGTAAATTTGTTACAGCCTCACTATTGTTTTTCTTATCATTAACATAAACTGTATTATCAGTAAGCAAGTAATCTTCTTTTTTTACACGTTTTATAACATTACAAGAAGTAAATAGTATAACGATTAACGTAATAAATGATATTTTTGCCAGAGTGAGTTTCAATTAAGTAATAATAATTTAATTAATAGATTCAAATTTACTGTTTTAAGATTGTTATTGCTAAACAAAAATTAGTCCAAAATATATAAGAATCTAAAAGCATAACAAAAGTAAATACATTTTGATGTTAACAAAGAACCAAATAAAATTAATTACAAGTTTAGATCAAAAAAAGTTTAGAAATCAGCATCAGCTTTTTGTTGTTGAAGGAAAAAAGGGAATTGCAGAGTTTTTAAATTCAACGTTTGAATTACATCACTTATTTGCAACAGAACCTACTTTTAAAGTTAATGATGAAAAATTCATATTAATTACAGAGCCCGAACTTAAAAAGATAAGCAAATTAAAAACTCCTAATACTGCCTTAGCTCTTTTTAAAATTCCAAATACAAAACCTGTTGATGAATCTAAATTAATATTGGCTTTAGATGACGTTAGAGACCCAGGCAATTTAGGTACAATTATTAGGCTTTGCGACTGGTTTGGTGTAAAAGATTTGGTTTGTAGTAACGCATCAGTAGATTGCTATAATTCAAAAGTAGTACAGGCAACAATGGGTTCTTTAACTAGAGTAAATGTTAGTTACTTAGATTTAGAGGTTTTTTTAAAAGCCCATAAAAATGATGTTTTTGGAGCTTTTATGGATGGAAAAAATGTTTACAAACAATCTTTACCAGATAAAGGTGTTATAGTTTTTGGAAATGAAGCTAATGGTATATCAGCAACAATTGAAACATTAGTAAATACCAAAATTAGCATACCTCGCTTTGGAACTCTTCAGGCAACAGAAAGCTTAAATGTAGCAACGGCAACTGCTATTTTGTTAAGTGAGTTTAAAAGGGGTTCTACTGAAAAGTAAAATTTAAAAATACACCACGAGTTTTCATAGTAGAAATATTGCTTGTCCATGGGCTATTTGGATCAACATCTCTAACTAGCTCATCGTTTAAAGCAAAAACGCCTCTAATAGTTGGTGTGAATTTAAACCAATACAAGTAAAAATCGACACCAAAACCTAACTCATAAAAGTACATAGCTCTTTTGGTTCTAAACTGTCCCACACTATTATCGTCAGGGTTTTCTTCGTTACTAGATAAGTTTAATGCAGTAGAAACACCTCCAACAATAAAAGGTTTAAAATTATTTATTCGCTTTGTAGAGACTTTTAAAAGTAACGGTAAATGTATATATGTAGATTTAACTTCTCTATATAAATCGGCATCTGTAAAAGTCATACCATCAAAGTAGCTTTCATCATATTGAAAGTTACGTTGTGTAATATATAAGCCTGGTTCAAAACGTAAATTAAAATAATCGTTAATACGCATATCACCAATTAAACCCACACCAAAACCAAGATTAGTTTGTACTTCTATGTCTTTTAAGTCTTGTTCATATTCAAACTTAAAATCATAACTATTGAAGCCAATAAAATATCCCCAAGTCAAAAAATCTTTATCAAAATTTTCTTGATTCTTTATTTTTTCTTTGCTGAAAAGTTGAGCAGAAGCCGTTTGGGTTACAATTAAAAGTATAAAAAGAACACTTATTTTTTTCATATAAATTACTTTGTCGCTGTATAAATTGTTGCTACACCAAATGTTTGTGGCAAGTCATTAACACTATTAAACCCAATTTTTCTTAAAATATTGTTTAATGCTTCGCCATAAGGAAATACAGAAGCCGATTCACATAAATAAGAATATGCCGATTGGTCTTTAGAGAATACTTTGCCAATGGTTGGTAAAATATATTTTGTATAAAACTTATAGCCTTGTTTGTATGGAGTTTTTGTAGGCACAGAGGTTTCAAGAATTACAAATACACCATTTGGTTTTAGCACTCTATGTATTTCTGAAAGACCAGTTTCTAAAGTTTCAAAATTACGTACACCAAAGGCAACAGTTATGGCATCAAAAGTGTTATCTTCAAAAGGTAAACTTTCAGAATCTCCAAGAACCATTTTTATTTTATCGTTTAGTTTTTTGTGAGCAATTTTTTGCCTGCCAACTTCAAGCATTCCATCACTTATATCTAAGCCAACAATTTCTTTTGCATTAGTTTTAGTTAAACTAATGGCTAAATCGCCAGTTCCTGTAGCAATGTCTAATATGTTTTCAGGATTTGTTTTACCAACAATATCTACCACTTTTCTTCTCCACTTCACATCAATTCCAAAAGAAATAACACGATTTAACCCATCGTATTCTTTAGAAATAGTGTCAAACATTTTAGTGACCTGTTGTTTTTTGTTTAAATCGCTATCCTTGTATGGCTTAACTTTTATAGACATTCTTTTTATTTTTGACAAAACTACATAAATAATTTGATTGTAAATTTGCTAAATAACAATGAAAAAAGCATTACCACGAAAAGATATATTAGTTTAATTACTACATATTTAAAATAAAGTATATTTGTATGTTTTTTTGAATACTTTACATAATGAAAATAATCATTGCAGGTGCAGGAGAAGTCGGATTTCATTTGGCAAAATTACTGTCCTACGAGTCGCAAGAAATTACTCTACTTGACACAAAAAAAGAAAGTTTGGTTTATGCCATAGACCATCTAGATATTAGAGTAATTAAAGGTGATGCAACATCAATAGCAGTTTTAAAAGATGCTAGGATAGACACTTCAGATTTATTTATAGCAGTTACTTCTTCCGAAACTACAAATATTACAGCTTGTGTTTTAGCAAAACAATTAGGAGCTAGAAGAACAATAGCTAGAATATCTAATACTGAGTTTATTGATCAGAAGGAAGAAGTTGGGTTTTCTAAATTTGGAATAGATGAACTTATCTCGCCAGAATCATTAGCAGCATCTGAGATTGAATTATTATTAAATCAATACGGATTTAACGATAGTTATGAGTTTGAAGATGGAGCATTAACGATGTTGAGTTTACGACTTTCTAGAACGGCATCATTTGTAGACAAAACAGTAAAAGAAGCTGCAGAAGTATTTCCAGAACTTCATTTTATTCCAATAGCAATTCAACGCTTCGGCACACAATATACTATAATACCAAGAGGTGATACTCAGTTTAAAGAAGGAGATAAGGTGGTTTTTATAACCTCTAAAGGAGGTGATGAAGAGCTTTTTGAGCTTTCGGGGAAAGTAAAAATTGATATTAAAAAAGTAATGATCCTTGGAGGAAGTCAGATTGGTTATAAAACAGCCAAAGATTTGTGTCAAGGGAAATTTAGTGTAAAACTTGTTGAGAATGATAAAGACATTGCTTTTGATTTAGCAGATGAGCTACCAAAAGTATTAGTAATTAATGGAGATGGTAGAAATGTAGAGCTTCTTGAAGAAGAAAACATATCTAAAATGGATGCATTTATTTCTGTTACAGGAAATTCTGAAACTAATATAATGTCGTGCTTAGTTGCAAAATCTAAAGGTGTTAAAAAAACTATTGCATTAGTTGAAAACATGGATTATTATCAATTATCACAATCTATTGGAATAGATACATTGATTAATAAAAAACTACTAGCTGCTAATAATATTTTCAGATATATACGTAAAGGTGAAGTAGTGGCAATGACCAAGCTTAACAATATGAATGCAGAATTGTTAGAGTTTGTTGTTAATTCGAAATCAAAAATAACCAATAAACTTATAAAGGATTTAGATTTTCCTCGTTCTGCAATTATTGGTGGAGTTATAAGAAATGGAAAAGGAATTATTCCATTAGGTAATTTTAGAATCGAAGCTGGAGATAGAGTAGTAGTTTGTTGTTTGCCTAGATCTATAACCGAAGTTGAAAAGTTTTTCTTTTAAATATTTTAGTACTGTTGAAACTCAATTATAAAATCATTTTTCACTTTTTAGGACTATTACTTTTATGTAATGGAGGTTTTATACTATTGTCTACATTGGTGAGTTTAATTTTTAAAGATGGAGTTACTTTAAATCTCTTTGCTTCTGGAGTTGGTGTTTTAGTAGTTGGAATTTTACTTATGCTTTTAACAAGAAAACATAGTAAAGAGATGAACAAACGTGAAGGTTATATTGTTGTAACTTTAGGATGGGTTGCTATGGCAATTTCTGGAGCAATTCCGTATATGGTTACTAACGTTATACCAACATTTACCAGTGCTTTTTTTGAAACGATGTCTGGTTATACTACTACTGGAGCAACAATATTAAACGATATTGAAATAGTACCTAAAGGTGTTTTGTTTTGGAGAAGTACAACACATTGGATTGGTGGTATGGGAATTATAGTATTAGCCATTGCCATATTACCATTATTAGGTATTGGAGGTATGCAGCTGTTTGCTGCTGAGGCTCCTGGACCAAGTGCAGATAAATTACATCCAAGAATTACAGATACTGCAAAGCGATTATGGCTTATTTATTTTGGATACACAGTTGCAGAAACCATTTTGCTAAAGGTAGCAGGAATGTCCTTTTTTGATGCAATAAACCATGCAATGAGTACATTATCTACAGGTGGATTTTCAACAAAAAATGCTAGTGTAGCGTATTGGAATGATAGGCCAATTATTCAATATATCATTATTGTTTTTATGTTTTTGGCAGGAACAAATTTTGTACTAAGCTATTACGCATTTAAAGGAAGAGTACAAAAAGCAATACAAGACGAAGAACTTAAATTGTATTTTAAGTTTATAGCTTTATTTACTATTATAGTTTCACTGATTATTTATTTTAAAGCAGATTTGGCTTTGTCAACAATAGACCATCCTATGGTTTGGGGTAAAGCTGAAAGTGCTTTTAGGCATGGTTTATTTCAGGTGCTGACCGTGATTACAACAACAGGGTTTATTACAGCCGACTATACCTTATGGACACCCTTTTTAGTTGTATTCTTTTTTGGAATTATGTTTTTAGGAGGATCAGCAGGAAGTACTTCTGGAGGCGTAAAAGTAATGCGACATTTAATACTTATTAAAAATGGTTTTTTAGAGTTTAAACGTGCTTTACATCCTAATGCAGTTTTACCTGTGCGTTATAATAAAAAGGCAATTTCTGGAGATATTGTATTTAATATTCTAGGCTTTTTTATTTTATATATGCTTTCATTTATTGTTGGAGCACTTGTGTTTTCAATGTTTCAAATAGACTTTCAATCTGCAATAGGATTATCAGCATCTAGCTTAGGAAATATTGGTCCAGCACTTGGTAATTTTGGGCCAGTTAATAACTATGCTGCATTACCTCCATTAGCACAATGGTGGTCTTCATTTTTAATGTTAATAGGTCGTTTAGAGTTGTTTACTGTACTTATTTTATTTACACCTTTCTTCTGGAGAAACAGATAATTGTAACATTTTGTTACATTATGCTACTTATTATTAAAGAAGCTTTTTTTTAAAACAAAAACAATTACATTTAAGAGTCAACTCTACAAAATGTATATGGTTTTGTATTCCAATAATTAATTTTTAAAACTTAGAACTTATGGGAGGAGAAGGCTCAATGATGGCAGCAAATAATTCATTAAAGAATAATAGAAATTTGGTGTCAAAAAGAAAAGAAAAAAGGAGTTTATCAGGCAGTTATACTGATGTTAAATTAGCTAAATTTCCTGAAGCTACTCCAGAACTTTTATTGGAAATTAAGTTGCAATTAAAGAAAGAAAAAAGGAGTTTGCATTTAAAGCAAGCTATTATATTCTTAATAATTATGATTGTACTAATTGCTATTTTAATAATTTAAATTAGTCATAAGATACAATTGGTGATAAGTGGTAATGGTTTGATCTTAATAATTAAAATATAGAAGTTATGAGTTTTGGTGTTGTACAATCGGCAATTTCTTCTATTAAGAACAATAGAAACCTTATTTCTAAACGAAAAAAACTTAAGGATTCTTTAGTAGGTTATGATGCCAAAGAAAAATCTAAGTTTAACTTTCCTGAGGCTACTCCTCAAATGATTAAGGAATTAAGATTGCGCTTAATAAAAGAGAATAAACAAAGAAGACTTAAACAATTTTTATTATTAGGAGTCATTCTAATTGGGTTAGTTATAATACTAATTTTAATGTAATAAAAAAGCCACTATTTTAGTGGCTTTTTATTTTATACTAATGCTGCTTTAATTCGTTTTATAGCTTCAATAATTTCAGCTTGTGATGCTGCATAAGATATTCTAATACAATCTGGATTACCAAAAGCTTCTCCATCAACAGTAGCAACAAGTGCTTCTTCTAATAGGTAGAAAGAAAAATCGACTGCATTTTTAATTAGCTTACCTCTTAATGTTTTTCCGAAATAATATGAAACATCAGGAAACACATAAAAAGCGCCTTCTGGCATATTGTTTTTAAAGGTCGGAATATCATTTAGTAAACTAATAATTAAGTCGCGACGTTTTTTAAATTCATCAACCATAAACTGAACTCGTTCTGGTGATTCATTTAATGCAGTAATAGTAGCACGTTGCGCAATACAATTTGCACCACTTGTTATTTGGCCTTGCATTTTATTACAAGCACGAGCTATATACTCAGGAGCACCAATATAACCTATTCTCCAACCAGTCATTGCAAATGCCTTTGAAACACCATTTACAGTTACAGTTCTATTAAACATATCATCAAACTGAGCCATACTTGCATGTTCGCCAATAAAATTGATATGCTCATAAATTTCGTCAGACACTACAATAATATTTGGGTGTTTTTGTAATACATCAGCTAGCGCTCTAAGTTCTTCTTTGCTATAAACTGAACCGCTAGGGTTGCATGGTGAACTATACCATATCATCTTAGTTTTTGGAGTAATAGCTGCTTCTAATTGTTTAGGTGTAATTTTAAAATCAGTATCTATTGATGTTTTTACTTCTACAGGAATTCCTTCATTTAATTTTACTAAATCAGCATAACTTACCCAATAAGGACAAGGAATAATAACTTCGTCACCTTTATTAATTAATACAGCAGCAACATTTGCTAAAGATTGTTTTGCACCTGTAGAAACTACAATTTGAGATGCAGTGTATATAAGATTATTGTCTCTTTTAAATTTTTTAATGATAGCTTCTTTTAGCTCAACATAACCATCAACAGGAGTGTATGAACTATAATTATCATTAATAGCTTGTATTGCAGCTTCTTTTATGTAATCTGGAGTGTTAAAATCTGGCTCACCTAAGCTTAAACCAATAATATCTTTTCCTTCTGCTCTTAATTCTCTTGTCTTTGCTGCCATTGCTAAAGTTGCAGAGGTAGACATGTTTAAAATTCTATCTGATAATAAGTTCATTGATAAATAAAATATGAAAATTTACATTTGCAGTGAAGGCTTCATTCCCATTTCTTTTAAGAATTTAAAATGAGCAATAATTGCTTTTCTGGTTGTTTTATATTCTTTGTACGGTAAATTGAATTCTTTAGCTGTTTCTTTTACAATTTTTGAAATCTTAGTATAGTGAACATGGCTAATATGAGGAAATATATGATGTTCTACTTGATGATTTAATCCTCCTGTAAACCAATTTACTATTCTGTTTTTTGTTCCAAAGTTAACAGTAGTAGTAAGTTGGTGTATAGCCCAAGAGTTTTTCATTGTTCCGTTTTCTTCTGGTAAAGGCATTTCTGCTTCATCCATAACATGAGCTAATTGAAATACAACACTTAATATTAAACCAGCAACATAGTGCATAATAAAAAAGCCAATTAATATTTTCCACCAAGCAATGTTGGTTAATAGTAATGGTAACACAATCCAAATAGACACATATATAATTTTAGAAATTACTAGTTTGCTCCATTCGGTAGCAGGATTTGGAAACTTACCATATGATAGTTTGCGTTTTAAATAACGCTTCATTTGCATAAAATCGGTAGTAATTGCCCAATTGATAGTTAATAGCCCATAAAGCAAAACTGAATAATAATGCTGAAATTTATGATGTTTATGCCATTTTGCATGTTGAGAAAAGCGTAATATACGACCAGCTTCTAAATCTTCATCATGACCATGAATATTTGTATATGTGTGGTGTAAAACATTGTGTTGTACCTTCCAGTTATAAACATTTCCAGCTAAAATATATATACTACTTCCCATTAAACGGTTAACCCATTCTTTGTTTGAAAAAGAGCCATGATTACCATCGTGCATTACATTCATTCCAACACCAGCCATTCCAATTCCCATAACAATTGTAAGAAGAATCATAGACCAAGTTGGTAAGTTGAGTGTAAGTATTAAAAAATAAGGCGCTAAAAACAGTGAAAACATTACTACAGTTTTTACCCATAGTTTCCAGTTTCCAGTACGTTTTATATTGTTATCTTTAAAGTAATCGTTAACTCGTTTATTAAGAGTTCTGAAGAATTTTGCTGAATCTGTTCTTGAAAAAGATAAAGTTTGCTCTGTCATAATTGTATTTTTATATGGTAACGTTAAATTAGGAGTTATCATATTTTGGTGCCAAATATAATTAATAAATACTGCCTATATCACAATATTGAATTAAAAATATCCACACAAAAATGATACTTTTGTTCAAAATTTTAGTTTCTATGAATTTAGTCCAGCATTATTTTCCAAATTTAACGGAGTTACAAGTTAAACAATTTGAGCAATTAGAGAGCCTTTATAAAGATTGGAATCTGAAAATTAATGTTGTTTCCCGTAAGGATATAGATGAGTTATGCTTAAGGCACGTGTTGCATTCTTTAGCTATTGCTAAGCTAATTACTTTTAAGCCTCAAGCTAAAATCATGGATGTTGGAACAGGTGGAGGTTTTCCAGGTATACCTTTGGCTATTATGTTTCCTGAATGTAATTTTCATTTAGTAGATAGTATAGCAAAAAAGATAAAAGTTGTTGATGAAGTAGTTGAAGGATTAGGTTTAACTAATGTAAAAACTTCTCATTGCAGAGTTGAAGAAATTAATGATACTTATGATTTTATTGTAAGTAGAGCTGTTGCTGCTATGCCAACATTTGTACATTGGACAAAAGGGAAAATAGCCAAAAAGCAAAATCACGAACTTAAAAATGGGATTATTTATTTAAAAGGAGGTGATTTAACTGAAGAGCTTCAAGATTATAAAACCGCAACAATTTATAATATAACCGACTATTTTGATGAAGACTTTTATGAAACAAAAAAAATAGTTCACTTACCAATAAAATGGAAAGGTTAATTGTAAAATCTCAGATATTAAAAAACCCATCAAACATTATCATTTGATGGGTTTTTCTTTAGAATATATTCTTTATCCTAAAAAAGGATAACGATAATCTGTTGGAGTTACAAATGTTTCTTTAATCATTCTTGGTGACACCCAACGTAATAAGTTTTGTGAACTACCAGCTTTGTCATTTGTTCCAGATGCTCTTGCTCCACCAAAAGGTTGTTGACCAACAACAGCGCCAGTTGGTTTATCGTTTATATAGAAATTACCAGCACAGTTTTGTAAAGCTTTAGTAGCTTCTTCAATTGCATATCTGTCTGTTGCTAAAATAGCTCCAGTTAATGCATACTCGCTTGTTTCATCAACCAATTTTAGTGTTTTACTGTAATCTTTATCTTCATAAACATAAATACTAATTACTGGGCCAAATAGTTCGGTACACATAGTTGTGTATTTCGGGTTTGTAGTTACAATAACTGTTGGTTCAATAAAATAACCTTTAGATTTATCATAGTTACCACCAACAATAATCTCAGCATCTTTGTCTTTTTTAGCTTGGTCTATATATTTCGCTAATTTATTAAATGAACCTTCATGAATTACAGCAGTTATAAAGTTGCTCATATCTTCAGGAGAACCCATTTTAAATGACTTAACATCATCAATCACTTGTTTTTTTACATCTTTCCATAAGCTAGTTGGAACGTAGGCTCTAGATGCAGCACTACATTTCTGACCTTGAAACTCAAATGCGCCTCTTACAATTGCAGTAGATACTTGTTTAGCGTTGGCTGTTTTATGCGCAACTATAAAATCTTTTCCTCCAGTTTCTCCAACAATTCTTGGATAGGTTTTGTAAGTTTCAATGTTATTTCCAATTTGTTTCCATAGCTTTTTGAAAATATCTGTTGATCCAGTAAAGTGTAATCCTGAAAAATCTGGACTTGCGAGAACAGTATTTGTAATCATTACAGGATCACCAAATACCACATTAATAACTCCAGCTGGTACACCAGCTTCTTTAAATACATCCATAATTACTTTAGCAGAATATGTTTGGCTGTCACTAGGTTTCCAAACAACAACATTTCCCATTAATGCCATACATGCAGGTAAATTTCCTGCAATAGCAGTAAAGTTGAAAGGAGTTACTGCATAAGTAAAACCTTCTAATGGACGATATTCTATTCGGTTCCAAGCATCACTTGTGCTTTCAGGTTGTTCCATATAAATGTCAGTCATAAACTGAACATTAAATCTTAAAAAATCTATCAATTCGCAAGCAGCATCAATTTCTGCTTGATGAATAGTTTTAGATTGTGCAATCATAGTAGCTGCATTAATTTTTGCTCTGTAAGGACCAGCAATTAATTCGGCTGCTTTTAAGAAAATACCAGCTCGTTGTTCCCAAGGCATTTGAGACCAAGCTTTTCTAGCCTCTAAAGCTGTTGAAATAGCATCATCAATATGCTTTTTCTCTGCTAAATGATAAGTTCCAACAATATGCTTGTGGTCATGAGGAGGAGACATTGTTCTAGTATTTCCTGTTTTTACATCTTTTCCATTAATATACATTGGTACATCAATAGTGTTGTTAAACATATCTTTGTATGCTTTTTTTACTGCTTCACGTTCTGGTGATCCAGGAGCATAAGATTTTACTGGTTCATTAACTGCTACTGGTACATTGAAGAATCCTTTTCCCATGAGTATTTTGATTTTTTAAATGTTTGAAAAATTGAAATGCAAAGGTACAAAATTTTGTTCGCTTTCTGTTTGAAGACCTATTAAATCAAAGTTAAAAATAAGCGTATTTTTTTGTAAGTTGCCAAACTGTAATTTGAACCATTATATATTGATGAATAACGGAATTATACTCACCTTAGCTTATCCTGAAACTATTGTTATGGTTGCCGATGAATGGTATTCACATTATTTGCGATTTTTTGGTATTGGAAAGAAAAATTATGTTAGAGCAGGACATGCAGCTTTAGTACTAATAAATAAAAAAACAGGAATTTTAGAGTATCATGATTTTGGTCGTTATATAACTCCTGAGCCTAATGGAAGAGTGAGAGGTAAAGATACGGACCATGAGTTAGAGTTTCCGATTGTCGCAAAAATTGAAAATGATACTATTGTAAATTTAGATGAGATACTTAAATTTCTATCAACGCATCCAAAGCTTACACATGGAGATGGAACGCTTTACGCATCACTTTGCAATAATGTGAATTATGAAAATGCGAGAGATCATATTACAATGATGCAAAACAGACATTTTATTCGTTATGCAGCTTTTATAAAAGATGCTTGTAACTGTGCTCGTTTTGTAACCGATTCATTAATTGCTGGAGTTACAGATAAAGCGATTGTGAATAATTTAAAAAGATCAAAATGGTTTACGCCAAGTACTATTGGCAATGTTGTTATTGCAAATACTGAAGCAAATGTCTACAAAGTTTCTGAAGAAGGAATAATTTCTTATTTCGAATCGTCAGTAAGTAAAGAAAACAGACGTTTGTTTTTAGATAAGTTGTCAAATCATAATCCTGATTTTGTTGGTACACTTCACCCAAAGCATAATAACACGAAACATGAAAATGCACAGTGGTTATCTGGTATTGCTGCAGGAGCTTGGTTTGAATTGCATGATTTAAAGCATGACAGGGAGTATCGTTTTAGAAGAGTTTCTCCTCATGGACATATTGATGTTGATGGTATTTATATTATTAATGAAAAAGGATTCGATATGACTATTGACCACGAATTTGTTCAATATTCAAATTGTAGCTTCTTCCATGTAAAACAAAATGGAACTACATTTAGATTTGATTTTCTTCGTAAGAATGAGTGATGTTTAATTAAGAGCAAAAGGTGCGCTTAACTTAAAACTTGGTATGTAAACTTTAAATTTATTGGCATTGGTAAAGTTAACCATATTATAATGGCCTTGCATAGCACCAAAAGGAGATGTAAGTAAACACCCAGAATTATATGTATGTGATTCGCCTGGTTTTAAAACTGGTTTTTTTCCAATTACGCCTTCACCTTCAATAATTTCAATATTGTTTAGGGCATCAAAAACTTTCCAATGACGAGAATTTAATTGTACAGAGTCTTTGCTTTGGTTTTCAATAGTTACTTTATAACCAAAAGCAAAGTGCACTTTATAATTTTTATAAAATGTGCCTTCGAAAGTGGTTTCTACGGAAATTTTTATGCCGCTTGTAACTTGTTGTACCATCATTGTTTTTTTACAGATTAGCTAAAATAGGATAAATTTTAATTAAATACACATCTTTTTCGTCATAAGGGACTATTTTAACAATCGCTAGGTGAATTACTTATTGTTTCAATCATGTTATTACTATCAACAAAATGTTCAATAGTTTTAAAAAAGTTTAAAATATCATGTTCTTCAACTAAAGTATTTATAGTTACCAATCTTATAAATTCTTCTTCTTTAAAAGTACCATAGCCAACCATTAATTTTGAATGTTCATATAATAAAGTACATAAAGTTTTAGCTGAAATATTTTTATAATTAAAACACACTGAAATTGAGTTATCAAAGCTGTATAAATTATAATCTGGATGCGATTTAATATAATTTCTAGCTACAACTGCTAAATAAAATTGTTTGTCTACGATACTTTCCAAACCATTGTTTCCAACAGATTTCCATAGTGTCCAAAGTTTTAAAGCGTCATTACGTCTGCCACATTGTAATGATGTTTTTCCAAGATTAAATTCGTCATCGTTAGTTTGGTACAAGTATTCTGCATCGTTACTAAAAGATTGGTATAAATGTTTTTTGTTTTGTGTAACTATTATTGAGCAGGTTAATGGTGTGCCTAACATTTTATGAGCATTTACACTAAACGAATCTGTTAATTCTAAACCTTTTAAAAGGTGTTTATATGATTTACTAAATATAACAGCGCCACAATAAGCACCATCTACATGAAGCCATAAATTATAAGTTTTACAAACCTTGCTAATACTAGTAATATCATCAAATGCACCTAAAACAGTTGTACCTGCAGTAGCATTAACAAAAAACGGTTCACAACCTAATGCAATATCATTTTTAATTTGAAGTTCTAAATCATCGGCTAACATTTCACCAAAATCATTTGTTTTAATAAGCCTTACTTGTTCGCGACCTATACCAATTAAAGAAGCATTTTTTGAAATGGAGTAATGTGAATCTTCAGATGTGTAAAGAGTCATTTTACTATGAATACCTTTGCTTCTTATTGTTGGATTAAAGCGATCGCGAGCCATAATCATTGCCATATAATTACTCATGGAACCACCTGGAGCAAATGTGCCATCACTTTCAGTTCCGTATCCAATAATCTCACAGATTTTATTAAGAATGGTTTTTTCAATACCAACTTGCGGGCCTGCAACTTTATATGTATACATGCTATTATTAAGCATAACAGCCAATAAATCACCTAATATTGATTTGCTTACTCTTCCTCCAAAAAGCTGATTAAAAAAAGAAGTAGAAGCTGTTTTTGGAGTGCTAACAATAAGTTGAGATAATATCTTTTTAAAATCTGAATCTAGTGCAGGTTCATCGTTTAATTTAAGATCTAATGCTTGGTATAGTTTGTCTGTGTCAATTGGAGTTGCAACAGGATGTTTTTTTTCTTCTTGTAAAAGCAATTCGACAAGCTCATTAAAAAGCTTTATATCATTAGTCATTTAGTAAGGATTGATTTTTGTATTTATCTATCTGTCGTACTAAATATCAGAAAATTAATTCTAATTAGAAATATTTATTGAAGATCCTTCACCAAATCCAATTAATCTATCGTAACGAGCTCCTAAATCACGATAATAAATAAGTACTTTGTAATTGTTTTCAGTTTGATAAAAATTACCACTAATAGCACCTTCTTCAAGATGTCCTTTTTTATTTACAATCACATATTTATAATTGTAAAAACCTTGCTTTAGTTTAAAAGCACATTCATATAATCCATTTTCTGGGTTGTATAATAATTCATTCTCTTTGTTTAAGGCATAATTATTAAAATTGCCATAAACATATATCTTCTTTCCATCAGTAACTGGATGATATTGTAACGAAAAATGAATCATAGTATAATCTGCTTCTATGTCTACATTATCAGCATCTAAAGAGGTTATTAAAAAGTTACCATTTATATCAGGATTGTAAGTGTAAGGCCTACTTGCTCTTTCGGTATTAATAAATAAGTAATTATGATAAATATCTTGCAAATCGGTATATTGAACACCAACATTTGCAGCACGCACATCTTTATTTTCAAAATATAAATATTCATTTCCAGCCCAAAAACTAGACTCGGTATCATACCTGTAAATTAATTCATTTCCTAATGTGTATTGAGGTTTTAAACCTGAAATAGCTGTGTTGAGGTTATTGTTTTGAATCACTAAAGCTTTAACTGTTTCAGAAGGATTATTAAAATTGAAACTGTTATTTGAAACTATAAAATCAACAGATTGTTTCTCGTTAATAAACTTAACATCTCTAGAGCGTTTTATTGTTACTCCAACATTTACAGCTTCTTCATAAATCATGAATTTTCTTGAAAAAACGAGTTCATCATAATCATCATAAATTAAAACCATATAGTTTCCTGTCTTGAGAAAGCCTCTGGTTTGCTGATTAGGGATTTTAAGATTATAGTGTGAGTATATTTGATAAGCGTTAAAAGAGTTTTCATAATTAACAATTCGTTGGTTATCAAATCCACTTAAATATTCTGCTTTTGAGAGTTGTGAAGGTGTCCAATCATAATTATAATGTTCAATAACATAATAAAAATCAGCTTCGTTTCCATTAAGTGCATCAAATTCTAACAATAATGGTTCACCTAATCTTAAAATAGGTAGCTGACTTTGGCTAGTACTACCTTTAAAGGTGATTGTTTTTATATAACTTGGAGGATTGATTTCATCAACTTGTGCAAAAATAAAAGTCGGGAAAAACAGTAAAAAAAGAAGTTGTTTAAACTTTAATGTCATTTTTATGCTATTTGAATTGTAAAGATAAACAAAATTTGTGCCTAAAAATTATCTGCTAAAGTCTCACATAAAATTTATTATAAATATTATGAAATCTGCATTATAAATTCGTAAATTTGCACGGATTTTTGAGTCGATTAAAAATCAAAATACTATAACTATTAACAAATAGACTTATAATATGTCAAACGACATTAAGATTAAAAAAGGTCTCAATATTAAATTAAAAGGCGAAGCTGAAAAAACCACTGAAAAGGCTATTATCAGTAACTTTTATACGATTAGACCTGAAGATTTCCACGGTGTTACTCCAAAATTAATTGCAAAGCAAGGCGCTAAAGTAAAAGCAGGTGAGCCTATTTTTTACGACAAAAATGATGAATCTGTTAAGTTTGCGTCTCCAGTTTCTGGAGAAATTATTGATATTGCACGTGGTGAAAAACGTAAAATATTAGCAATAAAACTACAAGCTGATAAAGAGCAAGCCTACCAAGATAATGGTAAGTTTAATGTAGACGAATCTAATGCAGAAGCTATAAAAGCTCATTTATTAGCAGCAGGTTGCTGGCCTTTTATTAAACAACGTCCTTACGATGTAATAGCAAAAACTGATGGTGTGCCAAAAGCTATTTTTATTTCAGGCTATGCTAGTGCACCTTTAGTAGCAGATTTAGATTATGTGCTTCAAGGTAAAGAAGCTGAATTACAAGCTGCAGTTACTGCTTTGGGTAAGTTAACAGAAGGTAAGGTACATGTAAGCGTTGGAAAAAAATCTAATTCTCCATTAGCTGATTTAGATGGTGTTACACTTCATAAGGTTTCTGGACCACATCCTTCTGGAAATGTTGGAACATTAATCAATAAAGTGAATCCTGTAAATAAAGGCGAAGTTGTCTGGACAGTTGCTGCTCAAGATTTAGTTATCATTGGTGAGCTATTATTAACAGGCAAATTTAATGCAGAACGTGTTGTTGCGCTAGCAGGTTCGTCAGTTAAGAAACCAAGATATTTTGTAACCAAAATAGGAAGCGAAATTGCAACAATGGTTTATGATAATGGTGTTGAAAAAGATGGAAACGACCGAATTATTTCTGGAAGTATTTTATCAGGAAAAGAAGTAAAGCCAGATGGATATTTAGATTATTATAGTAATACAATAACAGTAATTCCAGAAGGAGATGATTACGAGTTTTTTGGATGGAACAAACCAGTATTTAATAAAATTTCAACATCAAGAGCGTTAACATTTTCATGGTTAACACCAAACAAAAAATTTGATTTAAATACTAACACAAATGGAGAGCATAGAGCATTTGTATTAACTGGAAATTATGAAGAGGTTTTTCCTTTAGATATTTATCCATTACAAATATTAAAAGCTTGTATGTACAAAGACTTAGATGAAATGGAAGCTTTAGGAATGTACGAAGTTGCACCTGAAGATTTTGCTTTAACTGAGTTTATTTGTGTGTCTAAACAGCCACATCAAGCTATTATTAGAAAAGGTTTAGACTTAATGATTAAAGAGATAGGATAATGGGTTTAAAAAGTAGTTTACACAACTTAAAAGAAAAGTATAAAGGAACTAAAATGGCTCCTGCGTTTAACGCAATACATACCTTTTTATACTTGCCAAATGAGACCACACATGGTGGAACTCATATAAAAGTGGCTGACGATTTAAAACGTACAATGAACATTGTTATCATGGCAATGGTTCCTTGTTTAATTTTCGGAATGTTTAATGCTGGGTATCAGCATTTCCTAGCTCTAGGAGAAATTGGAAGAGCTGAAGGTTTTTTAGATGCCACATTTTGGAATTGGAATAACCTTGTAATTGGTTTACAAAAAGTATTGCCATTAGTAGTTGTTTCTTATGGTGTAGGTTTAGCTATCGAGTTTTTATTTGCAGTTATTAAAAAACATGAAGTAGAAGAAGGTTATTTAGTAACAGGTATGTTAGTACCTCTAATTGTGCCAATCGATACACCATTATGGATGCTTGCTGTAGCAGTAGCTTTTGGTGTTGTAATTGGAAAAGAAGTTTTTGGTGGTACAGGAATGAATATTTTAAATCCTGCATTAACTATTAGAGCATTCTTATTCTTCGCCTATCCAACATGGATGTCTGGAGATAAAGTTTGGGTTCATGGTGCAGTGGCAAGAGATAAAGCGATTGCGGCTGGTGAAAATTTAGACGCAATTTCTGGTGAAACAGTATTAGGGGCTTTGGCTCAAGGTAAAGAAGTAGCTTATTCAGCTTGGGATATGTTCTACGGAATTATTCCTGGTTCGGTTGGTGAAACATCAGCATTACTTATTTTACTAGGAGGTTTATTTTTAATCTTTACAAAAATTGGGAGCTGGAGAATTATGCTATCGTCTGTTTTAGGTGCTTTAGCAATGGGATTAATATTTAATGCTGTTGTTTCAAGTGGTTGGATTACAGAGAGTAGTAAATTTTATGCATTAATGAATACCGAATTTTGGCACCATTTATTAATTGGTGGTTTTGCTTTCGGTACTGTATTTATGGCAACAGATCCTGTAACAGCATCTCAAACAAATAAAGGAAAATGGATTTACGGATTCTTAATTGGGTTTATATCTATATTAATTCGTGTGTTCAATCCAGCATATCCTGAAGGCGTGATGCTTGCAATTCTATTAATGAATGTGTTTGCTCCAACTATTGACCATTATGTGGTTCAAGGAAATGTGAAAAGAAGAATGAAACGTCTAAAAGTTAAAACTGCTTAATGATGGAAAATAGAACAGATAAAAATTCATACACTATAATTTTTGCCATAGGAATGGTATTGGTTGTTGGTGCATTGTTAGCTTTTGCTGCTGCATCATTAAAACCAACTATTACTGAAAATGTGCGATTAGAAAAGCAGCAAAACATTTTGTATGCAATGGGTGTTAATGATAACGATGAAAGTAGTGCTGTATTTATATCTACTGACAAAGCACCTGAAGCATTTTCAAAATACATCACACAACAATTAGTAATTGAAGGTGATAAAATAAATGAAGACGACAAAGCTTATTTAATAGACGTCAAAAAAGAAAAGTCGTCTGCTAAAGACCCTAATTACGATAGAAAACTACCATTATTTGTAGGTGAGAAAGACGGAAAAACGTTTTATGTAATTCCTATTTATGGTAAAGGTCTTTGGGATGCAATTTGGGGTTATGTAGCTGTTGATAAAGATATGGTTGTGCAAGGAGCGTATTTTGACCACAAAGGAGAAACTCCTGGTCTTGGTGCTAATATTAAGCAACGTTTCTTTATGGATGATTTTATTGGAGAACATCTTTTAGATGAATCTGGAGATTTTAGTGGTATTACAGTTGCTAAAGGAAATGCAGACCCAAAAAATAACGATAAAACAGATAACGAGGTCGATGCTATAGCTGGTGCAACAATTACTGGCGATGGTGTTACTGCAATGATTAAAAGTGATTTAAGATTGTATGTGCCTTATTTCAAAAATTTAAAAAACGAGTAAGATATGGGACTTTTATCAAAAAAAGATAGCAAATTAATATTAGATCCATTAGCAGATAATAACCCTATTACTATTCAAGTATTAGGTATTTGTTCTGCATTAGCAATTACTGCAGAGCTTAAAGCTTCTATTGTAATGGCCATATCTGTATTGTTTGTATTAGGTATTGGAAACGTTGTAATCTCTCTTATGAGAAACATCATTCCATCTAAAATTAGAATTATTGTACAATTGGTCGTAGTAGCCGCTTTGGTTATTATTGTTGACCAAGTATTAAAAGCTTTTGCTTACGAATTAAGTAAAACCTTATCAGTTTTCGTAGGATTAATTATTACCAACTGTATTATTATGGGTCGTTTTGAGGCTTTTGCTTTAGCAAATGGTCCTTGGAGATCTTTTCTAGATGGTATTGGTAATGCTGCAGGTTATGGTTTAATTCTTGTAATCGTTGGTTTCTTTAGAGAACTTTTAGGTTCTGGAACGCTATTAGGTTTCCCTGTATTAGGTAATCCTATTCCTGGAGAATTATCAGGATTATATGCTTTAGGATACGAGAATAACGGATTTATGTTATTATCTCCAATGGCATTAATTGTTGTAGGAATTATTATTTGGGTACAACGTAGTAGAAATAAAACATTAATTGAAGATTAATATTTAAAAATATGGAATATATAGAATTATTTTTAAAATCAATATTTATAGATAACATGGTATTTGCAACATTCTTAGGAATGTGTTCTTACCTAGCAGTATCTAAAAAAGTAACAACAGCAGTTGGTCTAGGTGCAGCAGTTATCTTTGTATTAGCGATAACTGTGCCTTTAAACTGGTTACTTGATCAGTATTTATTACAACCAGGAGCATTAAAATGGTTAGGTGCTGAATTTGCTGATTACGATTTAAGCTTCTTATCATTTATCATGTTTATTGCTACTATAGCAACAATGGTACAATTAGTAGAAATTGTGGTTGAGAAATTTTCACCATCACTTTACAATTCACTTGGTATTTTCTTACCACTTATTGCAGTAAACTGTGCTATTTTAGGAGGTTCATTATTTATGCAATCTCGTGAGATTCCTACTTTAGGTTTAGCAACGGTTTACGGAATAGGTTCTGGAATAGGTTGGTTTTTAGCAATTTTAGCTATTGCAGCAATTCGCGAAAAAATCAGATATTCTAACGTGCCACCAGCATTAAGAGGATTAGGAATTACATTTATCATTACAGGATTAATGGCAATCGGATTTATGAGTTTTGGAGGTATGTTAACAGGTGGTGATGAAGCTCCAAAAGAAGAAAAAACAGTAAAGGTTGAAGAACCTAAAAATAATACTGATAAAGAGTTAGCTAACAATACAAAAGTAAACGAGTAAGATGATTTTATTAGCAGCAGGAACATTAGGAACCATAATAGCAACAGTAGTAGCTTTTTTAATAATTACGCTTTTACTGGTATCGCTTTTATTGGTAGTAAAACAAAAATTATCACCATCTGGCCCAGTAAAAATTACTATTAATGGCGAGAAAACAATTGAAGTTGCTTCAGGAGGAAGTTTACTTTCAACGTTAGGAAATAATAAAATATTTTTACCATCTGCTTGTGGTGGTGGAGGTACTTGTATTCAATGTGAATGTCACGTATTATCTGGAGGAGGCGAAGCTTTACCAACAGAAACTCCACATTTTACACGTAGTGAGTTAAAACATGGAGCACGTTTATCTTGTCAGGTAAAAGTGAAACAAGACATGGAAATCACTATTCCAGAAGAAGTATTCGGAATTAAAAAATGGGAAGCGACTGTTGTTCGTAATTATAACGTTGCATCTTTTATTAAAGAGTTTGTAGTAGAAATACCTGAAGACATGGGTTATAAAGCTGGAGGATATATTCAAATTGAAATTCCACCATGCGAAATAAAATATTCAGATATCGACATTACTGCGCATCCACAAGAGCATGAAACTCCAGATAAGTTTCAAGCAGAATGGGATAAATTTAATTTATGGCCATTAATGATGAAAAACACTGAAACTGTTGAAAGAGCTTATTCTATGGCTTCTTACCCAGCAGAAGGACGTGAAATTATGTTAAACGTACGTATTGCAACTCCACCTTGGGATCGTGCTAAAAACGGTTGGATGGCTGTTAATCCTGGTATTGCATCGTCATATATTTTTGCTCAAAAACCAGGTGACAAAGTAACTATTTCTGGTCCTTATGGAGAGTTCTTCATTAATGAGTCAGATTCTGAAATGCTATATGTTGGTGGTGGAGCTGGTATGGCACCAATGCGTTCGCACTTATACCACTTATTCAAAACCTTAAAAACTGGTCGAAAAGTAACCTATTGGTATGGTGGACGTTCTAAACGTGAGTTATTCTATTTAGATCACTTTAATCAATTAGAGAACGATTTCCCTAATTTTAAATTCTATTTAGCATTATCTGAACCTTTACCAGAAGATAACTGGAAAGTAAAAGAAAATATTGATGCTCCTGGAGATGGTTTTGTTGGGTTTATTCACAATTGTGTGATTGATAATTACTTAAGCAAACACGAGTCGCCAGAAGATATAGAGTTGTATTTCTGTGGACCTCCATTAATGAATCAAGCGGTTCAAAAAATGGGTGAAGACTTTGGAATTCCAGACGAACATATCAGATTTGATGACTTTGGAGGATAATCTTCAGTACATATAAAATCAAACCCAATACGAAAGTGTTGGGTTTTTTCGTTACAATAATTATGAAATGCCCATTTAATGAAATGCGCCAAACCCACTAGAATTATAATTTGGGCATTGCATCTGACCATTAAAAAACAAATAAATATTATCAGATGAAAAAGCTAATTCTTATTTTATCTCTACTTTCAGTATTTGTAATTGTTGCTTATCAATTTAAACCTGTTAAGCAAGCAACCAATATGATTGTTGGTTCTATTGAAAAGACCAATCATATTAATGAAGATAGTCTAACTATAAAAAGTAGAGTAAATATTCCTGAAGGTTATAAACGTGTAGATTACCCAAAAGGATCATTTGAAGAGTATTTGCGTAATTATAAGCTGAAAGCGTATGGCTCAAAAATTATTAATTATGATAATACTGATTATTTTTGGCAAGGTGGACATATTGGTATTTTAGAAATTCCAGTACCTTCAAATGGGCTGCAACAATGTGCTGATGCACTTATTAGAATTAGGAGCGAATACCTTTGGGATAATAATAGAAAAGACGAGATAGGCTTCAACTTTACAAGTGGTGATTATTGCTCTTGGGATAAATATGCAGAGGGCTATCGACCTATTATTAATGGTAATAAAGTAACATTTAGTAAATCTGCATCTAAAAACGAATCTAAAGCTAATTTTTATAATTATTTGAACCTAATTTATATGTATGCAGGAACATTATCACTTTATAATGAATTGCCAAAAATTAATGATGCTAAAAAATTAAAACTGGGTGACATGCTTATAAAAGGAGGCTCTCCAGGGCATATTGTAATGATTTGTGATGAAGTAATAAATGATAAAGGAGAGAAATTATTTCTTTTGTTTCAAGGTAATACACCTGCACAAAATGTACATCTAGTTAAGAATCTTGAAAACACTACAATTTCACCATGGTATAAATTAGAAAAAGATGTTGTAATACCAGTTTCTAATTATACGTTTTACGACTCTAAATTTGTGAGGTTTAAATAAATATGCTCACTTTTTTAATTTGTTTCGATGTAGCTATATATAAACTATATAAAGCTATTAATTATGAAACGAATTTTACTTTTTACTTTTTTGTTGTTTTTTACGATATCTAGCTTTTCTCAAATAACTATACCAACTTTGGCAGTTTGGACTGGAGATGGAGATGGTCAATCTTGGGACGATGCTAGTAACTGGCAAGACCAATATATACCGCAAGATGGAGATGATATTGAAATTGATGGCAGCCCAGTATTTTATTCTGGCTCTTATTTTACTTATAGTAATTTATCTCTTACAGGTGGGACAAATCTGTTTATTTCATCAGACTTAAATTTAACAGGTGAGTTTATTTTAGATTCGTCAAGTGCACTAACTATAGCTATGGAAAATTTATATAGTTATGCTAAAATAAATACTATTGGAGATTGTTATATAGATGGCGAAATAGATTTATCGTTTTCAAGCTATGTGCCTCAACCAGGAAACAATTATTATGTAATTAATGGAGGTACAATTGTAAGTTGTAATACACCAAGTGTTGATATTTCTCCAGACACTCTAAATTCTGGGTTTGAAGTTATATCTGATGTTCAGTGTAATCCTAGTTATATATTAGTTATTGTAAATACTGTTAATTATACAACTGCAAAATATTGGGATGGAGAAGGAGGTGATAATAATTGGAACACTGCTTCTAATTGGAATCCTAACGGAGTGCCTTCATCTACAGATAATATTATAATTAATCAAACACCAGGAGTTATAGTAAATACGAATAATACAGGAACTACTTTTGCTGGTTTACTTATGATTGGTGATAATAATACTTTAAACATTAATTCTAATTTCGCTATGTATTCTATAATACATAACAATGATTCAGGGACTATTAATTGGAATGCTGGTGCAATATCTAGAACAGATACAAATGTTCAATCTTTTATATTTAATTATGGAAATTTAAATTTAAACAATTCTGTTTCAAAAGAAATAAATAATGGATTTCAGATTTTTAATTATGGAATGATGAACCTTAATCAAGGCAACTTATACATCAATACAGGAAGAGTTTATAATTTTCAAGAATCACAATTTAATATTAATAACGATAATATAACTGTGTCTTATAATGGTGGAACAATGCATGAATTGTCTAATTTTTTTGGCTCTACTATTAATAAAACAACAGGTAGTGGTTCATCATATATAAATCTGCCAAATTTTACAAATTATGGTACAGTTGAAAGTAATAATGGAATTTTATCTATTCCAGATAATTATAATAGTGCAAATTTTGGGACTTTAAGCGGAATAGGTAGTATAGAACTACCGTTAAACCATATTGAAGGAGGTCAAATTTCTCCAGGTAATTTAGCTGGAGTTTTAACGTTTATAAAAGATTTAAAAACTAATTCTAGTGCAGTATTTAATATTCAAATTACTGGTCCAACACCAGGAACAGAGTATGATCAAATATTAGTAATTGAAAATGCAATTCTTGAAGGAACTATAAATGTATCATTAAGTTATTTGCCACCAAATAATGCAAGTTTTGCTATACTTTCAGCTTCAGATTTGGTTAGCTGTAATTTTCCTGGACAAATAACAGCCTATTATAATGGCACGCCTTATACATTTGACATTATTTGTTATAACAATACATTATACTTAAATGGACCAGGAGCAACATTAACAGTAGCTACAATTAATAATGAAGAATTAGAAATTTACCCAAACCCAGTAATTGGATCATTAACAATTAAATTACCAAGACAAGCTAATGGCAGTTGGATTATTTATAATAAAATAGGACAACAGGTTTTAAAAGGTAACCTTAATGGAGTTGAAACTAAAATAAATACAAATTCTTTAGCTAATGGAATTTACATTATACAAATTAGAGACGAAAATAATGTTTCAGTAAAACTGAAAAAAATTATCGTTTCAAATTAGTTTTAGTTAGTTGCTTTTAATTATTTAGGGAAGAAAGCTATCAATTAATTTTGGTAGCTTTTTTGTGGTTTAGATATTTTTTTGAAAAGATTAAAATTATGATTAATACCAAAACTATTAATATTATAAAAACATAATTAGTATCAGATTTAATGTTAATTGCTGATGTATCGCCTATTAAAACTAAGCCAGCCCAGTATTGCGGATTAATCATTCTTCCTTCAGCAGTAGCAATGTAGTCTAGTTTTGCTTGTCGCAAAGCTTTGTCTTTAGCCCATCCTTTTTTAATATAATTGTAAAAAAGTTCTGTAATTTTTGCACTAGATTGCTCGTCAATTTTCCAAAGACTTGTTAATATACTTTCACTGCCTGCATAATTAAAAGCATGCGCTAAAGATATCATGCCTTCACCAGATTGATATGTTGGTTTTCCAGTTTCACATGCTGTCAGTATTGCAAGATTTGAAGATAGATTCTGATTGTAAATTTCATATGTATATAATGAATTGTTTTCATCTGTTGTGTTTTTAGCAAAAATTAATCGAGATAATTCAGGTGATAAATTATTAGATTCAGCATGTGTTCCAATATGAATTATTTTATGTTCTTTAGCACTATTTTCAAAAATTTGTTTTGTTGCATTTTTATTTATATATGCAGATCCATTAAATAATTCAGAATATTGTTGCGCTATATCTACACTAAAAGGCTGAGGTAGGAGGGTTAAGTAAGTTTTATCTAATGCTAAAGAATCTGTAATTGCAAATTTATAATCAGATTTCATTTTATCATTAAATTCTGGCGCAAAAGCTACAAAGTTGCTATTATAAATTGAAGGCTTATTATTTTTAATAAGTAACAAGCTATAATTGTAGGATATGTTATATTTAGCTAATAAGCTGTTTGTTGATAGTTCTGAAAAATTGTTTATTTTTTTTGGTGTAAGGGTTTCAAAGCTTAAATTAAACAAATCTCCATCAGGTATTATAATAACGTTTTCTACACTTATTTTGCTTGCAATAGGTTGCCAGAGCAATTGATATAATTTTAATAATTTTAAACTTGTAATCTTAACATCTGATTGATTCTCGCTTAAACTTTGAATCGTTTTTTTTAAGTGATTTAATTCGTTTTTTGAAGATGTAAGTTTAGTTATGCTACTTTCTTTTGAGTTTATTAAATAGACATATAGTAAATCGTTAATAAACACATAACGAACTATAATTGTGTTTTTAGGAATACTGTTTTGTAATGTATTTAAGGGTTGCTTTATGGTTTCGTAACGCATTTTGTAATAATCTGGATGATTATACTTTAAAGAGTCTAAAAACACATTCCAATTGTCGTTTGCGGTAAAGAATTCATTTATAGTTTCAGAATTGGTTAGTGATTTAGTTAGCTTTTGTTTTAATGCTTTTTCTCTATCGGTTATTTTTTTAGAAACATTTGCAAATTCGATGTTGCTTTTTAAATTTAATCGGGATCGAATACGGTTATAAATACTAGATTCATGAGTAGAAACTAATTCGTTTAAATATTTTTTGTCTTTAGTTTTATTGTATAAGTCTAGATAAAGTTGTTTTTCAAAGTTAAATAAGTCATTATTATCAGCAATTAATTTAGTAACATCATCAGAATTGTTAACTATAGTTTTTCGTTTTTCTAAAATTTTAATTCCTTGTTCAATTTGGCTTAAAAGCGATTCTAAAAAAGAAATTGATTTGTCGTTTATTAGATTGTATTTAGATTTTGCATTTATATATAATACTCTTGGTTTGCTCATCTCATTTTGAATAGAATCTAATTTATTGTGCATTTTTAAATTCATTTCAAGCGCTTCATTACTATATGCTAAAGCGTCTTTGTAATATTTTAATTCATAATTTACTAAAGCAATATTTTCAGTGTGTTTAAATTTTGTGATGTTGTTTTCAAACGATTTAGAATGAGTGTGGTCATAACTTTCTTTAGCTAGCGTTATTGCTTTTTCAGCCATTCCATGTTTTGCATAAAAAAGAGACATTTCTGTTAAAGCTTCTAAAAAATCTAACGAATACATATCTTTATTTTTTACTCGGTAAAGTGCTTCACTTCGTTGGTATATTTTTTTTGCATTTTCAATATCACCAACATTATCGTAAACTGAAGCTCTAATGAGTAAAGCGTAATCTTCATAAAATGGCGTTTTGTTTATATGCTTTAATCCAGCATCAATATACTTTGCAGCTAGTTCATAATTTTTGGCGATTAAGTGACCATGGCCTACTATTAAATTCGATAGAATAACATTTGGATCTTCTTCACTTAAAATCTTTAATTTTTCTTCTAACGAATATGTTGTAACATCTATAGCATTATTATTGTCTCCAATGCCAGCATAAAAAACTCCTAAATTATCAATACTAGCTAGCCTAAACCTGATAGCCCTAGGTGTTTTTATATCATTTTTTTCAAGGTTTATAAAATATTGAAAATCTAAAATAGCACCTTTCATCATTTTAATTGCTTCATCAGGATTGCCAGAATTAAAAAGATTTAATGCTATGTTTTGCTTTACAATTGCAGCTTTATAATATTTGTTTACAGGCAAATTTTCCATTTTGCCTAGTGCTTTTAACGATTTGTTGTAGTAAAAATTTGAGCTATCAATTTCTAGTAGTTTGGCTTTAATTCTTCCTATAGAATTATAGGTTAAATAAAATTGTTCTGCTGCAATTTTAGGGTTAGCTTCTAATATGTTTTTTGAATTATAAAGATGTTTTTGACCCAAACTTAAATTTTGCATATCAATTGCTGCAGTACCTAAATTATATTCTATTTGAGAGAAATCGCCTTTATTTATTGGGTTTATTTTATTAGCAAATATGAGTGCTTCTTTATTTATATTATAATTTTCTTGGAAGAGTCTTGATGTGGCATACAGATTTGCTAAGGCTAATAATGCTTCTTTGGAGTAATAATCATTGTTTCTATTTTTAATTTCAGCTACAAATTTTTCAGCATTAGAAATTGCCTTTTTTGAATCGTTATTGGCTAATTTTTCATGACCAACTAAATTTATGTACGCAACTAAACTATCAACAGAATTTGATTTTCTGAAATAATCCAATTGGTTTTTCAACTCAACTTTAGCTTTAGAAATTGAGTCACTACTAATTAATTTTTCAATATATGCTCTGTTTGATACAAGTTTGTTTTGAGATTTAGCTGGAAAGGTGAATCCTATAATAAATACAAGAAAATAAAAATAGCAAGACAACTCTTTCATATAATACAGAGCTTAATCGTTAAGTTTTGAAAGTATTAATTTGCTATTATCAACAGTACTAAAGTTAAGGTTTTTTTTGGCAAGTTTTACATTGTTGTTTTTTAAATACGCAAGTCCTAAATAATAATAAGATTCATTTAAAAAAGCACTATTACTGTAATTTGTAACAACATTTAAAAACGGAATAGCTTCAACTTCATTTTTATTTGCTAAATGTGCAACACCTATAAAGTAATTTAATGTATCATTACTTGGCTTAGCTTGTAGCAGTTTTTCCCATTTATTAATTGCAGTCGTGTAATCACCTTGTTTGTAGCTTACCATTGCATCATAAAATTCAAAATTATTATTACTACTCATTGTAGTTGGTAAACCTGGATCTACAGAAAAATATTCAGTATACAGTTTTTCATTTGTATTTGAATTAAAATACCAAAAGCTACCTAAAGCAATAATTATACTAGCTGCAACAGCTATTTTTACAAAATTAAGCACTTTAGGTTTAGGTTGTTTTGTTTCTAATACTTCTGAATTAGAAAGTTCTTTATGAAAACTATTTAATTGCTCTTTTAAACTTTGTACTTCAATACCAAGAATTAAAGTTTTTATATCTTCAACTTGAGTTTTAAAACTAGAGCTGTTATTAAGTTTATTTTCAAATTCAGAACGTTCAGCGCTAGTCATTGTATTATTATAATAACGCTCAACTGTTTCTAATAATTCTTGTGTTATGTTGTTGTTTAGGTTCATTTTATAATTTAATATTTAGGGCTAAATCTCTTAACTTTTGCATGCATCTATATTTCTTATTTTTCGCTGAAGCAGAATCTAAATTGAAGACTTCTGCTATGGTATTCATTGATTTTTTTTCAAAATAAAACGCACTTAATAAAGCTTTGCAAGGCTCTCCTAAATTGCCAAAGGCTTGCATTACTTTTTCTAGTTGCTCATCTTTAAGTAGGTCGTCATTTAAGGTGTCATAATCTGCATCATTTGTATTAAATAAAAAGTCTGCGGAATTAATAGTGTTTTTAAATCGTAATGATCTTAAAGTGTCCATCCATTTATTTTTAGCAACAGTATATAAATATCCTTGTATAGCTGTTTCGTTTTGAGGAACAAATTTGTCATTTTTAATATTGTTCCATGTAACTATAAATGCGTCTTGATAAATATCTTTGGCATGTTCTTTTGTACCATTATTTTTAAGTACTAACATTTCTATTTTAGGAAAGTTAGATACATAAATAGATTTTAAAGTAACAGAGTTATTAGTTTTTATATCATCAATTAGTTTTAACTGATTATCTGCTTTAAATATTTCTCCCATAGACTATTAGTTATGGAAATATACAAATATTTAAACATAATTTTAATATTTCAAATGCATTAAATCCGCTATATAATTAAATAATAAATTAATTAAGAAGACGAGTAAATGTAATGGTTGCTTGTCCTGAAGCTGATGAATAATAGGCTCTAGTATCATTAATATTTGGATGATTACTGCAAGCAAACCCAGCACCAGCTTGCCAAACAAAATAATTATTTGCATCATAATCATAAATATAATATGTACTAAAACTAGCATTTGTCCATGTTCTACTAGCTGGAGCTATAGTTACTGCACCATTATTTAAGGTTAAAGTGCTAAAAGATAACTCATATCTAACATTTCCTATATATTTTGGCACTATTACTCCTGCGTCTATCTCTAAAGCTGTATTAACACCATTACTGCAGTTATTTAAAGTAGGACGTATAAACTCTTCAACTGTTATTGGTATAATTAGTACCTCTGGATCTGTTCTAAAGAAAAAATCTGCTCGATTTGTACCTCCATTTCCATCTCTAGATTCAACATAACCATTGTATAATCTATCACTTTCTAAATTATAAAATGGAAAGGTTAATGCAGTTAAGTCTGATGCCACTTCAAAGCCTTCAAGTATAATAGCATAGGTAACTTGGTCTCCATCACTATCTAACGATTCAGTCCATTCGATAATTGCATAGTCAAATCCTACACTAGTAGTATTTGTTGAAAATATACTAGGTGGATTATTATCATCGTCGCCATTTGGAGAACAATTAGTAATTAATAAACTGATTAAAATAAAAGGTAAAACGATTATTGATTTAAATGTTTTCATAATATAAATATTTTAGGTTTTTATATACATCGAAACAAGTTTAAAATGTCATCAAACATAATTTTATATTATTTTTGCATTATGAGCAAACCACTTACAGAACAAGAACTTCACAACCTTGCAATGAATCATGTTGGTAAGGATTTAGAGCAACGAGGTTTTGAATTTATAGCTATAAATAGCAAGCTTAAAAAGCACCCACAATTTGTGTGTATAGATAAAAACAAACAATATTTTTTTGTCATTGTTAAAGTGGTTATCCTACCAGAAAACCCAAACAATTATGATGTAATTTGGATGGAATCTTTTAAAAAGCATGCGAGAGATAAAGATGCTAAAGTATTATATGCTGGCGTTGGTTTAGGAAATCCAAATGGAGAAGATTTGCCAATATATTTAAACGAAGACTATTTAATTGAATATAACGGAATACAAGTTGTAGAAACTAATCTGAATTAAATGAGACATTTTTTATTTACACTTTTATTATTAATTGTTTTTAGTTGTAAACAAGATCAGAAGAATACAAAGCTAACTGGTGATGTATTTGGTACAACATATTCAATTCAGTATTACTCTGAAGAGAATGACGATTTTCAACAACAAATAGACAGCTTATTTTATGTGATTAATAAATCGATGTCTACATATCAAACCAATTCAGATATATCAAAACTAAATAGAAACGAAACTGTTGAGGTTGATGAACATTTTAAAAAAGTATTTTCGGCTTCACAAGTGATTTATGAAGCTACAGAAGGCGTTTTCGATCCAACTATAGGTGTTTTAGTGAATGCTTGGGATTTTGGGCCTGAAGGAAAAATAATCAGCTTAGATAGCCTTAAAATAGACAGCTTAATGCTTTCTGTTGGATTAAATAAGGTAAAGTTAGTGGGTAATACAATTTTTAAAGAAAATACAAATACATTTATAGACTTTAATGCTATTGCTAAAGGTTATGGAGTTGATGTTATTGCTGATTTTTTAGAAAGCAAAAATATTGAGAATTATATTGTAGAAATTGGTGGTGAAATTAGATGTAAAGGTACAAATATTGAAAAACAAAAACCTTGGAAAGTAGGTGTAGAGATGCCTCATTTTGATGGTACACAATCTATTATGAAAGCAATTTCGCTTCACAACGAATCAATGGCTACTTCTGGAACTTACAGAAAATTTAAAACCGACAGTTTAGGTAATCGATATTCACATATTATAGATACAAAAACTGGTTATCCGAGTAAAACCAATTTATTGAGTATTTCAGTTATTACCAGTAACTGTATGTCTGCTGATGGTTATGCAACTGCTTTTAAAGCCATGGGAATAGAAAAGGTGAAAGACTTTTTAAAAACGCATCCAGAATTGAAAGTATTTTTAATTTTTGAAAACGAAAATAAAGAATTGGAAACACTGTCTTTAAATGGATTTCCAGAAAATTAAACTATTTGTAAACCACAGGAATAATTTCGCCTTTGGCTAGACAGAATTTTGCAACATCTTCTTTTGAAAGTTTAGAAGTGTAATCTACTTCATCAACTTTAAAACCAATACGCCTAAGTTTATTAAAATAATCGCGACCATAAACTCTAACATGGTCATATTGTCCAAAAATTTTAGCACGTTCTTTTTGATCTGTTATAGAATTGTCTTCAAACGTCTTTTCTCTATTTAAATCTTGCGGAATTTGAAAAATTCCCATACCTCCAACTTTCATCACACGATACAATTCTTGCATTGCTTTAGTATCATCAGGAATATGTTCTAATACATGATTACATAGTATAAAATCAAATTCATAATCATTAAATGGAAGATTGCAAATATCTGCTTTTACATCTGCGATTGGAGATAACAAATCTGTTGTAGTATAATCTAAATTACTAAGCTTTTTAAATCGTTTTAAAAAACATTGTTCTGGGGCAAAGTGTAATACTTTTTTTTGTGCAGAAAAAAAATCAGTTTCATTTTTTAGAAACAACCAAAGTAAACGATGACGTTCTAAACTTAATGTAGAAGGTGATAGTACATTGTTACGTTGTTTACCATAACCATAAGGTAAAAACGATTTAAAGCTTTTGCCATCAATAGGGTCAGTAAATGTATTGCCTTTTAAAAAAAATGCTAAAATAGGACGAGCTACATAACTTAACCTAATCAGTAAAGGCCTTGGAATTGTATTAAGAATAAGTTTGAAAAGCTTTTTCATTTACTATTAAAGCACTAATGCTTTTTGGCGAAATTCATCTTCTTCATTTGATGTAATACCTAAAGCTTCATAAACGTATGCAAACGTCGATAAGATTTCTGGTTTTCCGTCAACAATAGCCACATCGTGTTCAAAATGAGCGCTTGGTTGTCCATCTAAAGTAACAATTGTCCAGCCATCGTTAAGCTGTTTTACTTTATGAGTTCCCATATTTATCATAGGCTCAATAGCTACAACCATACCTTCAATAAATTTTTTACCACGTCCTCGTTTACCATAATTTGGCATTTCAGGATCTTCATGCATTTTCTTTCCTAATCCATGACCTACAAGTTCTCTTACTACACCATAGCCTTGAGCTTCGCAGTAATTTTGTATAGCAAAACCAACATCACCAACTCTGTTTCCAACTTTTAGTTCTCGAATTCCTAAATACAACGATTCTTTAGTTATTTGAAGTAATTTTCGAGTTTCTGGAGCTACTTCTCCTATTTCAAATGTATAGGCATGATCACCATAAAATTCGTTTTTTATAGCGCCACAATCAATTGATACAATATCACCTTCTTTAAGTGGAACGTTGGTTGGAAGTCCATGTACTACAGCTTCATTAGTACTACAAAGTAACGTTGAAGGACAATCGTACAAGCCTAAAAAACCAGGTATTGCACCTTGTTCTCTTATGAATTCTTCAGCCATTTTATCCAATTTGGATGTGGTTACTCCTGGCTTCACTTCTTTGGCTAACATTCCTAATGTTTTAGAAACTACCAATGCACTTTCGCGCATTAATTCAATTTCTTCTCTTGTTTTTACTATAATCATGCTTAAAAAATATTGGCAAAGATACTTAAAATAAAAATTGTAATCTTTTATTATCAAAACATGATTTTCGACAGTTTTTAAACGGTTTTTAATAAATAATTTTGCTGCTTAAATCAATTATTATGTATTCACCTGTAAGTGCTGAAGAAGCAGTAAAAGTTATAAAATCAAACAATCGTGTTTATATTCATGCAGCAGCAGCTGCGCCTCAAGCGTTAATAAAAGCGATGGCTAATCGACATGAAGAATTAAGAAATGTTGAAGTCTGTCAATTACATACTGAAGGCGAAGCGCCTTATGCAAATCCAGAATTAAAAAATAGCTTTCATGTAAATTCTTTTTTTATTGGTAAAAATGTTCGACATACTATAAAGGCTGGAAACGGATCATACACTCCAGTGTTTTTAAGCGAATTGCCTTTATTGTTTAAACGTAATATTATTGATTTAGATGTTGCATTAATTCAAGTATCTGTTCCAGATAGACATGGTTATTGTTCTTTGGGAGTTTCGGTTGAAGCAACATTAGCAGCTATAGATAACGCAAAATATGTTATAGCTCAAGTAAATAAATACATGCCAAGAACTCATGGTGCAGGAATTATTCATGTTTCTGAAATTGATGTATTTGTTGAGAGTAATGAGTTGTTACCAAGTCACGATATGCCTGAACCAACTGAAATTGAAAATAAAATAGGAGATTATGTGGCTAATTTAATTGAAGATAGAAGTACACTTCAAATGGGAATTGGTAGTATACCAAATGCTGTATTAACTCGCCTAACGAATCATAAAGATTTAGGATTACATACAGAAATGTTTTCTGATGGTGTTATTGATTTAATTTTAAAAGACGTTGTAAATGGTAATTATAAGTGTATTAATCGAGGTCGAGCATTAGCCACTTTTTTAATTGGCTCACAAAAATTATATGATTATGTTGATGATAACCCGTTTATAGAAATGCGTGCTTCTAATTATGTTAATGATGTATCTATTATTAAACAAAATCCAAAAATGGTTGCTATTAATTCGGCAATTGAAGTTGATGTTACAGGTCAGGTTTGTGCAGATTCTATAGGTCCAAATATGTATTCTGGAGTAGGAGGACAAATGGATTTTATTAGAGGAGCTTCATTGAGTGAAGGAGGTAAGGCTATAATTGCATTGCCATCAGTAACAAGCAAAGGAATAAGTAGAATAGTGCCATCTTTAAAGCCAGGAGCTGGAGTTGTTACTACAAGAGCTCATGTGCATTATGTAGTAACTGAGTATGGAGTGGCTAATTTATACGGAAAAACTATAAAAAACAGAGTGAAAGCCTTGGTAAATATTGCTCATCCAGATCATAGAGAGTCTATTGACAAACATTATTTTGAACTTGTAAGAGGATAAAGATTATTTAAAAAAAGAGAAGAATCCTTTTTTCTGATTTTCTTTGATGTTTGGCTTCTCGTTGGTAATCATTTGGTAAACTTCTCCCCAGCCAAGAATTCCACCAATGTTTCTATCGTCAATATATAAATCAGCATATATTTTGCGGCTTTTGCTATAGTCAAACTTTTCTTCAGGGAAACTTTTGTTTACTGCATAAAAAACGATGCCATTGTCTTCGCAAAATTTAACAGCTTCATCAAGTTTTTTACCACTTCTATAAGTCCATAGTATTAAACGATGTCCTTCATCTTGTAAACGCTTTAATGTTTCGAAAGCGAAAATACGTGGTTTACCAACTTTTGGATATGCGTCTTCAACGATAGTTCCATCAAAATCTATTGCAATAATTAATTTGTCCTGAAAGTTCATTGATTAATTTTTATGATGCTAAAATACAATAATTATCTATGTTTGAAGATTAATCAATTAAAGCCCGTCTTGTCATTAACTTTGGTTGTTCTACTCCCATAAGTTTTAATATTGTTGGAGCTATATCACCCAAAACACCATCATTTATATGTTTTAATTCGTTATCAATTAAAATTACAGGAACAGGATTGGTCGTATGTGCAGTATTTGGCGATCCATCAGGATTTATCATTGTTTCGCAATTACCATGATCTGCTATAAGAATAGTTGTGTAATTATTTTCTAACGCAGTTGTAACAACATCTTTAACACAAATGTCTACTGCTTCACATGCTTTAATTGCAGCTTCCATAACTCCAGTATGACCTACCATATCACCATTTGCAAAATTAAGGCAAACAAAATCTACATCGCCTTTTACTAGTTCTGGAACTAAAGCATCTCTAAGTTCGTAAGCACTCATTTCTGGTTTTAAATCGTAGGTTGCAACTTTTGGTGAGTTTCTTAAAATTCTAGTTTCTCCTTTAAAAGGTAATTCTCTTCCTCCTGAAAAGAAAAATGTAACGTGAGGATATTTTTCAGTTTCAGCAATACGAATTTGTTTTTTATGATGTTTTTCTAAAACTTCACCTAATGTTTCTGTTAGATTATCTTTTTCAAAAACAACTTTAATATTTGAAAAGCTTTCATCATAATTAGTTATGGTTACATAATACAAATTAAGCTTATGCATATTTTGTTCATGAAAATCGTTTTGCGTTAATGCTTCGGTAAGCTGACGACCTCTATCTGTTCTAAAGTTGAAAAAGATAACAACATCACCATCTTTAATATTTGCAATAGGTTGGTTGTTATTATCTGTCATTATTATGGGTTTTATAAACTCATCAGTAATATCGTTTTTGTAGCTTTTTTTTATGGATTGTGTAGCGTTATTTGATAGTTCTCCTATACCATTTACCAATGCGTCATATGCTAACTTAATTCGTTCCCAACGTTTATCTCTATCCATTGCATAATAACGACCTGTAATTGATGCTAGTTTTGTGTTAGAATTTTTAATATGTTCTTCAAGTGCAGTTACAAAGCCAAAACCAGATTTTGGGTCTACATCTCTTCCATCGGTAAAAGCATGTACAAATGTGTTTTGCACACCATAATCTTCTGCTGCATCTAGTAAACCGAATAAATGATCAATATGAGAATGTACGCCACCATCACTTAGTAGACCTAAAAAATGAACAGGCTTATTATTAGATTTAGCATATTTAAAAGCATCAATAAGCACAGGTTCATTAGCTAATATTTTGTTTTTAACTGCAAGGTTGATTTTAGCTAAATCTTGATAAACTATTCGTCCAGCACCAAGATTCATATGTCCAACTTCGCTGTTTCCCATTTGTCCTTCAGGTAAACCTACATGTAAACCGTCTGTTCTTAAAGTTGCATGTGGATACTTAGTATATAAGGAGTCTATAAAAGGTGTATTAGCATTATCAATTGCAGAAACTTTTGGATCTGGAGATAATCCCCATCCATCAAGAATCATAAGAATAACTTTTTTATTCATGGTGAATTACATTTAGTTTCAAAGATAAAAACAAAAATCCTGTAGCTACAGGATTTTTTATTATTTAAGATAAGTTTTAAAATTATTTATTTCGATACTTCTCAATGGCTTCTTTAATTTTTTCTATTCTGTTTTCAGGGTCTGGATGTGTGCTTTGCATTTCTGGAATTCTACTTGGTCCAGCTGCAGCTTTTAATATTTTCATAACACCAATCATTTCTTCGGGATTATAACCAGCATCTAACATAAATTTTACACCAAGCTCATCACTTTCAAGTTCATCACCACGACCATTAGTTAATAAAGTTTGTTGTCCATAACTACTAACTAATCCTCCCATATCAGCACCAACTGAAGCTCCAGTTGATAGTGTTTGCCAATATTCACTTTCAGCAATTCGTTCGGCAGAATGACGACCCAATACATGACCAATCTCATGACCTAACACTCCAGCAAGTTGGTCTCTATTTTGCAGTTTAGAAAATAAAGCATAGGTTATATAAATTTGTCCACCAGGAAGTGCAAATGCATTTATTGTATTTGGATCTGCTAATAAATGGAACTCATATTTATAAGGTGTTTGTTTTGCTATACTTGAATTAACTAGTTTTTGTCCAACATTATCAACAATAGCCTGATATTCTGAATTTGGATATAATCCTCCATATTGTTGAGCCATTTGTGGAGCACTTTGTAAACCAATTGCTATTTCTTGATCTGAAGTCATATTAATAGTTTGTACTCTACCAGTATAAGGGTTAGTTTCTTTACTGTTACATCGTTTTACAATTGCAAAAATCACGATGGCTGCACCTATTAATAGTCTTATTTTTAAATTACCGCGTCTCATTTATTAAAAAAAATTAGAGTTACAATTTACAAAAGATTTACATATTATAACTTCTTATACATTACATAATGTTTGCCAACTCCCTTAATTTCAAAAGAATCACCTATTATTTGAAAATTGTTTTTTTTGTAAAAACCAATGGCTATCTCTCTTGCGTTAAACCAAATTAATGCGCCATCTTTTAGCTTTATTTGTTGCTCACCATATTGTAAAAGTGAGTCTCCAAAGCCAAAACCTTGATGTGACTTTAAAACTCCCATTCCTCTGAGTTGATATTGAATAGTTTCAGAAAATAATTGGTTGTTATTTAATAAAAAAGTAGCGACACCAACCAAATCATTATTAGTATAGAGTCCAAAATGTAATGTTGTTTCTAAATCGTCATTATCAAAAGTGCAATCTTCAATTGGTCGTCCTTCGCGCAAAACAGGATGCCTTACAATATAAGTTTCAACTGAAGATATTTGCTTAATTGTATAGTTAGATTCTTTTTTCATTTAGTAAAATAGTGTTGCTCAAACTTAACTAATTTATCTTTGAAGTAAATTATTTATATTCACTTAAATTTTTTACTACAATGCCATTTACATTCAAAATTATTGATAAAACGGAAATTAATTCTATTATTCCATTAATTCAGAAGCTAACCAATAATAAAAATTCTGATGAACTGTTAAAGCAACGATTTGCAGAAATGGTTACCCAAAATTATGAGTGCGCAGTTATTTATGATGGCAATAAACTTATTGGTGTTACAGGGCTTTGGTATTGTACAAGGCATTACTCTGGAAGAAGTGTTGAAGTAGACCATGTTTATATTGATGATAGCTACAGAAGTAAAGGTTTAGGGAAACAATTTTTTAATTGGCTTTACGAATATGTTAAGCAAAAAGGGTATGAAACCATGGAATTGAATACATATGTTCAAAATTATCCTTCACATAAATTTTATTACAATGAAGGCTTTCAAATACTTGGCTATCATTTTTTAAAAAAGCTTTAATTTTTTCTTTAAAATGAATACCTGTTTATATATATTTGCCTCAAGAATGCGAAAGTAGCTCAGTTGGTAGAGCGTCAGCCTTCCAAGCTGAATGTCGCGAGTTCGACCCTCGTCTTTCGCTCTAAAGCTTCACAGAAATGTGAGGCTTTTTTATTTAAGTGTATTTAACTCTGTGTTAGACTCTACTTCGTAAGGTGATTTATTGTATTCAAATATTCTTGCAGATAAACTGCCTTTTAATACAATTGATTCATCTTTAACTTGTAGCCAGCTTCCTTCTCGCAATCCAACAACTGGAGGTGAGTTAAACGCATGAAACTCTTGTATTCGTGTTTCTCTAGTTTCTCCCATATGTTTGCTATTAGGTTCTGGGTCTAAATAATGCGGATTTATATTAAAAGGAACCAAACCTAAAGTTTTAAAGCTTGGAGGATACACAATAGGCATGTCGTTAGTAGTGTTTATAGTTAATCCACAAATATTGCTTCCTGCACTTGTACCAAGATAAGGAGTGCCATTTTGTATAACATCTTTTAAAGGTTCAATTAAATTAAGTTTATATAACTGTGTTACTAAAACAAACGTATTACCACCTCCTGTAAAAATTCCTTTAGCATTTTTTAAAGCTTCAATTGGGTTTTCAAATTCATGAATTCCTCTAGCTTTTTTTCCTATTTTACTAAAAGCTTCATTAGCTTTTTTTGTGTACTCATCATGACTTATTCCACCAGGTCTTGCAAATGGGATAAATAAAATATCATCTGTGTGTTTAAAAAAAGATTTTAATTCATCTAAAATGTATTCTAAATATCCACTACCATGAATTGTAGATGTGCTTGCTATGATTATATTTTTCATCTCGGTTAATTTGTTGTAAATTTAAGTAAAGTATCCTTTTAACAAAAGTTTAGATATATTTTGCATTTTAATTAAGATATGAAAACCGTACTTTATCTTTTAAAACCAATTTTAATGAAAAGACTTTTACTTTTTACACTACTTTTTAGTTCCTTTTTTACAATTTCAGCACAAGATGTTGAGCGTATAGAAATTTCTGGAAAAATTGTTGTTGATAGCAATGATTTAGAGGGAATTACAGTTTATAATTCATCTTCTAATAAAGGTACAGTTACAGACGAAAACGGTAAATTTTTATTAAATGTAGCTTTAAACGATATTGTTGAATTTAGGGCGTTGCAATTTCAGGATTTTACGGTTACAATAGATGAGAACATTATTAAATCTAAAAAAATGACTGTCTTTTTGGTTGAAAAAGTAAATAAGCTAGATGAAGTTGTTATTTTACCATACGATCTTACAGGAAATTTGGCTGTAGATATAGAGAGTGTTAGAACTTTTAATCCTAATATGGATGCTATTTATTTTGGAATACAAAATTTTAGTGATTATGAGTTTCCTGACGATTATAAGTCTAAAGTGGAAAATATTGCTATGCGTGGACCAGGAAATGATATAAGATACCAAGCAGATGCCATTGCAATTATTGGTATGTTATTAAAGCCGCTTTTTAAATCTGATAAATCAAAAAAGGAGAACGTTAAAGACAAAGTTCCAGATATTCCTACATCAGGATTAAGAGATTATTATAGTTCGCAGTATATACAAACCAATTTTGAAATTCCTAAAGACAAGATAGATGAGTTTATTGCTTTTGTTGAGAATAATGGTTTAGATTATAACCTACTAAAAGCAGGAAAAGAAATGCAATTTTTAGAGTTCTTAACTCATAAAAGCAAACAATTTTTAGAAAGCTTAGATGGGAAGCATTAGTAAACTCTTCTTTGTAATTATATTTTTATGCTTTTCTGTTTCTAATGCCCAAAACATAGATGTAGAAGGTAAAGTTATTGCTCCCGATGATCTTGAAGGTATTCATATTATTAATAAAACAGCAAGCAGATTTACCATAACAAACAGTAATGGTGAGTTTATTATTCCTGCTAAACTAAATGACACTATAATAATTAGTGGAATTCAGTATCAACCCAAAGAAATTATTATAAATGCATCAATTGTAAAGTCTAAATCTGTAACTGTTTTTTTACAAGAACTTGTAAACCAATTAGACGAAGTTGTTGTTGGTAAAATATTGACAGGCGATTTATTATCTGATATTGAAAATTCTGATGCTAAGCGAGATATTAATTTTTACGATTTAGGTATTCCTGGTTATAAAGGTAAACCGCTTACACAAAATGAAAGGCGGTTAAAAGAAGCTTCAGATTTAAACCCAGTATTTGGAGGTTCAACTGGTGGAGGTGGAGTAGGCTTATCACTAAACCCAATTATAAATGCAATATCAGGACGAACAAAAATGCTTAAAAATCAGGTTAAATTAGAGCGACAAGACGAATGCATGTCGAAAATTATTTCTAATTTTTCAGAGTTACTTTTTAATAATAATAGTTTAGACGAAGAGCTAAGATCAGAGTTTTTTTATTTCTGTTCTGAAGATGAGAATTTTTCTAACTTATGTAAAATTAATAACCACATAGCTATATTAGAATTTCTTCAAGAAAAGCTTAACGTATATAAAGCTAATCTTCAAATAAAAAAAGACTAGCTTAGTTGTAGTTAAAGTTACTTTTCTCTTTATAAAAATATTCTACATACATTATATAATCTTAACAAAACAACTTACTATATTTGCATTGTGATACTATTAACTACATTTTTATTTATTGGTACAACCGAAATTATGTTCATACTATTTATAGTAGTCATGGTTTTTGGAGCCGATAAAATACCAGAAATTGCCAGAGGTTTAGGCAAAGGAATGCGTATGCTTAAAGATGCCTCAAACGATATAAAAAGTGAGGTAACTAAAAGTGCACATAAACATGGTATAGATACATCAGACTTCACTAAAAACTTTAAAGAAGAAGTAGACAAAGTTAAAGATGAGGTTGAAGATGCAATGGGATCTGTAAAGCGAGAATTATAGTATATACCAATCTTCATTAATATCATTTTTCAATTAAAATATTTAATATATTTAGAATACTATTAACCATCTAAATATCATTAAATGAAAAAACTACTTTTTAAATCATTTATTCTTTTATTAATTACTATAGTTGCTTGTTCTAAAAGTGACGAAATAGTACAAGAAGAATCTGTAAATTATCAGAAAGATCCGTTAAGTATTTCTGAAATTAATAGTAAAATAAGCGAAACACTATCTACTAAAGGGAATTTTAATTGGAGTAATACAGACGCTCATTTTTTGTGGAGCGCTTTAGTTCATGGAAATAACATTTTAACAGTAGGATATGGTAGTGAAAACGAAATTTTTAGTGAAAACAGAAGTCAAAGTTTAATAAATAAAAAAGACGAATTAGTTTCGCTTATATCTAAAAATGAAAAAATAAGTAAAGACAAATTAACAATTGTTGAGCATCAAATTATAAATGTTTTTGATATTGAAGTTAAGTCAATAGAAACAATAATAGCTTTACGTAAAAGTAAGAATGTAAGATATATAGAACCTAATGGGTACAATCATTATACTAATGATCAATACCAACGGTCTAGCTCAGGATGTAGTAAAAATGGAGAAACGATAAATACTGCTCACTATACTACAATTGCTCCAAATAATGCTCAAGTATCTTGGCATTTTAACAAGCATAATATACAACAAGCTTGGAACTACAGTACTGGTTCAGGAGTAACCGTTGGATTAATTGATACTGGTGTTTCTGAATCACAGCAATTACTAAATTCAGTTGGTTTTAATGATGGTTATTCAAGTGGAAGGTTTGTACAAAAATATGGTACTTTCATTGACTCTGCTTGGTGGTGGTCTAGTAACTATGATGGTCCACATGATAAATGTGGTCACGGAACAGCAATGGCATCGACAATTGCAGCTCCAAGAAATGATAACGGAATGCCTGTAGGTGTAGCATATAATTCAAATTTAGTGGCATATAGAGCTACAGAAGATGTTTTACTTAATGATTATCATGAACGCAAAGGAGTATCAGATGCGTTAACACAATTAGGTAATAGAAGTGATGTTAAAATCATTTCAATGTCTATTGGGTATATATGGTCAATTGGTAACATTTCAGATGCAGTAAAATATGCATACAGTAAAGGAAAATTAATTTTTGCAGCTGGAGGAACTTCAACAAGTTTTACAAATGGGTTTGGTGTTATTTTCCCAGCAACTATGAGCGAAACAGTAGCTGTTACTGGAGTAAATGATGGGTTAACTTACGAGCGTTGTGAAACTTGCCATAGTGGTGATAAAATAGATTTTACTATAATAATGGAAGGTGATAATGATACGTCTAAAGCACCACCTGTTTTAGGTTTTTATAATGGAGAAAGACGTTATACAGGTGGTTCATCTGTTGCAACTGCAACAACAGCAGGAATTGCTGCTTTGGTTTGGTCTAAATATCCAAGTTGGACAAGGACTCAAGTTTTAAATCGATTAAAGCAATCTTCAGAATTTTATCCTAGTAGAAATAGTAGCTTTGGATATGGAAATATTGACGCATTACAAGCTGTACAATAATAACTTTTAATTCTATTTAAAATCCTCTTCAAGTTTTTTGGAGAGGATTTTTTTGTAGGTTTTTTTAAGTGTTTTATTTAGAATAGTTGCGTGGTTATATGAGAAAGCAATCTAAAATAGACAATGTCCTCTATACTGTGTCACCCACAGATTTTTATTTTATCAACTTTATGTATTCATTCAATTTCGGCTGTATATACCAAACACCAATGATAAAATAGCAAATTCCAAAAAACAACCCAATTCCATTTGATTGTTTTAATTTTTCTGCTTTTTCAAATTTTATTATTGTCATTGATGTCAAAATTACTAATAAAAACATACAAATTATAGCTCCGAAATGAAAAGGCAAAATCGCATTCATATCCGAAATTCCAGATATTAATAAAGTTAATCCAATTGGAATATAAATAATCGGATATGCAATGAGTCCAATAAGAGTTATTTTATTTAGTCTTCCGCTTTCAGGGATTTTCCTATTCAGTTCAATTCCTATTGAGTAAATCCAAATCAAAAAAGGAATTCCTAAACAAAATAACCAGAACAATTCTTTCGGATTTTTACTTAAATATTCTTTTGTCATTTTTATTTTCTAGGTTTTTCTCAAATTGAGGCCAACAACCTAATATGAATTCGTTTTAACGTTATTTAGTTTGAGTTTTTTTAAAATTAAAAAACATATAACTACCAAAAACAATTTCAATTATTGCACCTGATAAAACAGACGAAAAGGCATCTGCCTTTAAAGAAAACAGAATAAAGGCAGAAATACCTAGCAAACTACCTAATAGCCAATATAATTTATTGCCATATAACGTTTGAAAGGTTAAATAACGACCTCCAATAATCATTATCATAGCTTGAAAAAACCATTCAATGTTTTGAAATGACAATAAAAGTGCAATAGGTATACACATAAGCATTAAAAAAGTGCCTTCCATTGCAAGTTTTCCCAAAGGATTGTCTTTAGAGTGCGAATCTGAAAGACCTATTAATTTATTAACTAACAGGCTTAAAGGAAAAATTAGTGCACCACCAATTAGTAGCGACCAAACTCCTGATTTAGGTGATGCAAATACAATTATTAAGGCAGAAATTAACCAAACAATCCCTGAAATTATTATACCTGTTGAACCATTTGCATAGTTTTTAGACATTTCGTTTTGTGCATCTTTTATGTTTTCCATAAATGTTTTTTTAAAATTAAAAGATTACTTTTTTCTGCTAATTGTTAATCCGTCTCTAATAGGTAGTAAAACAGTTTCTATTCTATCGTCGGTTTTTAAAAGTGTATTATAATCTAAAATGGCTTTGGTTGAAATATCTTTATCGTCAAGAGGTTCAATAACTTTTCCGTGCCAAAGCACATTATCTGATAAAATAATACCACCAGGATTTAGTTTCTCAATAATTAAATGAAAATAGTTAATATAGTTTGGTTTATCAGCATCAATAAATACAAGATCAAAGGTTTTATCTATAGTAGGTATAATATCTATTGCATTGCCTAAATGTTGATGAATTTGCTTTCCATAATCAGATTTGTCAAAATACTTACGTTGAAAATCTAATAGTTCTTCATTAACATCTATAGTATGTATTTCGCCATCCTTTTGTAAACCTTCTGCCAGACACAGCGTTGCATAGCCTGTAAAAGTACCTAACTCTAATATGGTTTTTGGTCTTATTAATTTTGAGATTATACTTAGAACGCGACCTTGATATGGTCCACTAAGCATAATAGGTTGTAATATTTTTTGATAAGTTTCGCGAGTAAGCTGTTGTAATAATTCTGGTTCTTCTTCAGAATGAGCCACAACATAATCGTCTAGTTTTTTTGGTAAAAAGTGCATTAACTTAAAATTCGATTAATCAGTCTTTGCTTGGCAGCTTCATCATTACCACATAACCACTGTATAACGTTATCTTCCCAAATAGCATCGCGTTCATCTTCGGTAATAATATTACGTTCTATTGCTAAATCTAATATTTTACCAGGATAAGATGATTGTTGAGCACTTTCCATTTCTCCTAAAGGATAAGGGTCGTCTAATCCCATTAAAACTTGTTTTGAGGTTTGGTTTTTAATTAGTAATTGTAAACCACCAGTATCATGAACTAATGTGTCAAAAAAGATGTTTTTATGCCCAACTGCTTTTCTAGGATGGTGCTTGCCTTCAAACAAATCTGGTCGTCCATCAAATCCTTGTATACGTCTTCCTAAGTTAATTTGTGCCAGTTGACCTCCATGAGCAAAGCAAGTGCGCATATTTGGGTATTTATCTTGGTAGCCATTTAAAGTTAAAAAATGATATGCATCTGCACATTGTGCTAACATCCAAATTAAATGAAAACGCCAAGAAGTATTTTCTAATTTTATGAATTTCTCACCATCATAAGGATGAATTTCTACTGCAAGATTATATTTATTAGCTAACTCAAAAATAGGTTCGTTTTCTTCATCAAAAATACAGCGCCAAGTACCAATAGTATCCATATAGTGAGTTGGTAAGCACAATAATTGCATGCCTAATTCTTCAACACAACGCTCAATTTCCCAACAAGCTCCTCTAACAAAACCTGGATGAACAACAAAACCACATGTAAACTTACTTGGGTTTTCACGTTGTATTTTTGCATTAAAATCATTCTGAAAACGCAAGGCTTGCTTCATTTCTTCCACTCGCAAACCATTACCATATAATTGAGAAAGGTTTAAAACAACTGCATGGTCAATTTTAAAGCGTTCCATCCATGCTAGTTTTTCATCTAAAAAGAAACTAGAGTCTGTAACTGGTCGACTCCAATCTTTTTGAAGCATGAACTTTCGGTCTTTATCTACCCAAAAAATACCTTTGTCTTTCATAAACTGTGGAATTTCCTCAGGATAAGGTAGTAGGTGAGAGTGACCGTTTATTCTTAGTTTGCGTTTCATAATTAATCTATCTGAACTTTTTTAGGTGGTTGCATTATTTCGCCACAATTAGGGCAACTGCGTTTGTCTTTATCACCATAATATTTATCAAAAATTTTAGGCATATCTGTTTCAATATTTTCTACCTTAAAATCTTCTTCGTATAATTTTGTTACACAGTTTTCGCAAAACCAAAGTAAAGCATCACGCATACCTTCAGGTCTTTTATATTCAATAACTAAACCTACTGTATTTGCACCTCGTTGAGGAGAATGTGGAACTTTAGGTGGTAATAAATAAATATCACCTTCTTTTATATGCACATCTTTTGGAGTGCCTTTATCAATTATTTTTAATACGATATCACCTTCAATTTGATAGAAAAATTCAGGTGTTTCGTTATAATGGTAGTCTTTTCTACTATTTGGTCCACCAACAACCATTACTATAAAATCGCCATCTTTCCACACAACTTTATTGCCAACTGGTGGTTTTAAAAGATGTCTGTTTTCTTCAATCCAATCTTTAAAATTTAAAGGAGATACTAAGTTGCTCATAATTCAAAAATTTTATGATATAAAGTTACAAAGATTTTGTTCGTCCACCATCAACAGGAAGGTTAATTCCGTTAATATATCCAGCGCATTCACTTGCTAAAAATACTACTGCATTAGCTATTTCTTCAGGTTCTGCAAATCGTTTTGCTGGTGTAACGTTTTTCATCATAGCTTCTGCTTGTTCGTAAGAACCATTTATTTTTTTTGCCACATTATGAAGAATTGAAGTTAGTCGTTCAGTAGCAGTAGCTCCTGGAAGTACATTATTTACTGTAATTCCAAAAGGTCCAACTTCTGTAGCTAATGTTTTGCTCCAATTTGCTACAGCGCCGCGAATGGTATTACTTACACCTAAGCCTTCAATAGGTTGTTTAACCGAAGTTGATATCATATTAATTATTCTACCATAACCTTCTGTTTTCATAAAAGGAATAACAGCTTGTGCTAATACGTGGTTGCACTTTAAATGCTGAATAAATGCACTTTCAAACTCGTCTAAATTTGCATCTAAAACAGTTCCAGCTTTTGGACCACCTGTATTGTTAACAAGAACATGAAACCCATGGTTTTTTGATATATAATCAGATACCTTTAATTTTAATTCTTCTGGATTAGTAAAATCTGCAACTATATAATTATGTTTTCTCTGGCTGGGTAATTCTGCTAGTACTTCTTTTAGTTTGCTTTCATTTCTTGCAACTAAAGTTACTTGTACACCTTCTTGTGCCAATGCAATTGCTGTTGCTCTACCAATTCCTGCTGTGCTTCCGCAAACTAAAGCATATTTATTATTTAAGTTTAAATTCATTTATTTAAGTTTAAAACTATTTAAAATTTCGTTTCCTGTTTTTAAGTAAGAATCATAAGAGTTTTCTAAAGCTGTAAATGTAATTACATATATTTTGTTGTTTTTTAAAAAATATAACTGCTTAAATTTTAAATCATTATTAGCAACAAACCCACTAAAAACGATTGAGTGTGAAAAATTATCACCTTTACTCTCAATAACTTTTCCATTACTAGTATAAGCTTTGATTTGGCTTTCTGAAAGCTTTACAAATTCAGGCATAGTCATTTTTTGCTCTCCTAAATCTTGAATGACCAAGTTAATGTTTTCTCTAAATTCATCGTTTGAAGTTAGTGCAGAAAAGAGTATAAACTCTGAATCCATTTGCCCAGAAGTATCTAATTTCCAAGTGTCTGGGTAATTAATTGAGTAATCATTTTTTTCAAAAGTCAACAACTTGTCTTGACTGAAAGAAAAATTAAAAAGAAGAATTACAATAATTGATAAGAATATTTTTTTCATTGAAATTTATTTATGTCAATTAGTATTTAATACACACATTTTTTGCTTCAGTAAAAAAGCGTAAGGCTTCAAATCCACCTTCACGTCCAACACCAGATGCTTTTACACCACCAAAAGGTGTTCTTAAATCGCGCATCATCCAAGTGTTAACCCAAACAATACCTGATTGTAATTGGTTACTCATTCGCATAGTTCGTTTTAGGTTATTAGTCCAGAGTGTAGCAGATAAACCATATTTTACTTTGTTTGCCATTTGTAACACTTCATCTTCTGTGCTAAAAGGCATTATGGTAGCTACAGGACCAAAAATTTCTTCCTGATTGACTCTGCATTCATCATTTGGAACTTCAATAACTGTAGGTTCTAAATAGTATCCATTTTCAAAACCTTTTACTGTTACTTTATTTCCGCCACAAAGAACTGTTCCTTTTTCTTGCTTAGCAATATTTATATAATCTATTACTTTTTCAAGATGAGGTTTTGATACTAAAGCTCCTATATTGGTTGAATCTTCTGAAGGATGTCCAACTTTTAATGCTTTAACTCGCGTAACAAAATCTTTTTTGAATTTCTCATAAATAGAAGCTTCTACAAAAATGCGACTTCCGCATAAACATATTTGTCCTTGGTTTGCGAATGATGAGCGAACAGTTGTTTCTAACATATCTTCATAATCGCAATCTGCAAAAATGATATTTGGGTTTTTACCACCTAATTCTAAAGATAATTTCTTGAACATTGGAGCTGCTACCTTAGCAATATGAGCTCCTGTTGCTGTACCTCCAGTAAACGAAATAGCTTTAATATCTGGATGTTCAATTATAGCTTGACCAGTTGTTGTGCCCAATCCATGTACAATGTTTAAAACGCCTTTAGGGAGGCCAGCCTCATTTAGTATCTCACTCAAAAGGTAAGCTGTCATTGGTGTCACTTCACTTGGTTTGGCTACCACACAGTTTCCTGCTGCTATTGCTGGAGCAATTTTCCAGGTAAACAAATAGAGTGGAAGGTTCCAGGGACTTATACAACCAACAACACCAATTGGTTGGCGTAGCGTGTAATTTACAGCATCTTGCCCAACACTTTCATGACTTTCACTTGCAAATTGGGTAATGGCATTTCCGAAAAAGCGAAAATTACTCGCTGCTCTTGGTATATCAACTGATTTTGCTAAACTCACTGGTTTTCCGTTGTCTTTGCTTTCGGCTTCAGCAAAACGCTGTAGGTTGGCTTCAAGTAATTCGGAAATCTTAATCATTATTCTACTGCGTTCTTCTAAAGTAGTTTGAGACCAACTAGGAAAAGCAGATTTTGCAGCTATATATGCATTTTCAATATCGTCTTTAGATGAGTTTGGGATTTTTCCATATACTTCACCATTAGAAGGGCAATAGTTGTCTATCCATTCATTAGACGTTGGATTATGGAAATTACCGTTTATGTAGTTTTGGATGTTCACTTTATTCTATTAGACCATTAATATTAAGGTTAATTTTTCCATCTTGATAGTGAGTAGTTGCCCATGCCATATCTTTGTTTTTATTTGCTATATAATGTACCATAATTACGTTTTCGGCATTGTAAAATAAATTATCTTTAATTTCATTCGCTAACCAAAGTAATTCATTTTCTTTAATTATTTTTTCAATTTCAATTTCGACATCACCTCTTCCTTTTATTGCCCAATAATTTTGTTTAATTATTTTAAAATTTATTGAAATCCCACCAGTTATTTCTTTTGGAATTTCTTTTAAATATGTCACTTTATTGGTGTTAATATCATCAATTGCTTCTGCTTCAAATTTATAAGTTTTTGGCAATTGTATCATTTGAAAATATTTTATACCTCTACCTTTTAATCTGTTCATTAATTCATTTTTTTGGTTTAAACTCATATTTAATCCAAAATAAATAGATTTAACTGATTGATAATAATAATTATTAATTCCAAAATCGTCAGTTATAATTCTATATTCTTTTTCATAAATCCATTTTTCATATTTATAACCAAACATTTTTTTTATAAGATCATTTGACTTGATAGCAATGTCTTCTATGCCAATTTCAGGTATTTTGTTATTATAAATAACTGAAAAGTTATGTTTATAATTTTTTGTTAATAATTCTAAATCATATTCAATACAAAAACCTTTATGAGAATTTCCATAATGAGCCCATAATAATTCATTATTATAAGTTTTTGATAATGAATAAATTCCAACCTTTTCAAGTTGCTTCATTAGATTTTCAAGAGCATCTTTGACTTTAATAAAACTTTCAGTTTTCTTTCTACCAAATAACCATTTTAATGAATTAGATTGACTAGTAAATCTATCTGTTGAAATTAACCCTTCGCAAGGATCATTCAAATCCTTATAATAAGTTCCCCAGAAATAATTCTTTTCAATTGAAATCAAATCTCTTTCAAAGTTTGAGATTTTTTGCCCTTCAAACTTAATATCAATTGCATCTCTGTATTTATAAACTAACAAACTACAATTTTTTATAGGCCATCACTTTAATTTCAACTACCAAATCTGGATGCGGTAATTGATGTACAGCAACTGTGGTACGTGTTGGGCCTGTTTCTTTGTCAAAAAATTCGGCATAAGCTTTATTATAGCCTGCAAAATCATTCATATTAACTAAAAAAGAAGTGACATCTACTACATCTTTAAGTGAAGCACCTTCTTTAGCTAAATTCTTTTCTATATTTAAAATTACTTCACGTGTTTGTACTTCAGCATTTAAACGTTTGGTTCCCATTTCGTCAATAATATTAACGCCTGCAATAGTATTGTCTGGACGACGAGAACTAGTTCCAGAAACAAATATAAAATCGCCAACGCGTTTTGTGTGAGGATAAGCACCTCTTGGTGTTACTATTTTTTCACTCATAGTTTAAGTTATTTTAATCCTGCAATTTTATCGTCTTCTAATATGTTTTTAGTAGCTGCTTTAACTTTTTCTAAGATGATTTTTAAATCATCATTAATATTAATGTCTTTGTCTGCAAGTAAGTTTAAAATTGCTTTGTCTTGAGCTCTCCCTTGTAACATTGCTTGCCTATAACCTATATCTTCGTTAAAGGTAACTAACGAGTATTTTGAAGAATACTCATTAGGAAATGTTTTTTCTAAAGCCATCTCTAAGTTACGTTTTTCTCTGAAAATAGCATTGTTTACATGATCTTTCATTTCATGAAAATTATCAATAGCTAAATCTGCTATAGCGTCTGTATCTTTTTTACGAGTCTTTTCGTAAGTTTTAAAAACACTTTCCCAATTCTGATGATGTTCATCTAAAACTTTATCAAATTCTACAACATCTTCAAAAGAGGCATTCATACCTTGACCATAAAAAGGGACGATGGCATGTGCTGCGTCTCCCATTAATAGTGTATTGCCTTTATAATGCCAAGGCGAACATTTTACGGTTCCTAATGGTGACGTTGGATTTTCAAAAAAGTCGTCTACTAAGTTTGGCATTAACTCTAATGCATCTTTAAAGTATTTACCAAAGAATTCTAATACACGTTCTTTAGTAGTTAGGTTATTGAAATTGTATTCGCCTTCATCAAAACTTAAAAACAATGTCACAGTAAAACTACCATCTAAATTAGGTAATGCAATGAGCATAAAATCGCCTCTTCCCCAAATATGAAGTGCGTTTTTGTAAGTTTTGTAGCCTCCATTTTCGGCAGGAAGTATACTTAACTCTTTATAGCCATGGGTTAAATAATCCTGAGAAAAACTGAACAAGAATTTTTTGCCTAGAAAATAACTTTTTCGCATTGCAGAGCCTGCTCCATCTGTTGCAAAAATAGCATCTGCATCTTCAATAAATTCTACATTATTTTCATAGTCTTTAAAAGTAGCTGTTGTATTTTCGAAATCTACAGATTTACATTTTCTATTAAAATGTATGGTTACATTTTTATGCTTTTCAGCTTCATCTAGCAACAATGCATTAAGTTCTCCTCTAGATATAGAATTAATATATTCATGCTCACGACCACTGTAAGGTGCTAAAATGGTATTGCCTTCTATATCATGAAGCATTCTGCCATTCATAGGTATACAAAGTGTTTTAACTTTATCTTCAATACCAACCAATTTCATAGCCTTATTACCACGATCTGAAAAAGCTAGATTTATTGAGCGACCAGCAGAGATATTTACTTTTCGCAAATCTGGACGCATTTCTATTACAGTAACATTGTAGCCACGTTGCCCTAAACGTAATGCAAGAAGACTTCCGCAAAGTCCAGCGCCAATGATGAGTATGTTTTGTTGTTTATTCATTTAAAATAGCTTTCAATTTTTCAACCATTCTGTAAACATCTTCAAAGGTGTTGTATAATGGAACAGGAGCACACCTTATAACATCTGGTTCTCGCCAATCTGTAATGATATGTGCATTGGTTAATTTTTTATGTAAATCTTTATCAGCATCTTTTACCTGAATAGAAAGTTGGCAACCTCTTTCTTTAGGATTTGATGGTGTTATGATTTTGATCTTGTTGTTATTCAATTCATTAATTAAAAACTCAAAGTAGCCTGTTAGTTTTTCAGACTTCTCTCTTAAAGAGTCCATTCCAACCTCATTAAACATATCTAACGATGCTTTTATAGCTGCCATTGATAAAATTGGAGGATTACTTAGTTGCCAGCCTTCGGCTCCAGGAATTACGTCTAATGGTTGACGCATATTAAAACGTGTAGATTTGTTATGACTCCACCAACCAGCAAATCGTTTTAAGTTTTTATTATGTGCATGCTTTTCGTGTACAAAAAGTCCGCCTAAACTTCCTGGTCCTGAGTTTAAATATTTATAAGTACACCAAGCAGCAAAATCTACTCCAGAATCATGAAGTTCTGGTTTTATATTTCCAACGCCATGTGCTAAATCAATACCAACCATACAGTTCTTAGCGTGCCCTAAATCGGCAATTTTTTTTATATCTAAATATTGTCCAGTGTAATAATTAACACCACCAATAAGTAGCAAAGCAATTTCATCTCCTTGTTCTTTAAGAATAGTTTCTAAATCTTCAATATGTAAAAGCTCTTCACCTTTGCGAGGTTTCCACTCTATTAAGCCTTCAGTAGCATCAAAACCATGAAAATTTAATTGGGTTTGTACTGCATATCTATCAGAAGGAAAGGCATCACTTTCAATAACTATTTTATACTTGGTTTTTGTTGGTTGATAAAAACTCACCATTAGTAAATGCAAATTCGTGGTAAGTGTATTCATAACAACAACCTCAATAGGTTTTGCGCCTACAACTTTTGCCATAGATTCCGTTAAGAACTCATGGTAAGGCATCCAAGGATTTTTAGCTTCAAAATGACCTTCTACACCAAAATTTGCCCAATCTTCTAATTCTTGATTTATATATTTTTTTGTGTTTTTAGGTTGCAACCCTAAAGAGTTTCCTGTGAAGTATAACCAATCATTTCCATCCTTATCTTTTGGAATATGAAATTGACTTCTATAATGAGATAATTTATCGTTTTGGTCTAGCTCCTTAGCAAAATCAAGACCTAATTTATAGTTGGACAAGGCGAATTGTTTTTCGGTTTCCAACAAAAATAGCAATTATAAATTTAGAAATGAACACTTAGTTAAGCGATAAATTGAACTTAGTTTTTTTGTATATTTAATACAAATTATTTGGTATGAGCAAAACAAAAGAATATTCAAACGGAGAAGTTACAGTTGTATGGGAAGCAGAAAAATGCATTCACTCTGCAATATGTGCTAAAGGTTTACCAAAAGTTTTTCAGCCTAAAGATAGACCATGGATTAAAATTGATGCCGAAAACACACAGGCAATTGTTAATCAAGTAAAACAATGTCCATCTGGTGCTTTAAGTTTTTATATGAATGCTGAAGGTGATAAAACATCAGAAAGTATGGAAACAAAAATTGAGGTAGTTGAGAATGGTCCTTTATTGGTTTATGGAACATTAAAAGTGACTCATAAAGATGGTAAGCAAGAAACTAAAAACAGAACAACTGCATTCTGTAGATGTGGACTATCTAACAATAAACCATTTTGTGATGGAACACATGTAAAACAAAATTTTGTTGGATAAAAAAGAGAAAGTGCTTCAACTTGTTAGATGAAGCACTTTAAATATATATAGACGCATACTGCGGAATATTTATACAATATATACGTCTTAATTGTAAGTTTTAGATGTTTTGAAGTAAAATTATTCTTCCAATTCTACCTTAATATTTCTTAAAAGGAGATTCCAATCACCTTCTGCTTTTTTGTGTTCTAAGGCTATTTTTATGCCATTAAATTCTTGATAATTCTCAAAAGTGTTTGATAATGACGGTTCGGTAATATTTCCTTCACGATAGCTCCATTCTTTAATAATATAATTATCATCAAAGTAAATGTCATATGCATCACCAGGAGTATAACCACCTTCATTTGAATACAAAATAGTAATTTTGTTGAGTTTTTCTTTTTTAATTGGAGATTGAGATTTTTCTACTTCAGAAATGGTAGTGCCTTCATCCCAAATTAATTGAAATGGAATTAACGCCCAAAATTTATCATTTATAAACCCTCTATCAGCTTTTAATGCTATTGAGTCCATATTATTTCTGTTATATGCTGTAACTACACTATCACGAACTAATTTAATGTCATTGGTTTTTGGATTCCATACCCAAGCACGACCGCTTTGAGGATCATCTGCTTTACCACCAAATGTAAATTCAAAAGATTTTACCTTATTCCAATGTTCAAAACCGTGAGCATTTGCTATTTTTTCAGCAATAGAAAGTTCTTTAATAGTTTCTTTTTTTTCCTCTTTACAAGAAGAGACTATTAAAAGTAGAATTAATAATGCAATAGAATTTTTCATAGTATTTTTATTCAAAGTTAAGAAAGCTATTGTAATTGATGAACTTATTTTATTTTAGTTGTGAAATTTTAAAAACTATGAGTGATAATAACCATTATTTTGAAACCAATAGAGCAACTTGGAACACTAAAGTGAAAGAGCACTCTAAAAGTGATATGTATAATATAAAGGCTTTTAAAGAAGGGAAATCTTCTTTAATGTCTTATGAGTTGAAGGCTCTGAGTGATGTTAAAGATAAATCTTTACTACACTTACAATGTCATTTTGGGCAAGATACATTAAGCTGGAGTAGGTTAGGAGCTAAATGTGTTGGAGTTGATTTGAGTGATGAAGGTATTAAACTAGCGCAGCAATTAAATAAAGAATTAAAACTCGATGCTGAGTTTGTGTGTTGTAATGTTTTAGAAACTTCGAAATATGTAAACAACACGTTTGATATAGTTTTTACTAGTTATGGAGTTATTGGCTGGTTACCAGATTTAAAGCCTTGGGGAAGAATGATTGCCGAGCGTTTAACGAAGGGAGGAACATTTTACATGGCCGAATTTCATCCAATTGTTTGGATGTTTGACTATCGTGAAGGGAAATCAATTATGAAATATGGTTATATGCAAGATGACGTTATTTATGAAGAGTATGAAGGAACTTATGCCAACCATGACGCAAAAATGACAAGTAAAGAATATGGTTGGAATCATGGTTTAAGTGAAGTTTTAAACGCGCTTACTGAGGCAGGTTTGCATATTGATTATTTAAATGAGTATGACGAATGTCCTTATAATGTATTGCCAGACTTAGAGCAAACTAAATCTGGTATGTATGTAACAAAAGATAAACTGTATCCTTTAATTTTTGAAATTAAGGCAACAAAACTTTAATGTTTGTTTTTTAATAACTCAGGAAATTTAACTTTAAACCTATTTAATCTTGGTATAGATACATTTTGAATGTATGGATTTTCAGGATGTAAACGCTCGTAATTTTGATGATAATCTTCGGCTACCCAAAATTTTTGAAAAGGATAAACTTCGGCAGCTATTTTAGTATTTAGCTGTTTGGCTAGTGCTTCTTTCTTCTTTAAAATAATTTGTTTTTGCTCATCATTTTGATAGAAGATAATGGAGCGATATTGCGAACCTTTGTCAGGGCCTTGTCCATTTACCTGTGTTGGATTTTGAGAACCAAAATAGACATCTACTAAAGTAGCAAAACTCACTATTTTAGGATCATAAATGACTTCTACGGCTTCAGCGTGACCAGTTTCTTTATTATTACTATCGTAGTATGTTGGGTTTTTAGTGTAACCACCAGAATAGCCACTTATAACTTCGTCAACCCCTTTAATGCTTTCGTAAATGGCTTCTACGCACCAAAAACATCCACTTGCAAAATACGCTTTTGCTTTTCCGTTTTCTAAAGCTACTTCAATAGGTTTTGCATCTATAACAGCTTGTTGTTTGCTGTTAACTTGTGCATTATTCTGACAGCTAAACAAAAGAGTAACAAAAATAAAAGTGAATATGTTTTTCATAATTATAGTTTTCTTTTAGTAGTCGAACAAAACTATAAAACCTTAAAGGTTTAAATGTGAAAATTATACTAAATAAAAAAGCCTTCATTTAGATGAAGGCTTTTGATATAATTTGATGTTTGCTTATGCTAGCTTAGCAAACATTTTTTCCATTTTTGCTTTTTCTTCTTCAGCAAGTTGTGCATCAACTAAGATACGACCACTATGCTCATCAGTAATAACTTTTTTACGAGAAGCTATTTCTACCTGCACTTGAGGTGGAATTGTAAAGAAAGAACCTCCAGAAGCACCTCTTTCAATTGGTACAACTGCTAATCCGTTTTTTACATTCTGACGAATTCTGTGGTATGCTTCAACTAAACGAGTTTCTATTTGATTTTGGAACTCTTCAGATTTTTTAATTAAAGCTGTTTCTTCTTTTTCAGTTTCAGCTAAAATTGCGTTTAATTCACCTTTTTTATGCTTTAAGTGAGTTTGACGATCTTTAAGTCTGTCTTTAGTTTCAGAAATAACTTCCTTTTTTTGCTCAATCTGAACTTTAAATTCTTTAATATGCTTTTCAGCTAATTGAGTTTCTAATTCTTGAAATTCAATTTCTTTAGTTAATGAATTAAATTCTCTGTTATTTCTAACATTCTTTTGTTGTTCAGCATATTTTTTAATTAAAGTTTTAGCTTCTTCAATTAAATTCTTTTTTGCTTTGATATCGTTATCAATCAATTCAAGACTATTGTTTAACTTTTCAAGTCTGGTATTTAAACCTTCAACTTCATCTTCTAAATCTCTAACTTCTAAAGGAAGCTCTCCTCTTATGTTTCTAATCTCGTCAACTCTTGAGTCAATTAATTGTAAATCATACAAAGCTCTTAATCGCTCTTCAACAGAAAGTTCAGCTTTTTTTGCCATAATTATAAATACTTTACAGGATTGGTGTTTATCATCGATAAAACGACTGCAAAATTAGTAATTTTTTTTGATAGATAGTCAGCTAAAAAGTTTTTTGTGAATTGTTCGCTTTCATAATGGCCAATATCTGCTAAAATTATTTGATTTTCTGCTGAGAAAAAATCATGATATTTAAGATCTGAAGTTATTAAAACATCAGCGTTTACTGACTTTGCTGCATTAATGGCAAAACTTCCAGAGCCTCCTAATACAGCAATTTTTTTAACCTCTTTTTTTGTAATATTTGAATGCTTAATACAAGAAACATTCATTTTTTGTTTTACAAAGTTTAAAAAATCTTCTGTTTTCTGCTCATTTTCAAGTTCTCCAACCATTCCCATACCAATAGTTTGGTTATAATTATCTAAGGTAGCAACCTCAAAAGCAACTTCTTCATAAGGATGATTCTCAAAAAGCGATTTTAAAATTTTAGATTCTAAATGTTTCTGGAAAGTTACCGAAATTTGTGTTTCTTCTTCACTATGTAATTTGCCTTTAGTGCCTATAACTGGACTAGAATTTTCATTGCCTTTATATGTGCCAACACCATCACTATTAAAGCTACAGTTTTCATAATTACCAATTTGCCCAGCTCCAGCATTAAATAATGCTACTCTTAATGTTTTTGCATCTTTTTTAGGGACATAAGTTGTCAGTTTTTTTATTGTTCCTTGTTGAGGTAATAATATTTTTTTATTTGTTAGTCCAAGAGTGTTACAAATAATATCGTTAACACCTTGTAAGCAATTATCTAAAGCTGTATGAATGGCATAAATAGCAATATTGTTTTTAATTGCTTTTATAACAACTCTTTCTACATAATTAGAGCCATTAAGCTTTTTTAAACCTTTAAAAATAATAGGATGAAAGCTTACAATAAGGTTGCACTTTTTTGCTATAGCTTCATCTACAACTTCTTCAAGCGTGTCTAATGTTATTAATACTCCAGTGAGTTTTGCTTTTTTATCACCAACTAAAAGGCCAACATTATCAAAATCTTCGGCATATTGTAAAGGAGCTAATTCTTCTAAGTAATTTATGACGTCTTGAACAATCATATTATTTTTTTGTATTAGGTTTAAAACAAATATAAATATTATATTTTCGTTGTGATGAAAATATTGAGATACATATTATTTCCTGTTGTTCCTATTTATTATTTGGTAACTTGGATAAGAAATATTTTATACGATTTAGGAATAAAAAACTCTAAAGCGTATGATTTACCCATAATTTGTGTTGGTAATTTAAGTGTTGGTGGAACAGGAAAAACACCAATGATTGAATATTTAATCAATTTACTTAAAAAAGACAACAAGGTTGCAACTTTAAGTAGAGGTTATAAGAGACACACAAAAGGATTTATTGTGGCTGATGAATCTGCTTCTGCTTTATCCATTGGAGATGAACCATTTCAATTTTATAAAAAATTTAATGATATAATAGTTAGTGTTGATGCTGATAGGCAAAGAGGTATTGATAGCTTATTAAATTTAGAGTCTAAACCTGATTTAATATTGTTGGATGATGCTTTTCAGCATCGAAAAGTAAAAGCTGGATTTTATGTTTTACTAACACCTTATAGCGACTTGTATGTTAACGATATGTTGCTTCCAACAGGAAATTTACGTGAGCCAAAAAATGGAGCAAATAGGGCAGATGTTATTGTTGTTACTAAATGCCCTGATGATATTGATAATAACGAAAAGCAATCAATAATTGCTGCATTAAAGCCAAAAGCGCACCAAAAGGTGTTTTTTAGTACAATAAAATATTCTGAAGTTTTGAAGAGTGCTACTGATGACAAAGATTTTAATTTTTTAAAGTCTAAATCATTTACATTGGTAACTGGAATAGCAAATCCGAAACCTTTAGTAGATTTTTTAAAAGCTAAAGATTTAAATTTTGAGCACCTTAATTTTGATGATCATTATGAGTTTACAGAAAGCGATATAAAGCTTTTGCGTGAAAAAGAATTGATAATTACTACAGAGAAAGATTTTATGCGACTTAATTCGCATTTTAAAAAGGACAATAATTTGTTCTATTTACCAATAAAAACAGATATTGATAATAGTACTTTATTTAATAAAATAATTACTGATTTTATTAAATAGAAGTTGCTGATTTTTTATTATTAATTAGAGCATTGTATAGCTTCTTCTCAAAATCATCTTGTTTAAACGGTTTTGAAATAATATCATTAAAACCAGCCTCATCAAACTCATGCATTTTGTCTTCTAAAGTCACAGCAGTTAAAGCAAAAATTGTAAGCTCTTTATCGAAGGTTCTAATAATTTTAGTAGCTTCTAGACCACTAATTCCTGGCATATGAATATCCATTAAAACAACATCATAACGATTTTGTTTTACACGTTCTACAGCGTCTTCTCCGTTGTCAACAATATCACAAGAGAGGCTCATTTTGTTTAAAATCTTTTTGGTTATCATTTGATTGATTTTGTTGTCTTCAACAACCAAAATTTTAATAGTACTTAAGTCCAATTCGTTAATGTTATTAAAATGATTAGGTTTTTCAACTTTTATAGTTTCTTCAGAATATGTTAGAGGGATTTCAAAAATAAATGTTGACCCTTTTCCAAGCTCGCTTTTAAGGTATATTTTACCTTTTAGAATTTCAATAAGTCCTTTTACAATAGAGAGACCAAGACCAGTTCCTCCATATTTTCTGTTAATTTGAATTGAACCTTGTGAGAAGCTTTCAAACATATGTTCTTGCTTTTCTTTTGTAATACCAATTCCGTTATCTTCAATTTCAAATCGGAGTGTATAATCATTGTCTTTTTGGCTTATTTTATAAACCCTTACCCAAATATCACCATCTTTAGTGAACTTAATTGCGTTACCAATTAGATTGATTAATATTTGAGATATTTTTAATTGATCAGCAATGTAAGTTTCAGGCAATCCTTTTTCAAATTCATAATGCATTATTACATTATTGTCTAAAGCCGAATTATTAAGTGCAGAAACAACATTTTCTACTTTCTTTTTTAAGTTAAAAATCTCTGGATCTAATTCAACTTTGTTTGCTTCAATTTTATTTATTTGTAGTATATCATTAATGAAAGTTAGTAAATAATCACCTGAAAATTTTAAAGACTTTAAGTGAGTTATTTGATCTGGTTTTGGGTCTTCGTCAAGTAGCATATTTGTTAACCCTGTTACTGCATACAAAGGAGTTCTTAGCTCGTGAGTTACAGTAGATAAAAAGTTAGCTTTTGTTTTTGAAGCTAGTTCAGCTTTTTCTTTAGCAACAATCAACTCATCATTTTTTTTATGAAGCATGTTGTTTGTTTTTAGCCTAATATTATTATTCTTATAAAGAGAAAGTGTAAGTAATGATAAAATTGTAATTAATGCAATACTTAAAATGGTTGTAATTCTTGTTAAGCTATTTTCAGCATCAGCCTCTTCTAGTTTTACCTCCATATCTTTAGTTTTCGCATCTTTATACTCATTTATAAATTGAGCTCTTCGTTCTGGAGATAAGTTTTCACGCTTTATATCTAAAAGCGAGTCTGAAAGTCTAATATGTTTTTTTAAAAATTCATTAGCAAGTTTATAGTTTTCTACACCTTGGTATACATCGCTTAATGTTAAATAGCCATCATTAATGTTTTCTATTATGTTGTTAGATTTTGCAATTTGCAAACCTTCTTCAGTCATAGAAAGTGATGAAGGATTATTTTTATCAATATGCTGTAATACTTTACCACTATTAATAAGCGCGCTACTTAATATTTTTGTTTGATTATGTTTTTTTGAAAGAACAATAGTTTTTTCTAAGAGTGATTTTGCGTTTTTGTAATCTTCAAGTTCTATATAAACTTTTGCTTCATTTAAGGTTACTTCAGAAATATATGCTTCTAATCCTTCTTCTTCAAATTTTGTTTTTGCTGAGTTAAAATATTCAAGAGCTGTTTTGTATTCTTTTTTACTACTATGTAATATTCCTCTAATGTTGTAGGTAACAGCAAGGTCAGCATAATCGTTAATTTCTCTTTGTAATTCTGCTGCTTTGGTAAGTGATACTAAAGCATTTTCAGGTTCCTCTACTAAATATTGAAGTTTGGCTATTTTAGTATAAATATTACCTGTACTTTTTTTGTCGTTAACTTTTTTAGCTAATTCTAATGCTTTTTGAAGATTATCAATTGCATTATAATAATCGCCACGATCACTCTCAAAACCTGATTGAGTGACATAATTATCAACACGCATTTTTAATAGTTCAACGTCTTCATTTGCACTATTTTGTGCTGATAAAATTGTTGAAAAACATATTAAAATAGTAACTATGTAATATTTGATTGGGGACATATTTGGCCACTTTAATTGAACAAATATAATTATTTATTCGATAAAAGTTACGATTTGTCCGATAAATTGCAAATTAAATCAATAATTCTACAAGAGTAGCCAGTTTCGTTATCGTACCAACCTACAATTTTTATCATGTTTCCTATAACTGAAGTCATTTGAGAATCAAAAACACATGAGTGTGGATTACCAACAATATCAATAGATACAATTGGGTCTTCAGTATATTCTAAAATGTTTTTTAAATATGTTTCTGAAGCTTTTTTAAATGCCGAATTTATATCATCAATTGATACAGTTTCTACAACATTAAAAGTAATATCTGTTAGTGATCCGTTTGCAACAGGAACGCGTATTCCGCAACCACCAATAACATCAGACAATTCTGGAAAAATTTTTGTTAAAGCTTTTGCTGCTCCAGTTGTAGTAGGAACTATAGATTGTCCTGCTGCTCTAGCACGACGTAAATCTTTATGAGGTTGATCGTGTAAACTTTGATCTGTTGTGTATGAGTGTATAGTAGTAATATATGCTTGCTTAATTTTGCATAAACGATTTATAACATCAATCATTGGCGCTGCATTATTTGTCGTGCATGATGCGTTAGAAATAATGGTTTCTGTACCATTTAAAACAGATTCATTTACTCCAATTACTACAGTTTTTATATCATCTTCAGTAGGAGGTACAGATAAAATTACACGTTTTGCCCCATTATTAATATGATATTGTAATTCACTTTTGGTTTTAAATTTTCCTGATGATTCAATAACAAAATCAACTTTAAAAGGTGTCCAATCAATATCTTCAGGGTGTTTATGATTTAATAGACTAATCTTTCTACCATCAACAATAATAAAACCGCTTTCTGATGAAATAGGTTTATTAAACACACCATGAATGCTATCATACTTTAACAAATGGCTTAATGTTTTTGCATCTGCTAAATCATTAATAGCAACAATTTGTATATCACTACGCTCTTGTATTAATCTAAACACACGTCGTCCTATTCGACCAAAACCATTTATTGCAACATTAATCATTAGTTAATGTGTTTTTGTGCTTTGTATGAAGATCTAACCAATGCACTACTTTCTACATGACGGAAACCTAAATCTAAACCTATCTGTTTATATTCATCAAATTGTTGTGGTAAGATAAATTGTTTTACTGGTAAGTGTTTTTTACTTGGTTGTAAGTACTGACCAATAGTTACAACATCAACATCATTAGCTTTTAAGTCGTGAAGTGTTTCAATAACCTCTTCTCTTGTTTCACCAAGTCCTAACATAATACCTGATTTAGTACGACGTTGTCCTTGAGATTTTAAATATTTTAAAACTCCTAGACTTCTATCATATTTAGCTTGAATACGTACTTCTCGAGTTAAACGTCTAACAGTTTCTATATTATGCGAAACGACCTCTGGAGCAACATCAATAATTCTGTCAATATGCTGTTCTATACCTTGAAAATCTGGAATTAAAGTCTCTAATGTAGTTTCAGGATTCATGCGTCTAACTGCTTTAACAGTTTCTGACCACATAATACTTCCCATATCTTTTAAATCATCTCTATCTACACTTGTTAATACAGCATGTTTAATATTCATGATTTTTATTGAACGGGCTACTTTTTCAGGCTCATCCCAATCTACAGTTTCAGGACGTCCTGTTTTTACACCACAAAACCCACAAGAACGTGTACACACATTTCCTAAAATCATAAATGTTGCAGTACCTTCTCCCCAACATTCACCCATATTTGGGCAACTTCCTGATGTGCAAATTGTATTAAGCTTGTATTTATCAACTAACCCTCTTAACTCAGTATATTTCTTTCCTGTTGGAAGTTTAACACGTAGCCATTTAGGTTTTGCTTGACGTTCTGGTAATATATTTGAAGACGTTTCTGTATTCATTTAAAATGCAATTAACTCATGCAAAGATACAAAGTTAAATTGTAATAAAATGTTATAATGTAGATAGATACCAAATGCTAAAAGCGATTAAAAATAGGATACCTAAAATGCTTAAAATGTGCATTTTTATTGAAGGTTGCCACTCCTTAGGAGTGTGCTTGCTACTAATTAATCTGTAATTTATAATAGCGTAAAATGGTGCAGTAAGAAATGATAGTATAGTTGCTATTTTAATTAATAATCCCATTTCTGAGTTTAAAAAGAAGAAAATAAAAATAGTTCCTAAAGCTAGTATGAGTAGCCACAATAAATATCCTCTTTTTAGAATGTTACCAAATAGCAATTGGGTAGTTTTTTCCATTGCTCGAGGTGAAGCATCTAATGTAGTTAGTGTAGTGCTAAACATTGTTGTAAAAGCAGCAATGCCAATTATTACATAAGACCAACTGCCTAAATTTTTAGTATACATATTGATAAGTTGGTTTGAAAACTCACTAGCTGAGCCACTAAAAACATCTTCGGTATGAAACATTACCAAAGCACCTAAAGAGATAAAACCTAATCCTAAAATTATTGTAAATAAATAGCCTACATTAAAATCGAAAAGTGATGATTTTACATCATAAGTATTTGTGTCTTTGTGTTTTTCAATTGCCCAAAGAGAATGCCAAATTGAAATATCTAAAGGAGCTGGCATCCATCCCATAAAAGCAATTAAAAATGCTATTTCTACACTGTTTTTTGGAAGTATCTGTGCAAATGAAAAAGATGTTTGGTTATTTGACATTGCGATAATTACAGCTACAACAGTACTAATTGTAAGGGTTATCACAATGACTTTCATTAGTTTGTCAAGAAAACTATATTTCCCAAAAACAAGAATAGAAAAACTGATACCTAAAATTATTACTGTCCAAAATTCTAAAGAAATAAAATCTCCAAAAATAGATGAAGCCAAACCTGCTGTTACTATAGTTACTGCAAGTTGGATGGTAAACATTGTAGCAATGCTTAAAATGAAATAGGTAATTAAAACGCCTTTTCCTAATTTTTTGTAACCATCTAAAAGGCTCTCGCCAGTTGCTAAAGCATAACGAGGGCCAAATTGAAAAAAAGGATATTTAAAAATGTTTACAAGTAGTAAAGCCCAAACTAGGCCAAAACCAAAATCTGCTCCTGCGCGTGTTGATTGTACCAAATGAGAAACACCAATAGCAGCACCAGCAAATAATAACCCTGGGCCAATATTTTTAAGGTTAAAACTCAAAAATCGATGCTTTTTTAAATTTAAAACTGTTTCTAATTTTTATTAAATGTTGATTGTCAACATATATAGGTTCAAGTACAGTAGTGATATCTTTTTTTCCTTTTCCTCTTTCGGTTACTCTTATATTATCAATTGTAACAATACTTTTTTGTTCAGTATCAGATTTGTAAACTGAAATTTTTGAATGTCTTAAACCATCACCTTTTTTTAATTCACTAATTGCTTCTGAAGGATTAATTTGAAATTTTTCTATGAACTCTTTTTTGAATGCAATATGTTCGAAATCAAAATCAATATATTCTTTTTTAAACCATTTGTTGTCTTTTTCTGAAAATGGAATTGTTTGAAAATGTAAATAATTATTAAATGACAAAAACATGATTATAGCAGCTTCAACCAACCAAACTAACCATAAAACAATGCCTTTAAATGTAGTTCCAAACATTTCCCAAACACCAAATTTATTTATGATAATTATATTTTCAATTACTAAATCTGGTCTGAATATCATATTAATAAAAAAAGTAATTCCATCTATAAAACTAAATTCAACAGAATTAATAATATATAAATACCATATCCATTGAAAATACACAGCTATAAAAGCTAAAACTAAAGTGATGATAATGCTTTTTTTCCTGTTTCTTATTTTGAATATACTATTGAAAAAACGACTAACAAAGGAGATTGAAATGCCAAATCCTATAGCAATTAAAAAATTAAAGTAAACAAGAGGTAGGTAGTGAGTAATTATACTGTAAAGAAAACTCAAAATGCATATTGCAATGAGGCTGCATGTTACTGATAGCGAAATATTTAGTGGGTTGGCTATTCCAGATTCTTGATAAAACTGACTTTGTGTTTGATTCATACTTACTTCTTCTTAATAATTTCTGCCAATAGTTTTTTAGCACGAAGCAACTTTACTTTCACATTGTTTATGGGCTCGTTTAGTTGATCTGAAATTTCTTTATAGCTTAACTCTTGGAAGTATCTTAAATTAATAATTTCTTGATAATGAGGTTTTAACTTCTTTATGTCTCGAAGTAATTTTGCTAAGTTTTGCTCTGTGATTAAGTCATCTTCAGGCGAAGGAGATTCATCAATAATATCGTAAAAATCATTATCATGAGGTTTACTTGTAGTATTTGCTATTGATGATTTTTGCTTTCTAACCAAATCAATATGAATATTCTTTGAAATGGTTATTAACCAAGTTTTAAATTCATAATTTTCATTATAAGTATGAATTTTATCAAACGCCTTAGAGAAGGTTTGTATGGTTATATCTTCTGCATCATTTTCGTTTTCTGTACGTTTTAACTGAAACCCATAAACGTCATTCCAAAAGGTGTCCAATAAATAATTAAACGCCATTTGGTCGTTTAATTTGGCTTTCTCAATAGCATGTTTTATTTCCAATGATTGGGCTTTGAAGATATATTTTTTATAAATATAGAGAATTGCGAGGTAATTAAAAACAATTCTAACAAAGGTAAATAGGGTATTAGGTCGTTTTCTTTAAGTTTTTTTGATGTAACTATAAAACTTGTAAAGAGAACAATGTATCTTAAAGCTATTAGTATAAGTACAATTTTCCAATATGTAAGTGTGCTTATTAATAGAATAGCTAAAACATAAAAAAGTATCTGTGACGCATAAAATGTAGCTAATAGTAATTTATGTTTTGATTTGTAATGCTTTGCTGTGCTAATATGTCTTCTTTTTTGAAGTATCCAGTCTTTAAAATTCTTTTTAGGGATTGATTCTGTAAAGCTATTTTGGTTTATACAAATTATTGTATTTGAAGCATCAGCAATTTGATTTATAAACAAATCATCATCACCAGATTTTATATTCATATGATCCATAAAACCTCGAGCTTCAAAAAAGGTGTCTTTTGTGTATGCTAAATTACGACCTACTGCCATGTAAGGACTTCCCATTTTTGCATAAGAGACATATTGGGTTGCTGTTAATAAGGTTTCAAATCGTATAAGTTTATTTAAGAATGATTTCTTCTCTTTTTTATATGGACTATATCCAATTACTATCGATTTTTTATCAGAAAAATGACTGCTCATCTCACTAATCCAGTGTTTTGATACAGGTTTGCAATCTGCATCAGTAAATAGTAAATGATTATGTGTTGATGCTTTTATTCCAAGAGTAAGCGCATATTTTTTGTTTCCCCAAAACGCTTCAATACTTTTTACATTAACAATTTTAATATTATTGTGTAATTCTTTGAAGCTCTCCATTACTTTTAAAGTTTTATCTGAAGAACAGTCATTAATTAAAACGACTTCAAAGTTTGGATAATCTTGTTCTAAAATTGAAGGCAAAAAATGTTTTAGGTTTTTTGCTTCGTTTTTAGCACATATAATTACTGAAACTGGGTGTTTTTTTGAGGTTTTATGAAGAGTGTTTTGTTTTTTGAAAGCAACAAAAAATACTCCGTAATAAATAATCTGAATAAGTATAACTACAATAAATAAGTAGAATAGAATATTAAAAATTAGCATTAATACCTATGAGTGTTGAGGTTCATTACAATTTTCAAATTGATCTGGAGTCTTGCCACAAAAACCACAAGATTCACCACTTTTATTCAACATCGGATTTTGACTTGCACAAGTTCCTGCAAATTTTCCATCCTTTTTTGCCCAAATTTTTATTGCAATTCCTGCTATTGCAAGTCCTAAAAGAATAAGAGTAATTAAAAAAAGTTTCATTATAAAAATATTTATGCAAAGATAGTGCTTTTCATAAATATAAACGAACATCTTTTTAAGTCTTAAACGCTAATTTATTTGCATAAAAAAACCACCATAATTTGGTGGCTTTTTTTAATATTAAAAAGATACTAATATTTGTTTTTTAGTGTAATTTCTGCAACTTCATTTTCTGCTGTTGCTCTCTCACTTACTTTGTTTTTTGGTTCAATTGTAATACTTAAGCCAAGTGCGTTTTCCATGTAAGGAATTGATTTTAAACGTCTGTCATTAGCATCAAGAATTCCAAGATTTACCATTCTATCTTGCAACTCAGCCCAAATTTGGTATTGTTGCTCTTTTGGTAATTTTGGTAATGAAACAACATCTATCATTGATGTTTTATCAACCGAATTAATATAGGCTACAGTTTTTAAATCTTTAGCTCTATCATTACCACGTAACACATATTTTTCAGTTTCTGGATTGTTTAATTTCATTAACTGACGCATTACATTGTCTAGCTTGTTGTTGTTATTTTCAATATCGCTTCGTAAATCAAAAAGTTCATCAACAACTACGTTATTTTCTCTTATTAAGTCGCTATTTTTTTGATACAATAAGAATGCTGTGACAGCAAACATAATTGCTGCAAAACTAGCAGCTATGCTATACCAAGGTGTGTGTTGTTTTCGTGTATTTAATGCAATTACTGGTTTGTCATTAATATCATTAAGAATTGCATCTAAAACAAACTTTGGTGCCTCAACAGCATTTGCTTTTGCAATAATTTCTAAATTATCTTGTAGTCTGTTATATTCAGCTTTTACCTCAGAATACGTTGAGATATAGTGTTCAACTTCTAATGTTTCATTAGGAGTAGTTGTACCTAATATATATTTATCTATTAGGCCAGATTGTAAAAAAGAATGTAGTTTTTTTTCCATTATTTCCACTTTTTTATGGAGTATAGAGTTTTTTTAATTCTCTTAATCCTATTTTTAATCTAGACTTTATAGTACCTAATGGAATATCTAATTCATCACTTGCTTCTTGTTGTGTCATACCTTCAAAAAACAAGGCATTTAGTACAATTTGATACTTCTCGTCTAGTCTCCCAACATGTTCTTTAATATCAATAACATCTTGATTTAAACTTGATGTTGGTAGTATATATACGTTTGATTTATCGATTTGGACTTCTTTTTCAAATCTATTGTTGTGGCTTCGTAGTTTATCTATAGCTGTATTTCTTGCAATTCGATATAACCAAGTGAATAATTTTGCCTTTTTAGAATCGTATTTTTTAGCATTCTTCCATATTTTAACAAAGCTTTCTTGTAAAGCATCTTGAGCTAATTCTTCATTTTTTGTAATCTTTAAAATAACACCATAAAGACTGTCTGCATAATTTTCATAAAGTAAATTTATGGCAGCGGTATCACTTTTTTCGAGTAATTGTACAATATGTTGTTCTAAAGAAGTACTCAATTTTTTTTATTGTAAAAAATCCAAATAGGCTTTTTAAGCGTATATATATTTAAGAAGTAAAATTAGTAAAATATAACGTAACAGTATTTTTAAATTAATATTGTTTTTACAGCATAGAATGTTATTCCCTCAAAAGAATTGATTAATAGCTTTTTCAAAACACATTCTATTATAAATTAAGAGTTTCAGAATTACTGAAGCTCTTTTTTTTTATATAATATTAACTTCGGTTTCTATTGTAATTTCAAAAAGGCGATAAATTGTTTTTTGAATTAATCTTGCCAAATCTAAAATATCTTTTCCATTTGCGTCTCCATAGTTTACAAGCACAAGAGCTTGGTTTTTATGCACGCCATAATTTCCTAATGTTTTTCCTTTAAAACCAGCCTTTTCAATTAGCCAACCTGCTGGAACTTTTACTTCTGTTTCTGATATAGGATAACTAGGAATATCAGGAAAATTTAATTTTAATGTTTCAAAGTGTTTAGTTGATATTACAGGGTTTTTAAAAAAACTACCACTGTTTCCAATCTTTTTTGGGTCTGGAAGTTTACTTTGTCTTATGGCTATAACAGCATTTGAAACATCTTGAATTGTTGGCTCTGAAACCTTCATTTCATTTAATTGAGATGTTATAGCGCCATAATCAGTACGAAGCACATGATTATTCTTTGTAAGCTTAAAAGTTACATTAATAACAATATATTGGTCTTTTACTTCTTGTTTAAAAACAGATTCTCTATAGCCAAATTTACATTCCTTGTTATTGAAAGTTCTGATTTCTGAAGTTTTTATATCAATCACCTCACAAGACTCAAATACATCTTTAAGTTCTACGCCATAGGCGCCAATATTTTGAATTGGTGCAGTACCTACATTGCCAGGAATTAATGATAAGTTTTCTATTCCGCCTAAATTGTGATTTAAGCACCAAAGCACAAACTCGTGCCAATTCTCACCAGCATTAGCTTTAACAAAAATATGATTATCATTTTCAGAAACTACTTCAATTCCCTTAAGATTTACATGAACCACTAAATCTTCAATATCTTTAGTAAGTAACATATTACTACCTCCACCAAGAATAAACTTATTTGGGTATGAATCTGATTTTAAAACACTTTGTAATACTTCAATTGATTTAACCGAAATATAATGTTTAGCAATGGCATCAATACCAAACATATTATAAGGTTTTAGTGATATGTTTTTTTGTATTTGCATTAATCTTTATAAACTTTTAATGCCTCTCCAAGAATTTTAACAGCTTTAATTAAACTTGTTTCATTAAGTACATAAGCGATTCGTATCTGATTTAGTCCAACTCCAGGAGTTGAGTAAAAACCAGCAGCAGGTGCTACCATTACTGTTTCGTTATTATAATCGAAAGTCTCTAATAACCACTGTGCAAATTTGTCTGCATTTTTAATTGGTAACTCTGCAATACAATAAAAAGCTCCATTTGGTTTAGCTACTTTTACACCTTCAATTTTTTCTAATTCGTTAATTAGAATGTTTCTTCTTTTTACATATTCATCAATAACTTCATCAAAATAGCTTTGAGGAGTTTGCAATGCAGCCTCACTTGCTATTTGAGCTAGAGTGGGAGGGCTCAATCTTGCTTGTGCAAATTTTAATGCTGTTTTAATTACGTTTTTGTTTTTTGAAACCAAATAACCAATACGAGCTCCACACATACTGTATCGTTTAGAAACAGAATCTATCATTATTGCATAATCTTCTAAACCTTCTTCTTGCATGATAGAATAAAACTCATTACCATCGTAAACAAACTCTCTATACACTTCGTCTGCAATTAAAAACAAGTCATGTTTTTTTACAATTTGCGCTAATTTTTTAATTTCATCCTTAGAATATAAATAACCTGTTGGATTACCAGGATTACAAATAAGTATTGCTTTTGTTTTTGGAGTAATTAGCTTTTCAAATTCTTCAATAGCTGGTAAAGCAAAATTATCTTCAATTTTAGAAATTACTGGAACTACTTTAATATTTGAAGCTGTTGAAAATCCATTGTAATTTGCATAAAATGGTTCTGGGATAATAATTTCATCATCAGAATCCATAATACTTCCAAAGGCAAAAAGCAAAGCCTCACTTCCACCAGTTGTTACAATTATATCTTCATGAGACACATAAATATTATTTTTTTTATAATACTCTGCAATTTTTTTTCTGTATTCTTCAGAGCCTTCAGACCTTGTATAGGCTAAAATGTCTAATGAGTGCACTTTAACAGCATCTAAAGCTACTTGTGGTGTTTTTATATCTGGTTGTCCAATATTTAAATGATATACTGTTTTCCCTTTTTTATATGCTAATTCAGCATAAGGAACTAGTTTTCTAATAGGCGACTCTGGCATTAATTGCCCTTTTTGTGAAATTTTTGGCATTATCTAATGTTTAGGTGGCAAAGTTCTGAAATTTATCTTAAAGTTTTTTTAAAATATTGACATAAAAAAAATAGTTCAGATAAAGATTTGTAAATTGTTGTTAGACATTACAATAATCATTCAGTATGATAAAACAAAATACGCTTTTTTTACTATTATTACTGATATCCATTTTTTGTTTCTCACAAAGTAGTTTTAATATTCCCAGATCAACATCTGATAAGATTAAATTTAAATTAATTGATAATTTAATTGTTTTGCCTGTTGAAGTTAATGGAGTTGAGTTGTCTTTTTTATTAGACTCTGGAGTAAGCAAACCTATTTTGTTTAATATAGCCAATCATGCAGATTCTTTACAAATAAACCATGTTGAGATTATTTATCTTAGAGGTTTAGGAGGAGAAGGTTCTATTGAAGCATTAAAGTCTAAACATAATTTATTCAGAATTGGAAATGCAATTAATGTAAATCAAGATGTATTTGTAGTTTTTGATAATGCTATAAATTTTACACCTCGACTTGGTGTTCCAATTCATGGTATTATTGGTTATGATGTTTTTAAAGATTTTATTGTTGAAATAAATTATTCAAAAAAGTTTATTAAGCTACACAATCCTAAAACATATGTTTATAAAGATTGCAAAAAATGTGAAACACTTAATCTTACATTAAATCAAAACAAACCTTATATAGACGCTTCGGTAGAAATAAATTCGAATATAATTCCTGTTAAGTTATTAATTGATTCTGGAGGTAGTGATGCTTTATGGCTTTTTGAAGACGAAAATATTGGAATGGCTCCTGTTGGAGATAAATATTTTGAAGATTATTTAGGAAAAGGACTTAGTGGCAGTGTTTATGGGAAACGATCTAAAGTTACTTCATTTTCTCTTAATAGTTTTATACTTGAAGAGGTTAATGTTGCTTTCCCTGATTCTATATCTATAAGTTTTGCTCGAAAATTTAAAGAGCGAAGTGGTAGTATTTCTGGAGAGCTATTAAAACGTTTTAATATTATTATGGACTATCCTAATGGAAAGGTTACATTCAAAAAGAATGGTAATTTTAAGTCTCCATTTCACTATAACAAAAGCGGAATTGTTTTAGAACAAGATGGAATAAGAGTTGTTAAAGAAAGTAAAGATAATGTGTTTTTTAAAGGAGATAAAAGCTCAGATACTTCTAATAGGATTATTGTACAAACATCATACAATTATGCCGTTAAACCTGCTTTTAAAATAGTTGAACTTAGAAAAGATTCACCAGCTGAAAAAGCTGGTTTACATCTTGGAGATATAGTTGTATCAATTAATAATAAAGAAGCTCATGATTTAAGCCTTCAAGAAATAAATGGAATATTTAGAGCTGATGATGGAAAGCACATTAAAATGAAAGTAGATAGAAATGGTGTTATTCTAACATTTCGTTTTGTGCTTGTAAATTTATTTTAAAAAGATAAAGCCCTTTTTATAACTTATAAAAAGGGCTTTATTAATATTTTTTATATAGCTTTTATTGCTCCATAACACTTTTACCTTTTTTCTCCAGCACACTAGTTTTAGAAGAGTCTACTACTTCTCCTTTGATTTTTAGGGCTACAGTTGGTGTATCAGCATTAGAAGTTACTGTAATAGTTTTTCTAATAGGATTTACTCTGTTTGTATCATATTTTACAGATATTTCACCTGTTTGTCCTGGCATAATTGGTCCTTCTGGTTTTTTTGGAACTGTACAGCCGCATGTTGACTTAACATCAGAAATAATTAAAGGAGCATTACCTGTGTTTGTAAAAACAAATACTCTAACGCCATCAGATCCTTTTTCAACTGTTCCATAATCAATAGTGTCGGTCTTAAATTCAATTTTTGCCACTTTTTCTTGAGCAAATACTCCAAGACTCATCATTCCTACAAATAAAATTGTAATTAAATTTTTCATCACTTTATATTTTTTATTATTACTTTCTAGTTTAAAACTAACTATCAAAACTACTTACTTTTTGTGATTTTGCAAAATTATTTAGATATATTACGTTAAACGGCTTTCAATTCACAAATTTTAAACACATTAATTGTTTTTATAATTTCACAAAAAAAGAAATATAAGTACTTTTGCAAGTCATTATACAAAAACAATACCAAAGCATGCAAATACCAACAAAATATTCAGCTTCAGATGTAGAAAGCAAATGGTATGCGTATTGGATGAAAAATAATTATTTTCATTCTGTACCAGACGAAAGAGAGCCATATACTATTGTTATTCCTCCACCAAATGTCACTGGAGTATTACATATGGGACACATGCTTAATAATACAATTCAAGATGTATTAATACGTCGTGCTCGCTTGCAAGGAAAAAATGCATGTTGGGTTCCTGGTACAGACCATGCATCTATTGCTACTGAAGCAAAAGTTGTTGCCAAACTAAAGGAGCAAGGAATTGATAAGAATGATCTAACCAGAGACGAATTTTTAGCACATGCTTGGGATTGGACACATGAATATGGAGGCGTAATTCTTGAACAATTAAAAAAACTAGGCTGCTCTTGTGATTGGGATAGAACCAAATTCACAATGGATGATGATATGAATGAAGCCGTAATAAAGGTGTTTGTTGATTTGTTTAATAAGGGCTTAATTTATCGAGGTTATCGAATGGTAAATTGGGATCCTGAAGCTAAAACAACATTGTCAGATGAAGAGGTGATTCATGTTGAGCGTACTGACAAATTGTACTATGTTAAATATAAAATTGATGGTGAAGATGGTTTTGTAACCATAGCAACTACTCGTCCTGAAACTATTTTAGGTGACACAGCTGTTTGTATTAATCCAAATGATGAACGTTTTACTTCATTAAAGGGTAAAAAGGTTATAGTGCCTATTTGCAATCGTGTTATTCCAATAATTGAAGACGATTATGTAGATATTGAGTTTGGTACAGGATGTTTAAAAGTAACACCTGCTCATGATGTAAATGATAAAGAAATTGGTGACAGGCATAATCTAGAAGTTATTGATGTATTGAATGAAGATGGAACTATGAATAGTTTTGGGTTACATCATCAAGGAAAGGATAGAGTAGTAGCGAGAAAAGATGTTGCTAAAGAACTAGATGAGTTAGGAATTCTTGTAAAAACGGAAGACATTACTCATAAAGTTGGTACAAGTGAGCGTACAAAAGCAGTGATTGAACCAAGACTATCTGACCAATGGTTTTTGAGCATGCAAGAACTTGTAAAGCCAGCTATTAAAGCTGTTTTAGATGATGAGGACATAAAGCTATATCCTAAACGATTTAATAACACCTATCGTCATTGGATGGAAAATATAAGAGATTGGAATATCTCTAGGCAATTACTTTGGGGACAACAAATTCCTGCATATTATTATGGTGATGGTAAAGACGATTTTGTTGTTGCTGAAACCAAAGAAGATGCTTTAAAACTTGCTCAAGAAAAATCTGGAAATGATAGTTTAAAAGCAGAAGATTTAACTCAAGATAAAGATGCTTTAGACACATGGTTTTCTTCTTGGTTATGGCCAATGAGTGTTTTTGATGGGATAAGAAATCCAGAAAACGAAGAGATTAAATATTACTATCCTACAAACGATTTAGTTACAGGACCAGACATTCTTTTCTTTTGGGTAGCTCGTATGATTATAGCTGGTTACGAGTATAAAGGAGAAAAACCTTTTGAAAATGTGTATTTAACAGGATTAGTTCGAGATAAACAACGACGTAAAATGTCTAAATCATTAGGTAATTCTCCAGATGCATTAAAATTAATTGACGATTATGGAGCTGATGGAGTACGTGTTGGATTACTACTAAGTAGTGCAGCTGGTAATGATTTAATGTTTGATGAAGATTTATGCCAACAAGGAAAAGGATTTGCTAATAAAATATGGAATGCCTTCAGACTAATAAACGGTTGGGAAGTTGCAGATATTGAGCAACCAGAATCATCTAAGATTGCTTTACAGTGGTACGAAAATAAGTTCCAAAATGCACTTGCAGAAATTGAAGACCATTATAGCAAATATAGATTATCAGATGCTTTAATGACGATGTACAAATTGGTTTGGGATGATTTCTGTTCTTGGCTTTTAGAAATGATTAAGCCAGACTACCAACAACCAATCGATGCTAAAACACACAGCACAATTATTGAGATATTTGAAAACAACCTTAGGATTTTACATCCATTTATGCCTTTTCTTACTGAAGAGATTTGGCAGTATATAGCTGAGCGTAAACCAGAAGAAGCTTTAATAGTTGCACAGTATCCAAAGCTTGAAACTTTTAATGAGAAATTGATTTCAGACTTTGAAGTTGTTAAGGAAGTAGTATCTGGTATAAGAACTATTAGAAAAGATAAAAACATATCTTTTAAAGATAGTATAGAGTTATCTGTTATAAATAATGAAAATTTATCAAATCAGTTTAATTCAGTAATTGCTAAACTTGGAAATATATCTAAAATGGAATCTGTAACAGATTCTGTTGATGGCGCTTTAAGTTTTAGAGTACAATCTAACGAGTATTTTATTCCTATTTCTGGTGCTGTTAATATTGATGAAGAAATCAAAAAGATAAATGCTGAATTAACTTATACAGAAGGGTTTTTAAAATCGGTTCAAAGTAAGTTGTCTAATGAGCGTTTTGTAAATAATGCTCCAGAGCAAGTATTACAAAATGAGCGTAATAAAGAAGCAGATGCTTTAGCTAAAATTGAGACTTTGAAGTCTAGTTTAGCGAGTTTAAAATAAAAAATTAGACTTTGTAATATTGTAAAAGGGACTAATATTTAGTCCCTTTTTATTTTTATTACCACTCGTTAATTCTGTTTGAATCTAATTTAACAAATATAAAGAGTAAAATAGTAAAGCCCCATAAACTAGAGCCACCATAACTAAAAAAGGGTAGAGGTATACCAACTGTTGGTATTAATCCCATGACCATACCAACATTAATCATAAAATGCACAAATAAAATTGAAGCAACACAGTAGCCATAAACCCTACTAAATTGTGATTTTTGAAGCTCTGCAAGATGTAGAATACGTATTAATAGTGCTACAAATAAAATAACAACAAGAGCACTGCCAAGAAAACCCCATTCTTCACCAACTGTACTAAAAATATAATCGGTATGTTGTTCTGGGACAAATTTCCCTGTTGTACGTGTGCCTTCTAAATAACCTTTACCAGTAAAGCCTCCAGATTTAATTGCTTCTTCAGATTGAAGCAGATTGTATGCTTCTTTCTTTTTCATTAACTCTAATTTTGCTGGATCTTTTTCTAAGCGTAACCATAAACTGATTCTATCTTTTTGATGGTCTTTTAAAATATCTGTATAGAAATATTTAATTCCGAAGGAAAAACCAATACATAGTAATAGTATAACTATAGACTGAATAATTGAAGATTTCTTTTTACGTCTGTAAAAATATAGAGCTAGTATAAAAACAGCCGATATTATTGACGTATATAAAATTCCAAATTTAAGTGCAAGAACAGATAAAAATATAATTGCTGTGCAAATAATTAAATAGATTTGCTGAAGGCCTTCTCTATAAAAAACAAAAAAGAAACCAGCATAAACAATTGTACTACCAGCATCGTTTTGCAAAAGAATAAGAATGGCTGGTACAACAATTATAGCCATTGTTTTAAGTTGGTCTTTTAGTGTTGTTATGTTAGTTTGCATATCACTAATGTATTTTGCGACTGCTAACGAAGTTGCAAATTTTGCAAATTCACTAGGTTGTAATGTCATGCCTCCAATGGCATACCATGATGTTGCTCCATTAACGTTTTTTCCAAACAAGAATAAACCAATCAGCGAAATAATTGAGAAAATGTATATTATACTAGCAAAACGTTCATAAAATTTGGCTTCTATAGATAATACTATAACGATAAGTACTAGTGTAAGAACTATAAAAAAGGATTGTTTCCCGTAAGGTTGGTTCATGTCAAAATACTCAATAATATCACCAACATGAGAGGCTGAAGTTATATTAACCCATCCAAATCCTACTAATAGAAAAAACAGAATTATGGTTAGCCAATCTAATCTAAAACTTTTATAATCTCTCTGCATTTTTAAACTAGTTAGTTGTCTTTGCTTTTACATTAACACTATTTTTTTTTAAATCCTTATCTGTTTTTGGAGGTTCAACAATATCAATAGTTGCACCTTTGTTAATAGTAAAAGGTTTTCCAGAATAGGGTTTGCTATATTCAGTTTCAAGACCATGAGTTAGTATCCATGTTTCCATGTCTTTTCTCGTGATTTCTCCCTTAATATACTTTTCAATCATTAAACTAGCAATTCTACCTGCAAATCTACTTCCCCAATATCCATTTTCAACAAAAACAGCAATAGCAATTTTTGGGTTGTCTTTTGGAGCAAAAGCAACAAATATAGAATGGTCAGTTAGTTGAGTTTTAACTCCATTTATTCTCACAAAATTTTCGGCAGTACCAGTTTTACCACATATCTCAATTCCTGGCACTTGTAATGTTGAAGCAGTACCATGATTATATACATCAAACATGCCTTGAACAACAGGTTCAAAATATTGTTTGTCTATTGTTGTGTAGTTTGGTGTAATGTATTTAGAATCTATTTTTTCACCTTCAATATTTTTAATTATATGTGGTGTAAAATAATAACCTCGATTACCAATTGCAGCTACCATGTTTGCTAATTGAATAGGTGTAGCTTCAACTTCTCCTTGTCCAATAGCATTAGATATAATATAAGTTGAAGCCCATTTGTCTTTACCATACCATTTGTCATAAAAAGCTGCATCAGGAATTCTTCCTTTTTGTCCAACTGCTAAATCGTTATTTAAATAATTACCTAAACCAAAACTTTTAACATGGTTACTCCAAACATCCATTCCATCGCCAGCATCTTTATGTTTATCAATAATTCGTCTATAAACGTTAGCAAAATAAGCATTGCAAGATTGTGCAATTCCACCATTCATAGCTAAAGGACTAGAATGACTATGGCAACCAGTTAATCTTCTGCTACCAACATAATAACCCATTCTACAACCAAATTGATCATCTGTTGTTACAACTTGTTCTTGTAAACCAATAAGGGCGTTTAGTACTTTAAATGGTGAGCCTGGAGGATATTGAGCTTGAAGACCTCTATCGAAAAGAGGCTTTGCTATTGAGTCATTATATAATTTTGAAAAATTTGCAGAACGTTGTCTTCCAACTAATAAATTTGGATTATAAGTAGGAGCAGAAACCATTGCAAGTATTTCTCCACTACTAGGTTCTATGGCAATAATTCCACCACGTTTATTTTGCATTAGTAGTTCGCCATACTCTTGTAATACTGCGTCAATTGTAATTGTTATATCGTGACCTGCTTTAGGTAAAGTATCATAAATACCATCTTTGTATGGGCCAAGGTCTCTGTTGAATCTGTCTTTTTGAATAAACTTTATGCCTTTTACACCTCTTAAAATTTCTTCATAAGTTTTTTCAACCCCTTGCTTGCCAATTAAATCTCCCATATTATAATATGGGTTATTATCTATAATGGCGTTATTTACTTCGCCAATATCACCTAAAACATTAGCTCCAATTGTGGTTTGATAATCTCTTAAAGATCTTTTTTGGATATAGAAACCTTGAAATTTTCTTATTTTTTCTTGAAGAACTGCATATTCTTCTCTAGATAATTGAGGGATAAAAACAGAAGGTAATCGAGGTGAGTAAATATATGCTTTATCATATATTCTATTAAAATCTTCTTTTGTTATACGTAATAAACTACAAAACTCAAGTGTGTCTAATGGTTTTACTTCTCTAGGAATGAACATGACATCGTAAGATGGCTGATTTGCCACTAAAAGCTTACCATTTCTGTCATAAACATAACCGCGTTTAGGATAGTCATAAACTTTTCTAATAGCATTATCGTCGTATAAGCTATATGTATCTTGATTATAAACCTGTAAGTAAAATAATCGTGCAATAAATATTAGACCTACAGAAAAAACAATAGAGGTAAGTAACAGTTTTCTCATTTACGTTTGTTGCTAAAAAGAATTGTAATTAATAAACATAATAGTATAGTAAATATACTTGAGAATAACGTTTTTTGAAGGACTAAAATTATTTTTGAAATGTTAAATACTTCTAGGCTAAACAAAATGAAGTGATGTACAACAGTTATTATTGAGAAATAAGTTAGCCTTGTTCCAATTTCGGTTTGGTTGAATTTTATAGTCTGATAATCATAAATAGAGCCAAAAGAGAATTTAAGTATGGTAGGTCTTATATAAGCTATGGTAACACAAGCTGCTGCATGAATACCTCCAGAATCTGAAAAAATATCAACACATAATCCTAATATGAAACTTAAAAAAACTATAGCTGTTCGGTTATTTCTTACTGGGAAAAGTATAGTAAATAAAATATATGGATAAGGATTTATATAGCCTAGAAAGTTAATATTGTTAAGGACTAACACCTGAACTAAAATTAATATAACAAAACGCGATATGATATTTATTGAAGCACTATTCATTTGGCTTTTGTTCTAGTGATTTAAGTTCTTCAGCATTTAAATTCTCAATAATATAAACATGACCAATATTAGTCATATCATTAAATAGTTTCACATTTATGGTATAAGTGTCACCACCAGTATCTAAAGAAAAAGAGTCAATACTACCAATTAAAATACCTTGAGGAAATATAGTAGACTGACCACCAGTTATAATAGTGTCTCCAACTTTTACTGGAGCAAATTTTGAGACATCTACCATTTGTACAAACTCTGGCGATTTAGTATTCCATTCTAAAGAACCAATATGGCTTGTTTTTTTTAGTTGAGCGTTAATTCTACTTTTAGTGTTTAAAATGGATAATACAGACGCATAATTATCAGAAGTGTTTTCAATAATTCCTACAATCCCTTTGGAGGTTATTACTCCAAAATCTTGTTTTATGTTATCTTTTTTTCCTCTATTAATTGTTAAGTAGTTATTAGACAAACTATAACTGTTTTTATAAACAGAAGCTGTTCTAAATTTAAAATATTCACCTAGAAAAGTACTATCGGTAATTGTATAATTTAATGTGTCAATATTAATATTAAACAAAAGAGTTTTTAGCTTTTTATTTTCTTCAATTAAAGCTTCGTTTTCTTCTTTTAAGTTAAAATATTGTTTAATACCATTAGTTTTTTTATAGATACCTCCTGTAACATAGTTAGCAGAGTTTATAAACTTACTTTTATGATAAGAATGCGATTGAATAGTAAAAAACAAAGACACACCAAAGAGTAACAAAAACAAAAGAAATGTTTTGTTTCTTAATACAAAGTTGATGATTTGTTGCATTTGGGTTTACTATTTTATAAGTACGCTTTTAAATTTCTGAAGATTTTTTAGTACAATACCTGTACCTCTAACAACAGCTCTTAATGGGTCTTCAGCAATATATACTGGTAAGTCTGTTTTTTGAGACAAGCGTTTGTCTAAACCTCTTAACATCGATCCTCCACCTGCAAGATAAATTCCAGTATTGTAAATATCTGCTGCTAATTCTGGAGGTGTTTGAGATAATGTTTCCATTACAGAATCTTCAATTCTTAATATAGATTTATCAAGTGCTTTTGCAATTTCTCTAAATGATATTTGTACTTGCTTTGGTTTTCCTGTTAATAAATCACGACCTTGAACACTCATTTCATCTGGTGGTAATTCTAAATCTTCAGTAGCAGCACCAATCTGTATTTTTATTTTTTCAGCTGTACGTTCTCCAACATATAAATTATGTTGTGTTCTCATGTAGTATATAATATCGTTGGTAAATACATCACCAGCAACTTTAACAGACTTATCACATACAATTCCGCCAAGAGCAATAACGGCAATCTCTGTTGTACCACCACCTATATCAACAATCATGTTTCCTTTTGGTTGCATAATATCAATACCAATACCAATGGCTGCAGCCATTGGTTCGTGTATTAAATACACTTCTTTACCATTAACACGTTCACAAGATTCTTTTACAGCTCGCATTTCTACTTCAGTAATACCTGACGGAATACAAACAACCATTCTTAATGCTGGAGTGAATAATTTCTTTTTAAGAGCAGGAATATTTTTAATAAATAAATTTATCATTTGCTCTGAAGCATCAAAATCAGCAATTACACCATCTTTTAATGGTCTAATTGTTTTTATGTTTTCATGCGTTTTTCCTTGCATCATGCTGGCTTCTTTACCAACTGCAATTATTTTTCCTGTTATTCGGTCTCTGGCAACTATTGAGGGACTATCCACAACTACTTTATCATTGTGAATAATTAATGTGTTTGCTGTTCCTAAATCTATAGCTATTTCTTCTGTTAAGAAATCAAAAAATCCCATCTGCGTCTGTTATGAAAGGTTGATATGTTAAGTTCTTTTGTTGGTTTTGTAAATGTAGTAAAAGTTACTAAATATTAACAATTTAATTATATACGAGTTTTTTCTTTAAATAGTTGAGACTAACTAAAAATATTAATGTTTAAAATGACGCGTCCCTGTAAATACCATTGCAACATTATTTTCATTGCAATAATCGATACTCAATTGGTCTTTAATTGATCCTCCTGGTTGGATTACTGCTGTAATTCCAGCGTTTTTTGCGATCTCAACACAATCTGGAAAAGGGAAAAAGGCATCACTAGCCATTACAGCTCCTTTTAAATCAAAATTAAAAGATTGAGCTTTATGTATAGCTTGGTTAAGTGCATCAACACGACTTGTTTGTCCTGTTCCGCTTGCACATAATTGTTTGTTTTTTGCTAAAACGATGGTGTTAGATTTAGTATGCTTGCAAATTTTTGATGCAAAGATTAAATCTTCTAACTCGTTTTGAGTTGGTTTATTGTTTGTTGCATTAGATAAATGCTCAATAGCATCTGTAATATTATCTCTCTCTTGAACTAAAGCACCATTTAAACACGTTCTTACGGTTGTTTTTGGAAGTTCAATATCGTGTTGAACTAATAAAATTCTGTTCTTCTTTCCTTCAAGAATTGTTTGTGCTTCTTTTGAAAATGAAGGCGCAATAACAACTTCACAAAATAAATCATGAATTTCTTCAGCTGTAGATTTGTCTATTTCTACATTGCTAATCAAAATACCTCCAAATGCCGAAACAGGATCTCCAGCTAACGCATCAACATAAGCTTGATGCACAGTATTGCGTTGAGCAAATCCGCAGGCATTATTATGTTTTAAAATTGCAAATGTTGGAGCTTCACCTTTAAATTCATTCATTAAATTAACTGCTGCATCAACATCTAAAAGGTTATTGTAGCTTAACTCTTTACCATGAAGTTTTGTAAACATTGCATCAAAATCTCCAAAGAAAAACCCTTTTTGATGCGGATTTTCTCCATAACGAAGCACTTGACCTTTTGTTTCACTAATTTTTAAAACAGCTTCTTCATGATTTTTATTGAAGTAATTAAATATTGCCGAATCGTAATGTGAAGATACATTGAAAGCTTTTGAAGCAAATCGTTTTCTATCTTCTTCAGATGTTGTTCCGTTTTTAGATTTTAATAATTCTAAAAATTCTGAATAGTCTTCAACCGAAGACACACAAACCACATCTGCATAATTTTTTGCAGCGGCTCTAATTAGTGAAATACCACCAATATCAATTTTTTCTATAATATCTGCATTGCTCGCGCCAGAAGCTACAGTTTTTTCAAAAGGATACAAATCAACAATTACTAAATCGATTTGTGGGATTGTAAACTCTTGCATTTCTGCAACATCACTTTCGTTGTTTTGTCTGTTTAAAATACCACCAAAAACTTTTGGATGCAATGTTTTTACACGACCTCCTAAAATTGAAGGATATGAAGTGACATCCTCAACAGGAACTACATTTATGCCTAAATCTTTAATAAATTTTTCGGTTCCACCAGTAGAGTAAATAGTAACTCCTTGTGAGTTTAATTGTTTTACAATTGGTTCTAATCCTTCTTTGCTAAAAACCGAAATTAATGCCGATTTTATGGTTTTGTTGTTATTCATGTTGTTGTTGTGTAGTTTTGATTCCCATTTTCATGGGAATGACAATTATTTAGTAATCTTCAATAATTATTGAAGAAATCATTTTTAAAGTGCAAAAGTACATATTCTTAAAGAGAATTTATGATAAGACGAGTGAGTTTATTTAAGTTTTTTGTAACAAAAAATTGTTAAAAACGTCCTATCTTTAAATTCGTTTTAAAACAGCCAATATTCATGTTACTTTACTTACGACTATTTAAAGAAAGTTTTTCGTTTGCCATTAATGCTTTACGAAATAATAAATTACGAACATTTCTGTCTTTATTAGGCGTAACTATTGGTATTTTTTCCATAATTGCTGTACTAGCCGCAGTAGATTCATTAGATAAAAATATACAAGACCAATTGAGTGGTTTAGATAAAAACACAATGTATATTACCAAATATTCATTTGGCCCTACTGATATACCAAGATGGCAGCGAGATAACTATCCTCAAACTGAGAATGATAGTTATGAGTTTATAAAGCGTAATGTCCCAGATATTGAAGCTATAGCTTATGTGATTTTTGCTGGAGGCGAAAGTATAAAATATGAAGGAGAAACAATTTCTGGTGTTGATGTAACTCCAGTGTCTAATGGTATTGCTGATATAGAGAATTTAAAAATTGAACAAGGGCGTTTTTATAATGAAGCTGAATCTGTGTCAGGAGCATCGGTTGTTGTTTTAGGATATTCAATTGCTGAAAATCTATTCAAAAATTTAAATCCAATAGGTAAGACTGTTCGTATTTACGGACGTAAGTTAACTGTAATTGGAGTTCTTAAGAAAGTTGGGTCAGGTTTAGGAGACTCTTCTGATGAACAAGCTTTTTTACCTGCTAATTTTGTGAGACAATTTAGAAATGGTGGCTCAGAAGGAATACCTGGAGCAGTAATTATAAAGCCTAAAAAGGGAGTTGATATAGGTGCGTTTGAGCAGGTGTTAAAACAGAAATACAGAGCTTATAGAGGTTTAAAAGCTGATGAACCAGACAACTTTTTTGTAAATAAACTTTCTGGTATGACTGATGCTATTGATAGCGTTATTGGTACTATGAATGTTATGGGATGGATTATAAGCGGATTCTCACTACTAGTAGGTGGATTTGGAATTGCCAATATTATGTTTGTGAGCGTAAAAGAACGTACAAATCTTATTGGAATACAAAAATCATTAGGAGCAAAAAACAGATTTATTTTGTTTCAGTTTTTATTTGAAGCAACAATACTTGCTGTTATTGGAGGATTGGTTGGATTGTTCTTTGTTTGGTTAGTTTCGCTCTCAATTAACTTATCAGAGGTTACAGGAGATTTTAAATTTGCATTATCTGCAGGTAATATGATGCTCGGATTTGTTTTATCAACAATTATTGGGCTAATTTCTGGAGTTATACCTGCAATTTCTGCTTCTCGTTTAGATCCTGTTGAAGCGATTAGAACTGGGATGTAATTTATGTGGAAAGGAACTTTAATAAGATTGTTAGCTTATCCTTTCAATATATTCATTATATGCATTGGTTTTCAAATGATTTTTGATACGCCTAATTATAGATATGAATTTTTAAAGTCTAAAGCTGTGATTTCAGGTTTTGGTTTAATTATTATAGCTTCAGTTTATCTTATAACTGATGTAATAATTTTAATAAAAAAGACTTTTAAAACTAACCAATAAATTCAGCTACTTTTTCACAAACAAACTCTAAAAATCGTTCATCGGCTTCAGTAAAAGGATCTGGTGTGTTTGAGTCAATATCTATTTGTCCAACATTTTCACCATTAACAAAAACAGGCACAACAATTTCGGCTTTTACTGTAATACTACAAGCTATGTAATTATCTTGAGCTGATACATCTGGAACCACAAAGTTTTGATTGCTTACAGCTACTTGTCCACAAATACCTTTACCAAAAGGAATAATAGTATGATCTGTAGGTTCGCCAACATAAGGACCAAGTTTTAATTCTTCTTTATTGCCATTTCTAAAATAAAATCCAACCCAATTATAATAAGGAACATTAGCTTCTAGAAGTTCGCATATTAATAATAGTCGTTCATCAACAGATGTATTGTTAGAAATTATAGATTCTACCTGTGGTTTAAGTTGTTCAAAAGTCATTGTTCAAAAAGTTTTGGTAAAAGTATTTAAAAAGTAGAATTACTATCTTTCTTTTTATATAAATTTAACATCACTAATGTAAATCTCCTTTTTTGAAAGAGTTAATCATAAAATACAAGTCGGTTATTAAGTTTATACTAACCTTTATATTAGTTTATGCAGCCTTATCTTTTTCATATAAGTTATATTTAGATGCTTCAGTTGATGATAAATATTATCCTGACTACCTAACTAATTTAGTTGCTAAGCAAAGTCAAACATTATTAGAAACATTTGGATATGATGCTACAATAGAAGAGCATCCTAATGAACCTTCGATGAAACTTATTATTAATAACAAGTTTGTAGCACGTGTGGTTGAAGGCTGTAATTCGGTAAGTGTTATTATTTTGTTTGTTTCATTTATCATCGCTTTTGCAGGAAAAGCTAAAACTACATTTCTTTATATTTTGGCTGGAAGTGTACTTATATATGTAGTTAATTTATTGAGAATAGTAATACTTTCAGTAGGATTATATTATTATCCTTGGCGACGAGAAGAGTTGCATACTGTTATTTTTCCTATGATAATTTACGGAATGGTATTTTTATTATGGATGTTTTGGGTTAATCGTTTTTCTAACATAAAAAAAGCAAATGTCTAACGTTATAAAAATGATATTGCTTCTAGTATTCTTCGGGTTGTTAATCTTGATAAGAGCTTTTGAAAACGAATTGTTTTATGACCCTTACTTATCGTTTTTTAAAAATGATTATTTATACATTGATAACCCAAGGCGTGAAATTTTTAAACTAACAATTTATACTACAATAAGATTTTTGCTTAATTCAGCTATTTCGTTAGGGATTATTTTTCTGTTTTTTAAAGATAGAAGTATTGTTAAATTTTCAGCATTAGTGTTTGCTGTTTCGTATGTGATTTTAATTCTGTTTTTCTTGTATTTTGTAATTAACCCAAATAAAGAAGACTACTATATTTTCTTCAATATTAGACGATTTTTAATTCAGCCTTTATTGTTATTGCTCTTATTGCCAGCATTTTATTATCATAAACTGAAGCAGTAAAATATTAATAGAATTATAATTTAGCTACTTATAGTTCAAAAATCATTAATTTTGCATTGTGTTAAAACAAGTACTACATAAAAGCTTTTCAATGCTAATGGCACTTTTAGTGTTGTTGTCAACAGTATCTTTTACAGTTGAGAAACACTTTTGTGGTGACGTTTTAATTGATACAGCAGTATTTACAGAAGCACAAAAATGTATGATGGAAGCTTTTGAAATGGAACAAGCTCTAATTACAAAAAAGAATTGCTGTAAAGATGAGTTAGAAGTTGTTAAAGGCCAGGACAAATTAAAGTTGTCTAAGTTTGAAGAACTTCCAAGTATTCATAAAGTTTTTATTACAAGTTTAGTATATTCTATTTTTGATCTTTTTGAAACAGTTGACAAAGAGATCATTCCTCATAAAGATTATTCTCCACCTAATTTGGTTGCCGATATACAGGTTTTAGACCAGGTCTTCAGAATTTGATTTTATAGTTTTTTCTATTTCTGTTAAAAAACAGAAAACTTAAACTATTTATTAATCAAATATATTTCAATAATGAAACATACATATATAGTTACAGGAATGACCTGTAATAGTTGTAAGGCTAGTGTAGAAAAAGCCTTGCAAGAAATAGACAATGTTGAAAATGTGTCTGTAGATTTAGAGTCTTCAGAAGCAATTATCAACATGAAAACACACATTACTACTGATGTTTTGCAGAAAGCATTATCTAGCAAATACTCAATTACAGATAAGAAAGAACAAAATGTTTTTAATTCGGCTTCAATGCCAATTGAAGAAGAAAAAAGTGATTTGCAACAGCTATTTCCTTTGTTTTTAATCTTCGGATATATTACTGTAGCATCAATTTTATTAAATATTAACCCTTGGGATGGAAACAGTTTTATGCTCGACTTTATGGGACTGTTTTACATTGTATTTAGCTTTTTTAAGCTATTAGATTTAAAAGGTTTTCCAGAATCATTTAAAATGTACGATCCTTTAGCAAAAATTATTCCTTCTTATGGTTGGGTTTATCCTTTTATTGAATTAGCACTCGGAGTATTATTCTTAATGAGAGTTCAAATTCCGTTGGCATTAATAATTACTTTAATCATTTTAGGAATTACAACTTTTGGAGTTACTAAAACCCTATTAGATAAAAAATCAATTCAATGTGCATGTTTAGGTACAGCCTTAAAACTGCCAATGACCAAAGCTACTTTTATTGAAAACAGTATTATGATTATTATGGCAATCATTATGCTAATTAAAACTTACTACTAATGAAAAGCATATTATATATATTATTAATACTGCCAACAGTTTTGTTTTCTCAAGACAAGATAAGCGGTATGATTATGGAATCAAATCCAGAAAAAAAACATATTGGTTTACCTGGAGCAAATGTATATTGGTTAGATACAACTATTGGAACAGTAACTGATATTGATGGAAAATTCACAATTCCTTATAAAAAGGAATATACAAAACTTGTTATAAGTTATGTTGGGTTTAAAACTGATACTTTAACTATTACTGAGCCAAAAATGGTTCATCATTGGTTAACACCAACAAGTGAATTAGACGAGGTCACAGTGACTTCTCGTAAGCAAGCAACTTCAAAATCTTATTTACAGTCTGCAAATATTATGACCGTGAGTAGTGACGAGCTATTAAAAGCTGCATGTTGTAATTTATCTGAAAGTTTTGAAACTAATCCGTCAATTGATGTAAATTTTGCCGATGCAGTAACAGGAACACGACAAATAAGAATGTTAGGATTAACAAGTCCTTATATTTTGATTACTTCAGAGAATATTCCAACAATTCGTGGTGCATCACAAGCTTATGGATTAAGCTTCACTCCAGGAACTTGGGTGGAAAGTATTCAAATTACTAAAGGAGCAGGAAGTGTAGTTAATGGATTTGAAAGTATAGCTGGGCAGATTAATACAGAACTAGTAAAACCATCAACAGATGCTAGATTTTTTGTAAATGCTTATGCTTCAGAAAATGGAAGGTATGAACTGAATACTCATTTAAATACTAAAGTTAATGATAAGTGGAGTACTGGGTTATATGTTCATGGTAATATAAGAGATAGAAAATTTGATATGAACGATGATTCTTTTTTAGATGCGCCAATACAAAAGCAGATAAATTTTATGAATCGTTGGCAATATACCAATCCTGAAAAAGGTTTTGTGAGTTTTATTAATTTCAGATATTTAAATGATTCAAAACAAACTGGACAAATTGATTTTAACCCAGATACAGATAAATTTACCACCAATGCTTGGGGAAGCGAAATAAATACACAACGCATTGATGCGTCTGTAAAAACAGGTTATGTTAACCCTGAAGTGCCTTGGCAAAGTTTAGGAGTTCAGGCTGCTTTCAGTCGTCATAAACAAGAATCGTATTTTGGATTGACACCATATGATATATTGCATAATAGTTTGTATACAAGTGCTATTTATAATTCAATTATTAGTGATTCAAGGCATAAAATAAAAACAGGTTTAAGTTATACTTACGACCATTATGATGAGTTTGTTAATACATCAGGTTTTGAGCGTACTGAAAACTCTATTGGTGCTTTTTTTGAATATAATTTTGATAATTTAGAAAAATGGAATGTATCAGCAGGTGTTAGAATAGACAGACATAATCTTCTAGGAACATTTGTGACACCTAGGCTTCATGCACGTTATACACCTTGGGAAAAATCTGCCTTACGCTTTTCGTTTGGAAGAGGTAAACGTAGTGCTAATATTTTTGCTGAAAATCAATCGATTTTCTCAACTTCAAGAAGTTTAAATGTAATTAATTCTGGAGGGGAAATATACGGATTGGATCCTGAAATAGCATGGAACTATGGGTTGTCTTTTTTACAAGGGTTTAACCTCTTTGGAAGAAAAGCAGACGTCACTTTAGATTATTACAGAACCGATTTCCAAAATCAAGTAGTAGTAGATTATGAAAACCCAACTGAGGTAAATTTCTATAATCTAGAAGGAGATAGCTATGCTAACAGTTTTCAATTAGAGTTTAACTATAATGTTTTTGAAGGTTTTGATTTACGAACTGCATATAAATTTTATGATGTAAAAACTCAGTATAATTCAGGTAAACTTGAAAAACCTTTAACATCAAAACATCGTTTGTTTGCTAACGCTTCTTACGAAACACATAAAGAAGGAAGTGAAGCTCAATGGAAATTTGATGCTACATATAACTGGTTAGGTAAACAACGCTTTTCATCAACAGCTACAAACCCTGTTCAGTATCAATTACCAGAATATTCACCAACTGTAGGAACATTAAATGCTCAGATTACTAAAGTGTTTTCTGATAAATTTGAAGTATATTTAGGCGGAGAAAACATAACAAATGTTACTCAAGACAATCCTATTTTAGGAGCAGACGATCCTTTTGGGGCTAATTTTGATACAACGTTTGTTTATGGTCCAATTTTTGGAAGTATGTATTACGCAGGATTAAGATTTAAAATTAAATAACATAAAAATTATAAGTGATGAAAAAAATAGCATTTGTACTATTATTATTAGTAACAACTATAACATTTGCACAAAACAAAAATGCCAAAGTATCTATTGAGGTAGATGGTGTTTGTTTAATGTGTAAAGAGCGTATTGAAAAAGCAGCAATTAGAGCAAAAGGAGTGAAGTCTGCAATTTGGAATGTAGAAACTCATGAGTTGAAGTTGATTTACGATGAGCGTAAAACCAATTTAAAAGCTATACAACAATGTATTGCAGATGTTGGCCATGATACCAAAGAAATAAAAGCAACAGACGAGGCTTATAATAGTGTTCACCCTTGTTGTTTGTATAGAGATAAGGATGTGCAAAAAGATCATAAGAACTAACTTCAATAAAGGCTATAGTTAATTTTTTCTTAAGAAGAGGATAATAAGATTGTGTTCGTTCGTAATTTTAGTATAGATTTTAAATCATAGAAATTATGGCATTATCAAATCAAACTGGAAAGCCTCAAGTAACTAAAGCTTCACAAAAGCAACCAGTTAAAAAGGCACTACAACCTACTGCTAAAAAGAAGTAAGTTGTATTTAGAGTTTTGTAATAAACTCTTTTTAGAAAAATGCTTAATAAGCAGAAAAACACCTCAATGTACTTGAGGTGTTTTTTTGTTTAATAAATTAATAAGACTATCACAACTTACTATACCATTTTTTGTGGCAGTTAGCTTTATATCAAAAGAGCCTCTCATGCTCATAATTATGTTTTTGAGAAGTTTCTCGTCTTTAAATCCAAATTTTTTATTTCTAAAATCATCAAAATCTGTATGATATATAAAATAATTACCTACATATTCTTTTTGAATGTTTTCCATTCTTAAATAGCTTTTTTGCATGATTTTGTAATAAGAATAATGCTTTTCTATTGCAGTTTTAGTTTCAAAATCATCAATCAACTTTAAATCTCCAGAATTTATTAATGCTTGATATGTATTGTCTTTAGGAGTGAAATCAGTTAAATTTACAATACTAAATATTTTTCCTACAATCATCATTTTGTCTGGAGCATCTGTATTTAGTTTAGGTAAAATTTCATCTGCAGTTTTGATTTTTTTTTCAATTTCAATTGCATTTTGCTCAAGAGTTATTTTATCGGAAATAACATCGTCTTTTAGATTGATTAAATACTGATTTTTTTGAGCTTCGTTTTTAGAATTTTCAGCACATTTATTCATGCTAAAAGCGATAGAGATACCGATGATGACAATCAATATTTCTCCAAAAGTGTATTGCCAATTTACTTTTTTCATTTTTTAAATACTTACTGATTAATTAGTTGTACCTCTTTGATTTCTGATATCAATTTACCATCTTCGGTAAACCCTTGAATAATAACAACCACCTCATTTATATTTGTATTAAATATATTATAAGTTGCATTACCATTAGCGTCAGTTTCTATATTTGATTTCCAGTTTATTGACCCGTATCGTAAAAAGTTATTTTTCGAAAGCGCATAAAATTCAGGGATGTAATACTCTTTTTCGACAGAGAAACCTCCATTTATAATAACCTCGTTAGCACTGTTGTTTTGATAAGTTGTTTTGTTTTTAACTCCTTTTTTCTTATAAATTCTTATAATTCCAGCACTTCCTCTAGAACCGTATCCATTTCCATTTGGGTCAATAAAAATCTCATCTATTTCTTCTAGATTCATATTATAAATTATATCATAATTTCTATCATAATTAACGTCATCAATTATTAATAATGGCTCATTGCTTGCAAGAAAGGATACAGGATTTCTGTTTTTAATTCTTACCTGTCCAGCACCTTCTAATTGGTCAACTACAAAACCATTTGCATTAATAATATCTGCAACATAATTATAGTATCTTTTGGTTATTGAATCGATTTTTATGCCTTTGCTATAAACATTTGCTATATAAGATTTTTCATTTTCTAATTCGTCAGTGTCTTTAATACGAATATACGATAGACTTACAGTGTCTAAAACTTGACCAGCATTTGCAAAAGTGCCAGCTATTGAAGTTTGGTTTTCATAAATAGTTTCTGATTTAAATTCATAAGGGTTTTTAGTTTTAAAGGGATGATTTACTAATGCTTTGTTATTATTAACTATTTCTGTAAACGGTTTTATTGAATTTACTTTTACACCATCTCTTAATACAGAAATATTTACTTGGGCCGAATCTTTTAAAAAGTAATTATTAAAATAAAAATTATTTTTTTCATCGATAAATGCTTGCTCATTAAGTCTATTAGGTATTGAAAACATTTGAACAGTATAACCTACACGATTTGTTTTAGGAATATTAGCAATTCCTTTAATAGAGAGACCAGCATCAAATGAATGGGTTAGCTCTTGTGCTCCATTTTTTATATTATCCCAATTATATTTACTCCAACCTTGAGTTAATAGTAAAAGGTCTAAATCGTATTTTTTCAATCTGTCAACATTTGAAAAATAATAATATGGGTTTTGTATATACCCTTTTATATATGGAGCAATTAAAAAAGCACTTATAATTTCTTCTTTTTTTGTGTAAGCAATAGACTCTTTTGGTAATATAGCTACACTTAAATTTGCTGAAATCGGAATATTGTTTTTGGTTGTAGTCTTTAGGTTTATAGGTATAGAGTCGTTATTGTTTTTAGTAGTGTATAAGCTTGATTTTATAAACAAAGCTTCATCATAATTAAAAATTAATCGTTCTAATAACGGATTTAATTGGTCGTCAAAAAATGTTATTGTATTAATACCACTAACAAGATTGCTTGTTTGAATTGGTATTGTATTTGTTTCTTTTAAATTATTTATTTCAATTTCAACAACCGATGATTTTTCATTTTGATTTATTGCTAAATAATAGATTTTACCAGCTTCTTTTTGTAAAGTTTCTTTATTGGTTTTTAGATTTATATACGTTACAGAAGCATTGGTGTAATTATTAATAGATATTGTAAAACCTTCATTTTTGCTTTTAGGTAATTTGGTTGTATAGTCAATTTTATTAATGATGTATTTTGCTGTATAAACTTCATCTTTTACCATTAAAAGATCAAATTTTCCTAACCCAAAAGCATTGCTTTTAAAATTAGCCACTTCAATATTTTTTGAATTGACAATAACACCTTCTATGTCTATTCCTTCGGCTTCACAATTAATTATTTTAAAACCAATTGTATTAGTTACATCTGAAATACAATAACCTCCTTCTGGTAAAAATTGTAAATCATAACTAGGTTTTGTTAATTGTGTTGCTTCTGCTGTTGTAGAGTTGGGATTAATAATTTGAATTGGATATGATGCGTACGATTCATCTTCTTTAAAATTATTCATCCAATTAGTATAAGCTCTAACTGTATATTCTCCTGTTTCTAAATTATCATTTATATCAAAGCTTCCAGTAAAAACTCCTTTTTGAGCAAAAAACAATTTATTATCAATTTCTTTTCCTTTACTATCGTATAAAGCAACAAACACATTCGTTGTGTTAAAAAATGGAATACCATTTTTTTTATCAAACACATATCCTTTAAACCAAATAGGCTCTTTAGTTAAATAGATATTTTTATTAAAATGTAGATATATGGTTTCTCTTTCTGCATTAAAATATGATGAGTAAGCGTTTTGCAACGCTTCTTTTTTTGATGCAGTATTTTGAGCAATAAGTGGTGTTATTAAAAAAAGAGATGCAAAAATTATTAAATATACAGACTTCATTTACAAAAGTGTTTATAAACTTATTAAGTTATTAAATAATGATGAATAAAAAAAACGCTCCAAGATTTTGGAGCGTTTTTTATTAGTTTAATATAATAGATTAATTTCTTTAAACTCTGAAATGAGCTTGCCATCTATACTAAAGCCTTGAATAATTAATATAGCTTTATCTATATTATTGTTTCTAACATTAAAAGAGGCATTCCCACTTAAATCGGTAGATATGTTTGATTTCCAGCTAATAGAGCCATAATTTAAATAATCACTTTTTGATAGTGCATAAAATTCTGGAATGTAAAACTTTTTTTCAGTAGAAAAGCCATCCTTAACAACTAGCTGATTAGCATATAGTTTATCCATTTTGCCATACACAGCACCTTTTTTTCTATAAATAGTGATTACTCCACCACCACCTCTGGTACCATAACCATCACCATTTTTATTGAAATAAATTTCATCTATTTCGTCTAATGTCATCAAGTATAACATATCATAGTTATTGCCTAAAGTAACATCATCAATAATTAGTAAAGGACTTCCTCCAGAAATGAAGGAGATTGGTCGTCTACTACTAATAGAAACACGTCCTCCTCCTTGATCAGCATTAAAACCATTTGCATTAATAATATCTGTAACAAAAGGATACATCAATAACGCAGTAGAATCTATTTTTACTCCTTTGCTATATGCATGTTCAAAGCGTGAATTTTTATTTGTTAACTTTCTCTCTTTTAACTTTTTAGTTGCAAATAAACTTATTGTGTCTAACAATTGTCCTTCCATATAAAATGGGTCATTTATCACTATAGGATTAGAAATTTTCTTTTCAATTTGTGCACATACACCAATCGGGTCAAAAGCTTTCGTTATAAGTGATCTTTTATTTTCTGTAAGTTGTAAATACATTTTTGGGTTTTTAACCTCATTACCATTTTTGAGTATTGCAAATTTTATTTTTGCTGAATCTTTGAGGTAAAAGTTTTTATAATAGAATTTATTATCTATATCAATTGAAGTTACTTCATCTATGTTATTAATAAATGAATACATGTGTATTTTATAATCACTACCTGAATCTAATTTTTCATTTATTGTTCCTGTAATTGATAGACCTTTATCAAATGGAAAAATTAAATTTGGTGCACCTTGCTGAATGTTTTTCCACTCATATTTACTCCATCCTTGTGTTAATAATAGCAGGTCTAAATCATATTTTTTTAGTCTATCTACATCAGTAAAATAATATTGTGGGTTTTCTATATTTCCTCTTAAATATGGAGAAATTAAAAAAGCACTTAAAATATTCTCTTTTTTGCTATATGCTATTGATTCTGATGGTAAAACTGAAACGCTTAAGTTGGTTGAAATAGGAGTGTTATTTTTAGTTGATGTAAACACGTCAATTTTAATTGAATCGTTAACAGCTTTATTGACTTTTATTTTAGATTTTACAAAGGAATTTTCATCATACTTAAAAATTAAACGCTCTAATAGAGGCTCTAACTTATCATTAAATAAAGTAATGGTATTAACACCAGTTAGCAATTTTTCTGTTTCAATTGTAACAGTGTGCTCAGTTTTTAAATTATTAATTTTCAATTCTGTTACTGAACTTTTGTTAGTTTGATTAATTGCTAAATAATATGTTTTATTTGCTTCATTCTTTAATGTTTCGTTATTAGTTTTAAGATTTATATATGTGAATTTAGGGTTAGTATAATTGTTTACTGAAATAGAAAAACCATAAGGTTCACATTTAGGTAAATCGATAGAATAAGTTTTATTGTTTACAGTATATTTGGCTGTATAGGTTTCACCATTAACCATTTGTAAATCTACTTTACCAATCCCAAAATTATTGCTTTTAAAATTTGTAATTACTTGGTTTTTAGAATTTAAAATCTCACCTTCAATCTCTGTACCAATACCTTCACAATTAATAATTTTAAACCCTATTGAGTTATTTACATCTGCAATGCTATGGCCTCCTTCAGGTAAAAACTGCAAATCGAAGTCAGAGTTAGTATTGTTAGTTGTTTGTTCAGAATTTGGATTTAATACCTGAATAGAAGTAGAGGTATAAGTTTCATCTTCTTTAAAGTTTTTCATCCAATTAGTGTAAGCCTTTACATAATAATGATCAGTTTCAAAACTTGACTTCACATCAAAATTACCAGAAAACGTACCATTTTTTGCATAAAAAAGCTTTGTTTCTAATTCGTCTCCATTTGAATTATAAAGAGTAACATAAATATTTGTTGATGTCACAAAAGGGATATTACTCTTTTTATCGTACACATACCCTTTAAACCAAATAGGTTCGTTTGTAATAAATGTATTTTTGTTAAAATGAATAAATATTGACTCCCTCTCTGCATTAAAATAAGATGCATATGCGTTTTCGATAGCTTCTTTTTGTGCAGATTCTTGACCTAACACTGTAGTAGTAGCTAATAAACAAATGTTTAAAATTAATAAAGTAGTTTTTAAACTTTGTTCAATGAAATTCTGGAAATGAGTGTAACTTTTTTTCATGATAATAAGTTTTAGAGGTGAATATAAGAATCCACTCACAACAATTATACCATAAAAAAACCACTACAACAATTTTGTAGTGGCTTAATATTAAAATATTTAGAAAAATTATTACATCATTCCAGGCATTCCACCTCCACCCATTGGCATAGCTGGCGAATCTTCTTTAATATCTACTAAAGCACATTCAGTTGTAAGAATCATACCAGAAACAGATGCTGCATTTTCCAATGCAATACGTGTTACTTTTTTAGGGTCGATTATTCCAGCTTTAAGCATATCTACATAAGTTTCAGTTTTTGCATCAAAACCAAATGAACCTTTTCCTTCCATAACTTTAGATACAACTACGCTACCTTCACCACCTGCATTTTCTACAATAGTTCTCAAAGGTGCTTCAATTGCACGAGCTACAATTTGTATTCCTGTAACTTCATCAAGGTTTTCAGTAGTTAATTTATCTAAAACAGATTTTGCTCTTACTAAAGCAACACCACCACCAGCAACAATACCTTCTTCTACAGCAGCACGTGTAGCATGTAATGCATCATCAACTCTATCTTTTTTCTCTTTCATTTCTACTTCACTTGCAGCGCCAACATAAAGTACAGCAACACCTCCAGCAAGTTTTGCTAAACGCTCTTGAAGCTTTTCTTTATCATAGTCGCTAGTTGTAGTTTCTATTTGAGCTTTGATTTGATTTACTCTAGCTTTTATGTCAGCTGCTTTTCCAGAACCGTTTACTATTGTAGTATTGTCTTTGTCAATTGTAATAGTTTCAGCAGTTCCTAACATTGATAAATCTGCATTTTCAAGAGAGAACCCTCTTTCTTCAGAAATAACAACACCACCTGTTAAAATTGCAATATCTTCTAACATTGCTTTGCGTCTGTCTCCAAAACCTGGAGCTTTAACAGCTGCAATTTTTAATCCACCACGTAATTTGTTTACTACTAAAGTAGCTAAAGCTTGTCCTTCAACATCTTCTGCAATAATTAATAATGGTCGACCAGATTGTGCAACTGGTTCTAATATTGGAAGGATTTCTTGTAAGTTAGAAATCTTTTTATCAAATAATAAAACATAAGGATTGTCTAAATCGGCAATCATTTTGTCTGCATCTGTTACGAAATAAGGAGATAAGTAACCTCTGTCAAACTGCATACCTTCTACAACATCTACATAAGTGTCCATACCTTTAGCTTCTTCAACAGTAATAACGCCTTCTTTACCAACTTTGCTGAATGCTTTAGCAATTAAATCACCAATAGTATCGTCATTATTTGCAGAAATTGAAGCCACTTGTTTTATCATTTCTGATGAGCTTCCTACTTTTTTAGATTGTTTTTCAAGATCTTTAACTATAGCTTCAACAGCCTTGTCAATACCGCGTTTTAAATCCATTGGGTTTGCACCTGCAGCAACATTTTTCAAACCTTCTTTTACAATTGCTTGTGCTAATACAGTTGCAGTTGTTGTACCATCACCAGCTAAATCGTTGGTTTTTGATGCTACTTCTTTTACCATTTGTGCTCCCATATTTTCTAGAGCATCTTCTAATTCTATTTCTTTTGCTACAGAAACACCGTCTTTAGTAACTTGAGGTGCGCCAAACGATTTACCAATAATTACATTACGACCTTTTGGCCCTAGAGTTACTTTTACTGCATTTGCTAATGCGTCTACACCACGTTTTAATCCGTCACGTGCTTCAATATCAAATTTTATATCTTTTGCCATTTTTTTAGTTTTTTTAGTTTAAACAATTGCTAGAATGTCACTTTCGCGCATGATTAAATAATCTTTGCCTTCAAGTTTTAGTTCAGTTCCTGAGTACTTACCATAAAGTACAGTATCACCAACTTTAACTGTCATTGGTTCATCTTTTGTTCCTTTACCAACTGCCATTACTTTGCCTTGTTGAGGTTTTTCTTTAGCGTTATCTGGAATAATGATTCCAGATGCTGTTTTAGTTTCAGCTGCAACAGGTTCAATAAGAACTCTATCTGCTAATGGTTTAATGTTTAAGCCCATTTTTTATATGTTTTTTATTAATTAAAATTATTATTAACGCTTTAGCGTTATGCTAAAAATGTGCCAATAAAAAATCACTGACAAAGTTTCAGTAATAAAAAAATGCCAACTCTTGTAGGTTGGCATTTTCTTTTATAGTTATAAAAACCTTAGACTATTTATTGTCCTCAGTTTTTGGTGCGTCATTATTTGTTGGAGCAGGAGTAGTAGTTTTTACAGGTACATCACCAGAATCTAATGCTTTTGATTCTGTATTACCACCACTATTAATAGCAACATTAGATAATAAGATTAATGCTAATAAAAGTGTAGCTAAAGCCCAAGTACTTTTGTCTAAAAAGTCACCTGTTTTTTTAACACCACCTAATTGTTGTGTTCCGCCACCACCAAATGATGATGATAACCCTCCACCTTTCGGATTTTGAACCATTATTACTACAACTAGTAAAAAGGCTACTATCACGATAAGAACTAAAAATATTGTAAACGTACTCATGTGTTATTCTTTATTATTTTCTTGTAATTGTTTTACTGCTTTAATTTGGTCTGCAAAGAAACCACTTTTTTCTGGATATTTCAAACTTAAAATTTTATAAGATTGAATTGCTTTATCATAGTTTTTTTGTTCGAGGTAAATTCTTGCTAAAGTCTCTGTCATTAAGCCATCATTTGGCGTTATTTGTGCTTTAGCTATATTATGAATTGGTGCATCTTTTGATGGAACTATCTTAGGATTTGCATCTAAAAACTTATCAATAAGCTCAAATTTTTTCTCAATTGATGATTCATTCTTATTATCTATCTCGTCAGAATTATCTTCATCAACTTTTTCATCTCTTTCAATAGGCTTAAAACTTGTAATTTTTAGCCATTCGGTAAAAGAATGTGTTTCAGATTTATTAAACTCTAACGGTTTACCAATATTTAACTGTTCTTCAGGTGTTTGTTTAATTTGCTCTGTATCAATTTCGAAAACTGGCAATTTAGGAGCTTCATTGATATCTGAAATAAATTGAGCAACATCTTCGGCTTTTATTTTTTCTTCAAATAAATAAGGGTCTAAAACTCCTTCGCTATTCTTTATGTGTTGTTTTAACGCCTCATCAATGGTAACACTTTTATGCACTGAAATATCATCAATATCATTAACAGTAATATTTTTCAGATGTTCTGAATTTTGTTTTATCTGTTGTGATATTTCGTTTTGATTAAAGGCTTCTGAAGTAATAAAATCGAACAAAATACTTCTGTCTGTAGTGTATGCAGCAGTAGTTTTTAATTCCTGATTGTACTTAAAGCTTTCTTTATTTTTTAAGCCTTTTAAGTATAAAGCTCTAGCTGGTTGAAAATACGGGTAATTTGCAATTATGGAAGTCATAGCACTGGTTTGCTCAGCAGTGATGTCTTGCGGATGTTGTAATAAATATGTAAAATCCTTTAATTGCATAAGTTGGTTTATTACCATTTAGCTAAAGTAGCATTTAAAATGTCTTGTGTTAAGCGATCAAAAATTTCTGTAATTGCTGTGTCTTTTTGACTGCCAACTAATTGAGCGTTTCCTGCATAATCATAAAAAAAGGAAAAACGCTGTTCGAGTTCTGCATCTTCATCTGTTTTGTCATAAAAACGAACATTAACACTTATGGTTAATCTGTTTTGTGCAGCAGTATTATCTGCTGTTGCTGTGGTTGGAGAAATTCTGTATTCTGTTATTTCACCTTCATAAATAATATCACCACCAGATCTTACTAAAGCTAAACTTGTTTGATTTAAGACTAAATCGGTTAAAGAGTTAGTGAAATCACGTTCTAGACCTGGCTCTATTAAAGGCGCATTATTTTGAAAATAATTAACCTGAAATGTTTTTGCTTTTGTTGTAGTTGGTTGTGTTAAGCCATATTGCATTTTGCAGCCAACAAAAGTTATTGCTGTGATAATTAAAACTATATATTTTAATGTTTTCATTAATATGTATTTGGGCGTTTCATGGTTATAAACGCATAAATATAACCTGCATTGTCTGCAACTTCAAAAGAGGCAGTAATTAAACGATACCCTTGATAGTGTTTTTCGTTTATAAAATCTTCGGCTTCTTGTCTTAAGGCTTCTGAGCTTTCTCTACCAAATGATTTTCGTAGTCTAAATATTTCTACTGCTTTCATTACAAATCGTATTGTTTAATTTTTCTGTATAAAGTGCGTTCGCTTATACCTAGTTCTGCGGCAGCTAATTTACGCTTTCCTTGATGGCGCTCTAAAGATTTTTTAATAAGCTCTAACTCTTTGTCTTGTAAAGATAAGGTTTCTTCTTCTTCAATTTCTTCAGCAAAGTGATATTTGTCTTGACTATTTTCTATTGTTGGAGTTTCTATAATTGTTTTTTCAGGTATTGATAAAACTTCCAAATCTTCAACTGCATCATCAAAAGATTCGTCTTCATCTTCGCCTCCATAAATTTTTTGAATTAGCCCTTCATTTTTCTTTTGAACATCGCTCGCATTTCCACTTTTCATAAGCTCCATTGTGAGTTTTTTAAGATCATTCAAATCACTTTTCATATCGAATAATACTTTATATAAAATCTCACGCTCACTACTAAAATCACTTTCAGATTTAGAAGTGTTTATAATTGCAGGTAGGTTGCTGCCTTGACTAGGTAAATAACTCTGAAGTGTTACTGCGCTTATGGTTCTAGTTTGTTCTAATACCGAAATTTGTTCAGCAACATTACGCAATTCTCTAATATTTCCGTTCCAACGATGTTTAACTAAAATAGCAACAGCATCATCTTCTAATTTAATAGTTGGCATTTTATACTTTAACGCAAAATCACTAGCAAACTTTCTGAATAGTAAATGAATGTCTTCTTTTCGTTCTCGTAGAGGTGGAATGTTAATATCTACAGTACTTAACCTGTAGTATAAATCTTCTCTGAACTTTTCTTTTTTGATGGCTTCAAACATATTTACGTTTGTTGCAGCAACAATTCTTACGTTGGTTTTTTGAACCTTACTAGAACCCACTTTTATAAATTCACCATTTTCTAATACACGAAGCAAGCGTACTTGGGTAGTAAGTGGTAGCTCACCAACTTCATCTAAAAAAATTGTACCACCATCTGCAACTTCAAAATACCCTTCACGCGTTTGTGTAGCTCCAGTAAAAGACCCTTTTTCATGGCCAAACAGCTCACTATCTATTGTGCCTTCTGGTATAGCACCACAGTTTACTGCAATATATTTACCGTGTTTGCGGTGTGAAAGTTGATGTATAATTTTTGGAATACTTTCTTTACCAACACCACTTTCGCCAGTAACTAAAACCGATATATCAGTAGGAGCTACTTGTATAGCTTTTTCAATAGCACGATTAAGTTTTGCATCGTTACCAATGATGCCAAATCGTTGTTTTATAGCTTGTATTGATTCCATATGTATTTTCCGTTAAAGTATAATCTTATTGATTAGTGACTTTATGAATGGTTTTAATTAAAAATTTTCTAACTTTTTTTTGTGTCTTTTTTGAAAGTAAAATGTCTGTATTTTGATCGTTTAATATGTAAAAGGTAGTAATCTTTCTTGGTATATCTACCAGTCTTCCTTTAAAATACAGCTTTGTTCCTCTTTCGTAAGCAGAATCATATGTGATTTCCCTTTTCGAATCCAAATAAATAGTAAATGGAATAGTTGACCATTTTTTATACTCTATTTTTGAACTGGAATAGTTGTGAAATATGTTTTCTTCTTTTATTACTTTTTTAAAAACTCCAAATTCCTTTTCAAGCTCAGAAATAAATTTATCGTTATCAAAAGAATGAAATATTATAACTGATGTTACAAGCGTCTCTTTATCAACTTGAGATTTCACTACATGAATACTATATGCTTGTGGATCATACTGCGAAAACATGACGTTCACTGATAAGAAAAAAACTATTACAGATAAAAAAATCTTCATTCTAATTGTTCTTTGAATATCCAATTGCATCTCCAATAAGTGTTGCACTAGTACAATTGGTTACAGTTACATTTACCAAATCTCCAATTTTATAATTCTCTTTTGGGAACACAGCTACTATATTTTGTGAAGTTCTTCCTGACCATTGTTCTGACGATTTTTTCGATTCTCGCTCTATTAATACTTCAACAACTGTGTTTAAATATTCTTTAGTTCTAATTTCACTATGCTCACGTTGTAATTGTACAATCTCTTCTAAACGTCTTTGCTTGATTGCTTCAGGTATATCGTCATCCATTTTACGTTCTGCCAATGTTCCAGGACGTTCAGAATATGTAAACATATAGCCGAAATTGTACTTTACATACTCCATTAAACTCAATGTGTCTTTATGATCCTCTTCAGTTTCAGTTGGAAAACCAGCAATTAAATCTTGAGAAATAGCACAATTAGGTATTATACGTCTGATGTTATAAATTAATTCGAAATATTCTTCACGAGTGTGTAAACGATTCATTTCTTTTAAAATTCGATTACTTCCGCTTTGCACAGGTAAATGAATATGTTTACAAATATTATCATATTTTGCCATTGTCTCTATAACATCTAATGTTAAATCTTGAGGGTTAGATGTTGAAAAACGAATGCGCATTTTTGGTTGTGTTTTAGCACATAATTCTAATAGTTGAGAAAAATTTACTGATGTCGCTTTTTGAAGCTCGCTAGCTTTATCGAAGTCTTTTTTAAGTCCACCACCATACCATAAGTAACTATCTACATTTTGACCAAGTAATGTTATTTCTTTAAAACCACGATTCCAAAGATCATTAACTTCTTCAATAATACTTTGAGGGTCTCTACTGCGTTCGCGACCACGAGTAAAAGGGACAACACAAAATGTACACATATTATCGCAACCACGAGTAATAGATACAAAAGCAGAAACACCATTACTATTTAAACGTACAGGAGAAATATCTCCATAAGTCTCATCTTTTGATAATATAACGTTTATTGCATCTCTCCCTTCATCTACTTCTGCTAATAAATTTGGTAAATCTTTATAAGCATCTGGGCCAACAACGAGGTCAACAATTTTTTCTTCTTCTAAAAATTTGCTTTTTAGGCGTTCTGCCATACAACCCAAAACACCAACTTTCATTTTTGGATTTATACGTTTTACAGCATTATATTTTTCTAAACGCTTACGAACAGTTTGTTCAGCTTTATCACGAATAGAGCAGGTGTTTACCAAAACTAAATCAGCATCTTCAAGATTTTGAGTAGTATTAAAACCTTCATTAGCCAAAATAGAAGCTACAATTTCGCTATCACTAAAATTCATAGCACAACCATAACTCTCAATATAGAGCTTACGCTTATTTTCATTCTTTGGTTCTAAAATTAGGCTTTCGCCTTGCTTACTTTCGTCTATTGTCTTTTCCATAATAATACTGAAACTATAATCTTTCAATAAGTGTGCAAAGATAAGATTATTTTAATGAAAGTGACAAAGTGGCAGAGTGTAATTTGTTTTGCAGATATTAAAAAAAGTAGTTTCTTTGATATTAAACCAACTAAACAATTTATAAAATGACATTATCAGAAATACAATCTAAAATTAATAGTGCTAAAGCTTTAGATTTTGGAGATGTTATAAGTCAATGTATTGATCTTTTTAAGAAATTCTGGGTTCAAGGACTTTTGACAATTATAATTATTGCTGTTATAACAGTTCCAATTGCATTGATATCACAATTTATATTAGGAATATTGGGAGTAGCTACAGAACGAGCAATCCAATTTGAAGATTTTAGTATGGAGAAGCTTTATGGTCTTTTTGGAATTAACTCTCTTTATAATGCACCATTTACAATCATTACTGCTTTTTTTCAAATCTTAATTTTAGGTGCTTTTTATAGAATTATAAAATTAAAAGATGTAGAAAATTCAACTAGTGAGGACTATTTTTATTTTTTTAAAAGCGAATACTTTGTAAAGGCATTAATGCTTGCAGTTATTCATACTGGTATTGGATTGATATCACAATTCCTATGTTTTATACCATATATATATGCAGTAGTTCCATTAATGTATTTTTCAGTGATTTTTGCTTTTAATTCAGAAAACTCTGTTGAAGACATTGTTAAAGCTAGTTTTTTAATAGGTAATAAAAAGTGGTTATTAACATTTGGTAGTCTATTTGTATGTGGAATACTTGGCATGTTAGGAGTTATTGCTTGTGTGATAGGAGTCATATTTACTATTTCTATTGCTTACTTTCCTAGTTACGTAATTTACAAAGATGTTGTAGGTTTCGATGGTACAGATGAAATAGATGAAATAGGTACTAACCTATAATTGCAAATAAAATAAATATAAAAGCTCCATAATTATGGAGCTTTTTCTATTAAAAAACAATAAGATTAAATGTTCAAATAATTTTAAATTAGGATGAATAATTTTTTTTCATATACATTTGTGGCTATAAAAATTGAAACATGGCGAAGAATTTAGTTATAGTTGAGTCACCTGCAAAAGCAAAAACCATTGAAAAATTTCTAGGAAAAGATTTTAAAGTCGAATCTAGCTTTGGTCATATTGCAGATTTACCATCTAAAGAATTAGGAGTAGATGTTGAAGGTGATTTTATGCCTAAATATGAAGTATCTAAAGATAAAAAAGCGGTTGTTAAAAAGCTAAAGGATTTAGCTAAAAATGCCGATATGATATGGCTAGCTAGTGATGAGGATCGAGAAGGAGAAGCTATTGCTTGGCATTTAGCCGAAACATTAGATTTAGATAAAGCAAAAACTAAACGAATTGTTTTTCATGAGATAACTAAATCGGCTATTTTAAAAGCTATTGAAAATCCTCGCGATATCGATTATCATTTGGTTGATGCTCAACAAGCTCGTCGTGTTTTAGATAGAATTGTTGGTTATGAATTATCTCCAGTTTTATGGCGTAAAGTAAAAGGAGGTTTATCTGCTGGACGAGTTCAATCTGTTTCTGTAAGATTAATTGTAGAAAGAGAACGAGAAATACAAGATTTTGTTCCAGAAGCATCTTACCGAATTGATGCAGAGTTTTCTAATGAAGAAGGTCAAACATTTAAGGCTAAACTACCTAAAACGTTTAATACAAAAGAGGAGGCTTATAAATTTTTAGAGTCTAATGCATCAGCATCTTTTAAAGTTGCAGATTTAGAAAAGAAGCCAGCAAAAAAATCACCAGCTGCTCCATTTACAACATCAACATTACAACAAGAGGCATCACGTAAGCTATATTTTTCTGTACTCAAAACTATGACAATGGCTCAGCGTTTATACGAAGCTGGACTTATAACGTATATGAGAACAGATAGTGTAAACCTTTCTGATGATGCTCGTAATGCTGCTAAAGCAGAAATAGAAAGTGCTTTTGGAAAAACATATAGTAAATCAAGAAATTACAAAGGAAAATCTAAAGGTGCTCAAGAAGCGCATGAGGCTATTCGTCCTACAGATTTTTCACGTCATTCAGTAGATATAGATAGAGATCAAGCAAGGCTTTATGATTTAATATGGAAACGTGCAATTGCATCACAAATGAGCGATGCCGAATTAGAGCGTACCAATGTTAAAATTAGTGCTTCAACTCATAAAGAATTGTTTTCTGCAAATGGAGAGGTTATTACATTTGATGGGTTTTTAAAAGTTTATTTAGAAGGTACAGACGATGAAGATTCTGAGCAAGAAGGAATGTTGCCAGCAATGAAAACGAACGAAACACTCCTTAATAATTATATTACAGCTACAGAGCGTTATACAAGACCTCCATATAGATATACTGAAGCTTCTTTAGTTAAGCAACTAGAAGAGCTTGGTATTGGTCGCCCTTCCACTTATGCACCAACAATTTCTACTATACAAAACAGAAACTATGTTGAAAAAGGAAGTGTTGAAGGTGCTGAGCGTAAATATTCGCAATTAACACTTAAAAAAGGAGCTGTAAAAGATAAAGAGCTAACTGAAAAAGTAGGCTCTGATAAAGGTAAATTAGTACCAACAGATATAGGAATGATTGTAACCGACTTTTTGGTAAATCATTTTGAAAGTATTTTAGATTATAATTTTACAGCCAAAGTTGAAGATGAGTTTGATGATATTGCTGAAGGAAAAGTAAACTGGACTACAATGATGAAAGATTTTTATAAAACCTTTCATCCACAAGTAGAAGATGTTCAAGAAAATGCGGAAAGAGAATCTGGTGAACGTGTTTTAGGTACAGATCCAAAAACAGGACGTCAGGTAAGTGTACGATTAGGTAAATTTGGGCCAATGGTACAGATAGGAACTGTTGAAGAAGAAGAAAAACCTCAATTTGCAAGTTTATCACCAGATCAACAGTTAAATTCAATTACTTTTGAAGAAGCGATGGATTTGTTTCAGTTGCCTAAAGATTTAGGTACTTATGAAGGAGAACAAATTGAAGTAAATAATGGTCGTTTTGGGCCTTATGTAAAATTTGGTAAAAAGTTTATATCGCTACCTCCAGGTGTTGATGCCTTAAGTGTAGAGTTAGAAGATGCAATAGAGCTTATAAAAGAAAAGAAAAAAGCAGACGCTCCTATTTATACATATAAACAATTGCCTGTAATAAAAGGTAAAGGTCGTTTTGGGCCATTTATTAAATGGAACAACACCTTTATTAATGTGAATAAAAAATATGATTGGGATAATTTGTCCGATAAAGATATTGAAGAACTAATTGAAGATAAAATTCAGAAAGACAAAGACAAATTAATTCATCATTGGGAAGCAGATGGCATAAAGGTAGAAAAGGCACGTTGGGGAAGACATACTGTTACTAAAGGAAAAACTAAGGTTGAGCTTGATAAATCTGTCGATGTTTCAAAAATGACTCTTGAAGAAGCAATAGCTCTTATTGATAGTAAAGCTCCAAAAAAGAAAACAACTAAAAAAGCAACTAAGAAAAAAGCGACTCCTAAAAAGAAATAATATATGAATTTTAATTTTCTCTCTCCTGTTTCTGATGCTGTATTAGCTCATAACGAGTTATTATCTCAACAAGCTTTAGGTAGAAAATTAAAAATTCATTCTAAACAAAACGGAATTCCAGATTTAGATGGTGTAAAAGTTGCTATACTAGGAGTTCTTGAAAACAGGAATGATATAAACTATATAGGAGGTGAGTTGCAGTTTGATACTATACGTAAATCATTATATGCATTATTCCCTGGTAACTGGCATACTTCAATAGCCGATTTAGGCGATATACTTAAAGGAGATTCAGTTGATGATACTTATTTTGCATTAAAAACTACACTGTCAGTTTTATTAGAAAAAAAAATCATACCTATTATATTAGGAGGAAGCCAAGATTTAACATATCCTAACTATAGAGCTTATGATACGTTCTCTCCAATGGTTAACATAGTTAATGTGGATAGTAATTTCGATTTAGGCGATGCAACTCAGCCAATTAAGAATAATAGCTATCTAGGAAAAATTATTTTAGATAAACCATATAATCTATTTAACTACTCAACAATAGGGTATCAAACTTATTTTAATTCTCAAGAAGAAATAGATTTGATGGAGAAGCTTTACTTTGAGGCTTATCGATTAGGCGAGATATCTAAAAAAATAAATTTAGTAGAGCCAGTTATGAGAGATGCTCATATAGTAAGTCTCGATTTAAAAAGTGTAAAAGCTTCGGAAGTTTCTACAAAACAAAAATATTCTCCAAATGGTTTAGACGGGAAAGAGATTTGTACAATTGCACGATATGCAGGAATAAGTAATAAAGTGTCTTCATTTGGTATATATGAATATCAAACCTCTAAAGATGATGATGTAACTGCAATGCTAGTGGCTCAAATTATATGGTATTTCATCGAAGGTGTAAATTGCAGAATTAAAGATGATGATTTCAAAGACGATTCTAACTATCAAAAGTACAATGTCTTAGTTGAAGATGACGAGTTAATTTTTTATAAAAGTATTAAAACAGGACGTTGGTGGATAGAGATTCCTTTTTTGCCAGATGTTAATAATAAATTAAAAAAGCATACGTTATTACCTTGCATGCACGACGATTATGTAGAGGCAAGCCACGGTAAAATACCAGAAAGGTGGTATAAAGCCTACAAGAAGAACAGTTTTTAATAATTTCATTTTTGTAAAATTTAACATATTATTTATCGATGAAATGCATCCTTTTTAGGATAAAGTGTAAAAAAAATGAAAAAAAAATTGTTTTTTTGAAAATATATAGATATGTTTACTGCCTTAAATTTTAAGAACTAACATTTACGACTAAAATAATTTAACCTCGAGTTTATATGAATATGAAGAAGTTTGCTTTATTAACCGCTGTTTTAGCTCTTTTAGCTAGTTGTAATTCTGGAGACAGAGGAGAACTAGTAGGAGTTAAAGGAAAGAAATGGCATCCAGAAAAACCTTATGGTATGACACTAGTTCCAGGAGGAGCATTTATTATGGGTAAATCAGATGATGATTTAGCAGGAATTAATGATGCACCAACAAAAACTGCAACAGTTAGTGCGTTTTATATGGATGAAACAGAAATCACAAATAGCGAGTATCGCCAATTTGTGTACTGGGTAAGAGATTCTATCATTAGATTAAAGTTGGCAATTTTAGCTGACGACATTGGAGAGACTCCAGGAAATGGTGGAATTGGTGAATTTGCATTTAAAGATGCAGATCCAGAAAACATGACAGTTTACGAAAAATATATAATCGATAACTATAGTGGTTTAGGACCAACAGGATACGAAGGAAGAAAATTAAACAAAGATGTTGATTTAATTTTTGATACTGCTGACTATCCAGATGAGTACTATGCTGAGGTTATGGATACAATGTATTTACCAATTGAAGAATCTTATAACGGTCAACGTACTTGGGATGTAAAGAAATTTAAATTTCAGTATACATTCATGGATATTGAGAAAGCTGCAAAAAACAAAAATTTAAAGCGTTCTGAATTCATTAAACAAGAAGAAATTGAAGTGTATCCAGATACAACTGCATGGATTAGAGATTTTTCTTACTCTTATAATGAGCCAATGCATAACGATTATTTCTGGCATGAAGCTTATGGAGAATATCCTGTAGTAGGAGTGTCTTGGAAACAAGCAAATGCATTTTGTCAATGGAGAACATTATACAAAAATGGATATCAAAAAAAGAAAGGCGCTCAACCTGTTAATAGATTCAGATTACCATCTGAAGCTGAATGGGAGTATGCTGCAAGAGGTGGACTACAAGGAGCTACTTTCCCTTGGGGAGGACCTTATGCTAAAAACGATAGAGGATGTTTCTTAGCAAACTTTAAACCTTTACGTGGAGACTACGCAGCAGATCAGGCATTATATACTGTAGAAGCAAAATCTTATGAGCCTAACGATTTCAACCTTTATAATATGGCTGGAAATGTTTCAGAATGGGTTCAAGGATCTTATGATCCAGGTTCTTATGAGTATATGTCTACTATTAACCCAACAGTTAACGACGCTAGTAATTCTCGTAAAGTTGTTCGTGGTGGATCTTGGAAAGATGTTGCATATTTCTTGCAAGTAAGTTCAAGAGATTACGAATATTCAGATTCAGCAAGAAGCTACATTGGTTTCAGAACAGTACAAGACTATATGGGAACAGATGTAACATCTAACGCTGGAGTTAACAAAAACTAAACTATCAAATCAAACAACTAAATAAACTAAATATTAATCTACCTAAGTAATTACTTAAATTAAAACAACTAAAATTATGGCACAATCAAGAGCAAGTAAGAAGTTTATGAACATGTCTTACGGACTAGGAGCATCAATCGTAATCATTGGAGCATTATTTAAAATTACACATTTCGAAATAGGACCACTAACTGGTAACGTGATGTTAGCAATTGGTTTAATTACAGAAGCAGTTATCTTTGCAATTTCAGCATTCGAACCTGTTGATGATGATTTAGACTGGTCATTAGTATACCCAGAATTAGCTGGAGGACAATCTAAAGGAAAAAAAGAATCACCAAAAGATGCAGAAGGATTATTATCTAAAAAATTAGATGATTTATTAAAAGATGCAAAAATTGATGGTGAATTAATGGCTAGCTTAGGAGAAAGCATCAAAAATTTCGAAGGAGCTGCTAAAAATATGGGTCCAACTGTAGACTCAATGTCAGCTACTAAAAAATATAGCGAAGAGTTATCATTAGCTGCTGCACAAATGGAATCATTAAATAGCCTTTATAAAGTTCAATTAGAAAGCGTTAACCGTCAAGCGACTATTAATGAAGAAGCTGTAGAAAACGCAACTAAATTAAAAGAGCAAATGCAATCATTAGCATCTAACTTATCATCATTAAATGGTGTATACGGAGGAATGTTATCTGCAATGAACAGAAACTAATTAGTATAAGTCTAAATTTAACAATTAACAACAAAAACTAATTAGAAATGGCAGGAGGAAAATTATCTGCAAGGCAGAAAATGATTAACTTGATGTATTTAATCTTCATTGCGATGTTAGCATTGAATATGTCAAAAGAAGTGCTATCGGCATTTGGATTAATGAACGAAAAACTGACTGAGTCTAATGATGCAGCTACAATACGTAATTCTCAATTTTTTGCAGGATTAAAGCAGCAAGCTATAGATCAGCCAGAAAAATATGCACCTTTAAAAGATCAGGCAGCACAAATATCAACTTTAGCAAATAACTTTAATTCTTATTTGTCAGACCTTAAAGGGCAAATGACAGCTAAGTTAAAAGATCCTAAAGATTACGAAGTAATGGATAAAGGTGATTTTCTTGATAATGAATTTTTTAAAGGAGATAAACTTAAACCAGAAGGAGAGAAGTTTTTAGCAGAAATTGCAAAATTTCGTGATGGTGTAGTTGCTATTATCGGAAATGATTACAAAACAATTGCAGACGATGTTAAAGAAAAATTTGCAACAGATCCAGTTAAAAACAGAGATGGAAATACAATAGATTGGTTAGATTACCACTACAAAGGTTTCCCACTTGTAGCTTCATTAACTAAAATGACGCAATTACAAGCTGATATTAAAGGAACTGAGTCTGAAGTTTTATCTTCAATGTTAGCTGGAAAGCTTAAAGTTGAAGCATCTTTAACAAATTTTGAAGCTATAGTTGTACCAGACAAAACTGCGTTCTTTAATGGAGAAAACTTTACTGGTAAAATTATACTTGGTAGAAAAGATAAAACATTAAGAGCTGATAAAGTAGTTGTTAATGGAAGAGAATTATCTAAAGAGTCAATGCAAGAAGGACGTACAATATTAGATTTCCCAGCAGGTAATGTTGGTGAACAACCAATTAAAGGTCAGTTTACCTTTAAAGAAGGTGGTGAAGATGTTGTTATAGATTTTGAAAGTTCTTACTCTGTGGTTCCTAAACCAAACTCAGCTACAATTTCAGCAGACAAAATGAATGTTGTATATCGTGGTGTTACTAATCCAATGACAATTTCTTTTGCTGGTGTATCAGATAATAATGTATCTGCAAGTGCTCCAGGTTTAAGTAAAGGTTCTGGTACTGGTAAATATAATATGAATCCAGGTTCAGGTAGAGAAGTAACTATTAACGTTACAGGTAAATTACCTGATGGTACAACAGTAAGTGATAGAGCTACATTCCGTATTAAAGATATTCCAAAACCAACAGGAACTATTGCTGGTCAACAAGACAATGTAAGTTTACCTCGTCAAAATGTTGAGATTTCAACTGTTGGTGCTATTTTAAATGATTTTGATTTCGAATTACCAATTCAAGTAACATCATTTATGATAAAAGTTCCAGGTCAACCATCTGTTAGCGTTAATGGTAACAAAATGAATGACCAAGCTAAAAATGCTTTACGTAAGGCATCAAGAGGAGATGGTGTTCAGATTTTTAAAATTAAAGCTCAAATTATTGGAAACTCAGCATATAAATTGCCTGAAGTTTCACCAGTATTTGTTGAAATTACAAACTAATATAATTTAGGTATTGTTTTAGCGTTATAAAAACATTAAGACTTTTGTCCCAAATAATAAATTAAGAATATGAAATTAAAAAGTTTTTTATTAACCGTTTTAGGAGTTAGCATCGCTACAAGTTCTTTTGCGCAAGCCAACTTGTTAAATGCAAAAAAACCTGAAGAAATAGGTGTTAAAACCGAAGCTCAATTGGCATTAGATAACGACAAACCATTAGAATATGGTTATGTTGATGATAGAGATATCATGTTCTCAAAAATGACTTGGGAGAAAATTGTTCTAGATGAGCGTGCTAATTTTCCTTTATATTATCCTGTCGACACCAATAATATTGGTAAAGAGAGACGTTCTTTATACGATGTATTATTAAAGAATGTGAGAAATGGTAATATTGAGAACATTTATGATGATTCTTACTTTACTGCAAAACGTACTTTAAAAGATATCGAATCTGCATTATCTAAAATAGATACTTTAGATATCGGTTATCAACAGTACAATGCTGAAGGAAAAGTAGATCCAGAATATATTCTTAAAAGAGACATACAGTCTTATGATATTAGTGCATATTTAATTAAAGGCTTATGGTATTTTGATAAACGTTTAGGCGAATTAAGATATCGTTTGTTGGCGCTTGCTCCTGCAGCACCAGATGTTAACTTTATTGATTCAGATGATGAAGCTAACAAACAACCAATTGCTTTATTTTGGGTGTTTTTCCCAGAAGTAAGAGATATACTTCATGAAGCAAAAGCTTTTAATAACAAAAACAGCTCAATGCCAATTTCTTTTGACCATCTACTAAACTCAAGACGTTTTAATGGTTACATGTACAAAGAAGAAAATGTATATGGAGATAGAGAAGTTAAAGAGTATGTTGCTGATAATGCTTTAATGCAATTACTAGAATCTGATCGTATTAAAGAAAAGATTCGCAATTTTGAACAGGATATGTGGGCTTACTAATTTAGCCTTAAGCCATATATTTAAACGCTCACTTTTTTAAGTGAGCGTTTTTTTATTACACAAAAGTATAAATCTGATAATAGTAAAGTTCTTATTCTTCTTTACTTTTGACTAATGAAAGAACTCGATTATATTATTGTTGGTTGTGGTTTAGCAGGTATTGCTTTTAGTGAGCAATTGCGTGCAAATGATAAGTCGTTTGTAGTATTTGATAACCAATCACAACAATCTTCAGTAGTTGCTGCTGGCTTGTATAATCCTGTTATTTTAAAGCGTTTTACTGAGGTTTGGAAAGCTAAAGAACAGTTAGAGCTGGCTCTGCCTTTTTATAAAAAATTAGAGGTTCTTTTAGATGTAAAGTTAGATTATAAACTACCAGTGTACAGACGTTTTGCATCTGTAGAAGAACAAAACGAATGGTTTACAGCTTCAGACAAACCAAATTTGGAAGATTATTTATCTACACAGCTTATTAAAAATGATAATCCATCTATCATAGCACCATTAGGTTTTGGTAAAGTATTGCAAACAGGACGAATTGATACTTCAACATTGTTAAAGCATTACAAGGTATTTTTAAAAGGGATTGATTCTTATTGTAATGAAACTTTTGATTATTCCAACTTAATAATTGAACAAGATTGTATCACTTACAAAAGCATTAAGGCAAAACATGTTGTATTTGCAGAAGGGTTTGGGATGATTAATAATCCATTTTTTAAAGCATTGCCACTAAATGTTGCTAAAGGCGAAGTGCTTACTATAAAAGCTCCAGATTTAAAAATTGATTATGTGCTTAAATCTTCAGTTTTTGTAGTTCCAGAAGGAAATGATTTATACTCTGTAGGTGCAACTTATAATTGGGATGATAAAACACACCAAATTACCGAAGAAGCTAAAAAGGAGCTGTTAGATAACTTAAAACAATTATTAACATGCAATATGGAAGTTGTAAACCAAGTTGCTGGTATTAGGCCAACAGTAAAAGATAGGCGACCACTTATTGGTGTGCATCATACAAACAAAAATATTGCAATATTAAATGGATTAGGTACGCGTGGTGTTATGATTGCGCCAAGTGTTGCCAAAGAGTTGTATAATTATATAGAAAAAGGAATTCCTTTAAATAACGAGATTAATATTAATCGTTTTAATTATTAATTACTTTTTTGCTGAAGTTTTATCATAATGCATAAATAAGTTTATCCAAATATTTCTAGATAAACGCATTATAATAGGTGCAAAAACAACCAAAGTGCCAATTATGGCAATAAAAGCAGTAACTAAATTAGAATTTAAAAACAAATAACTAATAACAAAAGCTGCAACTGCAAAAGCAATCCCTACACCATAACTCACATACATTGAGCCATAAAAAAATGAAGGCTCTATTCTGTATTTAGTGTCACAATGCGAACATTTTTCATGAATTTTTAAAGTGTCAGGCAATATGTATGGATTAGGATTTACATACATTGATTCTTCATGGCATTTTGGGCAAGACCCTTTAAAAATACTATACAGTTTACTTCCTTTATTTATCATCGAGATTGTTTACTTTTGCACTTTTAAAATAAAGTACAAAATTAGGTTTTTCTAATTAATGCTTTGCAACAATAGTTACAAAAATGCTTAACACACATAATCTTTCAGTGTCTTTTCAAGGTGAATATCTTTTTGAGGATATTACATTCAGACTTGGCGCTGGAGATAGAATTGGTCTTATAGGAAAAAATGGCGCTGGGAAATCGACCATGCTTAAAATTTTATCCAAAGAAATGGAACCAGATACTGGTCAAATCGCTGCAGATAAAAATTTGAGTATAGGTTTCTTAAAGCAGGATATTGATTTCGTTTTAGGACGAACAGTATTAGAAGAAGCCTATGAAGCATTTAAGGATATAAAAATTTTAGAAGCAAAAATTGACGACATTAATCATCAATTAGTTGAAAGAACCGATTATGAGAGTGAAGGTTATCATCAATTAATGGTCGATTTGAATGACGTCCAACACCAATACGAAATTATTGGTGGTTATAATTACCAAGGTGAAACCGAAAAAATTCTTCAAGGACTAGGTTTTAAGCGTGAAGATTTTAATAAACTAACAGATACTTTTTCTGGAGGATGGCGAATGCGTATTGAGTTGGCAAAACTCTTGCTTCAAAACAATGATATTTTATTACTCGATGAGCCTACTAACCACTTAGATATCGAATCGATTATTTGGTTGGAAGGGTTTTTAAAAAATTATGTAGGAGCTGTTGTTATTGTATCACATGATAAGATGTTTTTAGATAATGTTACTAATCGTACCATTGAAATTTCACTTGGAAGAATTTACGATTACAAAAAGCCATATACACAATATTTAGTACTTCGTAACGAAATTAAAGCACAACAATTAGCATCTCAAAAAAATCAACAAAAGCAAATTGAACAAACTGAAAAGCTAATTGAAAAGTTTAGAGCTAAAGCCTCAAAAGCAACAATGGCTCAATCACTTATTAAAAAGTTAGATAGAATTGATCGAATTGAGGTTGATGAAGATGACAATAGTGTAATGACTTTAAACTTTCCAGTATCTGTAGTGCCAGGAAAAGTAGTGATTGAAGCACATCAAATAACAAAAAAATATGGTGATTTACAGGTGCTTAAAAATATAGATTTAACTATTGAACGCGATAGTAAAACAGCATTTGTTGGTCAGAATGGCCAAGGTAAATCAACGTTGGCCAAAATTATAGTTGGAGAATTAAAACACGAAGGTAAACTGAAGCTTGGCCATAATGTGCAAATAGGTTATTTTGCCCAAAATCAAGCAGAGTATCTAGATGGTAGTAAAACAGTTTTAGATACCATGATAGATGCTGCTAACGAGAAGAACAGGAGAAAGGTTAGAGATATTTTAGGGTCTTTTTTATTTAGAGGTGAAGAAGCTGAAAAATATGTAAGAGTACTTTCAGGAGGTGAGCGAAACCGATTGGCATTGGCTAAGTTATTGTTACAACCTTTCAATGTATTGGTTATGGATGAGCCTACCAATCACTTGGATATAAAATCTAAAAATGTATTAAAAGAAGCATTAAAAAGATTTGAAGGAACTTTAATTTTAGTATCCCATGACAGGGATTTTCTTCAAGGATTGACTAATAGTGTTTATGAATTTAAAGATCAAAAGATAAAAGAATATTTAGGTGATATCGACTTTTATTTAGAGCAACGTAATGTTGAAAATCTACGTGAAGTTGAAAAACGAGATGTTATTAAAGAAGAGCCTAAAGAAAGCAACAAACAATCTTACGATGATCAAAAGAAACTAAAGTCTTTAAATAATAGATTAAGTAATCTCGAATCAAAAATCAGCCAATTAGAGAAAGACATTAAAACTATGGATGTCGATTTGGCAACTGACTATGATAAAACAGCTTCTGATCCAAAATTCTTCGATCATTATCAGGCTAAAAAGAAAAAATTAGAAACATTAATGACTGAATGGGAAACAGTCCAGGAAGAATTAGAAGGTATTAGCTCGTAAGTTAAACCTCCTTTTTTAAGTTTTTTTTAACTGCAAGCAAGAGCTAAATAGAATAGTTTTGTAAACTTATACCATCAAAACTATATTAATGAGAAAACTCATACTCACTATTTTAGGCGTTTTATTAATTATTGCCTCATTTTTTTTCGCTTACAAGCTTATTGAAAGTAAAAACAAAGTAAAACCTGTACCTCAAAAAGTAGTCAAAACTGTTTTTGTAGATACAGTTAAAAACTCAACAATTCCTATTGTAATTCCTGCAAATGGAAATCTTACTGCTAAACGTAGAATTGAGTTGTATGCTGAAGTGCAAGGTATATTTACGCCTGGTACTACATTATTTAAAGCAGGACAAACTTACAGACAAGGGCAAACGTTAATTCGTATTGATGCTTCAGAATATTATGCAAGTGTACAATCTGCAAAGAGCAATTTGTACAATTCTATTGCAGCTATTATGGCTGATTTGCGATTAGATTTTCCTGAAGTATTTCCAAAATGGCAAGCATATCTTAATGGTTTTGATTTGAATACAACAACACCAAAACTGCCTTCAATGGCTTCTGAAAAAGAAAATTATTTTATCACAGGAAGAGGTATTGTATCTAATTATTACAATGTTAAAAATTTAGAGCAACGTTTATCAAAATATACTATTTCTGCACCTTTTGATGGTATCTTAACTGAAGCATTGGTTACCGAAGGTTCTTTAATAAGAAGTGGACAAAAATTAGGCGAATTTATTGATCCTTCTGTTTATGAAATGGAAGTAGCTATTAGTAAATCGTTTGCTAATTTGCTTAAAGTTGGTGAAAAAGTTGAGCTTAATAATCTTGATGGGACTGAAACCTTTACAGGAATTGTATCTAGAGTTAATGGAAGCATCGATGCTACAACACAAACCATAACGGTGTTTATAGAAGTTAAAAGTGAGTTGCTTAAAGAAGGTATGTATCTTGAAGCAAGGTTAGATGCTAAACAAGAAGAAAATGCGATAGAAATTAATAGAAACCTTTTGTTAGATACAAATCAAATATTTGTAGTTAGAGATGGAGTTTTAGATGTTGTAGATGTAAAGCCTGTTTATTTTAGTGATACTAAAGTGGTTTTAAAAGATGTTCCAAATGGAGCTATTATTTTATCTCGTTCTGTACCTGGAGCTTATGCGGGAATGTTGGTAAAAATATTTGAAGACAAACCTAATAAAGCAAGCAATTAGGTATGAGAAAAATAATTGCATATTTTATAAAATATCATGTTGCAGTAAATGTATTTATACTTGCATTTGTTGTGTTTGGTATTGTTGGAATGTTATCTCTAAAGTCGTCATTTTTTCCTCTTGTCGATTCAAAAATTATAACCATTCAAATAGCTTATCCTGGAGCATCTCCTCAAGAGATTGAAGAAGGAATCGTACTTCAAATAGAAGATAATCTCAAAGGTTTAAAAGGTGTCGATAGAGTGACATCTACTTCCAGAGAGAATAGTGGTACAATTACTGTAGAGATCGAGAAAGGCGAAAGCATCGATTTTATGCTTTTGGAAGTAAAAAATGCTGTTGATAGAGTTCCAACGTTTCCAACAGGAATGGAACCACTTATTGTTGCAAAAAATGAGAATGTTAGAGAAACAATTTCTTTTGCTGTAAGCGGAACAGATATTCCATTAGCAACTTTAAAACAAATAGGTAGGCAAATTGAAAATGATTTAAGAGCAATTGATGGTATTTCCCAAGTAGAAGTTTCAGGCTATCCAGCTGAAGAAATTGAAATTGCAGTTAATGAAATCAGTTTATTGGCATATAATATATCTTTTGCCGAAGTAGCTCAAGCAGTAAGTACTTCTAATATTTTAGTTACAGGAGGAAACATTAAAACAGATGCTGAAGAATATTTAATTAGAGCTAATAATCGCTCGTATTATGGCGATGAACTTTCTAATATAATTGTAAGAGCAACACCTGACGGCAAAACCGTTCGATTAAAAGATGTAGCTATATTACGTGATCGCTTTTCTGAAACACCAAATGCGACTTACTTTAATAAGGATTTATCTGTAAATGTTAGTGTAACAAGTACTAATAATGAAGACTTGGTAACATCAGCAGAAAAAGTAAAAGAATATATTGAAGAGTATAATCAAAAACATAACAATGTTCGTTTAGATGTTGTTAGAGATTTATCAATTACTCTTAATCAGCGTACAAAACTGTTAACTGAAAACGCAGTAATTGGAATGCTTTTAGTACTTATATTTTTATCACTGTTCCTTAATACACGATTAGCATTTTGGGTAGCATTTGGGTTGCCAATTTCATTTTTAGGGATGTTCATTTTTGCAGGTCAGTTTGATGTTACTATAAATGTATTATCTCTCTTTGGGATGATTATCGTTATTGGTATTTTGGTTGATGATGGAATTGTTATTGCTGAAAACATTTATCAACATTACGAAAAGGGAAAAAGCCCAGTAGATGCTGCTATAGATGGTACAATGGAAGTTATTCCTCCTGTAGTTTCGGCCATTATCACAACTTTATTGGCATTTTCAACCTTCCTGTTTTTAGAAAGCAGAATTGGAGAATTTTTTGGTGAAGTGTCAGTAATTGTAATGCTAACTTTAGCGGTATCATTAATTGAAGCGTTAATTATTTTGCCAGCGCATTTAGCTCATTCAAAAGCATTACAGCGAAATAAAGAAGCCAATCCAACATCTAAAATAAAGCAGTTTTTTGCTAAAATGAGAGGGATTAATGCCTTTGGAGACCGAATCATGTCTTTTTTAAGAGACAGAGTTTATGCACCAATTTTAGATTTTGTATTCAAGTTTAAAGTACTATCATTTGGAATATTTGTTTTTCTTTTTGTAATGACTTTTGGTTTTATTGGTGGAGGTGTAGTTGGTGTTACTATGTTTCCAAGTATTGCAAGTGATACTGTGACTATTGAGTTAGGTATGCCTAACGGAACTAATGTAAAAGTGACTGATTCTATCATTTCTATGATTGAAGATAAAGCTGAAATTGTAAATAAAGAGTTCACTGAAAAATATCTAAAAGGAACTGATAAAGTATTATTTGAAAATACAATTAAAAGTATCAATAGCTCATCTAGTGCACGACTAGCAATTAATATGTTGCCTGGAGAAGAACGACCAGATGAAATAGGCTCAGCACTGGTTGCCAATCGATTAAGAGAATTGGTTGGGCCTGTAATTGGGACTGAGCGTTTAATATTTGGTTCAGGTGGTAATTTTGGTGGAAGTCCTGTATCTGTATCATTATTGAGTAATAATATTGAAGAGTTAAAAGCAGCCAAAGTTGAGTTAAAACAAATTTTGGAGGCTAACCCATTATTAAAAGATGTTTCAGATAACGATCCTGCTGGAATAAAAGAAATTCGATTAGAACTTAAAGAAAGCGCATATCTACTTGGTTTGGATTTACGAACTGTAATGACTCAAATTAGGGCTGGTTTTTTTGGTGTACAAGCACAACGTTTTCAAAGAGGACAAGACGAAATTAGAGTTTGGGTTCGTTATGAGAAAGATAATAGGGCTTCAATTAACGATTTAGACGATATGCGAATTGTGACACCTTCTGGAGAGCGCGTCACTTTAAAAGATATTGCCACGTATTCAATTGAGAGAGGAGATGTCGCTATTAACCATTTATCTGGTCAGCGTGAAATACAAGTATCTGCCGATTTAAAAGATCCAAGTACAAGTGCTTCTGATATTATGGAAGATATTGAGAATAATGTTATGGTTGATTTACATTCAAAATATCCAACACTAACAGCATCTTACGAAGGACAAAGTCGTGAAAAAGATAAACTTGTTGGATCGTTAGGATCAACTTCTTTGATTATTGTATTGCTGATTTATATTACTATTGCCTTTACGTTTAGAAGTTTCAGCCAGCCACTTTTACTTATTTTACTAATCCCATTTAGTTTAACTGCAGTTGCATTAGGGCATTGGCTTATGAACAATACACCTTTGAATGTATTGTCTTTATTAGGAATTATTGCCTTAATAGGAATTATGGTCAATGATGGTTTGGTACTTATTGGGAAGTTTAATACTAATTTGCGAGCAGGCTTAAAATTTGACGACGCCATAAAAGAAGCAGGAAAATCACGTTTTAGAGCCATATTTTTAACCTCGTTAACTACTGTTGCAGGTTTAGCGCCTTTACTTTTAGAAAAAAGCAGGCAAGCGCAATTTTTAAAACCAATGGCTATTTCTATTTCATTTGGTATTGCATATGCGACCATTTTAACCTTGTTATTATTGCCTTTGTTTTTGTCGTTTAGTAACTATATCAAACAAAAAGTCAAATGGTTAGTTACAGGCAATGAGGTTACTAAAGAAGAAGTTGAACGTGCTATAAAAGAACAAAATGAAGAAAATGCACATTAAATATAACATATTATTACTGATAGCATTTTTATCAATATCAGTAAAAGCACAAGAAGTATTAACAGTTTCTGAAGCTATTGAATTGGCTTTGGAAAATAATTATGGTATTAAAATAGCGTCTAACAACAACAGAATTGCAGAAAATAACACTAGCGTATTGAATTCTGGTTATTTGCCAACCTTAACTGGAAACGCAGGTGCAACTTATAATTTAGATAATACTGAAGCCGAATTTTCTGATGGAAGAGTTACTAATTTAGATGGAGCAGAAAGCTCACGTTATAATGCGTCGTTGAATTTAAACTATACACTTTTTGATGGTTTAGGAAGGCATTATGATTACAAACGCTTAAAAGAACAATATCAATTATCTGAATTGGAAGCTAGAGAAACCATTGAAAACACCATTTTTCAATTGTTTACAGTCTATTATAATGTGGCTCAAATCTCTGAAAATGTTGATGCTTTAGAGCAAACCTTGAGTATTTCTAAAGACAGAATAGTAAGAGCTCAATATCAGTTTGATTATGGTCAAAGCACAAAACTAGGAGTGCTTAATGCTCAAGTAGATATTAATAACGATAGTATAAATGTTATCAATTCAAAACAGCAATTAAAAAACACAAAGCGCGATTTAAATGTTGTTTTAGGAAATGCTTATGGAAATGAATTTAGTGTAGATACACTTATTAACTTTAAAATTGATATTAGTAAACAAGATCTTTTTGATAAAATGAAATCAAATAATGTATCGCTTTTACAAATAGAAAAAAATATAGCAATTAATGAGTTTACGATTAAGGCCAATAAATCTGGTTACTTGCCAACGGTTGGTCTAACAGGTACTTATGGTTGGAATAAAAACAATAATAATGCTGCGTCTTTTGTGGCAGTTTCTACTAATACAGGACTCTCAGGAGGTGTAAATTTAAGTTGGAATTTATTTGATGGAGGTAGGACTATTACACAAGTAAAAAACGCTAAAATAAATTTGGAAAATCAGCAACTACAAAAAGAGTCTGTATTAATTAGTGTAGAGCGAGATTTTAATAATGCTTGGGATGATTATCAAAATAAATTAACCATTTTCAGAGTTCAGGAAGAGAATATTTTAACTTCAAAAAATAATTTTGATCGCACTCAAGAAAAATTCAAATTAGGACAAGTGACTTCTATCGAGTTTAGGCAAGCACAATTGAATCTTTTAAATGCTGAATTAAGCAGAAATCAAGCTAAATATCAAGCTAAAATTGCCGAACTTAATCTTTTGTTGTTAAGTGGTGAGTTGCTTAATGTTCAATTTTAATAAGTTTAAGTATGGAAGAGTATTTTTTTCAATGCCCTTATTGTTGGGAAGATATTTCTATGCTTGTTGATTATTCTGTTTCTAATCAAAATTACATCGAGGATTGTGAAATTTGTTGCAATCCAATTCAGCTTGACATAGTAATAGAAAACAATGAAATCACTAGTTTTCAAGCAGAAAGTATTGAATAGTGATGTTTTGTAAATAGCTAAAATACAGCTAGTTATGTATAAATGTAATTTCTAAAGATGCAGTTCGTCGAAAATAATTGGTAGTTAAACGATATTCAACTATATTCGTTATATAAATGTGCTCCCTCGCAAAAATCTACCATTATGAATACTTTAAAAACGACATTGTTATTCTGTTTAGTTACCATACTATCTTTTGGTAACGTTTCTACAAAAGAAAAAGAAGCTTTAGTTGCTTTATATAATTCTACACAAGGACCAACTTGGAACACTACTTGGGATTTACAATCTCCAGTATCAACTTGGTTTGGTGTTACATTAAAAGATGATAAAGTAGTAGCTTTAGATTTGCCTTTTAACAACCTTAAAGGGAACTTGCCAGTAGAGTTTGGAGATTTGGTGAATTTAGAAAAAGTGAATCTTTTTAGAAATGATATTTCTGGAGCTATTCCTTCAACAATTGGGAATCTTAAAAACTTAAAAGAGTTAAATATCGCTTTCAATAAATTAGATGGTCAATTACCAAATGAGATTACTAAATTATCTTCTTTAAAAACGTTACAATTATTTATGAATAGATTAGAAGGACAAATACCTTCAACTATTGGTGATTTAACTAAATTAGAAAGATTAGAATTATACAATAATAATTTATCTGGAGAAATACCTAGTACACTAACAGATATAAAAGGATTAAAAGAATTATTAATAAGTAGCAATAGATTAACAGGAAAACTACCTTCAACTATTTCTAACTTAAACGAATTAAAAGTATTAAGTGCTTTTGACAATAACTTATTTGGAACACTTCCATCTTCAATAGGTTCTATGGTAAGTCTTGAAGAATTGGTAATTGCAAATAATGCTTTTTATGGCGATTTACCTTCAGACATGGCAAACTTAGTTAATCTTAAAGTTTTAATGATTGGAGACAATGATTTTAAAGGCGAATTAGTAAAATTAGAAGCTCAGTTTCCTAATTTAATGCAATTTGATTTTGCAAATACAAAAAGCAGAAGCGCTATAGCTACTTTAGACACAGAAGATTAGAAATATAAAGATTAATAGCAAATAAACTCCCATCAATTAATTGTTGGGAGTTATTTTTTTTATAAAGAAAAAGCTATTATATTTGCAGTCTAAATCGCGGGATAGAGCAGTAGGTAGCTCGTCGGGCTCATAACCCGAAGGTCACTGGTTCGAGTCCAGTTCCCGCTACAACAAGCCAAATACGAAAGTGTTTGGCTTTTTTTATATAAAAAATATTAGTAAAATATTTTTAAAATCATCAATAGATTATTCTACTTTTGCGATTAAATATTAATCTAATAAGAAATGAAAATAAATAAATTATTAAGTGCTGTTATAGTGGCATCAGTTATGTTTTCTTGTAATAAAAAAGGAGCATCAAAAGAATCTTTAAAAACTGAAATTGATTCTGTAAGTTATGCTATAGGAATGGATGTTGCTCGTAATGCAAAAACAAGTTTTTCAGAAATAAATAGCGAACTATTTATGGAAGGGTTTATGAGCGTTATTGATTCTTCTGAGGTTCTAATTGATCAAGATAAAGCGCAAGAAGTAATTAGTGTTTACTTTCAAAAGAAGCAAGAGGCAGAGTTTAAAAAGCAACAAGAGGAAGCTTTAAAAAAGGTTGAAGAAACTTATGCAGACAATAAAGCTGCAGGTGTAAAGTTTTTAGAAGAAAACAAATCTAAAGAAGGTGTTAAAGTAACATCGAGCGGATTACAATATATTGTCTTGAAAGAAGGAAGTGGTCCTAAACCAACTACAAATAATAAAGTTAAAGTACACTATCATGGAACTTTAATAGACGGAACAGTATTCGAAAGTTCTGTAGAAAATGGAGCACCTGCAGAGTTTTTTGTAACACAAGTTGTACAAGGCTGGATTGAAGGTTTACAACTGATGCCTGTTGGGTCTAAATATAAGTTTTTCGTTCCTCAAGAATTGGCTTATGGAGCTTTCCCTAGACAAGGAGGAGGTATTAAACCTTTTGATACTTTAATTTTTGAAATAGAGTTATTAGAAATTATTCAATAAAATTTTATTGAAAATATATTTAAAAAAACAGGAAGCTTGCTTCCTGTTTTTTTGTTTATGAGTAATAATTATTAGTTATATTTTTTATATCTTTTCCATTACGATAAAATTTAATGAAAAAGGAACTAATTTTTAACCTCTGGGATTCTCATAAAAATTATTTAGGTAAACAATCCATAAGATTACAGAATATAGATTTTTCAAAGTTAATGGCTAACCTATTCTGTCCAGGTGATTATTTCTACTATATTATTGATTCCCCTACATTAACTTATGATTTTGTTAGTAGCTCAATTGAAACTATTCTTGGAATTTCATCAAAAGAATTAACCATAGAAAAAATTATTGAATTCTTACACCCTGAAGACGTTAATTGGTTAATAAGATGCGAAGATGTTGTTGCTTATTTTTTAAAGAATCAAATTCAGCCACAAGATATAGTTAACTACAAAATATGTTATTGTATAAGGCTTAAAGTTAAAGATGGAAGTTATCGTCTTTTTTTAATACAAACCTTAACACTTAAAACTACCGAAAAAGGAGCATTGTTAAAAGTTTTTGGGTGTATTACAGATATTAATCATATTACTTCAATAAATAATAAAAGATTATCTTTAATTGGGCTTAACGGAAACCCATCTTACCTTGAACTAGATGTTTTAAATGAAAATCCTTTTGAAGATTTTAAACCATTTGTAAGCTTTTCACGAGATTGTCCATTTACTAAAAGAGAACTAGAAATTATAAGGCTAATTGGTGAAGGCTTTTCCACAACAATTATTTCTAATAAACTTAATATTTCTGGAAAAACAGTTCTTACACATAGAAAGAATATTTTAAAGAAGACCGAATTTAAAAATACAACAGAGCTTGTAGCAAATTGCATAAGAAAAGGATATATATAATACCCTAAAATAGGTATTGTTTAAAAACGATACTTTTATTTTATTTATAAAAACCTTTTAAAATTTGATTATTACCAATAACAAATACCAAATGTATATGAAAAAATTAATGTTGATTTTTACCTTGCTTATAATAACTAATGTGTTCTCACAAACAGAAGAGGAGACAATTTATTGGTTGAAAAATTTTGGTAGTGCTTTAACATTAAAAACACAATACCATGATTTAACTAACCTTGATTCAAATAATAACCCTTGTGGTTTAAAGGGTATAGAAACAGTTATAATTAATAGTTATGGTATAAAAATTCTGAGAGATGAACGTTTTTGTGGTTTAGATTATTATAAAAGGTCTTACGAATTGAATTTCAATAATTTGAATGAAGTGTACTTTGAGGAGCAACCATTAATAGAAGATTGTAAAACTTTTTATAAACTTAAAATTAAATCAGAAAGTAAAGCAATTATCAACTTTTATGAAGAGAGAAGTATAACAAAAGGGAAAGTGGTTGATAGTCAAAGTTATTTAGATACTGTAATAGAAATCAAATTTAAAACCAAAGAAGATGCTGAACGTTTTGGGAAAGCCCTAATGCATTTAGCTAAACTTAAAGGGGCAAAACCTAAACCTAAAGTTAACAAAAACACATTTTAATACAATTAATTATGAAAACAAGAATAATAATTACCGCTATCTTATTAATAAGTCTAGTTGGTACTAATACTAGAGCACAAAATAAAGGTATCTACATTGCATTTGCTTATGTTGATAACATTCAGGGCTGCGCTTCCTATGAAACAGACTTTCTAGGGTTTGAGATAATGTCGGCTTCAGAAGGGAATGGAGAGAAAGCGATTGCAAGACTAAAAAAAGGAATAAGTCATGGGTCTAAATACGATGTTACTTTTAATGGACCAAATTTTGAGAATAATTATGTTGTTATTTTAGTAGGTACTACTGATTATAAAACCAATTCAGGTAAATGTCAGCGAAATGTGATGAAATTTGTTTTTGCAAAGACTAGAGAGGAGGCTCTAGCTGAAGCAGACAGAAAATTTAATTTGTCATATAAAGGTTGGGGCGTAGATAGAAGCAAAGCACCTGTTTATAAGATAGTTGCAGATGGTCGTTACTAAAATTTCAAAACAATTAAATTTACTATTTTCTAATGAGTTCATTATCAAATTAAAAATCTATTCAAATCAGATGTTGTAAAATGCAAACCTTAAAACCTCATTAAATAATTTATTAGTACTTATTGAATAACTTAAAAGTAACATCATCTTATGATACTTTATTTATATGGTTTATATGAAAATTAAATGTTATGGTAAAAAAATTAATATCTAATTTAAAAGTTACTATTGTATTACTAATAATAGCCTTTGGCTTTGTATGGTATGTTGATGGTATTCAGGAAGCTAAAACCTTAATTACAGAGTATTGGTGGCTTTGGCTTATACTTCCTTTTTTATTACGTTTTTGGAACTGGTTTAAAAGTCTTAATCAAAAAGCTTTTAATTATGGTGTAAAAAGTACAGATAAAAGTATTGAACAATTAGCAACTATAATTGATAGTGCAACAAACACATCAAAAAAACGATATGATGCCTTAAAACAAAAAGCCATTTTCAACTCTAAAGAAACCGAATTATTCAGGCAAAGGCGAACAGATGAAGGTATAAAAATGGAAATAGAAATCGCTAAAGATACTGCTTTCTTTGTACCCTTATATCGTTATGAGAAAGGACTTCCTGGCAAAAATTTGGTTCGTACTTCTAATATTGAAGAGTATGTTGTTGCGTGTAAAATTAAAAACGGGAATTTACAATTCTACCAATGTGAGCTTAAAGATTATGATAGTATAATTCCATTACATAATATGATATCTGAAATTCCATTAGGTAGCATTACAAAAATTGAAATTATCGATTTAACAGAAACCAGAGTATTACGTAAAGTTGGAGCTCATTTTGCTGATAAAGTTACTAGAGCTGCAGTCTCATCAGTTTCTAATACAGGTGTTAGAGCAGATAAACATAAGGTAGATGCGGCTCGTTTAATATTACATTATGTAAATAAAGATGGAATTATAATTCCGGCACAATTTGTGTTTCCATCAAACTGTAAATTAGGAGAACAAGCCATAAAAATGTTATCACAACTAAATCGTAACATTGGAAGTTTAAAATTATTAGGGAAACTAAAATGGCACGCAGAGAGTTTATATTCTGAAAGCAGTCTAGAAAGTGGTGAGGAGAATTTTGATTTAGATGATGTATCGTCTCTTGTAGGAGATATGATAACTGTAATTAAATGGATAAATTTACTATCAGAAAATGATAGCGCAGTATTATCAGCTAAATTAAGCGCAGAAATGATAGCAGGAGTTATACAAGATGAAACTGTACAATTAATTGAAACAACAGATGTTGAAATAAATAAAGCAAAATGAAAAACATATTATTTGTAATCTTTCTCATTAGTTTTTTAGGTTTTAGTCAAAACAAACCTGATACAGGAAGCAAAAAAACTTTAATGCCAGATAAAGATGAACAACAAATATTTTGTCAAGAGTTTCATGATACTGGATTTTCAGGCTTAATAGCTAAAGTTGAAGAGTTTGGCCATAACCTTTACGATGTTTATAATTGTATAGAATGTGATAAAGTTACAAAAGCAGATTTAATAAAACATAGAGCCTCGGTTTCCACTGCGCAATCAGATATAATGTCACTAGCTCGCTATTATATAAAAATTAATAACGATCCCGAAACCTTAACTTTTATTTTTAATCGAATTATTGATAATCCTGGGAAACCAAGAGGCACCTTATTAGATTGGGTAGATTACTATTCTTCAAATCCTAATTTATCTGAAATAGATAAGGGCAACTTTGCAAGGTACGAATCTACTATTCGTCGTTTTGGTGGAAAACGAGAAGCAGAATTTACAGCAGAAGAAAGACAAAAATACAGTACAACAAAATGTAATTAAAAACAGAATGAGATTTACACAACCTGCATATCCAACAGTCTATTTTAGCACTTTAATTTGGGTTCGCTGTCCTAATTGTAATATGGCAGCAAAGGTTGAAACAAATCTAGGAAAGTTAACTATACCAGAACCTCAACAATATCAGTCTACTCTAAAATGTAGTGGCTGTGGACTTATAAAAACACACAATGAGTTGTGGTATGGACTATATCAAGGTCATCTTAGTATTGCTTGTGGTTTTTGTGGTAGCCATCTTAATTACACAACAAAACCTTCAAAAAATATAAAAACTAAAGCAGCAATAACTTGCGCGGTTTGTAATAACGAAAAGGAATATGCTTTGCAGTGGTATAAGTTTAAACAAGACTTTGCAATAGACCCTTATTTTGGATTGGATTTGTATTTGCAAGTCAATATTAAAGAGAATGTGCTTTGGGTGTATAATATTGACCATCTAAAATATTTAAGGCATTATGTGTCTTCTACCTTAAGAGAAGGCTATGGTAAGCACAAGTACTCTTTAATTACCAATTTACCACAATGGATAAAAGCTGCAAAAAACCGAGAGTTGATTGTAAAAAAATTAGATTTTTTAGAAAATGAATGCAAAAATTTAAATTGAGAGACCATGATTTTTACTAAACTTAAAATTTCATTGAGTATATTTTTTATCTGTTTTAGTACAGTAATTACTGCTCAAGAAGAAAACCTAGCTTCACATTTTGTAGAAATTAAAGTGTTAAATGACACGCTAAATTTTAGTTACTATATTGGAAAGTATGAGGTAAGCGTTGCAGATTATAAATTTTATTTAGATGCTTTAGGTCAATCCATGCCAGAGCCACCAGAATATGGTTGGGAAAACGATAACTTACCAATGATAGGTGTTTCGTATGATGAAGCACAAAGTTATTGTAATTGGTTATCAGATGTATATCAAATCAGTTTTAAAATCCCAACTGAAGAGCAATGGGCTTTAGCAGCTGGAACTAAACAAGAAAACATTAAAAGCAATTCAGAACGTCCTCAATGTATAAATTGTATGGTACCAAACCAATTTGGCGTTTATGGACTAAATGGGAATGTTTGGGAATGGACCTCAACCACAAAAGATAATGAGTTTCAAATTATTCGTGGTGGAAGTTATCTTGAAAGTTCAAACGAATTAAACGTTAATAAATCAAGTGCTTTAAGTCCAAGTTTGCAACTATCAGATGTTGGCTTTAGACTTTTAGTTGAAGAAAACGAAATGCGAAAACACCTTTTTAGTAAAGAAGTTAAAGAGCTATTGAATAAACTATTCCCTGAATACACAAATATTAGAGTTGAACCCTATGGTATTTTTATTGATGACATTGAAATGTTTTGGGGTGAAGATGAGTTTCAGATTGTTTATCTAAACGAAGCTGAATTTAATTTAGCATTTTGCTGTATTGATGAAATTAGTGAAGATGCAGAAATAATTTCAAAAAAAGCCATTGTTTATGATTTTGATAAACACCACTTGTCAATTGCCAAACAACTAGAGCAAGTTATAAATAAGCGAGATGTATCAATCTTTAGAAATTAATAAAATAATGAAAACTTATATCTATTTTCTTTTACTTATTGGATTTAGTGCAACTGCACAATTAAATATCCCTAAGCATTTTTCTTATGTAGAGCAAGGTTTTTATGAACAGTTAGTGTTTGATGAAGAAGCAAATACAACTAAATCATTATTTTCAACAGAGATTAATCCTTTTTATCTTCACAGTTATGAAGTGAGTGTTCAAGATTATAAACAATTTTGCGATGCGACTAAAAGACAAATGCCAACTCAGCCTGATTGGAGTAATGCAAGAATGCCTGTAGTTAATATTACTTATTACGATGCCATTGATTATTGTAGCTGGTTATCTAAAGTTTATAATATGCCATTTAGGTTGCCAACAAAAACTGAATGGGAACATGCTGCAAGAAACGGAGAATATGAAACAAACAATTTTATTTATGCAGCCAAAATGCCAAATGAGTTTGTAAATTATATTGAAAACACAAACAATAAGCCTAAGTGTATAAGCTGTGCACAGCCAAACGAACTAGGATTATATAATATGAGCGGAAATGTTTGGGAATGGACACTACAGCAGTTAAAAGGAAAAACAACTTTAGTTGTAGGTGGAAGTTTCCTAGATGATTCAAGCAATGTAAAAGTAACCTCTGAAAAAGAGTTTAATATGTCTGATTGGAGTGAGACTTTAGGGTTTAGAATATTAGTTGAAGCAAAAGATTTTGAAAATTATATGTTTTTAGAGAAAGCCCAAACATTATTAAAAAATGCTTTTAATCAAAATCCACCATTTAAAGTCACTAAAGAAGGTGTTTTTTATAACAATCTATTTGTATTGTGGAATAATGGTTATGAAACTGTTTCAATAATAGATGAAACCAATTATATAGAGTTTTGCTGTTGGGTTCAAGACCTTGAAAACCCTGGCGTAGAAAGCAAAAAACCATTACGGATTAAGTTTGATAAGAAAAACAGAAAGCAAGTAGATGTATTGATTGAACACTTAAATAGTTTTTATAATTAATAGCATTACCTTTGCATTAAATAAATTGAAATGCACAAAGCAGGTTTTGTAAATATAATTGGAAATCCTAATGTTGGTAAATCAACACTTATGAATGCGTTTGTAGGTGAAAAATTATCAATAATCACATCTAAAGCACAAACTACACGACATAGAATTCTTGGTATTGTTAATGGAGATGAGTTTCAGATGATTTTATCAGACACTCCAGGAATTATAAAACCAGCTTATGAGTTGCAAGAATCCATGATGGATTTTGTTAAGTCAGCATTTGATGATGCAGATGTGTTAATTTATATGGTTGAGATTGGTGAGCAAGAGTTAAAAGACGAAGCATTTTTTAGAAAAATCACCAACTCTAAAATACCTGTTTTATTATTATTAAATAAAATAGATAAATCTGACCAACAACAGTTAGAAACCCAAGTGCAATTGTGGTCAGAAAAAGTACCAAATGCAGAAATTTATCCTATTTCGGCATTGGAAGGTTTTAATGTAAAAGAAGTGTTTAGTAGAATTATTGAATTACTTCCAGAATCACCACCATATTATCCAAAAGATCAATTAACAGATAAACCAGAACGTTTTTTTGTAAACGAAACTATTCGAGAGAAAATACTATTGCATTACAAAAAAGAGATTCCTTATGCAGTTGAGATAGATACAGAAGAGTTTTTTGAAGAGGAAGAAATTATTAGAATGCGTTCAGTAATTATGGTTGAGCGTGATACACAAAAAGGTATCATTATTGGCCATAAAGGGACTGCTTTAAAAAGAGTAGGTGTAGAAGCTCGTAAGGATTTAGAAAAATTCTTTGGCAAGCAAGTACATCTAGAATTATATGTTAAGGTGAATAAAAATTGGAGAAGTGATCAAAAACAATTAAAACGTTTTGGTTATAATCAAAAGTAAAACCTAGTCTATATTATTTGCTTTTAAGGTTATATTCATAAAGTCATAAAGCTGATGCATTTCATCTTTTCCTTTATGTTTACCAAAACGACCCGCTAAATATAACCCAAACCAAGCAGCAACCATAAGCAACATAAGGCCTAATTGTAAACCATACGGATTCTCTAAAGTCCAATTAGAGTAAGTCCAAATCCCAAAGGCAATAAAAAGTCCTGCAACAAAAAAATGTAGAAACATAAACATGGTCCAAACAGTTGGATTTGGCCCAAATAAACCATGAAGCATAGAAGTTTCAGAATCAATTGCATTAATTTCAAGATGGAGTTGTGGTGACCAAAAATGTTGTTTATGCTTTGGAAATCGTATAAAAACATGATCATCGACTCTATTTATAATAAAATCAGATTGCGCTTTTTTAGACTCATTAAAAGCATTCAAAACAGTTTCGTTTTGCTCTTTCAATTCCATTTTAAAGCGAGGCCTTAATGTAATATTGTTAGTCGTCGGCATATCAATTATTTAATGAGTTGAAAATACAGTTTTTTCTTCAGAAAGTAAACACTACCTTTGCACTCGCTTACAGGATATGTAATGCAGATAAAATATAAAGACATGAGTAATATAGTTGCCATAGTAGGACGTCCTAATGTAGGGAAATCAACATTTTTTAACCGTTTAATTAAACGTAGAGAAGCTATCGTTGATGCAGTGAGTGGTGTTACCAGAGATAGACACTATGGTAAATCTGAATGGAATGGAAGAGAATTCACAGTAATTGATACTGGAGGATATGTTGTTGGAAGTGATGATATATTTGAAGCTGAAATTGATAAACAAGTAGAACTTGCTATTGATGAAGCAGATGTAATTGTTTTTATGGTTGATGTCGAATCTGGTGTAACAGGTATGGATGAAGATGTCACAAATTTACTTCGCAAGGTTAACAAACCAGTTTTTTTAGCAGTTAATAAAGTAGATAATAATAAACGCGCAGAAGATGCTGTTGAATTTTATTCATTAGGATTAGGTGAATATTTTAACATAGCAAGTGTTAACGGAAGTGGTACAGGAGATTTATTAGATGCTGTAGTTAAAGCTTTACCAGAACATGTTGAAACTGTTGAAGACGATTTACCACGATTTGCAGTTGTTGGTCGTCCAAATGCTGGAAAATCATCATTTATTAATGCTTTAATTGGTGAAGATAGATATATAGTTACTGATATTGCAGGTACTACAAGAGATGCTATCGATACCAAATACAACCGATTTGGTTTTGAATTTAATCTAGTAGATACAGCAGGTATTCGTCGTAAATCAAAAGTTAAAGAAGATTTAGAATTTTATTCTGTAATGCGAAGCATTCGTGCTATTGAGCATTGTGATGTATGTTTAATTGTAGCAGATGCAGATAGAGGTTTTGATGGTCAAGTGCAAAATATATTTTGGCTTGCAGAAAGAAATAGAAAAGGTATAGTTATTCTTGTGAACAAGTGGGATTTAGTTGAAAAAGATACTAACTCTGTAAGAGATTATGAGAAGAAAATACGTAAAGAGCTAGAGCCTTTTACTGATGTGCCAATAGTGTTTATGTCTGTGCTAAATAAACAACGTATTTTTAAAGCTATTGAAACAGCTGTAGAGGTTTATAATAATCGTACAAAAAAGATTAAAACAAGTAAACTTAATGAGGTTTTACTTCCAATTATAGAAAATAATCCACCACCAGCACTTAAGGGTAAATTTGTAAAGATTAAGTATATTATGCAGTTGCCAACTCCGCAACCACAGTTTGCTTTTTTCTGTAATTTGCCTCAATATGTTAGGGAGCCTTACAAACGCTTTTTAGAAAACAAACTACGCGAACATTTTGATTTTCATGGTGTTCCTATTAGTGTGTACATGCGTAAGAAGTAAGATTACAAATAAGATTAAGAGGTTAAAAATGTTTAGCCTCTTTTTTTTACCAACCACCTGAGGCGCCACCACCACCAAATCCGCCTCCACCGAAGCCACCACCAAATCCGCCTCCGCCAAAACTTCCTCCAGAGCTACCGCCAAAACCACCTGATGAGCCTCCATAACTTCCACGCCCCATATTGCTTAATATAATGGCGTCCCAAATACTGGTTCCATCGGTTTTAGTACCACCACTTCCGCCATTGCCACCACGTCTGTGTTTGGTTATAGAGATTAAAATAATAATAAATATCAGAAAAAGTACAATAAAGAAACCTATAGGGAAGTCGTTTGAATTGCTTTGTCTCGTACCTTTAAATTCTCCATTAAGAGCTGCGAAAATTGCATCAGAACCTTTATCTAGCCCACTATAAAAATCACCCTTTTTAAATTCTGGAATTATAATACGGTTTATTATGCGTTCAGCCATAATATCTGTAAGTCGATACTCTAAACCGTAACCAGTACTAATGTCAATTTTTCTATCGTCTTTGGCTAATAAAATTAAAACCCCATTATCTTCTTTAGCTTGACCAATTCCCCATTCTTGTCCCCATTTTGCTGCAACTAAAGTAATATCATCATCGTTTAATGTGCTAACTATTGCAATGACAATTTGAGTTGAAGTTGTATCAGAGTACTTAATTAATTTTTGCTCTAAACTATTTTTTTCATTTGAAGAGAGTAGGTTTATATAATCATAAACACTAGTCTGATCAGAGGTTTTGGTAGGCTTTTTTGGGATGTCGAATTGAGCAAAACTACTTTGTGAATAGCAAAGGCTAAAGCACACTATTAAAATGAGTTTTATGAATTTGTTTTTAAACACTATACTTTAGATATTTCGTTGGGAAGCTCATTGGTATCATTATGCTGCCAAGGGAAATGCTTTTCAAGCTGCTCTCCAGCTTTTAATACACCTTCTATTAAACCTTGCTTAAAGTTACCAGATTTAAAATGTTTCTGCATTACATCTTTAGTGCTATCCCAAAAATTTGATTCAACAGCATCATTAATGCCTTTATCTCCAAAAATCACAAAGTTTCTATCTTCAACTGCTACATAAATCAACACGCCATTTTGAAGTTTTGTGTTATCCATTTTTAATAAATGAAAAACATCCATCGCTCTATCTATAGCATCAATTTTTGAAGTTTTTTCAATATGAATTCTAATCTCACCAGAAGTTCTTTGTTCGGCTTTTCTTATAGCAGCAATAATCTCCTGTTCTTCTTGAGCAGTTAAAAAATCTTCAACTTTAGACATTGTAATTATTCAGATTTGTAGTCGTTTACATCTGGAGCATTTTCAGCACCTTCATCAGCATTAAAACGTTCTTTCTTTTCGAATCCAAAAATACCTGCGTATAAGTTGTTTGGAAATGTTCTTACAAGCTCGTTATATGGAGTAATAGCTTCATTAAATCTATCGCGTTCAATCTTAATTCGTTTTTCAACTCTATCAAGAGAATTCATTAATTCTTTGTAGTTTTCATTAGCTTTTAACTCTGGGTAGCGCTCAAAAACAGCAAGTAATCTAGATAATGCAGAAGTCATTCCGCTTTGTACTTCTTTAAATTGATTTAATTGTTCTGGAGTTATATTTGATGGGTCTATTTGAATACTTGTTGCTTTGGATCTAGCATCAGTAACAATCTTAAAAGTCTCTTGCTCATATTCAGCATATCGCTCAGCTACTTTCATTAAGTTAGGAATTAAATCACTTCTTAATTGATAAGCACTTTCTACTTTAGACCACTGCTCTCCAATATTTTCTTCGTGAGATATTACATTGTTATAAAATCCTTTTCCTTTTGTATATAAACCAATTGCTACAATTGCAACAATAATCCATGGTAACCATTTTTTCATAATAGTTGATTTTTTAGAGTTTTGTTTATTAGTTGAAAAAATATTTAAAATGTTACAGCTGCTCTTTTATTTTAAGTAGCTGTGCTTTAACATGTTCTAATTTATTAATAATTTCAAAAGTCTCAAGCGATTTTTGTTTTTCCTCTTTTAAGTGTGTTTTAGCTCCTTCAAGAGTAAAACCTCGCTCTTTAACCAGGTGATATATGAACTTGAGGTTTTTAATGTCTTCTGGAGTAAATTTCCTATTCCCTTTTGCATTTTTTTTTGGTTGTAAAACATCAAATTCTTTCTCCCAAAAGCGAATTAAAGAAGCATTAACATCAAAAGCTTTTGCAACTTCACCAATGCTGTAATATCTTTTTTCTGGAAGAGTAATATGCATAAAAATTAGTCTAATGATTGGTTTTCTAAAGCAGCATGCTCTAGTAATCGTCCATATTCTTCAGGAGATAAATTACCATAATAGAAGTTTATTGGATTTATACGATCACCATCTTTAAATACTTCATAATGTAAGTGAGGCGCTTCTGAACGTCCTGTACTACCAACAAATCCTATTAAATCACCACGTTTAACCCTTTGGTTTGCTCTAACATTATATTTGTATAAATGCGCATATAGTGATACATAACCATAGCCATGATCAATACGAATATGATTACCATAACCTGAAGCGCTGTTATCTGCTCTTACTACAACACCATCACCAGCAGCATAAATTGGCGTGCCTCTTGGAGCTGTAAAGTCCATACCAAAATGAAACTTTCTTACTTTAGTAAATGGGTCAGTTCTGTAACCATAACCAGAAGCCATACGAGTTAAATCTTCGGTATTTACTGGTTGAATTGCTGGAATACACGCTAAAAATTTCTCTTTGTTTTCTGCTAGTATTGCAATTTCATCTAACGAGCGAGATTGGACTATTATTTGCTTTTGAAGCACATCCATACGTCGACTCGTTTGTATAATTAATTTAGAATTATCAAATCCTTCTAAATCTTTATATCTATTTATTCCGCCAAAACCAGCTTTACGTTGTTCTTCAGGAATGGGGTTTGCTTCAAAATAAACACGGTATATAGCATTATCACGCTCTTCAACATTTGCAAGAACAGATTGAGCTTCATCCATTTTTTTGTTTAACAATTCATATTGCAACTGCATATGTTGTAATTCTCTAACTAATGCTCTCTCTTTTGGAGATTTAACATATTGACTCACCAAAAAGAATGAAACAAAACCAAAAAGTGCAGATGCCAATAAAAACATAAAAGCATACTTAAAGGTTCTTCCTTTTCGCTTCTCTATTTTTCTATAAGATAGAGTTTCAGAATCGTAATAATATTTTACCTTACTCATTAGTTAATTTATACTATTTTTGCACATTAAATAGACAAATGTTTTGTCTAAAACTGTTAAGCAAACGAACAAACCTACAAAATATTTTAATTGTAAATTTAGTAAAACTAAATGATAATTGATTAATGTAGGTTACAAAGGACAAAATTAAGTATACTTTAGTTTTAATATGACCACGATGTTCTGTTTTTAACACTAATTTATCAATACAAGTAAGACTAGTAATCAAACTCTATGAAATCACAAGAGATACGATCTAAATTTTTAAGTTTTTTTGAAGAGAAAAAGCATACCATAGTTCCATCGGCTCCAATGGTGTTAAAAGATGACCCAACCTTAATGTTTGTTAATTCTGGTATGGCACCTTTTAAAGAATATTTTTTAGGAAATGCAAAGCCTAAAAATAACCGAATAGCTGATACTCAAAAATGCTTACGTGTTTCAGGTAAACATAACGATTTAGAAGAAGTTGGCTATGATACCTATCATCATACATTGTTTGAAATGTTAGGAAACTGGAGTTTTGGTGATTACTTTAAAAAAGAAGCCATTGCTTGGGCTTGGGAATTGTTGACAGAAGTTTATGGTATAGATAAAGATATACTTTACGTCACTGTTTTTGAAGGTAGTGAAGATGATAAGCTACCAATGGATAAAGAAGCTTACGATTTGTGGAAAAGCTTTATTTCTGAAGACAGAATTTTAATGGGTAATAAAAAGGACAACTTCTGGGAAATGGGAGACCAAGGTCCTTGTGGTCCTTGTAGTGAGATACATGTTGACATTCGTTCAGCTGAAGAAAAAGCTAAAATTGATGGTAAAACATTAGTAAATGCTGACCATCCGCAGGTTGTTGAAATTTGGAATTTGGTTTTCATGCAATACAACCGTAAAGCTAATGGGTCGCTTGAAGCATTACCAGACAAGCATATTGATACAGGAATGGGATTTGAAAGACTTTGTATGGTATTACAAGGTGTACAGTCTAATTATGATACAGATGTGTTTACGCCAATTATTAGAGAAATTGAAACCATTGCAGATAAAAAATATGGTAAAGACGATAAGGTTGATGTCGCTATTCGTGTTATTTCCGATCACGTTAGAGCAGTTGCTTTTTCAATTGCAGATGGTCAATTGCCAAGTAATACAGGAGCAGGTTATGTAATACGTCGAATATTACGTCGTGCAATTAGATATAGTTTTACGTTTTTAGATCAAAAAGAGCCATTTATATACAGACTTGTTGAAGTTTTAAGTGAAAAGATGGGGAAAGCGTTCCCAGAATTGAAATCACAAAAGCAATTAATTGAAAACGTTATTAAAGAAGAAGAACAATCGTTTTTAAGAACATTAGATCAAGGTTTAGTATTGTTAAATCGCATTGTTGAAGAATCAAAATCTGATACAATTTCTGGTGAAAAGGCTTTTGAGTTATATGATACTTTCGGATTTCCAATCGATTTAACTGCTTTAATTCTTCGTGAAAAAGGGTTGTCTTTAGATGAGGCTGGTTTTCATTCTGAAATGAAAAAGCAAAAAGATCGTTCTCGTGCTGCAAGTGAAATGTCTACAGACGATTGGACTATCTTATCTGATGATGCACATGAAGAGTTTGTAGGTTACGATATGTTGGAGGCGAATGTTAAGTTGACTCGCTACAGAAAAGTAGTTTCTAAAAAAGATGGAGAAATGTATCAGTTAGTATTCAATCTAACACCATTTTATCCAGAAGGAGGAGGTCAAGTAGGTGATAAAGGGTATTTGGAAGATTCTCATGGAGATGTGGTTTATATTTTAGATACTAAAAAGGAAAATAATGTCATTATTCATTTTGCTAAAAACCTTCCAAAGCATATTAATGAAACTTTTAAAGCAGTTGTAGATGCTAAACAACGTTACAGAACTGAATGTAACCATACAGCAACCCATTTGTTGCATCAAGCTTTACGAGAAATTTTAGGAACACATGTTGAGCAAAAAGGAAGTGCTGTACACTCTAAATATTTACGTTTCGACTTTTCTCACTTTTCAAAATTATCAATTGAAGAATTACGTGATGTAGAGAATTTTGTCAATGCTCGTATTGATGGTAAATTAGCGCTGCAGGAAAAAAGAAATATACCAATGCAACAAGCTATTGACGAAGGCGCAATGGCATTGTTTGGCGAAAAATATGGCGATACAGTAAGAGCTGTTCGTTTTGGGCAATCTATTGAGCTTTGTGGAGGAACACATGTGAAAAACACTGGCGATATTTGGCATTTTAAGATTGTGTCTGAAGGCGCTGTTGCAGCAGGAATTAGACGAATTGAGGCGATAACTAACGATGCTGTGAAAGATTTCTATTTTGAAAATAACAGAGCTTATTTTGAAATGAAAGATTTGCTTAATAATGCGCAGGAACCTGTAAAAGCTTTACAGAATTTACAAGCAGAAAATGCAGATTTAAAAAAGCAGATAGAAAACTTATTAAAAGATAAGGCTAAAAACGTAAAAGGCGATTTAAAAAACGAGTTAACCGAAATTAATGGCATTCAGTTTTTAGCTAAAAAATTAGATTTAGACGCTTCTGGTATTAAAGATGTATCTTTTGAATTAGGACAGCAATACACAAATCTGTTTTTATTATTTGGGACAGAAAACGATGGGAAAGCATTATTGTCATGTTATATCTCTAAAGAATTAGTAGAAAGCAAAGCTTTAAATGCAGGAACTATTGTTCGTGAACTTGGAAAATACATTCAAGGTGGTGGAGGTGGCCAACCATTTTTTGCAACTGCTGGTGGGAAAAATCCTGATGGAATTGATGAGGCATTATATGAAGTTAAGCGGTATTTAAAGTAAATAAGAATGAGATTATTTCTGATTTTAATAATTGTAAATTTTGGTTTAAATGCAAACGCTCAAAGAGCTGATATACCATTTAAAAAGATAACTAGTGATGGAACATATTTTCAATGTGTTAAAGAAGATGGATCACTAGGTGATTGGGTTAAAATTGATGCGATAATGTATCCTTCAAAAAATCAAATTAAGAAAGTTCAGGCTAAGTTGAAATATTTAGGATATAACATTGAAGAAACAGGAGTTAACGATGATCAGACTGGTATACAAATTACTTTGTTTAATAAGAATAACGGAGTAACATGTTATTTTGGTTTGCGAAGAATTACTATCAAGTTATTAAATAAAAAATATAAAGAGAAAAAAAAGACAGCTACTAATTAACTTTGAAACTACAAACGACGATACCAATAGAAAAACAACCCAATAATCAAATTGATTATCAATCTAACATTCTATTATTAGGTTCTTGTTTTGTTGAAAATATTGGAGATAAATTCGAGTATTTCAAGTTCCAAAATCTTCAAAATCCTTTTGGTATTTTGTTTCATCCTAAAGCGATAGAAACTTTAGTTTTAAATGCTATTCAAAAAAAGGCGTATTCTGATAAAGATGTCTTTTTTCAAAATGAGCAATGGCATTGTTTTGATGCACATTCTAGATTAAGTGATGGGTCAAAAGAAACTTTGCTTCAAAGTTTGAACGATAGTATCAAATCAACAAATAGTCAAATTTTCGAATCGACACACATAATCATCACACTTGGAACATCTTGGGTTTACAGAGATATAAAGTCTGATACTATTGTGGCGAATTGCCATAAAGTACCTCAAAAACAATTTACTAAAGTGTTACTTACTATTGATGAGGTTTCTAATTCATTACAAAATATTGTAAAATCAATTTGTAAAGTAAATCCTAAAGCAAACATCATTTTTACAGTATCTCCAGTAAGGCATGTTAAAGATGGCTATGTTGAGAATACACAAAGTAAAGCACATTTAATTGCAGCAATACATAACGTTTTGTCAGATAAAGCATATACAAATTGTTTTTATTTTCCATCGTATGAAATCATGCTCGATGAGCTTCGTGATTATCGTTTTTATGCTGAAGATATGTTACATCCAAATGCAATAGCAGTACAATACATTTGGGAAAAGTTTAAATATGTTTGGCTGGCTTCATATACTGATAAAACCATGAATGATGTTGATGTTATTCAAAAGGGTATTGAGCATAGAGCTTTCAATCCAAATTCCGAAGCACATCAAAAATTTCTTCAGCAATTAGAAATTAAAAAGCAAGAACTTCAATCTGAATTTCCACATATGCAGTTTTAGAATATACGCTAAATGACGTATGTTTAAACAATAGAATAATTCTTTTATTTGTAACTAAACAACTGAATATGCTGCAATCTGTATTTATTCCAAACAAAAATAATTCATACGCTTGGATGAATTTAATAGTCCTAATTGTCTTGCTTTTTCTTGGCAAGATAGAACCTTATGCAGTGCTTTTTGGGTATTTTTTAGAAACCATAATTATTGGTTTGTTCAATGCTATTAAAATGTATGTTGCGTCTCGCCATGATGGAAGTGGAAAATCTGTTATGTTTTTCATTCCTTTTTTCTTATTTCATTATGGAGCATTTGTAGCCATACAATCTATTTTTGTATTTGTAATTTTTGGAATTGGTGACTATGGGTTTTTCAAAGAACCTTTTTATCTCATTGAAAACTATAAAACCATACTTCATTTTAAAGGAATGGAGTATATTTTACCATTAATGGTTGGTACGCAATTAATGAAGTTTATTTTTGATTTTATATTGCCCCAAAAACAACTTCAGTTTACAGTACAAGAAATAATGTACAAACCATATGCTCGTATTTTTATTCAGCAGTTTACTGTTATCCTTGCTATGTTTTTTATGATGTTTACAAGCGTTACATATATAGCAGCTTTACTATTAATTTTTTTTAGAGCTATAGTCGATTTTAGCCTAGTATCTATTAAAGACAATGCTCAATTCCTCAATTATCTTGTAGATAAATTATATGATGGTAAAACATCAAAAGGAGAACTAAAGAAGCAATTACTACTCTTTTCCGAATAATTAATTTTTTTAAAATATACGTAATTCGTCGTATTGTTTGACCTCTCATTAAGTTGCAATTTTGGATTGTTATTAATCATAAAATATTCAACAATGAGAAATTTTAAACAATTAATGTTATTTATAATGATCGGATCATTGGTAACATTGTCATCGTGTTCTAAAAGCGATGATGGAGGTGATGGAGGTGATGCAGCAGCAGGTACAATAACTGCCAAAGTAAATGGTAGTCAGTTTACCTCATTAGAAATTACATCTTTTGCAAGCTTAACAACAGCAAGTAATCAGACTACCTTAGTTATGCAAGGTAACACACAGTCACAAGCCATTAATATGATAATAAATGGATACAATGGTGTGGGCTCATACGAGCTTTCTGACAGCAATGTATTTATAATAGCTTCATACATCGAACCTAATATTAGTAATCCGTTAAACTCGCAAACATGGAATGCACCTTTTCAAAATTCTGGTGTAGTAGGCGAAATAAATGTTTCAGAGCAAACAAGTACTAACATTAAAGGAACATTTAGTTTCACTTGTAAAAACACTAATGATGGTAGTACTAAAAACATCACTGAGGGTTCGTTCAATTTAGAAATAATGAATTAAAAAAGTTAAGATTATGAAAACACAATATATAAAAATTAAAAACTTATTGATGCTTATAGTACTACTAATAAGCTCAACTTCTATATTAGCTCAAAAGGCAGAACAGCCAGATAAAACCTATGATTTAGGAGCTAATATTAATGAAATGACTCTAACAGTAGGAGGTATTTTAGTAGCTGCTACAAATGATGGATTAGTTGGCATCGATCCAAAGAAAAACACACCAATATTTACTTTTAATAATTTTGGTAAACTAAAACCAGAAGAAACCGACTTTGTTCCTGGAACACCTTACATAATTGTATCACAAGGCGCAGATTCTAAATTTGCTGGATTGGCAAAAACTAAAAGAGCAGTAATAGATTACGTGCAAGGTACTGTACTTTTTAATTCAGAGAATGATAATTGGAATCAAGTTTATACTTGTAATGTGGTGCTTCCACAGAATAAAATTATTATTAGCGGATTACAAAAAAGCGATCAAAAGTTTGAAAGCCAAGTGCCAAAAATTGCTGTATACGACATTGTTAGTGGTAAACAAGACTTTTCATTTTTTTTAGATAAGCCAGGAAGAGTAGGTATAGTTAAAGATTTTAGTGTTACTGGAGCTCCACTTTTATTAAAAAATTCAATATTAATTCCTACAGCTCAAGGTATATTATCAATGTCTCACAAAGGAGAAGAGCAATGGCAGACAAAAATTAAAGGAGTTAACTGGATGGTTGCTGATGATACTGAAAAAGAAATTTATGCATTTGAAGGTACTAGTAATGGAGCCAATACACGTATTCATAAAATAAGCAGTAGTGGAACTGAATTATGGAATGACGACAGAAAAGTAAAAGGAAACGTTGTTAATTTTGAAATCCTTCCACAAGGTTTAGCTGTTGTAAGTGATAAAAGTGATGGAGGAAGTAACAGTGTGTTTTCTGCAAAAAACGAATCGGAAATTGCTTTTCTAGACGCAAAAACAGGTGAAGATTTATGGGATAAAGCTCCAAAAACAAAAGGTTACGTACAGCATTTTTACATTATGGACGATGGTATTTTATTTGGTATTCAACAAGGAGGAATCAATAAAATTTCTTTTGATGGAAAAACTTTATTCAAGAAACCATTAAAAACAGGTGAGAATATTATGGTTATGGCTCACACACCTCAAGGTCTTATTTACATTACTAGTGAAGATGCAAACATTGTAAATTTAGAAACAGGAGACCAAATTTGGGATAAACCATTAAAGTATAGAAGTGCTACATCAGTTGCCTCAACATTCGACCAAGCCAATAATAGATATTTAATTGCAGCAGATGGAAAAATCATGGCAGTTGACGCAAAATCAGGAACAGTTAGTGATTTAGCAAAATGTGAATTTGATGAAAAAGAAGATCCAAATTTAATGGAGATTAGAAAGAATGGTATCTTTTTATCGTCAGATCAAAATATGAGTTTGTTAAATTTTGATGGTAAAGAAAACTATCATGCATATTATAAATCACCAGGTAGAAGTACATTTGGTAAAATTGTTGGTGGTATTGCCGCAGTTGCATCTACAGCAATGGCAGTAAGTATGAGTGCAAGAGCTGGAGCAAACAGAACAGGTATGGGAAGTATGAACGATTTAAGTAGCTACAACGATTATGGTAAAGAAGCAAAACGTGCAGCAGATATGTTTTCAGGGATAGCGAGTGCTTCGTTTGATTATTTGTCAAAGCGATTTAAAGCCACATCAGCTACAGAAAACTCTCAATTTATACTTACTAAACTTGATGATGGTGTTGGTTTAGTTAAAGTAAATAAAGATTCTGGAAAAGTAGAAAAAGAAATTTTATTAATGGATAAAAAGCCAGAATATGAAGTAGATGAGCAAGGCGGATTCTTGTTTTACAAAGCCAATGATAAAACAATTTATGCTTATGATCTCAGTAAATAAATCTTGTTGTTGAGATTATGATTAGGCGTAACTTTTGTAGGGTTGCGCTTAATCTTTTTTAATTGCTTCTTATCGAAAAAAATCAAGCTCAAGCACAATAAATTATATATTCGTAATGCTATTAATCAATTTTTTTAAAAAAGCGTCAGTTATATCCACTGTTGAAATATTCAGCTTGGTTCTGATGCTTTTTTTGTACACAAAAATGAAAGTCAGATATACCTTTTTAGTTTTGTTTTTGTGTTGTCCAGTACTTCTATTTGCACAAAACAAACCCTATTCTAAACTTTCACATTCAGACTCTTTAGCTATAGTTATGGCAGATAAAATGCTCACTAAGGCTATAGAAGATAATGATGAATTAAAAAAAGGGCAAGCACTATATTTAAAAGGCAAAGCAATCCTTTCTACTTCTAGTATAAAGGCCTTAGAGTATTTTAAACAAGCAACTAAAATTTTTGAAAACACCAATAATGAAGCTCTAAAAGATATTTATTACGATGAGTCTCAAATTCACACTCTTTTTTCAGAATTTCCTGAAGCTTTAAGTTTAGGATTAAAATCTTTAGAGTATAATAAAATTAATGCTATTGAAGAAAACGTATTAAGAGATATGTCATCTATTGGCTATATCTACGATAGAATGTATGATTTTAAAGAGTCAATAAAATGGAATAGAGAAGCTTTAAAACTTGCTAAAAAACTAAATGACAAAAAAGGCGAAGCTTTATGCTATGGACGTATAGGTATTGCTTTTGATGAGTTGGCAGAAAGAGATAATTTTAATAAGCGATTATTTGATAGTGCATTATTTTATAACAAGAAAGCTGCGAAAATGAGCGAACTGGTTAATGATTTAGCACAGGCAAGAACATCCTACTCTAATATAGGTAATACATATAGTAAACTTAAAGATTATAAAAAAGCAGAAGAGTACACTTTAAAATCGTTAAAGGTTCCTGGCTTTGACGACAGAAAAGGGGTTACACTTGTTAACTTGGGTAAGATATATTTAGAAACCAATCGCTTTCAGGAAGCCAAAAAAATATTGGACAGTGCAATGCAAAACACCTTAAAGTATGGCACCAGAAAATATCAATTAGAAGCCTATTATCGTTATCATGAACTTGATGTAAAAAAAGGCGATTACAAAAATGCTTTAAATAATTATATAGAGTATAAGAGTATTGAAGATTCCTTACTTAACGAAACTAAAACGCGACAAATTGCCGAAATGGGTGAGCGTTATAAAACAGCAGATAAAGAACGTGAGATTTTAACGCAACGTGCTGAACTTGCAGAAAAAAGCTTAACGATTCAAAAACGAGACTACCAGTTGTATGGACTACTAGGATTGGCTCTTATTTTAGGTTTTATTGGCTATTTGTTTTACAATCAACAGAAACTAAAAAATCATCAGCTACAAAAAGAGAATGAGCTTAAAGATGCTTTACTTAAAATAGAAACCCAAAGCCGATTACAAGAGCAGCGTTTGCGTATTAGTAGAGATTTGCACGATAATATTGGAGCACAACTTACTTTTATTATATCGTCAATAGATAACTTAAAATATGGTTTTGATATAAAAGACGAAAAACTCAATAAAAAGTTGGATGATATAAGCAGTTTTACATCAGCAACAATTTATGAATTACGTGATACTATTTGGGCAATGAACAAAAGTGAAATTACTTTTGAAGATTTGCAAACACGTATTTCAAATTATATAGATAAAGCACATTTGTCTGACGATAAAATAGAGTTTTCATTTATAGTTGATGATAATGTAGATACTACAAAAAAATTCTCTTCAGTTGAAGGAATGAATATTCATAGAATAATTCAGGAAGCAATTCATAATAGCTTAAAATATGCAGATGCTTCTTCTATAAAAGTTCTGTTTAAAACGAATAAAGCCAATCTGGAAATTTCAATTATTGATGATGGTAAGGGATTTGATGAGACTGCTGTTGAACTAGGAAATGGTATAAATAACATGAAAAAGCGAGCTTACGATATCAATGCAACGTTTTTAATAGACTCTAAGTTAAATAATGGTACAATAGTATCAATATACTTACCTCTAAAAATATACGACAAATAGCGTATATACATTCAATTGTAAATTAGTAACTTGGTCATGAAAACAGATTTGCAATGAACATCAAAATAGCTATCGTTGACGATAATTCATTTTTAATTCACACGGTTAAAGAAAAGCTTTCTTTTTTTGAAGATTTAAGCTTTAAATTTTCGGCGATAAACGGATCAGATTTATTAACACAATTGGAGAATAATTCTAATCTCGATTTAATTTTAATGGATATTGAAATGCCAGTGTTAAACGGAATTGAAACTACCGAAATTGTCAAACAAAAATATCCTCATATTAAAATTATCATGCTCACTGTTTTTGATAATGACGAAAATATCTTTAATGCAATAAAGGCTGGAGCAGATGGTTATTTACTTAAAGAGATTAATGCCAAAGATTTACACGATGGTATTTTAGATACATTAAATGGTGGAGCAGCAATGAATCCTTCAATAGCTTTAAAAACATTAAAGTTACTTCGTAACCCAATTACAATTCAAAATAAAGAAGATAAGGAAGATATACAATTAACAGCGAGAGAAATCGATGTTTTAGAACAATTAAGCAAAGGCTTAAACTACAATAAAATTGCCGAAAATTTAATATTGTCCTCTGGTACTGTTCGTAAACATATAGAAAATATTTACAGAAAACTACAAGTGCATAATAAGTTGGAAGCTGTACAAAAAGCGAAAAGGAATAAACTTATTTAGTTTTTACACTTTCTGGTACTAAAACAGTATAATCGCCATTATTCCTTATTACGTCTCTAACAATTGATGACGAAATATATGAAGTTCTCGCAGCAGTTAATAAAAACACAGTTTCTATTTTAGACAGCTTTCTGTTAGTATGAGCAATAGCCTTTTCAAACTCAAAATCTGCAGGATTGCGAAGGCCTCTAAGAATGAATTGAGCATCTATTTTTTTACAAAAATCTATTGTTAATCCTTCGTAGGTAACCACTTTTACTTTCGGCTCATCTTTAAAAGCTTCTTCAATAAACTGTTGGCGTTCTTTTAAAGAAAACATATAGTTTTTGTCGGCATTAATACCAATGGCAACAACAACTTCATCAAAAAGATGGATACCACGTTTTATGATATCGTAATGTCCTAACGTAATTGGGTCAAACGACCCTGGAAATAATGCTCTTTTCATGATTTAAAATTACATAATTTATTTCAAAGCCTCTTCAATTGCATTGCTAAACAATTCAACTAAACTAATTCCTGCAGCAGCAGCTTGTTGAGGTAAAATACTTGCTTTTGTAAGTCCAGGCACAGTATTTACTTCTAAAAGATGAGGTTCACCATCTTTAAAAATATATTCACTTCTGCTAAAGCCTTTCATTTTTAAAACTTCATACACCTTTTTAGCAACACTATTTACTTTTTCTTCTTGTGTTTTACTTAATCTTGCAGGAGTTATTTCTTGCGATTCGCCAAGATATTTGGCTTTGTAATCAAAAAAATCGTTGTTACTAACTATTTCTGTAATTGGCAAAACAATTACCTCGCCTTTGTATGTTATAACGCCAACCGATACTTCAGTACCATCTAAAAAAGATTCTATAATCACTTCATCATCTTCTTTAAAGGCTACGTCTAAAGCATTTTTTAAGTCTTCTTTTTTGTACACTTTAGTAATTCCAAAACTGCTTCCAGCCTTATTGGCTTTTACAAAACAGGGCAAACCTACTTTTTCAACAATTGCTGTTTCATTAACAGTATCGCCAAGATTAACGTAATAAGATGTTGCAGTTTTAATTCCGTAAGGCTTCAATGTACTTAAACAATCACGCTTATTAAAGGTTAACGAAGCCTGATACATACCACAACTTGTGTGAGGAATGTTTAGCAATTCTAAATAGCCTTGCATATAACCATCTTCTCCAGGAGTACCATGAATGGCGTTAAAAACACAATCAAAAGTTGTTTTATTACCATTTACAGTTACAGAGAAGTCGTTTTTGTCAATAGGATATTCATTATCATTAGCATCAACATATACCCATTTATTTTTAAAGATGTGAACTTTGTATGCATTGTATTTTGAAGCATCAAGAGTTTCAAAAACTACTTGACCGCTTTTTAAAGAGATTTCATATTCACTTGAATAGCCTCCCATTATTATGGCAATATTTTTTTTCATGGTACTACTCACTAAAGTGAGAGTTTATATTAATTATACAATCATTTTAATCTAAAACTAACAATAAAACGTATCTATTATTAGTTAAGCTAAAATATCACATTAAAAGCAAAAGATAAAACGATTCTCTTTTTATATATTTGTCTTTTATAAAAAACAGTAATGAGCCTTAAAAATTTTCTTACCAGTAAAGTATTTTTAAAACAAATTGTAATAGCAATTGTTGCGCTAGTAGTATTATGCTTTATACTTTTACAATGGTTAAGTTTTAGAACCAATCATGGAAGTTTTGTAGAAGTGCCAGACCTAAAAGGGAAAACACTAGAAACTGTTCAAATTGAATTAGATGACAAAGATTTGGCAATGGAAATCCAAGACTCGGCTAATTTTAATCCAAAATACCCAAAATATTCAGTAATAGAACAATACCCTTTAGCAGGAACTCAAGTTAAAGAAGACCGTAAAATATACTTAATATTAAATCCATCAGGTTATCGTAAAGTAGCAGTGCCAAATGTTGTAAGTCGTACTTTCAGACAAGCAAAGCCGACTTTAGAAGCTTTAGGTTTTGAGGTAGGAAATATTACTTATAGCGATTATATTGCTAAAGATGAAGTACTAGCACTTAAATTTGCTGGCAAACCTATAAAAGCTGGTGATATGTTGCCATTAACATCCAAAATAGATTTGGTTTTAGGTAATGGTAATCGTGCAGAAGACTAAAAATGACAGATACAACAATTACTTCAGACGACAACTACGATGATGAGTTGTTCGAGCATCACGCTTTTACAGTAGATAAAGGTCAGGCACCACTTCGTATTGATAAATACTTAATGAATCGTATTGAAAATGCGACTCGAAACAAAATTCAGGCAGCAGCTAAAGATGGCAGTATTTATGTAAATGACACACCTGTAAAGTCTAACTACAAAGTAAAGCCTTTAGATAAAATTAGAGTTCTTTTTGAGCATCCACCTTACGAGTATTTGCTAACGCCAGAAAATATCCCTTTAGATATTGTTTATGAAGACGACGAGCTTTTAGTAATCAATAAGGCTGCAGGAATGGTAGTACATCCAGGACATGGTAATTATTCAGGTACATTAATAAACGCATTAGTGTATCATTTTGAAAATTTACCAAACAACTCAAGCGAGCGACCTGGTTTGGTACACAGAATTGATAAAGATACAAGCGGACTTTTAGTTATTGCTAAAACTGAAAAGGCAATGACAAATTTGTCTAAACAGTTTTTTAATAAAACCAGTCAGCGTGAGTATGTAGCAATAGTTTGGGGAAATATTGAAGAAGACGAAGGTACTATTGAAGGTAATATTGGTAGACATCCAAAAAATCGTTTACAAAACACTGTGTTTTTTGATGATGATGAAGACAAGGGAAAACCAGCAGTAACGCATTATAAAGTTATTGAGCGTTTAGGCTATGTTACTTTAGTGTCTTGTATTCTCGAAACAGGACGTACACACCAAATACGTGTGCACATGAAACATATTGGTCATACACTTTTTAATGACGAGCGTTATGGTGGGGAACGTATCTTAAAGGGCACAACCTTTACAAAGTATAAACAGTTTGTAGATAATTGTTTTAAAGTGTTACCAAGGCAAGCACTTCACGCAAAAACACTTGGCTTTAAACACCCAAAAACAGGAGAGTTTTTAAGTTTCAATTCTGAGTTGCCAGAAGATATGCAACAATGTATAGAGAAATGGCGAAACTATGCCAAGCATCAAGATATGGAGTTAGAGTAATTAGGGCGTTACCTTTATTCTGAAACAAGTTCAGAATAAAGGTCAGGCTTTCACTACTCGCTCTCTTTGAGGAGCTCAAACAAATAGTTCAATCCTTAACGCATACTTTTTGTATAAACTTTATCTATGGTTATCCGTTGTGCATTTTGATGAAATTCGTCAATTCGAGTGGATTTTTCGATTGAAAATAAGAAAAATCTGTATCGAGAATAAGAATTTAAGTTGAAAAAGGTTCTCGATACAATTTTTCGTGCCTCAAAATCACTCGAACTGACGTTTTATTATATTTCTGGATTCAAAATGTATAATAGGTTATGTTTATATTGAAAATATAAAACCATCACCTTTTATTTTATCGTAGGTAATTGTAAATTTGAATAAATATATAAGTGCTTATGAAACTCGTATTATCTCCAGCAAAATCTCTCGATTTTGAAAGTAAATTACCAACAACCAAAACGTCGGAAGCTCTTTTTTTATCAGAAGCAGAGCGAATTAATAAACTATTAAAAAAGAAATCTGCTAAAAGCCTTTCAAAGCTAATGAGTATTTCTGATGCTTTAGGACAGTTAAATTACGAGCGTAATCAAGAGTGGAGCTTACCATTTACAAAAGATAATGCACGACCAGCAATTTATGCCTTTAGTGGCGATGTGTATAGAGGTTTAGATGCCTACACAATACCAAAAGATAAAATTGATATAGTACAAGATAAAGTCAGAATTATTTCTGGACAATATGGTTTGTTAAAACCGTTAGATTTAATGCAACCTTATCGATTAGAAATGGGAACAAAGTTTCCAGTTGGTAAGCATAAAAATCTTTATGAATTCTGGAAAAAGTCTATAGTAAAAGCATTAAATGAAGAGTTAAAAGACGATGAGTTTCTTCTTAATTTGGCTAGTAACGAATATTTTAAAGCTATAGACACAAAAGCCTTAAAAGTTCCTGTGATAACTGCAAATTTTAAAGACTTTAAAAACGGAGAATATAAAACTATTATGACCTTTGCCAAGCTTGCTAGAGGCTACATGACGCGTTATATTATAGACACTAATGCAAATACATTAGATGACATAAAAGGCTTTAATTATGAAGGCTACGCGTTTAGTGAAGCAATGTCGTCAGAAAACGAATTGGTTTTTACCAGATAATTAAGGCTTCGATTTTTTATCGATGCTAATTTTTTCTAAAGTAGTTGGACGCTTTTTAATTTTCGGACGACGAACACCATAAGTGCCTCGTTGTATTTTACCACGTCTCGATTTTTTATCTCCTTTTCCCATATTGTCATTCCTGCGAAGACAGGAATCATATTAATTAAACTTATTTTTACAATACATAAAATACGAAAATTATAAGTTTTTACAAAATGAAATAGCCTTAATATTTAATGCAGGAATAACAAAAAACATGTTTAAACACAAACATCCATATCAACCATTTATTCAAGATGATACTACAAAACTAATTGTTGGCACATTGCCTCCACCACGATTTTCAACAGGTGAATTATTAGAAAAGGATGTCGATTTTTGCTACGGAAGTTATTACAATTCCCTTTGGTTGTTTATAGACAAAATTCATAATTTAAAATTACGTTACGACAATTCGCAAGAAGCCATTAATGAACGTAAACAGTTTTTAATACAGAAAAAAATAGGTGTTTGTGATATTGTTGAAAGTGCCGAACGCGAAAAAATTGATGCTTCAGATTTAGGAATGCAAAATATTGTACTTCGTGATGTTATTGGGTATTTAAAAAAGTATCCTAATATAGATACCTTATTATTTACAGGAGGAAACAGTAAAAACGGACCAGAATATTTTTTTAGGAAACATATAAAAGATTATAACCTAAAACTTCAGGTTGTCTCAAACGAAGTGCCTCGAATTCACCAATTTGTCATTTCAAGTAAAGTAATGGAGTCTACCCAAGAAGCTCGAACAATAAAAACAGTATCACTAACCTCTGGCTCTGGAGCTGCAAATATTTCAATAAGTAAACTACCACTTTACAAACATCTTAAGGTTAAAAATCCAAAGTTTAATACCTTCGATTTTAGAGTGATGCAGTATAGTGAGTTTTTTTAGGTGGTTCGTTTAACTTAAGTATGTGAATTCGTTTTAATGATTTATATACAACGTTAACGAAAGTTCGCTTTTTTTTTATCACAAAATCAAGTAATTAATTTTTACTAGTTGTTGTGTAAAGTTTTTATTTATAATTATAAAAGGCCATCAATTAAGACAGCCTTTACAATAATTTATTTGTCAAGTTAATATTAGTTTCCAGCGCTTAAAGAATAACTTCCATCTCCGTTAAAAGAAGTCAGGGTAATTGTTACAGTCCAATTTCCAGGTTCACCTGCTTGTGTAACTCCGTCGATAGAGTCAGGTTCAGTTCCACCATTCAGAGTTCTGTCAAGCACTATAGTACCTTCGGAATCTGCAACTACAATATTAAATGTCCCATTTGATGAAGCAGTTATATCAGCATTATAATCAGCTGTAGCCAAATTGTTAGTCCAATTAATTGTTCTAGAAGCATTTCCGCCATTTCCAATAAAATCACCACCAATATCTCCAGATGGTCCTTCGTTAACTGTTATGCTTGCAGTTGGGCCGTCGTCATCAGAACATGATGTTAATGTTCCAACAAATAATACCATTGCAGCAAAAATTGTAAGTAGTTTAAAATTTGGGATTTTCATAATAAATAATTTATGTTAATAATTAAAAAATAAAACAAGTAAATTTGTAAAATTCACAGTAAGTAAATGTAGTTATTTTAAAACAACTCGTAGAAAACTGTTATTCAGCAAGTTGAATTCTTATGTTTTTTGTTAAAATTATACACAACAGAAATTTTGTGCTTAGTGATGTGTTTCTTTACCATATTTTTTTAGAGCAGTTTCAATATCTAATAAAGGAACTCGCATAGTACCATCAGAAAGGTTTTGCTTTTCGTAAATATCTAAATTATGTATGTCGTAAGATTTTCCATTTAAGTCTATCATTATGACATCAAAAGTAAAAGCAGTATCTGTATGTGCTATAAACCAATGTACATTATCTTTTTCATCAGAAATAGATGAACTCTCACCAAGTTTGGCAATTTTATCAATGCTTGGTTTTATAATTAAATTGTTACTTTCTTTTCTAATTTTTTCATAATGGCGTAAATGCATTTCTCCTTTTAAAATTAAATGAGCCGATGCCATATTACTGTGACCATGCGGAATGATAGCTCTGTCTTTTTTCATTCCAAAAATCTTTTTTATAAATACGGTTTGTTCTGGTAAACCTTCTAGTTTTGGAAATTTTACAGGTTTTGTATTTACTCCAAGATTAGGATATTCAAACCCTCTAATGAGGTTTTCAAATTTTATGAATTTTAATATGTCTTCTAGCTCTATTTGGTTATATAAGTCTTCAATTTTAGATTGCCATTGTGTAGCAGTAATAGTTTCTGTTTTTAAATCTGAACAGTACTCGTTTAATTGAATTGCCCAATGATTTGCAATTGGCTTTATGTTGTAGCCAAAAGCATTATAAGCAAAAAGAGAGTCTATAAGAGCAAAACTCGATACAGATGCCAAAAGTCCTTTTGTAAATTCTCTTCTGTCCATGTATTTATAGTACTTAAACTACTAATTTCGGTTATTTTTCTAACAAAATCAAGCAATTAAAATTGCACTGAATAAATTAGCAGTACCTTTGCAGCTAATAAAAGAATGACGCTAAAAAATAGATTGTCATTTAACAAACAATTTATATGTCATTTAATTCATTAGGTTTATCTGATGCTTTATTAAAAGCAGTCAGCAAACAAGGTTATACAACACCATCTCCAATACAACAAAAAGCAATTCCTTTAATTTTAGAACGTAAAGATGTTTTAGCATCTGCACAAACTGGTACAGGTAAAACAGCTGGTTTTACATTGCCAATGTTGCAAATATTATCTCAAGGTCAGCAATTACGTCATCGTCCTATACGTGCATTGGTATTAACACCAACACGTGAATTGGCTGCACAAGTGTATGATAATGTTAAAGAGTATAGTGCTTTTTTAGATATTAGAAGTACAGTAATTTTTGGAGGTGTTAACCAAAGACCTCAAGTTGCTACTTTGCGTAATGGTGTTGATGTGTTAATTGCAACACCTGGACGTTTGCTAGATTTGCACAATCAAAAACTGCTATCGCTTGCTAATGTTGAAATATTGGTTTTAGATGAAGCTGATAGAATGCTAGATATGGGGTTTTTACGCGACATTAAAAAAATAATGAGCATAATGCCTGCTAAACGCCAAAATTTATTGTTTTCGGCAACCTTTTCAAAAGACATTAAAGCTTTAGCAAATGATATTTTACATCATCCAATTTTAGTTGAAGCCACTCCAGAAAATTCTACTGTTGATGCTATTGACCAAAAAGTGTATCGCGTAGCAAAGGGTTTAAAGTCTGACTTATTAGTGAAGTTAATTTCTGATGGTAATTGGGAGCAGGTTTTAGTATTTACGCGTACCAAGCATGGTGCCAATAAGCTTACAAAAAAACTAATAAGCAGCAATATTTCTGCAATGGCTATTCATGGCAATAAAAGTCAAGGTGCTCGTACTAAAGCACTCGATGGGTTTAAAAAAGGAACTACAAGAGTTTTGGTGGCTACAGATATCGCAGCTCGCGGATTAGATATTCCGTTATTACCACATGTTGTAAATTATGAATTGCCTAATATTTCTGAAGACTATGTTCACCGAATTGGTAGAACTGGTAGAGCAGGAGCAAGTGGTGAAGCAGTGTCGTTAGTAAGTGCTGACGAAACATCGTTTTTACGTGATATTGAAAAGTTGGTTGGCCAACGTATTCCGAGTGAAATTATTGAAGGTTTTGAGCCAGATCCAAACGCATCAACCGAACCTTTTAAACCAGGACAAGGAAAGCAAAGAAACTCTAGACCGAAAAATGCTAATACTTCCAATTCTAATAGAAGTGGAAATGCGAATAGAAACAGAAATAGCAGAAACAAAAGACCAAATCGTCATAACGACAGAAAAGAATAACTTAATGCGTGCCATTTTAAAAGATAAAATTATTTCTATTTGTGATAAAAAAATAGAAACAAAAGGGTTAAATGTTGGACTTTCATTCTATGCCTTTTTTGAAAATAAAAACACAGATCCAGAGTTGTTAATGGAAGCAGCAGAATGGTGGATTATGACACATAAGCTTAATCATTTTGAAAAAGCAACAAAAATTAAAAAGTTAGTTATAGGAGAATAATGTCTTCTCGAGCGCAGTCGAGAGGTTATTTTATATGAGATTTTAAAAACTTAGGTCTCGACTCACTTTGTGAGCTACCTTCAACCAAAACATGTTTTGATTTTGGTAATGCTCGACCTGATAATTAGATAATGGAATCACAACCAAACAATCCTTTACATGGTATTAAACTCGAGCAAATTGTAACCGAGTTAGAAGCTCATTATGGTTGGGAATATATGGGAACACTAATAAATATTAGGTGCTTTACTGATAATCCTTCGGTAAAATCTAGTTTAAAGTTTTTGCGTCGTACGCCTTGGGCAAGAACAAAAGTTGAGAATATGTATTTAAATATGCTAAAAAATAAGGGCTAGTTGTCGTCTTCGTCTTCTTCAAACTCAATTACTTCGACATCGTATTCTGCTTCTGTAAACTCATCTCTACTCATCCAATATTCAGAAGTGATTAACTTATAAGCAGATTCGCCAATAGGTTTTAAATCCCAAATAATGCTTTCGGCTTCATCAAAATTTTCTTTACCAGCTAAGTGGTTTGAGTATAAACGTTTAATAACATTGCTGCCAGATAGTGTTTTGCTAATTGCTTTTAAAACAATCTCTTTATCAATGTCTTTGTTTGGCTGTATTTCAAATTCAACTACAGATGCTTTTGCGCTTGGAAATGTGCCATTATAAGCTTTAAACAATAACTGATTGATGTTAAATAACTCATGATGAAGCGAAATATCGCTGTATTCTTCAGAGATTTTGTCCAATAACATTTCGTGCGAAATTTGCTCAATCTGATTATCATTTAAACTGTCTGAAAGTTTATATTTTAAGATTATTTCTGCAGCTTCATTAGGTTCGAAATCTGAAATAGCCATAAATAACAAATCACGTAGTTCTTCAGGTTTTGATTGCTCGGCATCTGGAAATCCAAAAAGATCGAGCAATTGAATAAAATCGTTATTTGTCCAAGCACCATTTAGTTCTTCAACAGTTTTAACGTTATTTATTATAATATGATAGGTCATTTCTTTTTATTTTTTTCTTAATTCGAATAAGTCTTTACGTCTGTCTTTTAAATTTCTAACACTTCCAAACTGATTAAGTTCTCGCAATAAATCGATATCAACATCTGCTATAAGAATCATTTCGGTATTTTGTGTTGTTTGTGCTTTTACACCATCGCTAGGAAAAGCGAAATCGCAAGGTGTAAATACCATTGATTGCGCAAACTGTATATCCATATTATGCACTTTAGGTAAATTACCAACACTTCCTGCAATAGCTACGTAGCATTCGTTTTCTATAGCACGAGCTTGTGCACAATGACGAACTCTCGAAAATCCATTTTGTGTGTCTGTTAAAAAAGGAACAAATAGAATATCCATACCTTCATCAGCAAGAATTCTACTTAGTTCTGGAAATTCAGAATCATAACAAATTAAAATTCCAATTTTACCACAATCGGTATCAAAGGCTTGTAATTTGTTTCCACCAACCATTCCCCAAACTTTGGCTTCGTCTGGTGTAACGTGTAATTTTTCATAACGTTCAGTTGTACCATCACGTCTGCATAAATAGCCAACATTGTAAAGTTTATCTCCTACAATTTCTGGCATACTACCAGTAATAATATTAATGTTGTATGATATGGCTAGTTTAGAAAAGCGTTGTACTATTTCTGTTGTATGTTTAGCTAATTCTCTTATAGCCTCTGGTGTAGATAAGTGATTGTTTTCAGCCATTAAAGGCGCATTAAAAAACTCTGGGAATAATGCAAAATCACTTCGATATCCAGATACTGAATCTACAAAAAATTCGGCTTGATGCATTAAATCATCAAGAGTTTTGTAAGAACGCATTTGCCATTGTACAAGACCTAGACGTACTATTTTTTTTACTGTTGATGCTTTTTTGTTTTTCTTCTCGTAATAGATATTATCCCATTCTAAAAGCACAGCATATTCTCCTGATGCATTATCACCTTCTAAGTAGTTTTTTAAAATTCTTGCTGGATGAAAATCGTTAGATATTTGAAAGTTTAAAACAGGATCGTGTATTTCTTTACGACGAACTTTATCGATATACTCTTTAGGAGTTAAGCTTTCAGAATATTTATGATAGTTTGGAATACGTCCACCAAAAGCTAAACCTCTTAAATTTAGTCGCTCACATAACTCTTTTCTGTAGTCGTACAAACGTCTGCCTAATCTTAATCCTCTATATTCAGGTCTGATAAATACATCTATACCATAAATTACATCTCCATCTTTGGTGTGTGTATTAAAAGTGTAATTACCAGTAATGTCTTTATAGGTATGGTTGTCTTCAAACTTATCATAATCAACCATAATACATAAAGCACAGCCAGCAATTTGATTGTTTATTTTAATTACAACTTGACCTTCTGGGAATTCGCTAACCAGTTTTTTAATCTGCTCTTCTTTCCAGATAGAATCTGGCATTGTTACATAAGAAGCAACCATAGCTTCTTTTAGCTCTTGGTAGTCTTCAATTTTTAAAAATTCTAATTCAATATTTTCTATTGTATTCATAGCAGGGAATATAACTAAAAGTTATGGTAATTGGAAGTTAATGTTGTGTTTAATTAAGATAAAATATGGCATTACATGCTTCTTTTAGTAGCTGTAAAACTATCAATGTTTTTTATTTTTTTACCTGTTACTTTAAAAGACAATTCTTTATCGTTTTGTGTTAAAGTAGCTGATGATATTTTAGTATTGTTTTCGTCTAAAATAGTTGCTTTAAGCATTTCGTTTTCTACAACGCCTTTAATGGTAAGTTTGTTACCAATGATTTGTAGTTTTCCGTTATTATCAAACTCTTTATAAGCTAGAGTTCCAATTATTTCATTATTGTTTTGATTAAGAATTACTTCTGTTTGTGAAGTCGCATTTTTAGTAGTCCACACGCCTGAATATGTAACTTTATCTGGTAATAACTCTGGGTCTATTTCGCCAACTACTGGTTTTGAAGTTGTAGTTTCTTCTTCAGGAGTTATTGTTGTTTTTGTGTCTTTTTTGCAACCAAAACTTAAGCTGCATAACATTACTAGCAATAAAAATTTAATTCTCATAAAGTTGATATTTATTTGGTTTAATAATCTGTCAAATGTAATTCTAAATACTATATCAATTTAATTTTTTTTAATGTACATTTTCATTTCAATCATGTGCTTTTTAAAGCCAACCTTTTCATAAGCTTTTATAGCGTTTACATTATCATTATAAACTTCGAGTCTTGCTTCTTCTAAACCTCTGTTTTTAGACCACTGTAAAAGAGTTTCAATAATATTTTGTATTACACCTTTGCCTCTAAATTCTGGTTTTACATACATAAACCCTAAATAAGCATATTGAGAATTAATATGATATGGTTTTGCATTTACTATTTTGGCATAACCAGATGCAATAATGTTGTTGTTAATATGAGCAACAACAACTTCTACTTCCTGAGAGAGCAGCATTGCTTTTAAGTCGTAATAATGTGTTGGGTCTGGTTTTAAATTACTGTCAAAAGCACGTTCAAAAGATATGATTTCGTATTCAAAATCTAATAATGTTGTTAAGTCATCTATATCAGCAGTTCTATATTTAATATCTATCATGAGCGTAATTTACAATTTGAAAACTATTTTAATATACTACTAACAAAATTAGTAATCGTATTGACACCATTTTTAGTTAGATGCTTAATAAAAGCACTTCCAATAATTGCTCCTTTGGCATGAGTGGTTGCTTGTGTAAAGGTTTCGTTATTAGAAATTCCAAAACCAATAATTTGTGGGTTTTTAAGATTCATTTTCGCAATACGTTTAAAATATTTTGTTTGTTCATCTCCAAATCCAGAATTACTTCCAGTAACACTTGCGCTACTTACCATGTAAATAAATCCGTTTGAAATTGAATCTATAAAATTAATGCGTTCAACACTTGTTTGAGGCGTAATTAAAAATACATTTATTAATCCATATTTTTCAAATGTTGCTTTGTACTGTTCATTATAGACATCGACTGGTAAATCAGGAATAATTAATCCATCAATACCAATTTCGGCACATTTTTTACAGAATGCTTCAACACCATATTGTAACATAGGATTAAAATAACCCATGATAATAAGAGGAATATTAACGGATTTCCTGATGTCTTTTAGTTGACTAAACAACGCCTCTGTTGTCATTCCATTTTTAAGCGCTTGGGTTGAACTTGCTTGAATAGTAGGGCCATCTGCCAAAGGATCGCTAAATGGTAACCCAATTTCAATCATATCTACACCACTTTTTTCTAAATCTTGAATGATAGTTACAGTATCTTTAAGATTAGGATAGCCTGCTGTAAAATATATGGATAGTAACTTTTTGTCTTCTTGTAATTTTTTGTTGATTCTATTCATAATTCGTCATTCCCGCGAAGACAGGAATCTATTTTTTATGTTACACTTTGTTTGTGGATTCCGCATCAAGTGCGGAATGACAAAAATTGATTTTTTATAATTTAAAATGGTTAATATATGTGTCTAAATCTTTATCTCCACGACCAGAAAGACTCAAGACTACAATATCATTTGGTTTAAATTTTTTCTGCTCAAAAATGGCTAAAGCATGTGAACTTTCTATAGCAGGAATGATACCTTCTAATTTACATAATTCTAATCCAGCTTTCATAGCTTCATCATCTGTAATAGATATAAATTCAGCACGACCAGTTTTATATAAATGAGCATGCATTGGTCCAACTCCAGGATAATCTAATCCTGCTGAAATAGAGTAAGGTTCGGTAATCTGACCATCTTTAGTTTGCATTAGTAGTGTTTTACTACCATGAATAATCCCTTCTTTTCCTAGTACTGAAGTTGCAGCGCTTTCACCAGAATCAACTCCTAAACCTGCAGCTTCTACTGCTATAAGTTTTACTTCGGTGTCTTCTAAATAATGGTAGTAAGCTCCAGCAGCATTACTTCCGCCACCAACACAAGCTACCACATAGTTTGGTTTAGTCGTGCCTTCAAGTTCGTATAATTGCCATTGAATTTCGTCTGAAACTACAGACTGAAAACGCGCTACCATATCTGGATAAGGATGAGGTCCAACAACGCTACCAATTATATAATGTGTATCAATAGGATTGTTAATCCAATCGCGAATAGCTTCGTTTGTAGCATCTTTTAGTGTTCTGCTTCCAGATAAAGCAGGAACAACAGTCGCACCAAGCATTTTCATACGTGCAACATTTGGAGCTTGACGAGCAATATCAATTTCTCCCATATAAACAATACATTCTAAGCCCATTAAAGCACAAACAGTTGCTGTTGCAACACCATGTTGTCCTGCGCCAGTTTCAGCTATAATTCGTTTTTTGCCTAAACGTTGCGCCATAAGAATCTGACCAATAGTATTGTTTATTTTATGTGCTCCTGTATGGTTAAGGTCTTCACGTTTTAAGTAAATTTTAGTTTTGTATTTAGCAGAAAGACGTTTTGCAAAATAGAGCGGAGAAGGACGACCTACATAATCTTTTAAAAGCTGGTTAAACTCTTTTTGAAAAGATGGTTCTCCCATTATTTTTAAATAATTTTGACGTAATTCTTCTACATTTGGATACAGCATTTCTGGTATGTATGCACCTCCAAATTCTCCATAGTAGCCTTTGTTATTTATATTATAGCTCATTTTATTTTTCTAATTTTTTATTTAACACTTCTAAAACCTCTCCTTGGCCAATATAACTTGGGCCTTCATAAAACTTGAATTTTATTCCATCGAATAGCTTTTTATTAAAAAAATCTGTTGATACAATTTTAATAAAAGCAATTTGAGTTTCGTTTGAATTAACTTCACCTTGTTTATTTATGAAATATTGTGAACCAGAAGTTTTGAAATCTATATTCTCAAATTCAATATGTGGTCTATAACCATCTTTAGCAGTGGTTTTGCGTATACCATTATAAGTAACTTTAGCAATTAAGTCAAAATTTGAAAAAGATCTATATTTAAATTCTTTTAATAATTTTATGTTTTTTAATCCTGGTTCTATTTCAAATTTGCTGTTGATGTCTATGGCATAACAGTATTTTGAAGCATTACTTTCTTGAAATTGTTTTAAATTTTCAACTTGGTCTAGACCAATTCCTCCACTTAAAAAATAAGGTTTGGTTGATGGATATTGTTCTAAAACAGACCAATTAAAGGTGTAACCATTTCCTCCAGGAAGTTTACCTTTTGTGTCAAATAAAAAATAATCACAAACTTCTTCATAAGGCTCTAAAACTGAAAAATCGAACGTGTCTTTTATAGAAAACACTTTAATAACTTTAGCATTAGTTGATTGAAGTAGTCTGCATATTTCAGGTGATTCATGACCATGTAATTGAATAACTGATAATTTATACTTTTCTATTTGCTGTGAGATGAATTCTACTTTTTCATCTACAAAAACGCCAACTTTTTCAATTGTGTCTGAAATTTGAGGAATTGTTCCTTCAAAATGTCTTGCAGACTGATGGTGAAATATAAATCCAAGATAATCTGGTTGCAAACTTGCAGCTTCTGTGATGTTATCTTGATATTTCATTCCGCAGATTTTTAGTTTCATATTTCTTGTCATTCCTGCGTAGGCAGGAATCTATTTAATTTTATGTTCGATTCATTTTGGATTCCGCATCAAGTGCGGAATGACAAACTCATTCATTTAACTTATTAATAAATTCTTCTGCACTTTTTCCAGCATTTTCAGTTTTCATGAAATTCTCTCCAATTAAAAACCCTTTATAACCGAAAGGTTGTAATTCTTTTATGGCTTCAATATTACTAATGCCACTTTCTGATACTTTTACAAAGTCGTTAGGAATTAATTGACTTAGTTTTTTACTAGTATCTAAACTAACTTCAAAAGTTTTTAGATTTCTATTATTTACGCCTAACATATCTAAGCTTGGCATGATAGATTTTTGTAATTCTTCTTCATTATGCACTTCCAATAACACATCTAAATTTAGGCTTTTTGCTAACCTAGAAAATGTTTTTATTCCTTCTTTTGTGAGTATAGCTGCAATTAATAAAATAACATCTGCTCCATAAGCCTTGGCTTCTAAAATTTGATACTCGTCAATAATAAATTCTTTACGTAGTAAAGGTAAATTACAACTTGCTCTTGCAGTCAGTAAATCATCTAAAGAGCCTCCAAAATATTTTGCGTCTGTAAGTACAGACATTCCGCAAACTCCTGCTTTTTCGTAGCCTTTTGCAACATCAAATACATTTAAGTTTTGATTGATAACTGATTTTGATGGAGAGCGACGTTTATGTTCTGCAATGATTCCAGTGGTACTATTTTTTAGCTTTTTGGCGAGAGAAATTGTTTCTCTGTTAAACAACACTGATTGTTCTAATTGCGATATTGGAATAAGTTGTTTTCGAAGTTTAACTTCAACGCTTTTGTCTGCAACTATCTTATCTAAAATATTCATTAATTCTTACTTAGTTTAACTAATTTATCAAAACTCTGTTTTGCCTTTCCGCCCAATAATGATTCTTTTGCCAATTCAAAACTATCTTCAATAGACTTTTTTGTAACTGTTGAAATTGCCATGGCTGCGTTTGCACAAACTACATTGTTTTGCGAGTCAGTACCTTGACCTTTTAATATGTGTGTGAAAATTTTAGCAGAAGTTGCTACAGAATTTCCACCATGTATTTCGCTCTGATTTAAATTTTCTAATCCAAAATCTTCAGGATTAATAATGTATTCAGAATCGTTTCTAATGACTTTAGTTGGCCCTGTTAGTGATATTTCATCATAACCATCTAAGGCGTGAAGAATTGTATAATTTTTATCGGTATTTTGATATAAATAGCCATACATGCGCAATAATTCTAAATTAAAAACACCAACCAATTGATGTTTAGGAAATGATGGATTTACCATTGGACCTAACATGTTAAAAAATGTTTTTACGCCTAATTCTCTTCTAATTGGAGCAACATTTTTCATTGCTGGATGAAATAAAGGTGCGTGCAAAACACAAATTCCTGCCTCATCTAAACTGTGTTTTAAAAAACCTTTATCTGATGTGAATTTTACACCTAAATGTTCCATTACGTTTGATGAGCCACAAGCTGAAGATACACCATAATTACCATGTTTTGCAACATTAACGCCAGCTCCTGCTGTTACAAATGATGCTAATGTTGATATGTTGAAAGTGTCTTTACCATCACCGCCAGTTCCGCATAAATCAATCGCTTCATATCCTTTTAAGTCAACAGGAATACATAATTCTAAAAGAGCGTCTCTAAACCCAAAAAGCTCTTCAGTAGTTATACTTCGCATCATAAATACAGTTAAGAAAGATGCGATTTGGCTTTGGTTATAATCACCTTTAGAGATGTTTACTAAAACTTGTTTTGCTTCTTCGCTAGAAATATTTTCCTGATTTATAAGTCTGTTTAATATTTGTTTCATATTAACTATTTATCCAGTTTTTTAATATTTGTTTTCCGTTAGGCGTTAAAACCGATTCAGGATGATATTGTACACCTCTAACATCATAAGTTTTATGTCTTAAAGACATTACTTGACCATTTTCATCAAAAGAAGTTGCTTCTAAAACTTCTGGTAGATTTGCATCAACAACCCAAGAGTGGTAACGACCAACTTTAAAAGTTTTATCTAGTCCATTAAATAACATTTCGTCATTTACACAGCTTGTGACTTTAGTTGCAACACCATGAAAAACATTTTCTAAATTTATTAATGTGCCTCCAAAAACCTCACCAATAGCTTGCTGACCTAGACAAACACCTAGAATACTTTTTGTAGGAGCATATCTTGCTATAATAGGCTTAAGTAATCCAGCTTCATCTGGTATTCCTGGACCTGGTGATAATACAATTTTATCGAATGCCTCTACATCATCTATATGCAATTGGTCATTTCGTTTTACAGTAACTTGACAGTCTAAATCTTCTAAATAATGAACAAGATTATAGGTAAAACTGTCATAATTATCAATAACTAATACGTTTTTCATAGCTATAGGTTTTCTGCTAATTCAATAGCTTTTGTTAATGCTCCTAATTTATTGTAAACTTCTTGTAATTCGGTTTCTGGATTAGATTTTGAAACTAATCCTGCGCCAGCTTGCCAATGCAATTGATGGTTTTTACTTAAAAAGGTTCTAATCATTATGGCATGATTAAAGTTACCATCAAAATCCATAAAACCTATTGCGCCTCCGTAAAAATCTCGACTTGTTTTTTCATATTTTTCTATAAGTTGCATGGCTTTATGTTTTGGCGCTCCACTTAATGTTCCTGCTGGAAATGTATCTGCGACCACTTGCATAGTTGTTGTATCTTTGTGCATATTACCAGTAACTTTACTTACTAAATGTATAACATGCGAGAAGAATTGTACTTCTCTATATTTTTCAACTTTTACATTACTACCATGTCTGCTCAAGTCGTTTCGAGCTAAATCTACCAGCATAACATGTTCAGCATTTTCTTTGTCATCTATAGATAATTGTTTTGCCAATTCAGCATCTTTTTCATCATTACCTGTACGTTTAAATGTGCCTGCAATTGGATGAATTTCAGCCTTTCCTTTATTTATTACTAATTGCGCTTCTGGTGAACTTCCAAATATTTTAAAGTCGCCATAATCAAAATAAAAAAGATAAGGAGATGGGTTTATACTGCGTAATGCTCTATAAACATTAAACTCATCACCTTTAAACTGTTGAGAGAATTTTTTTGAAAGGACAAGTTGAAACACATCACCACGAGCACAATGCTTTTTTGCTAAATCTACGTGTTCTTTATATTCTGCATCTGTAAGATTTGAGGATGTTTTACCTTGAGTTGAAAAATTAAAAGCTGAGTAGTTTTTAGATTTTATTAGCTGAAGAATATCATCAATATTATTATCTGTATCAAAACAGTGTGCAAAAACGTAAGCTTCATTTTTAAAATGATTTATAGCAATGATATTTTGATATACCGCATAATAAATATCTGGAATATTTAAATGGTCTTCCTTTTTTGAAATTTCAACATCTTCAAAATAACGTACAGCATCATAAGCGATATAGCCAAAAATGCCATTATTTATAAATTTGAAATTTTCTTCAGACTGAACTTTAAATCGTTTTGTGAACTTATGAATGACTTTAGTTACACTTGTAGTTTTCTTAATCTTATTTTTAAAGACTGTCCCATCTGGAAAAGTTTGAGTGATAGCTTCATCTTTTATTTTTATAGACGCTATAGGATTGCAGCAGATGTATGAAAAACTATTATCGTTAGCATGATAATCACTACTTTCTAATAAGATACTATTTGGGAATTTATCACGTATTTTCAAATATATGCTTACAGGTGTAATAGTATCTGCTAGTATTTTTTTGTAGTGTGTGTATAAACTGAATGTCTTCATAAAATTTTAAATAAAAAAAAGGCTTGTCGTGAATGACAAGCCTTTATATGTTGATTTTTAAATATACAAAAGGGTTACTTCACGAAATTGAGTTTCGAAAGTTCCACCACCAAGTATGATTTAAAATTGTGTTCATTTTTGTTTTTAATGTTTGTCAAATATAGAAATGAAAATTAGTTTTTCAAACTATTTAAGTTAAAAATAAAAAAGAATCCTGCAATTGCAGGATTCTCGTCACTAAATGTTGCTAAAAATCAATTCTTTTTTAGAATTTTAAATTCACATTTAGGTCAAACTCGTCATAAATAGCTTTGTCTTGTAAGTTTTCAAAGAAGCTAGTTGATCCATATCTTACATCATATTTACTTCTGTCAATTTTTAAAGCAGCAGTTGCTGAGTTTTTATCAACAGTCATATCAAATGTATTTGTGTTTGTATTTCCTTTAATAGTTAAGGCTCCAGTAACTTTGTATTTACCGTCTTTACCTTCAACTTTAGTAATTTTAAATGATGCAGTTGGGTGTTTTTCTACTCCAAAAAAGTCATCAGATTTTAAGTGACCTTCTAATTTTCCTTTCATTCCACCTTCTAAATCTGTTACAGTTAAAGATGTCATGTCCATTACAAAATTACCTCCAGTAAGTTTATTATCTGTAAAGGTTAAAGTTCCTTCTTTTAAACTAATTGTACCTTCATGTTGACCAGTTACTTTATAACCTTTCCAAGTTATTTGGCTGTCTTTTACATTAACAGTTTTGTCAGAAATTGAAGTAAATGATACTACAGTTAACGCTAGTACAAATACAAATGCTGATTTTAAAATGTTGTTTTTCATAGTGTTTAATTTTAAGCTTTAAGTTTTGTTAATAAATTATTTAATAGTTCTAATTCTGTTTGAGATAAATTTGATGTCATTTGTTGTTCTATATCATCAATTATTGGATCTAATACAGATAATGTTTTAAGTCCATCTTGAGTTATAAAAATTTCAATCTTTCTGCGATTTTTTGCACAAGTGTTACGCTCTACAAAATCTTTCAAAAGTAATTTATCAATTAAACGTGTAGTATTACTCATTTTATTGACCATTCGATCTTGAATATCTTGTAGGTTTAACGGTTTTTCATTTTGACCTCTTAAAATTCTCAATACATTAAATTGTTCTAAAGACAAATCAAAAGGTTTTAAAACAGACAACATTTCGTCCTTAAAGTACGTATTTGATAAAAACACATTTATTATTGTTTTACGTGACAATGGTAATGTTTTACTGGTTTTTAAAATATCTTCTAACTCTTTCATGTACAACAATTGTATATACAAATGTAATATTTATATCAACTCAAAAAATATATTTAGCTATAATATTTTGTTAAAGTTTTAATAGGTTTCGTTCAGATTTATAACTTTATATCATGAGGATACTTACTTGTTTATTAATAATTTTACTGGTTTCATGTAAGGATAAACCAGAAGCAACTAATAGTGCTGCAAAAATTGAAAACGATAATGTTGAGGAATCAATGGAGTTAGAAGTTTATGATTTTGATGGGTTGCAAAAATATTTGAGTACTACTACAGATAAGATTTATGTAGTTAACTTTTGGGCAACTTGGTGTGCACCTTGTGTAAAAGAACTGCCATATTTTGAAGAGTTAAACTATAAATATGCCGATAAAAATGTTGAGGTTATTTTAGTAAGTCTAGATTTTCCAAATAAATATGAGTCTAAGTTAAAACCATTTATAATTAGCAAAAATTTAAAATCTAAGGTTGTAGCATTAAACGATGTAGATTCTAATACATGGATCCCAAAAGTTCATGAAACTTGGTCTGGCGCTATACCAGCAACTATCATTTTTAATAAAAATAAACGACAGTTTTACGAACAGTCATTTACATACGATGAATTAGAAACCGAAGTTAATAAATTTCTTAAATGAAATAGATTAACTTTAGATTCTCGCTTTTGCGAGAATGACAGTTTTAAAGAAACCTCAAATAAAAATTTGAGGAGTAATAATTAGAGTCAAACAATTCTTAAAATAAATATTATGTACACATTAAAAACATTTATTGCAGTTATTACAATAGTAATTGCATCTGCATTTACAACCACTAGCAATGGTTATAAAGTTGGTGATATTGCAACCGATTTTAATTTAAAGAACGTTGATGGTAAAATGGTATCCTTAGCAAATTATAAAGACGCTAAAGGGTTTATTGTCATTTTTACCTGTAATACTTGTCCTTATGCTGTTGCTTATGAAGATAGAGTAGAGGCTTTAAACAAAAAATATGCTTCAAAAGGGTATCCTGTTATTGCTATTATGCCAAATAATACAGATGTTAAGCCAGGAGATAATATGGAAGCTATGAAAGCAAGAGCTAAAGCTAAAGGGTTTACTTTTCCTTATTTAATGGACGAAGGACAAAAAATTTATCCTCAATATGGAGCAACAAAAACGCCTCATGTGTATTTACTTCAAAAAACCAAAAAAGGGAATCAAGTTAAATATATTGGAGCTATAGATGATAATTATCAAGATGCTGCAGCTGTAAAAACTAAATATGTTGAAAATGCCGTTGATGCATTATTATCAGGTAAAGAAATTTCAGAAAAAGAAACTAGAGCAATAGGTTGTTCAATTAAAGTTTAAAAATTAAATCTCCATTTAAAAAAGAGAAAAATGTTAAAAATTGAATCCGAAGCGTAACACTTCGGATTTTTTTTCGTCTTTATCATAAAGAAAAGTTAATTTAGCATAGTTTTTGATAGTAAATTATGGCAGATTTAACACAAATAGATTGGGTAGAGCAACTTAATAATGACAATAACGCTGTTATTTTAGATGTGCGCACTCAAGATGAGGTAGATGAAGGAAAAATTCCTAACGCTCTTCATATAGATATTTATAAAGGTCAAGGATTTATTTATGAAGTAGATGCTTTAGATAAATCTAAAAACTATTATGTGTATTGTAGAGCTGGTGGGCGAAGTGCTCAAGCTTGCGCAGTAATGAATCAATTAGGTTTTAAAAATACCTATAATTTAATAGGAGGATTTAGTCAGTGGACTGGAGACGTCGAATAACAAAAACATCAATCAAAATGAAAAAAGTATTAACAATTTTAAGTGTTGCTATAATGGTATTAGCAACTAGCTGTAAAGATGAATCACAGGGAGAAATTAAATTAGTAACTCCAGAAGAAATGCAAACACTACTAGAACAAAAAGATGTACAATTAGTAGATGTAAGAACACCAAAAGAGCTTGAAGATGGATTTATTGACAATGCTCAAAACATAGATTTTAATTCACCAACATTTGATGAAGACATATTAAAATTAGATAAATCTAAACCAGTTGTATTGTATTGCAAATCTGGTGGACGTAGTGCTAAATGTGCTGAAAAGCTTCAGGCGGCAGGATTTATTAAAATTTTTGATCTCGACGGAGGTATTACCAAATGGAAATTTAAAGGATTTAAAATCCAGACAGAAAACTAACAAAAAAAGCTGAGTTTAATACTCAGCTTTTTTTGTTTTTAATAATTACTATCTCTCATATTAGCATAAATTTATGAAACCTTTATAGCTGACATTAGCTTACTTCTATTATTTTTGTTGCTTTACGTAAATCAATATCTTTTATAAGATTGAAAAAGTTAAGCGATGAATAAATTTTTATTAGGTCTCATTTTTTTACTTACTGTTTCACTTTCAACAGTCCAGTCACAGATTTTAGAACCAGTAAAGTGGGATACTTCTATTGAGAAAATATCTGATACTGAATACAATTTAATTGCTAAAGCTACTATAGATAAAGGATGGCATCTATACTCTCAAAATGTGCCAGAAGATGGTCCAATTCCAACTACATTTACTTTTACAGCTAATGATGAATATGAATTAGTAGGTAAAACATCAGAAGAAAAAGGTCATACAGTTGATGATCCAGTTTTTATGATGAAAATTAAGTTTTTTGAAGATAAAGCTGAGTTCAGACAACGTGTGAAAATTTTAAATAAAGACTTAGCTAGTATTAAAGGTCAAGTCGAATTTATGGCTTGTGATGATAAGCAATGTACACCTCCAAATTATATAGATTTGGAGTTTGATATAATAAAAAAAGACCCATCAAAAGCTAACGTAGTAATTCCAGTAACAATAGATGATAGAAGTAAGGCATTATCTGAAGCTTTAGAAATGAATGTTACAGGATGGGAGAATTTTAAACAAGAAAAGGTAGAAGAGAAAAGTAATTTTACAATTTTCTTATTAGGATTTTTAGGCGGATTAATTGCTTTACTAACACCTTGTGTATTCCCAATGATACCATTAACAGTTTCGTTTTTTACTAAAAGCGGAGCTAATAGCCAAAAAGGAATGGCAAACTCAATTATGTATGGGTTTTTTATCTTTTTGATATATGCTATTTTAAGCCTTCCATTTCATTTAATAGATACTATTGATGCTGAAATACTTAATAATATTTCGACAAATGTTACCTTAAATGTTATATTTTTCGTGATTTTTGTTGCCTTTGCTTTTTCATTTTTCGGATTTTACGAACTTACATTACCATCTTCTTGGAGTAATGCATTAGATAGTAAAGCAAATAGAATTGGTGGAATTATCGGAATATTTTTTATGGCTTTAACGCTAGCAATTGTGTCATTCTCTTGTACAGGGCCGATTTTAGGAACCTTATTAGGTAGCTCATTATCTTCAGATGGAGGCGCAACTCAATTATCACTTGGTATGAGTGGTTTTGGTTTAGCTTTAGCATTACCTTTTACATTATTTGCTATGTTTCCAAAGTGGTTAAATTCGTTGCCTAAATCTGGTGGATGGTTAAATACAGTAAAAGTTGTGTTAGGGTTTATAGAGCTTGGTTTAGCGCTTAAATTCTTATCAAATGCAGACTTAGTTGAGCATTGGGGACTTTTAAAAAGAGAATTGTTTATAGGGCTTTGGATTGTTATAGGCATTGGATTGGCATTGTATTTATTTGGAAAAATAAAGTTTCCTCATGATGGGCCAATTAATAAACTAAGTAAAGGTAGAATAGGTTTTGGATTACTCACTATAGCATTTGTAGTGTATTTAATACCTGGATTAACAAATACTAAAGCGGCTAACTTAACTCTGTTAAGTGGTTTTCCGCCTCCATTATTCTATAGTTATTATGATAAAAGTTCTGAGTGTCCGCTTGGACTTAATTGTTATAAAGACTTAGATGAAGGAGTTGCAGCAGCTAAAGCACAAAACAAACCAATAATGTTAGATTTTACGGGTTGGGCTTGTGTTAATTGTAGAAAAATGGAAGAGCAGGTTTGGAGCCAACCAAAAGTGTTTAATATTTTAAATGACGATTATATAGTTATTTCTCTATATGTAGATGATAGAAAAGAATTAGCAACTGATATGCAATTTGACTATTTGAAACATAACGGAACTGTCAAAAAAATAAAAACCATAGGAGATAAATGGGCTACATTGCAAACGATTAACTTTAAAAACAACTCACAACCTTATTATGTATTATTAAATCATAATATGGAATTGCTAAATCATACAACAGCATATACTCCAGATATTGAAGAGTATTATAATTGGTTAAAAATTGGGCTTAAAAATTTTAAAAACCAAAATAAATAGTTAAATTTTTATAAAAAAAATACTTTTATACTCATTTTAATGCGTTTTATCTAAAATATAGTTGATATTTTAACATATCTGATACATTTGCAATAGCAAGTATCCCCAAATCTTGAATTAATAACACCTTTAATTTAAGATATTATGAATGACGCTTTAATAATACTATCAATAATTGGATTGCTATTCTCTGCAATGTATGTGTATTCTTATTCTTCAGAATACTTAGCAGAAAGAAAACTAATAGCAATTGAAAAAAGGCAATTACAAAAAGAAGCACAAATTAATGAGCAGCATGCCTTAAAAGAAAAAATTATCTCTGAAAAATATGAAAAACTTCAGCAAAGAAGTAATGAGATAAAAGCTGAATTTGAAAGACTATCACAATTCAGACAAAATGTATTTCAAAAGCATAGCTTAAAAAATAAAAATAACAATGTAAATATAGCTTAGGAAAGCTTAAAATATTATTCAAGCCTCTCATAATGAGAGGCTTTTTTTATGCCTTAATTTAGTAATTGGTAAATAATATATTGTCTTCGGACAATAATTCATCTCATTCATCCAATATCGTTTTAAATTATACATACAACAGTCTAATTTTACTTTACTCCAAAGCTGATCCTTTATCTTAAATGGATTACAGTGACATTCCATTTATTATATGTAATACTATTACATTTTATAACAACCATCATTATGTAAAAGTTGCGTAATGCTAAAAAATCAACTAAATAATAATATTATGTTTAAAAAATTTATTGCATCAATAATGATGCTAGTAATGCTGTTAGGAGTATCATTTACTCTTGTGGCACAAGAAGATTACAAATTGTGGGAAGATATTATGCTTACTCCAGATTTTACGAAATTAAAGATATTAGAAACCAATATGCGCAAGCATAATCAAACGTATCATAAAAGTGTACCTTATGAGGCTTCAGTTTATAATATTGTATCTGGCCCAAATTCAGGAAACATTATTTGGGAAATGGGACCAATGATGTATAAGCATAACGATACTCGACCAGATTCAGGAGGTCATGATGAAGATTGGAGAGATAATGTTATGCCATACATTAAAAAAATGCATACAATTGAGTATTGGAGAGCAGATGATAAATTAAATAATACAGGTATGCTTGATGGAGACCAAACAAAATACCCTATTATGTTTGTAAGGTATTATGAGGTTGAAGATGGTTTAACGCCTGGTGTAAACTTGTTTTTTGAAAGGGTAAGTAAAACTGTTAAAGCTCTTGATGGAGTTAATCCTTGGGGAATTTATTATAACGAGTTTAGACAAGGTGATCTTGGTAGACACATTGCTACTTTTAGTTTTAGTCCAAATTGGGCTGATTTTGATAGAGATGTAAATTGGGTAGAAAATTTTAATAAGGTTAATGGAGAAAACTCTTGGCAAAACCAGTTAGAATTAGAGCAAATAACATTCAAAAATCAATGGGATGAGATTTGGGTTTATAATAAAAACATGAGTGGAAAATAAAGCTATTGATTGTAAAAATAAATAGAGTTAGTTATAATATGTATAGTTAAAAGCCTCACTTATAGTGAGGCTTTTTTTAATATTAAAAGTTATTGCTTAACAAGAAGTAACTCAATAGTAGTAACAACTTCATCAGATATTTTACTTTTTACGATACTAGGAATTTTAATATTATAATCTGAAGGCAATAATTTAAAACTACTAGATAGAGTTATATTTCCATCAGTGTTTTTTAATTTGATAGTAACATTATTAATAGGTTTTGTTACACCATGAAAAGTTAATTCTCCACTAATTTTGTAAGTGTCTTTTAGTTGTTTGAGATCAAAATCTTTAATTTTACCTTTAAATGTTGCTTTAGGATATAAGTGCGATTCAGCATAATTTTCGTTAAAATGTTCCTCCATTAAAGCATTTTTAAACCGAAAAGCTTTAACTAGTACTAATGCAGCAAACTCACCATTTTCTGTGTTTAGGATAGCAGTTACTGAGTTGTTTTTTGCTGCTACTTCTTCAAAAGAAGGTACAGATGCTTCAAAACTTATTTGCCCTGTTTTAGTCAAATATTTTTGTTGCGCAAATGTTGAAGCACCAAGTAGTAGAAAAAAGTATAATAAAGTTTTCATGAGTTTGTTTTTTAATTTTCTAAAAGCCCGTCCGCTTGCCATTGAATAATAGTGTCAATTAAATTTTGAGGCAATCTTGGTCCTCCAAAAGGCATTAAAAATCCTAAATCGGTTGTGGATATTCTATCAATTAAATCTCTATTTTGCATTGCTTCTTTAACATTGTCATAAGTTAATAATGGCATAGGAGCCCCATTTTGGGGAGGATTAGAATGACATATAATACAATTATTATCTATAATTGGTTTTACATCATTTACATATGTGATAAGCTCAGGAAGTTCTGTTTGATCAATCAAATCATTTTCACTAGCATTTGTACAACCAAGTAAGGCTATAAAAAACAGATAAAATCTTATTTTATAAATATTTTTCATGTTAAAAAACTCTACTTAAATTAAACCCAAAATATATATTTCCATCTGTCCAATCGCCAGAAGCTTGACCTAAAAAGCCATTAGTATTCATAGCTTGCGCATTTGTGAAATGCATTTGAAAAACGTGTCCGCCAGTTTCTAAATCAAACCCAATTGATAAAGGGTTTTTAAATGGTGAGTTAGCTGCTCTATTTAAATGCCATCCGTAATCAGCGTTTATAGACCAACGTTTTCCTAATTTATATCGTCCTCCAATTCCTAAAGCGTATTGAGAATTTTTTTGTTCATCAATAGCTACATAATTATCATGGAAAAAAGTAGGAGCTAATTCAACTGAAAAGCTAGTATTTATTTTTCTAGAAATTATTAATTGAGCTGTGTAGCCTAGCCTATGTCTAAACTCTAATTTAGGTAAATTGTCTTTGTCTAATGCTGTGTTTATTAAAATTGAATTATAACCAACGATAGAGACTGGAAAACCATTATCTATTTGTTTAGCAAGGCTGTATTTTATTGAGCTTTCATATATTTTTTGAAATGAACTTCTTGAAACACTTATATTAAATCTGTCAGAGAGACCATACACAAAGTTTAGCTGTGTAACAGCATCATCTAACCCAAAAAAAGTATCAAAACCATTTTTTATACTGCCAAATCTGTGAGACACTATCAAAGTAAGTTCTTTTTTTGCTACTAGTTTTGTGGATTCAAAATTTACAATTTTAAGGCCCTTAAACGCAGCAATTGTATAGCTATTTTGCATTGTGTCGACATCAATTTCAGCAAGTAAATCATCTTGAGACCAAGTTATAATTGGGAGAAAAAGTATTATGTATAGTATACTTTTCATTTTATTGTTTTATTACTCTTTTTGTTTCAACTCTTTTGTCTGATGTGATTTTTACTAAATACATTCCACTATCCCAATTAGATATATTTAATTGTAACCCGTTTTCTGAGTTTATATCTCTTGTTAATATTTGTTTACCAAGTAAGTTATAAACTTCAAGATTGGCATTTGTTATTCCGTTTCTTAGTTCAATATTTAACATCGAATCTGATGGGTTTGGGTGCATAAAAAAGCTGTTTTCTCTTTCATAATCTTCAACACTTAAAAAGGTGCTCCAAAAGGTTGCTCCATTTTGAGCTCCATTTCCAATATATTCAAAAGGCGCTGCTGCGCTAACAAATGTTCCAGCAACCCATATACCTTTGTTTACAGCAACCACTTCACGCTGATGACCAGCAGAGCCCCATTGTAAGTAGTCTTGCATTGCTGTTGATGAACCAAAAGTACTTGAATTATATAATCCTAATTCAGAGTCTGGAACGGTTAGGTTTACAGTGCTAATAACCGTTACTTCTGCTCCTGCAGCTAAATTTAACGAACCTTGAGTTACTGTTAATGTATTAAGTTGATTGTAACTAGGGAAATTACATAGCCAATAAGTCCCAATATTTACTGTGCTAGATCCATAATTATGCATGGTTACTGCTCCAGTTGACGGATTAACAATTTTTAGTCTTATTTGTGCATTTGATAATGTTAACATTGATACTGTGAGTATGAATGTTAATAGTAATTTGAAAGTGTAATTGTTTTTCATAATATATTTTTGATTAATTAATAATTGTGCATTGGTCTAGTTTAATCTCTTCTAGCAAATCATCATAGCCAATAAATCGTCCTTTAATTGTTATTTTAAAATTGTTTTCGGTTACTGTTATTTCTTCAGTAAACTGACAAAAAATGGTTTCATTTATTGTAATTGTTTTATTGCTATGTTGAGTAATATTACCAGAGATTTCTATTGTTTTGTTTAAGTACTTATTTTCTGCATTTGTTGAATTGTCTTTAAACTCGTTTATTATATCTTTTGATGCTGTTTTGTATACAGACACTTCGTTACTTATATTTCTGTGTTCTTGATATATGTATTTATATACTAAAACACTTATAATAAGTAGTATAAATATGGCAATCCATTTACGCATTTTTTAATGAGTTTTTAAGACTTATTTATAACAGTAGTAGGCAAGTTCATTAATTATTTAGCTTTTAACTACTTCAACTTATTGTTGAAGCAGTTAGCTAAAAATCAAAATTAAATTTGGGGTCAGCTAAAAAAAATTAGGTAAATAAAATTTTTTCTTTTTCATTATTTTTTATGTCTAATTTTTTTCAAAAGTTAAAGTGTCTGTTCCACCATTTCCTCCGCTTATATCAATTAGATTTATAGTTGTGCTATTATGTAAAACTATATCCCAATCATCATTCAAATCTTCAAAAACATTAGTGTCTGGTACTGGAAAAGAAATATTAAAATCTATGTCATCATTTGAGCTACTGTCATCGTTACTATTACTATCTGTAACAGACCAACTTCCTGTGTAAGTTGTAGTTCCATTTGTGGCTGTTAATGTTCCATTAGCAGAAAAAGTGAAATTGTAGCCAGTAAAATCATTAGTTTCGTTTTGTCCAGAATCTACATAACTAGTAATTCGCCATGTACCAACTTGCATTGCATTTGTTATTTGTAGTATTTCAGCACTATTATCATTAGAGCTTGAATTATCGTCGTCTGATGAACACATTGATGACATTAATGTAAAATTTAACATTAATAGCATTCCGTAGAAAAGTCCTTTTTTCATAATTTGAATAGTTTTGAGTTATTTATATTAGTTACAGTTGTTTTCATATCGTAGTCTATCATTATTTCCCTCTCTTAAATCGATTTTAGTTTCTCCTGAACCTTCATCAATTTCATGTAAATACCAGTTATTATTACAATATGGTAAACTTGGAATATCAATTACTACAACAATATTGTTTCCAGTACCACTAGTTGACCAAGTGCCATATACTGTAGTGCTTGACCAGCTTACAGAAATGCTTCCCTCAATAAAAAAATTGAACAGGTAGCCATCATATAAATCATCATAATCGTTATTGTTTCGTTCAAGCTTATCAACAGTCCAATTTGGGCATTGAGTTAAAAGAGTTGAGAGTTGACTTGGTGTACAATTATCACAATCATCATCATTGTAATCATAATCATCATCTTCATCACAATCATTAATATAGTTTTCAATAATGTTTTCTAATTCATTTAAGTTATTTATGGTAAAAGATGTGTTATTTGATAATGTGACTGTTATAGGAAAATTAATGCTTACAATATCGTTTTCGTCAATGCTATCAATAAAAACATAAAGCTCAAAATCGCTATTTATAGTTATGGTTTGGAGTAATTCATTATTAGCATTAAAAATTGAGGCAGTAATTGGATATTGAAAATCTAAACACTCAATATCATCATCACTTTCATTTTCTCCATTACAATTAATAGAATAACTATTTAATTCGGTTGGGTTATTAATTGTAACTTGAGTAAAATCGTTAAGTACAATTGTTATTGGATATGTTATGTTTATATAGTCTGTATCGTCATCAAACTCATCAAATATATCTTCAATAGTATCATAGTCGTTTTCAGTGTTTACTATAATTTGTGTTCCATTAGCAACAACAGTTATAGGTAATTGTATGTTAAAGCAATTTGCATAATCTATAATGTTGTCATTAGATCCATCATTCATTGCTGTGCGCTGCATGAGATTAGCAATACTTGAATTGGCTTGCAAAATTTCATCATCTGGAGCTTGTATAAACTCAACTTCTTCTTTTCTGCATGATGAGAATGATATTAAAAAAAGTAGCGCAATAATTTTAAAGTCAATTTTCATTGTATAAAATGTTTCTTTAATAATAAAACAACTATAACCTTAAAACTCCTGAAAATATTTCGAAAAATATTTTCTACCTTTAAAATATCAAAATGTAAAGCCTTGCCAAAAGATATAAATCAGAATATTTGTAATGAACATGCCTTTGCTAGTGTTTATAAAAAATATGCTGATGATTTGCATAATTTTTTATACTACAAATACGGAGAGCAATTTAATCCTAGAGATAAAACACAAGATGCTTTTATGAAACTATGGGATAATTGTAAAGACGTTACATTAAGTAAGGCTAAATCGTTTTTGTTTACAGTTGCTAATAATATGGTGTTGAATGATATTAAACACCAAAAAGTTGTTTTAAAACATCAGCAAGCAAATCATAAAAATTATACAAACGAAACACCAGAATTTGTTTTAGAAACCAATCAATTTCTCGAGAAATACAAAAAAGCGTTAAGTAAGTTAACAGAAGATCAAAGAGTCGCTTTTTTGCTAAATAAAGTAGAAGGGAAAAAGCATAAAGAAATAGCTGAATTTTTAGGAGTTACCCAAAAGGTTATTGAGTATCGTATTTATAGTGCTTTTGATGTTTTAAAGAAAGAACTAGAAGGTTTTAAAATAAAATAATCAGGAGTTTTAAAGGTGAAGTTGTTTTATTGTTAAATAGGAAAGATTGATGGATAAAGATTACTTATTAAAAAAATGGTTAAATGATGAGTTGTCAGACACAGAAAAGGAAGCTTTTTTGCAATCTGATGACTATAGTTTTTATAAAGACATTATAGATAATGCTAATCATTTTAAAGCTTCAAATTTTTCTAAAGCTGAAGATTTTGTAACTTTTAATGCAAAATACCAGTCACAAAAGCCAAAGGTCAAAAAACTTAAATGGTTAAATCCTTTATCACGTGTGGCAAGTATAGTTGTTATAGGGTTTGCATTATATTTTACAATCTTTCAAGAAACGACAATAGAAATAAAAACATTAGCCCACGAACAAACAACAATTGAGTTGCCAGACGCATCAATAGTTACCCTAAATGCAAAATCACAAGTTAGTTATGATAAAAAAGCATGGAGCAAACACAGAGAAATAAAACTTGCAGGTGAAGCGTTCTTTATAGTATCAAAGGGAAATACTTTTGATGTTATAACTAAAGATGGAAAAGTTACTGTAGTAGGAACTCAGTTTAATGTTAAGCAAAGAGATAATTATTTTGAAGTTAAATGTTTTGAAGGTGTTGTAAAAGTAACGTCTCAGTTTATAACAAAAACACTAAATGCTGGAGATACTTATAGATTTTTAGATAATGAATTTTCTGAAAGTAAAACGATACTCAAAGAACCACAATGGACAAAAAACAAAAGCAGTTTTGAAAGTGTTCCATTAAAAGAAGTTATCGCGGAGTTAGAAAGACAATATGATATTAAAATTACAACTAAACAATTAGATGGTAGTCGTTTGTTTACAGGTGTATTTACACATAATAACTTAGAAAATGCGTTAATGTCTGTATCCCAACCTATGAATTTGACCTATGAAATTAATACAGCAAATCAAGTTGTTATTCATGGCAATAAAAGGTAAGCAGTATTTATTAAGTATCATTTTATTTTCTTTTTTTTCTTTCACTATTTCTGCGCAAGTCAAAAATGAGAAACAATCACTTATTGCAATTTTTGAAGCTATTCAAAATCAATATAACTATCAGTTTAATTATGCTGAAGATAGTATTGAGAGTGTATATATAATTCCGCCTAAAAAGGAATTAACATTAGAAGACGTGTTGCGTTATTTAGAACGAAATACGCCTTTTAGTTTTACTATTATTAGCGACAATATTATATTAGTAAAACAAAAAGAAGGGTTTGTAATATGCGGATACATAAAAGATATAGAAACTCAATCAGTATTAACCTCTGCAACAATTCAAAGTAATACAAGTTCAACAGTAAGTGATAATAATGGATTTTTTCAACTTTTAGTTAAAAGTGAGTCCGAACTAATTTCAATTAAATATCTAGGGTTTAAAACAGTAACTAAACTTGCATCGGTATTTAATAAAGAAGTTTGTTTAGATACCTATTTGTACCCAAGTTTTCAACTACTATCAGAAGTCATTATATCAAACTACATGATAAGTGGTATTAATAAGTTAAGCGATGGCTCTTTCGAAATTGATTTCTCTAATTTTGAAATATTACCAGGCGTTGTAGATGCAGATGTTTTACAATCTGTTCAGGCATTTCCAGGAATACAAAGTATAAACGAAACCGTTTCTAATATTAACATTAGAGGAGGTACACATGATCAAAATTTAATACTATGGGATGGTATTAAAATGTATCAGTCTGGACATTTTTTTGGTTTAATTTCAATGTATAACCCACAAATTACAGATAAGGTATCCTTGCAAAAAAATGGCTCTAATGTTATTTATACAGATGGTGTTTCTGGTACAATAGCTATGAAAACAGATAATGAGATTAACTCAAAATTTAGAGCTAGTCTTGGAGGTAATTTTATAGATGCAAATGCATTTGCAGATGTGCCAATTAGCGAAAAATCATCCATACAATTTGCAGCTCGAAAATCAATTAGTGATTTTTTAAAAACACCAACATATACAAACTTTTTTGAACGTATTTCACAAAACACTGAGGTTGATAACAATACAAATAATAGTGTTAATTCAGATAAAGAATTCGATTTTTATGATACCTCATTACGTTGGTTGTACCAAATAAGTGATAAAGATGTATTGCGAGTTAATTTTATAAATGTAAGTAATGAACTTATTTTTAACGAGAATGCAATTATAAATTCTAATCAAGAATCTCGTGAGAGTAGTCTAAAACAAAATAGCATAGCAGGAGCAGTGTTTTATAATAGAGTTTGGAATGATAAATTTCAAACATCAATCGAAGTTTATGAAACAGATTATAAATTAAAAGCTATAAATGCTAATATATTAGATGAGCAAAGATTTTTACAAGAAAATAGTGTGTCAGAATCTAGTCTAAAACTCACTTCAAATTACAGAATTACTGAGCAGCTAAATTTGCTTTCAGGTTTGCATTTTGTTGAAACAGAAGTAACAAATCTTGATGACGTAGATAATCCATTATACAGATTAAAGATTTCTGAAGTTGTTAGATTATATAGTGCTTTTTCTCAAATCGGATTTGTTTCAAAAAACAGAAATACGGCTTTTAATATTGGAACAAGATTCAATTATTTAGATAAATTTAAAAAGAGCATTTTAGAGCCAAGATTTAGTTTTAATCAAAAATTTTTAAATGATTTTAGATTTGAAATTTTAGGAGAGTTTAAACATCAATACACATCGCAAGTTGTTAATTTTCAGAATGATTTTCTTGGTATAGAAAAGCGCAGATGGCAACTATCAAATAACGAAGAAATTCCTGTAATTACTAGCAAGCAGTTATCAACAGGAATCAGTTTTAGTAAAAAGGGATGGCTTTTAAGTTTAGAAGGTTATTACAAAATGGTTGATGGTATAACTTCTCAAAGTCAAGGATTTCAAAATCAGTATCGCTTTAGTAACGTAAGTGGAAGCTATGACGTAAAAGGTATTGATTTTCTCTTTAGAAAAGGTATAGGTAGTTTTAGTGGTTGGTTAAGCTATTCTTTTATGGATAATACTTATAAATTTAATTCGTTAGATGAGCCTAGCTTTCCAAGTAACTATAACATTACTCATGCACTTACATTAGGAACAGCATATACCAAAAATAGATTTAAAGTTTCAGCAGGATTTAATTGGCATTCTGGGAAACCAACAACCGAGCCAATTTTTGGAAACGAAATAGTTAATAATGAAGTTAATTTTGGAGCAGCAAATAATCAGTCTTTAGAAGATTATTTACGTCTCGATATATCAGCTATTTATGATTTAAAATTTTGCCATCATGTAAATGCAACTATTGGATTATCAGTTTGGAATGTGCTTGATAAAGAAAATATAATAAATAGCTTTTATAGTGTGCAAGATCAAAATCTATTAAAAACAAACCAGCAGTCTTTAGCTATAACTCCCAATGCGTTTATAAGAGTTTATTTTTAATAAAAAAACTCTATAAACACTTGATTTACAGAGTTTTATGTGGAGTCGGAGAGAATCGAACTCTCGTCCAAACAAGTCACCAAATAGCCTTCTACACGTTTAGTTTTTTCATGGTTTTCGATTGTAAGCTGATTAAAAACACTCTACTCACAACTTATCTTCTTAAGTTTCAAAAGCAAATCAAAGCGCTTCACTTTCTATGTCAACTTTTACGATGCCTCTAATCTGACCGCCGCTGACCAGGGCTTTCAAGAGACATTTAGCCTTCCTACCTAGTAGGAATGTAGCAAATCTTACTATAATTCAGATTACGCAGCTAAAGCGTAGTTATTCTCGCCGTTTAAAATTTGGTCTAGCCTTTTACGTGTTTCAATGCCATTACACGACGTGCTTACTATCTAATAAATCTCGCTGTCAAAACCAGTCGACCCCATTATTAATAGTATTTTGGCGTTCCCTTTCAGGTCGCGCTTTCAGCTATATCTTTTGCAAAAGACAAAAGGATGCCGCTTTAATCGCTAACGCAGTTTGCAAAGTTATCAAAAAGTTTGGTAAACCTTGCAAATCCTATTATTTTCGTGCAAAAATTATTCCAATAATAAGCTTATGAAATTCGCCATCATAAAAGAACGTAAAAATCCGCCAGATAGGCGTGTAGTTTTTTCACCAGAAAAGCTAGCAGAAGCAAGAGCACAATTTCCACAAGCCGAGTTTATTGTTGAGTCTAGCAATGTTCGCATTTTTCCTGATTCAGCATATAAAGCATTAGGATTTAAGGTTACAGACGATGTGTCAGATTGTGATGTGATGATAGGCGTAAAAGAAGTACCAATTGAGAATTTAATACCAAATAAAAAATACTTTTACTTTTCTCATACCATCAAAAAGCAACCTTATAACAGAAAGCTTTTAGTGGCCATGTTAGAGAAAAACATAGAAATGTTTGACCACGAAACTATTGTAAAGAAAAGTGGAGCACGTTTAATTGGTTTTGGTCGTTATGCAGGCTTGGTTGGAGCGTATAACGGATTTAGAGCTCTTGGGTTGCGTGATGGATTATTCAACTTACCTAAAGTAGAAACATTAGCCGATTTAGACGAGGTAAAAAGAGAGCTAGATAAAATTAAACTTCCAAATATCAAAATATTGCTTACAGGAACAGGAAAAGTTGCCCAAGGAGCAAAAGAAATTCTTGATCACTTAAAAATAAAAGAAGTAAGTGATGCGTTATATTTAACGTCAAAGTTTACAGAACCAGTTTATGTTATGGCAGATGTTATGGAATATGCAAAACGTAAAGATGGCAAAGTAGGTGAGAAGTGGGAGTTTTATAAAGACCCAACAGGTTACGAAAGTAATTTTATGCCATATGCTAAAGAAACAGATATGTTTATAGCGGGACATTTTTATGGTAATAATGCGCCTTATTTGTTTACAAGACAAGATGCAAAATCAAAAGATTTTAATATCAATCTAGTGGCAGATATTAGTTGTGATGTTGATGGGCCTGTGGCTTCAACATTAAGAGCTTCAACCATTGCAGATCCGTTTTATGGTTATGATGCAAAAACTGAAAAAGAAGTCGCTTTTAATGCTAAAGATGCAATAACAGTTATGGCAGTCGATAACTTGCCTTGTGAACTACCAAAAGATGCTAGTGAAGGTTTTGGTGAGATGTTTTTAGAACACGTTATTCCTGCATTTTTTAATGATGATGAACGAGGAATTTTAAAGCGTGCAAAAATTACTGAAAACAAAAAACTAACCGAACGATTTAGCTATTTACAGGATTATGTAGATGGTAAACTTTAGGTTTATTGGCTTTTAATTTACTACATTGCTCCAAACACTTTTTTAATGATTAAAACTGCAATAGTTACTGGAGCTGCTTCCGGATTGGGTTATGAGTTGGCACTATTGTTAGCTAAAGATTCTTATAATCTTATTTTAATTGATATAGATACAATAAACTTAGATGTTGCAAAGCAAAGCATTTTAGAGTCTTATAGTGTTGATGTAAAATTAATTGTAAAAGATTTAAGTGAAGAGAATGTTGCAGAAGTGATTTTTCAAGAGATTAAAGATACTCCAATAGATGTTTTAATTAATAATGCTGGTTTTGGGTTGTTTGGTACATTTTCAGATACCGATTGGAAACGTGAATTAGAAATGTTGCAGGTACATATTATTACAACTACGCATTTAACAAAACTTGTTTTAGATGGAATGATAAAGCAAAAATCTGGAAAAATTCTAAACATGTCATCTTTGGCTGCGTTTCAACCAGGTCCTTTAATGTCTATCTATTATGCCTCAAAAGGATATATGTTGTCATTTTCAGAAGCCATAGCCAACGAACTAAAAGGTACTGGAGTTACTGTAACTGCATTATGTCCTGGACCAACAAAAACATCGTTTCAAGATGTAGTTTCTAATGGCACAACAGATAATAAAATTACATTTAACATGGCTTGTCCGCAAAAAGTTGCGGCTTATGGTTATAAGGCTATGCATCAAGGAAAAACTGTAGCAATTCCAGGAGTGTTTAATAAATTTTTATCTGGATTACCACGTTTTTTATCAAGAAATAGAGCAACATCTATTGTAAGACAAATACAAGAACGCAATAGAGAAGTTTAGTAATCATACAATTTAAAAGTTTATTAAATTTGATTGTGTTTAAATTAGTAATCAAATTGTGAAACCAGCCGAAGAATACATACTAAAACAACCAGAGCCATTCAAATCTATATTGTTGCACGTACAATTATTGATAGAGCATGCGTTGCCAGAAGTTCACATGGAATTTAAATGGAGAATACCTTGTTACTATATTGGTACTCGTCCAATATGTTATTTAAATCAAAGTAGAGATTATGTAGATGTTGCCTTTTGGCATTCAGCTCATCTGTCTAGTAATCTTGATAAATACTTGGTGAGCGAAAAACGAAAGGTTATTAAATCTTTAAGGTATAAAATATTAGAAGATATTAACGACGAAATTTTTATTAGAATTCTGAAAGAAGTAGAGTCTTTTAAAAACAAATCGTTCTTAAAGTAATTACAAATCTCTGTAAACTATATAATTTTCAAAAACTAAGCCTTTAAAAGATTTTTTCTGCTTTTTTTCTACTTCGTAATAGTGAGAATCAAAAAAAGGAAGTGCAGTAATACTCACATCAGATTTTAGAACATCAAAACCGTTTATTGAAGCTCTAGACTCCATAATACGTAATAGTTTAGAAGCAATGGTTTTTCTTTGGTAATCTTTATGTACAAATAAACCATCTAAATAATTTCCTTTAGTTAAATACGAAAACCCTATTATTTGGTTATTAGCTTCGGCAACAATAAAATAATCATTATTTATTCTCTTTTCCCATTTTTCAATATCATCAGCTCCAGAAGCCCAAACTTTTATTTGTTTATCTGAATAATCTCTTGAATTTATATTTATAATAGTATTTCTGAAAAGTGAAGTGATTTCAGGAATATCGTCTATTGTAGCTTGTCTAATTTCAAAATCCATAGTTTAACTTTATTTTAAACTATTAATGGTTTTTCTAATAGCAACCAAGTTGGTTAGTAAGCCTTCTAAATTATCTAAATGAAGCATATTGGCGCCATCACTTTTTGCATTTGCAGGATCAAAATGAGTTTCAATAAATAAACCATCCACATTATTTACAACACCTGCTCTGGCAATAGTTTCAATCATGTCTGGACGACCTCCTGTAACTCCAATAGTTTGATTTGGTTGTTGTAAAGAGTGAGTAACATCTAATACTGTTGGTGCATATTGACGCATTGTTGGAATACCTCTAAAATCGACAATCATATCTTGATAGCCAAACATAGTACCTCTATCAGTAATCCATGCTTTATCATTACCAGCATCTTTTACTTTTTGCACAGCATGTTTCATACTTTCAGGGCTCATAAATTGACCTTTTTTAAGGTTAACTACTTTTCCTGTTTGTGCAGCAGCAACTACTAAGTCTGTTTGTCTAACTAAAAAGGCTGGAATTTGTAATACATCTACATATTCTGCAGCCATAGTAGCATCAGATATTTCGTGTATATCAGTAACTGTAGGAACATCAAAAGTTTCAGATACTTTTCTTAAAATTTTTAAAGCTTTTTCATCGCCAATTCCAGTAAAACTATCAATACGACTTCTGTTGGCTTTTTTAAAGCTTCCTTTAAATACATAAGGAATTTTTAGAGCATCTGTAATGCTAACTACTTTTTCGGCAATACGTAATGCCATGTCTTCTCCTTCAATGGCACATGGACCACAAAGCAAAAAGAAATTGTTAGAATTTGTATGTTTTAATTTTGGAACGTCGTTAAGAGTCATCAGCTTAAAAATTTAAGCCACAAAGATAATCAAATTAAAAACTTCTTTTAATACTATTTCTAATCATCCAAAGCGACATGATAAAGTTACCAATAACAAAAAATCCACCTAAAATTAAAAATTGTTTTACTTCGTTAGAAAGACTTACAATGTTTAGAAAATCAGACAGGTAAGCCAAAATCATATACGATGATAAACAAACAAATATAATTCCGAGTGAAAAATTAAGGCTGTTATTTGGTTTTACTAGTTGCCAAATAAAAGGGATTCCAAATAACAAAATTGGGTAAGCTGTAATGCCTTCACTTCTATTAACGTCGGTAAACCAATACAAAATCACTACAATGAAGTAGAGATAAGGTATAAACTTTGAGTATTTACTAATTATTTTCATCTGTTTGCTATTTAAAAAATTCAGATGTAAATCGCCAATTAGTTAAGCGGTTGGAAGGTGTGGCTATTTACTATTAATCAATTATTTAAACGTAAGATAAGCATTCAAATTATGTTAAATTTAAATTATAACATATAATTAACGTATTGTACATATATTATCTAATTTATCTAAAAATATAATGTACCTTTGCACGCTTAAAAATAAGGCATCATTATGGCTAATATTAAAAATATCGCGATTATCGCTCACGTTGACCACGGAAAAACAACCTTGGTAGACAAAATCATGTATCATTGTCAGTTATTTAGAGAGAATGAAAACACTGGAGATTTAATTCTTGACAATAACGATTTAGAGCGTGAAAGAGGAATTACAATTACATCTAAAAACGTTTCTGTAGTTTACAAAGACACAAAAATTAATATCATTGATACTCCTGGTCACGCGGATTTTGGTGGTGAGGTAGAACGTGTATTAAATATGGCTGATGGCGTTTTGTTATTAGTTGATGCTTTTGAGGGTCCAATGCCACAAACACGTTTTGTATTAGGTAAGGCTATCGATTTGGGTTTAAAACCTTGTGTGGTTGTAAATAAAGTTGATAAAGAAAACTGTACTCCAGAAGAAGTACATGAAGCTGTTTTTGATTTAATGTTTGAACTTGGTGCAGAAGAATGGCAGTTAGATTTCCCTACTGTATATGGTTCGGCAAAACAAAACTGGATGAGTGATGATTGGAAAAAGCCAACGACAAACATAGAGCCATTGTTAGATATGGTTGTTGAACATATTCCATCACCAAAAATTGAAGAAGGTACAGTACAAATGTTGATTACATCTTTAGATTTCTCATCATTTACTGGTCGAATTGCAATTGGGCGTTTACAACGCGGCACTCTTAAAACTGGAATGAACATTTCATTGGTAAAACGCGATGGAAGAATAGTAAAATCTAAAGTTAAAGAACTGCATGTTTTTGAAGGTCTAGGACGTAAAAAAGTTGAAGAGGTTCAAGCTGGAGATATTTGTGCATTAGTTGGTTTAGAAGGATTTGATATTGGTGATACTGTAGCAGATTTTGAAAATCCTGAAGGGTTAAAAACGATAGCTATTGATGAGCCAACAATGAGTATGTTGTTTACAATTAATGATTCGCCTTTCTTTGGAAAGGATGGAAAATTTGTAACATCTCGTCATATTAAAGAACGTCTTACTAAAGAGCTAGAAAAGAATTTAGCTTTACGTATGGCAGAAACTGATAGTGCTGATAAATTTATGGTGTTTGGTCGTGGAGTATTGCATTTATCTGTATTAATTGAAACGATGCGTCGTGAAGGTTATGAGCTTCAAATTGGGCAGCCACAAGTTATCATTAAAGAAATTGATGGTGTAAAATGTGAGCCTGTTGAAGAAATGACTATTGATTTACCAGAAGTTGTTTCAGGTAAAGCTATAGAAATGGTATCTGTACGTAAAGGTGAAATGGTAAGCATGGAAGCTAAAGGAGAGCGTATGGTTTGTAAATTTATAATCCCTTCACGTGGAATAATAGGTTTGCGTAATAACTTACTTACTGCAACTGCAGGTGAGGCTATTATGACACACCGTTTTATTGAATACCAACCGTTAAAAGGAGGAATTCCAGAGCGTCAAAATGGATCGTTAGTATCTATGGAGAAAGGTCAAGCAATTCCTTATTCTATTGATAAATTACAAGATAGAGGACGCTTTTTTGTTGATCCAGGAGAAGATATTTACGAAGGTCAGGTTATTGGAGAAAATTCTCGTGGTGATGATATGGCTGTTAACGTTACAAAAACTAAAAAGTTAAGTAACGTACGTTCGTCTGGAGCAGATGATAAGGCAAGAATTATTCCTGCTATTAAATTTTCTTTAGAAGAAGCTTTAGAATATATTCAAAAAGATGAATATGTTGAGGTAACTCCTAATCATTTACGTTTGCGTAAAATTTTATTGACTGAAGTTGAGCGTAAGAGAAATAAAAGTATTTAATCTAAATAGTTTATAAAGAAAAAGGAATCTAATTTAGGTTCCTTTTTTTTAGAATTATAGTAGGTTTGTTATATTATCATTTAATCAAAGTTATAACTATGGAATTATTTAATATCACATTTACCGATTGGATTGGTTATGCTGCAATGGCTACTGTTCTAATTTCATTTTTAATGAAAAACGTAAATACTTTAAGATTAATCAATTCATTTGGATGCTTGTTGTTTGTTGCTTATGGGCTTTTATTAGAGCCAATATCATTTCCTATTATCATTACAAATACAGCAATATTTGCTATTAATTTATATTACTTGTTTGTAAAGAAAACAAACTAAGATTGTTTATATTTACTAAAATTTAATTATGATTTTTCTTTATTTCGATCCAGGATTAGGAGCTATGATTGCACAAGCTGTAGTTGCCGCAGTAGCAGCTGTAGTACTATTTTCTAAAAACTTAATGTATAAAGTAAAATTGTTTTTTGGTTTAGTAAAACATAATGACGAAAAAGACGATGTTTTTGATGAAATAAACATTAAAGACTCTGATTTAGAAAACAAAAACTCAAGTGATAGCTAAAAACTTTCATTCTTCATCATTTAGAGATCCTTCTGGTTATGTGTTTATTGAAGATGGAATAATAAAACGAGTTATACATCCAATTTATTTTGAACAGTATAATAAATTAACCGAGTCAGGTTTTTTTAAGGTTTTATTTAATAATCGTTTACTTATTCCGCATCAAGAACTAACTTATACTAATGAGCAAATAGTTATACAGCCAAATAAAATTTCGTTTATAACCTATCCTTACGAATGGAGCTTTAATCAATACAAAGAAGCAGCATTACTTACTTTAAAGCTTCAAAAATATAGTTTAGAGCATGGCTTTTCACTAAAAGATGCATCAGCTTTTAACATTACATTTCATAATGGGAAGGCAATTTTTATCGATACATTGTCGTTTGATTTTTATGCAGAAAATTCACCTTGGAGAGCATATAAACAGTTTATAACACATTTTTTAGGTCCATTGGTTTTGTCTTATTTTCATGGCGCGCAAATGCTAAAGTTAATTAGTAATTTTATTGATGGAATTCCAGTTAAAATGATAAGTTCATTATTACCATTTAAAACAAAACTTAATCCATTTTTATATTCTAATATTCACCTATTAGCTAAGCTTGAAGAGAAACATAATGAAGATTACAAAGGGACATCTAAAAAGGCTTCTTTATCAAAAAAAGCACAGTTAAATATTATAGAAAGTCTTTACGATTATATTAAAAAGTTAGAATTAAAAGAGACATCTGAATGGGGTAAATATTACAATAAAATCAATTATTCTAACTCTGCATTTATTCTAAAATCTGAAATAATTAATAGCTGGATTGCTGAAATAAAACCTAAAACATTAATTGATATTGGAGGTAATGATGGCACTTTTGTAAGGCGAATCAATTATAAAATTGAAGAGACTTTAGTTTGTGATATAGATAATAATGCCGTAGACTATAATTATAAAACATTAAAAATTAACAAGGAACAATTTATGTTGCCTTTCGTTCTTGATGTACTTAATCCTTCAGCGGCAATTGGATTAAATAATAAAGAACGCTTTTCATTTTTAGATAGAATAAAAGAATATGCTCCAGATGTAACTTTAGCATTAGCTGTAATACATCATATGACTTTATCTGGTAATGTGCCTTTTGATAAATCTGCACAATTTTTCAGTAGTTTTTCAAAATACTTGATTATTGAGTTTCCAAAACGTGAAGATTCATGGGTAAAACGTTTACTTAATAATAAAGCTGAATTTAAAGAACATTTCGATTTTTATAATCTTGAGGCATTCGAAATAGCGTATTCTAAATACTTTGAAATTATTGAAAACAAAGCTATTGATGGTTCTGAAAGAGTTATGTATTTACTTAAAAACAAATGCTAAAAAAGGTAAAAGAAAATATACTTTCATTCATTAATAGTGATAAACATGTGCCTTTTATTGCCGCTTTTATAAGTGGATTTTACCCATTTGTTTTTTATATTTCAAATAACTATTCTGCTGTTAATTCAAAAGAGCATTTAGCTTTTTTTGTATTGTTTTTTATTGGAATTCCACTACTTATTTTTTCACTATTTTACTTTAGTTTTAGATTAAACAAAAGATTAATAAAGTATAAATCGCATTTACTTTTTGTATTACTTATTGTTGTGACATCTTCTTTAATGTCTCAAGCAATATATTTAGTTTTTAAGAAAAAAATACTATTACTCATTTTAATATTAAGTATTGCTTTGTCAATTAAATTACATAAGCACTATAAAAAAATTATTATTCTATTAATGTTAATGTGTGTTTTGCCAATACCAAAGATTATAATTAAGACATATAGCCATTTAATACCAATGACTTGGAGTGTTTTACCTGACGAAATAGAAAATGTTCAGTTTAAGCATAAACCTAATATATACCTTATTCAACCTGATGGTTATGTAGCAGAAACAATGATGGAAAGTGAAACGTATAATTTTAAGAGTGATTTATATGGTTGGCTTTCCATTAATGACTTTAAAATATATCCAGATTTTAGAAGTAATTATCCAGCAAGTTTGGCTTCAAATGCTTCTCTGTTTTCAATGAAGCAACACTATTTTGGAGAAACGCTTTTGCCATCTTTAGAGGTGCCCAATGCAAGAAAGATTATTAGTGGAGAAAGCCCTGTGATTTCCATTTTTAAAAATAACGACTATAAAACATATTTTATAGTAGAAGATGAATATTTTCAACAAAATAGGAAAGAGAGTAATTATGATTATTATAATATTAAATTAAATGAAATACCTTTATTTAGTAATGATAATAATATTAAAAAGGATGTTTTTTTAGATTTAAAGCAAGCAATAAGTTTAAGTGATAAAACACCAAAGTTTTTTTTCATTGAGAAGTTATTGCCACACCATGTTCATTTTTCTGCTCAAGAAAATAGGGTGGAAACAGAAAGAGATTGGTACATAAAAAGAGTAAGTGAAGTTAATAATTGGATTAAAACAACAGTTAATTATATCTCTAAAGTAGACCCAAATGCAATGATTATTATATTGGCAGATCATGGTGGTTGGGTTGGTTTGGAAAATTATAATGATATGTATAGTACTGAAAATCCATATTTAATTAAATCAACATACTCTTCTTTGGCAGCTGTAAAATGGAATGGGTTTTTAACTTCAGATTATGATGCTAATTTAAAGTCGAATGTGAATGTCTTTAGAGTATTGTTTTCAGTTTTAAGTGAAAACAAAACATATTTACAAAATCTTGAAAGCGATTCAAGTTATAATTTACGTTTAGGATTGTTTTCTAAATCAGTTTATGAAATTATAGACTCAGATAATAATATTATTTTCAGAAAGCACTAGTATTGTTCTTCAATCCTAAAACACTAAAAAATAAGCTAAACAAAATAATTTGAATTCCTAATAGAATAGTAAAAACAGCAGGAATTATTATTCGTAAAGTTTGTGAAGGGTTTAAGTTTCCAAAATTTGTGTCATCCCAAATTGAGAATCCTTTTATACTTAATACAAAACCAATTATTAAAAACAATACACCAATAATTAATCCTTTTTCTAGATTAATGTATTTAAAGAGTTTATTGTATCTGTCACTTTTTGGTAATAGTCCATTTTCTACAGCAAATATTTTTGTAAGTGCATAAAACACTAAAAACTGAATGCCAATTAAGATTAAACTAAAAGTGTATAATAAAGTATGCACATCAAAGTTAATGTTGTTTATTGTTATTGGTTTTAACAACAATAAAATTGAAGAAACAAAACCAAAGCAAACCATTAAAACTGATGGATACAAAAACAACCAATTAGGACTGTAAAGTAATAAGAAACGTAAATGTCTCCAGCCATCACTCCAGGTTTTTAAATGTGGTTTCCTTGTTCTTCCGTCTGGTTTAAGCGTAGTTGGAACTTCGGTAATTTTAAGTCCGTTTAATTTAGATTTTACAATCATTTCTGAAGCAAACTCCATTCCTGTGGTTTTTAAATTCATTTTGTTGTATGCTTCTTTCGAAAATCCACGTAATCCACAATGAAAATCACCAATATTAATTTTAAAAAATAAACGTCCTAAAAAGGATAAAACAGGATTGCCTAAATACTTGTGTAAAAAAGGCATCGCACCTTTTTGTATTCCACCTTTAAATCGGTTTCCCATTACAAGGTCATTGCCTTCTCTTAATTGTAATAAGAATGGTAAAAGTGATTCAAAATCATAACTATCATCGGCATCAGCCATAATGATGTATTTGCCATGAGCAGCTTCAAAACCACCTTTTAGAGCGTTGCCATAACCTTTTTCATTAACGTTTATTACTCTAACACCTAAATTAGAAGCTATTAGTTGAGAACCATCAGTACTACCATTATCTGCAATAACAATTTCACCAATAACCTTATTTTTAGTCAAAAAGGTATTGGCTTTATTAATACAAATTGCTAAAGTTTCAGCTTCGTTTAAACAAGGCATTACTATAGATAACTCAAGAGTTTTTAACATTTTTAAATTGCTTTATCATAGTTATTAAGATTAAAAAAATAAAAATATAGTTATAAAAAAGGTATCTCATTATAGAATGGCTAGCAAAAGCCACCAGCATAGCATTTGAAATCGTTAAAGACGAGAACAAAAACAACATTGCATATTTATAATTATACTGCTTAACTAGTTTTATGAAGCTAAATAATGCTATTAATGCAATAAATAATAATAGTATTTGTGATTTAAACGCATGGGTGAGATTTGCATAATATATATTTATCCATTTTTTAAAATTATGTTTTATAAGTATAAAAGTTGCTGCTTTAGCTGCATTATCAGCTTCAAACTCACTAGATGCTATGGTTAAATGTTTGTCATAATAATAATATTCTACACCAAATTTTTGAACTGTTAAATTTGCAATTGGAGGTACGTTTTTGTGAAAATATGAGTAATACTCGGTATTAGTTTTTCTTTTAATACTTGAGTGTAATAAATTGTTTTCCTGTAAGTGAGTAAAGCATTTTATGAATATAGTTTTATAATCTTCATTTTTGAATAAACTTTTATCAGAATCTTTACTTACAAAATATGCAGATGCTGCAGTATTAATATATGTGAAAGGGGTCTGTACAAATAATCCATCTTTTAATTTATGATAAGTTCTGTCAGCTAGATTTACAATTAATGGTGCTAAAAATAAAATTGTCAATCTCCAAAACTTAAAATCTTTATAACTTTCTTTTCTGTGTTTTAAAAAATACACGATAGCAAATAAAAAAGGTGTAAAAATAAATTGACCTCTAGTTAATGCTAATAATATATAGGCTATAATTAAATATTTGAGTTTTTTTTGATTTTCATTATAAATTAATTCGAAGCTAAGTGTAATAAATATAAGATACAAAGGATAACTTAAGCCTTCCGAACAGAGATTGTTTGCGACATATAACGGTTCAAAAAAAGGGAAGAGCAATATAAGTAGGGCAATAATTTTTGTTAAATAATTAAAGTTAAATAATATTGAGAACCTTTGAATTGTAAAATGAGTTGCTATTAACCCAAACAAAAGTTGAAATGCAACAACAAATAACTCATATTGATTCCTAAAAACTGAAGTAAAAACCCTTAAAAACACCACATACCCTGGATGTCTAAACATATTAGCGTCTAAATAACTATAAGTATCTGGAGAATAAATAGCCTCTTGAATAATACTGTAAAAAAATACACAGATATAAACACTCATTAAAATATAGTTTTCTTTAATGGATGTTTTAGTTTTCAATAGAAGGATTAATAAGTTTACAAACTTAGAATAAGTGAATTCAAATATAAGATAAAAAGTAAAAAAATTGTAATTTGGCGATGCTTTATAAATACTAGATTATAACAATATAATTTCGATTGGATAGTTTTTCAATAATAAAATATAAACCTCAATTAAAATCTATATGGGACAAATTTGTAGCCAATTCAAAAAATGCTACTTTTTTATTCGAAAGAGACTTTATGGACTATCATAAAGGTAGATTTCTAGATTATTCATTAATGATTTATAAAAACAATCATCTATTTGCTTTACTTCCTGCAAATAAAAAAAACAGTGAAATATTTTCACACGAAGGATTAAGTTACGGAGGTTTATTATTAAAAAAGAAAACTGAATTTGATGATGTTTTAGAGTGCTTTAAAGCTTTGCTTAAATTTTTGAACGAACAATCATTTGCTAAGCTGCACTTAAAAATCATACCTAAAATATATAATGAATTACCAAGTGATGAGATAGATTACTTACTTTTTATTGTTAAAGCACAAATTAGTAGAAGAGATTTAACAGCTACAATTAATAATTTAAAGAAAGTTGATGATCTTTCATCTAATCGTAAAAGAGGCCTAAAAAAAGCCATTAAAAATAATTTGGTTGTTAAAGAAGTTAATGATTTTGAAGAATTTTGGAACAGTATCTTAATACCCAATTTAGAGTTAAAATATAAAACTAAGCCAGTACATTCAGTAGAAGAAATAGTTGCACTAAAAAATAAATTTTCAAAAAACATTAGACAATTTAATGTATATAAACAAAAAGATATTGTAGCTGGTGTGACAATATTTGAAACAAAGCATGTTGCTCATGCTCAATATATTTCCGCCAACGAAAAAAAACAAGAACTTGGAAGTCTAGATTTGGTTTTTAATGTTTTAATTAATGATGTATTTAAAGGCAAAAGATATTTCGATTTTGGAATTTCTAATGAAAATCAGGGGTTATATATAAATTCTGGATTATTGTCATGGAAAATGTCTTTTGGTGCGCAACCAATTGTTCATGATCATTATATTATAGACACAAATAATTATAGTCTTCTAGAGAGTGTATTAATATGATAAAGTTTTTAGACTTACATAAAATCAATTCACGTTTCGATACCGAATTTAAATCACAATTTAATAGTGTTTTAGAGTCTGGTCATTATATTCTTGGGCAACAATTAGAGCAATTTGAAACCAATTTTGCTAACTATTGTGGTACAAAACATTGCATTGGTACTGCAAACGGACTAGATGCACTCACACTTATACTAAAAGCATATATCGAGCTTGGTAAACTAAAACCAGGTGATGAGGTTATTGTGCCTGCAAACACGTTTATTGCAACTGTTTTATCTGTTCTTCATGCCAATTTAAAACCTGTTTTAGTTGATGCAAATGAGGAATCGTTTAATATTTCAGTTGCTGAAGTTGAGAAACATATAAATCCAAAAGTAAAAGCAATAATTGCAGTGCATTTATATGGTCAGTTAGCAGATATTGACTCACTTTATAATATTGCAAAACAGCATAAATTATTACTTATTGAAGATGCAGCCCAAGCGCATGGAGCAATAAGTACATCACACAAAAAAGCTGGAAATTTATCAGATGCAGCAGCATTTAGTTTTTATCCTAGTAAAAATTTAGGTTGTTTAGGTGATGGAGGAGCTATAACTACTAACGATACCAAGTTATCTAATTGTATAAAAATGCTCCATAATTATGGAAGTTCATCTAAATATGTAAATGATATTATTGGGATTAATAGTAGGTTAGATGAATTACAAGCGGCTTTTTTAAGCATCAAATTAAAGCAACTTGATGAAGATAATTTAAAACGACAAGATATAGCTGCGTTTTATCTTTCAAATATTAAGAATAAAAAGATAAAGCTTCCGTTTTTTAATCATACTAAAGATCATGTTTTTTATGCGTTTGTAGTTAGAGTTGATGACAGAGAAGGCTTTATTAATTATTTAAATGCTAATGAAGTTGGTTATTTAATTCATTACCCAATTCCGCCTCACAAACAAAAAGCATTAGCAATGTTTAATCATATGTCATTTCCAGTTACTGAAAAAATTCATGATACTGTTGTTAGTATTCCGATAAGTCCAGTTATGACAGATGAAGAAGTACAAACAGTTACCCAAATTTTAAATTCGTATTAATTGAAAAAGTTTATAAATTATATAAATAATAACGTGCTGTTTAAAGTAGCACATCTTAATTCGGCAACAATAGTTACTAAAATTATTGCTGGAATTTTGACTTCTAAAGCAATAGCCATTTTTATTGGAGTAGAAGGGATGGCGCTAATTGGAAATTTACGTAATTTTTTAAGTGCTGTACAATCGTTTGCCATTCTAGGTTTTTATAATGGTTTGGTTAAATACATAGCCGAATTTAAGAACGATGTTTTACAGTTAAGTAAAACACTATCTACAGCATATTATTTAGGTTTTTTCTCTACTATTTTAATGTCGTTTTTCTGCTATTATAATGCAGATAGTATAAATGTGTTTCTGTTTTCATCAAACTACAATTACGCATACGTAATTAAGGTTTTAGCTTTGGCACTTCCGTTTTACTCTTTAAATCTGTTTTGTTTCTCCATAATGAATGGATTTTCAAAATACAGAATGTTGCTGGTAATTAACATTATTGGTCAGATTTTAGGATTGTCAATAACATTATTGTTAATCTACCAAAACAATATTGATGGAGCATTAGTATCAGCAGTAATTACGCCATCTTTAATATTATTAATGACGTTAGTTGCTATCTTTAATCAGAAAAGTTTAGTCTCTTCAGTAAAAATCACCAATGTTAGTCTAGATATTTTAAAGAAATTTAGTCCGTTTGCTATTATGGCATTGGTTTCGGCAATTGCATTACCATTAATATCTATAGTAATTAGGAATTATATTATTGATACTGTAGGAATCAAACAAGCAGGATATTGGGAAGCTATGAATAGGATTTCTGACTACTACTTAATGTTTATCACATCTATAATGACTTTGTATATTTTACCTCGTTTTAACGAAATAGATAATAAAAAAGAGTTTAGAAAAGAAGTATTCAATTTCTATAAAAGTGTAATTCCAATTTTTGGAGCAGGATTAATTTTAATATACATCTTAAGACAGTATGTAGTGACTTTAGTTTTTTCAGATGCTTTTCAGCCTGTTGAAGATTTGTTCTTTTGGCAATTATTAGGCGATTTTATAAAAGTGCTTTCTGTAGTAATTGCATATCAGTTTATTGCCAAGAAAATGTTCTGGCATTTCATTATAATTGAAATATTTTTAGTTGTTATAATGTACTTTTCTAGTGTATATCTTATTGATTCCTTTGGAGTTAGAGGAGCAGTTATGGGTCATTTTGTTAGCTATTTAATGCATTATGGTATTATTTTATTAATATTTGGTAGTTCGCTTTTTGGTGTTCTTCATGAGGAAGAGCAGTAATTTTTCAAAAACAGTATTGGTTGAAAAGATTGATAAACCACTTTAGTAATAATATGCTAGTTAAAATAGCATCATTAAATTCTGCTTCTGTTTTAACAAGAATTGCAGCAGGATTAATTACTTCTAAAGTTATTGCTCTTTTTGTAGGACCTGTTGGTTTAGCTTTAATAGGTAACTTGAGAGATGTATTTAACACGCTTCAATCCTTTTCTACTCTTGGGTTTTATAACGGAATTGTTAAGTATGTTTCAGAGTTTAAAAACGATGCAAAAAAACTAACCCAAACAATATCTTCAGTCTTTTATTTAATGCTAATTGCAACTATTATTGTTGCGCTCTTTTGTTTTTTTGGAGCTGGTTATATCAATCAGTATATATTTCCAAATGGTGAAAATTATAGCTACATCATAAAGTTAATTGCAGTTGCAATACCTTTTTATGCATTAAATATTTTAATGACATCTATTTTAAATGGGCTTTCTAGGTTTAAAACCATATTGAAAATCCAAATTATAGGGCATGTTTTAAGTACATGTTTAACAGTTGTTTTAATATGGAAACAGCATATACATGGAGCGCTTTTAGCAATTGTTTTAGCAGAAATATTGTTTTTTATAATAACACTAAATGGAGTTTCTGATAAACGATATTTTTTATCACTAATAAGTAAAAAAAACATCAGCTTAAAAAAGATAAAGAAATTGAGCACGTTTTCAATAATGGCTCTATTTACAGCTACAATTGCTCCTTTAGTGGCTTTGTCAATTAGAAATTATATAATTGATACAGTTAGTATAGATGACGCTGGTTTTTGGGAAGCAATGAATAGGTTGTCTAACTATTACTTAATGTTTGTAAGTTCATTGTTGACTTTATATGTTCTACCACGATTTTCTGAAATTAACACAAAACTAGAGTTTAGAAAAGAAGTGTTTAGTTTTTATAAAACCATTATGCCAATTTTCGCAGTAGGTTTAATAGCGATTTATTTTTTAAGACATTTTATAATTGCTATTGTGTTTTCTAAAGAGTTTCAAGCTGTTGAAGCATTGTTTTTTTGGCAATTACTTGGCGATTTTATAAAGGTGTTATCTATAGTTATTGCAGTGCAGTTTTTAGCAAAAAAGATGTTTTGGTATTATATGATTACTGAAGCCTTGTCTGTAATTGTCCTTTATTTTTCGAGTGTATATCTAATTGATTTGTATGGAGTTAAAGGAGCAACAATGGCACATTTTATAACTTATGTAGTTTATTTTGTGGTTATACTACTCATTTTTAGTAAATCACTTTTTGGAAGATTACCAAAAGACGAATCCACTATGTAGAGCTCCATCTTTTTATATACTTTTCAGCAATTGTAGTATATAAATGTTCTTTCTCAACAAAAGCTCTAGCGTGTTTTGAGATTTCAGTTATTTTTTCTGGATTATTTATTAGCCATTCTAATTTATCGGCAATATATTTTGCATCTGGCAATGCATTTATACAAACTGTATCTTTTTGCAAACCATAAAAATCTAACCATTCTTGCTCAGCACCTGTAAAAACTACTTTTCCTTTTGCCATTGCTTCTAAAGCATTAAACCCTTGATCGTAACTATATACTTGATCTAATATAATATGCGCAGAATTAAACATGTTTATATACGTGTCATAAGGTAAGCTTCGTGTTGTGATGACTTCAATTTTTTCAGAATATTTTTCTTGAATAATGTTTAAAGCAGCTTCAAAAATATCATTTCCCTTTTTGTAATAATTATGCTCATTAATACCATGAAAAATAATGATTTTGCCTTCTGTTTTTGGCTCAATATATTTTAATTTTTCGGTATTGATTGGGTTTGGTATTAATCCTAAATAGAGCTTATTTTCTTGTAATGGTAAGTGATAATCAATATCTGAAGCTATTACTCCTTTTATGTTTTTATATACAAAACCATGTAATTCTTTATAAGGATTAGAGAGGTAGTCTAGTATATACAAAAACTCATTACTTTTTTCCTTGTTAGCTTCATAAGGTGTTAAAATGGAGTAACGTAGCTTGTTTTCATTAGCAAATTTTACATTTGTATAATCGGCTCCACAGGATAATAAATACACGTTTTTATTGTGTTCAAAAACAAATTTTAAAAGTTGTATTTCAGTTTTTGCGTAAGTGCCAAAAGCCTTTTCGTTTATAAGTTGTACAACATCATAGTTTTTAAATTTCTCTTTATATGAATTGAATTGTTTTTTTATGTGTAATGAAGTAATATCAATCTTAAAAAGCCTAAAAAGAACTTTTTTTACAAAAAGCATAATGCCTTTTGTGTATTTAATTTCAAAATGAATATCAACAGGATACTTTTTAAAATAGTCACCACTACCAGCAATAGTTACTTCATGTCCTAAAGCGATTAACCCTTCTTTTAACGAATTATGAAGTCGACTATATTCACCTATTAATAAAATCTTCATTTATTTATATACATTTGTTTTTACATGCATTTACAAAGAGTGTGTTTCAAAGATAGTTTTTAATGTCTAAATCCAATAATAAAAAAATTTGCATCGTTGCACAATCTTTATCAAAAGGAGGAGCAGAGCGTTCGTCTGCATTACTCTCTAAAATGTTGTTTAGTTTGGGTTGTGATGTGCATATTGTTACTGTATTATCTGGAGTTGATTACGAATATTCTGGCACGCTTTTTAATTTAGGCGAACTTAAAGATAAACGTGATACTTTTTTTGGAAGACTACATAGATTACAAGTTTTTAAAAAATATTTAAAAACACATCAGTTTGATGTAATTATTGATAATCGTTCACGTGTACAGGCTTTTACTGAATTTATCATTACCACATTTATTTATAAAATACCAACTGTTTATGTGATTCATAATTTTGAAACCTCTAAATCGTTTACAAAATATGCTTGGTTAAATACACTTTTGTATAAAAACAAGATGATGACTTGTGTTTCTTCTGAGGCAAAAATGAAGTTTGAAACACAATTTAAACTCAATAGAATTAAAGTAATTTATAACGGATTCGATTTTAAAACTATTGCGTTACAATCACAAGAACAAATAGCTGATCAAATAGCTGATTATATCATTTATTATGGTAGAATTGATGATGACCATAAAAATTTAAAATTGCTATTAGAGGCTTACAAGCAGTCTAAACTGATTGCTCAAAAAATAAAATTGCTAATTCTTGGTGATGGACCTGATATTCAAGCTATTGAAAATTATATAAAGCAATTACAGATAAATGATAATGTGGTTTTTAAAGGGTTTACTTCAAATCCTTATCCTTATGTAAAGAATGCCAAATTCACGTTATTAACAAGTAGACATGAAGGATTTCCAATGGTTATACCAGAATCGCTTTCATTGGAAGTCCCTGTGATTTCTGTAGACTGTAAATCTGGGCCAAGCGAGGTAATTACTAACGGATTTAATGGTCTTTTGGTTGAAAATTATAATGCAAAAGCACTAGCAGATGCTTTGAATAGTTTTATATTTGATTTAGATTTATACACAAAATGTAAGTCTAATGCCAAGAAAAGTGTTGAACAATTTTCAGTTGAATACATATCAAAAGATTGGCAAAATGTTATAAATACTTTAGATGAAACATCCAAGACTAATTTTTAATAATAAAGTTGATGATTATTAAGATGTTACATGTGACCATTGAAAAACAATAAAAATTAGCACATGAAAACTAAAATTGAAGATGCACAGATTGTAATTATTCCTCAAGTTCATGAAAAGAGAGGGAAATTAGCTGTTATTGAAAAAGATGCTATTCCTTTTAACATGAAACGTGTGTATTATTTGTATGATATACCAAGTGGAACTAATAGAGGAGGACATGCGCATTTAAAACAGCAATCTGTTATAATCGCAATGAGTGGAAGTTTTGAAGTTATTTTAGATGACGGAAAAGAAAAAAAGACATTTATGCTTAACAAACCTGATTCTGGACTTTATATTCCAACAGGAATTTGGCGTGAGATTAAGAATTTCTCTTCAGGAGCTGTATGTTTGGTATTAGCATCAACAGAGTTTGATGAAGCCGAATATATTAGAGATTACAAAAAATTCAAATCAATTAAAGGAGCTTAAAAACATACCTTTGTTGCGTAAAAATACCTTTAACTTCACAAATAACTTTAGCAAAGGTGTATTTAAATAAAGTAAAAACCGTTGCTTTTTGTTTAAATTATTAAAGTCTAGTTTTTTAATATATTCACTGGCTTTTTTGCTATTTCCTACCAATTTGTATTGTATTGCTATAGCGTAGCGATTAATATCTAAATATTTTTTTAGCGAATCATTGTGCTTTGCTTCATCTTCATATTGATCTAAATTTAAAAAATGCCTCAAATTAGTATTAGAATTAGTAATTCGGTTATCAGCATCTAACATATAATAAGCAGTAACTGTATTGCTAAATGCAACCGAATGCTTTAAGGCAATTCTCATCCATAAATCGGTGTCTTCTCCAGCACCAAGTGTAATAGCCTCATCAAAATTACCAATAGAACTGAATATATGCTTTGGAATCATTACAGCAGATGTCCAGGCAATTCCATTAATCATACTCGACTCAAAATAGTCGTTTACAATTCCCATCCAGTTTGGTGTTTTAGGAATTTTATAATATTCTGAAGCAATTTCTAAATCTCCAATTTTACAGGTATAAGCTGTAGCATACAAACCACAATTTGGGAATTTATTATAAAGGATTAAAAAGGTTTCTAAATGATTAGGAAGCCAATAATCATCAGCATCTAAAAAAGCTATAAACTCCGAACTTGCTTTAGTAAGACCAAAATTTCTCGCATGAGATACGCCTTTATTTTCGAGGGTAAATAGTTTTATTCTCTTATCATTTATAGATTTTATAACGTCTAAACTATGGTCTGTTGAACCATCATTAACGACAATAATTTCAAAATCCTGATTGGTCTGATTCAAAACACTATTAATAGTATTTTGTATATGATTTCCTTTATTATAAACAGGAATTATGATTGAAAATAATGACATTAGTTTTTGGTTTTGTAGGAGCAATAATATCCCAATTTATAAAAATCGAATAATAAAATTGAGGGGCTTGATGAATTAAAATTTTTAAGCAATATAGGTTTTGTTGTTTTAAATACTAATAAAACAAGTTTATCTAGCATTACTTTTTTTAATTTAGAATGAAGCACTGCAATTTTAAATTTTTTCTCGTCTAGTTTGTTGGCTTCTAATAAAAAAATAAGATTTCTAATGGTGCTTTCTGCCTTATTAACATAAGTATTTGCATCATCATCAGCAGCATGTAAAACAGGATTATTAATAAAGCTTAAATCAATTTCATTAGCTTGTAGAGTGTGAAAAAAAAGCACATCTTCATTTCCATAGGTTGTTAAACTTTCATCAAAAGGATAAGTCTCGATAACGCTTTTTTTAATTAAAAAGTTAGAGGATATTAATACGTGTCTGTTTTCTCCATTACTATCGTAACTAGCTTCTCTTGTTTTTGTGTATAACCATCTTAATTTATATGGTTTTTCTGGAGCTTTCTCCTTTGGCATCATACCTCCAATAACTACATCTTTATGTATAGAGTTTAAATAACTAGCTATAAAATTTTCTTCTTTTGGAAATGTGCCAGCATCAACGAAAAGCAATGTACTGTAATTAGCTTTTTTTGCTAGTAAATTACGGATGGCACTTCTACCAATATTATTATCTAAAACGGTAAAAACAGTATGGCTTAACGTGTCTATTTTTGTGTTTTCAGAAAAGGGCTCTGTAGAACAGTCATCAATTACTATAATTTCAAATGCAATAGCACACTGCATTAATTGCTGATGAATTTCTTCAACTAAATCAACAATATTATAATTATAAACAGGGATTAATACTGATAGCATTGACACAAAATTAATGCTTAAAAATACATTATTTTAAGACTTGATGATTGCTGCAGTACTTTTTATGATAAAATTAGCTAGTAGCTTTACGCTGTACAACTTCGTAAACTTTGTTTTCGTCGCACTTTAAAGTTTTACTAGGATAGCGTAATAAAAGCGCATAATCGTGAGTTGCCATTAAAATAGTGTTACCATTTTTATTAATTTCTTGTAACACTTCCATTACCTCAATACTTGTTTGAGGGTCAAGATTTCCTGTTGGCTCGTCAGCAAGAATTAATTCAGGATCGTTTAATAAAGCTCTTGCAATAGCAATACGTTGTTGTTCTCCACCAGAAAGTTCATGAGGAAATTTAAAACCTTTGGTTTTCATAGCAACTTTATCAAGTACTTTTTCTATGCGTTCTGATATGGCATTTTTGTCTGTCCAACCAGTTGCTTTTAGTACAAATTCTAAATTGCTATTTACTGTTCGGTCTGGGAGTAATTTAAAATCCTGAAATACAATGCCTAATCGTCGTCTTAAAAAAGGAATGTCATTTTCTTTAAGTGTTCTTAAGTTAAAATCAACAATATGACCTTCGCCTTCAGTTAATTCTAAATCGCCATAAAGTGTTTTCATAAAACTACTTTTTCCACTTCCTGTTTTACCAATAAGATATACGAAATCACCTTTTTTCATTTCAAAATTAACATCAGATAATACCATGCTATCACCTTGAAATATGGATACATTCTTTAATTCTAAAACAGTTTCAGACATTTTTAAGTAATTTTTTTAGGAGTTGTAAATGTATTATTAAAAAATTCAATTATCAAATTACAATTTATATTACAGCAAATCATTTTTAATAACTTCGTTTATAATTAAAATATAATTCTTTCGTTATAGCTTTTATATTGATTTATCTTTGAACTACAACAAAAAACGAACTTTAATGGTTAACAAAAAAATCATACTTTTTATAAGTTTTATTTTACTAAACTTAAATTTTTACGCACAGCAATCGGCAACATATACCAATTCGTTAGTCGATTATCAAAAAGCACTTACATTATATAATAACAAGCAGTATCTGGCAGCCCAATCGATGTTTGATAAAATCAAAGATGATACAGATAATGAGCAGTTAGAATCTGACTGTAGTTATTATTATGCCAATTGTGCTGTAAGATTAAATCAGCAAAATGCAGATGCCTTAATTGAAGATTTTGTTGAAACCTATCCTACAAGTACAAAGCGTAACACCGCATTTTTAGATGTTGCAGATTATTATTTTGATAATGCTAAATATGCTTATGCCAGAAAATGGTATGAAAAGGTTGATGAGAATAGTATCTCTAGAGCAGAGCGCGATAAATTTTCATTTAATTATGGATACAGTTTGTATTCAACAAAAGATGAAAAAGGAGCTCAAAAATATTTAAATCGTGTAGTAAACTCTAAAGAATATGGTTCTGAGGCTAAATACTATATAGGCTTTATGGCTTATGAAGGCGACGATTACGACAAGGCTAATGAGTATTTTGAGCAAGTTAGTGATGAGGAGAAATACAAAGAAAAGCTGTCATATTACCAAGCAGATTTAAACTTTAAGCTAGGTAATTTTGAAAAGGCTATTGCACTTGCTAAAGAGCAATTGCCAAAGAGTGATGCTAATGAAAAATCAGAATTGTCTAAAATAATTGGAGAAAGCTATTTTAACCTTCAAAAGTATGCTGAAGCCATTCCGTTTTTAAAAGATTATAAAGGCAAAAAGGGAAAGTGGAATAATACCGATTATTACCAATTAGGGTATGCTTATTACAAGCAAAACGATTTTGAAACAGCCATTTCAGAATTCAATAAAATAATTGGTGGTAATAATAGTGTCGCTCAAAATGCCTATTATCATTTAGGTGAGAGTTATATAAATCTTGATAAAAAACAAGAAGCATTAAACGCATTCAGAAATGCTTCTCAAATGGATTTTGATCTTAAAATTCAAGAAGACGCTTGGCTGAATTATGCAAAAATTAGTTACGAAATTGGTAATCCTTATCAATCTGTGCCTCAAGTACTAACTAGCTATTTAAATAAGTATCCAAAAACAGCTTATAAAGAAGAAATCGAAAGCCTTTTAATCGATTCTTATATCACATCAAAAAACTATCAGGAAGCCTTAAAATTATTAGAAGGCAAAAATAGTTTTGAAAACAAGGTAGCGTTTCAGAAGGTTGCATTTTACAGAGGTATTGAGGTGTATAATGAAACCAAATATGCAGATGCTAAACGTCTTTTTGAAAAATCATTAGGCGAACCAAGAGATGCTAAATTTACAGCTAGAGCAACCTATTGGAAAGCAGAAACAGACTATATTTTAGGTGATTATAATGATGCTTTGGTTGGGTTTAAACAGTTTCAGCAACAGTCTGAAGCTGCTTCAACTCCAGAGTTTAAAAATTTAGATTATAATATTGCGTATACATATTTTAAACAAAAAAGCTATGCTAAATCTACAGAGCATTTTAAAGCGTTTATAGCCAATAAAAAGGAAGATAAATTACGTCTTAATGATGCTTACTTACGTTTAGGAGATGGTTATTTTGTGTCTAGCGATTATCAAAATGCAATTAATGCCTACGATAAAGCTATCGTTCTTAATGAAATCGAAACTGATTATGCTGCATTTCAAAAAGCAATGAGCTATGGATATATAGGTCAAAACAACTCAAAAATTCAAGAACTTAATAGCTTTATTGATAAATACACAAAATCTGCTTTGCGTGACGATGCCATGTATGAGTTGGCAAATTCGTACGTAAAATCAAATCAGTCTAGTAAGGCAATGGCAATGTACGACAGGCTAAATTCTGAATACAAAAACAGTGTGTTTATTCCTAAATCGTTATTACGTCAAGGTTTAGCTTACTATAACGAAAGTCAGAACGAGCAAGCATTAAGCAAATTTAAAAAAGTAGCTAAAGAGTATCCAAGCTCTGAAGACGCTATACAGGCTGTATCAACTGCACGATTAATTTATATTGATTTAGGTAGAGTTGATGAATATGCTGCTTGGGTGAAAACTCTTGATTATGTAAATGTAACAGATGCCGATTTAGATAACACAACATATCTTGCAGCAGAAAAACAGTATTTAGATAATAATACAGATAATGCTATCAAGCAGTTTAATAATTATTTAAGCTCGTTTCCAAATGGTATTCATGCCTTAAAATCTCATTTTTATATAGCGCAACTATATTCCAAAAAGGCTCTTCCAGAAAATGCTCAACCTCATTATGAGTATGTTGTAAATAAGCCAAAAAGTGAGTTTACTGAGCAATCTTTGGTGAAGCTGTCTGAAACTTATTTAAATGCTTCACAATGGAACAAAGCAATACCATTATTAAAGCGTTTAGAATCTGAAGCCGATTATCCTCAAAATATAACCTATGCGCAATCAAATTTAATGAATGCTTATTATCAGCTATCAAAGTATAATGAAGCTGAAGCTTATGCTGAAAAAGTATTGGCGAGCTCTAAAATTGATAATAAAGTAAAAAGCGATGCGCAAATTATTATTGCACGCTCAGCAATTAAAACCAATAACGAAACAAAAGCTAAATCTGCTTATGCCGAAGTTGAGAAAATTGCAACAGGAGCTTTGGCTGCTGAGGCTTTATTTTATAACGCCTACTTTAAAAATAAAGAAGGCAAATATGAGGCTTCTAACACAACAATTCAAAAATTAGCGAAAGATTATTCTAGCTATAAATACTATAGTGCAAAAGGACTAGTAGTAATGGCAAAGAATTTTTATGCATTGAAAGATGCTTTCCAAGCGACATATATTTTGGAGAGTGTTATTAATAATTTTTCAGAGTTTGACGATGTAGTTACTGAAGCGCAAGCCGAATTGAAAAAAATAAAAACAGAAGAAGCTAAAACAAATTCATCAATCACAACAGAAAACTAATTGCTTTATCGTTCTGCATTTAATGCAGAAACTATTAATCAGTTTTAATCAAAATATAGAATATGCTAAATCAAATTAAATATATAATTCTTATTGCAACTATAACCACGACAGCTTCATTTGCTCAAGAGCGAACTAAAGATACTTTAGATCCAGAAGTGGTAAATGTGGTAAAACCATATACACCAACAATATCTGATGCTTTTAAAGTTAAAGAAACCCCAACTTTAGATGACGAAACTACAGCAACTAAAAAGCCAATTAAGTATAATATATTTTCTATTCCTGTGGCGTCAACATTTACACCTGCAAAAGGAAAAGCTGCAAGCGTTAACAAAGCCAAACAAGAAAAATTATATGATAATTATGCATCGTTAGGTGTTGGTACTTACACAACAATTTTAGGTGAAGTGTATCTTAATCACGCATTAAGCAGAACAGAAAGTGTTGGAGGTTATTTGAGCCATCATTCTTCTGGTGGTGGCATTGAAGGCTTGTTGTTAGACGACAAGTTTTCTAACACTAACTTAAATGTAAATTATAGTAAGAAATTAAGAGATTACTCTTGGACAGTTGATGGCGGATTTTTATACCAAACTTATAATTGGTATGGATTGCCACAGCCTTATTTTGATGCAACAACGGCAGACACTTTAGATGTTAGTCATTCGTATTATGGAGCAAATTTTGGTGGAAAAATTAAGTTTGATGATGCTTGGTTTAAAGATGGGAGTGTGCGTTTTCGTCGATTTGGAGATAATCAAGGTTCAGGAGAAAATAGATTTGTAGCCAAAGGGAAAGTAAATATTCCTGTGCAAGGTGAAACTATTTCTACAAGTATCACTTTAGATTATTTAAGTGGAAGTTTTGATAGAAACTATTATACAGATGATGAACTTAAATATGGAAATTTTAATGTCGGTGTAGCGCCAAGTTATCAGTTAATAGAAGACGATTTAACACTTAATCTTGGTGTTAATTTGGTGTATTTAAATGATACTGAAGCTGGAGAAAACAAGTTTTATCTCTACCCAAATATAACAGCTAGTTATCGTTTGGTTGATGAGTTATTAATTGCTTATGGTGGTATTGAAGGTGGATTAATTCAAAATACATATGAAGATTTTGCACAAATTAATCCTTTTGTTTCGCCAACCTTGTTTGTCGCTCCAACAGATCAACAGTATAACGCTTCGGTAGGTTTAAAAGGACGTTTGTCTAATAATATGAGCTATAATATTAGCGGACATTATTTGGCTGATAGAAACAAAGCACTTTACAGAGCAAATAGCATTTTAGGAGGCGCAACTGAAGATTATCAGTATGGTAATTCTTATAGAATAGTTTATGATGATGTATCAACATTTTCATTGGCTGGAGAGTTAAATGTAGATGTTAACAGAAACTTTAAACTTGGTATGAAAGCCGAATATTTTGCATATAGTACAGATGCCGAAGCAGAGCCTTGGAATCTTCCAGATATTAAAGCATCATTGTTTATGGATTATCAAATAAACGAGCATTGGTTTGCTGGAGCTGGATTGTTTTATGTAGGTGAGCGTAAAGATTTATTTTATGAAGAAGCTACATTTTTTCCAACTACTCCAATGACCATAACTTTAGATAGTTATTTTGATGCCAATGCACATCTTGGTTATAAAGTAAATAGCCAGTTGTCTGTGTATGCTAAAGCTAACAATATTGCAAACCAAGATTACCAACGTTGGTTAAATTATCCTGTACAAGGAATTCAGTTTCTAGCAGGTGCAACATATCAGTTCGATTTTTAAAATGGTTAGTTGTCATTCCCTCGAAGGAGGGAATCTCATCATATGAAATCTAATTTTCAAATAATTAAAAAGCGTTCTTCCATAGTGTCGAACGCTTTTCTTATTTTTACAATATAAGTTCATCAGGTCGAGCGCAGTTGAGACCTAATCAATGAAATAAAAACTTTATCATGAAAAAACTTCTATCTCTAATTATTCTAATGTCTTGTCTTTCTTGTCAGACATCTAAAGAAACTGTCGATTCTATTATAATCAACGCATCTGTTTATACAGTTAATTCAAATTTTGATAAGGCTGAAGCATTTGCAATTAAAGACGGAAAATTTGTTGATGTTGGTACTAATGCAGAAATACAAGAAAAATATACTTCTGAGACTATTATCGATGCCAAAGGTCAAACTGTTGTTCCTGGATTAATAGATGCACATTGCCATTTTTTAGGAATGGGTTTTAACCAGCAATCGGTAAACTTAGTTGGGACAAATAGTTTTGATGAAGTGGTACAAAGAGTTGTAGAGTTTCAAAAAGAAAAGAATTTAAATTATATAGTTGGTAGAGGTTGGGATCAAAACGATTGGGACATTAAAGAGTTTCCTAATAAAGCTAAACTGGATAGTTTATTTCCTAATACACCTATATCGTTAACGCGTATTGATGGTCATGCAATTTTATGTAATCAGGCTGCATTAGATTTAGGTAAAGTAACAGTGAATAGTAAAATAGATGGAGGAGAAGTAGTCATTGAAAACGGAAAATTATCAGGTATTTTAATAGACAATGCCGAAAATTTAGTAATGAATTATTGGCCAAAATCGTCTAGACAAGATGTTGTAAATGCATTATTAGACGCTCAAAAAGTTTGTTTCGATTATGGATTAACAACTGTTGATGATGCTGGTTTAAGTCCAGAATCTATCCAAATAATTGATAGTTTACAGCAGGCAGGTGATTTAAAAATTCGTATTTACGCAATGGTCTCAGCATCTAAAGAAAATTTAGAGTATTATTTAAATAAAGGCATTACAAAAACCGACCGACTTAATGTACGTTCATTTAAGTATTATGCTGATGGAGCATTAGGTTCACGAGGTGCAATGTTAAGAGCACCTTATAGCGATAAACCTGGTCATTTTGGATTGTTGGTTACCGATTTAGAAACCTTTAATGATGCTGCTCAACGTATTGCTAATTCAGAATTTCAGATGAATACACACGCTATTGGCGATTCGGCAAATCATGCTGTTTTGCAAACTTATAGCAAAGTGTTAAACGGAAAATCTAACAGACGTTGGAGAGTAGAGCATGCGCAAGTAATATCACCTGAAGACTTTAAATATTACAATGATATTATACCATCAATACAACCAACACATGCAACTAGCGATATGTATTGGGCTGAAGATAGACTAGGAGCAGAGCGTGTAAAAGGCGCTTATGCTTATAAACAATTATTGAATGCTTATGGTAAAGTAGCATTAGGAACCGATTTTCCTGTGGAGCAGGTAAGTCCGTTTTTAACTTTTTATGCAGCAGTAGCTAGACAAGATTTAGAGCAATATCCTGAAGGAGGTTACCAAATGGAAAACGCATTAACAAGAGAAGAAACCTTAAAAGGAATGACCATTTGGGCTGCCTATTCTAATTTTGAAGAAAACGAAAAAGGAAGTATTGAAGCTGGTAAGTTTGCAGATTTCATCATTTTAGATACAGATATTATGACTGTTGATGCGCACCAAATTCCGAATATAAAAGTGGTGAAAACGTTTGTGGATGGGAAGGAACAATAAGTTTAACCCAACCTCGCTAAATAATCATAATGTTCACCTTCAATAACTAATTCACATTGTAAACCAACAGCCTTACATGCTGTAAGCAAAGTGTTAAAATCGAGGTATAACCATTTCATTGGTGTTTCATCTTCACCTTTGTAGCTTAAAAAATAGTCGAGTTCGCCATAGTAGTCTGAGTTCATATTTTGCCAAACGCCACCATCGTCATCTTCATACATATAAGTAATATCTGATGAATCTATTAAAATCTGTCCTTGAGGTTTTAAAAGCGATTTTAAATGCTTTAAGTATTTTGATACTTGCGATAGTTCTTGAAAAATACCTGTACCATTCATCAGCAATAATATAGTATTAAAAGTATCGGTTTCGTCTAGGACATCTTTTATTTCAGAATTTAAAACACCTCGTAGTTTAGTAACTTCAATGGCGCCTTTTGAGATATCAATGGCTTTTACATCTATACCTTTGCTTTGTAAAAACAGGCTATGACTTCCAGAGCCACAACCAACATCTAGTACCTTTCCTTTAGCTAACTGTAAAGCTTTTTGTTCTAATTTAGGCATCTCTTTATAACTTCTAAAGAGATACGGAAGTGGTAATTCATCTTCATCAGAAATACTTGTAGATGTGATGAGGTCTTCAGTATAATTACCATTTTGATAATCTAACAATGCTTTTCCGAATAGATCTTTCATTAAAAATATTTGTCATGCTGAACTTGATTCAGCATCTTATTAATGTTAAATTTGCTATATGCAAGACATCATAAACAATCTTCCAAAGCTCGCCAAAGATAAGCATAAGGAAAATAAAACCTTCTTTACAAAGCTTAAAAAGAAGACGCCAAAACAATTGGATTATCTCATGCAAGAGTTACATGACCAAGAGTTTAAACGTACAGATTGTTTAACATGTGCAAATTGTTGTAAAACTACAGGGCCTTTATTTACTGATAAAGATGTTGAGCGTATAGCGAAGCATTTTAAAATGAAGCCATCGCAATTTATAGATCAGTTTTTACGTATCGATGAAGATAATGACTATGTATTGCAAAGTGTGCCTTGCACATTTTTAGGAGCCGATAATTATTGTTCTATTTATGATGTAAGACCAAAAGCATGTCGTGAGTTTCCGCATACTGACAGAAAAAAGTTTCAGCAAATATCTAATCTAACATTAAAAAATGTTGAAATCTGTCCTGCTGCTTTTAATATAGTTGAGGAAATGAAAAAGAGGATTGCGTTTAAATAAATAGCATTAGGAATAATTATTGATATATAACGTATTAAAAAAAGCTATGAAAAATCTAATTATAAGAGCTTCGTTAATTTTTTTCACAGTTAATTTATCGTATTCACAAGAATGGATGACCTCTTTAGAGATTGCTCAAAAGTTAGCATTAATGCAAAATAAGACAGTACTTATGGTCTGGGAAGAAGCAACTAAATACCCATACCTTGTATATGTAGATGATGAAAAAGGTGGAACGATTGTAATTGGAAACTTATTTGAAGATGAAAAAATAAGTCAATTAATTTGGGAAAATTTTGTGCCTGTAATAGTAAGTGAAAGCCAACATGCTAGTTTATACAAAAAAGTAAAAGGCAAACGAAAACAGCGCTATATTGATAAATTTAATGATGACTCAATAAAAATAATGGATGCCAACGGCAATATTATTAATACCACTTATGTAGCTGAAGACTATTTGGATATTGCAAAATTAATTAAGAATTATGCCTTAAATACTCAATTAGTTACACTTGAATTAGAAGCTTATAAAAAGGAAAAAAACTTCTATTCTTCCTATTACCTGGCTTCAAAATATTTAGATTTATCAGTGTATGTTAATAAGGGAGTACGATCAGAAATCATTGATTTATCGAATATTTATTTAGATGAAGCTGTAGGTTTTTTAGAAATTGAAGCTACAGAAGATAAGTCAACTCTAAAACAAAGAGCTGAGCTTTTAAAAATTCAGGAATATCTAATTTTAAATAGACCAAAAAGAGTATTGAGAGAATTAAAAAAAATGGATGCTGAAAATATAGAGAGTTCTAATGAAGCATTGGTTAACTTTTTATATTATACTGCTTATAGCATTTTAAAAGATGAAAAAAATATTGAGCTATGGAAAACTAAAGTTTCTTTATTAAATTTGAAAAAAGCACAAATGATTATTAATATAAATACTTAGCCACTTGGAATCTATCATAAATTATTTCGAAACCATCCCATCGCTTCACAGAAGTATTATACTAGTTGGAGGTATTACTTTTTTCTGGCTTTTAGAAGGTACTTTGCCTTTATTTAATTTCAAGTATAAAAAATGGAAGCATGCAGTACCTAACTTGTTTTTTACCTTAACAACTGTAATAGTTAATTTAGGATTAGCATTCTTATTGGTTTTTACATCACTTTGGGTAAAGGAAAATGATTTCGGAATTATTAATTGGTTACCAGAAATGCCTTTATGGTTATATGTTGTTTTAGGCGTGTTGCTTTTAGATTTGGTTGGAGCCTATTTAGCGCATTATGTTGAGCATAAAGTAAAACCATTGTGGATGATTCATTTAGTGCATCATACAGATCATAAGGTAGATACAACTACTGCGAACAGACATCATCCATTAGAAAGTGTAATTAGATTTATATTCACATTATTTGGTGTCTTTATTATTGGAACTCCAATTGCTATTGTATTCTTATATCAATCATTATCATTAGTAGCAACACAATTTAGTCATGCAAATATTAAATTACCTCGTAAAGTTGATACAGTATTAAGCTATGTTTTGGTATCACCAGATATGCATAAAGTACATCATCATTATATGTTGCCATATACAGATTCTAATTATGGAAACATCTTTTCAATCTGGGATAGATTGTTTGGAACCTTTATGAAGCTAGACAGAGAAACTATTGTTTATGGTGTAGATACCTTTCCAAATGAAGAGGAAAATAGTAATATTAAAGACCTTCTTAAGCAGCCTTTTCATAAATATAGAAAGCCAACGAGTTTGTAAATCTACTCGATTGCTTTTTTGTTATTCATCTGTTTTTTTTGTATATCTAAACAATATATCGCAACTTTTTGTACGTTAAACTAAAATTTAATGTACGCAGCTTTGTTCGCTTTATCTTTGAGTTAAATAATTAATCCTAAGCTATTTATGTGGTTTAGTTTGTTTTTTGTTTAACCCTCAAATGACCCCAGTCATGAACAAGCCAGCAAACATTGAACTAAATGTTCAATTACTTTCCGTAATACTATTTTTTGTGTTAAGTGTAAATTTTAATGCATTCGCACAACATACATTTACAACCATTAAAAAGAATTTAAATCCTGATGCAGTTAACCTCGAACACGATTTAACTGTTAATGGAGATTCGTTAGTTTTAAATAGCGATTATCTATTTGATAAAATAGGGTTCTTAAATAATGGTAATAGAAAAATATTACAATTTAATCCTCCTGTTTTTTCAGCACAAATTCCAGTAAATCAATTTCCACTTGGTAATTATACAGTTTTGGTATATGAAAGCGACAGAATTATAGTGTTTAGAATTTCGAGACTTATGGAGTATGATGATGTTGAGGTACTTAGTGATGTTGCTATGAATGATGTAACTTTGGTTAATAGTACTGAAGAGCTGACTTCAGAAGATATTTCTAAAATCATGGCAAAAGTTGAAGATATGAGTAGTACCATTGTAATGAATGATGTTAGTATAAATAATGATGTAAAGATTGAATCTAGCGAAGTAGATAAAACATCAGACGAAAAGAGTATAGGTTTTGCAACGTCAATTACCGTTAAAGAAGAAAAACAAAAGGGCTATAACATAACTAATTTAGAGCGAGAAGGGACAATGACTCGTGAAGAGTATAGAAAAACACACACAAGACCTAACGGAAAACCATATAACAACAAAAAGGAGTAAGCCAGTATATGGTTTACAGATACTTCAACTCCTTTTTTTACCGTTCATAGATTTTATTGTCTGGATAAAAAATAATATATCTAGATTAGCTCTTAGGGATCAGACTATTTGCTATTAATTCAACAAACGTTGAGGTTAATAGCATTTTATATATATGGGTAAATATAGAAGATTAGTCATTGCATCCGTTATGGGTCTTTACATTCAAAAATCACAAGGGCAGCAAAACTTTGCTACGATTGAAAAGAATGTAAATATCAGAGCAAAAGACCTAATCCACGATTTAAATAAAACAAAAGATACTTTAATTCTAAAAAGTACTAAAGGCATCGATTTTGTATATTCAATTAATAGTCAATATAAGCGAGAGTTAGATGTCGAAATAGGTGCTAACTCAACTTTGGTTAAAATACCATTAAATAAACTCAGTAAAGGCAAACATACTTTTGTTGTTGGTCAATCACCTTTAAAAATCATTTTTGTTGTTCGTGTACAAAAAGAGAATCCTGCATTAGCATTAGTTACTAATAATGACAAAGCTAAAGGAACTAACAAAGAAGATTAATTTAATCCAAAAAAATAGCTTCTAACTCATCACCAAACTGCTGCACTTGTGCACCAGAAAGATTAGTTAAAATAGAGATTACAAGTTCTTCTTGCGGATAAATAATTAAAATTGTTGCTGCACCAACACCACCTCCTGTATGGTAATATTTTGGCGTACCATTTTTAGAAGTTTCTACAGAAAAACCAATACCATAACCTGTATTGTTTCCTGTATCTAAATGTTGTGATGTGATTAGTTCTTTAATGGCTTCTTTTGATACAATTTTAGGGAATAATAGTTCATTTCCTAATTTCACAATATCTTCAGATGTCGATAAAAATCCGCCACCAGCAACTTTATATTCGTTTGCCACAGGATCACAAACAACAGGTTTTCTATAATTAGACTTTCTGTAAAACTCACATCTATTTGGTATTACAATATCTGATGCATCTATTACAGTATTGTTCATTTCTAAAGGCTTGAATACAGAATCTGTTACATAAGCATTAAACTCTTTCTGTGATGCTCTCTGCATGGCTTCACTCATAAGTACATAACCAAAAGAGTTATATAAAAACTGAGTTCCAGGTTGAAAAACAAGAGAGTCGTTTTTAAATAAATCTAATCCTTCTGTAATCGACATTTTTTTATTAAGTGCATACTCATTATTATCTTTATAATGCCTAATACCTGCGAGATGTCCACCAAGCTGTCGCACGGTAAAATCGTATTTCTGTTTTGGGTAGTCAGGTAAATAGGTGTAAATACTTTCGTCTAAATTAATCTCTTTATCATCTACCATTTTAGCTAAAGCAATAGCAGTAATCGATTTTGAAATACTGGCAATTCTAAACTGTGTTTCGTCTGGTTTTACTTTTGTTTTAGGCTTACGTTTTGCTTTTCCAAAACCATCAGACCAAATAATATCACCATGTTGCGATACTGTAATAGCCATTCCAGGCACACGTTGCTTTCGTAAAAACTTTTTAGCAAGCTTTTTTGCAGTTCTTATTTTGGCTTGTTGCGGACTGTCGATAGTCTGACTAAAACCCAATGAGGTTGATAGAAGTATAAAAGAGGCAATAATTCGTTTAAGCATTAGTTGTAAATCAAATAAGGTTGACGCATGTTTTTAAATTCTTTAAGACCTTTAGTCCAAGTAGCTTTTATCTCTTTTTCAGACAGACCTTCTTCTATCTGTTGTTGTAGTGTTGTAGTTCCAGCTAATTTGGTAAAAAAAGCATTAAAAAATATCTTTTTATCTACAGTATGATTGTAGGCTTCAATTAGAAAACTTAAATCTAAAGCACTTAAAGCTTCCGAATTACTTAAATCTTTTCCGAAACACATTTTACCTTGGTGAGGTGGCGTTTTTGCACCTTCATTTGGTTGAGGTACAAATTTAAAAGTATAGTAATCTTTATACAAATACGGACTTCCATAAATCTGAAATTGTTTAGGAGTACCACGACCTACACTCACATTAGTGCCTTCAAAAAAGCATAAGCTTGGATATAAATTTATCGAAGTATCATTAGGCAAGTTTGGCGATGGTTTAATAGGTAAACTATAAGCAGTTTTGTGAGTGTAATTTTTAATAGGAATCACAGTCAATTCACATTGCACACCTTTGTTTAGCCATTGTTCTCCATTAATCATTTTGGCATATTCGCCAATAGTCATCCCATGAACCACAGGAATTGGATGCATACCAACAAAACTTTTATGTTCTGGTTCTAAAATTGGTCCATCAACATAATGACCATTTGGATTTGGTCTGTCAAAAATAATAACAGGAATATTAGCTTCAGCACAAGCCTCCATAACATAGTGTAAAGTAGAAATGTAGGTGTAAAAACGAGCGCCAACATCTTGCAGGTCAAAAACCATAAGGTCAATACCTTTTAGCTGTTCTGGTTTTGGCTTTTTATTGTCACCATAAAGTGAAATAATTGGGATTCCAGTTTTAGTATCTACACCATCTTTTATAACTTCTCCAGCATCAGCAGTACCTCTAAAACCATGCTCTGGAGCAAATACTTTTTTTACAGCAATATGCATCGCAAGTAACGAATCTACACTATGCGTGTAAGTGTCATTATCACTTTTAAAAATAACCGAACTCTGATTGGCAACTATACCAACGTTTTTACCTTTTAGTAATGGTAAATACAATTCTGTTTGGTTAGCACCTACTGCAATTTCTTCTGGAATTATATCTTTACTTTCTTCAGTAGTATCATTTGTGTTAGATTGGTCATCACGTTTCGAAAAGTTTCCACAAGAAATCAATACCAAAACAAATAATAAAACTGTATTTTTGAACATCTTAAAACGCATACATTAATTTTGAATTACGAGTTATTTTTAGCTAAACGTATTATAGGCAGTAAAGCGTATAAAAGTAGTGTTTCGGCACCAATTATAAAAATTGGAATTGCCGCAATTGCTATCGGAATTATAGTTATGCTCATTGCCATTGCTACAGGAATTGGGCTCCAACAAAAAATACGCGATAAAGTCGTAGCTTTTAATGGAGATATTACCATTACCAATTATGATACTAATGTGTCCGACGAATCAGAAATACCAATCTCCATACATCAAGAATTTTATCCGAAGTTTAAAAACATCGAAGGCATAAAACACGTACAAGCAGTAGCAACCAAGTTTGGCGTTGTACGTACCGAAACCGATTTTGAAGGCATTGTATTAAAAGGCGTAGGTAACGATTATAACTGGTCGTATTTTAAAGAGTTCTTGGTCGATGGTCGTTTACCAGACTACTCAAAAGATATGAATAGCGAAGTCCTTATTTCGCAGTATCTGGCTAACCGATTACACTTTAAAGTAGGCGACAGCTTCCAAACGCTATTTGGTAAAGAAAGCGCTAACGAAATTCCGTTTCAACGTGCCTTTAAAGTGGTAGGTATTTACAATTCAGGGTTTCAGGAGCTGGACGAAAAATTCGTAATTGGCGACCTTCGTCATGTGCAACGTCTAAATAAATGGGACGAAGACCAAATAGGCAATTTCGAGGTGTTTATTGACGATTTCTCACAAATACAATATAAAGGTGTCGAAGTGTACCAGGCCACACCATCTAACCTTAATGCCGAAACTGTAGAGCAAAAATACGCGTCGGTGTTTGAGTGGATAAAAATATTCGACAATAACACCTATGGCATTATAGGTATAATGATTATCGTTGCAGCAATTAACATGATAACAGCCTTACTCGTATTAATCCTCGAGCGCACACAAATGATAGGTATTCTCAAAGCCTTAGGCAGCAACAATTGGAGCATACGCAAAGTGTTTTTGTACAATGCAACCTATCTTATTGGCTTAGGTTTATTTTGGGGAAATCTCATTGGGTTAAGCATGTTGTTCATTCAAAAATATACAGGCATCATAAAATTCCCAAATCCCGAAGAGTATCACATGAGCACCATTCCAGCTTATATTAGTTTAGATTATATCCTACTGCTCAATATAGGCACATTCGTAGTGTGCTTAATCATACTGCTCATCCCATCAATCATCATCACAAAAATATCACCAGTAAAAGCCATTCGTTTCGAGTAGTTGGGCGTTACCTTTCAGGTCGTGCTATCCACTATATCTTTTACGTCAGTTCGAGTAATGCGATAGCATTGTATTTTTACGTCAGTTCGAGTGATGCGCTAGCATTGTATTTTTTACGTCAGTTCGAGTGATGCGCTAGCATTGTATCGAGAACACGTAAAAGGATGCCGTTCCTATCACTAACGCTAATCCTCCATTCCTTGTCATTCCGCACTTCGATGCGAAATCTATCTATTTAATATTGTCATATCAAGCGCAGTCGAGATACAATTTCAAACACAAAAAAAGGCTCTAACATTTAGTTAGAGCCTAATAATTATACTAAAAAATAGTTTACTTATTTGGAGTGTCGTCATTTTCACCACACTGACCTAATGAATCACTTGGGTGTTGTATTAAATGTGCAACAGCTGCAGGTAAAGCAATATTTATTACATGCGGATTGTTATCAACATTATGGCAAACATCTACTTTAATTAAAGTCGTCATTAATAAAGAACCTATCAGTAGGCTAGAAGTAATAATTTTAGATTTCATAATATTAAAATTTGGGTTAATAATATTATAAATTTAGAAGTTAATTAATATGTATATGTCTGATAATTAGTATTTTCGACAAAATCATACTTTTATTAGATGAATATTAAAATCGAAAAGTTGAATGGTTTATTTAATCGATTAATGAATATCAAATTTTAAAAAAAAGGCTCTGTTTTAATCAGAACCTTTTTTTATGTTAATAGTTAACTATTTTATTTTTCTGGTGTTTCATCACCACCACCACCTTCACCACATTGACCCAATGTGTCATTAGGATGTTGAATAAAATGAGCAATTGCAGCTGGTATAGCAACATTTATCACATGCGGATTGTTATCAACATTATGACAAATATCTACTTTAACGGCTGCTGCCATAATCATTGTACCTATCATAAGGCTAACTGTAAGAATAATTTTAGACTTCATAATTTTAGTTTTGGGGTTGCATAATATTACATTAATTTTTTTAATCTTAGCTATAATTATCATAAAAATCGATGAAATGCATTGTTTGGTTTGATAGTATCGAAATATCCTACAATATTTACACAATCAAATTTTTCATAGAAAAAAACAAGTTTTAACGTACCTTTGCATCGCAAAATTAACAGAATGAAATACGCAAAAAACATATTAGAAACTATAGGTAACACACCATTAGTACAAATAAATAAACTCACTGCAGACTTACCTTGTTTAGTATTAGCAAAATACGAAACCTTTAATCCTGGTAACTCTGTAAAAGACCGAATGGCATTAACCATGATTGAAGATGCCGAAGCCGACGGTCGCCTAAAACCAGGAGGAACTATTATTGAAGGAACTTCAGGAAATACAGGAATGGGTTTAGCATTAGCAGCCATTGTAAAAGGTTACAAATGTATTTTTGTGTTGTCCGACAAGCAGTCTAAAGAAAAAATGGACATACTTCGTGCAGTAGGAGCAGAAGTAGTAGTTTGCCCAACTGATGTTGAGCCTACAGACCCTCGTTCGTACTATTCTGTATCAAAACGATTAGCAACCGAAGTACCAAACTCATGGTATGTAAACCAATACGATAACCCAAGTAATGCCAAAGCGCATTACCAAAGTACAGGACCAGAAATCTGGGAGCAAACCGATGGTAAAGTCACACATTTTGTGGTTGGTGTTGGTACTGGTGGTACTATCTCTGGTGTTGGTAAATACCTAAAAGAGCAAAACCCAAATATTAAAGTTTGGGGAATAGATACTTATGGTTCGGTGTTTAAAAAATACCACGAAACTGGTATTTTCGATGAAAAAGAAATTTACCCTTACGTTACCGAAGGTATTGGCGAAGATATATTACCAGAAAATGTCGATTTTAGTATTATCGATGGCTTTACTAAAGTAACTGATAAAGATGCTGCAGTATATACACAACTATTAGCAAAACAAGAAGGTATGTTTTTAGGTAATAGTGCTGGTGCAGCCATTAAAGGACTCTTACAACTTAAAGAACACTTTACAAAAGACGATGTAGTTGTGGTATTATTTCATGACCATGGTAGCCGTTATGTTGGTAAAATGTTTAATGACGATTGGATGAAAAAAATGGGCTATATCGACTAGTCTTTTTGTCACACTGAGCGCAGTCGAAGTGCCATAAAGAGTAGCATGTTGCAACAACAATAACCTTGTCATACTGAACTTGTTTCAGTATCTATAAAAAATAAAAACCTGAACTTGAGTTCAGGTTTTTTTGGTTTTAGCACATGCCTAATACTCTAATTATCAGTTAATTTTTGTAAATTAACATCACCAATAGCAATATTCTAAAAACTTTATAAAATGAAAAAAGCAACTATTTTTTTAACAGGATTGTTAGTACTCTTATGTTGTGAAATATCTATTGCCCAAAAAGGATTTTTAAAAATAGGAGATATTAAAGGCGAATCTACAAACAGAGGTTATCCAGATTGGATAGTTATTGATGCTTTTGCTAATGCGTTAGAGCAAGCACCAGTTGCAACAGGCACAACAAGAAGACGAGGCTCTGTAGATTTTGGAGATATTATAATCTTTAAAGCTGCTGATAAAGCGACACCCAAACTAATGGAGGCATGTGCCAAAGGTTTGGTAATACCAGAAGTAGAATTGGTATTACTATCTAAAGACAATAAGGCACTTTACAAAATTACCTTAGCTAATGTGCGTATTAGCAGTATAAGCTCAAAAGCAGAATGTAACCCAGAATGTAAAATTGTTGAAGAGTTTAGCTTAAGCTATAACAAAATTACTTGGGATTATTGGGATACTAAAGGAGAAAAAGTAACTTCCAGTTATAATGTGTCAACTAATAATTAAAAGATACTTAAGTATAAAAAACCTGAACGAAAGTTCAGGTTTTTTTATGGTTGGGTTTTAAGGTTTTCTCTTAAATATTTTAAATTAGAAAGTTCAATTTCCATTGCTTTTTGTTTGCTTGATTTTGCTGCTGTTAGAAATAAACCAATAGTTAATAAGATAACTCCAAAAATTAATAACATAACACCTATTACTAACATCATTTCAATATCGTCTTCTGATTGTAGATAATTATAATTGTTTCTAGTCGATTTTTCAAATGCATAAGCAGATAATAAAAATATACTAAAACAACTTATCAAGTAACTTAAAATAGTTGTTATTATTCCAATTGTTTTTTTCAAATTGACTACACTTTATATATTATGGTTTTTTAAATTTAGTAACACTTTTTTTTAATAAAATCTTATTAGTTATTTTTCATAAACTCTTTTAAAGCGACCAAAAAGGCATATGCTTTTTTCCCTCTATTGGTATCTTCGAAAATTATAACTCCAGATTGATTATATTCAGATTCGAAACTAGGATCCGAAATACATTCTGATTTTCTACAAGTAAAATGAATTAAAACTCTTGGAGGACAAATATCTGCACATCCAGGTTCTTCTTTTCTTTCTTCCATTTTAATATTTACATCTGTTATTCTAAACAAATAGCGACCAGCTGTAGCTGAACCCATATCAATTAATACATTTCCATAGTCATCTATTTGGGAGTTTTCATCAAAAATTCCATTAAAATAAATTTGAGCATCATCAAAGTCATTTAATTTTAATTGTGCATTACTATTAAAAAAGCATAGTGTAAAAAAAGCGAAAATTGTAATTGTTTTATTCATAATTAATTATTGATTTGAGGTTTGTAAAGTTTAAATAGAAATTTTGTAAAGCGAAGTTATTTTTTTAATGCTTGAAAAACTATACTTGGAATTAGTTTTTTTTATAGTATTTTTTGAGGCACTAGTTTAGCTTTTATTTATGTAAGGAATCATGACAAGGCTTACAAATAGACACAAGCCATTTTATGGGTTCTTTTCCAATTCTTCTTTTAGCATATCTCTTATGATGAACTTGAGTTGCACGATTACCACAGTAGACACATTTCCAGTTATCACGTTTTAGTACTACAAAACGCTTTCTTTTCCATGCGTCAGATTTTAAGTATACATTTCGATAGTAATCGCGTCGATGTTTGCGTTTAATACTAAACAGCCATCTGTTAAAAAGCCATCCACTGACTCCAATAATTAATATGAGTAAAATATTAAAATCCATAATAACACCATATTATGAGTTTAAATATAAGTTTTTTATAAGCAGATTTCAGTAGTAGGCTAACGCCTAACAATTAACTATAGCCTTTTGTTGAATGCAGTTTTTATTTCAATCTAAATTTATTCTGTAAGTCTAACCTTCAAATTACCTTCAAAATTATCATAGCTTTTCACTTTTCCATTTTCAAATTTTACAGTGCTTATGCCAAAATGCATAATTTTTCCAAACATGCCTAGGTCATTATAACTCGTAGGATTCCCCATTATTTCTAAAACTTTCTTTTCTGTAGAGCCGATTGTAAAGTAATCGTTGTTATTAAGCTTTTTGGGTGTAACTGATTCAACATTTTTAGAATCATTTTTTAAATTCTCAATCTCTTGTTCAAGTAGTTTGTTTTTTTCTTCAAGATTCTTGATATACTCTTTTTCTGTTTGATTGGATGTATTACAACCTACTATAAGGATAATCACTGTAAGAATTAAATAAAGACGTTTCATGACATTTCTTATTTATTTAGATTATTTTTTTAGTTCTATATTTCAAATTATGAATAACATTTTTATGTGTATTATTTAGTAGAGTGTTAAAATAACTAATTTAGCAAAAAACGAATATAAATGCAAAAGACACGAGCGAAGCGAACTGACGCAAGTAATTTTCGTAAGTAGGCTTGTCTAGCAATTAATTTTATACGGTGTTAGGCACTGGCTCTTTTAATCAAAATATTGTTCAAATTCATTTCTTAAGACTTCATTCTCTCTAATAATTACGCGCTTAAACAAAGTAAAATTTGCTGCTCTTTTAAGATGCTTTTTTATTTGTAATAGACAGTATTCTTTGTCGACTTCATCCAATCTATCATCGAAGTATTCAAATAAGTATTTTCGGAAATCTGCAATATCAGTTTGAATTTTAGTTCTTAAGTTGTTCGATTCTATAGATTTTAATTTAGTTGTACCATTGTAAACAGCATTTAATAACTGAACAGTTGATAATGTCGATGGATTATTATCAAGTGCTTCAACATCTACCTGTTCCATTGGGAATGCTTTTATTGAGATTTTGATTCTCTGCTCAATGTTTTCGCCTATGTCAGTACAATCTATTATATCTGTATAATTGTCAAGTTTAACATTGTTGCAATGTCCACAAGACCAAAATAAATTCTCCCATAAAAACATTAAATCACGGTCACCTCTATGAGGTCTAAAATGCTCAACGTTTATAGTTACAGGTTCTTTATATTCACAGATGTAACATTTATTTTTAAAATCATCTTTTATGCGATTCAGAGTGTCACCGCATTTATAGTCACCACTTGCCTTTGCTTTTTCAGAAACTAAACATTCAGGCGCAGGCTGTGACTTTTCTAAATAAATCATAGCCTATTATTTTTTTTCTTTAGTGATTTCTTTTAATTCAATTTCTTGAAGTTTGAATAGTAATTCACTTGATAAATATTTTGGGGAATGAGCAAAATAATTTCTTAAATCTCTTAATCTATCTCTCTCTTTTCCTGTAGTTTTAATTTTATCTGCTAATTTTTCAAATTCTTGAATTTTTTCTTTTACCTCGTCTGAATATTTATCAGTTTTAAAGTAACTCTCAATTAATGCATCATAAGAATAACTGGTTAAATCTGTAGTTACAGTCCTAGTTTCTAAATCACAAATTGTAGCATTTGAAATGGATTGTAGAACAAATGGGGAATGAGTGGTTATTATAAATTGAATACGAGGGAAAAAATCTATTAGGAATGGTAAAATTTTCTTTTGTAAGTCAACGTGCAGATGTGTCTCTATTTCATCAATTATAACTATTCCTTCTAAATCATATGATTTACTATTGTGAGCTTCCATTCTCAACAGTAGTTCTGAAACAATACTAATAATTGAAGAATAACCATCAGGTAGCGTATTAAAATTTAATGGCTCACCATTCTCTGGAATTATATTAAAATTATACTCTTTTCTATCAAATTTTAATTTTAATTTTTTATCACCAAATATTGATTTTAACCTAGACTCAAATCTGTTAAACCAACCATCAATTTTTTTAACAGTTTCAGTTTCGTTATCATCTCTTGCAAAAGACCTATCTGCTTTTAAATTGACTATATATTGTAAAAAATTTGGGCTTGCTTTCTCAGTTAAAGAGTATTTATTTTTAAGACTAACTTTCTGAATTCCAGTTGGCACTTTCAAACTAGTATGCCTTTTGGAATCAAAAAATGCCAAAAGGAATTCTCCATTTTGGCATTTATTAAAAATATTCATTGCATCTGTGGAAAATTTAATTTCAGTACCACCGAACATATCTAACCAACTCTGCGTATTTTTTATATTGTTTTCAGTAGTTAGTTTTTGATTGGTGTCTGTTTGAGATTTTAAAGTTTGTTTTTGTTGCTTTAAAGCTTGTTGCATATTTTGCAAACGTTGAAACTGACCATTGTCAATTTGCGTAAGGAATTTATTTAATTCAAGTAATAAACTTGTTTTTCCACTACCATTTTTCCCAGTTAAAATTAGATGCTGTCTTTGTTCTTTAGAAAAGGGGATAGTTAAGTCATTAACATTTCTTGAATGATTGACTTTTATTTCAGTTATGTAATTTTCCATTTATTGGTTTTTTTCAGCTTGTGCCTAATGCGACGATATGGATTGTTTCAATTATCTATATCGATAGCTAAGCGAAGTTAGTTTTTTAATACGAGAAATAAAATACGTAGTTCTACGTAATTTATCAGCCTTTTTGCCTTTTTAGTAGTTTAACAATCCTGTTGTTTATAATTTCAGACAAGTTCCAGTTGTACAGCTTAGCATCGGTTGTACTGTAAAAGGCAACAACAACAGCATCGAGGTCTTTATAATAAGTGGCAAAACTCTGGTATCCAGGTACCCAACCTGCATGCTCATACTTATAAATAGAGGTATATATCTCTTGTTCACCTTCTTTAAACAACGAGCCATCATTTAAGGCTCTTATAAATGTACCTACATCTTCGGCTGTGGCAACCATACCATGGTCGTCGGTTTTTAAATCAAAAGGATGGCCTACATGATAACCACTCATTACATCGTCTATATTTACCTCACTTAACGAGCCATAGGTGTGGTTAAGTTGCAGTGGTATGAGTATACGTTCTTTAATAAATTGAAAGTTAGGATAACCCAATACATCATCCATTATTTTATTGATTAATAGGTAATTTGTATTGCAATATTCATAGTCTTCGCCTGGTTTAAAATTGGCTGGCTTATCCAGAATTAAAGCCAGACTTTCTTCATAGGTTTTTGTTGGTGCTGCCCAAAAATTATAACTATCAGTAAAATTTGGAATACCACTTCTATGCTGTATCATTAATCGCAAAGTAATGTTCTCGGCATTTTCAATTCTGCCTACCAGTTCTGGTAAATAATCGGCAATGGTTTTATCTAACGAAAGGCGTCCATCGCTTACCAATTTGGTAACTGCTACAGCATCATATAGCTTACTAATACTGGCAATTTTAAATAAAGCTTTTGGTTTGGCAGGAATTTTAGTTTCTCTATTATGCCATCCAGAGGCATAATACTGTGGCGGTTGACCTGCTTGGTCTACATAAACAATCATACCATCAAATCCATGACCAATGGCTTCATCTAACTGCTCTTGAACGGTGTTTGGTAACGGAAGTATCCACGCTTTTACCAATAGCCATGGAACAAAAAACAGCGAGGTGATGGTTCCAACTGCTAATGCAATTCTAATGATTAGTGTTTTTTGTTTTTTTGTCAGATTCATTCAGAATGGATTATTTTTTTTTCGAATAGTCCACATACTGCAACAATAGAGATTGTTTTAATTATCTATATCGTGTTTGTATAAGTATAATTTCGTTTTTTGAGCATCTAATTTAGTAAAATCAAACCTAAAATAAAATTTGCGTGACACGAGCGAAGTAAACTGCCACAAGCAATTTTACTTAAGTAGGCTTGCACGAGTAATTAATTTTATACGTTTGTTGTACGCTCGCTCATGGTCATTTATTGTCGAAATTTTAATCAATTCTTAAAAACTCCTCTATTATTTGACCATTTTCATAAGTTATCATTTTAAAAAGGTCATTGCTTGGGTCTTTTATAAATTCTATTTCAATATCATATAGGTCATCACGTATAAAAACGTTTTCGCTAATTGGGTATAATGTAACCACCTGGTCATCTCCTATAACTTGCCCTATTAAATTTGCTCCCGAAACTGAAATGTTGATGCTTATGTCTTCATTTACTTTGTACTTTCCAGAATATTTTGATAAAATTTCTTCGCTTACAACGACTTCATTAGGCATTTTTTGGTTGAACAAAGCTCTCCTTGCCATGACTCCAGGTAGAACCGAACTGTAAGAATTGGTCAAGGCAATGAATGTTTTATCATGGTCAACATAGCGCTCTATAATGGCGTGGAATCCTGCCCATGAACCTTCGTGGCTCACAATTTTGCCATATACATCATGTTGCTGTATTCGCCATCCAAAACCATAAGGGTAATAATGCCTTTCAGATAACGGAGAGGGTGTAAATATTTCCATCATGCTTTCTTTGTTTACCAATTTTGTATGATACAAATTTCTGTCCCATTTAAAAAGGTCTGCTAAGGTGGAATAAATCATTCCGTCACCATACATACCATCAAGATAAATGACTTTCTTGTATTTTGGCAATGAATCTGGTACTATAAACCTTTGTATGCTATCGGAATAAACATAACCCATAGCAATGTTTTTAATTTTTTTAGGCTTATAACGACTTAAATAGACAAATGTATCTGTCATTTCCAAGGGTTTAAAAATATGTTCAGATAGATAGTCTTCATAAGACATTCCAGATGCTTTTTCTATGATACTGCTTAATAGAATGTAATTGGTGTTGCTATATTCGTGTTGTGTGTTTGGCTGAAATACGAGTTCTATAGGATTGTCTTCAAATACTTTTATAAGATGATCATTGGTGTTATAGATATTTGGATTGAAAAGCGAATCCAATCTCAAATAATCGCGTATGCCACTTGAATGGTCTAGTAGATTCCTAATGGTAATTTTAGGATATTTTTTAAATTCAGGAATAAATTTAGTAATTGGGTCGTCGTAGGCTAATTTGCCTTCTTCTTTAAGCATCACAATAGCCATAGCTGTAAATTGCTTTGCAACAGAACCAATATCGAACAAATGTTCTAGGGTTAAAGGTTCTTTTGTGCTTCTATTGGCCAGACCAAAACTCTTTTCATAAATTATGGTTCCTTTATCTGCTAAAAGGATGTTTCCATTAAAATTCTCTACTTGATGTTGGTTCTGTAGGTAATCATCTAATAAATTTATATTAGATTGAGAATGGATGGCATTGGTGCACAAGAATAATAAGCACAATACCAAGAGAATGTTCTTAACCATTGCTTTAATTTTTTAGTTGATACTAAATATTCACGAAAGTATGCCATGATGCACAATGCAATGATATAGATTGTTTCAATTACCTATATCCATAACAAAACAAATCTAAACCATTTCATTCAAAAAAGAAATACGTAGTTCTACGTAATTTGCATTCACAAATTTGACTCTAAACAAGAGTTTTGCTTTAGCAAGGTCTTGTTAGTTATAAAAGAGTACAAATTCAATCCATTTCTTTGTATAGAATTCTATCTTTGTATAATGCAATCCAAAGTCCTTTTTATTACACCTCCTTTTACGCAGTTAAATACAGCGTATCCTGCGTCTGCATATCTTAAAGGGTTTTTGGAAGCACAGGAGATTTCTGTTGCGCATTCCGATTTAAGTATTGAACTGTTTACCTCGATTTTTACTGGCGATTTTCTGCAAACTGTTTTTCAGGAAGCTGATGCGTTAGAGAATTATCACTATCCTAAAGTGCGTAAAATGAAAGCGCTTTACATCTCTAGAGTTGATGTGGTGATTAAGTTTCTTCAAAAGCAAGATATTATAACTGCTCATAAAATTTTAGAGCCTGATTTTTTACCATTAGGACACCGATTGGTAAAAGTTAATACTGATATTAAATGGGAGGCTGGAGATATTGGCATTATCGATAAAGCGAAACATTATGCCACGCTTTTTATTGAAGAAATTGGCGATTTTATTCAAGCTAATGTCGATGAGTTTTTTGCTTTTACTAAATATGCCGAGCAAATTGCTACTTCTGCTAGTAGTTTTGACCAGATAGATGAGTTTTTAAGCTATCAGCCGACTATTATTGAAGAGCAAATGCTGGATATTTTGGTAGCTAAAATAGAAACGCATAAGCCAAATTTAGTGTGCTTTACCATTCCTTTTCCTGGAAACCTATTTGCTGCTTTGCGTTGCGCTCAATTTATAAAACAACTGTTTCCTGATATTTATGTGGCTTTTGGTGGTGGCTATTGTAACACAGAGTTACGCTCACTTAGCGACCCAAGAATTTTTGAATTTGTAGATTTTATAACCTTAGATGATGGCGAAGGGCCTTTACTAAAAATAGTGCGTTTTATTGATGGTAATAGCAATAGCAACGAACTGGAAAGAACCTATGTGCTGGAAAACGAACAAGTAGTGTACAAAAACAAAATACCGAACACCATTTTTCATCATAAAAATTTACCTGCTCCTAATTATTCTGGTTTGCCTTTTCATAAATATGTGTCCTTTTTAGATGTGGTTAATCCTATGCATCGTATGTGGACAGATGCTAGATGGAATAAACTAACAATCTCACATGGTTGCTACTGGAAACAGTGCTCGTTTTGTGATGTAAACCTCGATTATATTGGTAATTACCAAAACACAACTGCTGAAGATTTAGTAAACAAAATTGAGAAAATAGTTAAGGATACTGGAATTACTGGGTTTCATTTTGTTGATGAAGCTGCACCACCAAAAATGTTAAGAGCATTATCTAATGCATTGATAAAAAGAAATGTAAAAATCACGTGGTGGACAAACATTAGGTTCGAAAAAACTTTCGATTTTGAATTGTGTAAACTCATGGCTGCATCAGGTTGTATTGCTGTAACTGGAGGTTTAGAAGTGGCTTCCGACCGATTATTGGCTAAAATGAAAAAAGGTGTAGATATTGCTCAGGTTACGCGAGTAACGCATCATTTTTCTAAAAACAATATCATGGTACATGCATACCTTATGTACGGATTTCCAACACAAACAGAACAAGAAACTATTGATTCGTTAGAAGTGGTGAGGCAGTTGTTTGAAAAGAACTGTATTCAGTCGGCATTTTGGCATCTGTTTACAACAACCGTTCATAGTCCAATTGGTAAAAACCCTGAAGCGTTTGGAATACAAATTACTGGTCCTGCTTTTGAAGGATTTGCTCAAAACGATTTATATCACGAAGATCCGCAAGGCGCTGACCATACTAAATACACAAAGGGTTTAAATCTCGCTCTACATAACTATTTAAATAAGGCAGGATTTAATAAAGAGTTACAACATTGGTTTAACTTCTCAATACCTAAAACCAACCATCCTAAAGACTTAATTGAAAGTTTTTTGTCTCCAATGGTAACAACTACTGAATAAGGCTTAGTGATTTTAGACGTTATACTAATATTGTTTCTGATTTTCGTTAATTGGTTTATTTGATTCTGCAAGAACATTCATGATGCTCACTAATATATTTAATAGATTCTAAACTAAGTTTTTGTAAAATATTAATATCGATATCAGAAAGTTTTTTCACATAAATACAGGCTTTACCCATTTTAAATTTACCAAGGTCAGCTAACAATAATTTACTTTTTTCTGTATGAGAATAAACATAGAGAGAGAACGCTGCTTTTCTTGGAGAAAAACCAAGTACTGGAGCATCGCCTTCATGTCCGCTGGCATATTTATAATGGTAGTTACCAAATCCAATAATAGTTGGTCCAAACATTTTGGCTTCTTCTCCAGACCATTCTTGCAATAATTTTATCAGACTAAAACTATCGGCTTTTTTCTGTTCGTTGTCAACGTATGAGTTTATAAAATCTATTACATTTTCTCCTGTATAAGTTGTCTTTGTCTTTGCCATAATTCTAATCTTGATTACTGTATTTAAATCTTTTTGCTCACCACTAACACCTGTAATAATAGCAATAAGGGTGTCTTTGGATAGTTTAGCTAATTTAGTTTTTTAATATTTAAAATAGAAATACAGAGTTTTTTGTAATTAGTACTCAATACTTGCATAGAGTAAACCAGTCATTTTTTATAAAACAACTTTGTTTATATCTGCGCCTTCAAGATGTTTTAAGGACTGAGGGTTGTTATACAAATTAATCATTGCTTGCCCAATTCTTGAAGTAGTTGTAACCGATTTCATTCTTTTTAATAAAGGAAATATAGGTTTAGTAATACTATAGAATAAATTGTACAATTTGGTTTTAGATTTTACACCACGTTCTGGTAAAATTGCTCCAGGTCTAAAAGCATAAGCGTCTTTAAAACCTTTATTTAAAATCATATTTTCGGTTTTTCCTTTTACTCGTGCCCACATCGTATTACTTTGTTCGGAGCTATCTGTTCCTGCACCTGAAACATAGGTAAATAACATATTAGGATTTGCATCGTAAATTGTATTTACCAATGCCTCTGAAATGGTATACGTGAGTTTATAATAGACTTCTTCACTTATACCTGCCGATGATACACCCATACAATGGAAACAGGCATCATAACTTGCAAATTCATTTTGAATAGTGCTAAAATCAGTGAAATCTTTATGTATGATTTCTTTTATTTTGGGATGAGACATAGTAATAGAACTTCTGTTGATTAATAAAATATTTTCAACTCTTGCATCATCAATACATTCTAGCAAAACGCCCTTGCCAACCATACCTGTTGATCCTGTTATTATTACTTTCATAAGTTGTTTAATTTAAATTTCTGTATTCAGAAGGACTAAATCCTGTTTTAGATTTAAATACTTTACTGAAATGTTGCGGATATTCAAAACCAAAATCGTAGGCAATTTCACTAACTGAAGAATTTGAATTCAATAATTTGGTTTTTGCTTCTTCAACCATAAATAGCAAAACATGTTCTTTTGTCGTTTTTCCTGTTTCAACCTTTAACAAATCACTTAAATAATAGCCAGATAAATGAAGAGCTTCGCCGCATTGCTGAACCGTTGGCAAACCATGTTCTACTAATTGGTTTGAAGCGAAATAGTGTTTTAAGAATTTCTCAAACTTAATTAAGTAATCTTTGTTATAAGTACTACGCGTATAGAACTGTCTGTCATAAAAACGTTTGCTGTATTTTAAAATACTTTCTAAATTAATGATGATTAACTCTTGGGTATGTTTATCAATATTTTGGTCTATTTCGTTAGCAATATTGGTTACAAAATCTAATAGAATTTTTTTCTCTTTGTCTGAAACATGTAAGGCTTCGTTGTTTTCATATTCAAAAAAAGTATAATCTGAAATCGTATGTGCTAAAGATGAGTGTCTAATAAAATCAGGATGAAAGAAAATATCCCAACCTTCTCCATCTTGTATTCTTTGGTTTGAGTCTTCCTCAAATTGCATAACTTGTCCAGGAGCAGTAAATACCAAGCTGCTATCCTGATAGTCATATGATTTTCTACCATACTGAAAAGCACCTGTGCCAATTTCTTTTAAGCTAATTATGTATAAATCGAAACTGTATTTGCCTGCCGAAACTTGTAGTTTTTGCTTCAATTCTCTTGTTGAAATGGCAGAAATCAGTGGGTGTGCTGGACTAGGTAAACCAATTGCTTTATGAATGCTGCTGATGCTGTCTATCTTAATAATATCTTTCATTGTTCTAAAATTAGTGCTTTTTTTCTACTAATTGTAATTGCTTATTATAAGCTTCAATTCTGCTATGGGCTGTACCATCTATCAATAAAATAACAACAAGCATAGCAATAGTTGTAATCATACTCGCTCGCCAAATTGGTGTGTTGACAAAGAAAATAACTAGAGCACAGGCAGCGATAATTAACGGAATGGCAGTAAAAACAATATTATTATATTCCTTTAAAGTTGCTTCAGTACGCTCAATTTCCGATTGTACAAAGGCAGAAGCATTATTATTGTATGCCTTTTCAAATGCTACAATTCTAGATTTATTTGTAAAAAATAATCCAAATCCTATAGTCATTAGTAAAGCACCTGCTATTAATAAAGGAATAATGTAGGCTTTTGCCATATCAGTTTTTCCCAATTGCCAAAAGCCAAAACTTGCCGCTATAAATAGCACTCCAAAAAGAATGAAAAATGGTGTTGAAAAAAGTTCGGCTTTTGCCCATTCTGTTGCTGTTTTTAAAATATCCATATCGTTTTTTTTAATCTTCTAATTTAAAAATTCCACTTTAAACCAGTGGCTTCTTCTGATGCTTCCCACAACTTCACTGCCACAACTTTATCTTTTGCGTGTGGCTCTAATTTACATTCTCCAACTGGACCTGTCCAATAATTTCTCCCTGTAGGACCATAAAATCCATTTTGGTTAAGGTTTGGTTCAGTCGCACACATTAATTGTGGATAAGACCCTTTTTCTGCCGATTGTACCAAAGGAGATAATTTCATTAATTGCCAAATAAAGCGAGTCATCATACTTCCGTTGGTTTTAATTAATGAAGTTCGTGATGCACCTGGATGACAAGCATAAACTTTTACATTTGTTTTATCAGCTTTTTTTAATCGGTCTTGCAATTCGTAAACACTCATAATCTGAGCTAATTTACTTTGACTATATACTCCATTCGGACTGTAATTTTTATCCCAGTTCATGTCGTCAAACTGAATGTTCTTAATACCTAAATTATAACCCATACTACCTACAGTTACTATACGTCCTTTAGATTCTTCAATACGTGGATAAAGAAGCCCTTGTAATAAGAAGTTACCATAATGATTTACACCTAGCTGACTTTCAAAACCATCAACCGTAAGTGTTTGTTTTGGTACTTGGGCAATAGCAGCGTTACAAATAAGTGCATCGATTTGAGAGACTGTTTTAAGTACCTCTTCTGCTGCTTTTTTTACAGAAGCTTGTACTGCCAAGTCCATTTGTATAGATGATACATCAATATTATTACCAAGTTCTTGTTTTAAAGTCACGATGGTCTCTGCTGATTTTTTTTGGTTTCGATTAAGCATGACCACTTTTGCTCCCTTTGAGAGTAATATTTTTGCTGCTTCAAATCCTGTACCACTTGTAGTACCAGTTATAATGTATGTTTTACCTTTTAAATTCTCTATTCTTTCAGGTGTCCATCCTTGTTTGCCAAATTGATTTGTATTCATTTTTTGTCTAGTATAAATTATAAGGCAAAATTCTAAAAACCAGTACTTACAGATGTATATATTTTAAGGAAAGGCGAATACTTTTTAAGGAAAGGTAATCTATTATAATAAAAAGTAATGTTTATGTACAGCGCAACTGTATAGATTGGTTAAATAAACAATATTAATAATTAAATTAAGCTTAGTTTTTAGCATTAAAAAAAGAAATACGTTTAACGAAAGTGCCTTCAGAGCTCCTTAAGGTCTCCTTCAGGTCAACCTAAGGTCAACCTAAGGTCAGGAAGTAAAACATACAAAAACAGTTTTAGGCTTACAAAAGAAAAATTATTTCATGTTGTTTGGCAACACTTAGAAGTGAGTTTACTAAAACTAGAGATTAAACGGTTGTAAAGATGTAGTGTGTTAAATGCTTTCAACAAACTTTATAAACACCTTTTTATGATGGTCTAAATCCATATTTGGAGATAATGCTGCACGTACAATATAATCTTTGTCACCTTCTTTAGTTGTACCTTGTGTTGATGTTGCAGGAATAGTCCAATAACAGCCTTTTAATTGTCCATAACTAACACAAAACTTACTCTCATTAGGAATTTCTGTAATCATTAAATTAATTAACTTAAGGTTTAAGGCTCTTTTATAAGTTTCTCTCTCTTCATCAGTCGCACCTTTAGTAGGAAGATCTAATGAAAACACCGATGGTGTAAACCCTTGCGCTGCCAATGCTTCAGATACAAAGTTAATTTTTGCATCTGGTAATGTTTTATTGATAAAGCTTACAAAGTCTCGTGTATTGGTATAAGCATCAGCAATACGTTGATTCATTGATGGTAATTGCTTGGCTAGTATTTCCATTTGTAGCGTTGTAGCTTCATTATCGCAAAGTTTTAAGTGTAGCTCTATTTTAGCCATCAACGTTTCTGCTTTTTTATTGGCTACACAATAACCAGCAGTACATTTTCCTCCACTTGGAAACTTAGAACCACTTACATACGAAATAGTTCTAACCGATGAAAGCATATCATCATCTCCTAAAAACTGAACATTAGGACAAAATGTTTGATCTAATATAAACACTGGATCTATAGCATGCTCACCAGTTGATGTTTTTCGCACTTTGCTTAATACCTCTTTTAATTTTATAAGATCTGGAACTTCAACTCGTGGGTTTGTTGGTATTTCAGCAATGATATAAGGAATGGCATCTGCTTTAGCAATAGTATTTAAAACTTGGTCAATACTTTGTACCATATCGTTATCACCATCTACTGGTAAGTCAACCACTTCTACATTATCAATACATGCAGCAACACGTCTTGCTTGGTCATTAGTGCCACCATAACAATTAGGTGGAACAATAAACTTTATGGCTTTGCCTTTGTGGTTATCTAATGCATCATGAATAAGTCCCATCATTATAGCATACTGAATAGATAATCCGCTAGAACCAACTAATGCTTTTATTGACGAGCCAGTTACAGTTGCAATTGAATTTAATACAGATGCTTTATTTGAAGTAACATTAACATCACTAAAAACATAAGATGTTTTATCTATAAGCACTTTTAAGGCTGCATAACAATTAGCTGGTGTCATGGCAATAGTTTCTCGTCGTCGCACATGCTGAATTTCGGAAACATAGCTTTCATTCTGCGTACCATTAACTAGTAATACACTTCCAAAATGCGAATGTGTATTAATATAAAAGTCAACCTCTGGTTTTAGATTAAAATTACAGATATCATCTTGTTGAGAAATATAAATAGTGCTTCCATTATACTGAGGCAAATTGTTAATACTCTCAACATGCTTTAAGTCAAATGAGTAACCATAAACACGATTTATTAGTTCGGCATCAAAAAAAGAAGGTAATTCACCAGTATAAACTATTTGTGTGTCTTTTTGTTCTAATAAATTCTTTCTTAAAACAGCCAAAATAGGTGTCGTTTTAGATGAAAAACTAATAACGTTTTTTGACTTTGTATTATTTAAGTTAGCAATTGTCCACTCGAGTACACTCGATAATGGATGACCTAATCTAATATAATCGTAAGCTGTTGGTAATTTACTTAGTGCAGACGAATCATAAGTATTGGTGTTATATAAATTCTCAAACAGGTCTAAAAACTCTGTTTTAGCTAACGATTCATCATAAATATCCAATCGATGGGTTGTTAAATTCAACCAGTCTGTTGGCATGTTTTTTATCACTTCATTTATATAAGTCAGCATTTTATTGTCTTGCATATCAATCACCTTTAAATAGGCTGCGAATATACATTAATTAGATTTTTCTTTAAAGGGTTGCAAGTCGTTTTGTTGTTAAGTTCTAAGTAATTTTATTATTTTTAGCCTCATGCAAGAAGAGTTACTTCATTATGTTTGGCAACATAAAAAATTTAATACACTCAATTTAAAAACAACACATAAAGATAGTGTGTCTATTGTTTCTGTTGGACAACACAACCTAAATGCTGGTCCAGATTTTTTTAATGCTCAACTAAATATTGGTGAACAACTTTGGGCTGGTAATGTTGAAGTGCATATTAAGTCTAGCGATTGGTATGTGCATAACCATGAAACAGATACGGCTTATGATAATGTAATACTTCATGTCGTGTACGAGCATGATACAGAAATTTACAGAAAAGACAATTCAGTAATACCAACTTTAGAGTTAAAAACCTTTATCAATAAAGATGTATTACATAACTATCAAAAGCTGTTTGCCAATCAAAACAAGTGGATAAATTGTGAAAGCGATTTTGCTGCCATACCAGAGTTTACACTCAACAATTGGTTAGAGCGATTATTTTTTGAGCGTTTAGAGCGTAAAGCCAAAACTATTGATGAGTTGCTAATCGCTTCAAAGAACGATTGGGAAGCTGTGCTTTTTAAATTATTGGCTAAAAATTTTGGACTTAAAGTTAATGGTGAAGCCTTTTTTAGTTTGGCCAAGTCTATCGATTTTTCTGTAGTAAGAAAACTACAATCTAAACCAGAGCAGCTAGAAGCTTTATTTTTTGGACAAGCAGGTTTATTAAACGATGATATACAGGATATTTATTACTTAGGTTTGCAAAAAGAATATGCTTTTTTAAAGCAAAAATTTGGGTTAACAAATACACAAGTTGTGCCTCTGCAGTTTTTTAGATTACGACCTCCAAATTTTCCAACTATTCGTTTATCGCAATTGGCAATGTTGTATAATAAACACAATAATTTGTTTTCAAAAGTGATAGCCACAAATACAATAGATGAGTTGTATAGTTTGTTTATGGTCTCAACATCTGTGTTTTGGGAGAATCATTATGCCTTTAGTAAGGTTTCAAAAACATCAAAGAAAATGATTACCAAATCGTTTATCGATTTGCTGTTAATTAATACTATTCTGCCGTTAAAATTTTGCTATGCAAAACAAAAAGGCGAATTAAATGATGAGGTGATATTAACAATTGCACAGCATATTACTTCTGAAAAAAACAGCATAGTTAATGCTTTTAATAATTTAAAAGAGGTATCAACATCAGCATTACAATCGCAAGCATTACTTCAGTTAAAAGTCGAATATTGTTATAAGAATAAATGTTTACAATGTGCTATTGGGAATTCGTTAATCACTAAATAAATTAGTACATTGCAGCATGAAATGAGCTAAAACTTATTCAAACTTTATTAGCGAATTACATTGATTAAAAAATAATAGCAACTACCAAATGAATTTGTTTTATAAACCATTACTCTATTTTCAAAAGCATGGGTACTATGTGTGTCAGCGTATTGCAGAACGTTTAGGGATTAGAGCTAAGGTGGTAAGAACATCATTTATGTATCTAACCTTTGTAACCTTAGGCTTTGGTTTTGCTTTGTATTTATTTATAGCATTTTGGATGCGAATTAAAGATTTATTGTACACAAAACGGTCTTCAGTATTTGATTTATAATCTATGGCTAATCCTTTAATAAAACTTTTTAGAACTAAAATTTACATGGCAGTAACACTATTGCTAATGTTATTGGCAATAGGTGTTTTAGGATTTAGAATCATGTCTAATTACTCATGGATAGATGCTATTTATATGACAGTAATTACAATAACTACTGTTGGTTTTGGTGAAGTGCAGCCGTTAGATGATTTTGCCAAGATATTTACTATCTTCCTAATTTTGGCAAGTGTTATTATTGTTGGTTACGCATTAACAGTCATAACAGAATATATTTTAAGCAAAAATGATATTGAAGAATTAAAACTAAAAAAGATGCAAAAAAAGATTGATAGCCTATCTAACCATATCATTATTTGTGGTTATGGTAGAAATGGGAAACAAGCAGCTTCAAAGCTGTTGGCTCATGGAAAACCTTTTGTCATCATTGAAAAGGATAATGAAATTGCAGAACGATTTCAAAGTGAAACAATGCCATTTATTATTGGCAATGCTAATGAAGATGATACACTTTTCAAGGCGGGAATTGATAGAGCAAGTACTTTAATTTGTGCTTTACCAGATGATGCTGATAATTTATTTGTTGTGCTTTCTGCAAGACAAATAAATAAAGATATGTGCATTATTAGTCGTGCATCTCAAGAAACATCTTATAAAAAATTAAAACTTGCTGGAGCAAATAATGTAATAATGCCAGACAAAATAGGAGGCGACCATATGGCATCATTGGTTGTTGTTCCAGATTTAATTGAGTTTATAGACAATCTATCAATTGTAGGTCAAGCAAACATTAATATTGAAGAAATATCAACAGAAAAATTATATAATACTGATGAAGTAAAAACTATAAGAGATTTAGATTTACGAAAAAAAACAGGATGCACAGTCATAGGCTATAAAAATGGTAATGGTGAATATGTTGTAAATCCTGATGCAGGAATAAAACTATTACCTAACTCTAAAATTATTGTTTTAGGGCAACCAGAGCAGATTCAAAAATTAAATTCATTATACAATATATAAAAGAGCTAAAACAAGCTTTTTAACAACAGATGTTTTAAAAAATCAATTTTTTTTAGCATCTTGTCACAGTTTTTTACAAAAACACAAAATAACTAACTAATACTAATTTACTCATGAAGAAATATCTTCTTACAGTTCTTACTGTTTTATTACCTATTATCACTTTTGCTCAAGACAAAGGTCTAGACGAAAAAGTTAACGATGCTTTTATGCCTATTGCCACTTGGTGGGAAGGATTTGTTTTAACCAGAGTGCCTATTGGTGAGTATAATATTCCTTTTGTTGTAATTTTATTAGTTGTAGGTGCAACATTTTTTACTGTATATTTTAAATTCCCAAGTATTACAAAGTTTAAAACTGCAATTAATACTGTTAGAGGACGCTATGTAGATATCGAAAAGCATGGAGTTGATAAACTTTACAATAATGACGAAGCTTTAGCGGTTGAAGATATTCCTGATACTATTCGTGACGAAAGTGCGCATGGAGAGGTATCACACTTCCAAGCTTTAGCTACTGCTGTTTCTGGAACTGTAGGTTTAGGAAATATTGCTGGTGTTGCTGTAGCAATCGGACTTGGTGGTCCAGGAGCTACATTTTGGATGATTGTTTGTGGTCTTTTAGGTATGTCAACAAAATTTGTTGAGTGTACACTTGGGGTAAAATATAGAGATGTTGGACCAGATGGCACTGTTTATGGTGGACCAATGTATTACCTGTCTAAAGGATTAAAAGAAATGGGCTTTGGAACTTTTGGTAAAATACTAGGAGTTTTATTTGCTATACTATGTGTTGGAGCTTCTTTTGGTGGTGGTAACGCTTTCCAGTCTAACCAAGCAGCTGTTCAAATTAGCACACTATTAGGTTTGAGTGGAGGTTCTAATGGAGTTATTATTGGAATTGTTCTAGCTGTTTTAGTTGGTATAGTGATTATTGGTGGTATTAAACGTATTGCAAAAATTACAGAAAAGATTGTACCATTCATGGCAGGTCTATACATTTTAGCATCATTAATTATCATATTTGCTAACTTCAGCGATATAGGTTTTGCGTTCTCTTTAATTATTGATGGAGCATTTACACCTATGGCTGGACTTGGAGGCCTTGTTGGTGTATTGATTGTTGGTTTCCAAAGAGCTGCATTTTCAAACGAAGCTGGAGCAGGTTCTGCTGCAATTGCTCACTCTGCTGTACGTACAAAATATCCTGCATCTGAAGGTGTTGTGGCACTTTTAGAGCCATTTATTGATACTGTAGTAATATGTACAATGACAGCTTTAGTTATTATATTCTTTAACATTAACGGAACAGATGCGCAATCAGTATTTAATTATACTGCAGAGCATGGAAGTAGTGTAATTTTAAATTCTAACGGACAGACTATTAATGGTGTTGATTTAACATCTATGGCTTTTGATTCTGTTATACCTCACTTCTCATATGTATTAACAATCGCTATTGTATTGTTTGCTTTTTCTACAATGATTTCGTGGTCTTATTATGGATTACAATCATGGAAATACTTATTCGGGAAAGGTAAAACTGCAGATATGGTTTACAAAATTTTATTCTTATTATTTGTTGTTATTGGTGCTGCTGCAACATTAGATGCAGTTATTAAGTTCTCTGATGCAATGATTTTAGCATTAGTTTTCCCTAATATGGTAGGATTATTCTTCTTGTTTCCTAAAGTAAGACAAGAAATGAAACGTTATCTTACAGCTATTTCTATTAAAAAAGAAGCTATACAAGATGGAGCTGAAGATATCACAAAACATATGTAATATATAAAAATGAGTGCATTTAAATCCCATTTCGTGTTTTCTAAAAACCAACGAAATGGGATTTTTCTTTTATTAGCACTTATCGTTATTGTTCAATGTGCATACTTCTATATAGATTTTTCTTCTGATGATATTGAAGTTAATTCAAAAGAATTAGTAGAATTTCAACACGAAATAGATTCACTTAAACTAGTTGAAATAGAAAAGAGTAAACCAAAAATATTTCCTTTTAATCCAAATTTTATAACCGATTACAAAGGGTATTCTCTAGGAATGTCTAATGAAGAAATTGATAGGTTGTTAGCGTTTAGAAAACAAGACAAGTGGATTAATTCTGTACAACAGTTTCAGGATGTAACTCAAGTGTCAGATTCCTTGTTAAGTGAGATTTCGCCATACTTTAAATTTCCAGATTGGGTTACAAATCCTAAGTCTAAATCTAATTGGAAAGATTATAACAATTCAAACCAATATCAGACTAAGACATTTGAACAAAAAGCAGATTTGAATACAGCAACAGCTCTGCAACTTCAAAAAGTTAATGGTGTAGGTGTAAAACTATCTGACAGAATAGTAAAATTTAGAAACAAATTTGTAGGAGGTTTTATCGCTGATGTGCAATTACAAGATGTTTACGGACTTTCTCCTGAGGTTATAGAGCGAATCACAAATGAATTTACAGTTAAAACACCTCGTAAAGTTCAAAAAATAAATCTTAATACAGCTACTAGAGACCAATTAGTAACTATACAGCATATCGATTATGAAATTGCTCATCATATTATTGAGCAACGTACACTTCGTGACGGATTCAAATCATTAGACGATTTAACAAAAGTTAAAAACTTTCCCATCCAAAAAATTGAGATAATTAAGTTATATTTGACCCTTAATTAAGTATTAAAAAAGAATATATGAATACCATGTACTTCACCGAAGAACATCAACTTTTTAGACAAAGTTTACAAGATTTTTTAAAGAAAGAAGTCGTTCCACATATTGATAAATGGGAAAAAACTGGAGTAATAGAGCACTTCATTTGGAAAAAATTTGGTGATATGGGATTCTTTGGGCTTAATTATCCAGAACAATATGGAGGATTAAATCTAGATCTTTTTTATACAGTTATTTTTCTTGAAGAACTTCAGAAAATAAACTCTGGTGGTTTTGCAGCAGCAATGTGGGCACATGCCTATTTAGCAATGACTCACGTTAATAAAGAAGGAAATCATGAGATTAAACAAAAATATTTAACACCTAGTATTACAGGAGATAAAATAGGATGTTTATGTATTACAGAGCCTTTTGGAGGTAGTGATGTTGCTGGAATGCGAACTACTGCTGAAAAAAAGGGAGATACTTATGTGCTTAATGGTTCTAAAACATTTATTACAAACGGAATTTATAGCGATTACCTAGTAGTTGCAGCCAAAACTAATCCAGATGCAGGACATCATGGAATGAGTATTTTTATTTTAGATAGAGATACTAAAGGAGTTTCTGCAACCAAACTAGATAAATTAGGTTGGAGAGCATCAGACACTGGTGAAATTGCATTCGATAATGTGGTGGTTCCTGCTAATCAATTAATGGGAGAAGAAGGTAAAGGATTTCCTTACATTATGCAACATTTTGCACTGGAGCGACTTATCATGGGTATTAATGCTCATGCACGTGCAGAGTTTGCTTTAGAGTATGCATTACAATATATGTCAGAGCGTACTGCTTTTGGAAAAACAATAGATAAATTCCAAGCTTTACGTCATAAAGTAGCAGATTTTTATACCGAAATGGAAATATGCAAAGAGTTTAATTACTCAGTTGCATACAGACTTAATAAAGGTGAGTATGTGGTAAAAGAGGCTACAATGTCTAAGCTACAATCTACTAAAATGGCTGATGAAGTAATTTATGGTTGTTTGCAATTTTTAGGCGGTTATGGTTATATGGAAGATTATCCGTTGGCACGTTTATTGCGAGATAGCAGGCTAGGACCAATAGGCGGAGGGACTTCTGAGATACTTCGCGAAATCATCGCTAAAATGGTAATAGATAAAAAAGATTATAAGCCAGCAACTTAATTAAATACGACTGCATATGAAAGTCAATTGCCTCAAATACGTTTTAACCTTATCAGTATCATTATTTTGTTTTTCTGTATGTTCTCAAACAGAACTTAAAAATAAAATTGTTGATTTTGGCACTCTACTTCCTATAGAAAGTGCAAGTATTTATGTTAAAAATACAACCATTGGTACAGTAAGTAATTCAGACGGAAAGTTTGTATTGCTTGTGCCAAATGAGTTTAAAAACGATACACTTATTATTTCATCAATAGGTTATAAAAGTTTTAAAACTCCAGTTAATGAATTTGATAATTCTTTAGAGATTTATTTAGAAGAAGATATTGCATCTTTAGATGAAATTGTACTTGTTGCCGAAACCAGACCAAAAACAGGTAATGATATTGTATTACGTGCAATTGAAAGATTGCCACGAAATATGCCAGATTCTTCCTATTTGCAAAAAGGATTCTTACGTCATAAAGAACGTAATAAGAAAGAATTTAAGTGGCTAATTGAAAGTGCTATTACCTTATACGATTCAGGTTACAGTTCAAATTCTGCAGAGAATTTAAAAATTAATGTCGACCAAGTTCGTAAAAGTTATGACTTAAGAGATGTAGATAGCCTACTAACATATACAGCTTATCTTCAACAAAAAGGAAATAAAAGAAATTTACAAGCTAGAAACTTAAGACGAGACACTATTCAAACATCATCATTAATAAAAGCAATTAAATGGAATGATACTAGAGTAAATGGTTTACAAAATTTATTTCAAGGAAAGCTTAACTTGGTTAGAAACTCTACAAATTCAAAATCACTTTTTGGTGAAAACATTTTAGATAATCATCATTTTGAATTAGATACTGTTTTAGTAGATAACGATAGAAAAATCTATAAAATTAAAATATCTGAAAGTACTGATTTTATAAATCTAGAAACCAAAGGTATTTTTAATGATGGTTATGTAGCTAATGGTTGGATATATATTTATTGGGATACCTATGCCATCAAAAAAATAGAGTACCAATTAATAGCAAAATCAGACGCTCAAAAAAATAGGAGTAAGGCACTTTTTGATACACAGATAAATCATAAGTTAGTTATTAACTATATGGAATTTGAAGGTAAGATGTATCCAAATTACATTTACTACGAAACGCCAAAACTTGTAAATGTAGGTTTTAAACCTACAAAAATGGGTGAAGATGACTCACAATATGATAAAAGTGAGCGTTATTATTATACAGTTCAAGAAGTATTATTTACTGAAATCATTCTGGATTCAGAAAAAATAAGTGAAGCTTTATCTAGACCTTGGGATCCTGATATATTTTCTGTTAAACCATATAACAAAGAATTTTGGAGGAATTATAATACTCTATTGGAAAGCGAAGAAGATGAACAGCTTATACAAGATTTAACAAAACGATCTTCTTTGTATAAAGACTAAAATACTAATCAAAATATTTTTTAATTTTTTAATTGTACATTATTAATTACTTTTTATATTTGCATCCTTAAAAATTCTAAAAGAGAGGAGGTTAAGATACTATGTTAATAATACCAATTAAAGAAGGAGAAAATATAGATAGAGCGCTAAAGCGTTTCAAACGTAAGTTTGACAAAACTGGTGCAAAACGTCAATTGCAAACTCGTAAGCAATTTACTAAACCTTCAGTAGAACGTAGAGCACAAATTCAAAAAGCGCAATACATTCAACGTTTAAGAGATCAAGAAAGCGTATAAATAGTTTTCAAGTCATATAAAAATTCCTGCAACTGCAGGAATTTTTTTTAACTATATATTAAGGTAAGTTTTATTTATATGTTATATCTTTAAATATATAAAGCACACCTACACAATGACCTTTAAACAGTTTACAGAATATTTACTTCACGAAAAAAACTATTCAGCATTAACTGTAAAGGCATACCAAACTGATTTAGAAAATTTTTCAGAGTTTATATTAAAACAATACGATTCCAATACTATAAATGACGTTAACTATTCTCAAATAAGAAGCTGGATAGTTAATTTAGTTGAAGATGGTATAACTAATAGGACAATAAACAGAAAAGTATCGTCATTAAACTCATACTATAAATTTTTATTAAAAACCGAATCTATTAGTATAAACCCATTAGTAAAGCATAAAGCGTTAAAGACAAATAAAAAAGTACAAATACCATTTTCAGAAGACGAATTAAAAACTGTGATATCTGATTTAGAAAAGGAAACAGATTTTAAAGGATTGAGAAACAGATTAATTGTCGAACTATTTTATGCAACAGGAATTAGACGTATTGAATTAGTACAAATTAAACTCTCGCATATAGATTTGGCTAATAAAACGTTAAAAGTATTAGGTAAGAGAAATAAAGAACGATTCATCCCGTTAATTAGTTCAGTAGTTGATACCGTAAAAGCGTATTTACTGATTAGAAATGAGTTAGAAACAATACAAGATGAACAGTACCTTTTTTTAACTAAAAAAGGGTTAAAAATTTATGAAACACTTGTATACAGAATTATAAATGATTATTTTAGTAAGGCATCTTCTAAAGTAAAACGGAGTCCGCATATATTAAGGCACTCATTTGCAACTCATTTACTTAATCAAGGCGCAAATTTAAATGCTGTAAAAGAACTTCTTGGGCATTCAAGTCTAGCAGCTACTCAAGTTTATACTCATAATAGTATAGCAGAGTTAAAAAAAGTGTATTCAAATGCACATCCAAGAAGTAAGAAAGAATAATTGTCTAACCAAAAAAAGAGAAGTATGAAAGTTAACACACAATCAGTAAATTTTAATGCAGACAAGAAGTTGATTGATTTTATTCAAAAACGCATGGACAAACTAGATTTGTTTTATGATAAAGTGATTCAATCTGATGTGTATTTAAAAGTTGAAAATACAAGCGATAAAGAAAATAAAATATTTGAAGCAAGAGTAAGTGTACCAGGAGATAGCTTTGTTGTAAAAAAGCAATGTAAAACCTTTGAAGAAGGCACAGATATGGCAATTGCATCGCTTGAAAGACAGTTAAAAAAGCGAAAAGAAAAATTAAGAACACATTTATGATAAAAATTTTTCAAAAAATGTTTTGAATAAATAAATAAATCTTTACATTTGCAGTCCGTTAGAAATAGCGGGCTTTTTTATTGTGAAAAAAGCAGCAAAAAGCCGATGTAGCTCAGCTGGCTAGAGCAGCTGATTTGTAATCAGCAGGTCGTGGGTTCGAGTCCCTCCATCGGCTCTTTTTAAATTCAATTTTAGTATTGAATTTTTAAAGTAAATAAATTGAAATTTTGAAAAATTGGGGAGATACTCAAGCGGCCAACGAGGGCAGACTGTAAATCTGCTGACTACGTCTTCGCAGGTTCGAATCCTGCTCTCCCCACAAAAAGTTCGATTGTATTCGAACAAGATTAGTAAGTTAGATACACTAATCCAAAATAAAGATCATTAAAATCTTGAAATTTGAAATTCTATTAATATGAATTTCATAAAAATTGCGGGAGTAGCTCAGTTGGTAGAGCGTCAGCCTTCCAAGCTGAATGTCGCCGGTTCGAACCCGGTCTCCCGCTCTTAAAACTTTGAGTTAACGTTTAACGTTTTAAAGTTTCTTGTTTTTTAACAGAGCTTTATTGTCAAAACCTTAAAAGCCGGTGTAGCTCAGGGGTAGAGCGTTTCCTTGGTAAGGAAGAGGTCACGAGTTCAATTCTCGTCATTGGCTCATTAAAATAAGAAAATTAAATTTTTGAACACTAATATAAATTAAGATTAAATAAATTAAACATGGCAAAGGCAACTTTCGATCGTTCAAAACCACACCTTAACATAGGTACTATTGGACACGTAGATCACGGTAAAACAACTTTAACTGCTGCTATTACTAAAGTATTAGCTGATGCAGGTTTTTCAGAAGCAAAATCATTCGATCAAATTGATAACGCACCAGAGGAAAAAGAAAGAGGTATTACAATTAATACTTCACACGTAGAATATGCAACAGCTAATCGTCACTATGCTCACGTTGACTGTCCAGGTCACGCGGATTACGTAAAGAACATGGTTACTGGTGCTGCTCAAATGGATGGTGCTATTCTTGTGGTTGCGGCTACTGATGGTCCAATGCCACAAACTCGTGAGCACATCCTTTTAGGACGTCAAGTAGGTATTCCTCGTATTGTTGTATTCATGAATAAAGTGGATATGGTTGATGATGAAGAGTTATTAGAATTAGTAGAAATGGAAATTAGAGACTTATTAAGTTTCTATGAGTATGATGGAGATAATGGTCCAGTTATTGCTGGTTCAGCTTTAGGTGCACTTAACGGTGAGCAAAAATGGGTTGATACAGTATTACAATTAATGGAATCTGTAGATTCTTGGATTGAAGAGCCTTTACGTGAAGTTGATAAGCCTTTCTTAATGCCTATCGAAGACGTATTCTCTATTACTGGTCGTGGAACTGTTGCTACTGGTCGTATTGAAACAGGTATTGCTAAGACTGGAGATCCAGTTGAAATCATTGGTATGGGAGCTGAGAAATTAACTTCTACTATCACTGGTATTGAGATGTTCCGTCAAATCCTTGATAGAGGTGAAGCTGGAGATAACGCAGGTATCTTATTAAGAGGTATTGAGAAAACTCAAATTTCTAGAGGTATGGTTATCGTTAAGCCGGGATCAGTAACTCCACACGCTAAATTTAAAGCTGAGGTGTATATCCTTAAAAAAGAAGAAGGTGGACGTCACACTCCATTCCATAATAACTATCGTCCACAATTCTACGTTCGTACAACGGATGTAACAGGTAATATTGCTTTACCTTCAGGAGTTGAGATGGTTATGCCAGGAGACAACCTTACTATTACTGTAGAACTTATTCAAAAAATTGCAATGAACGTTGGTTTACGTTTCGCAATACGTGAAGGTGGTCGTACAGTTGGTGCAGGTCAGGTAACTGAAATTTTAGACTAATTATATAATCTATATATAAGTTAAGGTGTCTTGATTTTTCAAGACGCCTTGATTTATATTTACGGGTTTAGCTCAGTTGGTAGAGCACTGGTCTCCAAAACCAGGTGTCGGGAGTTCGAGCCTCTCAACCCGTGCATAGTAGTTGTGATTGTAAATTAAATACAATCTAAATAAAATAAGACGAAAAGTCTACACTAAGCTTTAGCTGGTGTATAAATACAAAAAGAACAATGGCAGGATTTGTAAATTACGTTAAAGAATCATTTGGGGAATTAAAAAACAATGTGTCATGGCCAACATGGTCAGAAGCACAAAGTTTAACCATTTTAGTGGCTGTTTTTTCAATTATATTTTCACTCGCAATTTGGGGAGTTGATACTGTTTTTAGTAAAGTTATTAAGGCATATTTTAGCTGGATTAACTAAAAAAATAAAATTAGAGGATGTCTGAGACAAGTGGAAATAAAAAATGGTACGTTGTTAGAGCTGTAAGTGGTCAGGAAAACAAAATTAAAGCCTATATAGAGAATGAAATTGCTCGCTTAGGTCTTGAAGATTTTGTAGATCAAGTATTAGTTCCAACAGAAAAAGTGATTCAAATTCGTAACGGTAAGAAAATAAACAAAGAGAAAGTTTATTTTCCAGGTTATATTATGATTCAAGCTAATTTAAGTGGAGAAATTCCACATATCATAAAATCAATAACAAATGTTATTGGATTTTTAGGTGAAACAAAAGGCGGAGACCCAGTGCCATTAAGACAGTCTGAAGTAAACAGAATGTTAGGTAAAGTAGATGAATTAACTGTAGATGCAGATGCAAATGTGGCTATTCCATTTACAATAGGAGAAACTGTAAAAGTAATCGATGGACCATTCAACGGATTTGATGGTACAATCGAAAAAATAAATGAAGAAAAGCGTAAGCTAGAAGTAATGGTTAAGATTTTCGGAAGAAAAACACCATTAGAGTTAAGCTATATGCAGGTAGAAAAAGTTTAATAATTGTTACATACATAGATAGTATGTCTTTTGGCTTCCATTAAAAGATGTGCGACTAAAATTTTTAAAATGGCAAAAGAATTAAGTAAAGTAGTTAAGCTACAAGTTCGGGGAGGTGCAGCGAATCCATCGCCACCGGTAGGACCCGCTTTAGGAGCTGCTGGAGTTAATATCATGGAATTTTGTAAGCAGTTTAATGCTAGAACACAAGATAAACCTGGTAAAGTATTACCAGTTGTTATTTCTGTGTTTAAAGACAAATCCTTTGATTTTGTAATAAAAACTCCACCAGCTGCAGTACAATTATTGGAAGCGGCCAAAGTAAAAAAAGGATCTGGAGAACCGAACAGAAAGAAAGTAGCAAAAGTAACTTGGGAACAAGTGAAAGCAATAGCAGAAGATAAAATGCAAGATTTAAATGCATTTACAATGGACTCTGCTATGAATATGGTTGCTGGTACAGCAAGATCAATGGGAATCACTGTAACTGGTACTAAACCAAACTAAAAAATTTCTGAAATGGCAAGATTAACAAAAAAGCAAAAAGAGGCAAGAGCTAAAGTTGATAAAAACAAAATTTATTCTCTTGAAGAAGCTTCAACATTATTAAAAGAAATCACTTACACAAAATTTGATGCATCTGTAGATATTGCAGTTAGACTAGGAGTAGATCCTCGTAAAGCAAATCAAATGGTAAGAGGTGTTGTTTCTTTACCTCACGGAACAGGAAAAGACATGAAAGTTTTAGCATTAGTAACACCTGACAAAGAGCAGGAAGCTAAAGATGCTGGAGCTGATTACGTAGGTTTAGATGAGTATCTAGAAAAAATCAAAAATGGTTGGACAGATGTTGACGTTATCGTTACTATGCCAGCTATTATGGGTAAACTAGGTCCATTAGGTAGAGTATTAGGTCCTAGAGGTTTAATGCCAAATCCAAAAACAGGTACAGTTACTATGGATGTTGCTAAAGCAGTTGCAGAAGTTAAAGCTGGTAAAATTGATTTCAAAGTTGACAAAACAGGAATTGTTCATGCTCCAATTGGAAAAGCATCTTTTAGTGCTGATAAATTGAAGGATAACGCAAATGAGTTGTTAACTACTTTAATGAAATTGAAGCCTACAGCAGCAAAAGGTGTTTATATGAAAAGTATTTACATGTCAAGCACAATGAGTCCAAGTATATCAATTGATACTAAAATAGGTTAGTAGTTAAACTTTAATATTATGACAAGAGAAGAAAAATCACAAGTTATTGAAGAGTTAACTGCTCAATTAGCAGATAATGCACATATATATTTAACAGATATATCTGGATTAGATGCAGGTAACACTTCAGACTTACGTCGTGCTTGTTTTAAAGCAAACATAAAACTAGCAGTCGTAAAAAACACATTATTGGAAAAAGCTATGGAAGCTTCTGATAAAGATTTTGGAGATCTTCCAAAAACTTTAAAAGGAAATACTTCTGTAATGTATTCTGAAACAGGAAATGCTCCAGCTAAAGTTATAAAAGCATTCCGTAAAAAATCTGATAAGCCTTTGCTTAAAGGAGCTTTTATTGAAGAGGCTATATATATTGGTGATGAGCAATTAGATGCTTTAGTTGATATCAAATCGAAAGAAGAGTTAATTGGTGATATTGTAGCATTGTTACAATCTCCAGCTAAGAATGTTATTTCAGCTCTTAAATCGAGTGGTGGTAAACTAGCAGGTATAGTAAAAACATTATCTGAAAAAGAAGGATAATCAAACAAGTACGCACTTAAACAAATTATATTTTATTAAAATTATTAAAAACGATAGAAAATGGCAGATTTAAAAGATTTCGCAGAACAATTAGTTAATTTAACAGTAAAAGAAGTTAACGAATTAGCTACAATATTAAAAGATGAGTATGGTATCGAACCAGCTGCTGCTGCAGTTGCAGTTGCTGCAGGTGGTGGTGGTGCTGCTGAAGCGGCTGAAGAAAAGTCAGAATTTGACGTAGTTCTTAAAGCAGCAGGTGCTTCTAAATTAGCAGTTGTTAAATTAGTAAAAGAACTTACTGGTTTAGGACTTAAAGAAGCTAAAGAATTAGTTGATGGTGCACCAAGCAACATCAAAGAAGGCGTATCTAAAGACGAAGCAGAAGCTTTAAAAACATCTTTAGAAGAAGCTGGAGCTGAAGTTGAGCTTAAGTAAGCTTAACCCAAACCTACAAATTATGGTTTAGGTCTATTACGCCTCAAAAGCGTAATATGACCTAAACCCTTTTGTGTATATAAAATGTACATAAAAAAACAAAACATTTTTTTAATCAAAATCTCGTTCATCGATGTTAGCACAAAAAGCTGAAAGATTAAATTTCTCTTCTATTGTAAATAGAACGGAGTATCCTGATTTTCTGGATATCCAAATAAAATCCTTCCAGGATTTTTTCCAATTAGAGACTAAATCAGAAGAAAGAGGGAATGAAGGACTCTACAACACCTTCATGGAAAATTTCCCTATAACAGACACTCGTAATCAATTTGTATTAGAGTTTTTGGATTATTTTATTGATCCACCAAGATATACTATTGAAGAATGTATTGAAAGAGGGTTAACTTACAGTGTGCCTTTAAAAGCACGTTTAAAACTGTATTGTACAGATCCTGAACATGAAGACTTCGAAACAATCGTTCAAGATGTATATTTAGGAACTATTCCTTACATGACGCCTAGCGGTACTTTTTGTATCAATGGTGCAGAGCGTGTAGTTGTTTCTCAATTACATAGATCGCCAGGAGTTTTCTTTAGTCAATCATTCCACGCCAATGGAACAAAATTATATTCTGCAAGAGTTATCCCTTTTAAAGGATCTTGGATAGAATTCGCTACAGATATCAATCAAGTAATGTATGCTTATATTGATAGAAAGAAAAAATTACCTGTAACAACGTTATTCAGAGCTATTGGTTTTGAGCGTGATAAAGATATTCTTGAAATATTTGACCTTGCTGAAGAAGTTAAAGTTTCAAAATCTGGTTTAAAGAAAATATTAGGACGTAAACTTGCTGCACGTGTATTAAATACTTGGCATGAAGATTTCGTTGATGAAGATACAGGTGAGGTAGTATCTATTGAACGTAACGAAATTGTTCTTGATCGTGATACTATTTTAGATAAAGACAACATTGAAGAAATCATTGAAGCTGATGCTAAAACAATTCTTTTACATAAAGAAAGTGCACAGCAAGGTGATTACGCAATTATACATAATACACTTCAAAAAGATCCAACAAACTCGGAGAAAGAAGCTGTAGAACATATTTACCGTCAACTACGTAATGCTGAGCCGCCAGATGAAGAAACTGCACGTGGCATTATTGACAAATTATTCTTCTCTGACCAACGTTACTCTTTAGGTGAAGTAGGTCGTTATAGAATGAACAAAAAATTAGGTCTTGATATTGGAATGGATAAGCAAGTGCTTACCAAAGTTGATATCATTACTATCATCAAATATTTAATCGAACTCATCAATTCTAAAGCAGAAATTGATGATATTGATCACTTATCTAACCGTCGTGTACGTACAGTTGGTGAGCAATTATCTCAACAATTTGGTGTTGGTTTAGCTCGTATGGCTCGTACTATTCGTGAGCGTATGAACGTTCGTGATAATGAGGTGTTTACACCAATCGATTTAATTAATGCAAAGACATTATCGTCTGTAATTAATTCTTTCTTTGGAACAAACCAATTATCTCAATTTATGGATCAAACAAATCCATTAGCTGAGATTACTCACAAACGTCGTTTATCTGCACTAGGACCAGGAGGTTTATCTCGTGAAAGAGCAGGATTCGAGGTTCGTGACGTTCACTATACTCATTATGGTCGTTTATGTCCAATTGAAACTCCAGAGGGACCAAACATTGGTCTTATTTCTTCACTTTCAGTGTATGCTAAAGTTAATGGAATGGGATTCATTGAAACACCATACCGTAAAATAGAAAATGGTGTAGTTGATATAAAAAATACACCTATTTACTTAAGCGCTGAAGAAGAAGAAGATCAGTTAATCGCTCAAGCAAATATTAGAGTTGATGACAAAGGAAAAATCATTGAAGACAAGATTATTGCTCGTCAAGAAGGAGATTTCCCAGTAATTGATCCATCTAATGCAAACTATACAGACGTTGCTCCTAATCAAGTTGCATCTATTTCTGCATCATTAATTCCATTCTTGGAGCATGATGATGCCAACAGAGCCTTGATGGGATCTAACATGATGCGTCAAGCCGTACCTTTATTACGTGTTGATGCTCCTATTGTAGGAACAGGTTTAGAGCGTCAAGTAGCTTCAGATTCTAGAGTATTAATAAATGCTGAAGGAGATGGTGTTATTGAGTATGTTGATGCAAATGAAATTACTATTAAATATGAGCGTACTGATGAAGAAGCTATGGTTAGTTTTGATAGTGATACTAAAACATATCCATTAGTAAAATTCAGAAAAACCAATCAAGGTACGTCTATTAACTTAAAACCTATTGTTGAAAAAGGTGACAAAGTTAAAAAAGGACAAGTGCTGTGTGAAGGTTATGCAACTCAAAATGGTGAATTAGCACTTGGTCGTAATATGAAAGTGGCATTTATGCCATGGAAAGGTTACAATTTCGAGGATGCTATTGTGATTTCTGAAAAAGTAGTTCGTGATGATATCTTTACATCTATTCATATTGATGAATATTCATTAGAAGTTCGTGATACAAAGTTAGGTAACGAAGAATTAACTAATGATATTCCTAACGTTTCAGAGGAGGCTACAAAAGACCTTGATGAAAACGGTATGATTCGTATTGGAGCAGAGATTAAACCTGGAGATATCTTAATTGGTAAAATCACTCCAAAAGGGGAATCTGATCCAACACCTGAAGAAAAATTATTAAGAGCCATTTTTGGAGATAAAGCAGGTGATGTAAAAGATGCATCATTAAAAGCTTCACCTTCATTACATGGTGTGGTTATTGAAAAGAAATTATTCTCAAGAGCTGTAAAAGACAAACGTAAGAGAGCAAAAGATAAAGAAGATATCGATGCTTTAGAAGCAATCTATTACAGAAAATTTGATGATTTAAAAGCGATTTTAGTCGAGAAGTTATTTAACATAGTAAATGGTAAAACTGCTCAAGGTATCTTTAATGACCTTGGTGAAGAAATCATTCCAAAAGGTAAAAAATATACCTTAAAAATGTTAAACGCTGTTGATGATTATACGCATTTAACATCAGGTACTTGGACTACTGACGATCATACAAACAATCTTATTGCTGATTTAATTCACAACTATAAGATTAAAGAAAACGATCTTCAAGGATCATTACGTCGTGAGAAATTTACAATATCTGTAGGTGATGAGTTACCAGCAGGAATTATCAAATTAGCTAAAGTTTACATTGCTAAAAAACGTAAACTAAAAGTTGGTGATAAAATGGCAGGACGTCACGGAAATAAAGGTATTGTTGCTCGTATCGTTCGTCAAGAAGATATGCCTTTCTTAGAAGATGGAACTCCAGTTGATATTGTATTAAATCCACTTGGTGTACCTTCTCGTATGAACATTGGTCAGATTTATGAAACAGTTCTTGGATGGGCTGGTCAAAAACTTAATAGAACTTTTGCAACACCAATTTTTGATGGTGCTACACTAGATCAAATTAATGAGTTTACTGATGAAGCTGGTATACCACGTTTTGGACATACATATTTATACGATGGAGGAACAGGAGATCGTTTCGATCAACCTGCAACTGTTGGTGTAATTTATATGTTAAAACTAGGACATATGGTTGACGATAAGATGCACGCACGTTCTATTGGACCTTACTCACTTATTACACAACAACCTCTTGGTGGTAAAGCACAATTTGGAGGTCAGCGTTTTGGTGAGATGGAGGTTTGGGCTCTTGAAGCCTATGGAGCTTCTGCTACACTACGCGAAATCTTAACAGTAAAATCAGATGATGTTATAGGTAGAGCTAAAACTTACGAAGCAATCGTAAAAGGTGAGCCAATGCCAGAACCAGGACTACCTGAATCTTTCAACGTATTAATGCACGAATTGAAAGGATTAGGATTAGATATTAGATTAGAAGAATAAATTTAGGTATGTAGTTTCAGTCTTTATTTTATGTAAAGACTGAAACATACAAACTGAAGACTATAAAGTATTATGGCAAAAAGACAAGATAAAAATACAGTACAGAGATTTAATAAAATCTCTATTGGTTTAGCGTCTCCAGAATCTGTTTTAGCAGCATCTCGTGGTGAAGTTTTAAAACCTGAAACTATTAATTATCGAACACACAAACCAGAACGAGATGGTTTATTTTGTGAGCGTATTTTTGGTCCTGTAAAGGATTTTGAATGTGCTTGTGGTAAATATAAGCGTATACGTTACAAAGGTATCGTATGTGATCGTTGTGGTGTTGAAGTAACTGAAAAGAAAGTACGTCGTGATAGAGTAGGACACATTAATCTTGTTGTTCCTGTAGCTCACATTTGGTATTTCCGTTCATTACCAAACAAAATAGGTTATTTATTAGGATTGCCTTCTAAAAAATTGGATATGATAATTTACTACGAACGTTACGTAGTAATCCAACCAGGTAATGCTAAAAATGTAGATGGAGAACCATTACAAAAAATGGATTTCCTAACGGAAGAAGAATACTTAAATATTCTAGAATCTCTTCCTCAAGAAAATCAATATTTAGATGATCACGATCCAAATAAATTCGTTGCAAAAATGGGAGCTGAATGCTTGATTGATTTGCTTGCACGAATTGATTTAAGTGAATTGTCTTATGAGTTGCGTCACAAAGCAAACACAGAAACATCTAAACAGCGTAAAACGGAAGCGTTAAAACGTCTTCAAGTTGTTGAAGCTTTCCGTGATTCTAACGCAAACCGTGAAAATCTTCCAGAATGGATGATTATGAAGGCTATTCCAGTAATTCCACCAGAATTACGTCCATTAGTGCCTTTAGATGGTGGTCGTTTTGCTACATCAGACTTAAATGATTTATATCGTCGTGTAATTATTCGTAATAATCGTTTAAAGCGTTTGGTTGAAATCAAAGCTCCTGAAGTGATTTTACGTAATGAGAAGCGTATGTTACAAGAATCTGTAGATTCATTATTTGATAACACACGTAAAGCATCTGCTGTAAAAACAGATTCTAACAGACCATTAAAATCATTATCAGATTCATTAAAAGGTAAGCAAGGTCGTTTCCGTCAAAACTTACTTGGTAAGCGTGTCGATTATTCAGCACGTTCGGTAATCGTCGTTGGACCAGAATTAAAATTATTTGAATGTGGATTGCCAAAAAACATGGCAGCAGAATTATACAAGCCTTTTATTATCAGAAAATTGATAGAAAGAGGTATTGTTAAGACTGTAAAATCTGCAAAGAAAATTATAGATAGAAAAGAACCTGTAGTTTGGGATATTTTAGAGAATGTTTTAAAAGGACATCCAGTGCTTTTAAATCGTGCTCCTACATTACACAGACTAGGTATTCAGGCTTTCCAACCAAAATTAATTGAAGGGAAAGCAATACAGTTACACCCATTAGTATGTACTGCATTTAATGCGGATTTCGATGGTGACCAGATGGCTGTGCATTTACCATTAGGACCAGAAGCTATTCTTGAAGCTCAATTATTAATGTTGGCGTCTCATAATATCTTAAACCCTGCAAATGGTTCTCCAGTTACTGTACCTTCTCAAGACATGGTTCTTGGTTTATATTATATGACCAAAGAACGTAAGTCAACAGACGAAGTAAAAGTAAAAGGTGAAGGATTAACATTCTACTCTGCTGAAGAAGTAAACATTGCTTACAACGAGAAGAAAGTTGAATTAAATGCATCAATAAAAGTTAGAACTTTAGATTTTAATGAAGAAGGAAAATTAGCACCACAAATTATTTCAACAACAGTTGGACGTGTGTTATTTAATGAAAAAGTTCCAGCTGCTGCAGGATATATCAATCAGGTATTGACTAAAAAATCGTTACGTGATATTATTGGTAATATTCTTAAAGTAACTTCTGTTCCTGAAACAGCAGAATTTCTTGATGAGATTAAAGACTTAGGATATAAGTTCGCTTTCCAAGGTGGATTATCATTCAGCTTAGGAGATATTATTATTCCTGCTGAAAAGCAGAGCATGATTGATAGTGCTAACAAAGAAGTAGATGGTATTATGGCCAACTATAACATGGGGCTTATCACTAATAATGAGCGTTATAACCAAGTAATTGATATATGGACATCTACCAATGCTGAATTGACAGAGTTGTCTATGAAACGTATTCGTGAAGACCAACAAGGGTTTAACTCGGTATATATGATGCTTGATTCTGGAGCTCGTGGATCTAAAGAACAGATTCGTCAGCTTACAGGTATGCGTGGATTAATGGCAAAACCTAAAAAATCTAATGCAGGTGGAGGAGAGATTATTGAAAATCCAATTCTTTCTAACTTTAAGGAAGGGCTTTCAATTCTTGAATACTTTATCTCAACGCATGGTGCTCGTAAAGGTCTTGCCGATACAGCACTTAAAACTGCCGATGCTGGTTACTTAACACGTCGTTTAGTTGATGTGTCTCAAGATGTAATTATATATAGTGAAGACTGTGGTACATTAAGAGGTATTGAAGTGTCTCCATTAAAGAAAAATGAAGAGATTATTGAATCTTTAGAAGATAGAATTGTTGGTAGAACTTCATTAAATGATGTTTATGACCCAATGACTGAAGAGCTTTTAGTTGGTGCAGGTGAGCATATTCACGACAATATTGCAAAACGTATTGGTGAATCTGCATTAGAATCAATTGAGGTGCGTTCTGCGTTAACATGTGAAGCTAAACAAGGTATTTGTTCTAAATGTTATGGTCGTAACCTAGCTACTGGTAAAATGGTACAAAGAGGTGAAGCTGTTGGTGTTGTAGCTGCTCAGTCTATTGGTGAGCCTGGAACGCAGTTAACACTTCGTACATTCCACGTTGGAGGTATTGCAGGTAACATTTCTGAAGAAAATAAATTAACTGTTAAGTTTAATGGTATAGCTGAAATTGAAGATTTAAAAGTTGTAAAAGGAACCGATAGCAATGGTAAAGCTGTTGATGTTGTAATTTCTCGTACATCTGAAATGAAATTAGTTGATGCTAAAACAGGAATTACCTTAAGTACAAATAACATTCCTTATGGATCATTCATCTACGTTAAACCAGGTGATAAAGTTGCTAAAGGAGATGTAATATGTTCTTGGGATCCATATAATGGTGTAATTATTTCTGAATTTGCAGGTAAAGTTTCTTATGAAAATATTGAGCAAGGTATAACTTACCAAGTAGAGATAGATGAGCAAACAGGTTTCCAAGAGAAAGTAATTTCTGAATCTAGAAACAAGAAGTTAATTCCAACATTACATATTGAAGATTCTAAAGGAAATACTTTACGTTCATACAACTTACCAGTTGGAGCCCACTTAATGATTGATGATGGTGAGAAGATTAGTGTAGGTAAAGTATTGGTAAAAATACCACGTAAGTCTGCTAAAACAGGAGATATTACAGGAGGTTTACCACGTGTAACTGAGTTGTTCGAAGCACGTAACCCTTCTAATCCAGCTGTAGTAAGTGAGATTGACGGTGTAGTTTCTTTTGGTAAGATAAAGAGAGGTAATCGCGAGATTATTATTGAATCTAAATTAGGTGAAGTTAAAAAATACTTAGTTAAATTATCTAATCAGATTCTTGTTCAAGAGAATGATTATGTTAAAGCTGGTATGCCTTTATCTGATGGTTCAATAACTCCTGACGATATCTTAAATATTAAAGGACCATCTGCAGTACAACAATACTTAGTAAATGAAGTACAAGAAGTATATCGTTTACAAGGTGTGAAAATTAATGATAAGCACTTTGAAGTTGTTGTAAGACAAATGATGCGTAAAGTAAAAATTATTGATTCTGGTGATACAATTTTCCTTGAAGATCAATTAGCACATAAAGCAGATTTTATTGAAGAAAACGATAAAATCTTTGGAATGAAAGTAATTGAAGACGCAGGAGATTCTAAGACATTGAAGCCAGGTCAGATTATTACTATGCGTCAATTAAGAGACGAAAACTCAATAATTCGAAGAGAAGATGGTAAGTTAGCTGAAGCAAGAGATGCAAGACCAGCAACAGCTACTCCAATTTTACAAGGTATTACAAGAGCGTCTTTACAAACTAAATCATTTATTTCTGCTGCATCGTTCCAAGAAACAACAAAAGTATTGAACGAAGCTGCTGTAAGTGCAAAAGTTGATGATCTTGACGGACTTAAAGAGAATGTTATTGTAGGACATAGAATACCTGCTGGTACAGGTGTTAGACGTTATGATAATATAATTGTTGGGTCTAAAGAAGAGTTTGATGAAATGATGAAAGCGAAAGCTGAATTTAATTATAACTAATGATAAAAGATTCCTGTGAAAACAGGAATCTTTTTCTTTCTAAATATATCATAAAATGAGTGATACTAAAGATACGCCAAAACAAGGGCAAATAAATATAGAGTTAGATGAAAAAGTTGCTGAAGGAACTTATTCAAATTTAGCCATAATCAATCATTCAGTTTCTGAATTTGTGATTGACTTTGTTAGTATTATGCCTGGTACTCCAAAAAGTAAAGTAAAGTCTAGAATAATTTTAACGCCTCAGCATGCTAAACGTTTAGTAAAAGCATTAAGCGAAAATGTGCATCGATTTGAAAAGGCACATGGCGAGATTAAGGATTACGAGCAACCTCCAATTCCTTTAAATTTTGGACCTACAGGTCAAGCTTAAAATAAAAAAATGCCTTTGATTTCTCAAAGGCATTTTTTTATTAAATAATTTAGAATAATAAGGATAATAAATGGTGATTTGTTTATCAATAAATTTAATCTATAACGACTAAAATATTGACCAAAATTAAAAGTGTTTTAAAGAATAAATAAAATCACTTAATGTCTTTTACTTTCAAAAATATTTAAGTTCATTTAACAAGCTTAAATTAAATAATTATTGTTTTAAGCAACTTGATTATTATAATTAAACTTTAATGCTCCTGAAGGACATTTTTTTACTTGTCTAATTATTTTTTCTGTTGAGTCACCATCGAGGTCAATCCATGGAATAACAGAATTTCTAAATACATTTGAAAGTTCGCGTGCACAACGCTCAGCATTGATGCAAACACATGGTTCGTAAGTTACAGTAATATCACTATTACTGAATACATTGTCAGTAGTTATCATAAGTAGATCAATTTGGGGTTATGAATCTATTTAATAATTAGGTTAAAGAGTTAAAAACCAAAACAATAACTTAATTATGTTATATTAAATGTATTGAACTTGATAATTAAAAGCTTAAACTAAACGATTAAATGTAATAAAAACACGTCGAAATACAATTATATTTTAATTAAATCGATGAAATACACTATAATTATTCGCCCTTTTTTGCTAAGTGTCTAAAATTCAGAGGTTAAATGAAAAGTTATATTTGGATATTTTTGCTGAGTCATTTGTAAAGAAAAGGCCGAATCTGCTAAAAAGACTAATTGATTTTGTTTGTCTTTAGCTAGATAACGTTGTTTTACAGTTAAAAATTCTTTATACTCTGCGCTTTTAATGTCTTTTGCTTCTACCCAACAAGCCTTAAAAACATTCAAGTTTTCATAAGTACATTTGGCACCATATTCATGCTCTAATCTGTATTGAATTACTTCATACTGTAGCGCGCCAACTGTTCCAATTACTTTTCTTCCATTAAGTTCTAGTGTAAATAACTGTGCTACACCTTCATCCATTAATTGGTCAATACCTTTAAACAATTGTTTAGATTTTAAAGGGTCAGCATTATTGATATATCTAAAATGTTCAGGAGAAAAACTAGGAACACCTTTATAATTTATTGCTTCGCCTTCAGTTAGTGTATCACCAATTTTGAAATTACCAGTATCGTGAAGTCCAACAATGTCACCAGGATATGATACATCAACTATTTCTTTCTTTTCAGCAAAAAACGCATTTGGACTCGAGAATTTTAGATTCTTTCCATGTCTTACATGAAGATATGGTTTGTTTCGTTCAAATTTTCCTGATACAATTTTTACAAATGCTAAACGGTCTCTGTGGTTTGGATCCATATTAGCATGTATTTTAAATACAAAGCCAGTAAATTTGGTTTCATCTGGTTTTACTAGTCTTTCTTCGCTTTGTTTAGGTCTTGGTTTTGGTGCAATTTCAATAAAACAATCAAGTAATTCTCTAACCCCAAAATTATTAAGTGCAGAACCAAAAAATACAGGTTGTAAATGACCATCTAAATAGGCTTGTTTATCAAATTCTGGATAAATGCCTTCTACAAGTTCAATTTCTTCTCGCAAAGTCTTTGCAGCTTTATCACCAATAAGCTTATTTAATTCTGGAGATTCTAAATCAGAAATCTCTATAGTTTCTTCAATATTTTTTCGACTATCACCACTAAATAGGTTGATGTTCTTTTCCCATAAGTTATAGATACCTTTAAACTCATAACCCATTCCTATCGGAAAACTTAAAGGCACTACTTTAAGACCAAGTTTTTGTTCAACTTCATCTAATAAATCAAAAGCATCTTTACCTTCTCTGTCCATTTTATTAATGAAAACGATCATAGGTATGTTACGCATACGACAAACTTCAACGAGTTTTTCAGTTTGTTCCTCAACTCCTTTAGCTACATCAATAACAACAATAACACTATCAACAGCAGTAAGGGTTCTAAATGTATCTTCAGCAAAGTCTTTATGTCCAGGTGTATCTAATATATTAACTTTTATGCCATCATACTCAAATGCTAAAACAGAGGTAGCAACAGAGATACCACGTTGGCGCTCAATCTCCATAAAATCACTTGTGGCTCCTTTTTTTATTTTATTACTTTTAACAGCGCCAGCTTCTTGTATAGCGCCTCCAAATAATAATAATTTTTCAGTTAGAGTAGTTTTTCCAGCATCTGGATGTGAAATAATTCCGAAGGTTCGTCTTCGGTTGATTTCGTCTATAAATTTCATTAAAAATTAATTTTGTCAAAGATATATATCTTATATAAATATAGCTTCAAAAAAGGTATAATAAAGTTTTCATAGTGTTCTATTTTATATAATTATAGATGTGAGTAATTGTTGAGTAGTGTTTTTAATTAAACCATAGCATCACTTTTATAAGTTTGCAAAAGTGATTTAAAAATTTAAAAGAGTATTTGATTTTGCTATTCTAAAAAGAATCTGTTTTAGTAAATATTTAATATGAATTTTCTTGCGTTTAATCGATAAAAAATGTTTTTCACCAAATTAATTGTACATGATAGTATCTATTCAAAGTAAGATGATATTTTTGTAATTAAGTGAAATTACGGTTTTTCCGTAATTTTTAAACTAAGGGATTAATTGATAGCATTTTCTTCTCTTTTATAAATAATAAATTAACATCTTTAAATTTAGATGCAATATAGTATTGTGTTTATGTGAGTAAGATATATATGTACTTAAAAAAGCAACCTATAAGTAGGGTGTTTTTAGATTTAAGTGTCTAAATTATAAATAAACAGTATAAAATAAATTTACCATAAGATAATATGAAAATTTCTACACAATTCTCGTTTTCTAAAATTTTAACTTTTATAGCAGTAATTGTTTTTTCATTTGTATCGCAAAGTAAGTTGTATGCACAATGTACAGCTTCTTATCCTTACAATAATGATGATAATATTTGGATTGCTGGATATCACTGTACTTTAGCTTTTACTGAAAATGGTCTATTTGCTTGGGGTGATGCAATGGGACCAACAGGAGCAGAGATTACTTCGCCACTTGAGGTTTCTCCTGCTAATGGTTATAATTATACAGGGACTGTATTACTTGCTACTTTAGGAGATCAAATTTTTTCATCTAATCCACAAAGTTTCTTATTAACCACAACAGGTTTATATGTTTGGGGAAATGAAGGTCAAGTTATTGATAATTCATTAACTACAAGTTCAACATTTCAACCAACAACATTGCCAATAGGTGTTTTACCTGCTGATATCAGAAAGTTAAAAGCTTCAAATGATATTTTAGCTATACTTACAAACAGTGGTAATGTTTATATTAGAGCGCTTTCAAATGCTAATCTATATGGTGATGGGTCTGCGACGATTAATACTGCTTGGCATCAAGCTGCAATTTCAAACGTTCAAAGTATTAAAGTGTCTGAAGATGCAGTTTTTGCATATACTACAACTGGAGATTTTTATACTTGGGGAGGAACTATATATTTAGGTAACGGAACAGGTACAACATCAAGTTCAACTCCCGTTTTAATGACTTCTCCATTTCCTGGAGTAGTGCCTTCAATGATTAGTTTAACAACAGAAGCAGACCCTAGTTATTTTGCTTTAAGCCCTAGTGGTTTAATTTATTCTTTAGGAGAGGGAGAGGATGGTAGATTAGGTATTGGTAGTCAAACAGATCAAACTAGTTGGGTAATAGTGAGAAATCCAACAGACACAGGAAATTTAACTAATGTTCATTTTATTGATGCTGCAGATAATTCAAATGGGCATGGAGGAATTGGAGCAATAACCACTGATGGGACACCGTATTTATGGGGAGATAACTCATTTAATATGTTGTCAAATGCTGCTGCTGCAGATCAATTACTTCCTATTGTGCCATCTGGATTTACTGTTGGGACAGATTTTGCTTCATATCTAGAAATGTCTGGACACTATACTTTAATTCAGATTGATGGAAATGCTTCACCTTGCTTTGTTGGTCATACACTAGAAGGGAATTTAGGAACTGGTGTTTCAGATCCACCAGATATTACTTCATTAGATTGTGATGAAATTCCAGATATTGATTTTTGTGTTTCTGCACCAGCTTTAACAATAACTGCTAATGATGATGATTTTTCAGGGACACCAATTAATCCTGCTACTGGAGCTACAACAACTAGCGTATTTGCCAATAATGGTAATGGTGTCGATGATGCAAACGGTTCAACAGCCACAGACGCTAATATTGATGATAATATAAATATAACTCTAGATGGAGGTTTAACAGGTGTTACTATAAATACCGATGGAACAATAAATGTTCCTGCCGGTACAACACCAGGAACCTATAATGTTACTTATCAAATTTGTTTAACTGCTGATAACTCAATTTGTGATACAGCTGTAGTAACCATTGTAGTAGGAGCATGTTTAGATTTTCCTACAAATGATTGTGACGGAGATGGCGTTATAAATTCTGCTGATCAGTGTGAAGGGTTTGATGATACAGCAGATAATGATAATGATTCAATTCCTGATGGTTGTGATTTAGATGATGATAATGATGGAATTTTAGATACTGATGAATTTTTTAGTACCTCAGGCTCTCAACCAGCTTGTGGAGGAGAAACAAGTTTTGATTTTACAGGACCATTCACAGAAGAACCTTCAACAGGTGATGGAAATTCTTCTACTTTTTTACAAGGAGAGACTTTTAGATTTTCTAATGTAACTGCAGGAGTAGATGCTTTAGTTACTTTAGTGTCTTTTGTAAATTGTGGTGTAGATATTTTAGATGATAACTCTTCAAATCCTACCTATTTTAAACCAGGGACATTAATTACTGCATTAAATTCTGGACAAGAAGCTTATGTTGAATATAATTTTCAATTTGTTCAATCTGGTACAACAACACCAGTTGTTTTCCCTGAAGTGTTTATTAATTTTAATGATATAGATGGTAACCCAGACTTATTTGAAAGAAATAGAGCTGCCAATCCTATAAGTTATACTGTTGACAATCCAACAAGTTTAACTATAACCAATGAGACTAATTTCATATTGGCTACTTCAGGAAATATAAACGTTCCTGGATCATCAAATGCTAATCCAGACCTTAATATGTCTACCAGATATACGAATTTTTCAAACTATACAATTCGATTAGGTGTTTTAGCAAATAATAACCTTACAACTCAAACAAGATATCATAGTGTTGAATTTGCTTGTGTTACTAATTTTGTTAATCCGCAATCCTCTCTTTCAGATACTGATGGTGACGGAATAGCTAATCATTTAGACATTGATAGTGATAATGATGGGTGTTTTGATGTTGTTGAAGCTGGCCATACTGATGCTGATAATAATGGTACGGTTGATGGTACAGGTTTTGATGCTAACGGTCAAGTAACTGGTTATGCAACTGCATATACAGGGACAAATGCTAATGTTATTACTGCAACTCAAGTATTTGTAACTACTTTACCTGCAAATCAAACTATAGTTAACGGTAATCCTGTGACTTTTTCGGTCGTTGCTTCAGCAGCAAGCACAACTTCTTATACAGGAACCGCACCAACTACTACGCCAAATTATACAATACCTCCTGCTACTGATGTTTCTGGTGCAATAGTGTATCAATGGCAAGAAAATGGAATAAATTTATCTGATACAGGAGTATATAGTGGCACAAATACTGCTGATTTAACAATTTCTGATGTTACAGGACTTGGTGGGAATGTGTATAACGTAATTATAACACATCCTGACAATTTATGTATTGACGAACAAAACAGTGCAACACTAACAACAACAGAGTCACCAAGTATTATCGCAGAGAAGAGTTCAGCGATAAGTAATGATGTAGGCCCAGCAGGCGCAAGTTTAGGTGATACGATCACCTATACGATCACTGTAGAGAACACTGGAAATG